>PVBE010601930.1_pt1 | contig 442222 bp, 391 predicted proteins | sample 1631181 | NCBI WGS metagenome assembly PVBE01 (sample SAMN08397723, study PRJNA350692) | Marine metagenome, whole genome shotgun sequencing project. | isolation source: water | place: Pacific Ocean | collected 2012-04 | reverse complement strand
TCATTCAAGTATATTTAAAATTAACGGACAAAGCTATCGTACTAAGAATATTAAAAACAATAAAACGGAGGTATAAATTTTTATCCGAGCTATGGAATTTTCTTTAATACCAACTATGGAATTTAGGTTGCATTTGACATTAACAAAAGATATCATTAATGTATACTGCAATGATTATGTATTTTATTAACATTAAAAAATTATTAATTGCAAACATAAACTGATTCTCATTTGCACAAAATCGGCATTAACAAAAGGAGAAGTAGACATATGGATAAAGAGAATGGAAAGGAGAAACATATTTTAACGAAGCCTGATGGTGAACTTGTAATTAGAACAATTGCAATGCCCAGAGATACTAATCCGACAGGTGATATTTTTGGTGGTTGGCTTCTGTCTCAAATGGACATTGGCGGGCTTATTGCAGCAACAGAAATAGCTAAAGGAAGAACTACTACTGTTGCAATTAATGCCATGAGATTTTGGAACCCTGTACATGTCGGAGATATTATCTGCATCCACGCTGCACTGAAAAGAGTTGGCAGAACATCAATAACTTTTTTAATAAATGCATGGGCAGTAGAACAGTATTCAAAAAAAGAAAAACATCTTGTAACTGAGGCTGAATATACATATGTATCTATAGATTCAGATGGAAGACCAACAGAAATTAATAAGAGCTAAGAATAATAAAATATAATTTCTTCCTTATTTTCTATATTGATCTTCATGTAATTAATTTGGTCAACTCCCAATTTGACTGGGAGACTTAACAAAGTTTGATTTCTGCTTAAAGGGATAACACCAATGGACGATAAGATATTCTCACATACTAAATGTGAATGCAAATATCATGTAGTATTCATCCTTAGCTATAGAAAGAAGCTGTTTTAGAGTCAATTATGCAGCTATGTTAGAAATATATTGAAAATGAAGGTATGTCTAAAAAAACGTTAAATATAGGAATTCATTTTCCTCAAACCAAGGTGTTTATTAAATGCTCTTTATTATAAACATTAAGCTTTGATATTGAGTTTTTTGCCTGAACCATTTACTGATTTATTATCAGGCAATTCGATTTATCCCTTAAACTAATAGGGGGTCTGTGTATAAACTGACAAAACGGTTCGCTTTTTTGAACATTTAGTTTCAAAAACAGTCTATTATTGTTTTCTAATATTTTAGTTATCTGAATATTTAATAGATATCTGCTTAAACTTATTTTCTACTTTTAGGAATGCATCAACTACAACAGGATCAAAATGTTTACCTTTTTCGTTTATTATAATATTTCTAGCTTTCTCATGAGTAAATGCTTCTTTATATATACGTTTTGAAGTTAATGCATCGTATACATCAGCTACTGCCATTAATCTTGCAGAGAATGGTATTTTTTCTCCTTTTAATCCACTTGGATATCCAGTACCATCCCATTTTTCATGATGGCAGTATACTATATCCAAAGCATGTCGAATAAAAGAATTTTTCTCTACTTGATATTTTTTTGTTTTTAGAATATCTCTGCCAATTTCTGTATGTTTTTTCATTATACTGAATTCTTTTGAAGTAAGTTCGCCTGGTTTTAGTAATATTGAATCAGGGATACCCACTTTACCTATATCATGTAGTGGTGCTGCTTTTATAATGCTAGTAAGATTCTTTCTATCTAATAATAAGTGATATTTATTATTTTTACTTAATTCAATTCCTAAATTCTTTATATAATATTTTGTCCTTCGAATATGAAAACCTGAATCATTATCTCTGTGTTCAATAATATTAGCTAAACGTTCAACAGTAATATCCCTAATTACCTGAGTATCTAATTCCGCAGCTATTCTTCGTTTGATTTCTTTATTTAAAGCATCACGTGATGCTGTAGTCTGTTGTAGTTTTTTTAACATTTCCTCAAAAGGAATTGATAATTGAGCAATTTCATTACTAGATTTCATGTCGAATTTATAATTCAAATTGCCTGTTGTTACAAATTCTATTCCTTTTTTTAATTTTTTTATAGGTATAACTATTGAGTTTGATAATAATATTCCAATAAGAAGTATAATAGCTAAAGTAATTAGGCCCATTAGCAAAATATATCTCCACCAATAATTGAGATATCTATATGCCTCATCTTGTGATTGTTCAGCTACAAGTATCCACTTAATAGAATTATACTTGAATATCATTGAAGCACCCACTACTCCTACTCCATTATAATCTTTCCAACTTCCACTGACTTCTCTGTTTGTGCTGATTCCAATTTTTACAGGATATAAACTGGTTATCTGATTAGAAGGTAATTTTTTGATACTATTAGATATTATTATTCCGTCTGAATTAGTAAGATAAATATTCACACTTTTGTCAAGTTTACCACTCTGTGTTTGGGCTCCCAATTTTAATGCTGTAGTTCCAGTTAAAATGTCAATAATTCCCTGCATTTTGTAATGAATAACAATTGTTCCAATTCTTTGTAGTGGTTTGTTAACCTTAGTAAGAGGAACTGCAATATCCATATCAACAATACCACTTTTCCCCTTGTATAAATCTGAGAAGAAGATTCTCTCATTACCTGTAACACTTCTATTCTTTTGTTTTGAATAATTATCTATGTTTTTTTTACAGGTAGTAACTATCAATTTATTTTGAATATCAAAAATACTAACACCATTAAGGTTTATATCCAGTGATTTTTTGTTAATTAATAAATGATGCTTTAATTTTTGTTTTAATTCTTCTTTGTCATCGTTTTGTGTAATAGATGTTAAAGTTTTTCTTATATAACCATCAGAACTAAAATCAATTGCTCTGGTTTTTAAGGAATTGAAATATAATAAAATTTCTGCTTCTTTAGAGTCTACAAATAGTGTCAGTTGAGCTATTGCTTGTTTTTTTATTAACTCTTTTCCAAAATAATAGGTAAAAATATTAATGATACTCATAGGAATAACAAGAACCAAAAGTACTAATAATAGAATTTCTATTTTTATTTTCATATTTACGTAGGAAAAATATATGATTTTGCTAGGTTGCGGCCATTCGATTTTGCCTTATATAAGGCTTCATTCGCATAGTTAATAACATCTTTTGTCGATAAAGTTTTATTTGTAGTAATAGAGGCTATACCAAAGCTCAGAGTAAGATATTTTGAAACCTTTGAATTGATATGTTCTATTTTTCTTTCTCGTATATTTTTTTGAATATTATCGATAATGGTAAGGGCACCGAAATTATTTGTATTAGGTAAAATAAAGACAAATTAGCACTTTAAGTTCACATAGGAATGCTAATTTGACTTATATTATTCTATTTAATAGAAAAATTAATCAAAGGAAAAGCCGGTAGAAAACCATTCTCTAGTTCACACCACAAACCAATTTGAAGTTGATATGATTTTTTAGTTCCAATATTAACCAAGCCTATTTGAGTCCCTGATGTATTTTCACCTGCATTCCATAATCCTATTTGGGCACCTACAGTGCCTTTGGTGACATTGTAAAAACTAGTTTGAAGTCCATATACATTATTAGTATAACTTACACAACCTAAGTCAAGACCTGCCACATAATTATCTACGCTGCCGTAATTGCCTACTCCTAAAGTCATTCCCCATACATTAGCTTCTGATGGCCACCCAATATCAGGCCACCAACATAATTTTACAGGAGTTATTATAGTTGACTTAGCTTCAGATTTTTCTGCTGCTTGATTTGCAAATACAGCTGTCCCGCATACTGTTAAGAAGACGACAAGCAACATCTTTAACATCATTTTCTTTCCTTTCACAATCTCACCCTCCTTTTTTGTTTGATTACTACACGTGAATACAAATATCGTATTCTAGTCGAATGTCTTTAGCGTGTATACTTTATCAAGTATATCAAGAATAAACTTTAATGTCAATTTTTATATCGTACGGTGTTATAATTGAGTCTCTATTTCAGAGTACATAATTGTATGTCTACCAATATACTCTAAACATAACTATTGAGGTTAACGCATATTGAATTATGAGAAAAACTTACACAAAAAAACACACTCATAACAAACTCTAAGATAGTTTCAAAAGAATATATATTTATTGGCGAATAATATTGTTATTCTCACTCAAGTGGTCTGCAAGTTGCTACTTTGCTGCCGTATTTATGATGTACAGGTCTTTGATCCAATTTGGGATCGACACCATTTTGAAAAAGCATAATAATATCAGAACCTCCAAATAAAAAATAACCGAATTCATTGCCCTTCAATAATGTGCTGCCTACAGTTGCTGTCATATTAACTGAGGATACCTGACACATTCCAACAGGAATAATAGCAACTTTCCCAATATTTTGATAATGAGATTGAGCCGTATCAAGAATAATGATACCTCTAGCCTGAGAAAATTCATAACCATCCAAGGAGGAATCATCTCCATCAAACTGCATTTGACCATCAATGTAGACAGTGCAATATACTAATCCCTGTACGGGGCGGCATTCAAGAACTTTACCTGATACAGGTGCGTGAAATCTGTGATAATCATAAGGTCCAAGAAAGGAGTGTGTAAATGTTCCGTTTGTAAAATCATTTTGATATGGACTGTCAGTTAGAAGTTCGTTTATACTGGCAAAAGTATGTGTCTTTTTTATTTTAATCTTATTAATGGTAGAATCTGCTGAAATATCAAATTTGGTTTTGTATGTACAATCTGCAGGTGAAACAATGACTGTATTATCATTTGGACTGTCTATAGGGCGTAACCCTGGATTTAAATCACGTGCAAAAAACTGATTAAAAGTTAACCATCCACTAGGTGAATTTGGCCTGAAAATACCAGTTTCAGCGTCAGTTATCATTGAGTCCTGTATATTATATCTAGGTGATTTTTCAATAAATGATTCTAACACTGAATCACTGAAAGAATCTGGAGTATTTAAAAAACTTCCCCATAGATCTGCATAATCACTCAGCCACTTACTAAACCATGGATCATTCTGAATTTTCTGCGGTTCTTGATTATTTTCAAGTTTTATTTTTTGATCAATAAGCCAGTAAAAATGTCCTAATCGGTCAGAAACTTCCTGATTTTGATTATTATCCGGGTCAATCCAGGCATCACCGTCTTGATTAGGAGTCCATTTTGCAAAGTTTTCTAAATAAGTAATGTATTCATGAATAGTTTTAGGCCAGCAAAGAGCATTATATAAAACTTGGTCAAGCTTTTCCTGTGCTAATTCATCCGCATGTTTAATTGATTTTTCCAGTAATTCCTCAAGAAGTTTATCTGATTCAAGTTTTTCCTGAAGCGATTTTATAACATGATTTGAAGTTTTCATGATTTACCTCTGAATTGAACAATTTTTTATATAAAAATGATTAAAATTATATACATAATTACGATAATTACTTACATATATTTTTCCTCTTGAGAATTGATACTTTTTTAATCATATTTCAAAGATCGTTATATACTGAATTTTTTGCTGATGTAAAATCAGAGCAATAATGAATCAGTTAATTACCAAATTTTATAAGTTTAATATGATGCTTATAAAATTTGGCATAAAATTTATTTATGAAATGATTTATTATTTATTTCCACTTTTTCCATACATTGATCAGCCCGTTAGTTGAACTGTCATGAGACGTAACTTCCTTGCTTCCTTCAAGTAAAGGTAATATTTTACTTGCAAGATGTTTCCCAAGCTCTACTCCCCATTGGTCAAATGAGTAAATATTAAGAATTACACCCTGTGTAAATATCTTATGTTCATAAAGTGCAATCAGTTTACCCAGCATATTCGGTGTTATTTTCTTTACAAGAATTGAGTTGGTTGGCCGGTTACCTTGAAAAACTTTGAATGGAATAATATCTTTAACTTCATCAATTGTTTTGCCTGCTGCAGTAAACTCATCTTCAACCTGTTTTCTAGTCTTGCCAAAAGCAAGTGCTTCAGTCTGTGCAAAAAAGTTTGAAAGAAGTTTTTGATGATGGTCTCCAATCGGATTATGAGAGATAGCAGGGGCTATAAAATCACATGGAATATGCTTTGTCCCCTGATGTATCAGTTGATAAAATGCATGCTGTCCGTTTGTTCCAGGTTCGCCCCATATAATAGGTCCGGTTTGATAGTCAACTTTATTGCCGTTTCTATCAACATATTTTCCATTGGATTCCATATTACCCTGCTGGAAATATGCTGAAAAACGATGCATATACTGATCGTATGGAAGAATAGCTTCAGTTTCTGTTCCATAAAAATTATTATATAATATTCCTATCAATGCCAATATTACTGGCAGATTATCTTTAAACTCAGCATCTCTAAAATGTTTATCCATTTCGTGAGCGCCTTCAAGTATTTTTACATAATTATCAAATCCAATACTTAATGCTATTGATAGTCCTATAGCTGACCATAAAGAGTAGCGTCCTCCGACCCAATCCCAGAATTCAAACATATTTGCGGTATCTATACCAAACTCAGCCACAGCTTTATCATTTGTTGACAGTGCAACAAAATGTTTAGCTACAGCCGACTTATCTTTTGCTGCAGTTAATAGCCATTCACGTGCTGAATACGCATTCGTCATAGTTTCCTGAGTCGTAAAAGTTTTAGAGGCTATTAGAAAAAGAGTAGTTTCAGGGGTTAAATTTTTTAATGTCTCAACAATATGAGTTCCATCAACATTTGAAACAAAATGAGTGTTAAAATCTTTTATTTTGAAGTGTTTTAGTGCTTCAGTAGCCATAACTGGCCCCAGATCTGAACCTCCTATGCCGATATTAACAACATCTGTAATTTTCTTATTTGAATAGCCTTTCCATTCACCACTGTGAATTTTAGAGCAGAATGTCTCCATTTGTTCAAGCACTGCATTAATTTTAGGCATTACATCATCGCCATCCACAAATACAGGTGTATTACTGCGGTTCCTAAGGGCTGTATGCAAAACTGCACGGTTTTCAGTTCTGTTTATATGTTCACCGTTAAACATGGCATTGATTGCATCTTTAAGACCAGATTCGTCAGCGAGTTCTAGAAGATTCACAAACAGATCTTCTGTTATAAGGTTTTTAGAAAAATCAAGTAGAATTTCATCATTAAAATTACGGGAGAACTTATTAAAGCGTTTATTATCTTGATCAAACAGATCTTTCAATTTTAGGTTTATATTACGATTGAATTTATCTGTTATTTTGCCCCAGGCTGCTGTATCTTTAGGGTTTATATTTTTAAGCATTTTTTTCTCCTTTTCTCTCCTTATTAAATAAAATAATATTTTAGTTTAAATGACTAATTAACTAAAGTCCAACAATTATTCAAAAATTGATTGATTTACACAAAATTATTTTAAGTAAAAACCAAAGATTATGAGAAATTAAGTAAAATAAATATAGCCAGCTATTTTCGATAGAAGTTGAATAAATTCTTTTTTGTAATGTTGTAAGGGAATGTTTGAAATTACTGAAAATTATGACTTATTTGAGAGAGAAAGAGAAGATAGAATCCCGCTTTACAAAATTAAATTACCGCAGTTAACATGTTTACTGTGATCTATCATAAATAATTGCTCATTAACATAATGGTAATATTTTAATGATTTATTAGAATTATATATACAGTCAATTGATTAATATCATTTTGGAATTGTACATCTTAGTTACCGTTTCTTGTCTGTTCTGCTGACAGGATGAACTGAATATTATTTATTTATAATAATTAACTTAAAAGGAGTAAACATGAAAAAAGCTAGGATTATAGCAACCATTGGACCAGCTTCAAATAAACTTGCTACTATTGAAAGTATGGCAAGAGCCGGTGTGAATGTATGTCGTTTAAACTTTTCTTTCGGCAGCAAAGAAGAACATCTTAAAATGATAGCAACTATACGTCAAGCTAGTAAAAATACTGGAAAATCCTTAGCTATAATGCAGTGTCTGCAAGGGCCAAAAATAAGAATAGGCAAACTCAAAAACCCTGTTGATGTAAAAAAAGGACAGGATATAATTTTATCGGGAAATACTACTCATGACAGCGAATTCAATTTCCCCACCACCTATGCACAAATCGCCTCTGATACAGAAACTGGGAAAAGAATTCTTATAGCAGATGGAAGAGTCATATTAACAGTTATTGAATCATATCCTGGAAATAAAGAAGTAAAATGTAAGGTTATTGAAGGTGGAACAATATTAACAGGGAAAGGTATTAACCTGCCATACACAAATATATCACTCCCATCACTTACCGAGAAGGATATTGAAGATGCTAAATTCGGGGCAAAGTCTAAAGTTGACTATATATCTTTTTCTTTTGTGAGAAAAGGATCTGACATTGTTCAGTTGAGAAAACTGCTCGATGAAAACGGTGGAGAAAAAATACCTATAATTGCCAAGATAGAAAAGCCAGAGGCCGTAGAAAATATGGATGAAATCATTCAGGAGTCAAATGGTATTATGGTTGCTAGAGGAGATTTGGCAGATGAATTATCATTTGCAAAAGTGCCAATTGTACAGAAAGAAATTATAAAAAAAGCTAATAAAAAAGGAAAAATAACAATCATTGCAACTGAAATGTTAAGTTCAATGATAGAAAATCAGCTACCTACAAGGGCTGAAGTAAGTGATGTGGCAAATGGTATATTTGATGGCTCGGATGTTGTTATGTTATCTAATGAAACTGCTATGGGGAAATTTCCAGTGTTGTCTGTAAAAACAATGACTGAAATTGTAGAAGAAGCAGAAAAAGCTTTTGTCGGAGAGCCGTTTTACAATGATTTGGAACTACCAGATGTACATAAATTTAATGAAGCAATATGTGCTTCTGCTGCGCATTTGTCATATGATTTAAATAACGATGCAATAGCAATATTTACAAGATCCGGATTAACGGCTCAAATATTGGCTAAATATAGACCTGGCTGTACTATTTTTGCCGCGACTGACAGAGAAGAAACATATTATAGATTGGCATTCTCTCACGGCATTTTTCCTATATTACTTGAAGATAATATTTTTAAAGATGAATCGGCAAATGCTAAAGCAATTCCCACGTTGCTGTCACACTTGTCCAAAAGAAAACTTCTTAATAAATCTAAAAACTTAATTGTGATAACAGGTGATTTTTCGGAAGGAAGATGGAAAATAAACACAATAAAAGTCATAAAAATTTAACTTGCTAAATTTGGTGCACTGGATTTATAACTGGAAAAGATTTTATCGTGGCATTGTCAAGAAAATACCAGGATAAGAAGCGTCCATTGCTGTTGTCCTCTGTCCAAATTTTGCATGAGTACGATAATAACCTAATCGATACGGCTATCTTTTACAAAGCAGGAAATAAGGAATAATTAGTCTAGCGAATTAGTGCTTGCAAACAGATTTTTTTTTACAGATCTTTTATATACAATAGAAATTCAGGATCGTCAGGCATATTTTTTATTACAATTTCTGTATTAGTAAAATTTTCAGAATTAACATTATAACGATAGATTTCTCTCTTTTTCCTGTTTGCAGCATAAAAGTAGCACTTATCGCTATTCACTGTCATACCTGATATATTTTCTACAGAACCTTTTACAGGCTTAAAAAATAAGGCAGGTTTATTCAAAGATGCAGCCTGAATCGAGTTTCTACAGCTGACATAAAGTAATTCCTTGTAGATTATCAAGTGAGTAGGTTTCTTTAAATTATTGCTTTTATCTATCAATGAACCTTCTTTATTGTATGTTTTTACCAACCCTGCTTGTTCATCACACACATATAACAGTTCTTTGTGAAGTAGTACCGATCGAACAGAATGATAAATAATATTATTTCTTATATCCAGTTTTAGACCCTGGTGTGTATGAATGGATTTCGTTTTTTGAACACCTGGCAGATTTTTCTGAGAACTGGCCACAAATGTACCGGGTAAAAATTTTTTCCCTGAAGGAAGCCCACGAGGAAGAGGTGCAGGTTTTCCACTGTCCAGAATTAATCTTACTACTACGTTACTATCCTGATTCGATATAAAGCAGTAACCTGATTCTTTATCAAATGTCATTGCAAATGGATGATCAATAGAATTAATTTCATCATGCGAGGTATATATTGCATCAAAATCATAATGCAAACCCTTACCTTTGAAACGTAAAATCTGACTCTTTCTTCTCCGTCCATTGGCAACATAGAGATACCCATTGCAGAAAATCATATCACGTAACTTGGCATTATGCAGTAAATTATCAGCATTAGATAGAATCTTGGCATTGATAATTTTACCATCGTCGCTATATGCGAATATATTGGAAACTCCTGTACTTCCGCCATGAAATGTAATAAAAATCATGTAATTCTCTTATAGTGATATTTAACTGCAAAACAAAGGCTGATACAAAATAAAATAACCAGGGAAATATCAAATTGTTCCCTGGTTGTTTTGTGTATTATTCTAGTTTGATTGATTTTGTTGATTATTTATCCTATCATAGCCTGTTCAACTGCTACAGATACTGCTACTGAAGCGCCTACCATAGGACTGTTCCCCATTCCAATAAGGCCCATCATTTCCACATGTGCTGGAACAGATGAAGACCCTGCGAACTGTGCGTCAGCATGCATTCTTCCCATAGTATCTGTCATACCGTAAGAAGCAGGACCTGCACCCATATTATCAGGATGAAGTGTTCTTCCTGTTCCACCGCCGGAAGCAACAGAGAAATATTTTTTACCAAGTTCGTTACATTCTTTTTTATATGTACCTACAACAGGATGTTGAAATCTTGTAGGATTGGTAGAATTACCGGTAATCGATATGTCAACTTTTTCAAGGTGCATTACAGCAACCCCCTCTCTGACATCATCAGTTCCATAGCAATTAACTTTTGCTCTTTCTCCTTTAGAAAAAGCTCTTCTTTCGACAATTTCCAGTTTATTAGTAAAATAGTCAAATTTAGTTTTGACATAAGTAAAACCGTTAATTCTGGAAATTATATACGCAGCGTCCTTACCTAAACCATTTAAAATAACTCTTAAAGGTTTTTTCCTGAATCTATTAGCAGAATTACAGATACTAATGGCTCCTTCAGCATTTGCAAATGATTCATGCCCTGCAATCATAGCAAAACATTCTGTGCCATCGTTTAGCAGCATTCCTGCCAATCGACCATGTCCTAAACCAACTTTTCTGGTTTCAGCAACAGAACCAGGAACACAGAATGCCTGCAGTCCTTCTCCAATACAATGTGCTATTTCTTCAGATTTCTTACATCCTTTCTTGATAGCGATAGCTGCTCCGACAGTATAGGCCCAGCAGGCATTGTCAAAACATATATTCTGTACACCTCTTACTATCTTAGCTACATCAAGACCTTTTTCCTTGCAAATAGCATCAGTTTCTTCTATCGAATTTATGCCATATCCTTTTAATATTTTTAATAATTTATCCACTCTTCTATCATATCCTTCAAAAAGTGACATATCGAAACTCCTTACTCTTCTCTTGGGTCAATTTCTTTAACAGCTTCATTAAAACGGCCATAAACTCCGCTGGCTTCTTCCAGTGCTTTATTTGCGTCTTCCCCATGCCTGATAAGATTCATCATTTTGCCAAGATTAACATATGTGTATCCAATTATTTCTCCGTTTTCATCAAGCCCCTGTTTCAAAACATAACCTTCTGCAACTTCAAGATATCTTGGTCCTTTTTTAGTGGTACCGTACATTGTACCGAGTTGACTTCTAAAGTTTTTGCCTAAATCGTCAAGAGCAGCTCCAATAGGGAGACCGTTTTCAGAAAAAGCTGTTTGACTTCTTCCATAAGCTATCTGGAGAAACAACTCTCTCATTGCTACATTTATGGCATCACATACTAAATCAGTATTTAAAGCTTCAAGTATGGTTTTGCCGGACAGAATTTCAGCCGCCATTGCTGCAGACTGCGTCATACCAGAACACCCTACAGTTTCTATGAGTGCTTCCTCTATAATCCCATCTTTAACGTTTAGAGTAAGCTTGCAGCCTCCCTGTTGAGGAGCGCACCATCCTACACCATGTGAAACTCCTTTAATATCATTGATTTTTTTTGCCTGGGTCCATTCGCCTTCCTGCGGGACTGGAGCTGGACCATGATTAGGACCATTTGCTACACAGCACATGTTTTTTACTTCTGTAGTAATTTCCACTATTGCCTCCGAGTATTAGATGTTAATAATAAATGATAAAAAATATTACATTACAAATGCATAAAATATTTATTTTATACTGCCAGTAGGACTGATATAAAGCTAAATGTCAGTAAAGCTGTTCCAGTAAAAAAATGTTAATTAATTGACTGTATTATAATATTAATCAGATATTAGTAAATTTCCAGTCTGACATAAAACAGACAATATTCTCAAGTTACCACCATTCAGGAGGCTGTCCGGTACTTGCAAGTACACTCAACCAACCTCTATGGTCGTTTCTCATTCTGCGTTTAATATTCGTAATAGCAGATAATGGTATATTTGTAAATTCACCTTTCCAGTGTCCAATCAGCATATCAGTTTTTCCTGCCATTCCTGCATCGACAGCAAAACGAGCTAAATCAGCACAGAAAATACTGTCCTGACTATTTGCAGGCACACTTCTGATCTGATAACTTGGGCTAATGTACTTAATATTAACTTTCATATCCCATTTATCTGCGAAGTGAGTTCCTAAATCATCTCGCAAATAAAGTCCAATATCATTAAATTTTGTATTTCCTGAATCATCAGTTCCATTCTGAACACCAATTATATTCTGGCCAGCTCCTTCTGAAACAGCTATTACAGCGTGTCCTTTTGCCTGAAGAACTTTTTTAACTTCATCATAAAGCCCGCCATTTTCTGCAAAATTTAAATTCATTTCAGGAATAAGACAGAAATCAACATTTCCACTAGATCTTGTTGCATAAGCAGTGATAAATCCTGCCTCACGACCCATTAATTTTACTATACCAATTCCATGAGGAGTACATGTTGCTTCTACATGAACACGGTTCAATGCTTTACTTGCTTCTTCAACTGCTGTCTGAAAGCCAAAGCTTTTTTCAACGAACGGGATATCGTTATCAATTGTTTTTGGTATACCGATAATTGAGATTTTAAGTTTCCGTTTTTCAATTTCTTCAGCTAGTGCATGAGCGCCTTTCAGTGTTCCATCCCCGCCAATACAAAATAAAATATTAATACCTTTATCCTCTAGAGATTGGATCATTTCTTCAACAGGTGGATTGCCTCTTGAACTTCCCAGTACGGTTCCGCCTCTTTTATGTATATCATCAACTTCTTCCGGGGAAAGAATAATAGGAGGGTGTTCAGGATTTTGAGCTAATCCCTGATAGCCGAATCTAAATCCCCATACTTTTTTTACTTTATACCAAATCTCAAGTTCTTTAACTATAGATCTTATAACATCATTAAGTCCTGGGCATAAACCTCCACAGGTTATAATACCGGCTTTAGTTCTACTTGGGGCATAGTAAATCTTACTTCTTGGTCCTGCCTTTTCAAAACTTACTGTATCGGGTTCTTTATTAATATTAACAAGAGTATCAAAACGAATTCTATCCTTACTATCTCTAATATAATATGTTTTTTTTAATTCAAGGTTTTCAATATTTGACAGCGGTGATTGTAATTTAGCTTTTCCAAAACTTTTTACATTTAAATCTATATCTGTGGTGCTGGTAGTACTACTAAACTTACAATCAGTTTCAGAGTTTATAGCAATATCATCAGAGTTATCATTTTTTTTTAATTCAATAATTTTTTCAATTTCTATAGGTTCTTCATCTTTATTATCACTATTTGTTTTTTCTTTCATTTCTATATATCATCCTAATATTTTGAGCATGATTCATCAATAATGAAATAATTTATAAGCCTGGACTCTTGGCTAATCAGAAATTATTAGTTTTTCAATAAATACATAGTAGCGTATATAAAGATAATATAATATATATCAACTAAATGCCAGGTATTAAGCTCTATGTTTCTTTCATAAACATCAGAGCATCCTATATAATTATTGCTTTTTATATAAATGAAGGGAGAATAGAGCCTTAATTTAGTGATAGAAACCAAAAAGGAGGAAGAATTAAGCTCTGGTATTGGGAAAATAATTTTTGGGGAATATGTGAGATAAAAGTACTCAGAGCTTAATCCCTTAAGTAGCTAATAAACTAGAGGAGGTTATCGGCAAATCAAACAGTTTCTAGGTGTTTCAGTGTTTTGCCTACAAAATTATTTGTTTCTGCATAAAACAATTTCTCATTCGCACTAAATAGCAGATTATCCGGTTTTATGTAATTTGAGAATATTAATTTAACAAAAAGTATGTCATATTATATTCAAATCTATTTTAAATTTAACTGAATATATCTAATAACTGGATTATAAATTGTGTGAATATAATTATGGATAATATATTTGAAAATAGTTTCAATTTAGATATAGAGTTAAACTGTAAAAAGTTTACTGAAAATTGTATTAATTTTATATCATCTTATCAGGAGAAATTGAATAGAGATGGCGTTGTCATTGGGTTGAGCGGTGGGCTTGACTCAGCAGTTATTGTAAAATTATGTGTATTAGCCGTGGGTAAGAAAAATGTTAAAGTTCTTATTTTACCGGAAAAAGATTCAAATAAATTAAATATTCAAGATGCTCTCAATTATGCAAAATTACTGGGTGTAAAGTATAAAAAAATCAATATTACTCCATTTGAGAAGAAATTCAGGCTCTATCACTCATTTATTCTGAACTGTATTCCTCTTCTACGAAGCCAGAGAAATAGACTTACAGAAAAAATGAATGCTTATTATGAGAAAAAAACTGGGACAAATTTCTTTGAATCTAGCTTGGCAGGTATTAGAGGTAAGAAATTTTCAAAATATCTGAGAAAAGTCAATGCATATTATCGCGTAAAACATAGAATCAGAATGTTATTACTTTACAAATACGCTGAACTTGAAAATAGAATGGTGGTTGGAGCTGCTAATAAGACTGAAAAAATGATAGGTTTTTTTGTGAAACACGGTTGTGATCATGCATCGGATATAATGCCTATTTTGAATTTATACAAAACGCAGGTGAGGTTGTTAGCTAAATACCTTGATATACCGAGTATTTTTTTAGATAAGCAGCCGTCACCTGACATTGTACCAGGGGTTATTGATGAAAGAGTAATTGGTATTAAATATGAGTTGCTTGATAAGATTTTATTCTTAATTGAAAATAAAAAAAGTAATGATGAAATCAGTGATGTCTTAGATATTGATGAAAGCAAAGTTGACTATGTAAAAAGTCTGTTAGATAAATCAGAACATATGCGCAAAGTATATGACATGATATGATATAAAACATATTTTTGCTCTAAATTCTGGAATGGCACGGTTACAGTTTCAAATAATATAGTTAATGTTCTCCCAGCAGTATACCAGTTTCTCTGTTTTTATTGTCAGAAATATATGCTTGTTCCAAATATAAAGTATACAATAAGAAGCTTTTATAAGATTATACTGCTGGAACTCAAGATTATAAATCAATATCTAGGATAAAATTAACATTTTAAAACAGAAATTACTGTTAGTTTTTTTCTTATGTATAAAGTATATTATGCACTTAAATTAAGAAATTTGAGTGAGAAAATGATTCTGAGTTTTTCCCGAAGAGAAAAAATATACTTATTCGGTATGTCTGCCTACATAATAATCGGGTGCATAATAGCCGCTACAGTAAATTTGAGAATTATTAATAGTAGATTTAATAATGAATCAGTGTACTTCAATCTATTCATAAATAATTATTTTTTATACATTATTTGGATTATCGGATATATTGGAGGAATTACTGTTTTTCTACTTTTATTTAAAAGTATATTAATTGGGATTTACAGGAGAAAAATAAAAAATAGTTACCTGTTTATCTTGCTCGTCAATTTTATTTTAATTCTTGTTTTCTATCCATTCTGGATTCTTCTTCTTCCAACATTTGTATGGATAATTATAGATATTATTTGTATTGTATTTTATGTTTGTGTTTTAAGTTTAATTCAAAATTAATAACAATTATACATGCGGGAATAAAGAGATAAAGTATGGTCTATTTTTATTGCAGTTTTACACTTTTTTAAATAGAATGTGGGTGTATCTTTTCAATAGGGGATTTTATTTTATCAAGTTTAATCCATTATGATATTTAATTAAATTTTAAGAGAAAATGGTAATGAAACGCTCAGAAATTAACAATGCAATAAAAGAAGCTGTCAAATTATTTGATAAAATCGGATTTAAATTACCTCCTTTTGCCTATTGGACTCCTGAAGAATGGGAGGGAAAAGGACAGAATGTACAGGAAATCAGAGAAAACATGTTAGGCTGGAACGTTACTGATTTTTGTAAGGGCGATTTTAATAAATGCGGCCTTTTAGATTTTACTGTCAGAAATGGGAATTATCATAAACCTGAACGATATGCAAAAAAATATGCAGAAAAAATTATGATGACGGGTGAAGGACAGGTAACTCCTATGCATTTTCATTGGAAAAAATGCGAAGATATTATAAACAGGGGAGGCGGAAATTTAATACTGAAGCTCTACAAATCTACTGATGATGAAAAACTGTCTGATGATAATTTCAGAGTTAAAATTGATGGAGTAGAAAAACAGTGTAACCCGGGTGAAATCGTAATTCTTTCTCCAGGTGAAAGCATATGCCTTGAACCTTATATTTATCATACTTTCTATGGAGAAAAGGGAAAAGGTGTTGTTGCAGTAGGAGAGGTGTCTGATGTGAATGATGACAAAACTGATAATAGATTCCTTAATCCAATAGGTCGCTTTGCTGAAATTGAAGAAGATGAACAGCCTGTTTATTTGCTTTGCAACGAATATCCTGATTCAGCGAATTTCTAAGAATAAATTACGAAGAAAAGCCCTGATTGCCCCAGGGCTTTTAATATATGGTTTAAGTATGCTCATAATATATAAAATTATTTAAAAGAGTATATGTTCCATTTACTGCTACATGAGTTGTTATAAATATATATTTCAGAAAATATCCAGGAATAGTTTAGATATCATTTTATTTTTCTATTATACCTTTTGATAATTTTTCCAGAAGAGATAGCTCATTTTTAAATTTCGTCTGCACTAAATCATCCATTAACCTATTTCCTATGGTTTGATGCAATTCATTCAGTTTATCAATAGCTATACTTTCACTTTTTTGATTGATTTGAAGTTCAAACAGTGCCAGTTCAGCTATATAAGCAGTTTTCATCTTAACATATTTATCCATACGTCTTACTAATTTATTCTTATATTTATTGTAATCTGTTTGTGTTCTAATGGTTCTTTTCGTCATGATTTATTAACCTGTTTTGAGGCAGTTTTATGTTGATGCGTAAAATTTTAATACTCAAATAAAAAATAGATAGTCCTGTTTATTAAATATTTTAGTAATCTTTGATTTTTTTTGAATGAGATTATAATTTCCTGATACTTTGCATAGAAAGTTTTCATTAAATAAAAGTTTTTCTACCTATTGAATAAAAAATAATATTCTCTAAAATACCTTAGCTAAATACATGTAAAATTTTATTTAATTTACAGCTTAGGATTATTTTATGGCCAATTACAAGCAGCACCTCACCGGTGGAATTATTTATGGAATATTATGTATGCTAATGGCTATTTTTAGCCTTGGATTTACAATTGTGAATGGTTTTACTATTTTTGTACTTGGGACTTTAGGCAGCATTTTACCGGATATTGACAGCGACACAAGTATACCTGTACAACTGCTTTTTGAAACCATAGGTATACTTATTCCCATTATTGTTCTTAAAAATTATTTTTCTAAAGAATTGAATATAGAGAATATGATATTTCTTATTGTTATCGGATACATTCTTGTTAGATATGGAATATCATTAATTTTCTATAGGCTGACTGTTCATAGAGGTATTATTCACAGTATACCTGCTGCTGTTATTGCAGGAGGAATTGTATTCTTTTTATTTTATGATTCTCAATTTTATATCAGGCTTATTTATGCGTTATCATGCACAGGCGGTTTTATTGTTCATCTGCTTATGGATGAAATATGGTCAGTAGACCTGGCTAATATCAGAATAAAAAATAGTTTTGGCACAGCATTGTCATTACGATCAAATTCAATAATTTCAACAGTTACTGCTTATTTGTTAATTGCATTAATAGTTGGTTATATATTGACTAATGTACAGATTCCTGATAAGTTTAATACAAAACAGGATAAACCTGCAATTGTTCTATTAGATGAAAAAACACCTGATTCTTTAAATATAGCGAATGAGTTTTTGCTTGATGTTAATTCTACCTGGGTTACTCTTTATAAAAAATATTTTACAAATCAAACTTAATCATATCAGATTTTAGATTGCTGTCATCCCATATATTTTGAAGTGTGAGTATAGTCTGTACCCACTCAAGATGAATTATGGGATTTTATTACCTGTTAATTATGTTGTATTGACGTATCTAAAATATCTTTCCTTTAAATTATTTCTTCAAAAACTAATTAATTTATAAATCAGACTCAAAATATTTTATAATATTGTCTAAAATATATTTGGAAGGAAAAGATGCTCCAAATTCACTTGGAAAGTAATAGTACGTAATTTAATATTCCAGATTTTTTTACCTATAGAAAGATAATTTTAAAAGTGTGTATTATTCTAAGCGGGAAAGTATAATTATGAAAATGATTAGCTCTTATTCAATAATTCTTATGGGAGTTGCAGGGGCAGGTAAAACTACAATTGGGAAAAAACTTGAAAAGATATTTGGTTATAAATTTTATGATGCTGATGATTTCCATCCAACTGAAAATATTAAAAAAATGCGAAAAGGTATTCCATTAACTGATGATGATCGTCTTGGTTGGCTGGAGAACTTAAATAATCTATTGGCTGATAGTGAACAAAAATTAGAGCCGATTGTATTGGCTTGTTCTTCGTTGAAGGAGAAGTATAGGTGTATCTTGACAGAGAATACTAAATGTGTTTTTATATATTTAAAAATCAGTAAGAACTGTGCAATAAATCGTTTAGAAAACAGAGTCGGACACTATTTTAATGCTTCATTAATTGATGCTCAGTTTGATGACCTTGAAGAACCTGAAATATGTGTTGAAATTGATGCTGATAAATCAATTCCTGAAATTATAAGGAAAATCAAATTAGAAATGAAAACTCCGTAAAACGGAGTTTTATCTATAAATATTGGATATTGAAGCTATTTTACAAGTTTTGCTGTATATAAACTGTAACCTGTTCCATTTTGGTTAAATTTATTTTCTTTACCTGTTATTAAAATGGTTGGATCCTTGTAAGTACTTGTTATTGTCATTCCTTTATACAGTGAATTTTTAGAAAAAAGCTGGAATCTTGCTCTGCTTTTTCTGTTATTCATAACAGAATTAAATTGATCAACAACCCAGGTGTGATTTATTCTTGCGATGTATTCGTAACCACTACCGCTCTGATGTCCAGTGTTTAGTATTTCAATTGGCTCAATCAGATAAGTATTATTCTTAATTGTCCCGAAAGGGAGACCTTCAAGAGATTCCATATTTAAGAACTGGCCATTCTTTGTGCTGGTTTCTATTTTCTTTGAGTCTTTAGCTGCAAAAGCTGTTGCAGTAAACATAAAGGTACAGCTAATTAAAGCTAAAAGAGTTATTAATTTTCCTGCCCAATGAATTTTTGTTTTTGAATACATATAATTCTCCATTATAGTTATAGGTTAAATAATAGTTCAACATCATTATAATTAAATGTTAGATCATTTCTATAGTATTAAGCAATACTTATTTCAAATCGATTCAGATTAATTTGTATAATTATGTTAAATAATATTTCTGTTATAAAAGCATGATACAGTATATTTGCTTTAGAATTCTAAACTTGTTAAATCCAGACTGGTTAAGTTAGGTTATTGTTAGTTTTATTGTATTTCTCTTGTAAGATTTTAAGTTGGAAGCATATGTATTGATACAGTTAATTTATTAGAATGAAAATTTTCATTAAATTGAAAAATTGACTGGCAATAATAAAAAAAAGGAAAAATTATGAAAAATGAAAATATATTGAAATACAAAGCATTTATATGTGATATGGACGGCGTAATATATCATGGAAATAAATTACTGCCCGGAGTGCATAAATTTGTAGAATGGATGCAAAAAGAAAATAAAGATTTTATTTTTTTGACAAATAACAGTCAGATGACTCCAAGAGAACTTCAGGAAAAATTAAAACGCTTAGGGTTAAATATTGAAGAAAAACACTTTTATACAAGTGCTTTGGCCACTGCTGCTTTTCTTCACCAGCAATGCCCTAACGGTAGTGCATATGTTATTGGAGAAGCTGGAATTACAAATGCACTTTATAATGTTGGTTATTCCACAAATGAAATTAATCCAGACTATGTAGTATTCAGTGAATCCAGCAGTCATAGTTATGAAAAAATTCATAAGGCTGTAAATTTAGTATTGAATGGAGCAAAACTGATTGGAACTAATCCTGATTTAACCGGTCCAGGCGATAATTGCACAGTGCCTTCAACAGGAGCTCTTATAGCACCTATTGAGTTAGCTACTAATAGAAAAGCCTATTTTGTCGGTAAACCTAATCCATTAATGATGAGACATGCTTTAAAAAGATTGAATCGTAAACGCGAAGAAACTCTTATTATCGGAGATAGAATGGATACAGATATTATAGCTGGTGTTGAATCTGAAATTACTACAGTATTGGTTTTAAGCGGTGTTACTTCAAAAGAAGATTTGAAGAATTTTGCTTATCAGCCTCACTATATTTTTGAGGGAGTTGGTGAAATTATTAAATAAAATTTAATTTTACAATTTGATATCTAAATTTCTTGTTTTTTGGGTGATATCAGAGTTAACTAGTAATTTTGTTACTGATGTATCAGTAATTATTGAAAAATTACGACGTTTTAATATAATTTTAGTAAAGAAGATACTTGCACTCTTTAGTATGTCTAAAAAATTATATGAAACGCATCAGGCTAAATATATTATTCTTCATCTTCATATCTATTTTTTTCAGTATTCTGTTTGTATTGCTTATCCTAATTTCTTTAAATGTTTTCGATTCACTGAAAATTAATTCACTTAACCATACCACTCGTGATAGGATAGATTTTATTAACTATAATTTGCGAAACCAAATGAAAAAGCAGGCATTGTTTGTCAATAATTAGTTTAAATCTGCTGTCAACAGTTTGAAATTTATCGGTTCAAAAGCACAAAAAATTTTACAAGAAGATAATATTTATTCAAGTGAGGGTGAACTTAAGTTTTCTTTTGATGATAAAACAAAAAAATATCAATATTCAGAGAAAAGTTTTTTAGATAATTTGGAAGGTGAAGATTACTATTTTACTGTTAATTACTGGGGTAATAGAAAAGAACTCAAAGGTGTTCCTGTTTTAAAATATCATAATCAAATGTCTCAATTAAAGCTACTATGTGAACAGAGCGCTATTAGCCATGAAACAATATCAAGTATTTTTATCTGTTTTAAAAATTCTTTGTTTATTGAACAAGTAAATTCCAAAAAAAACTATGATTTAACAAAATCAGGAAGATATATTAAATCTTTAGTAAAAAAAATTTATAAATATAAATACGAACCAGGTAAACCTATATTTACAAGTATTTTTAAAAAGCGTAAAGGCAAACTTGTTTTTTATATTTTATATCCAGTTTATAATTCAAAAAATGATTTAGAGTTTATAGTAGGTTGTTCAATTCCTTATAATATGGCAATTTCGTATATTTATAATATTTTTTCAGAGGGAGAGTATGAAAAATATGATATTATAAAACTATTTATTAGTAATAATGGTAATATCCTTTATCTTCCTCGAAAATATGCTGAACTTTTTTCTCTACCAGTTAATAAAAAAGAAATACCTCTTGATTCTGATAAATTCATCTACAACATGAACTTATTGGCTTCATCCAATCCAGTAGTTAGGGAACTAGGTAATTTGCTTCTTAGTGAACCGGCAGGAACAACTTATATTCAACTCAGGGGACAGTCATATTTATTGATTTTTTATACTATACCTGTAAATAAGTGGAATATAATACTTTTGGTAAATAACACCCATTTTCAAAAACCTATCAAAAAACTAAACTTATATTTTAATAATATCTTTGATAAATTTATAAAATGTTTAATAATATGCTTTCTGGTAATATTAGTCTTAGGCTTTATTTTTTCACTATTTTTCTTTAAAAGTATTTTTATAAAACCTGTCAGAAATATAAGAGACAAGTTTAATCTCTTGGGAAAAGGGAATTTTAATATAGAGACAAAAGAAAAAGGAGTAAAAGAAATATATGATTTGTCTCTGTCTTTTAATAATGTAGGAAAACAGTTAAAAAATTACACGGATAATCTGCAAAATGAAATTAAAGCAAGACAGATAATTCAGACAGAGCTTAAAATTGCGGGGGAAATACAGGAATCAGTTTTACCTGCTATTACTGAAGGGTTTATAAGAAAAGAATTTACATTATTTGCCAGACTTATTTCTGCTAAGGAAATGTCGGGTGATTTCTATGACTTTTTTTATGTAAGGCCTAATAAACTTGCTCTTATACTGGCAGATGTATCAGGGAAGGGAATAACTGCTGCATTTTATATGAGTATGTCAAAGGCAATAATAAAAGAGGCATGCCTGTCATCTGAGACATTAGGTCCCGGAAAGATATTAAATTATGTGAATAAAACTCTTTGCAGGAATAATGAAAAATCAATGTTTCTGACTCTGTATTTATGTATTTACAACATTGATACAGGAGAACTGGAATTTTCTAATGCCGGCCATCATGAGTTTACCTATCTAAAAAGCAACGGTAATATTTCAACTGGTGGAATATTATCTAAACCGGCAATAGGTATTTGCGAAGAAACTGAATTCAACAGTTCTAAACTTAAAATACAAAAAGGTTCAACAGTGATTTTTTATACTGATGGTATAACTGAGGCACCTGATTCAAGCAATAATGAGTATGGTAATGAAAGATTGGAAAAGATTATTGAAAAGAATTATCTGGATAAAATTTCTGATCTAGGAGACTTGATAATTAAAGACGTGCTGGATTTCCAAAAAGGCGAAAAGTTTGATGATATAACACTTTTAATGTTTAGAAGAAATGAATAAGGTTTTAGCACAGTATAAAGTTATGTTTCGGTAAAGACAAATGTTTGACATTAGTTTAAACATTTCTTTTGAATATGAGCAGAGTAATATCATCAAAAAGATTTCTTTCTTCAAAATCACGAACCGATCGAACTATTTTATTGGATAAGTCATATAAAGACAAATTAATATTATCTTTTATGAGTTTAAAGAATTTCTTAACAATATGTGTATTGTTTCTATTATACTTTTGTATATTTGAATTGCAGTGAACTATGGAACAATATAGTATAATAGATCTATTCATAAACTATAATTTTTTATTTAATAATGAGTGAATTTAAATTTCAAAAGTACCTAAGCAAAATTGACAGAACAAGAGAAATTCAAAGTAATTTCAGTATTAAAAATTATTTATTATCAATTGTTATACCGGTATATGGTGAATATGAAGACTTGGGACAGGTACTTTATAATTTAACCTTTAATGATAAAAACCTTTTAAAAAAAACGCTTATTACTATTATTATTAATTCTCCAGCCTACTTGCCTAATACTAAATATATTGAGATAAACAACAGGCTTTTGAGTGAGTTAAAGAATAATAATTTTCAGAATAAATTCAAATTGCACAATTTAAATCTATGCTGGATAGATGCTTCGACTGCAGGAAATGAACTTTCTGGAAAAGGGGGAGTCGGCAGAGCCAGAAAACTTGGAATGGATTACAGTTTATTTTATATGAATTGGAATTTATCTCCTCTGATTATCAGTTTAGATGGAGATACGCTCGTTGAGGAAAAATATTTGGAATCTATTTTTAGATATTTTGAATCAAATAATCATATTGTCGGAACTTCTATTTCATTCAAACATCAAAAAGCAGATAGTGTACTGGATGAATCAGCGATAAGGGAGTATGAAGTTTATTTGCATGATTATGTATATAAATTAAAAAATGCTAAATCTCCATATGCATATTATACAATTGGTTCTGCGATGGCTTTTAGGGCTGAATACTATATCAAAGCAGGCGGTATGAAAACGCATAGAGGGGGAGAAGATTTTTATTTTATGCAGTCTCTCAGAAAACTAGGGAAAATAGGTCATATAACAGATACTTCTGTACATCCTTCTTCTCGTATTTCAGGAAGAGTCCCTTTTGGTACAGGACCAAGATTAAAAAAAACAGTGGGAGGCAGTGAATTAAAACTGTACAATCCTAAGATTTTTGATCTGCTTGGAAAAACTTTAAGAGAAGTTAGAAAATGGCTGGCCTGTAATGATCTAAGCTATTCAGAGTTAGAATTGAAACTGGATTCCAGATGTTTAGATTTTCTAGAGGAGAATAATTTTTCTGAAATCTGGGATAAAATTGTAGAGAACAATTTAAAAAAAAGAGATAAGTTATCTAAGAAAAATAAAAAGAAACTACTTTGTGCTTTCCATGTCTGGTTTGATGCATTTAAGACTTTAAAGTTTATTCATTACCTGGAAAATGAATATCCAGAAGAATTCCCTAAAATAAATATACAAAGCATTAAGTGATTAGATTTTACTTATTTTGGATTGGATTTAAAATTTGGAGCTTATTCTTACATGAAATCCCATCATAAATCTAAAATAATTATGGAAGATAGGGCATTTTTTCTATTCTTTCAATAATACCTACGGTAAAACGCCCTGTAGTTATCCCCACAATCATACCTGCAATTACGTCGCTTACAAAATGGTAGTCTAATCCGATAAGACCAACCATAACGCAGATAGATAATGTTATTGCCAGCCATTTTAATTTAGGATATTCGAGCCATACAACAGTCATAGCTGCAAAAATAACACAGGTATGTCCTGACGGAAATGACTGGTATGCCAAACCAGTATGGAAAAAATTAAATCCGTAAGCATCCATGCCGATAAGTGAAAGGTTTCCATTGATATAAGTTTGAGGCCAGTATCTACCAAATACTCCTTTTAGCAGGTCTTTAATAATTACTACTGTAACTATGCTGGTACAGTAGCTAAAAAGAAATTTGTCAAAAAGAGAAAATAGCTTTCTGGCATATCTGGTAAATAGATATATGTAAAGAATAGGGACAGTAAAAAAAATGACATTAGCTATATGTTCCAAACAATAGAATATCAACATGAGTGTTGTATATTTACTCAAATAATCATGTACCGCAAATGCCACAGGTTTATCAATATATTTATAGAAAATTATGATTAAAATAATTCCTATACCTGTTAGTAATAAATGTTTTTTAGTTTGCTGTTTCATGTAAGTGAAAAATGTTATTGTATAAAGTTAATACTATTATAAAATATTTTAATCAAGATTTCAATTTCATTGCCCATTGAGCTTTATCTATTATTATAGGTTTTGATTTTTTCAACTTATTTATAAGTTCTAAAGGTGTTGATCCTGTATTTATAGCTTCCTTCAAGCTTTCATGAATAAAACCTTCTGTTATTGCATGATTGATGAAAGAAATAAGTTTATCATAAAAACCACTGATATTTAAAAAACCACATGGCTTTTGATGGAGATCGAGTTGGCTCCATGTAATCATTTCAAATATTTCTTCAAATGTACCGAAACCGCCGGGCATTGCGATAAAACCGTCTGAAAGATTTTCCATTAAAGCTTTCCGCTCGTGCATTGTATCTACAATTCTGAGGTCTTCTAAATCATTAAATGCAACTTCTTTATCTACAAGGTGCCTTGGCATAACGCCTGTAACCTTTCCACCGTGTTTTAGAACTGTTTTAGCAATAACTCCCATTAATCCTACATTGGAACCACCGTAAATAAGATTAATATTTTGCTCTGCTAGAGCTTGACCGAGTTTTACGGCATTTTCCTTGTATTCTATTCTAGTTCCTGGGCTGGAACCACAAAAAACACATATTTTTGAAAGCATCTATTTTACCTTTTTGTTTTACGTTTCTTATAAATTACAATTAAGTAGCAAACAACAACAGCTATTAATAGAGAAATATATTTTGTCATATTGTTTTGTCTAGTTTATATTCAAATAAAAAAATGTCACAGAAATATTTTCCTGTGACATCAGTATATTAAATTTTTAAAATTTAACTTAATCTTTAATTCCTGTCACTTTTTTATGCCAATGAGCTACAAGAGGAGAAGCTACAAATATAGATGAGTAGGTTCCTACTATTATACCTGCAAGCATAATAAGGGCAAAATTGTTTATCGATACTCCGCCGAATATATATAAGACTAATACTACTACAAAAGTTAAAAATGAAGTAATTACAGTTCTGCTCAATGTCTGGTTAATACTTAGATCTATAATCTCTCTATATTTTAAATCTTTACGCAGTTTTAAATTTTCGCGTATTCTGTCAAAAACAATAATTGTATCATTTACGGAATAACCTACAACTGTCAATAATGCCGCTACAACAGTCAACGATATTTGCCTATCGAATGCAATCAATACGCCTGTTCCGATTATTACATCATGAAGTAATGCAATTATTGCCGCTATAGCATATGTCAATTCGAATCTTAGAGATACATATATTATCATTCCAGCAAAAGAAAGAAGTATTGCTATAATTGCCGCTGTCGCAAATGATGAACCTACAAGGCCTCCAATACTAGTTTCAGACGCACCAGAAAATTTAGCATTAGGAAACTGTTTATTCAGTAATTGAGTAATTGTTGACATTTCACCACTGGAGTTCTTAGGCCTGGTCTGTTTATCAATCAGAATATCTATTTTGTTTCCTGCTATTGGAGAAGATTTATACGAAATATCGGTTTGATAACCTTCTTTTCCAAGGAATTTTTTTACTTTACCTTGTGATATGTGTTTTTGATAATTGAGAACAATTTGTGTCCCACCGGTAAAATCAACGCCTAATATAGTTTTATGTTTTATTACTCCAATTGTTATTGAAGCTATCATTAGGCATAAAGATATAATGATACAATATTTCCACAGACTTAAAAATTTAATTTTAGTATTGTGGAAGATTCTTAGCATTGTAAGCTTACGTATATGAAAATATCTGTTGTAAATATCGAAAATCAATCTTGTTACAAATATGGCAGTGAACATACTGCAGACTATACCGATACTTAAAGTAGCACCAAATCCTTTTACCGGTCCTGATCCCTGCCAGTATAGAATTAAACCAACCAACAATGTTGTTATATTTGAGTCAAATATTGTAATAAAGGCTCTTTTATAACCAATATCAATGGCATTAGTTAAAGTTTTATTCGACTCTATTTCCTCTCGAATCCTCTCATATATGAGCACATTCGCATCTACCGCCATACCTATAGTAAGGATAATAGCAGCAATACCAGGTAGTGTCAGTGTTGCCCCTAAAGATGCCATTGCTCCAACAATAAGGATAACATTTGCAATTAGTGCTATATTAGCAACAAGACCTGCTTTCATGTAATAAATCAACATGAATAAACCTACGCCGATTAGTCCAAGAATACCTGCTATAGAACCACTGTATACAGATTCTTTACCCAAGGTAGGGGCAGTATCAAAAACTGAATCGATATGAATTGTTGCCGGTAAATTACCACAGGCTAATGCGGTTGCTACATTTGAAGCTTCTTCCTGTGAAAAATCACCTGAAATTGAAGCATTACCACCATAAATTGCAGTTTGTATATTCGGTGCTGAATACAAAGTACCGTCCAGAACAATACCTAATCTCCGTCCAACATTTTTGCTTGTAACTTCACCAAATTTTTGAGCACCTTTAGAGTTAAACTCTAAAGAAATCTGTCTTTGTCCGTATTGGTCAGTAACAACATTTGCATTGGTAATATCCATACCGCTCATTTGAGGATGTATTTGAACAAAATCAGTTTCCAGGCTTTTTTTGCCAAATCTGTTAGAATTGACCATAGTCATACGCTCATAACCTACAGGTGGAATGAAATGCTCTTTATCCGCATTGTATTCTGATACAAGTTGAGCGTTATTTTTAGCCAGCAGTCTGAATTCAAGTTTTGCAGACATCTGAATAAGTCTTTTGTATTCTTGCTTCTGCTCTTCTGTAGAGACAGGTATTTTTAAAGAAATTCTTTCAGAACCTTCTGCTGCAATTTCTGGTTCAACCAATCCGGATTTATTAATTCTATTTCTTAATATATCCATTACCCTGTCTCTTAGTTGAGAAATAGGGATCTGAGTTTCACCTTTTTTTACTTTATTAGGAATTACGCTTACATCAAATTCAGTTCCACCGTTTAGGTCAAGTCCAAGCTTAATCGAACTGGCGCATTTTGATCTTACAATTCGTAATGCTTGCTGGTTGGTAAGAACGTCAGGAATATTAATTATTTTAGCCAAATCCACATTAAGGTCTTTAGCAGCTAACTCTACTGCAGTTGTAGGAAATAGGTTTTTATCAGCTTTTTCCTTTTCTTTTGCTAGTGCTATGACTTTTTCAACCTTGGGATTATTATTAGTCATAGATCTTAATTCTTTATAAAAATTCTGCTGTGTTAGCGGAAACATTGACCATCCAAATACTACAAGAATGATAATTACAAGAATTAGTCTTCCTAAAATTGGCTTTTTGTTCATTTAATATTCCTTGATACGATCCTTTTTTGGTTAATTATTTCTTATATTAAATAATTATTTAGCGATTTTTTCAATAACTCCACTGATAGAACCACGACTTACTTCTACTTTTACGTTATCAGCTATTTTTACTAAAGCAGTTTTGTCTTTAATAGTTGAAACTGTGCCTATTAATCCACCTGCAGTAACAACTTTGTCTCCAGCTTTGATTTCATTAAGCATTTGTTGACGTTTTTTTGCTTTTTTCTGCTGAGAGCGGAATAGCAAGAAATACATTACAATGATGATTAAAATAAAAGGTCCAAAACTAACAAGCATTCCCTGTAAGCCACCCTGTTTTGCTGCAGCTGTTGCTAAATTTGCTAATATTTCCATTTGAATATTCCCCTAATGTTTGTTTTTTAAATAAATGAAAGATTATTAATAATGAAGTGAAAAGTCCACTTCATTATTAATTATATATATTTGATATTATGCTTTAGTATCTAATTCGTCAAGTCCTGAATTTTCAAAAGCTTCACCCATATCAACTAAAGCTTCACCGGCTTTGAGTGCTTCAGCTACTTTTTCGCCTTCTTTAGTAAGATCTTCGTGTGAATAATCTTTTTGAGCTGCTTTAATACTAAGTCCAATTCTTCTGTCATCTTTATCAATTTTGATGACACGAGCTTGAACATCCTGACCAATTTTTAATACATCTTTAACTTTGTCGATATGATTGTCACTAATTTGTGAAACGTGAATCAGACCGTCAATTTTATGAGAAAGTTCTATGAATGCGCCGAAAGCAGTAATTTTTGTTACTTTACCTTCAACGATATCACCAATTTTGTAGAATGTATCTATATTTTTCCATGGGTCTTCTTCAAGTTGTTTCATTCCCAGAGAAATACGCTGCTGTTCAGGAGCAATTGCTAAAATAACGGCTTCTACTTCATCGCCGTTTTTCAAAAGTTCAGCAGGATTGTTTATTTTACGAGTCCATGACATATCTGAAACATGAATCATACCATCTATATCGTTTTCAATTTCAATGAATGCGCCATAGCTGGTCATATTTCTAACTTTACCTTTGATTTTGCTTCCAACAGGATATTTTTCGGCTAAAACTTCCCATGGATTTGGTGTTGTCTGACGTAAACCGAGGGAAATCTTCTTAGTATCAGGCTGCATATCAAGAACGATAGCTTCAACTTCGTCGCCTAAGTTAACTACTTCTGTAGCTCTGCTTATGCGTTTAGTCCATGACATTTCTGAAACATGAATTAGACCTTCAATTCCATTTTCTACTTCAACGAAAGCTCCATAAGGCATAATATTAACAACTTTACCTTTTACTTTACTTCCAACAGGATATTTCTCAGCTACTGTTTCCCAAGGATTTTTAGTTTTTTGTTTAAGTCCGAGTGACACTCTTTCTTTATCATAATCAATATCAAGAATCATTACATCAAGTTCCTGACCTACTTCCAGCATTTCTGAAGGATGAGATATTCTTCCCCATGACATGTCTGTAATATGAAGTAGTCCGTCAACTCCGCCCATATCAATAAATGCACCGAAATCTGTAATATTTTTGATAATACCTTTGTAGATTTCGCTTTTTTTCATTTCTTTTAATAGCGTAGAACGTTTATCAGCTCTATCTGCTTCAAGAAGTTCTCTTCTTGAAATGACAATATTTTTTCTTTCTTCATTGATCTTAACGATTTTAAAATCGTAAACAAGACCAATCAGATCATCTAAGTTTCTTACAGGAACAATATCAATCTGTGAGCCAGGCAAGAATGATTCAACACCTTCAACATCTACAATAATACCGCCTTTAACGCGATGTTTCATAGTACCTTTAACAATGCTGCCTTCATTGTAAGTAGAAGTAATTCTAGCCCAGTCTTTAAGAAATCTGGCTTTTTGTATACTTAAGACAGGTTGGTTTTTATCATTTTCAATTTCTTCAAGTAGAACATCAAGTTTATCATTTATCTTTACAGTATCCCAGTCAGTGAATTCCTCTTTAGAAATAAAGCCTTCTGCTTTACAGCCGATATCTACAAGTACTCCGTTATCTCTTTTTTCTGCTACTCTGCCCTGAATAATTGAACCGACAGTAAATCCGCTTGTGCTGCTACTGTCCATTAGAGATTCCATGGAAGGCATGTTTTCTAAGTCTAGGAAGGATGGTAAGTTTAATTCTTTGATTGTTTTGTTAGTTGGTTGAGTTGACATTTTTAATTAGTTTCCGTTTGATTTGTTGTTACTTTAATTGTTTATGTTAATAAAAATTGACTCCTTACGTTCCAAGGAGTCATAAATAAATTATCTAAAGTATTAATTTTTTGTGAAATTTCAAATAACAATATAAAAATACTGTCTATTTGGTTGCTTCTTCAAGTTCTTTTTTGTGGTTTTTAATTATCTCTTTAGCAACATTTGAAGGAACCATTTCATATCTTGAAAATTTCATATCCACAGAACCGTTACCCTGTGTAATACTTCTTACTTCCGTAGCATATCTTGAAAGTTCAGATAAAGGAACATCTGCTTTCACTACCTGCATACCTTCTTCTACACCCATGCCGAGGATTCTACCTCTTTTCTGATTTAAGTCACCACTGATATCGCCCATATACTGATCAGGAATAGTGATTTTTAATGCCTGAATAGGTTCAAGTAGAATAGGTTTAGATTTTTCTACTGCATCACGGAATGCTGCTCTTGAAGCAATTTTGAATGCCATTTCTGAAGAGTCAACATCATGAAATTTTCCATCATATACAGTAACTGTAATATTTTCAACATTACATCCAGCTAAAGGTCCATCGACCATTGCTTCCAGAACGCCTTTTTCTACAGCAGGAATATAATTTTTAGGAATATTTCCGCCGACAACAGCATTTTTGAATTCATATCCTTCAGTGTTTGGCTCTACTCTTAAGTAAACTTCAGCAAATTGTCCGTGTCCACCTGTCTGTTTTTTGTGTCTGTAATGTCCTTCTCCATTTGATGTAATTGTTTCTCTGTAAGGTATTCTTGGACTGTCGGTGTTTACTTCAACTTTACTATCTTCCTTCAATTTTTTAATTACCAATGATAGATGTTGATCGCCCATTCCAGAAAGAAGCATTTCATGTGTTTCAGGATGTCTTTCAAGTTTAACTGTTGGATCACTTGCTGATATTTTATTTAAACCTGTACCAATTTTATCTTCTTCACCGCTTTTTGCTGCAGTGATTGCATATGACATAATAGGACAAGGGAACACCATAGGAGCTAGTTCCGGAGCTTTACTGGAAGTAGCAAGTGTATTATCTAAAGAAGTAGATTTTAATTTAACCATGGCACCGATTGTGCCAGGGACAGCTTCTGTTAATTTATCCTGATTTTTTCCATTTAGCAGAAGTATGCTTCCAAAACGTTCTTTAGTATTTTTTGTAACATTGAATATTTCAGAATCTGATTTAAATGTTCCGTTATATACTCTGAAGAAAACTAACTGGCCTAAGAACGGGTCAGTTATTGATTTGAAAACTTTAGCTAGTCCTGTACCTGTTTCTGATACTTCAATTTTACTTCCGTCTTCTGTAGGAACCTTCCTAGATAAAGGAGTTGGAAAAAGGTTGACAATACTATTCATTAATTCCTCAATTCCCAAATCTTTTTCTACACTTCCAAAAAATACAGGAACCAATGAACCTTCCTGAATAGCTTTTGTCAGTCCTTCTGATTTTTCTTCTTCTGTAAGTTTTTCTCCATCTAAATAACGCATCATCAGTTCTTCGTTAGATTCAGCTACTGTATCCATGATCTGTTCACAGTATTCTTCTGCGTCTTCAGGTACATCATCATCACGAAGAATATTTACTACTTTACTAAAATTTGCTGCATCTGCATTTGGAACAGTAATAGGAATACAAATTGTTTTTCCATAAGTTTCGCGTATTTGTTTAACAACTTTATGATAATCTGCTGTTTCTTTGTCCATTCCGTTAACAAAAAAAGCTCTTGGAACATTATTTTTCTTTGCTATTTTCCAGGCTCTAGCACTGCCAACAAGTAATCCGTCTACTGCATCTACAACAATAAGTGCCATATCTGAATTTGAAATTGCAGCTATTGGCTCTGCTACAAATTCTCCATATCCAGGAGTATCAGTGAAATAAAAATTATGCTTTTTCCATTCACAGTTTAAAGCTGTTGCATAAATACTGCTCTGCTTTGCCTGTTCTTCTGGTGTATAGTCAGACACACTGTTCCCCGCAGTAGTTTTTCCCAACCTATCTACTTTGCCTGCTTTAAAAAGGATCAAATCTGAAAGAGATGTTTTTCCTGAATTTAAATGGCCAGCGATTGAGAAGTTTCTAACATTATTTGCCGAAATTTTCATAATTATTATGATCTCCGATATTTTATTTTAATTGTGTTAATATAAAAAATTAATTTTATCTACATTTAAAGACGATAAGTATAATATTGTTTTTTATGTATTACAAAAGTGAAAAATAATATTTTAATGAATATTAGAAAAAATCACTGTCACTCAACTTCTTAAACGATGGATGAGATAGATCTCTTTTTGATAATATAGGATCTGATATTGGCCAGTTAATATTAATTTCCGGATCATCCCATAAAAATCCGCGTTCATCTTTAGGTGAATAATATTCATCACACTTATATAAGAATTCAGCATAATCACTTAAAACACAAAAACCATGAGCAAAACCTCTGGGTATAAAAACCTGTTTTTTGTTTTCAGCTGTTATAATAAAACTTTCCCATTGTCCAAAAGTAGGAGATTTTTTTCTTACATCAACAACTACATCAAATACTTCACCCAAGGTTGCACGAATAAGTTTTGACTGTCCAGGATTTAACTGGTAGTGAAGTCCTCTCAATGTTCCTTTAGTTGATGCAGAATGGTTGTCCTGAACAAACTCTGCCCCAATACCGATGTCTTCATATTTCTTCCTGTTATAACTTTCTAAAAAAAAACCGCGATTGTCATCGAACACAGTAGGTTCAATTACCAAAATTCCATCAAGTTTACAAGTACTTACTTTCATCAACGATTAACCCTGAATTTACTTTAAATATTTTAACAAGTTGAATAGAATATAAATGGCAAAAAAATATATTTCCATTAAAATTTGGGAAATAATTAAATTGAAGTTACCTGAACTGAATTAATCTTTCTGTGAATTAAACTAAAGATTACTTTTTATTTCGTCATAATTAGTTTAAATTATAATTTTTATTGTTAAATATTCATACTTATTAAATAAATAATTTCAGAGGATATGATGAAATTAAAAGATTTTAAATTAAAAAAAGCTAACAAAGAAAAAATTTCACTCATAACATGTTATGATTATAGCTTTGCTGAAATAATCAATGATACAGATATCGATTGTGTGTTAGTAGGTGATAGCGGTTCTATGGTAATGCATGGTTACCCTACAACAGTTCACGCTACAACTGAAATGATGGCTGATATGATAAGAGCTGTGGCTAAGGGCGCCGCGGATAAATTTATAATTGGAGATATGCCTTTTCTTTCTTACCGCAGTGGCTTAGACAAAACTATGGATTGTGTTGACAGTCTGATGAAAGCCGGAGCAAATGCTGTAAAACTTGAAGGAGTTGAAGGTAACAAGGAATTAATTAGACATATTATTGAATCCGGTGTGCCTGTTATGGGACATATAGGACTTACACCTCAATCCGTAAATGCTTTTGGCGGATATGTTGTTCAGGGCCGTGACCAGGAAAATGCTGATAGGCTTATTGAGGAAATTAAACTTCTTGAGGAATTAGGCTGCTTTGGTGTTGTACTGGAGTGTATTCCTGCTGACCTAGCTGAAAAAATGTCTAAAGCTGTTAAAATACCTACAATTGGGATTGGAGCCGGTTTTAACACAGACGGTCAGGTGTTGGTTTTACATGACATGCTGGGAATGAAGAAAGATTTAAATATGAAATTTCTCAGAAAATATTTGAATTTATATGATGAAGTAAAATCTGCTATCAATAAATATAATAAAGATGTAAAAGACGTTACTTTTCCAAATAAAAATGAATGTTTCTGATATGAAGATTAGAATTTTTGAAGATATCCCAGAGTGGACCAATTTTAGAAAATCAATTTCCAGTTCTAAATCTTTAGGTGTTGTGATGACTATGGGGGCACTTCACAGGGGACATCGCACTTTAATTGAACGTAGCAAGAAAGAGAATGATTTAACTGTTGTTACTATCTACCTTAACCCAACTCAGTTTAATAATGAAAATGACCTTGATAACTATCCTTCTACATGGGATGATGATGTAAAAGTATTGGAATGCTTAGATGTAGATTTTTTATTGGCTCCTAGATATGATCAGATATATCAGGATGATTATAGGTATGTTGTCACTGAGAATGATTTCAGTAAAATTTTATGCGGAGGCGCAAGGCCCGGGCATTTTGACGGTGTATTGACTGTTGTTATGAAGCTTTTAAACATAACTAAAGCAGATAGGGCTTATTTTGGAGAAAAAGATTATCAGCAGTTTCATCTTATAAAAGGAATGCGGGATGCTTTTTTTATTGATACTGAGATTATTCCCTGTGCTATAGCTCGGGAAAAAGATAACTTGGCTTTGAGCTCGAGGAATAAACTTTTGACTGCAGGAGGTAGAAAATTAGCTGCTTTTTATGCTAAAGCTATAAGAGAAAATACTGAAATTGATAAAATAAAATTAAAACTTGAAAATAATAATATAAAAGTTGATTATCTGGAAGAAAGATATGGTCGTCGTTTTGCTGCAGTATTCATAGATGACGTAAGGTTAATTGATAATTTTGATTTGAAGGAGTTAGAATAAGATGGAAAGAACAATGTTAAAATCTAAAATACATATGGCTACAGTTACTGAGGCCAATTTAGAATATTTTGGTTCCATAAGCATTGGACCTGACATGAGAGCAAAAGCTGATATGATACCGTTTGAAAAAGTAGATATTTATAACTGTAATAACGGACAGAGATTTTCAACTTATGTGATTGAAACAGACAAGGAAGGTGAAATCTGTTTAAACGGCGCAGCTGCCAGACTTGTTGAAAAAGGTGATAAAGTTATTATCGCTTCTTATGCACAATACGGAGAAAGAGAAGCTTCTGAATTAAAACCTTATCTTGTTTTTGTTGATGATAAAAACAGTGTCAAAGAAGTAAGACGAGAAGTACCTAAATAATATTTACTGAATATATAACATAGACAATAATTAGTATTTCTCTTCTATAAGTAAATACTAATTATTATTTGTGATATCTTTATAAACAGAGAGATAGTATTTTTTATTAATTAATGTTTTTTTTGAAAATTTGGCTTTTATTGTTCGAACTTCGCCATCGGGTCTGATAATTCTGAATTTTCTTTTGGAGGGGTAGGAGTTATCTTTATAATATTTAGCCTGTTTGGGTCTGTCTTCAGGATGAACACAATGATTTAACCAAAACTCCGTTCCGCCTTCATAAAGTTTTTTTTCTGGGTAACCTAACATCTCAACTGCGGCCTGATTAAGAAAGTAAATATCTTTTCCCTTCAAGGCCGTAATAATGAACCCGTCAGATATTGAATTCAAGCAGAGTTCCAGGAGTTCTTTCATATCTTCTTTTTTCTTTTTTTCTGTAACATCTTTACTGATTGTCAGTGTATATTCGGTTCCCAGGAATACTTTTTTTCGTCTAGTTGATTCTATCCAAACAATTTTGCCATCAGGTTTTATAACTCTGTACTCATCATGTTCAGGCCATGTTCTTGAAATCAGGTATGTTTTTTCTCTTTCTCTATCATCTGGATGAATATAGTTAAGCCATAATTCAATTCCTGATTTATAAAATTCTTCAGCAGTAAAACCGAAAATTTTATCTGTAGAGTTGTTAGAATATCTGGTAATATCCTTTTTAGATTTTTTATCAAAGCTGCTTAAAGTCAAAGCTGATTCCATCGCATCAACATTTAAACGGAGCAGTTCACTTATTTCTTCACTTTTTCTCTTTTCTGTAATATCCCTGATTACTGAACACATAAATTCTTTATTTAACAGATGTTGAAATTCACATGTTGCCTCTATCAGACGTATGGAGCCGTCAGGCCTTATTATTCTGTATTCTCTTCGATCCGGCCAGAATTTGTTCCTATAATATTGGGTCTGTTCATCACGGTCATCAGGATGGACACAATTTTTTAACCAGAAATCCACTCCGCCTTTTTTATATTTTTCAGAAGATACGCCAGTTATTTGTTCTATCACTTCACTTACAAAAAAATATGAATTCTTTTCTATATCTCGAATACAGTATGCATCTGATACAGAGCTTAATGACAGTTCCAGCATTTCTCTTATTTCTTCAGTACGTTTTCTTTCAGTTATATCTACAAAAAAACCTGTCAATCCGGCTATTTTTCCCTCTGAATCAAATATCGGATATTTTGAAATCAATCCCCATTTTTTTTTTCTAGTTCCAGGTATTGTCCCCTCAAAATCTACAAGAGGTTTGCCTGTTAATATTACATGTCTATCCTGCTTTTCATTAGTTCTGGCTTCATTATGACTGAAAAAATCATAATCATTGCGGTTTAACACGTGATCTTCTGTAAATTGAGATGATGTATCTTTAAGAAATTGGTGATTTACTGTAATATATTTCAGGCTGGTGTCTTTAACATAAAACATAAATTTCATAGATGTCATTATGGCTTTAATTATTGTTGTTGTCTGATTATATTTTTCAAACATTTCTTCAAGTTTTGTGACAAACACTTTTTGAATGGCTTCCTGAGAGAAATCATCTTTACCTGAAAAAGCACGCCATGAATATGTCAAATCACTGATTTTACCTTCAGATAAAGGATATTCAGGTTCCAGATCGGATATTTCGTTAACTGAAACATTCAGAATTTCAGCTAAAATTCTTGTTTTGCTTTCATTTGGTTTAGTTTTATTTTTTTCCCATGACCATACTGTACTTCTATTAACACCAACTTTTTTAGCAGCAAAAGTCATGTTGATTTTTTTCTTCAATCGAAGTGATTTGAATTTTTCTGAATAAAACTCCATAAATATATAAATTCTATAAATTCAGTTTAATTACTATCTTGCGAATTATTTTGATAAGTTATTCATTAAATAAAAATTTTATTGCTTTTGCACTGTTGCGTTTATCAATTAACACTATTAATACAACGCATTATGTTAAAAATACAACACCAAAATGTTAGATTGCTGAAATAATCTATAATTTATTTTGAGTTTATCTTTATTTGATTTTTATTATAAATCATATTTAGAATAGTGAAATTTAAAAACAAACATCAAAAAAGGGGTAAATCGGGATAATGAATACAGAAAAGGCTATTTCTGAGCTTATTCAGAAAAAAGAAAAAGCTCTCCTGGGTGGTGGTTTAAAAAAAATCCAACAACAGCATAAACAGGGAAAATTAACTGCAAGGGAAAGGATTGATTATCTTTTAGATACAGGAAGTTTTGAAGAATTTGATTTGCTGAAAGAGCATCGTTGTTCTAAGTTTGGAATGGAAAAAATACAACACCCTTCTGACGGTGTAATTACAGGTTACGGAACAATTGACAAAATGCCTGTTTATATTTTTGCTCAGGATTTTACTGTTTTTGGTGGCTCACTTTCAGAAACCTATGCGGAAAAAATTATAAAAATAATGGATCTTGCAGTTAAATCAGGTGTTCCTATTATCGGTCTGAACGACTCAGGCGGTGCTAGAATTCAGGAAGGAATAGAAAGCTTGGCTGGGTATGGAGAAATTTTTCATAGAAATGTAAAATGTTCCGGAGTTATACCTCAAATTTCGGCTATTCTAGGCCCATGTGCAGGAGGAGCAGTTTATTCTCCAGCAATTACAGACTTTAATATTATGGTAAGAAACACTTCTTCTATGTTTGTTACAGGGCCAAAAGTTGTAAAAGCTGTAACAAATGAAGACGTTGATATAGAAACCCTCGGTGGAGCTGAAATAAATAATTCTAAAAGCGGTAATGCCCATTTTGCTGTGGATACGGAACACGAAGCTTTGAAAACTGTAAAAAAGCTTATCACTTATTTGCCGCCAAGTTATAAACATGGTCAGGTTGTTTCACACTGTTCAGATCCTATGTTAAGAGAAGAGGATTCCTTAAATAAAATCATTCCTGAGAACTCTAATCAGCCATATGATATGAAACAGATTATATCAGCAGTAGTTGACGATGAGAAATTTTTGGAAGTTCACCAGTCGTTTGCTATGAATATAATTGTAGCTTTTGCTAAACTAAATGGAAGAACTATCGGTATTGTTGCAAATCAGCCTAATTATCTTGCAGGAGTTCTCGACTGTAACTCTTCAAGAAAAGCTGCCAGATTTGTAAGATATTGCGATTCTTTTAATATCCCTATTTTAACTTTTATTGATGTCCCAGGATTCCTTCCCGGAACAGATCAGGAATACGGTGGAATCATTACCCATGGTTCTAAACTGCTTTTTGCTTATTCAGAAGCCACTGTTCCTAAAGTGTCTGTTATTACAAGAAAAGCTTATGGCGGTGCTTATGACGTGATGAGTTCAAAACATATTGGCGGTGATATAAATTACGCATGGCCGACAGCGGAAATAGCAGTGATGGGTGCTGAAGGGGCTGCTGAAATTATTTTCAAAAAAGATTTAAAAGATTCTGATAATCCTGAAGAGCTTTTAAAAGAAAAGATTTCATATTATAAAAAAGAATTTGCCAATCCGTATCAGGCTGCTAAAAGAGGTTATATCGATGATATAATTATTCCATCAAAAACAAGAGGAAAATTAATCAGAGCTTTTGAAATACTGTCACATAAAGAAGAACAGGCTCCTGAAAGAAAACATAGTAATATTCCGTTGTAATTGAGTATCCTTAAAATCATAAGATAAATTAGGTGAAGAAATGAAAAAGATAAAATTTATGGATACATCATTTCGTGACGGTTTTCAGTCATGTTTTGGAGCAAGAATTAAAACAGAAGATTTTTTACCGGCACTTAAAGTCGCAGTAGATTCAGGAACTGTAAATTTTGAAATTGGTGGTGGTGCAAGATTTCAAAGTCTCTATTTCTATTGTCAGGAAGATGCTTTTGACATGATGGATAAATGCCGCGAAGTTGTAGGAAGTGATATCAATCTTCAAACTCTGGCAAGAGGAGCTAATGTTGTCGGACTTGTTTCCCAGTCAAGAGATATTATTGAACTTCATGCTAAGATGTTTAAAAAACACGGTGTGGATACAATAAGAAATTTTGATGCTCTTAATGATGTTAGAAACCTTAAATATTCAGGACATAAAATAAGTGAGAACGGTCTAAAGCATCAGATTACAATAACTCTGATGGGATTGCCTCCTGGTATTGGAAAAGTATATGAGCATTCTCCTGAATATTATGTTGAAACTTTTAAGAAAATTCTAAAAGCAAATATACCTTTCGATAGCTTATGTCTAAAAGATGCTTCCGGTACTACATGTCCACAGATTGTCTATAAAACAGCAAAAGGGATAAAAAAACTTTTACCTGAAGGAGTGGAGCTTCAGTTTCATACACACGATACAGCCGGAATGGCTATTGCCTGTAATATGGCGGCTATTGAAGGCGGAGCAGATATTATTGACCTGGCAATGCAGCCGTGCAGCGGGGGGACAGGTCAGGCAGATATACTTGGAATGTGGCATAAATTAAAAGATACTGATTATACACTTGACATTGATTATTTAAAAATCATGCAGGCAGAAGAAGCATTTATAGAACATATGGATAAATATTTTCTTCCTCCTGAAGCCAGAGAAATAAATCCTTTTATAATTTTTTCTCCAATGCCGGGAGGTGCATTAACTGCCAATACACAGATGATGCGTGACAATAACTGTCTTAATTTATTTCCAAAGGTTATAAAAGAGATGCAGGAAGTAGTTGAACGCGGCGGTTTCGGAACTTCTGTTACCCCTGTTTCCCAGTTTTATTTTCAGCAGGCTTTTTCTAATGTGACACAGGGTAAATGGGCAAATATTACAGAACCTTATGGCAAAATGGTGTTGGGCTATTTTGGTCAGACTCCAGCTGAACCAGATCCTGAAATAGTGAAAATGGCATCTGAACAGTTGAACTTACCTCCTACAAAAGAGGATGTTCATGATCTTAATGACAAAAATCCGAAACTTGGCATAGAATATGCAAGAAAACAGCTTTTGAAAAACAATCTTCCTGTAACAGATGAAAATATTTTTATTGCTGCAGCATGTGAAATCAAAGGAATTGATTTTCTAAAAGGTGATAAACCCATGGGGATTAGATACAAAAAAGATGTTGTTGAGAGAGCTTCTCTGAGAGCACAAGAAGAGGAAGATAAAAAGAAAAAAGAAGATGAAATATATTATAATGTTACTATTGAAGGTAAAACAAAAAAATATGTTCAGATTCTATCCGGATTAGCCAGTGATGCTCAGTATCCTATTAAATTAATTCATGAAAAAGTAACCGGTACCAGTGGAAAATCAGGTTATGAAGTCAGATCTCCAATGCCGGGGTCTGTTTTCAAAGTTCTTGTTACAGAAGGGCAGATTGTGGAACGCGGTGAAACTGTAATTATTCTTGAAGCTATGAAAATGGAATCAAAAATTGTAGCTGAAAAGCCCGGAAAAGTGATTGAGATACTTATTGAAAAAGGGCAGACAGTTGAGTCTAACGAATTAATGCTTCTTCTCCAAAAAATAGAAGATAAGTAAAAACAGACATAATTGTAACATTAGCTTATTACTCTGGTAATCCAGAGTAATAAGCTTTTTATTTATCTACTTATACAAAGGACTTAGAAAGTATGATCTTAAAATAATATTCTTAAGTATTTTAACAATTTTTATACTAAAATAGTATTTATATTTAAAGTGTAGGTTTTTAATTTAATAGGTTGTATTATGAGTTTTATTTTAGGGATTTTAGCTGTAATTTTTGCGGGAGTTCTTGATGGTTCTTATGCTATACCGATTAAATACATGAGAAATATAGAAGAAGATAAAATATGGTTTTATTTTTCATGGTGGGCATTTTTGATTATACCTATAATAACACTTCTGCTTATCGATATTCATGTATTCAATTATATCAGTAAAATCAAAATACTCTATATTATCATTCCTTTCATCATCGGTATGCTTTGGGGGATTGGAATGATATGTGTCAGCCTGGCATTTAAAATGATAGGCATAGGTGTTAATTTCGCTGTTCATATCGGAATAGGAACAGCAGGGGGTGTTCTTTTTCCACTAGTTTTTATTCATTACCGTAAAATTAATACAACGTTTGGATACCTTGTATTAATTGGTGTCCTTTTATTCATCTTCGGCGTTATATTTGCAGGAAGAGCAGCTGAAGTCAGAGATAAGGAATTAAAAGAATCTGAGAATAAATCAACTCATTATCTGCTTGGAATAATATTATCTGTAATTGGAGGGGTGGCATCTTCAATTCAGGGGTTTTCATATATGTATTCCATAGTGGGAATAAGAAACCAAGGTTTGATAAACAGTAGTAATCAACTTTTCTTAGCCCTGCTTCCATGGATTATAATTTCAATCGGTGCTTTTATCCCTTTTACTGTTTTTTTCTATATCAAAGGACGTAAAAAAAATCTGAATTTTAAAATCAGTAAGATTTCTATTTTTAATCATATATCAATAATGATAATGGGACTATTCTTTTTTGAATGTCTTTTTCTGTATACAAAATCATCTCTCGATTTTGGAAAATTAGGTACAATTATAGCTTGGCCGCTGTTTATGTCATTTATTGTACTTTCTTCAAATATCTGGGGTTTTATATTTAAAGAGTGGCAAAAAGCTGATAAGAAAGCCTGCAGGCTTATCTGGTTATCTGTATGTGTACTGATAATGGCTGTTATTGTTGTTTCTATTTCCACTAATTATCAATGATATAATTCATTCTTAATCAAAAATATCAAAAGATATATTTTGAGAATGTTTGTTTTTAATTTTATATAAAATTAAAACAACTTGTAAAAATTAATATAATTAAATATATTCAGTAATTTAGGGACAAATATTAATACCTCTGAAGGGAGAGATTAATTATGGTGGACGTACTTGCAATAACAGCACATCCTGATGATTTAGAGGCAGGAGCTGCAGGGTTTATGCTTAAAGCTAAATCAAAAGGCTTAAAAACCGGTTTGATTATACTTACCAAAGGGGAAGCTGGAAAAGATGGTAATGCAGCTATTAGAGAGATAGAAGCAAAAAAAGCTGCAGATATTCTGAAAATAGATGAACTAACACATCTGGATTTTCCTGATGCAGGTATTCAGAATAACAAAGAAACTCTGGATATCATTGTTCCCTTAATAAGAAAAGCTTCACCTGATATAATTTTGACTATCCATGCAGATGACTATCATCCTGATCACTGTGCCGTATCAAAATTAGTTGATAAGGCTGTATTTGTTGCAGGTCTTAGAGGTAACTCAGAGGATGATTCCACATGGCATCCAAAAAATACTTTTTATTTCTGTATAAATTCCAAATATTTTAATAAAAAACCAGATTTTATTTTAGATATTTCAGATGTTTGGGAAACTAAAAAGAAAGCTGTTTTAGCACATGCATCACAACCAATTATTGAAATGATTGAAAATCAAAGCAGGTTTTTTGGTATGATTCATGATATAAAATACGGTGAAGGATTTTTTTCAAAATATCCGTTTCTTATGAATGATATAAGTTGCCTGTTTTAAGTAAACATAGAATAATAATAAATAGTAAGTATAAGATTTTATTGTGGCGGGAGCTAATAAAAAAACATGTATATATAGGATAATGCTTATAGTATTTATGTTTGTACTTCCTTTTCTTATTTCCGGCTGTGGAAAAACTGAACATAAGTCAGGTATTGCTTATCTTAAAATGTCATACTGGGATGAAAACCAGAAAACTTCTATTGAAAGCCTTATAAAAGTTTTCGAGAAGAACCATCCTGATATTAAGGTAAAACCTGAACTGATTCCATGGAATCAGTACTGGATTAAATTAGATGCAGCCGCATCTGCACATGAACCCCCGGATGTTTTCTGGATGAATGTATACCTGCCTAAATATGTCAGGGCAGGTGTAATTATTCCATTTAATAAATTTATTAAAAAAGATCATTTGAATCTTAATAATTATTTTAAAACAAGTATCAAACTTTTCTCCTATAGGGGGAAGCTATATGCAATGCCTGTGCAGACAGATTGTATTACAGTTTATTATAACAAAGCTATTTTTAATAAATATCATGTTAAATATCCTGAAAACGGATGGACCTGGAATGATATGATAAAAACCGGTCTTCTCTTGAAAAAAAGGATAAACCAGGCAGGTGTAAAGGGTGTTTATCCTCTTGCTATGGAGTTAGACCCACAACCGTCATACTTTAATCTTATATATCAGGAGGGAGGACGTATTCTTTCTCCTAACGGAAGGAAATCTGAATACGATACTCCACAGGTGATAGCTGCTTATAAAAAGATAATCTACTTAATGCATTCGGGTATAATGCCAAGTTTCAATATTTTATCTGACACAAAAGGTTCTGAAATGTTTATGTCACAAAAAGCAGCTATGCTTTATATGGGAACATGGATGGCAAAAGTATTTGACAATACCAGTTTTGCTAAAAATATAGGTGTAGTGGTTATGCCTAAAATAAAAAACAATATAACTATGCAGAGCGGTGTTGGTTATTCTGTTTCAGCTTACACAAAGTACCCGGAAGCAGCATGGAAACTTGTTAAGTTCCTGTCCGGCCCTGAGGGCAGCAGAGTTTTTGCAGAATCGGGTTCCAATATACCTGCCTACAAGAAAGCTAAAAAATATTATATAAAGAGTTTGAAACATATTAATGCAAATGTTTTTTATGATGCATTGAAGCACTCTGTTCCTTTTCCTACTTCGCCCACTATCTCAACGTGGTTCGGCTTGATAAGAGAATATGAGCCTGACATATATAGTGGGAAAATACCGGTAGCTACTTCAGTTAAGGAAATTGCTGTACAGATGAATATTATTTTAAGCAGAGTTAAAGACTAATTATGATGACTAAGAAAAGAATATTGACAGGTAAAAAACTTAATGAAATTAAATGGGCATGTATATTTTTGGCTCCAATGTTTATCGGTTTGTTTGTTTTCTATATTTATTCTTTTGGAATGAATATTTTCTACAGTTTTACAAATCTTGATTCATTAGGCAGTTTTTCCTGGATTGGATTGGATAATTATGTAAGAATGTTTCAGGATAGATATTTTTATGAAGCCTTATTCAATACGTTTAAATATGTAATAATAGCTGTTCCTTCAATCGTTATTTTATCTACTTTGATTGCTGTACTTCTGAACCAGAAAATTAAATTTAAAGGTATTTACAGGACACTTATTTTTATACCTGCAATAACAATGCCTGCAGCAATAGGACTGTTATGGAGATGGCTTTATAACTACCAGTACGGTGTAATTAACATTATATTAGCAAAATTCGGTATTCAGCATGTCGCATGGCTTTCTGATGGCAGCCTGGTAATAGTCTCAGTTTCTGTTGTTATTGTATGGAGCATGGTGAGTTATCTGATGATAATAGTACTTGCCGGGCTGCAGGATATACCGAAAGTATATTATGAAGCAGCTATCATTGACGGGGCAGGGCCGTTTAAAACATTTTTCTGCATTACTCTACCCTTGCTTACTCCTACTCTGTTTTTTGTTACAGTCATTACTGTTATTAATATTTTTCAGGTTTTTGATTTCATTCTTTTAATGATACCTCAGGGTAGTGCTGGTCTGCATTCTGCAATGTCTCTTGTTTACTATTTTTATAACCAGTCATTTGTACTTTTTGATAAGGGATATGGTGCTGCTATTACCATAGTACTGTTTTTTATCATTCTTATTATAACGTTGATACAGCTTAAACTTCAGAAAAAATGGGTCCATTATAATTAATTCAGGTGGAATATAATACGATGAAGAACAATAAAAAATATTTAATACATATAATAATTATTTTTATAATTATACTTACTATTTGCCCATTTTTGTGGATGATTCTGACTTCTTTAAAAACCTTTCAGGAGAGTATTCAGATACCTCCGGATATTTTTCCTAAGATATTTCAGTGGCATAATTACTCAACTGTCTTTAAACAGTTTCCGTTCCTGGCATTTTATTTTAATACTTTTGCTTCAGTTATTGGTGTTGTAATAGGACAGGTGATAGTAAGTTCAATGGCGGCATATGCTTTTGCAAAAATAGAATTCCCGGGAAGGGATGTACTATTTGTAATAATGCTGGCCCTATTAATGATTCCGAGTCAGGTATTTATAATTCCACAGTTTCAGATAATGGTGAAACTGCATTTAACAGATACTGTGATTGCTCTGATACTGCCTGGAATATTCAACGTATTCGGTACTTTTTTATTAAGACAGTTTTTTATGTCAATCCCCAAAGAATTAACTGAAGCTGCACTAATTGATGGATGTAATCATTTTCAGATTTATTATAAAGTAATGCTTCCTCTTGTTAAGCCTGCTCTGATTGCGTTGTCTATATTGACTGCCATGTGGACATGGCAATCTCTTCTATGGCCCTTGATTGTGAATAGTTCATTAAACAAGGAAACACTATCTGCAGGTCTGGCCTTGCTGATAGGTCAGCATAATACTGTATATCCTCTTGTCATGGCTGCTGGCGTGTTGTCCATATGGCCTATGATTATAATATTCTTTGTCTTTCAGAAAAAATTTATTGAAGGTATATCTATTTCAGGGAGTAAAGGATGAGTCAATATTTCTTGGATAATAATAATGACAAAGATAAATATTGAATATAAGAATAATACAAGATACTAGAATCCAGGCAGGAGCAGTGTATTTTCAGCTTCTTACAAGATTTTCCATTGTTGTAAATATGATAATAAAGTAGAGTGTATGAGATATCTTTTCTTTTGAAAAGTAAGAGTTTAGCTTCTAAAAATTCGTATGTGTAAATTCTGAATAAGCAATTACATGAACTTTTGTCACGTATATGGCAAGGAATGCAGGGTAATAGATAGTAAATACATATAATTCATTAAGATTAAACATCTAAATTGTTATATTTACCCCAATAGATTACATTATACTGTAAGAGATTATTCATAATAAATAGTTTGATTGGAAAAAGTTATGGAGCAAATTCTAGTATATGCAGATAGTCTTTCCTGGGGAATAATCCCGGATACTAGGAATAGGTTGCCATTTGAACAAAGATGGCCGGGAGTATTTGAGAACATGCTCAATAAATCAGGAGCAAACATCCGAGTTATTGAAAATTGTCTTAATGGTCGTAAAACTAGTTGGAGTGATCCTTATAAAGAAGGGCGTGATGGTTCGCAGGGATTGGCTCAGATAATTGAGATGCATTCTCCACTAAAGCTTGTCATTCTGATGTTAGGTTCAAATGATTTTCAGTGTACTCATGATAATAATGCATGGATGTCAGCCCAAGGTACTGCTAAATTAATTCAAATAATACGTAAAGCACCAATTGAACCTGGTATGCCACTGCCGGATATAATGATTATAGCGCCACCAACTATTGTAGAGCCAAAGAGAGCAATGGCAAGTAGGTTTAAAGGCTCTGAAAGAAGGTGTATTGGTTTAGCTCAGGAGTTAAAAAAAATTTCTGAGGAATATTCGGTATTTTACTTCAATGCAGGCAGCGTGACAGACGCGAGCCTTGTAGATGGAGTTCATCTAGATAAAAATCAGCATAAATTACTAGGAGAGGGCATTGCGTGTGCTGTATTAGATACCATAAATTAGAGAAACTCCATTAGGCTTTAAAGATGGAGTATCTCTAAGAGTTATAGCAATTTCTTGAAAACCATGTTGTAAAAAGGTCTACAGTGTAAGTTCAATTAATTAGCTCTTCGGCAGTATTTTATTGAGTGGGCATACTTTAAGGCATCTGGAACATGATATATTTATTTTAAGCCACTGTTTAAGGCACTTTGATGCATCAATCTGCCAGCGCTGTACACCTTCGTTGCTGCATGGGGTTATATGGTTATAATTTTGTTTTTTACTACTATCAATAGCTCCTGCAGGACAGTTATTGGAACACTTGGAACATTTACTGCAAAAATCTTTTATTCCCATAGTAATTGGTTTATCAATTTGCAGAGGCATATTTGTAATGACTTTTGAGATTCTGATAAGTGAACCTAACTCAGGAGTTACAAGCATGCCGTTTCTACTCATTTCACCAAGGCCGGCATCAATAGCTAATGGTATACTAAGTGCGAAATTGTTATCATGACATAGAGCTTTATAACCTGAATTTCTTATAAAAAGTGCTAATGATGATGCACATAGGCTTCCTTTAAGATAACCTATCATAGTTGCATTCTGGGCATCACACTCCGTCCCTTCAAGAATAGCAGATGAATCCATGGCACTCAGGAGGACTACTGCATATTTCATATCATCATCAAGTTTTATTTCTGTTCCTTCTTTTGAATAAGAATAAATCCAATTTTTATTCAATTTGCAAATACCTGATTTGTCTGCACTGAAAAGTGATGCTGCAGCCTTAACGTTTTTAGTGTTTTCTAAAATGTCTTGGTTATTTATTGAAAAATCAGAATTTTTTTCTGAAGCAATATTTGTTTCCAAAAGCTGAGATTTGATCGTCTCTACAGTTGAAGCAAGTGTTTTTGAAAAACTTTTATTATCATGCAGACTATCTGATGCATGACACTCATTATTAAAAAGAACTTTATTGTTTCCACCAAATTTTTCAGGATATTTTCGCAATATGCTGAATGCCGTGTTCCTCTGATCAAATCTTCTATATATTTTTTTATCTATAGAGTAAGTAGGCTTATCTATTTCTGTAATTTCAAACATAATTAAATCCTTAAAATTTGATACATTTTTCTTCTTGCTTATAAAGTATACTCCATTTAATATTGTTGCACAAAATTATTAAATTTATGTGTTTCCAGGAACTTAGTGATATGTGTACAATTTGTAGGAATATTTAATACTGATAAACTTGAAGCTGTCGTTTCTTTCAGTAATTTTTTTAATATAACTGAACCTAAAGATATATCTCTGAATTTATTATCTATTACCAATAAGGGTATATCTCCTGTTTTTATTTCTATGATACCATATCCTTTTACTTCAGTATCTAATACAGCCTGAACATAAGAAAATTTTGTATTATCATTTTTTATTGAAGTGATAGAATTTTGCCATGAAGGTTGAAAATCACACCATTTTTTAAGTTTAATCCAATCAATATTTAGAAAATTTGTTTTTAGAATTTTTATATTCTTTGGTGAATCGAAATCTGAGACATATTTATTAATATTTTTAAAACAGTTAAATTTTCTGATTATCTTAAATCCATATCCTTTATAAAGATTTAAAGCCTTTTCATTTGAAGTGAGGACTTCCAGAATATATTTATCGATATTATTCTGTTTTAATAGTTTTGAATTTTCTTCTAAAATCTTTTTAGCCAGTTTTAATCCCTGGTATTTTTGCAGGAGACCGGTTCCTGAATCATAAGCAACAAGTTGCTTGTTAATTATTCTTTTTCCATTCAGAATAAAGCCAATCAGATTTTTGCCGTCAAAAACACCTGCTGAAACATTGAAATCTACACTTCGCCTTTTCATCATATTAGAAAATTTTTCTAACGACATATCAAGTTTGATCTGATAATTTGAAAAAGCATCAATAAAAACATTATAGATGATTTCTAAGTCGGTTTTTCCTAAATTGTTATATTGCAAATTCATATCAATTTTATATATTTTTACAGAGAACTAAAACAAAGAATATTATTTGTTAATAATATACTTTGAATAATATAAGTTTACTTCCAAATAATGTTGTTTATTCTCAAGTTTATTAACTAACATATTGAACGGGTCAGATACACTAAATTTTTCGACAAATAAATCATAGAGATAGGAAGACGATAGTAAAACATGAGCCAGTTCATTTGCAGTAACTTTTATAATAGTTTTTTCATTACAGGCTATTATTTCAGTAAAGTTATCATTATCTGAAAAGTTAATTTTGTGGTTATAATTTGATACTGATTTTATTATATCAATATCAAACTTATGTAAAAAGTCATTAAATAAAATTTCAAAATCATAAGGAATAATAATTGTCTGTTTATGACATACTCTTCTTAATTCCTTTACAAGGGAAGGGGAATTAGCGTAAAATAATGAACCTGCAAAAGTAACGATATCTACTGAACCATCAGATACAGGCAGATCTTTTCCGGAACCTTGTAAATATGTTATTTTTGCATTTTTAGTTGCCTCTTCTAACATAGATTTGCTTGGATCAATTCCATAAACATGTGAGCAGTATTTTGTCAGAGCTTTAGCAGAATATCCAGTACCGCATCCCACATCTAAGCCTTTCTGAAAAGATTCATTTTTAGTAAGCACATGTTCTAGAATTATTTCATGTAAAGCTGGGCGAAATGCAGAGTAGTGACCTGCAATAATTTGATTATATTTTTCAGTCATGATTTATAATGTTATTTTTATATTTTCTTACAATCTATTAATACGAATGGGATGCTTAGTTTAAAGCAACCTTCTCTATTTGCTTTTTCATTCATCTGATTTTCGATTAGTTTAAAAATTTCAACCTGCTTGGTTGTTGGAACAATATCTTTCCATCCATCCAAGAATCCTAATTTAATGAAGAAGTGGTTAAGCATTGTTGTTCCGTCAGTAAATTTATACTCAAACTGGTCATGTAGTACATTGAGTATAGAGAAGTTATGCTGTTCTAGTATTGAAGTAAATTCTTTTAACGGTTTTCTTTTTTTGTAAATCTGATCCTGCATTTTATTCAATTCAAAATCCATATCTAATCCAATTAATACACTCTTCATGATGTCATAAAATTCCATCATTGTTGTGTTTAAATTCATTGTCTGAATAAATTGGCCTCCACTCTTGAGAATTCTGGAACATTCACTCAGTACTTTTTCCAGATCAGATACATTATTGATTCCGTTATTACTAGTTATCAAATCTAAGGAATTATCATCTAGGGGAATAATTTCTGCCATCCCATGTATAAGTTCAATATTAGTGAGTCTATAAAAATCAATTTTCTTACAAGTTCGCTTTACAGCTGAATCCAATGGGTCTATTCCATAAAATTTACACGTTTTCCCCAGTCTCATCGCCAATTCTGTTAATGGAAAACCTGAGCCGAATCCTATATCCAATCCTATTAAGTTTTTCTTTATATTAACATTTTCCAGTAGTTTTAATCCGAATGGTGCAGACCAGATTGGAGTTTCATCAAATAACTCGACTATTTCATTATAATTTATATTTAAGTTTGAATTCGTTATTGTTACCATATTTCTAGTCTCCATAATTATTGTGAATTCAATACTTACTTAATATGTAAGTAGCAATTATTTCTTCAAATTATATACTTAAATATAAATTATAGAACTTATTTAGAAAGGGAAAAATAATGGATTTTTTTTATAAGTTTAACATGCGAAATAATTTGGATAATTATATTGAGTCAGCTTCTATAGAAAAGTTGAAGCCTTCAATAGGAGGTCAGATATTTCATTTTACAAGCGAAGATGTTCCATATATAAAAAATATAGAATCTGTTAAATTTGTAAATAAATATATGAAGAATGCAAAACATTTTAAACATGATTCTCTTATTTTAAAATATGCATGTGAAGAAGCTGATATGGATGGTGTTTTTATTGAAGCAGGAGTAGCTACAGGATTAACGACTAATTTTATTGCTGCTCTTAAACCATCAAAAAATATTTATGCCTTTGACTCTTTTAAAGGTTTACCAAGCAATTGGGAAATAGGTAATATTAACATTAAGAAAGGTGCTTTTGCATTGAGAGATGGTTTTAAACCTATATTAAGTCATAATATCAAAGTAATTAAAGGCCTTTTTAATGATACTATGCCTGTATTTAAAAATGAAATACTGAAAGACGCAAAAATATCTTTTATTCATATTGACTGCGATATATATGAATCTGCACGTGATATTTTTAATGCTTTAGGGGAAAACATGATAAGCGGGACGATTTTAGCTTTTGATGAGTTGTATAACTATCATTCATTTGAAGCTGGTGAATTGAAAGCTTTAAATGAATTTTTAGAGAGTTCTGGCAAAGAAGTGGAATTTATTGCTTTTAATGAAAATCAATACCAAGTAGTAGCGAGAATTAAATAAAAATTTCTAAGAGAATAGATTCCATGTAAGAATCTTCCTTTTTATGATATAAAAAAACTCTTTCGATTTTTTTGTACTTGAACTGTCTTTATAGTTAGAGAATCTAACAGATCTGCTTCATTTCTATTCCTAGAAGTGAAGCTAGCTTTTCAATTTTACCCGATAGATGACCTATCCCGATAGCACAATGATGTGCTGGTCCGTTTTTAGCCCATTGATTCATGAATCTTTTTGCACCAATACTAAAATGATACCGGCTGTTTGTATTGCCAATATTTAATATTGGACCGGGCACAGATTCGCCTTCGGCAATTAGAAGCATTAGCTTTCCATCACCATGCTGAACAACTGAGAGAATTGTTACTGGACCATGTTTTACAGTCATTTGTATTGAAAGACCCTTTCCCGGTTTACCATGATATACAGGAAGTGGCACCAAGCCGACATCGCCCTCTGAAATATCAATATGTGCCGGTCCGTCATGGCCGAGATAAATAACATCATCTTTGAAGTCTGCCAGGTAAAATTCGGCAAAGGAACCGCCTGCATTAAAGATATCCATTATCTTCATTGCCTGTACATTTTTAACTTCGCCTTCACCTGCTATAGGAATTCCTCTTCCTGTAAGCAATGTGTTTCCGGCTATCACAGAAGTAACAATATTTTCATATTCATTACCACTTGATCCTTCATAGTAATAAGCCATAGAACCTAAATTATGTTTTTCAATTAAGCGATCAAGTGCAACTGATGTTTTTGCTGCTCTCACAACATCTTCTTTTTTACAATTAGATGAAATATCGAATTTTCCCCCAAACTCCTTAATCTTTAATTGAACATCTTCATCTGTAACAGAACTGCGAAACTCAACCAGCTCACACATTTCCAATAACTCAAAATGATTACCAAAAACTGCTGCCTGTTGTGTTAAATCGCTATAAACATCAAGCATACCGCTATAGTAGTTTCCAAGTATACCGACTCTATTATCACTCATCTCTTTTTTTACTAATGCCGCCTGTACCCATTCGTTTATTTCATTCCAGGCTTCCTTATCTTTAAGATATCCTGAAACCTGATAATATGAGATACCGGCTCGATTAAAGACACATGCGATTTCCGGCAAACTGCATGCCTGACAGTGTTCCAACCATACACCTGTCATTTTCCAACGATCACCCAGATTATTGAAAGATTCGTAATCAAGCTGTTCTACTGGCTGTAGATTTAGAATTATTACAGGAACTTTAGCTTTCTGCACTACTGGTAAAACAGTGGACGACAATGCATAAGTTGTAATAAACAAAAAGATTATTTCTACATCTTCCCGGAGAAATTGTCTGCCGGCAGTTTTTGCCTTTTCAGGAGTATCCACAAGGCCTGCATCAATTACCTGTGTTCCGAATGCACTTATTTTATTCTTTACTGTTTGATGATATCCTAGTAAGTTATCTTTTAATCCGTCAAATTGATCCCAATATGTATCTAAACCTATGCTGAAAAATCCAACTCTCATTTTTTCATTACTCATAATTTGCTCTCTATTTTTAATATATATATTTGAAATTAGTAGCCGACAGTCATTGAAAGTTCATTTCAGCATCCAGCTATGAATGACTGCTGATAATATTAATGTGAAAAGGCCTGCTGTAACAAGTATTTTGTATTATGGTTTGTATACCTTCCCATTTCATCTGGTTTATTCAATTACATATCTAGGATAAGTTGATTTGGCATTTTCTGCTATTTTTATATCTATATCCAAAGTAATATATTTATTATTTTCGTCTGTAAGAGCAAGAAGTCGACCATAAGGAGAAATAATCCATGATTTGCCTTCCCAAGGTAAATTATTACTATCAATTCCGCCTCTATTTGAAGAAAGACAATATGAACCGGATACGATTGCAGCAGATTTTCCTCCTGCTATCCAGGAGTCGCAATAGTCATCAGGAAAAATAGTACCGTCATAAGCAGGAGTCGCTCTTGGGCAGGACAGAATGTGAATACCTTCTCTTCCATATTTCCTGGCGTGTTCTGTAAACCATAAATCTGTGCAAATCATAATGCCGGTTTTTACATCATCATGGCAATTATGTGATGTGAAATCCAATTTCCCTCTCTGAGTCCAGACAGGTTCCATAAACCATTTTTCATTTGGGAGATAATATTTTCTATGGATCGGTTGGTATCCATGCTCATGATCCCAGACAAATCCTTCGTTAAATCTTGCACTTCCTTCAGAAATAGGTCTTGAGGTTACAATTGTTTTAGCATGTAATTCTGTTAATTTGTTTTTAATCCAGAAATCATGGGCCTTCAAGGCTTCATCCCAAATTTCATCATCGAACTTATCGAATGACCCTAGCCATGAATAAAAGGGCATTTCAGGAAGAACAACAAATTCACTTTTTTCCTTCTGAGTGTGTTCTATTAATTCATCCCAATCAAGAAGCAGATCTCTGGAATCATTTCTTAACTGACAAACTGTTACTTTCACTTTTAATACCTCATTAGTTAGATTATTGCTTTATAAATTTTATTATTTCATCTATTTCAGGTACATAGCCATTATAAGTAGAAACTTTTAATGTCGGTTCATTAAAATCAGGTGACTCGTAGTCAGAGCCAGTAATAAATTGACCAGTATCTTTATATATCGACACTCTTTTGTCTCCATGAAAAAATTCTCTATTCGAATCTTCCAAACCTCTTTCTAAATGTCGTCTAGCGCATACTTCTGCATCTAGATCACATATAATTATAAAAGGTTTTGCAATTTTCTGTATTCTTGGTACAATCAAGCTCCACAGATTATGTTGAAAAGCAGCTTCAATAACAAGTGAAACTTTTCCTCTCAAAAGATATAAAATAGACTCAAAAAACAAATCATTTATTTTATTATTTGTATCTTCGGGTAATTTATCGTGCCTTACATTGAAAGTATTTACAAATCCTTCTTTGATCTCATCTCTACTTAACTTTGGCAAGTACAATTCCCTGCTTAATTTACCAGCAAGAGTAGTTTTACCTGAACCAGGTCTTCCTGTAACAATAATACATTTTGCTTTAATATTCATAGCATTTAATTGTTTTGAAATTATTATTTATCCATTTCCTTTGAAAACTCCGGCCAAGCAATGCTAGGTTCGGAGTAATAATTTGATATTAATGAATCTACACTCTGAGAGTGACATGATTATAAAAGTACCACCAATCATAAAACCCCACATACATAAGAGGGATAATAAAAATCATTATATTAACATGAAGTAATATTATCTATATTTTTAAACTGATAAAGTTCATAGCATTTATCAATATCAGTATTGGTGATTTTTTAGCCTAGGTTCTAGGTTTAAAATAAGGATGGAAGGTATCTACTAAGTAAAAAAATATAAATATAACCGCAATAAAATTTAGAATTATCCATATATTTAAATCTGTTAAAATATAAAAATATGGATAATATAGAATCATATATACCAGAAAAAAAATCAGTGCAGAACAGTGATATAATTTTCTTTTTACCGTATTATTTTTGTATGTTTTTATAAAAATTTTAAATGTTATGATAAAGAGAAAGGCTAAGTTGATAAAAACAATAAAGCATAAAACAAAAATAGGATTATCCAATTTGTGAGTGTACTCCTCAAGATAATCTTTTATGATATCTAAAGTAACCAATATATTCAGAATATCGAATATGAAAATAATAAGTATACATATTAAAGATGATATACAAATTAAAACTTTTTCTTTTATTGGATAGAACATTAGTTATTAAGTTAAACCTTAGATTTTACATGTGATACGTTTATGTTTTGAATTGCTTTTTTTATTCATTCAATAATATTATAACTCTAAAGTAAAATTAATTGAGGATAGAACCTGAAAACTTAACTATAAAATAGGCATATTTTATTTCAATAATGCTCCTTATGGTTATCAATGGGCGAATGTTTATGATAATGGCCATTAGAATGCATTCTGTTATGCAAACTGCGATGCGCTGAAGTCAGGACCATGCGCATGCGTTTGTAGACCTTGTCTTGTGCCCGTGTACCAACTGTGTCAAGATAAGCTAATGATCCCTCTATTTGCTCCAGAATCGTGACTGCGTCTGCTTTGGCAAAAAAATGTGATCCTTCGACATTAACCATAACTGCTGAGGAATGGGCTGCAATCATTTCTGATTTACCAGGATATTGGGCGCGAACAAGTAATGCAATCCAGGAACTGCGATCAAGTTTTATTGAAAAATGCCCTTTGGCAGCGTTTTTTTCAACAGCTTTGCTTGCTCGAATCTCACCGTTTATAATCAGATCTACTCGTGTCATGGGAATTGTGACACTGGCAATATTCCATTCAATATCAACTGTACCTCCATTAGCAGACATATTGATTGTACTGCCTGGAAGTTTGCCGTCAGCAGTTATTTCCATAAGCGGGCCGTAGGTTACAAACGTATTGCCTTTACAGATAGATTTTTTCCAAGCATCATATGAAAACTGTGTGTTTTCCGGAATATAGGCATATGTACGGATTGCTCCAACTGCAGTGTTTGCACTCATCTTGTCTGTACCAGCAACTGCTGCAACTTGATAACCACAGTTCAAATATCGATACCAGTCAGATAAAGAATATGGGTCAATTCCACTGAAGTGATCACCCCAGCTTGTCATTTCAATACCGTCAACATTGCCGCTTACGATAGCAGCAGCGTTTTCCATGCGAGGATGAGGAAAATGCGGTAGAACAACAATGCCATTTTGATTTTTGCACTGCTTAGCCCATTCCGTTAGAAGCACTTCAACTGGATCGCCAATTGCAGATTCATCGGGACCACCAGTTGTCATAGGAGAAATCATATTACCTTCATATCCGATTAATGAGATATGGCCCATGACATGCTGGCGATTTTCAGTACCGACTCGTACCAGATATTCATCACCATCATTACCATCTTCTTTTGTGCTATGAGTGGTTTTACCGTCAAAATCACCTGCATTAGTCATTAATTCTCCCCATTGACTAGCAAGAAGATTTACGACGTTTACACCTTCTGCTGCACCTTCCAGAAGGGCAGTCTGAGGTGATAAAAAGTGTACGTGTGTGTCAGATGTGACCCAACCCTTTTTGCGCCATGGTAAAAGTTTTTCAATTTCAATTATAACCTCTGTAGTTGCAGGTGTTATATTAATCTTTTTACGTATTGGTTTTATTTCAAATCCTTTGGCAATTTCAATGTAAACTGTTCCTAAGGGAAGTTTAATTAAAGTTTCACCATCAATATAGGTGCAGCGATGGGCTCCCTGATGTACAAATTCTGGGGCATAATCTTCAAACCAGGCATCATTGGGAATACGGTGACGATCTACTGGGGACAGATACTCACATGCTGTTCCATGCGCATGCAGTTTGCATGCAACTTTAGTTTTAGTTCCTTTTAGAACGACTTTAATTCGAATATTCTGGTCGGCTGATGGCAATGGTTTGATTATACCAGTGTTGTTCAGCATTTTTGCACTGATTTTTTTATTGCCCTGCATATGAAAACAGGCATTAGCGTGGGCTGTGTACTCTATCAGAACATTATGTTCTGATAGATTTGGTACTTTATTATTATATGTTTTTGTCCATTCATCGTGGGGATAAACTGGTTGTGGTTGAGCCGAAATAATCTGTCCCATATCAATTTGAACTTGTTTTAGGAGTCCCTGCTCATTAAGAGTTGGATCAAATTTTTCTCCTTCTGTTAACGTAAGAAGAGCTTTTTGGCGAGATTGCCATCTTAGAGGATTTTCTGATGTATTTCCTGCTGATAGTGCAGATAGAATAATTGCTCCTGAAACTGGTTCCAGCTCCATTCCGATAATTATTTTGTCAGGACACGGGTTTTGCCATGCATACAGCCAATTAATCCAGGAGTCCATGTCAGGTTGCTTGGCTCTACCCTGACTGACTCCCCAAGCATGAAAAACTTGTTCATGATGGGCAGGTAAAGGATGTTGTTTTTTATGAGCCACTGCCTGTATGCAGTTTTCTCCCCATGGGCGTTGTATCATTCCTATGTGATGACGTCTGGTAATCGGGATTGTTTTACTGTTTCCATCTGCATATTGAATAATGTAGTTAGCTGCATGTTCATTGAGTTTGCCAACTCCCTGCATTGGTGAAATAAATCCATATTTATTATTTTCAATAGGACGAATATCTGATGTATGTAAAAAGACAAGCCATTTTGATTTGAATGGATTGAGTTTAATGGAAACAGGTTCGTTCTTTAAGTAAACTGCCTTGTTGATTGTAAACGGGATACCCCATGATACACATTCACCATGCGGTGCATTTTTAAGATTTTCTTTTAGTAGTTTTGAAACAGGCTTTTTTCCCAAACTTACAAAGCTTGTATTACCAGATAAAGGGACAGGTGTGAATTGTTCAGTACTAGGTCCGTCTTTGATCATTGTCATAAAATCCATCCTATAATTTTATATGGAATAACACTGGAATTTACCAACCCTCGATTAGTCGGTCCGATGGAATGATTCTATATGTGTTCTCATAATTTTCTCCATTAGTGAACTTTATAACCATCTTTTCAATATTACATATGAATTAATTTATATTTCGTTGAACCAAGTCCTACTTTTTCAGCATATTCAAATTGTTTAAACCCTCTGAATTTTTTACCTTTCTGTTTAACCAAATCATAGCAGGCTTTATCTATCGCAACAGGATCGGTTGAGATAAATATCCCGATATCCTCTATTAAAGGTTTCATTTTTTTAGGTTCACAATCGCAACCCCTTGTGATATTTTGAGCAAAATTAATATAGATGTTATTTTTATCTTTTTGTGCAGCATAAGCATATTCAATTAATTTTTCTCTGAATGGGTTGCCTATACCAAGCAATCGTAAGATTCCTTTGATTGAGTATATTGATATTGCTTTATGTGGACATATAGAAGCGCATGCGGCACATCCAACACATTTTTCATGATCAATAAATGATTTCTTATCAATCGTAATTGCATCCATATTGCATCTTGTTTTACAAAGATTACATTTCCTGCATTTTCTATTAATGAGTTTTGGTTTAACTCCCATATGCATAGCCATCTTTCCGCCTTTAGATGCATATCCCATTGATAGTTGCTTTATAGCGCCGCCAAATCCAGCAAGCATATGTCCTTTAAAATGTAATAAAACAATATATTGGTCATAATCAAGAAAATCTTTACCGATCTTACAGGTCTTATAATGTTTCTTATTTATTTCTACTTCAATAAATAATTCTCCATTTTCTCCATCAGCAATAACAATTGGTATCTGAGTAAAACCATGTTCTTCTGCTAATTTTACATGTAAGTCTTTTCTATTTCTTTGTCCGCCATACATCGTACTTGTTTCTATGTAACAAGTTTCAATATTTTTTTCTATAAGATATTTAATTATTCCTTCATAACTTTCAGATTTTATAAAAGTAGTATTTCCTTTTTCGCCAAAATGGACTTTCAGAGGAATTTTTTTCTCAAATTTGACGCTCTCTTTTTCAACTATTTCGTCTAATAATTTTCGAGTGAATTTCTGAATATCTTCGATTGCTGTATGTGAGTCAGTTTTTATAAAATATACATTTGACATAAATATTCTCTTTATTTTCTTTTATTCATTAATAATAGTTCCATTTATAATGAATTCAAAGAACTCTTTTTTAGTTAATATTTTTCATGATATATTTTGATTTATAACATTAGAATTCAGCTGCGGAGTTTTGTGCTGTTTGCTGAAATAATTGTTAATATATTACATGATAGCATCCAATGATTCGGGAAGTATTTGGCCTCCATCTACGACTATCGACTGGCCTGTTATAAATTTTGATTCATCTGTAGACAGGAAAAGAGCAGCATAACCAATATCTTCTATTGTTCCTAATTTTTTTAGTGGAATGGATTTTTCCATTGTTTTTATGTAATTTTCTCCAAGGTCGTTTAATGCTTCAGTATATATATTTCCTGGTAATACGGCGTTTATTGTTATATTATATTTTGCTAACTCCAGTGCAGAAGTCCTCATAAAACCCAGCATCCCTGCTTTAGTTGCTCCATAATGAGACCAACCGGGATAGCCTGTGATTGGGCCTGTTATAGATGAAGTCAATACTATTTTTCCATAGTTATTTTTTTTCATAACTGGTAAGCACGCTTTCAGACTCAAAAAAGTTCCTTTAAGATTTACTGAATTTACTGTGTCCCACTCTTCTTCTGTCATTATCTCTATAAGTGATGATGGATATATACCTGCATTACAGCATAATATGTCAATATTTCCGAACGTTTTCTCCGTAGTATTAACTACTGATTTTAATTCATCAGAGCTAGTAATGTCTGCCTTACAATACAATATCTTTTTCCCTGTTGCAATAGAAATTTCAGCTGCTATTTTTTTGCCGTTTATTTCATCTTGTCCGACAATAGTAACATTTGCACCCTCATGTGCAAACACAGTTGCTATTCCTTTTCCTATGCCTCTTGTACCACCTGTAATAATAGCAGTTTTGTTCTTTAGTCTATTCATGTTTTTAACTTCTTTTTACGTATTGTTTTGAACTATACAGCAATTAAACCTGATTCGGAGGAACGATCGGTTATGAATTATAAATCATTACAAGTTCAGGGTGCCCAGTGTGTTCATCTACTTGCTCTTTGACAATGGAAAAACCACATTTTTTATAAAAATCAATGCTTTTTTGATTCTCTTTGTAAACAGAAAGGTTTAAATTCGGACATAGTTCTTTTGCCTTATTCATTAACATCATTCCAATGCCTTTTCCCTGTATCTTTGGGGAAACAAAAATAGCTGCCAGTGTATTATCACAAACCGAAACAAATCCTTTAATGATTTCCTTTTCAGTGTAAACATATGTTATACCCATGGGTAAGTAAATTTCTCGCATATCTGTTACTTTTGATTCCCAAAATTCTTTTGGAACAAAATTATGAGATTTGATTGAAGCCTCAAGCCAAATCTTGATGATTTGTTCAATATCATCATTTTTAAATTTTCGAATCATTTTTCTCCTAATAATTTTGATCTCAGTTGCGAGCATAGCGAGTAAATTGTTACGATTGGTTATGAGAAATAGTTATTGTTTATTGAGTATTTTTTTTTCTTATCTCCACATTTAGGTGTCTTTTTTTGAAAAATATAGAATGAATATGAAATCAAGTCAAAGATGATTTTAAGAAAAGTTTTAATTTTCCTTTTACTTTTCTGCATAATGAATGTATTGATAGAACTATAGGGAACTAATAATTAATAATCCATTTCAAAGAAAGAGCCTCAGGAAAATGAATATTTTCGGACAAAATTTCTTCGGTAGGAAATCTCTCAAAAAAAGTTTTATTGCATGAATGATACTGTTTGTAACAGTTTTTTCTGCGCAGTCACTGTTTGCATGTTTCGCTGTGGTGGTGGGCAAAAACGCCTCAACGGATGGAAGTGTTCTGGTAGGACATGATGAACAGAATTCCGGGAACCTATTTATTAATTTTAGAAAAATCCCGAGAATGCATTATAAAAAAGGAGCGGTAGTTGATCTGAAGAACGGTGGAAAAATACCTCAGGTGAGTGAAACCAATGCATATTTATGGTCTGAGATTCCAGGTGCAACTTCAAGTGATAATTACATAAATGAATATGGTGTAGTTATTGTCAGCGATTACTGTGCCGATAAGATTAATTCCGACACTAAAACTCTGGAAAAAGAGGGACAGATAGTAGATGGCGGCTTATCATATATGCTGAGAAAAATAGTTATGGAACGTGCAAAAACAGCAAGGCAAGGGGTTGAGATAGCCGGTAAACTTATTGATAAATATGGATATACAAGTAACAGAAGTTTTGTTATAGCAGATCCAAATGAAGCCTGGATTATGTCAGTTACGGATGGAAAACAGTGGGTTGCCGCAAGAGTTCCTGATAATGAAGTAGTTCTCCTTCCTAATGTGTATGTAATTAAAGATGTAAATCCAAATGATCCTAAAAACTTTATTCTTTCTAAAAATCTTATAAGTTTTGCTGAAAAAAAAGGATGGTATAATCCCAAAAAGGATAAAACTTTTGATTTTGCAAAAGCATACTCACTTTCAAGAAAGCAGTTGATAGACCCTAGGCAGTGGTTTGCTCAGCAGGTGATAACAGGGGAAAAGATAAACATTAAGCCTGACAGACAACTACCATTCAGTGTTAAACCTGATCATAAGGTAAGCCTTAAAGAGGTGATGGCGATTCTCAGATATACAAATACCGATAATTATTTCTCTGAGTACTATAAAACAATGGTAGAGAACGGTAAAAAATTCACACCACCCGAAGGTTGGAATTATAGAAATATGTGTTTAAGAAGGACACAGGAAGGAGCTGTATTTCAACTGAATTCCAAGTATCCGCCTGCTATAGGATGTATTGACTGGAGAGCATCTGCTGCACCTAATACAAGCGTATTTTTACCATGGTATGTGGGGATAACTTCAACACCTAAATCATATTATTATCCCGGTGATCTATATAAAATAGTAACTGCTAAATATCACTTTGACACTAAATCATATAATTATAAACCTAATTATAAAAAAGCCTGGTGGGTTTTCAGAAAACTACAGGGTCAGGTAAATCTTGACAGTATGGTTCGCACTGCTGAAGTAAGAAAGGTATGGGATACTTATGAAAGTAATTTAATAAAAGAGCAGGCCAAAGTTCAAGCTGATACAATGAAACTTTATAAACAGAATAAAAAAGCAGCTTATAAATATTTAACTAAATACTGCTCTAGTGTTTCTACAAAAGCTATAAAAGAAGCCAGAAAACTTTCAAAACAGTATCCGAAATTAAAATGTAATCCTAATAACATATTGGATCCGGGTGCAAAAAAGGTAAAGAAAATTTCCACGGAAACATGTCCATTTATTCCTGGCAAGAAAAAATAGGATTATCATTTAGAGGTAGTTTCTCTATAATGAACTACCTCTATTTTTTATGGATTCTCCTTGCTGTTAGATCAGTTAAGTTTATGGTTAATGTTTTGCAATGCAAGTTAAAGATTTTCTGATAGAATGAACTTTTTTTATTATAAAAAATAAACAAAATTAAGTTAATAGATTTGGTTATGGAATTACATGGTCTATGATATAATAAATAATACTATAAATACTTAAAGGGGAATATATATGCCAGCTCAAGTAGATTTTGATAAATGCACAGGCTGTGGGAGCTGTTACGGGGTATGTCCTGTAAGAGCGATAACCATCGAAGCCTATAAAGCTATAGTTGATGAAGAGGAATGTATTGAATGCTGGGCCTGTGCTAAAGAGTGTCCACTTGAAGCCATAAAAATGGTGTAGAATAAGGTAGTTTTAATCAGTGCTTCTAGAAATAAAAAACAGAGTAAAAGCTGAACCAAGAAAGGCAGTTATTATCCAGACTGTAGTTGATAAAGGAAAAACGTATAGGGGGTAATATAAAATAGAATAAATAATAAATATGATTAATGAAATCACATAATACCAATAATTCCCCTTCCATTTATAACAACTCCATATCCCCTTTAGACTGTAGAATATCAAGCCTAATACACCTATCCATCAAATGAAGAAAATTATCATATATATATTAGTTATTTGCTGAGTATAGTAGTTCACATAATCAGTATTTTTATAGTCGGATATAAAATTCAATATTATATAACAAACGTATCCAATGATGTTCAAAATTGAAAAAAGTATTATTACTATTTTGTCTTTATAAGTAAATGTATTTTTCATTTTGTAATTACTATGCTTATGAAATTTTTTACATTTTTAAAGTTGCGCATACAGCTCAAAATATTTTTAGCGTACATTCATATTATAACGTTTTAAGTATATTATGTATATATAGTAGCCGATCTAGGGTTAGAAAAGATTTAATATTTTTTGCATATTTTTTATTTGTACACAAGATAAGGTCTTTTTTGTGTACATTTGGAGAGACAAAAATTAATTATTTAGAATAATTATTGTACATATATATTAATCGTATATTTTAAAAAAGTTTAATTAATTATCAGCTATATATTAAGGTATATAAAAATATGGTATATGTATTATTTTCTTTAGCAATTATAAGCGAAGTTGTAGCAACTACAGCAATGAAAGCTTCCGATGGTTTTACTAAAACTGCTCCAAGCATTGTAGTTGTTATTGGGTATGCAATAGCATTTTATTCGTTAAGCTTACTACTCAAAAACGTACCTATTGGCATTGCCTATGCGATATGGTCAGGGATGGGTATTGTTTTTGTCACATTTATCAGCATTTATTTATATAAACAGATACCTGATTTAGCTTCTGTTATAGGAATAGGGTTTATAATAGTCGGTGTTATAGTAATAAATGTTTTTTCAAATATACAGGTACATCATTGACATATAATATCAATGATGTATTGGTGAATAAATTTTCTGTTCTCAATTCATGCATTTACTGATTCTGCATTTACAGTATCAAGAAGTCTATTGTACTGAGAAGAAATTTGACTATACAATTGATCTACTCTTTTGTCGTCTTTGTTTTTTGCTGTAATTTTATTTATAGCGATATTATTTTTCTTAACGGCGATAGTATCAGTTTTTACTGAATCTATTAGTTTTGTGTAACGAGAAGTGATCTGAGTATTCAAGGGATCGATACTATTATCGCTTTTAAGGTCTGTTGTAATTTCGTTCATAGTACAATTTTCATTCTGAATAGCAACAGTCCTGGGTTTTACTGAATTTATTAATTTCAGATAGAGTGAGGTAGTTTGTATATTCAACTGCTCAATACTGTGAGAATCTTTTGTGTTTTTCTGCTGCTTTAGTTCAGCTGCACTTGTGATAAAACATCCTAAGAATGTAACTGCCAATAATACTAATGCGATTTTTTTCATGTTAATTTTTTCCTGTTAATTTGATTTTGTGTTAATAATTTTTAGCTTTAAAAGTTCTTCCGGAATTTTTTAAATTCATTTCTGATATATATGATTTTTTACTGAATTTTTCTTTTATGGAGTTAAATAAAAGAAAGAAACCAGGGACCATAAATAATGAAATTAACTGACTGAATATTAATCCTCCTACGATTATTAAACCGAGAGGTCTTCTGAGTTCTGCATCTGCACCGATACCTATAGCGATAGGTAAAGCTCCGACAATAGCCGTAAGGCCGGTCATTATGATTGGTCTGAATCTGATAATACATGCGCTGTGAACTGCTTCATATGCTGTAACATTGTCATTTCTGATGCGCTGCAAAGCAAAATCTACAATCATTATTCCGTTTTTAGCAACTAAGCCTATCAGAAGAAACATTCCGATATATGCATAGAGTGATAGTTGAGAACCGAACAGCAGAAGAGTTCCCAGGCCACCTACAGCAGCTGTTGGCAGTGTTGTCAACACCGTAAGGGGATGAATAAAGTCCTCGTATAGTATTCCCAGTACTATATATTTTAAAAAAACTGCTACTAATATAAGTATTGCCAATGATGCAATTGCCGAAAGAAACTGTTGAGCAGTACCTAAAAATTCTCCTTGCACAGAAATAGGGAAAATAGTTTTTGATATATCTGTAATTGTTTCTGTAGCATATTCCAGTGAAGTACCCGATTTGAGGTTGAAAGATATTGTAGCTGAAACAAACTGCTGATAATGTGAAACACTTTGAGGTCCGATAGTTTCTTTTGACGTTATAACAGAACTCAAAGGTACAAGTTCATTATTTATTTGTGATTTCAGATATATCTTTGACAGATCTGATGGATCACTCGAAGCTTTATCATTGTTCTGAATAATAACATCATACTGATTAGTAGATTCTGAAAAATAACCGCTTTTTCCTTGAGCAAATGCGAGATTTAATGCATCTTCTATCTGCTTTGTTGTTATTCCCAAACTGGAGGCTTTGTCTCTGAGGATATTTATGCTTAGCTGTTTCATGTCAAGGTTTACATCACTCTGTATATCTTGAAAAGCAGGTTTATTTTTAAGTGCGGTCTCTAATTCTGATGCACTTTTGTAGACTTCATCCTGATTGTTTCCTGTTATAGTATAAGAGTATTCAGCACCAAGGGCTGTATTATTTCCTCCTGTTGGAATTCTGAGTACAGGTTTTGCTGTTAAATATACTTTTCCGAGGGGGAAGGGGATTTTTGATATTTTGACACTTAATTCATGTATAACATCACTGATAGGCAATCTTTTGCTTTCAGGTTTAAGCATAATCATAACCCTACCGGTAGATTGATCCGCACCGTCGCTCATCCCTGTAATGGTGAAAAAATGCGAGATATTCTTATCCTGGTCAAAGATTGTATTTACATAATTCTGATATTTTTTTACCTGTTCACTAGACACTCCAAGCGGTGTTTTTATCATACCAAAAATATTACCGCTGTCTCCATTAGGTATAAATGTTTTTGGAATCATAAAATAGAATGCGATTGATCCTGCCATACAGATGAGCCAGATAACAATAGTCAGACGATATTTCTTAAGGGTAATATCCAAAATTTTGGAATAGAATTTAATTATTCTGTCTAAAATCTTATCTTTATATTCAATTAATTTATTTTTTTTACTTATAGAGGATCTGTTTAAAAATTTAGAGCACATCATGGGGGTAAGGGTAAGGGATACTATTCCAGAACATATTACAGTAATAATTACAGTAAGAGCAAATTCTCTGAATGTCTTACCGATGATACCTGACATAAATACTATCGGGACAAAAACTATTACTAATGATAACGTCATGGAAATAACTGAACCTGTTATTTCTTTTGCACTTTTAATAGCTGCTTTTTTTGGATCTTCACCCAGTTCAATATGTCTGCTGTTATTCTCCAGGACTACTATTGCATCATCTACGACAAAGCCTACGGCAAGAGTCATCGCCATAAGAGATAGATTATCCAGAGAAAAATTTAAAAAATACATAATTAAGAAGGAGAATATTAGCGATACAGGGAGAGCTAGTACAGGTATTAACGTATCTTTTAATTTACCCATAAAGATAAAAATAATTAATATTACAAGAAAAAAGGCAATATAAAGTGTATCCTTGACATCATTTATAGAATTAAGAATGGAGCCTGACTGGTCGTAAATTATAGATGCGTTGACTGAACTTGGAAGGTTAAGTCTGGTTATCAACTTTTTAACATCATTTGCTACCTGTATTGTGTTGGAACCGGTCTGTCTAGTAATCTCAATCATTATCGGGTTGAGAACTTTTTTCTTTTTTGCATCATAGTAATTAAGAGAAAAATTTTCATTCTCTGTTGAAAGATATGCCTTACCTATATCTTCTATTCTGATTGGAGAGCCATTATCATATTTGACAACCAAATTATTATAGCCTTCCGCAGTAGTCAGCTGTCCATTGGCTTCAATAGAATATGTATCATACTTTCCGCTTAAGCTACCGGTGGATATGTTTACATTCTCATTGTTTAATGCAGTTTTAATTTCGTCCAGTGTAACATTATAATCAGCCATTTTAGATGGATTTAATTTAATCCTGATAGCTGCAGGTACACTTCTTATCGTTACTTCTGAGACTCCATTTATTGTACTTGCCTGTTGTGCTATTTCCTGGTTTGCTATATTGTATAACTCTTTATGAGATATTGAGTCGGATGTAACAAGAATATCAATTATAGGTCTGGCAGAAGGATCTACCTGTTTGAAACCAGGGTCATTAGGCAGGTCGTCAGGAAGATTGGATTTAGCACTAGATATGGCGTTTTGGATATTTGTAAGTATTTCATTTATATTTGTTCCTACATTGAATGTTAATACTATTTGAGATTGCCCCTCTGTGCTGGTAGATAATATACTTTCAAGACCTGCTATGGACATAAATTGTTTTTCAAGAGGACTGCTGACTGTAGAAGCCATTGTTTGAGGGTCGGCACCGGGATAATTGGTAGTAACTTTAATTATAGGATAACTGACAGTAGGTAACTCCGCCACAGGCATTTTTAAGTATGCCCCTATACCGAAAAATAAAATGGTAATAAAAACAAGAGTTGTCATTACCGGTCTTTTGACAAATACTTTAGATATATTCATTTCTTCCTCTGGCTAAGCTGTTTTAGATGTTGATTTGTCAGGTTGTACTACACTTGCTACAGCTCCAGGGTAGAGGTTTTGCTGCCCTACAGTTACAATTTTGTCTCCTGCTTTTACATTACCTTTTATTACCAGTATGTTATTGTCATATCTGTCACCTGTTGTCACATATACTTGTTTAACAATATTGTTTTGTTCTACAATATAGACATACTTTCCACCAGGACCGACTTTTACAGCACTAACAGGGATAAGAAGAGCACCTTTTTCTTCCCCCAGAATTACTCTTACATTGACATATTCTCCAGGCAGGAGATTCAATTTCTCATTAGGTATTTCTGCTGATAATGAAATTGTTGATGCGGTTTTATTTGTAGTATTATTTAGATAGTTCAAACTGCCCTCATAAATTTTATTAACTGTGGCATTTCCATACTTATCCAGGGAATGGACCGTTATATAAACTTTAAGTTTATTATTTGATATGGCTTTTTTTAATCTGTCCAGATTTTTTGAAGGGAGAGTAAAATCGACCCATAGTGGATTTATAGATTTGATATTTAATAATGTTTCATTAACCGCTACAACATTGCCTGCGCTGACACTGCTTAAACCGATAACTCCTGTAAGAGGTGAATAAATTTTACAGTATTGTAAATTTATTTTATCCATTTTTACTTTGGCTTGATATATTTTTACATTTGCTGCAGACATTTCCAAATCTGCTTTCATTTTTTCATAATTCTGTGCAGCCAATGCTCCACTTGAGGCTATTTTTTGATTTTTTTGAACATAATATTTTTTTAAATTATAATCGGCAACAGCGTTTGTAAGTTGAGCTCTATCGTAATCATATTGTGTCTGATAAGTTTCCGGGTCGATTTCAGCCAGGAGTGTACCCCTTTTTACCGATTCTCCTGAATCAAAGTAAGTTTTTATTAATTTTCCTGATACTTGAGTTTTAATATCGACAGTACTGTCCGCTGATAGGTTCCCGAAAGAATCGATATAAATCGGTATTGATTTTTCAATAACTGCAGCCGTATTTACCGGTATAGATTTAGTGTTAGTGTTATTTATTTTTGTGTTACATCCGGTAAGCAAAATGACGGGTAGTATTGTCAATGAAAATAAAATCATCTTTGTCTTTTTATGTTTTCTAAGCATATTTATTTTTCCGTATATAAATAATAAAATTGAATTAAGTTGTATTTAAGTAGCAATTACTATGCCAGAACTAGAAATAATATGAATTAACTAGGCAAACAGAACATGATTGTACATAATAATAAAAAAAATTAATCTTTCGATTAGTTTGTTAATAAGAAATTACAGATGAGTGTATAGTAAAGAAATTTCACTTTTTACAGTATTGTGCAAATTTTATACAGTTATTAAATTTACACAAATCATATGTATATAGTCCATTTTTTCTTGAAATTGATTTTTTGCTGAATGTAGTTATTTCTTAAAAAATCTTTCAGAACATAAAATATATAAACAGGATTAATTAATGAATAAAGATATAAAGGTTATCGGTGTAGCTTCTATCGGCGGAGTTTTTGAATTTTATGATTTTGTCATTTTTGTGCTTTTTGCAAAGATAATATCTAAAGCTTTTTTTGATGCAGGCGAATCGGCCTTTCTTGCTTTACTTTCAGTATATGTAATATTTGCTGTAGGTTATTTTGTACGACCTGTCGGAGGTATTATCTTAGCACATTTCGGGGACAGATACGGAAGAAAAAAAGTATTTACTTTCACTGTTTTCCTAATGGCATTATCTACGTTTCTTATAGGCTTTCTTCCAACATATTCTCAAATTGGTATTGCTGCTCCTGTACTGCTTCTGATTTTTAGAATACTGCAGGGGCTGGCTGTAGGCGGTGAAATACCAGGGTCAGCTACATTTGTATATGAACATATGGCAGATAATTTAAAATGTACAGGGATAGCAGTTTTATTTGCCGGACTTATCGGAGGAATTTTATTAGGTTCTGTAATAGGTACTGTCGTTACCGGTTCTCTATCAGCACATGCGGTTAATATATGGGGCTGGAGAATACCGTTTTTATTTGGTGGCGTTCTTGGTATAGTGGGTGTTTATCTTCGTAAAAAACTTACTGAAACACCTGCTTTTGTGGAATTGTTACAGCATAACAAGCAGCGTAAAATCCCATTTTTAGAAGTTTTAAAAAATTACAAAAAAATTACCTTTGCAGGATTCGGCATAACTATGACTGTGGCAGTTACTGTTACTACCTTTTATATGTATCTGCCTGTTTACCTTGAAAAATATTACAGTTATCCGTCTGATGTGGCTTTTGGATACAACTGTATTGGTTTAATTTTATATATTATTGTTATTATTCTCTGGGGAAGATTAAAAGATAAAAGTAACTATAAAGTTTCAAATCTTTTTATTACCGGTGCTGTTGCTACTTTTATTATGAGTATATGGGGGTTTTATATAATGAGAACTGGCAATTCGTTTTATATGATCTTTATGTATTTGATTTTGAGTATCGGTATAGGCGGAATAACAGCTACATTCTGTTATATGCTGACAAAAATATATCCTGCTGAAATCAGATTTTCAGGAGTTTCTACGTCTTACAATATAGCATTTGCAGTATTCGGAGGTTTAACTCCGATTATTAATACATTGCTCTGTAAAAACTTTAATTCACCATTAGCACCAATTTATTTTCTTGTTCTCTCATGTATAATTGGTATTATATCTGCAGTTTATATAAGGAAATTAACTTGACATAAAGAGAGTTAAAGTTGTTATATGCTGATAAATCTTGATATTATATTTAGTTTAAGACCTGCAGTGAATATTATAGTATATGCAGTTTGAATAATTATTGATATTAACTTTATGGCTATGGTATTATAAAATTGCCCTCATGGAGGAAATATGGCTAATGAGCTAAAAACAGTATTGGTTACAGGTGGAAGCCAGGGAATTGGACATTCTGCTGTTGAACGTTTTTTGAGTTCAGGATGGCGTGTTTATACCTGCTCCAGACATCCCTATTCTCAAGATCAATGCGGAAAGATAGACAAGGAAAATTATTTTCATATTAACCTTAACAACAGGCACGAAATTACTGATGGAATTAAAAAAATTCGTGTCTGCTTAGATGGAACTCCGCTTAATGCACTGGTAAATAACGCAGGAATATCTCCTAAATCTGAAGCCGGTAAACGTATGGCATCGGTCGAAACGGAAATGAGTATTTGGGATCAGGTGTTTCAAGTCAATTTTTTTGCACCGATTATGTTGGTGAGAGGTCTTATTAAGGAATTGAAAAAAGGAAAAGCAAGCATAGTTAACATTACATCAATAGCCGGCAGCAGAGTACAGCCTTTTGCAGGTTCAGCCTATGCTACTTCTAAAGCTGCACTTTCTGCATTAACCAGAGAAATGTCTTCAGACTTAGGACCATATGGTATTCGTGTAAATTCAGTTTCTCCCGGAGAAATTAATACGTCTATACTCTCACCTGGAACTGAAAAACTGGTTGATAATATTCCTCTTGGACGTTTAGGGGAGCCAGATGAAATTGCAGAGATTGTCTATTTTTTGTGTTCAGAAAAATCGTGCTATATTTCTGGAACAGAGGTACATGTAAATGGAGGCGAGCATGTGTAGCATAATACTTCCTATGAAAAGTCATCAGTGCGAGTTTGATATACGAAAAAACAACCTGCTGCCTGTTGACAAATTTATTTAGAATTATATCCTCGAAATTTTTTATTCAAGAGGTAGCAAAAAACAACATTTCAGTTATTTTTTGCTACTGTACGGTATTTAGATGTACATGAAGTGTACTATAAACTCTACATGTGTATTAATTACGTCAAGTCGTTTTATTTTAAGCTGGTTTAGTATATTTTATGTTGTTGATCAAATATATTTTTTATGGAGTTGAAAAATGGCAGAATTAAGTGCTTTTATAAGTTTAATATTATTTACTTTATTATTGATTGCTTTTACTGTAATGCATATAAAAAACGGTAAAGAATCCAGTCATAAAAGACAACTGGGAAAGAGTATAGTAAAACATATCAGAAATGGTGCTGACAATTTATCCAAAATATGCAGTGAAAATTCTATTTCTTATAAAGAATTGCAGAAAGTTAAGTTATGTAGATTGGATGATATAAGCATATTAAGCGAGAGCAAAAGAATAAAATTTGATAGAGCTTACTACTATTACGACTATTGCGTAACTGTTAAATCAGATAATAACTTTGAAATCAGAGGAACTATTTTTTTCGTTAAATATGTTTCTATATGGATTTCAGGTTGGAAAAGATTACCAATAATAAATCCAATCCTGCTAAACTGTAAGTAGAGTTTGCTGAATAAGTTATACTGTTTGTGATTTTACCGTCTTGTCCAAAAACTTAAATTTATTTTTGACGGATAGTTATAATAAGTCATGTATATAAGAATCAGAAGTGAGATAAAAATAACTATTCTCCATGAAAGAGTCATTATTAAGCCTAAGTAGATGAAAGGGTGAATTGTTATTATCAGTATAATATAAAAAGACATATGTCCGTAGTTCTTTTTCCTATACGAATACACAGCCAGGAGCGCTATGAAGAAACTTAGCAGTATTTTTAAATGGAAATATTGCTGTTTAGTGATGTATGAATAATTAAACAATATATAAATCGTTAAAAAATCACATATAAGCAGTATCAAAAACGGATATTTTCCTTCTACTCGATTTCTTTTTTTCATATTTTAACTCTTCACTAGATCCAAATAAACAATGAAATATAATATCATTGTTTCTGTAGATTGTTTCCTGTTTATTATAGAGTTATAGTGTGTCAGTTTTATCTCTTATTCATTTCATTCAATTTTATCTAGTGTTTCCAGTAATTTAATTTTTTTTTTGCCGGATAATAATGATAAGTTAAATATAAGAGAACAAGTAATGAAATAAAGATAACAATTTTCCAGTAAAGATCCATTATTAGACCTAAATATATTAAAGTGTGAGCTGTTATTAATATAACGATATAGAAAGACATATGAGTATAGTATTTTTTTTTAATTGAATATATTATCATAAAAATAAGGCATAGTCCGAGTAATGTTTTGAGATTCATGTAATATTCAGCAAGATGTGATATATCCAATAAGTAAAAAACCATTATGCTATCACATATAAGCAGTACTATAAAAGGGTATTTTTCTTTTACTCTATCTTTTCGCTTCATAATAGCATGAAATCTTAATGAATAATAATCTTTATTATATTAATAATTAACCATTTATCATTAATAATTATATAAGGCTACTGTTTTGATGCACCGCCCATTCTGAAGCCTGAAGAAATATGCTTTTGTGCTACATAAAACAGTACTATCGGTGGTAGTGTATATACCAATGAGAAGGCAGCAAGCTTACCGTAACTTATAAAACCGTACTGAGCAAAGAACTGATAAATCGTCACTGAAGGCACCATTTTATCCGGTGAATTCAATAATATAAATGGGACAAAAAAGTTTCCCCAGCCTCCGGTAAAGATAAATATAAAAACCATACAGATTCCTGGAAGCATAAGGGGGGCTATTACTGATTTCAAACTTTTAAACTTTGAAGCTCCGTCAACCCATGCTGCTTCTTCCACTTCAATCGGAATTGAGTCCATAAAGTTTTTCATTAGCCAGATAGCAAGTGGAAAACCTGTAGATGCCATAAATACAGTCGTTGCCAGCAATGAGTTTGTAAATTTAAGAAAAAAGAAAAGTTGATATACTGGTACTATAACTGCTATAATAGGTAGTCCCATTAGAAACAGAAGAGAAAACATTAACGGTTTTTTTGCTTTAAATTTGTATCTGGATAATGGATAAGCTGCCAAGACTGAAAATACTACGACTATAACAGCCTGACCAAAAGATATTAAAAAACCGTTCAGAAATGACACTAATATTTGTTGATTTGTAAAAACATACTCAAAATTGTTTAGAGTCACTTTAGGAAGCTTAATAATCAGTGTGGCATTACTGTCAAAAGATGCAAAGATCAGCCATATAAAAGGGAGTATAAACAGTACAGCTGCTATTATTAAAACGATGTAAGCGGCTGTTGCATTTGTTTTAGATTTACGCATTTTTAAATTTCACTTTTTAATAGTTTTACATATAATAGACTGGCAACAATTCCAATCAGCATGGTGAACAGTGCGATTGCTGTACCATACCCCAGTTGGTATCCAACAAAGGCCTGTTTGTACATAAATATAGGCAGTATCTGGGTTGCCATGCCCGGTCCGCCTCCTGTCATACCGTATATCAGACCGAATCCACCTATAGTTTGCAGGGTTATCAAAATCATGTTGGTAACAATTGTATTTTTGAGCATTGGAATAATTATATATCTTAATCTCTGCCAGCCGTTTGCTCCGTCCATGAGCGCCGCTTCTTCAACATCGGATGAAACATCTCCAAGAGCTGCTTCAAATATCATCATGGAAAAAGCAGTACCTTTCCAGACATTGGCAAAAATGATACTTATCATTGGAAATGCAAAAAGCCATGATATTGCACCAACACCAAAATAACTTATAATATAGTTAACTGTTCCTTCATAATTAAGATAGGAAATCCATATAAAAGCAGCAACTATGGTTGGTGTTACCCAGCCTGCCAGAACACATACGCCTACTACTCTTTTTATAAATACCTTCCTTCCTTTCATTAAGTAGGCAAGAAGGAAACCCAGAATTTGCTGTCCAATAATTGCAGAACCAACTAAGAAGATAATAGTTTTAATAACACTGGTTCTGAAATTAGGGTCAGTGAACATAGTTACAAAATTCTTGAATCCGACAAATTTTATATGCGTTGAAGTTGATCCTATTAAGGACATATCAGTAAAGGCGAAAAAGAATGCAACTAATATAGGCCCTACGAAAAACAGCAGCATCAATATGAATGACGGTGCTAAAAATAAGATTGCTGCTCTTGTCTGATTTCTCATATTAAATTCTCAATTCTCATAATTCACAACTTTAAATTTATTTTTTATATTCTCTAACGATATTATTTTTACCTACAGCTCTTTCTACAGTATTGGCATAAGTATTCATAACCTTTAGAGGAGATGTACCGATTGCGGCTGATTCAACAGCATTCTGCAGTTTTGAAGATACCATAGGGTAATTTTGATTTGATGGTCTGTAATGGGTGAATTCCAGAAATTTTGTTGCCTGTTTTAACTCGGGTGGGTACTCTTTAGAGTCTGCTACATCCTTTCTTGTTGCGAGATTCCGTACAAGTATTGCATAGTTTAACAAATTCTTTTTAGTCATTACAAATTTAATAAATTTAAATGCTGCAGCTTTTTTAGTGGATTTTGCACTTATCGATAGATCCCAGCCACCTGACATTGAAATATGTCCAGGAGCCTGTCCAAATTCTGTAGGCATTGGGATAAATTTGTAAATTTTTGCAGTTTCGGGATATTTCCTATACCATAAACCCTGCAGCCAGCAGCCGTCAAGAATAATACCTACTTTCTGCTGTGGTGCAAGAGTGGTGACTACTATATTTCCGTATTGAGGGTTGAGTGCTATTCCCATTCTTACGCCGAGATGTTCTTTGTACACAGTGCTTATGAATTTAAGTGTATTTAAGAGGCCTTTGCTGGTAACAACCCATTTTCCATTCTTATAGAGTGTATTGCCGGTTCCATAGAGGAGCATCTCTGCAGTCTGCATCGACGTAGCTTCCCCTGAACTGGCCGTATTGAAAGCAAAAGGGAATACTCCGGGAATTTTTTTTTTGATCTGTTTTGCAGCAATTAATATATCATTCCAGTTTTTTGGCTGCCACGGCATTTTGATACCGGCTTTTTTAAATATATTTGTATTGTAATAAAGACCTCTTGAGTCGGTTGATAGTGGAATTCCATAAACTTTCCCGTTTACAATTGCAGCTTCTTTTACTTTTGGAAAGTAGTTATTCCAAGGTTTCCAGTTAGTGACATCTATGGGGGCAAGAAGTTTAGCATCGGCATCACTCTTCAGCATTAAACTGTCTTCCAGCATAACATCTAAATTCGCACTTGATTTTAACATCAAAGCTTTTTTTGTATAGTAATTCGCCTGGGTGCCGCCAATTATAATTAGATTTACTTTAGTTCCGGGATTTACTTTTTCATATGCAGCTACTGTCTGCTTCATCCATTTGACAGTCATAGGATCATATTGAAGTGCTACGCTGATCGACTTTGCAGTAGCGGCAAAAGCAGATGAGCAGAATGCCAAGCATAAAAGAGAAAGAATTAGAACTAGTTTTTTACACATAAATTTTACCTTGATTTAATAAATATTTATATATTTGAATAAATTTAATTATATCAATTTTTTCTATAAAGAAAACAGACTGTTTCTGAATTAGTTTTATTTTAACTTATTTATTCATAGTAAACTGCAGAATTATAATATTTAAAATTATTCTTAATTTATTTATATTTTCTTACTACATTGTCTTTCCCTACAGCTCTTTCTACAGCATTAGCATAAGTATTCATCACCTGCAGCGGAGATGTGCCGATAGCAACTGATTCTACTGCATTCTGCAGTTTCGAAGAAACCATAGGGTAATTTTGATTTGCTGGTCTGAAATGAGTGAATTTTAGAAATTTCGTAGCCTGTTTAAGTTCAGCAGGATATTCTTTAGATGCTGCTACGTCTTTTCTTGTCGCAAGATTCCTTGCGAGGCGAACATAATTTATTAAATTGGTTTTACTCGTTGCAAATTTTATGAATTTTAATGAGGCGGCTTTTCTAGGTGATTTAGAATTTATTGATAAATCCCAGCCTCCTGACATTGTAGTATATCCGGGTGCCTGTCCAAATTCAGTCGGCATAGGTATGAACTTATATATTTTAGCTGTTTTAGGAAATTTTTTGTACCATAATCCCTGTAGCCAGCAGCCGTCAAGTATAATGCCTACTTTCTGCTGTGGTGCAAGAGTTCCCATAACAATATTCGGATACTGAGGATTGAGGGCTATCCCCATTCTAACGCCGAGATGTTCTTTGTATACTGTACCTATAAATTTTAAAGTGCTTAAAAGACCTTTGCTGGTAATAACCCATTTTCCGTCCTTGTATAGTGTATTGCCTGTTCCGTAGAGAAACATCTCAGCAGTCTGCATAGATGTAGCTTCACCTGAATTTGCTGTATTGAACGAAAATGGGAATACACCTGGAACTTTTTTCTTTATCTGTCTTGCTGCCGTTAATATGTCATTCCAGTTTTTTGGCTGCCATGGCATTTTAATTCCGGCTTTCTTAAAAATATTTGTATTGTAGTAGAGACCTCTAGCATCAGTAGAAAGCGGTATTCCATATATTTTACCGTTTATGGTAACTGATTTCTTTAAGCTTGGATAGAACTCATTCCAGTCTTTCCAGTCTTTTACATCCATAGGTGCGAGTTCACCGGCATCTACATTACTTTTAAGCATTAGGCTATCTTCTACTAATACATCTAAATTTTGATTTGATTTAAGCATCAGCGAAATTTTTGTATAGTAGTTGGCCTGACTTCCTTTAATAACTATTAAGTTGACTTTATTTTCAGGATAAGCTTTTTCGTATGAAGCGACTGTTTCCTTAACCCATTTAAAAGTCATAGGGTCATACTCAAGAACGACGTTAATAGATTCAGCTGCACCAGCATATGCTGATAAACAAAATGTCAGACATAAAAGCGAAAGAATTAAAATAATTTTTTTACGCATAGCTTCCCCTTATTCTATTTATAATAAAAATTTTTAAAGTATTCCCATTATCTAGTAAACCTAGTTATATTCAAAAAAATGTAAAGAAAACAGTTTTTTTTAATTAGGTTTATTCTATTCAAATCATGCTGAACAAACAGCAAAAACAATTTTTTCCTAAAGAATACTAATATTTATTTATATTCTCTTACAACTTTGTCTTTACCTACAGCTCTTTCTACAGCATTTGCATATGTATCCATTACCTGCATTGGTGATTTACCGATCGTAGCTGATTCCACTGCATTTTGCAATTTAGAAGAGACTAAAGGATAACTCTCACTGGCTGGTCTGAAATGTGTGAATTTTAGGAATTCTGTTGCAGTTTTTAAATGTTCGGGATACTCTTTTGATGCGGCGACATCTTTTCTGGTTGCCAGATTCTGTACTATCTGTGCATAGCTTATCATGTTCTTTTTATTCAGCGCAAATTTAATGAAATCAAAGGCAGCTGTTTTTTTTGTGGATCTAGAACTTATGGATAAATCCCAGCCCCCTGACATCGAAATATGTCCCGGAGCCTGTCCAAACTCAGTAGGCATAGGGATAAATTTGTAATTTTTGGATGTTTCAGGAAATCTATTTACCCATAAACCGTCAAGAAAGCAACCGTCAAGTATAATTCCGACCTTCTGTTGCGGAGCCAGAGTAGTGGCCAGGATATTGCCATACTGAGGATTGAGAGCTATTCCCATTCTTACGCCGAGATGTTCTTTATAAACAGTACTTATAAATTTAAATGTATTTAAAAGACCTTTACTGGTAATTATCCATTTTCCATCTTTATAAAGTGTATCTCCAGTACCGTACAGCAGCATTTCTGCTGTTTGCATTGATGCTGCTTCTCCTGTGGCAGCGGAGCTGAGTGCAAATGGGAAAATACCGGGGACCTTTTTCTTTATTTGTCTTGCTGCAGCCAGGATATCGTTCCAGTTTTTTGGCTGCCATGGTGTTTTTATTCCTGCTTTTTTAAATATATTTACATTGTAGTATAAACCTCTGGTGTCTGTAGAAAGCGGAATGCCATATACCTTACCGTTTATGGTAACTGATTTCTTTAAGCTTGGATAGAATTCATTCCATTCTTTCCAGTTTTTAACATCTATAGGTGCGAGTTCGCCGGCATCTACATTACTTTTCATCATTAAACTGTCTTCAAACAGTACATCTAATTCTGCGCTTGATTTTAACATCAATGCTATTTTTGTATAATAATTAGCTTCATCACCACCAATTACCATTAGATTGACTTTTATGTCGGGGTTTGCTTTTTCATAAGAGGAAATTACCTGCTTTATCCATTTGACAGGCGTGATATCAAATTTCATTGTAACATTGACCGTCTGAGTTTTATTAGCAAAAACTGAAGTACTGAAAATCAGAAAAAGTGCTGATAAAATTAAAATAATTTTTTTACGCATAACACATATCCCCCTTCATTGTATTTGTATTATTAAATTATAATTTAAATCTCCGTATTTTCTAAAGATATTAAAATTTGAATAAAAAACAAGAGTTAATATTTTAAAAATTAATAATTTATCGTTTATATTTAAGCCAACCTAATAATTATATGTATATCGTATAATTGGATTTTTTTAATAAACATAATTAATATTTTTGTTTTTTTTATAGTATATATAATACATGCTTTTCTGTTTAAATTTTCATAAATAATACTATAAATTTGCAAACGTTTGTAATCAATATATATTGGAAGTATTCAAAATTATTATTCAATATTTTACTTTAGACATATACATGAGAACAACTATAAAAGACATAGCACGAATAGCAGGAGTTAATATATCAACTGTATCAAGAAGTTTACATGGAAGTATTCTTGTAGCTGAAAAGACAAGAAAAAAAATTTTAAAAATTGCTGAAGAATTGGATTTTGAATTTAATTCAAGTGCTCAAAATCTAATAACCAAGAATACGAATATTATTGGTATAATTTATCCAGGAGATCTTGATGACTTTGCTCTAGGAATGTTTCTTTCTTCAATGCTTACAAAAATACGCGAGGAACTTGAGAAAAAATCCCATTTTGCTATAATGGCTCCACCGGAAAATAATTATTCAAAGCTGAGTAATATAAAAAAAATGATCAATGGAGGCTATGTTGACGGTCTGATTATTATAAACTGGATGATTAGCAAGGAAGACTGGGATTGTATCATAAAAAAGAATGTACCTCATATTTTTCTGCATCATATTCCAAATAAATATTCAGATAGATCCACACTAGTAGTAAATGATAATTATGTTGGAGGGGTGCTAGCAGCGAAATATTTGATTTCTCTCGGGCACAAAAGTATTTTTTGTATTGCAAGCAAGGGAAAAGGAAAAGAATTTAAAAATAGAATTGAAGGTTATTTTTCAGAACTTAAGAAAAACAAAATGGAAGATAATCAAAGTAATATCGTTTTTGGCGAATGTACTTTTGACTTTGCCTATAATCAAACATTAAAAATGGAAAAAGAATTAAAAAATAAGAAATATTCTGCAATATTTGCTTTGTCTGATGCCATGGCTTTAGGAGTTTTAAAAGCATGTAATACAATGGGAATTAATATTCCTGGTGATTTGTCTCTGCTGGGATATGACGGGCATGAAATAGGGAATATAATATATCCTCAACTTACTACGATTAAACAACCCGTTGATGCTTTAGTGAAAGAGGGTTGCAGCTGTTTGATTAATCAAATAAGCAATAAGAAAATTGATATAAAAAAAATCTTAATTCCTCCTTCAATTATAGAAGGAGAATCTTGTCGTGAAATTTAAAGTACTTATTGCTTATAAAAAAGCAATAAGTATCAGTTTTAAATTAAAAATTCAGAAAGTAACAGATTAAACTTATTATTTAGTTGAAAAATGCAAACGTTTGTATTTTATTACGTTATTATTTTATAGATGTATATAAAATAAGATAGCTCAACAATAATTTAGGAATAAATTGGGAGAACAAGATGTTACAAAGTAATAAAGTCAAACTAGGAATAGCTCCTTTGAGCTGGACAAATGATGATCTTCCTGAGCTTGGAAGAGAAAACACTTTTGAGCAATGTATTAGTGAAATGGCTCTTGCAGGATACACAGGTTGTGAAGTTGGCAATAAGTATCCTAAAGATGTTAAAGTTCTCAGAAAAGCTCTTGAATTAAGAGGAATTCAGGTCTGTAATGCATGGTTTAGCTGTTTTTTTACAAGCAAACCTTCAAATTATACTTATGAAAAATTTATAAAGCATAGAGATTATCTTCACGCATTGGGTGCAAAAGTTATTGGTGTATCAGAGCAGGGCAATAGTATTCAAGGAAAAATAGAAGTTCCTGTCATTCAAAATAAACCTACATTCACAGATGATGAATGGCAAAATGTAACAGAAGGATTTGAAGAACTGGCTAAGCTGGCATCAGAAAAAGGTATGACCGTAGGAGTACATCCTCATATGGGAACAGGTATTCAGACCATGGACGAAATTGATAGGCTGATGAGTTCTACTTCTAAAAATGTTTATCTACTTTTTGATACAGGCCATGCACTTTATTCAGGAGACAATCCTCTTGAACTTATTAAAAAATATGCGGATAGAGTTAACCATGTTCATCTGAAAGATGTAAGAGAAGATGTTCTTCTGAGAGTTGAATCTGAAAAAATGAGTTACCTCAAATCTATTTATGAAGGTATATTTTCAATCCCCGGAGATGGATGTATTAATTTTAATCCTATTTTTAAGGTATTGGAAGATGCCGATTATTCTGGATGGATGGTTGTAGAAGCAGATCAGGATCCTAGAAAGGCTAATCCTTTAGAATATGCAATAAAATCAAGGGAATTTATTGCTGACAAAACGGGGTTATAATATTATGCCTGAGCACGTAATAATATCTTTTAAAAATAAAATTATGGGAAATTGGAAAAATCATTTAGTTAGTATTTTTTTCAATTAATTTTATGAGGAGGAGGTTTATATATGCTTAATTTTAAAAAAAACAGAGCGATCAATCTTATCTGTCTTGGCAGAGCAGGTGTTGATTTATATCCGATTGAAAGAGAAATTTCTATCATAGATGCACCTGCATTTGAAAAGTACGTTGGAGGATCTCCAGCGAATATAGCTGCAGCTTTTTCAAAGCTCGGTGGAGTATCAGGTTTTATTGGAAAAGTTTCAAATGATCAGTTTGGCCAATATGTTATTCGTTATTTAAAATCTATTAACATAGATACTTCAAACATAATATCTGATAATACAGGCACTCGAACGAGTTTAGCTATAGCTGAACGAAAAGCAGATAATTGCGATACTCTTTTTTATAGAAATGGTGCTGCAGACCTGTATCTAAAACCTGAAGATATCTCAGAAGTATATATCAAAAATGCAACTGCATTAATTATATCAGGTACTGCATTATCTCAAAGCCCTTCTAGAGAAGCTGTATTTATGGCATTACACTATGCACGTAAGCATAGTACAATAGTTTTTTTTGATATTGATTATAGAAATTACTCATGGTCATCAAAAGAAGAAACTTCTTTATATTACTCCTTGGCAGCAGAAAAAAGTGATGTTGTAATAGGTACCCGAGAAGAATATGATGCTATGGAATATACAGTATTACCTGGAAACAAAGATGACCGCAAAACAGCAGCCAGACTTTTTAGGTTTGCAACTTCAATTGCCGTAATTAAGCACGGCAAAAGTGGATCTATAGCATATGACAGTGAATGGAATGAATATCACGGTAGAATTTATATGGTCGAAGTTAAAAAACCTTATGGAGCCGGAGATGCCTTCGCAGGAAGTTTTATTTATCATTTAATGCAGGGGGAATCGATTTCCAGCAGTCTTAACAAAAGTGCAGCAGCGGCTTCAATTATAATATCAAATAATAGTTGCTCAGAGGCATCACCTACATTAAATGAGCTTTCGAATTTTATAAAAAAATATACATGTTAAGAATATCAAAGTTATAAGAGGAATAATTATGCCATCACATATTAAACCATACAACAATAAGAATAAACCTATTATTGATATTGATAATAAACTTGTTCCTAAAACCTATTTTAACAAAGTTTCATTAAAACGAGGAGAAGTATTCACTCATAATGTTCCAGGCCATGAAAGTGTCTGTGTTTTGGCATGGGGAACCTGTGATATTAAAGTGGATGAAGAAATGTTTTCAGAAGTGGGAGAGCGTCAGCATCTATGGGCAGGAAAACCTGATTCTGTTTATGTTCCTCTTGATTCAATCGCAACTATCATGTGTCTAACTGATGATGCAGAAATATATATTGCAGGCGGATTATATGACAAAAGAACAAAACCTTTTAGAGTCACACCTGATGATTCTGAAAAAGTTCAGTACGGTAGTGATGACACAAAAACTCACAGAAAAATTTACCATATTCTAGATCAGAGAGTAGCCGGTAAAAAAGGACGTTTACTTGTAAGTGAACTATTTACTGTAGGTGCAGGAGGTTGGTCTGGTTTTCCACCACATAAACATGATGAAGATAAATTGCCTGAAGAAACAGCCTTTGAGGAAGTATATTACTTTAAATTTAATCCTTCCAATGGTTTTGCAGCTCAGTTTGCTTATGTTAATGAAGGAGATTACGGTCCTGTTTACCATGTTAAAGACGGAAGTACTATCATTTTAGATAAGGGATACCATCCTGTAGTAACAGCCCCTGGATATGAAATGTATTACTTTACTATTTTAGTAGGAAAAACTGAAACATCTCTAATTCAATGCTTTGAAAAACAGCATATTCACCAGTTAAAAACTATACCCGGTCTAGAAAAGATGATTGCGAAATTTAAGAAATAAAATCAATGAGGTGCCTATATGTTGGCTACATTAAAAGAATTATTACCCGCTGCTTCTAATTCGGATTATGCAGTAGCCGGTTTTAACGTGTTTGGTTACGAAGATGCTAAAGCTGTAATTGAAGCAGCAGAAGAATTGAATGCACCGACTATTCTAATGGCTAACAAGGATATTGTAAAACATATGAAAGTTGAATATTTAGGACCGTTACTTTCGGCTTTGGCAAACGATGCCAGAATTCCAGTTTGTGTCCATTTAGATCATACATATAAATACTCCACTATCATTAGGGCATTAAAATCAGGATTCAATTCTGTAATGTTTGATGGTTCACAACTCAGTCTGGAAGAAAATATAAAACGAACGAAGGGAATTGTTGAAATTGCATCATCTGTAAATGCATCAGTTGAAGGAGAAATTGGTTCAGTGGCATATAGCGATCCAGACTCTAATATAAAATCAATTTATACAGAACCTGATGAGGCAGCCAGATTTGCAGCAGAAACAGGGGTTGATGCTATGGCAGTTGCTGTGGGAACAATACACAGACAGATAACCCAAAGTTCATGTATTCAATTTGACCGACTGAATACAATACAATCCAGATGCAATATCCCACTGGTAATTCATGGAAGTAGCGGAATACCTGATAATGAGGTTCAAAAACTTGCAAAAACAAAAGTATCTAAAATGAATATCGGTACTGCTTTGCGTATGGCTTTTGGGAATAGCATGAGGCGTGATATGGAAGCGAATCCTGACCTTTTTGATCGTCTTACAATGTTTCATCGAGCCATGACCTATGTAAAAATAGAGGCCAAAAATAAAATAAAATTGTTAGGATGGAAATAGTACTAAAATCTATAATATTTTGGATAAATAAAGCAAAACAATATCTTTTGGTAATTTCTAATTTTTTAAGATTCGAAGAATAGTTTATAAGGAAATTTATAATGTTTAATGAAGAACTGAGATTTGAACAACCAATCAAGTGGGCAATGATAGGTGGTGGGCGCGGTAGTCAAATAGGTTACATCCATAGAGCTGCGGCTGCTAGAGATAATTTATTTAAGCTGGTGGGAGGCGCATTTGATATTATTCCTGAAAAATGTACTGAATTTGGTACAAATATTGGACTAGATCCTGAGCGTTGTTATTCAGATTACAAAACAATGATTGCAGAAGAATCTAAAAAAAAAGATGGTATACAGGCAGTGTCCATAGCAACTCCAAATAAATTTCATTATGAAATGTGTAAAGCATCATTGAAGGCAGGATTACATGTAATTTGTGAAAAACCACTCTGTTTCAGTGTAGCAGAATGTAAAGAATTACAGGAACTAGCAAAACATAAGAAAAAAATAATTGCAGTTTCATACGGATATACCGGACATCAGTTGATCCATCAGGGCAGAAAAATGATTGAAAACGGCGATCTTGGTGAAATTAGAATAATCAACATGCAATTTGCTCACGGATGGCATTCGTCAGAAGTAGAAAAAAGCGATCCTGGTACAAAATGGCGTATTACACCTGAATTTTCCGGTTCAACATACGTTCTGGGTGATGTAGGGACACATGCATTCTATCTAGCGGAAGTAATGGTTCCTGACCTTAAAATTAAAGAGTTAATGTGTTCTCGTCAAAGTTTTGTTTCTAGCAGGGCTCCATTGGAAGATAATGCTTTTGTTATTATGCATTTTACAAATGGTGCCGTAGGTAATTTGTGGGCTAGCTGTGTAAATGCAGGTTCAACACATGATCAACGAATTAGAGTAGTTGGTTCAAAAGCTTCAATTGAGTGGTGTGACGAGCATCCTAACCAGTTGAAATATGAAATTCAGGGAAAACCCAAACAGATTTTAGACAGAGGACAGAGTTATCTGTACAATGAAGATGAAGCAGTTTCATGTAACCGTCTTGGTGGAGGTCATGCAGTCGGTTTGTTTGAAGCTTGGTCTAACTTATATCATAGGTATGCTTTGGCAATAGATGCAAAGGATCGCAATGATAACGATTTGCTCGACAAACTTTGGTATCCTGATATAAATTCGGGAATAGATGGTGTTCACTTTTTGGAAAAATGTGTAGAGTCAGCCGATCGTGGATGTCAATTTGTAAAATTCTAATCAAAGATTAGATCATCTGTAAAACAAGTCATAAGGTTGAATTTGTTTAAAAAAAGCTAAATAAAAAAACAAATTTTGCCTTATACTTTTTGTTGTCTTGATAAAAACTCCATTGCTTATTTATATGAATATAAAATATGAACTTAGCTTCATTATCCGTGTAAAGATACTCTATTTCCTGCCTAAAGTAAATACTAATAGTACGCATATTCCATGATCTTTTAGACTCAATATTGTATCTTTAAGCATTACTGGATAAAATTGATGTTAAATTATAACAGATTATTTAACGGTGCTTATATAATATGGCTTTAGCTTATTACGTTAACTGTATATCAACAGAAGCTATAAAATTAAAAAGAGATTTTTCCTTTTCCAATAGAAATGTAAAGATTGCTATAAAATCAGGTATTACCTGTGTTATTGCAGTTATGCTTGCCTATGTTCTGGAACTTCAAACTGTTGTATGGTGTGCTATCACAAGTCTGATTATGGTTCAGCCTAATTTGGGGGCTTCGTTTAAAAAAGGTATGTTGAGGATCTGTGGGACAGTTGCAGGTGCTTTAGCCGGTGTAATTATTTTTGGATTATTTGTTCAGAACCATATTTTTTTCAGTATAGCCATTCTTGCTATTGGAACAGTTTGCTATTACCGAAAAGAGAGATCTGAATACAGCTATTTCTGGTACCTTGGAATGGTTACATTCATGCTTGTGGCTGTAGAGGGATTAGAAAAAGTATATGCTGATGAAATTATTTATGTAGCTGTAAACAGAGGGATGGAAATAGTTTTGGGTGTCATTGTTTCCCTCATTGTAAATCTGTATATATGGCCTTTTTTTGCCACAGATGATATGGTGGTCAAAGTAAAGAGTATCAGAAAAAAAACCAGTAATATAATTGAAGAAGTGTATTCTCATTATGTGGAACTGAAACCATTCAATTCATCAACTGTAATTGATTTATATCAGGATTTGGAAGATGAAATAAAAAAATTCAACGGTCTGCATTCTAATGCGCTTCTGGAAAGGAAGATTAACAAAAATTATTTTCTGGAAACTAAAAATGAAATAATGAGAATATCTGAATGGGTAGAAAAACTGATAAATTTTTATGCAAGTATTAACAAATTTAAAAATTTATCATTTCATAAAAAATTTACTCCGATGTTTACTCAACTGCTTTCAAATATAGCAGATATACATAAAGCTATCGGTGAAAATGATTCAAAAAAAATTAATAAACTTAAAAATAAATCTGAAATAATTTTACATGATATTGAACTGAGGTATAAAAAAAATGTTCAAAGAGGAAGAAATAAATCTTATCCGATAACCGATGTTCTGCTTTTTCATGAATTCATGCTTATTCTGCATGAACTATTCGGTATATATTTTGATATTTACTGTATGAAGAATCTTTCAGTTAATTTAAAGAAAGCTAATAGTGTTATAGATAAGTATGAAATAAATACACAGGCTACTTTTGGTATATACAGATCAAAATTCCTTGGGATTAACATTAATTTACATATACCTTCACTAAAGTACGCATTTAAAGCTTCAATTACTTTACTTGTAGTCATATGGGGATGGTGGGCATTGGAACTTCCACAGGGGCAGGGAGGGATAAATATAGCAATAGCTGTGATGGTGGTTAGTCAGGCTGACGCTGTTTCCAGTAATCTTAAAGGAATACATAGATTAATGGGGTGCTTAATAGGTGCAGCTCTTGGGCTTACTTTTCTTTTTTTTCAGGTAGAATCTACAGTATTCTTATGTCTATGCCTGTTTTTAGTTAGTTCTTTTGCCGCCTATGTTCAGTGCGGTGGTGCTGGCATTTCTTATATGGGGATGCAGATAGGTTTGGCATATTTTGTAGCGACCATTAACGATTTTACTCAACAGCCTGATATTGTTCATATCGTTTATCGTTTTATTGGTATATTTTTCGGAATTTTCTGTGTCTGGGCTATCGGTATGCTTTTTTGGCGGGATGATTATCGATCGCGGCTTAGGCTTCAGATTTTTGAATATATAAAACAGTTTAAAAATATCAATCTTACTGTCAGCAATACTATCAATAGTGATTTAATGATTGAGGAATTGAAATCAATTGATTTTACAATCAGCAGGTTAAATATTTTTAATGAACTTTCAGATGACGTTTATAAACTTTTAGAAAACTGGCTTATATACAGCAGAAGACTAATTTTTATTATCAATACTCTGGTAAATACTGAAGAGACACCATTAAAATTCATAGCATCGATAAAACCTGTTATTATAAATGATATACAGAATCTTCTTTATGACGTAGGCGATCATGCTGAGACTATATCTTCAAAAACACTTGATATAGAGAAAATTGTTTCAGAAATAGAGGATATGAAACTGTACGTTAGAGTCAAAAATCTTTTAGGAGACAAAGATATGGAATTTAAACAAAAATATTCACATACTATAACAATATTAAAGAGAATTGTGCTAAGGGCTTCGGATATTCATAGATTGAAAAATGAGATTCTTAGCAAAATTTAGAAACCTGTTATAATTTTTAATGGATAAATGATAAATGGTTAATAGAGGAAAATTTTATGAGGAAATTAATTCTTAGAGCTATTATCTTATTATTTCTGTTCCAGTTTACACTAACAGCTTCAGAAAAACTTATGTTTGCTGCTGTACTTTTCAGGCATGGAGATCGTACACCAACCAAAGCCCTTAAAAATAATACTTATAACTGGAAGATAGGGTTAGGTGAACTGACTCCAATAGGTATGCTCCAGGAATTTAATCTGGGTAAGTATTTTCACAATAGATATATTAAAAAATTTAAACTGATTCCTGAAGAATATAATTCGTCTGAAGTATATGTGAGAGCTACAGACTCAAACAGAACGTTGATGAGCGCTGAATCTCTCCTTTATGGTTTTTATCCTTCTGGTACCGGTCCTCTTCTGGCTGATAAGAAGCCTGCTTTACCTTATAGATTTCAACCTGTACCTGTACATAGTGCAATGGAGTTGAATGATAAATTATTAAGTGCTCAGAGTATATATAAATGCAAATTGCACAAGCTTCAGAAAGAACTTGTATATGATACAGAAAAATGGCAGAAAACGCAGAAATTGTATGAACACTATTTTAAAAGCTGGTCAATTATTTCCGGTTTTAAAATTCAAAACCTTGAAGATGTAAAATCTTTTGCTGCAAATGTTTTTATAAGAAATATTCATGGGATTAAACAACCGAATGGGATTACAGAAAATGATAAAAAAATTCTGTTTAAATTATATCCATGGATACATGCGGAACAATATCTGCCTCAGGTAATCGGTATGCAGATATCTAAAGACCTGATTCATGAGATAATAAATAATTCTGAAAAATCTATAGAAGGAAAAACAGTAAATAAGTTATTTCTATACTCAGCACATGATACAAATATTCTTGGATTAATGAGTGCCCTGGGGGCTCCACTAAAAGAAAATCCTCCTTATGCATCATTTGTTGGCATAGAACTTTATGAAATTAAAAATGAATATTTTGTTAAGATTTTATATAATAAAAAGTATGTAAAACTTGCACTGAAAAGTGATAATGATTACTATCCTTTTAAAGCTTTTGTCAATTACTGCAATAAATTGATGTAATAATACTATCAGTTTTATAAAGTCATATAATAATATATGATATTCTTATATATTCTACTTTTCTTATTCTGCTTTAATTATACATTAAATAGTTTGATTTCTTTAATTCCATTTATTCTAGAAAAAATATTGCATGATCGATATAGAAATATCCAAAAAATTTAAAAACTTTAAGATGGATTATTCCTTCTGCATGGAAACCAACAGAGTAGTTGTATTCGGTTCATCAGGATGCGGAAAAACATCTTTGCTTAAACTGATTACCGGTTTTGAAAAACCGGATAAAGGATATATAAGAATAAATGGGAGAGAAATTTTTAATAAATCAAAAAATATAAGTGTACCTGTCCACTTGAGAAATTTTGGATATCTGCCTCAGGAGTGTACGCTTTTTCCAAATATGAATGTTAGAGATAACATTCTATATGGAGTAAAAAATCAAAAGTCAAAAATTGATAAAGAAAAGTTCAACAATATTCTTGAGAGACTTCAGATAGAAAAAAAAATGGATGACATGCCAGGAAAGCTTTCCGGTGGGCAGAAACAGAGAGTTGCTCTTGCCAGAATTTTAATGCTAAAACCTGAACTTTTATTACTTGATGAACCTTTTGCTGCACTTGATACACCTATAAAAAACTGTTTAAGGGATTTAGTTGTAGATATATCCAATGAAGAAAACATTCCTGTACTTTTCATTACGCATGATATTGAAGATTCTTATGCAATAGGAAAAGAAATTATAATAATGAACGATGGTTACATTACTGAATATGGTAGAACACATTCTATAATAGATCATCCAAAATATACCAGAACAGCGCGATTGTTTGATTATAAAAACATCTGGCCTATAAAGGATTATAAAAACAGTAAGGTCAGTGTTGATGATATACTTTTTTTTGATGTAAAGCATTGTGCAGATGAAATGTTTGATCATGTATGCATAAGGCCTGACAGAGTAAAGATTGTTAATATATGTCCGGCAGGAAAAGAACTCTTCAGTAATTATTTTGAAGGAAAAGTTCTGGATATACATTATAGAGGTAAGTATAACAAAATTCAGTTTTTAGCTGATATTAATGTGAAATTTGAAATATATGTTTCAAATATTTATTTCAAACAGCTAGGTATAAAAGAAAAAGAAAGGCTTGCTATAACTGTGGATAAAGAATCAGTTATTTTATGCAAAGGCAATAGATAGTTTATTAATTATAAATGGTTAATTATTAATTTTAAATATGTAAGAAGTTTTAATTATTTAGGAGATTTTAAGTATATGAAATTATTTAAGTACATACTTGTAGGTGTGACACTGTTGTTGTCAACTAATATTTTTGCAGGGTCGGTTTTATACTGGTATCTAGCAGCATCCATGGCAAAGCCAGGAACAGAAATAGTACAGAATTTTAATAAAGAAAATCACTCATTTCAGGTTATATTAATGCTCGGCGGTTCCGGGCAGCTTCTAAGTAAAATTCAAGCGTCACATAAAGGCGATATATATACACCTGCTTCCGGTTTCTTTCTGAAAAAAGCAGAAAAATTAAACCTTGTAAAAAATTCTAAAAAATTATTAACCCAGTATCCTGTTTTTGGATTATCCAAAAAATTGAATAATAAAAAATTGACATTTAATGATATCGTAAATGGTAAATATAAACTGGCTGTCGGAAATCCTAATACTATGGCTTTAGGTCAGACATATATTAATATGAAAAAGAAAATGGGACCGGATATAGCTGCTAAATTGAAGAAAAATGAGGCTGTATATGCTCTGAACGTTGGCCAGGATATCAATTATGTGATGACAGGCGTTGTTGATGCCGGATTAATGTATAATACTGATGCTACGGCAAATAATATTAAATATGTCACTATTCCATCCAAGTATAATATTCCTGCTGCTGCATATTTAGCTACTTTGAAAACAGCAACTTCTGATAATAATGTCAAGATATTCGAAAATTATATTTATAAAAATTCTCAAATATTCAAGAAATACGGATTTGACTTAGTAACGAAATAAATACTATGAAAGTTTCCATATTAACTAAAACAGTTGTATTTTTATTGGTTTTTTTTGTGCTGGCAATAATTTTTATTGGAGCTTCGCATACGAGTATTAATTCTCTAAAAAATTTGTTTTCAGATAAGGAATTTATAGAATCTGTTTTTTTTAGTATAAAGACATCAGTTATTGCTACGGTTTTTTCATTTATATTTGGAGTACCTTCAGGCCTATATCTTTCAAGATCCAAAGGTAAAATAAGCTGTATTATAGATGCAATTTTTGATATTCCGTTAGTTGTTCCGCCGTTAATAGTGGGGGTTTTATTATTAACTTTATTCAATATTCCAATTATTAAAGATTTTTATGATTTTATATTTACTACATCAGGCGCTGTTGTCGCACAGTTTTTTGTAGCTTTTCCATTGACAGTTAAAGCTGCAAAAAGTACATTTGATATGATCCCTGATATATATGAAATGACAGCAATGACTCTGGGAAGCAAGCCATTTAAATCGTTCTATGACACCACATTTAAAATTGCCTTTCCAGGCATTTTATCCGGTATTTTACTCACATGGCTAAGAAGCATGGGAGAGTTTGGTGCTACTTTAATGGTAGGTGGAGGAATTCCTTTTAAAACTGAAAACATACCGATTAATATCTATATAAATATGACTTCCGGTAATTTTCAGAAGGGAGTGGCGGCAAGTGTTATTTCAATTGCTATCGCATTCTGCTTTATTATTGTCATAAAAGTGCTATTTTTAAGTAAAAAGAAATCTGATTAAGCAAATTAAATTGTTTATGATTAATTGTTAATAAATTTTAGAGGTGAATTATGACAGATGACAAAATTATGACAGCAATAAAAAACAACTGCGTTGAAAAAGATGGTAAATGTAAACTTTCTTGCCCTGCTGCATTTAATATTGCGAAAGAGCTTGGTGTAGATTTGAAAAAAATTACCGAAGTATGCAACACAAATAATATTAAAATAAATAATTGTCAACTTGGCTGTTTCGAGTAATTTTTATTGACTTTATCACAGGAGCATAAATCTCTGAGTTTTACCCACATTGTTTATGGTATAAAGTAATTCAGGACTGTATCAGAAGTTTTTCTGGGAAAAACTATTTTTGATACAGTCCCGAAGAATTGGGAAATAGTAAAAAAGCAAATACTCAGTTCAAGTATTAACTAAGTATGTTTTTCGCTTTATGTTTTTTTGTTATCAGCATTATATCGTTGCCATCTCCTACTCCACTGCCGGTATATACATCAATTTTAGTGATTGTTCCATCAAACGGAGCATATATTTTACAGTGCTTTAAAGTTGCCTCATCTCCGACTTTTTTTGCTATTGCTACCTGTAGGTCTCTCTTTGAATTTAACTTTGTTGCAAGTGAAACAGAGCGTGTTGTGTACAGTTTTGCATTAGCTTTATATTCAATATTATCATAATTTATAGCAGCATCATCACTAAGTATATCGGCTTTATATTGAGTTGGATCTACTGCTTCTACCAACTGACCCTTTTTTACATGTGCACCTAAGGGCGCTTCATAAACAATTTGGCCTTCAATCATTGATTGCATATGGGCAACAGCAGGTTTTGCATAGAGACACGTTGTTCCCAAAGCTAATGCTGTCAATGTTAATACTAAAGTTTTCATTTTTCATTCTCTCCTTTTTTCTAAACTATTATGAATATTCATAATTTGACGTTATTAAAATATAATCAGTATATATTTCGCTTGCGATTTTTTATCAATAGTTATTTTTGTAAAAATTATATCCAATGTCAATATTAATACAAAAAACTAGACAATATCTATTATAATTACTTGGTATATAACTTGTTTGTTAATTTTTGTAACAGATATATAAACATATCTTTGTCTAAGTAGGAAAATTTAATTATGAAATTTTACCGAGAGATATTCAGAGAGATACGTAAATCCAAAAAAATTCAGGTAATTACTATGGCACAAGCTATAAACAGATCATATCATGCAGTTCATAAATGGGAAAAAGGGGAACGAAATCCTTCTGCAGGTGATATAAGGCTTATGGCTAGTGTAATGGGGATAAATCCATCTGAGATATCTGACCTTGATGATCAGATATCAATGGTGGATAGTTTTACAAAAGGAAATGAAAACAACATATCAAGTGATTTAATGACTGAGCGGTATTTGGGGGAATTAAACCATATTATAGAAAATTATGGAGATATTCCTGACGTTAATATTGAAGCTGTTGTGCAATTGGAAAACAGGGTTAATCATAGTAAGCAAAGGATAAATATTCTTGAGGCAAGGTTGAAGGATTATGAGAAAACTCTTAATCTGGCTCCTGTGATAATTTATACTAAAGACTCCTCTTTTCATTTTCGATATGTAAATGATTTATTTATCAACCAGACAGGTCTCTACACAAAGGAAGAGATAATAGGATCTACTGCTTCTGAAATATTTAACTTTAATGAGGTTAAAGAAATTATAAAATATGAGCAGGATGTTTTTAAAAATAAAAACATTGTTACAGATAAGGAGGTATACATTCCTGGGACAAAAGGCAAGAGTACAGGTCTTTTAAATATATTTCCGTTTTTAGATCAAAATAATGATGTGAGTAAAATTGTATGCTCAATTAAAGATATTACTTATTTAAAAAAACTTCTGGACAGATTTGAAAAACTAGACAATCTGCTGAATAGAATGGATGATTATATTTATATCAGAACTTTTAAACCTGATAAATTTATATATAGAAGCAGAGGTATTGAATATATTACTGGTTATCAAAAAATAGAATTCTATAAAGATGATAATCTATGGCTTAATTTAGTTCATCCTGATGACAGAAAAAAAGCTGCTACACTGCCTGACAATACTGAAGGGGAACATGCTGAGAGTATATACAGGATACTCCACAAATCAGGAAAATATAAATGGGTGGAAAATAAATGTTATAAAAGTTATATCTCTGAGTCAAGACTTTATTACTACTATGGAATAGTCAGAGATATTACAACTCAGATCGAGAAGGAAGACCTAGAAGAACTTTTAAAAATATATACCAATTTTATGGATTACGGCATAGGTATAATGGATTATGAAACTAAAAAATTTAAATATGTAAATTCAATGTATAAAAAAATTACCGGATATACAGGTAAACAGCTGACAGAATGTAATGCATACAACTTTGTTTTAGAAAATTTAACACTTCCGGATGATAAAGAGAATGTTGATAAATGTTTGAATAATGAATCTTTAAAGAGTTTTAAAACACGGATGATATCAAAAAATGGTAAGATTAAACTCATTACTATTACGAGAAAGAATATAAAATTCAAAGGACGAAAATGTAGATTTGTATCTCTTAAAGTCCATAAAAATCTAGGATTTTATAACTAGAGAGCTAAATTAAACTGTATATGATAAATTTAAATTGATCATAAAATTATATAAATATCATGGAGATGACACTTATACTGAATAATAAATTGTATATTTTGCAAACTTTTACTCTGGATTAACAGGTTTAGTAAATGTAATTTAATAACTATTATTTTTCTATATTAAATAATTGAAAGTAAAATTATATGTTTACAGGTCTTGTAGAAACAACAGGTATATTGAAAAACAGGATAATAAAAGATAAAGAGGGTATACTTGAAATACTTCCGGATAATGCTTTTGAGAATCTGAAACTTGGTGAGAGCATAGCTATTAACGGAACATGTCTGACACTTTCACAGCTGCCTGCTTCTAATAAATCAGCTCTTATTTTTAATGTATTAAGTGAATCCTTTAAGAGAACCAACCTTGGCGATATTAAAATTGGCGGGAAAGTTAATTTGGAAAGAGCACTTTGTGTTGGTGACAGGTTAGGGGGACATATTGTACAGGGACATGTGGACTGTGTAGGAATAGTTGAGAACTGGGAGAAAAGGGGAAGAGACTGGGAATTATTTATTAAATTTCCAGATCATATGAGTCCGTCATTTATTGAAAAAGGCAGTGTTGCACTTGACGGTGTCTCTTTGACCATAGTTTCATTAGATAAAACTGTGTTGTCTGTTCATTTAATACCTACTACTTTAAACGACACATCTCTTTTTGACAGAAAGAAAGGCGATAAAATTAATATTGAATCTGATGTGATAGGCAAGTATGTAAAACGTTTAATAGAAACTACCAGATCTGCAGATGCTGTATCTATGAGCTCTCTTATCAATGCAGGTTGGGAATGAGATTATTTTATCCTAAATTCAGGATTTAATTATATCTAAAAACGAATAAATTACTAAATAATGCAATATTAACTATATCTTATAATAATTGCTTGATGCAGCTTATTTTTGATAAGTAAGGCTTATCAAAAATATTGGAGATCTATTTAACTAGAAGTATATATAACTGTAATATTTATGTTCTTAGTAATTGAGCATAGTTTTTGCTTATAATTATGCACTTTACCCTAGGACATTTTTGATTTTGATGCAGTTAATTATTGATATATAACTTTGAGTTAACGATTATGAAAAAAGCAATTTACAAAGTATATAAATGTGTTTTAAGTAATTTTGATGAATTGAATTACAGTACTCAGACTTTTTATAAAAAGTTTATTTCCACAAGTATTGACGATTATAAACTTAATTGATTTTTTGTCAGTTTTACTTTTATATTTATATATAACAGGTATAATAAAAAATATTGTAAAATAAAAAGGGAAGTTGGTGAAAATCCACACGGTAGCGCCGCTGTAAGCGGGGATGAAATTTACATCAGCCACTGGTTTTAGAACTGGGAAGGCGTAAAAAGTAAAATGATCCGCAAGTCAGAATATCTTTAAATATCTTGAATAAAAACCTTCGCTTTAGAGGTTGAGATATTAGTAATTTTAATTTTTTGCTGTTTATAGCAGTTCATTTTACTTCCCTTTTTAAATTTGTTTAAAAAAGGAAATAAAATGGAAACAAACAATAGAAGTAACTGTGTAAGGCAGAAAGTAATTATCATCTTTTCATTCCTGGTGATATTAAACATCATTGTATGGGCAACAGCATTTTTATCATTCTATAAACATCCTTCACTTCTGGCTTTATGTCTTCTGGCCTACGGATTTGGCTTAAGACATGCGGTTGATGCAGACCATATTGCTGCAATAGATAACGTAACAAGAAAATTTATGCAACAGAAAAAATCTCCTGTTACAATCGGCTTTTTCTTTTCCTTAGGACATTCTACTATTGTAATAATTATGACATTTTTTGTTGCACTTGGAACAGTTTATATCCACAACAACTTCCCTGCTTTTCAGAAAATAGGCGGAATTGTAGCTATAAGTGTTTCTGCATCTTTTCTCTTACTTATAGCTTTTATTAATTTTATAATTTTCATAGATATTTATAAAGTTTTCAGAGGGATTAGGAAGGACAAAAAATATTCACATCAGGAACTTGAAGATTTATTTGATAAAAAAGGTTTACTATCACGTTTTTTCAGACCTTTATTCAATTTTGTGAGCAGAAGCTGGCATATGTATATAATTGGGTTCTTATTTGGGCTTGGATTTGATACTGCTTCTGAAGTTGCTCTCCTGGGAATATCTGCAACGCAGGCAGCAAATGGAGTTCCAGTCTGGACAATAATGATTTTTCCTTTATTATTTATGGCTGGGATGTGCGTAATTGATACACTTGATGGTGTCTTAATGCTTGGAATTTATGGCTGGGCTTTTTTAAAGCCAATGAGAAAACTCTTCTATAATATGACTATTACTTTAGTTTCTTTTATGGTGGCTTTCATTATTGGGGGATTGGAAGCCTTAAGTATAATTTCGTCTCAGTTAAACTTAAATGGTGGCATATGGTTTTATATTAACAAAGTCAATGACAATTTTGGAAACCTTGGTTATATGATTATAGGTATATTTATTGTCAGTTGGCTGGTTTCGACATTTATTTACAAGTATTCAAAGATAAACTCCTTTGAATATTCAGCAGAGTAAGAAAATACAGCTTTACGAAAAATGATATACCATAATTATTAATATCAACTAAATAATGAGCAATAAATAATTTGTTAATATTGCTATCAAAAAAGATGGGAAAGTCCTGTTAGAGTCAGGCACAGTCGCGCTACGGTATTGAGCAGGTTTACAACAGAGTGCTCTAAGTCCGATACCATGACAGCAATTATACAATTTTGTCGCGCTAACAAAAGGAGTATAAAAATGACACAAAAAGCAAAAAGACATGGTTTAGTCTTGCTAAATACAGGAGATGGAAAAGGAAAGACAACAGCATCTTTAGGAGTAGCATTTCGTGCATTGGGATGGGGATGGAAAATATTAATAGTTCAGTTTTTCAAAGGACAATGGAAAACAGGAGAAGAACGAGTTATACAAGAATATGCATTGCCAATTGATTATAAAGCTTTTGGAGGCGGTTGTACTTGGGAAGAAACCGATTCTGAAGATATAAATGATAAATGTCATAAAGCGTGGAGTTTTACAAAAGACCATATCTTAAATGCTGATTATGACTTGATAATTGCTGATGAAATAAACAATGCAATGGCTTATGGTTTTATTGATACTGAAGATGTAATAAATACTCTACAGCAGAGAAAAAAATGGATTCATGTTATTTTAACAGGACGAAATGCTCCTGAAAAAGTAAAGAAATATGCTGACTTAGTTTCAGTGATAGATGCTTATAAACATCCATTCGAAAAAGGTATCTTCGCCCAAAAAGGTGTAGAGTTTTGATCATAAGGAACAGGGGTATATTTCTGAAAAACACTTTTCTAGCTGGTCTACACTTCATTATAAATTAAATGATTATATGAAAAGTCTGATCATAACTATTTTGCCTTAATTCATTTTATTTTGATTCTTAGATGAATTTATTTCTTCTATTTTACACTTTAATCATATAAAATAATATAGAATTGGCTTGTGCTGAAGTAATTGAAGATTTATAATTTTTTTCAAATTAGATGTTTCTAATAATCATTATCGAGCTGGCATAACTAATTTTAGAAATGGTTTATAGAAATAAATTCAGAGACTTAATAGTAAGAATATGTTATTTTTAAGTTATCGTATTATCATGATTAACAACTTTAAAATCATCATAGGAGACAAATATGAAAGTTGTAGCGATTAATGGTAGTCCTAGAAAAAAGGGAAATACATCATATCTGATCCAAACTGTATTCAGTGAGCTGAATAAAGAAGAAATTGAAACAGAAGAAATCATTATAGGCTTAAAAAACTTTAAAGGATGTATTGCCTGTCAAAAATGCTGGAAAAATAAAGATGGTTACTGTGCAGTACCGGATAAGAATTTTAATGAAATTGTTGATAAGCTTAAGGAAGCCGATGGCATAATTCTCGGTTCACCTGTTTATATTGGGGATGTTGCTGGACAGATGAAAACATTTATGGATCGTGTAATTTATCTTTCTTTTGCTGCTGGACAAATTCTAAACAGGAAAGTAGGAGCAGCAGTTGTAGCTGCTAGAAGACAAGGGGCTATAACAACATTAACAACATTAAATTCTTTTTTTAGTGTACAACAGATGTATATAGTAAGTTCAAGTTACTGGAATTTTGGCCTCGGACGAGAAGAAATGGAAGTAGAATCTGACTTTGAAGGGCTGCAGTCAATGAGAAATCTTGGTAAGAATATGGCTTGGGCTTTGAAATCATTTAAAAAGGCCAATATACCTGAACCTGATACCACACTGTCTGTTATATCAGAGCCAAATTATGAGCCTATTTATATCGATACAATAGATGGTTAGATCTTCTGGGAAAATGTGATAATAACATTAAAATTTACAGGTTTGTAAATATGGAAAAACAATTGACAATGGTAAAAGAGTTCAAAAAAAGTAAACTTTTTAATAATCAAGGTTTAAATATAGCTGTTCTCAATGGAACTTTCCGCGAAATGGGGATTCAATATGGTGAATTATTAAAAGAAACAATAATAAACTGTTATCAGGAAATTGTAATAAAACAGTTTGTTGACAGTAAAATTTTTACATATGAACAGTTAATTGAATATGTCGGGGAACCATATTGGAATGGTTATTCTAAAAGACAACAGGAATTAACAAAGGGTATGTCAATAGCAACAGGACTCACCACATATGAACTCACACTTCTAAATCAAAACATGAATGCTGTTTTTATCGCAAGAAAACTTGGTTTTTTTAGTACATGTACAGTAGCTTGCACGTCAATGGCTGCATGGGGTGATTATACAATAGATCATGAATTGTATACAATGAGAAATCTTGACTTTCATCTCCCATATAAAGCTTGGGCGGAAAAATATGCGACATTGTTAGTTTGCAATCCCAGTGATGGAAGTAACCAGGTAGCCGGTTTTACTTTCAGTGGAATGATTATCTTTTTTGATGCTATGAATGATAAGGGTATTTACTCTCAGCAGAACACAGGTACTGGAACTGAAGGAAATATTATTTATTCAAATCGTCCAAGTATTTTCGATGAACTTGTAAATGCCATGTTTGATTCCGATAATCTTAAAACTTTTGAAACTAGAATAAATATGACAAGAGCAAGTTTTCCTTTAACGATAATGGGGGCATCTCCAGAGGAAGTTTTCTATCTGGAAAATGCAACTATAGGATTTAAAAAGAGAAGCGTAGGTGTTGAAGATGAGGTTATTGTCGCTGTAAACCAATTCTATGACCCATCATGGGGTGTTACTCCATTACCATATCCATCAGGATGGTTGTCAGAAACAAGAAGAGAAAATATTTTACAATTAGCCAAAGTTAATAAAGGAAAAATAGATCGCACTATAATGGAAGAGATATTGAATGTACCTTTATTTGATAAAAATGGTGTTCAGGGCAAAGGAGCTTCTGTGCTTGATGAAAATCCTACAACAGATGTAGTTACAGTATGGCAGGTAATTTCACATCCCGCAAAAAGAAAATTTGTTTTTAGAATTCCAAAATTTACTGATTGGCTTATAATCGATTTAAACGATTTATTTAACACATAAAAATCAGGAATGTCTGCCCTTTATTTGACTGGTTATGTGCTTATCAATTATGCAAATTTTATTTTTCTAGATTAAATAAAAAATTTTCTATGCTGAGGAGAGCTGGCTATGTTAAAAGCATTAACAGGAGCAAAAATAATAGATGGAAAAGGTAATAAACCTTACAGTGCAAGCATAGTTATAGAAGGTTCAAAAATTATTGAAATTTCTAACAGAAAAATTTTTGATAAAAACACAGATGAAATTGACTTGAAAAACTGCTTTATTCTTCCAGGCTTTATTGACTGTCATATACATTTATCACCAAAGTGCTTATGTTTGATATCATCTCAAGATTATCCTCTTGGATATCTTGCTTCGCAAACTATTCATGCAATGAGAAGCTGCCTTGATGTCGGAGTAACAACTGCAAGGGATGTTGGAGGATTGGATGCAGGCTATGTTCAGGCTCAAAAAGACGGCTTAATACAGGCTCCACGTTTACAGACTTCAGTTAATATAATACATCCAACTAATGGTTTACTGGATAATTTACCGGGATTTGGAAGAGCTATATCTGCTCAAGGACTTTATGCAGTTTCATCTGGAATTCCCATGAATTGGGCTGATGGTCCATGGGAAGTTAGAAAGAAAGTACGAGAAATGCTAAGATACGGTGCTCAGATTATTAAAATCGCAAATGATGCGTTTTCAATAGATAAACCATGGCTAAACCCTGAACGAACTCTTTTTACAGGTGAAGAGTTACAAGCTGTAGTAGATGAAGCTCATAAAGCCGGTGTTCCTGTTGCATGTCATGCCTGGGGGACAAAAGCTATTTTAGATGCGGTTAAAGCCGGTGTCGATACACTAGAACATGGAAATGCATTAAACGAAGAATCAATAAATGAAATGTTAAAACGAGGAACGTGGTACGTTCCTACAATAGCTCAAATAATCTGTCATTCTGAAGAAAATATGGATCCAGACGTTAGAGCTATGTGGGCAAAAGTTGTAAAAACAAAGAAGAAAAGCTTTATTTCAGCTATAAGAGCCGGTGTAAAAACAGCTATGGGGTCTGATAATGTTTTATGTTATGGAGGTTCCATTCTTGAAATACCCACGATGGTAGAAACAGGAATGTCCCCTATTCAGGCAATAGAAGCTGCGACAAAATGCGGTGCAGAGTTAATGGGAATGCAAGATATTATTGGATCTTTGGAGGTAGGTAAAGAAGCTGACCTAGTAGTTTTTAGTGATAATCCTTTAAATGAGATAAGTATACTAAAAGATCTTGACAAAATAGCTTTAGTTATGCAGGCAGGAAAAATAGTATCAGGGAAAAAGAAATATTCTAAATATGCTTGGGAAAAACCAATTTTTCCCGCTAAAATATGATTTAAAGGTCTTCCTATAAGAAAATTGTGCTTTAGCAAAAAACTGAGAAGTTAAAATTCTGAAATTAAATCAAATATCCTTAAGAAGTATATTTGAATCTGTTTTACTTAATATTTTATCAAAGCTATCTAAAGTTTCAGATATTTTCTTAAGTTCGTGTGATTCTACTATATGAATTTTATTTTTTTTATTTAATTCCATACTTTTTATCACATAACTTATATTATATTTATCTACACAGTGCGCCGGTTGGAATGTTTTTACTTTTTCTTCTTTTGTAGCAATTTCACTAATTGTACCTGAATTAACAAGTTCATATAGTATTTCCCTTGTTAATCTTATAGGAATTTCAAGATTTCTTGATATCTGCACATCAGTATAAGGAGCAATGTCATTGATAAAATTCTTGACTATTAGAGTTGTGATTCTCAATGCTACAAGTTTTTTAAGTCTTTCACTTATATTAGATATGCTATATTCATATTCATAATAAAGAATATTCTGGTATGTGAAAGATAACTCTGCACCGAATAATACAACAAGCCAGCTTAGCTGTATCCATAGTAAAAACAGAGGGAGGGCAGCAAAACTTCCGTAGATAGCATTGTATTTAGAAACTCCAATCTGAAGATCATAATATGCCAATTGCATAAGACAAAATATTGTTCCTGCTATAATTCCGGGTATAATTGCAGCTTTAAATTCAACTTTGCAGTTTGGCATAAATTTGTATATAAAAGCAAAAAGAATCCAGATAATAACATAGGATGAAAGAGAAGAAAATACAACATTTACTATTGTAGGTGCATAGACATGGTTTAGTACATGTGAGGTAAAAAAAACAGTCAATCCCCCGGAAACAATAAGTAAAAACGGACATATAAAAGCCATTGATAGGTAGTCTGTTACTTTTCTTAATGGAGTTCTAGTTTTTTTAATACCCCAAATGGCATTAAAAGAGTGTTCTATATTGCTGAAAAGTTTTATAATTGTCCATAATAGGATTATAATACCTATTCCTGCTATTACTCCGCCTTTAGTTTTAGCAAGAAGATTATTTGTAAAAACAAGAATTTTACTAAGCGCTTCTTCATTACCCTGAAACTTTGAGTATAACTCTACTTGAAGCTTGTCATCCAGACCAAATCCTTTACACACAGCAAATGCCAGTGCAAAGAGCGGGACTATTGAGAAAATGGTATAGTACGTGAGTGCTGATGCCCTTAAGTAACATGTATTTTTTCTAAAACCTTTTATAGTTAAAACTAAAATTTTAAACTGTCTTAGAAGCAGCAGTTTTCTTTTTGATAAATCTCTGTGGCTTATCTCCCAGATTTCTTTATCTATAAATTTATATAATTTTGAAAACATGATAATACCGTATATTTGAACGTATTTTATTATATTATTATAACATAGAGAAGGTGAATGTTGCAATATTCAGTAGTAATACTGCCATAGTTCTTATTTTTCAAGAATATCAGAAATATTTAAAGAAGTATTAATTTAGCTGTAAATTGTTACAAGAATCAGCACCAAATATAAAAAAGAAAAAGTCCATCTGCAGGATTTATCAATAGTTCGGGCTTTAGATAATTTTTTATTTTTAGCAAGAAATGACGTATATACGACTTCTATCAAACTGGCAAATACTAGAATAGTTGATCCCAATATCAGAATATCCAGATTAGTTAAATATGATATTTTAGGAAGTATTTCTCCTAAAGAAAACCTGTAGGCTATTAGTGTCAGCATTGATGTTACAGCAACGGCTATTTGGGTTCCTGTGTCTTTGGGATCTATCCAGAAAACTATCCATGACATAAAAACAATAAGCATTAAGGGTAAAATTATTTTTACCATATAATATCCAGAATGTCTTTCTATTTCAAAAGTAAATGTAAAAGCCGGTGTTTTGGCCATTTCAGGGAGAGGTTGGTAGTAAGAAGATTTTGAATCATAACTTAGGACAGACCAGTCTGGTATAGATAGTTCTTTTGCTACAACACTTGGATGAGCAGAATGTTGTAAAAACTTGATACTGTCATTTACTGTATACGCTACTGGAACAATTGTTATGTGTAAAGTATGTACATCAAATGGAAAGTTGGCTAAGTCAAGCGGTTGAGAAAAAGACCCCCATACCCTTTGTTGATAAAAAACATCTCCTTCAGGGCTTATTTCAACAACATTATCAAGTGTTTCCCAAATTCTCTGTTGGTTTAGAATTTGGAAAGACGGATGCCATATATCATTAATAGATTTTCTTGTATTCTCCTTTCCTGCGTGTGCAAGTGTTTTATCATGCCATTGATACAGGAAATAAACATTTGCTGTAAAATTTTGATCAGCACTGTTTACTTCTTCCAGGTCAAGAACAATTACTTCTACCTGTATTTCAGTTATACCTTGTTCGTTAATAGGTTGAGGGTAGGCATGGATATTCAAGGTTATTAAGTTGATAAAAATAAAGAATGAAATAAACAATAATTTTCTGTACATATAATATTTCCTCAAGTTGAGTTTATGTGAAAATATTAATTAGGTACAAAACTATTTTTTTTGGAATTTATTTTCTGTACCTTTTATAAGTCTTACAATGTTTGACTTATGCTTAATTATAATCAATAATCCCATTACACAAATAGTTATTTGCAAAGTTAAGGACAAATGATATAAACCAATAGCAGAAAATATTATTGTTAATACAGGAACAATTACGCCTGCAATAATACTGGCAAGGGAAACGTATCTTGTGGTTTTATAAATAATAACCCAGGCTATTAATCCACAGATCACACCTAATGGTGAAATAGCTATTAATGCTCCTGTTCCTGTAGAAACACCTTTGCCGCCTTTAAATTTTAAGTAGACTGGATACATATGTCCGACAATAGTTCCAAGGATAACAAAAATAATACCGGTATCTTCAAGGCCTCCGTGCATATTCATTAAATTAGGTACAAGTACAATCATTAGCAGTGTTGGTATAAAACCCTTTAGAAAATCAATGAAGAAACAAAACACCCCCCACTTTTTTCCCAAAGTCCTTGTAATATTTGTGGCCCCTATATTACGGCTCCCATGTTCTCTTATATCAATGCCGTGAAATTTTCCAATTATATATCCCCATGGTATAGCTCCTATCAAATATGCTATAATGAATACTACTAAAATTTTTATAATAAACATAAATTTATCCCATTAATTAAAGGATTTGATGAATTAAAAGAAATTCGAATACTTATAAATAATATTAACTGTATAATTAGAGTTAATAAAATAGTAAATTATAGTTTCTGCAATACTTTTTGGTATTATTAGTAAATTAATTATATAGTAAGTTAAGAATCATGATTATTAATTATTTTAACAGGAGATATTTAAAATGATCAAAGTTTTAGTAATTTATTATTCACGTACAGGTAATACTAAAAAAATGGCAGAGAGTGTAGCTAAAGGCGCAAATGAAGCTGGGGCTGAAGTGACTCTGAAACCTGTTAATGAAGCTAATTATAAAGAAATGCTGGATTATGATGCTATTATTATAGGCTCTCCTGTTTATTACGGACACAGTGCCGGAGTAATTCGTTCTCTTATTGATGAAAGTGTTAAAATTCACGGGCGTTTAGACGGTAAAGTCGGCGGTGCCTTTGCCTCTTCAGCATATATAGCAGGTGGAAATGAAACTACTGTTATGGATATCATACATGCGATGATGATACACGGGATGATTGTAAAAGGAAACTACAAAGGTAACCATTATGGTCCTGTATCAATAAATAAGCCTAATGATAAGGTTTTGACTGAATGTCTTAAATATGGCACTTCAATAGTTTCTCTGGTAAATAAAGTGAAATAATTAATGACTGCTGTTGATAACAAAATAATGTTTAAAGCTTTAAGGCTTGCCAGTAAGGCTTGGGGGAAAACATCTCCAAACCCCATGGTTGGGGCAGTAATTATAAAAAAAGGTGAAATAGTTGGCGAGGGGTATCATAAAAAAGCCGGTGGGCCTCATGCTGAAATTAATGCTATTAATTCTGTATATGCTAATTTTACAAACGCTGAAGAAGTTTTAATGAATTCTTCAATGTATGTTACTCTGGAACCATGTTCTACTTATGGAAGAACACCACCTTGTACTGAAGCTATCATAAAAAATAAAATTACTAAAGTCGTAATCGGAGTTCTTGATCCAAATCCAAAACATGCAGGTGCAGCTGTAAAAATTCTTCAGGGTAAAGGCATCGATGTATTATCAGGAATAGAAGAAAAAAAATGTGTAAAGATGAATGAAGCATTTTTTTACTGGATTGTAAATAAAAAACCCTTCATCCTGTTAAAAATGGCGATGACATTAGATGGTAAAATAGCTACAGCAGGAGGTGATTCTAAGTGGGTTACCGGGCCGATAGCCAGAAAAAGAGTCCAGTATTTAAGAAAATGGGCTGATGCTGTTTTGGTTGGAGGAGAAACTGCCAGGACTGATAGACCTTCATTGACAGTAAGAAACTCAGATAATCGGATACTGAAATCCTGGAAACAACCGTTAAGATTGATAGCTTCAAATACTCTGCAGTGTTCAGATGTCGATTTTGTAAAAGAAGCTGATACTGAAATAATTAATGCAGGCTCTGCAAATGAATGGAATTCTAAATTAAGTGATTTAGCTGCTAAAAATATCACCTCTATTTTAGTAGAGGGAGGAGGGGAACTTGCTTCCTCTCTTCTAGAATATGAATTGATAAATAAAGTGGAATTTCATATTGCTCCAAAAATACTCAGCGGAAGAAACAGCAGACCTGTCATTGGTGGAGCAGATCCAATGTCACTTGCTAACTCACATAACCTAAAGGATGTTTGTGTCAAGAAACTTGGTGATGATATTTCTATATCAGGTTACGTGAAATAGTAATTAATTTATTGAACTGCATCTTCGCTTTACTGGTAGATACCTACGTTAATATACTCTTCAGATATATAAGGATTATACTTTGGCTGATATCAATGGAACCAGTCTTTCGGAAAATTTATAAATGGGAATACTCTGACAAACCCGTTTTCCATTATATTTACTATTCCAAACTGCATTCCGTTTCCTCTGTTTGAACGGTTTACTATACCCAATTGAGCACCTGAACGGAGATTTGTTGATCTATTATAAATTCCTGCCTGAAAACCGGACATGTGATTCTGAAAATTGGCTATTCCAAGCTCAATTCCTCTGGCTTTCTCTCCATTTGTAATAATGGCTACTTTACCTCCACTTACTTTTTTGGTTAATGAAATAATTCCAAGGTCTATGCCATCCACATTACCATAAGTGACAATCCCTATACAACCACCGTCAACTTTCTCTGTCAGAGGTATGCCAGCACCCGGCCAAAAACAAAATTTAAAAGGTGTACTGTTTGCAGTTGCTGAAAATAGATTTGCCTGAAATAAAAAAAATGCCATTGTCAAAATACTTGAGAATAATACGACTTTTTTTTTCATAAATTAACTTACCTCTCATTTTTTTAATTCATTCTTAATCTAAATTCTGTTAATCTTTTAATATACTTTATGAGTTTTGTCTAGAGCTTTATAATAAATTCAGCATAATTTTATAAGGGATTTTAAAGATGAGTAGAATAATAGTATTTTAATGTAGAAAACTAAAACTCAAATTTGGATAATCAATTATGGATACTGTTAAATTATTTGATCATTTAGAAAAGCCGGTATTTTCTGAAAGAGGAAATTCAAGCATGTGGGAAGATGAATATATATCTAAGCAATTATTAGACATGCATTTAAGCCCAGATATGGATGCAGCCAGCAGAAGACCTTCAGTTATAAATAAGACTGTGGATTGGATGGTTGAAAATTACTTAAAACAAGGTGACAAGATTTTAGATCTTGGATGTGGGCCTGGTTTGTATGCTTCGAGACTGGCAGAAAAAGGATTTAATGTTACAGGATTAGATTTTTCTGAAAATTCTATTAACTATGCTAAAAACTACGCTTTATCAGAAAATCTTTCAGTAAATTATATCTGTGACAGTTATTTAAATCTTAAGTTTGAAAATGAATTTGATGTAATAATTTTGATTTATTGTGATTTAGGTGCACTTACTGAATTGGAAAGAGAGAAAGTATTAAATAATATTAACAAAGCTTTGAAACCTGGCGGTATTTTTATTTTTGATTATTTTGCCGAGGCTACAGATGAATTAAAAAAGGAAAATACAAGTTGGGAATTATGTGATAAAAACAGTTTTTGGAGTAAAAATAAACATCTTCTGTTAACAAGAAATCTTTATTATACTAAAGAAAAAGCAAATCTAATTCAATATATTGTAATTGAAGAAGACGTTCCTATTAAGGATTATAGATTTTATAATTATTATTTTTCTGAAGATACGATAAAACCTATTTTCAAAAAAAACGGTTTTGATAATTTTGAATTCACAGGCGATATTGTGAATGAAGATAACTGGTGCCATGATATAGATGTAATTTTTGTAAAAGCATCAAAAGTTTAATATCTGCAGCTTACATATATATTATACTTAACTCCTCTAAGTTAAGTATAATTTATGATAATCTAGTGCTGAAGACAAAGTTTTTTTCTAGGTAAATTGTTAATTAGAAATTCTCTCAGCCTGCCGGGACTTGTTTCACGCATGACGCAGAATGTTTTCCCATTTTTATTACAGGTACCTTTAACGATATGCATGGCATTATGACTGTTTACTGAAGTTATAAAAACAACAATATCTGAACGGCACACAATATTCTTTAACCTGACAACTTCTCCGTTGCATTTTCCTTTATGAAACATAAACTCCCCACCCATGGATTCTATAATATTTTTATATTTACCCTCAAGTCTATCCAACCCTCCAATAACTGCTACCTTCAGATTTTCCAGCGGACAGTTATTCGAATTCGACCTGCTGCATTTATTAACGGAACAATTATCAGTTTCTTTGCCATCGATATCGATTATTATTTTCCTTTCCAGTACGTTTTCTGATTCATTCTGAAATGTATTCTGTTTGTCATTAAATTTTTTATTTTTATCTGTTATATACTTCAACACTCTTAGTTCACGACTCAATTTATTTTTTTCTGCCTGCAAATTATTAATCTGTTTTTCCTGCTCAAATATTTTAAATTCAAATTTATCCGCTTCTGTCTGCTTTTTCTGTTCTTTTAAAAGCTGTGATTTAAGAGATGTAATTTCTTCCCTCATTCCGATCATCTGTGTTTTATATTTTTCCTCACGGTTACAGGAAGATGAAGAGTCACTGTTTCTTTGTATTTTCCAGTTTCGAACAGCTGATAATATTAGTTTATGGATATTGTATATCCCGCAGTGTTTGATAAAGAATCTTGAATCAGTTAAAAGCGCCCATATTGCTGCATCGGGAGGTGTTCTGTCCAAAAAGCTTTTGATATATTTAGCTGAGTCTTTTGCGACTGTATTAGAATCCCATGACCTTACTTCTGATATAATATTTGAATATCTCGTGTTGAAGTCTCTTTCCAGTCGCTGTACTGCCCTGTTATCCTTATCATGCGCAGCATGATGGAGTGTATAAAATGCAAAATATGGATCAAATTTCTCCCTGTCATTTAATAAATTGTATTTGCGGCATATCTTTTTCATCTCTTTATCGTTGAGAGACAAGGAAATGATCGTGCAGATCATCAAACAGTCCATATTCCATAGAGACATATTGCCTGCTGCTTTTTCTTCAATCATAATACAAATCCTATTGGTTAATTGATGGAGTTAATGCCATTCAGTTAGAGTTCTATTAATAAAATTAAGATTATTCTCTAAAATCTGTAAGCAGAGCACATATATAAACAGATATTGTTATTAGAGTGTTCTGCTTAATGATATTAGGATGATAGGTTAACGATTAATTTCATTTAGAATTTTGGAAATCCAACTCTCTAGCCTCGAGTTAGTTTTATCTGGCTGACTATCTTCATCTAAAGGCAAACCTAAAAATTTTCCGTCAATAACTGCTTTAGAAACGCTATATTCATACTCATCAACTGGAGTAAATCCTATTATTTCAGCTCCGGCAGATTTGGACTTGTCATATAAATCTTTCATGCCGTCTACAAACGAATCAGGGTAGCACGTCTGATCTCCCAATCCGAATATTGCAACTTTTTTGCCGGTTAAATCAGAGTGTCCTAAATTCTCAATAGAATCTGACCAATCATCTTGAAGATCTCCAATACCCCATGTAGAAGTCCCAAGTATTAAAACTTCATAGGATTCGAAAATTCTTTCATCGGCACCAGTCACATTTATGATTTCAGCATTACCGATTTTTTCCTTGATCAGTTCTGCTATGTTACCTGTATTGCCAGTAGTACTTCCGTAAATGATTCCAATTCTTCCACTCATTTTTATCACTCCATGGTTATTATTTATATAAACACAGCATAATTAATTTATACTGAGAATAAAATATGATTAGTAATATTTAAATATTTCAGGTTCTTCTTAATGTAGTCAGAAGGGAAAAATGTAAAAAAGCAGGCTAACTCCAAATAGAAAATTAATAATCTTTCTATTAAATTAGGGCGCCCTAATTAAAAGTCAAGTAAATTCAAAAATTTAATCGTATATATGGGAAAGAAGTTTATTTTTTATGCAGATAATTTATAATTTTTTCAGAGCTTTAAGAAGGATGGATGCTTTTACTTAAGATGTTTTTTACTGGTTAAACTGGTCAGTTTTGCAAACGGATCAGATGTTTTATCCTCGTTCCATTTGTACTCGGCATAATTTGCCACTTTAAGACTGATACTTCTATCAAAGATTTTTTCTATTAATCCTAGAGACATATCCATACCGGCAGATACCCCTGAAGACGTAAAAAACTTACCATCCTCAACCCATCTGGCTTCGGGGATCCATTTTACTGCCGGGCTTTGTTCTGTTACCCAGTTGAAAGCAAGTTTGTTTGTAGTAGCTCTCAAGTTATCTAATAAACCTGTTTTTGCTAATAACGCTGATCCAGTGCAGACAGTTGATACATAGGATGCACTTTGTGCATATTGTTTTAGATAATGTAGTAGATCTTCATCATTAATTTTTGTACGTGTGCCTATTCCACCAGGTATTAAAAGAATATCAATCGGCATATTTTCTTCAAATGTATGATCTACAGAAACAGAAGGTCCATAATTGCTTTTTACAGGTGTTTTATTTATTCCAAGAGTAATAATATTTACTTGTTTTTCAAGCATATTAAGCAAGGCGAACATTTCTAAAGGACCGAAAATATCTAACTGTTCAAAACCGTTAAATAAAACAGCACCTAAATTTAATTTGTTATTATCCATTCAGAATAAATTGAGTTTAATTGAGTTTAATTTTGTACATATACAAATATAACAAGTAAGATTTATTGCAAGTTATAAAAAATGTTACTCCCTATTTAGCCCCCTTTGTCCCGAATTTATCCCAATTAAAAGATAAGACCTATAAACGTTCCCCAACATTTATAGGTCCACCACTGAGTCCTCAATCAAATCTTTATTCCATATCCTCTTTTTTAATCCCTGTTTTAAATCTAGTTTTTATTTATATAAATAAAAATCTTTTTTGTTAATAATTAAACAAATAAAATGCTATATGTGCATATAAAGACATGATGTTAAGTATGAGATTACTATATGTGCATTTTTACATTGAGGGATGTGGATTGTTTTAGATAATTCTCAAAATTGCAAATGATAAAATTGACAGTTTTTAAGAAGAATTGTCTAAGTTCTTCGTCTAGCGGTTGAAGACTGAACTTTTTTTGAGGCATTTAAGTAAGATTCTTCCTGATATTAATATTATAACAGAAAATAGTAAAAGTATTATTGATAAAATAAACTGAGTAGTATCATTAGACATTGCTGCTATTAGACTAGAAATAAATCCTCCGAAAATCTGACTTGCAACGATGAATGATGCAGCAAAACCTGCTATTCTGCCGAATGGTGTCAAAGCTATAGCAAAAATATTTGGAAACATTAAACCGCTTCCAATAAAGAAAAATAGTAGAGGCATTATAATAACAAAAAAGTTAAACAGTCCCATGCAGGCTAAGGCAAACATTATTACTGAAGATGCCAATAAAAAGAATTTGCTTATAATTAACATATTTTTTATTCCAAATTTCGGTAGTAGTTTTCCGTTTGCAAATGCACCTATAGAGTAAGCTATACCTGTAAGACCACATACAAGACCAAACTGTCCTGGGGTAAAATGAAGATATTTCAAAAGAAGAATTGGGCCGATAGTCATCCATGCCATTATGCATCCATAGAGTGAAAAAAGAGTGATCTGGCAACATCTGAATTGGGTTGATTTTAATAATATCAGTAAATTAATTGAATATTGCTTTATCTTGAATTTTGTTCTTCTATCTATTGATTTTGTTTCAGGAATAAAGAAGAATACCAGAAATCCGACAAGTATTGAATAAATTAGAAGAAAATGAAAGTTTGCTTTCCAGTAAAGATACTCCTGGATAAAACCTCCCAATATCGGGGCTGATATAATAACAGAAACATTTGCTATGGCTAGATAAGAATTGAACCTTGATAAATCTTCACCCTTTGTACTATCTCTTATAATTGCCTGAGTTACTGAAATTCCAACTCCACCGCCAAGGCCCTGAAGCAATCTACCTGAGATTAGTGTGGATATATTAGGTGCCAGGCTGCAAACTGCAGACCCTACAAGGCAAAAGGATAATCCAATTAATAAGGGTTTTCTTCTGCCTATTGTATCTGACAGTGGTCCGTATATTAATGAAGAAATACTGTAACCTAGCATATAAAGTGTAATTGTTAACTGAGTTGAGCTGATAGTTGTTTTTAATGATTTTGATATTGCTGAGAGTGATGGGATGTATAAATCTGAGAAAAACTGACCAAGCGTAGCAGTTAAGACTATGATATAGAAAATGTATTTAAAATTTTTCATTTTCATTAGATAAAATTTATAAAGATATACTATATATTATAGTCTAGTGAAAATGATATAAAATATGAACCACACAGTTTGAGGGATTATTAATTAATTCCCTTTAAGTAATTTACTTTTTTTACCTTTACATATACACTACGCTTTAAGTATCTATAATACCTTTGGAATCTCTGCTTTATCCACTAGTTTTAAAGCAATCCCCATGATTTCTTCTGTGCTGAGTCCTTTCATATTTTACCTCAAATATATAAAGTAATTTTCACTTCTATGTTGTATAAATCACTAAGGGACAGATACTATGTTTTAAGTGATAAATAGTTAATTATTAAAACATTTAAAAATATTTTCAATGGAGTTGCAGTATTCAGATTCTTTGTGTTCATTAATCCATGTTAATTTTGTTCTTTTATTATTTACAATAAAAGATTCTTCATATTGAGCTACCCATGAATGTTTTATTATATTCCACTCACGCTCCGTAACTATTTTTTTTATTTGACCGGGTACTCCTTTAACAAAACTGTTATCCGGAATTTCTCTAGTAACAACAGCTCCTGCTGCAATTAAACAATTATTTCCAATTACTGTGTCTATTATTTTTGCCCCGATACCAATCATGCAGTTTTTTCCAATTACACTTTTATGTACAATAGCACCATGGGTTATATTGGTACCGTCACCAATCAGCAATCCTTTTCCGGTGCACCCTATACCATGAATTATACAGTTATCATTTATGCATACACCTTCGCCAAATATCATCTTATCCAGATCAGCTCTGACGACAGCTCCAGGATAAATTCTGCCGTTCGGTCCCATTGTTACGTCGCCAAATACCCAGGCAGTGTCTGCCACAAGACACGTTGAGTGTAATTTAGAACAGTCATCTACATGTAACATTTTATCACCTCATTCGATTATGCTTTAATAATAAATATATTTAATACGATTATGCTAGAATATGTTTATCAAGTATGAAACAGGTAAATTCACCTTCAAATACATCCACAGAACATACTTTTGCTCTTACATATACAACGTTTTTTTTATTATTAACCTCTTTGATTTTTGCATCTATAGTTACAATTTCATCTACTTTTACCGGTTTAAGAAACTTTACAGTGGAGGAGCCCAAAACAACGTTTGGATGATTTACTGCCAGCATTGCTGCATAATCAGCTGCTCCGAAAATAAAACCTCCATGGACAAGTCCGTATTTGTCAGAACTCATTTCATTAGTAGTTTTTAATTCAATACGGCAATAATTCTTTTCTACTATAAGTGGAGTTCCGCATAGATTAGTATTTATCTGTTTATGAGTATTAATAAGCATTCATACCTCCGTGTTAAATTAACGAATTATTAATTATGAGCTGCTAAATGACCGCTTTCAACCCCCGCATGAGGATCAATAATACAATTGATCAGTGCCGGGTTGCCTTCAGTTAACGCCTTTATTAATGATGTATTAAGATCATCGGCATTGTCCACACTATATCCTTTTCCTCCGAATGCTTCTATCATTTTATCATACCTGGCACCTTCAATAAAACGGGCAGGTGCCGGATCTCCTTTGTAGAGAGTTTCAGCGTCTCCTTTATAAATACCGCCGTTATTCAATATCAATATAATCACAGGCATGTGATATCTGCATATCACTTCTATTTCCATACCAGAGAATCCAAATGCTGCATCACCTTCTATTGCCAGAACAGGATTTATTGAATGTGTGGCGGCTGCTATGGCATACGGCATACCTACTCCCATAGTTCCCCAACTTCCTGCATCAAGTCTTTTGCGCGGTAAAGACATAGGAATAATAGTCCGTGCTATATCAAGTGTATTGGCACCTTCGTTGACTATTATTGTTTCTGGAAATTGTTCAAGGACTTTCCTCACAGTACCAAAAGCAGTAGTGAAATTCATAGGATAATTAATATTTGACAGACGTTTTTCCATCTTTTCTAAATTAGTGTTTACTTTTCTTTTAATTGAATCAACCCAATCTGAAGGAGTTTTGTAATTCATCTGCTTTGCAGCATTAAATAACTTTGTCATTACTTTTCCAGCATCCCCAACAATAGGGACTTCAATGTTTACATTGCTGTCCATTTCTTCTTCACAAATGTCAATTTGTATGAATTTACATTTATCATTCCACTTAGGAGGTTTACCGTGTTGTAATATCCAATTGAGTCGACCGCCGACAACAATAGCTACATCTGCTTCTTTAAGTGCAAGTGAGCGAGCAGCAGAAGCCGAAAGCTCATGTGTATCAGGAATAAGTCCTTTAGCCATGGATGTTGGTAAAAAAGGCATATTTGTCTGTTCTACAAACTCAATCAATTGTTTTTCAGCTCTGCTGTAAGCGGCACCTTTACCGATAACCAATAGCGGGTTTTTTGCACACTTTAGTAAATTAACTGCAGAGTTTATTGATTCTTCATTTGGGAAAGGGTGTTGTACCTGGATTATTTTCTTTCTTGAAGATTTATTCGCTTCTTTCTCTGGTAAAGTTTCATGCAGAATATTTGTCGGTAAATCAACATAAACACCACCAGGGCGACCTGATGTAGATACTCTAATTGCTCTTGCTATTATAGATCCAATAGATGTTATTGTATTTGCTTTGAATGCAGCTTTGACAAAAGGCCTTGCGGCAGTTATTTGATCCAGTTCCTGAAAATCTCCCTGTTTAATACCTGCTTTTTCTATATCGCTGGATCCGCTTATCAGTATCATAGGAAAACTGTTTTCAGTAGCATTTGCTAATCCTGACAATGCATTTGTAAATCCAGGACCGCCCACAGTCATGCAAACTCCAGGTTGTTGTGAAAGATAGCCTGCCGCCCCTGCCGCAATTGCTGCTGCCTGTTCGTTATGCATACCTATGTATCTTATTTTTGTTTTCTGAATAGCATATGCCAGTTGTGTTACAGGTATTCCTATTATACCATATATGATATTAATTCCCTGAGTCTTTAATTCCTGTGCTACTAATGAATAGCCGTCTATAAATTTTTGATCATCTTTAGTATTCATAATAACACCTTCTATTTATTATCTATTAAAAAATGTTCTGCAACTTTTCTACGCTGTACTTTTCCAGAACCTGTATGCGGGAAATCCTTACAGAAATAGAATTTTTTCGGTATTTTGAAACTGCTGAGTTTGCTTAGACAAAATTCTATAAGTTCTTCTTCTGTTAATTTTTCATTTTTATTCAATATAATCGCCGCATTAACTTCTTCGCCATATATGTCATCTGGCGCTGCAAACGAGACAGCTTCTAATATTTTATTATTGCTCATTAAAACTGAATCTATTTCTATGGGGGATATTTTTTCACCGCCCCTATTAATTAACTCTTTTATACGGCCGGTAAGGTATAAGTAATCTTCATTATCAAGATAGCCCTGATCACCCGTATGAAACCATCCGTCTGCAAATGCCTCATCATTCGCTGTTTTATTATTTCTGTAACCAGGGGTTATATTTTCTCCTTTGACACATATTTCACCTATCTGTCCAATACTTAAAATATGATTTTTATTATCAAGTATCGCTATTTCTACATTTTGACCTTTTCCAACGGACTTCATTTTATGAGGTCCATTTTTAGGTAAAGGATTAGAACTCATCTGGTGAGCTGCTTCTGTCATCGAGTAAGCTTCTAATATTGGAGCATTGAATACATCTTCAAGCTTTTCTAAAAGAGAAGGGGCAAGTGAGGAACTTGAACTTCTAATAAATCTTAATACTGGCGGATTGTTGTTGGGATAATCTTTTTTGTTTCTCAAAAATAATATCTGGTGAATAGTCGGCACTGCAGTATACCAGGAAGCATTACATTTTGTCATATAATTCCAAAAATTAGATGCTGAAAAGACACCTTCAGGTGGTATAAATACAGATCCTCCAGAACCTAAAGTTGATAGTAATCCTGCCATTAAACCATGCACATGAAAGAGCGGCATTACTAAAACTGTTTTATCTTTCGGAGATAATTCATATGTATTGATTATATTACATATTGATGTAACAAGGTTTTTATGTGTTAAAATGACACCTTTTGGTTTGGAAGTCGTACCACTTGTATGAAGAAGAAGTGCTGGATTTTCAGGATCAACTGATGAAAGTTTAGCAGGTTCAGCTATTTTGCTGCCTAGAATATCTATATTGACAAATTCTGAACTAATATTTTTATAATTCATTTTTAATTCCCAAATAGGTATTTCAAGATTTTTAGCCGATTCGTTAGCTGCTGAATATGCTTTTTCTCCATAATGGTTTATTATTGTTACACATTTCTGGTCATTTAAATAAAAATCAAATTCTTCTTTTTTGTATGCAGGGTTTAACGGTGCTGCTATAGCTTTGGCCCATGTAATTGCTAAAAATGCGATAACAAATTCAATTGAGTTGTCTAAGACAATACTAATTACATCTCCCTCATATATTCCTTTTTGAAGTAGTTTGTTGACAAAAATTTCAACACTTTTATGTAATTGAGAATAGGTAATATCCCAACTTCTATCAGCTAGACCAATTGCTATTGACTTGTTCTGCCTTTGCAGAGATGATTTTAACAATTCTGAAAGATTTTCAATATCTTTTTTTGTCTTTAGTAAATGCATTGATTTATTCCATTTTATTCTGTTGCCTTATAGTTTATAGATAGCTTTTAAATAAAAAAATAGTTCAAATTTTCTAGATTACTTTCTGTACTGAGTCAAGAAATATCGATAAAAGGACATTCTCAAGTAATATAGTTTATTATAATATAAAAAAAATATAGAATTGGAATTCAAAAAAAAACAATGGAGTCTCTTAAAAATCCACATCGTTTTTAAAATAATTTTCTTATTTTCTAATGCGTTTTGTACTTAAAATGTTTATAATAGTATATATCCGCTTTAATGAAATTTAATTATACAACAAAAAGATTGAATTATGGATGATTATATAACAGAAGTAAAAGGCGATGTGTTAACATTCATCTTTCAGGAAGACTTAGATACATTCACATGTATGGAACTGGAAGAAGGACTTTTAGATTTAGTTAAAAAACATAATGGATCGGTTGTTTTTAATATGTCCAAAGTAGAATTCGCCGCTTCTTCATTTATCAGACTTTGCTGAGCTACTGCCAGCATCATAGGACAGGATAATTTTTCTTTATTAAGTCTTAATAAAAATATTAAAAAAGTATTTAAAAAAGTGGGATTAACTTCTGTTATTAAAATACGTTAATGAAGATAAGGACTAAAACTTTTTTAGTTATTCTAACTGTATCAGTTGTATTGTCGTGCACACTATAAATATCACACTTTCTGTATGACTTGGCACACCAGGAAAGTTATATAGTATATGCAGATAAAACTATTGATAGTTTTGTTAAGTGGAATAATGAGCTTTCAGATAACATTCTTACTCCTTTTTCTAAACAATATATAAATCTAAAAACGAAATATCTATCACATATTATAGAAAAAGATTTTATAACTAATAGAGAAAATTATAGTAAACTTAAGGTTGATAAAAAATTATTGGATTTACTTATAAAATCAACATATGTAGGAAAAATACAGTCTGGCTATATAGCTATTGTAGATACATCTGTCAATAAAATTATTATAGCTACAGACCAGGAAGATGTAGGAAAAAATGTTGGTGATTTTTTGAAAGAGTATCCAAATATAAGAAAACTACATGATGAATTAACTGAAAATGGTTTTGCAAATGGGTATTACACTTATTCTTCTCCTAGAAGCAAAGTACCCCTTCACGAATTTCTCTCAGGTTATAGAATAGAAAATACTAAATTGGTAATATTTTATAGCCTTTCACTAAATAAATATAAGAAATCATTTTATTCTGATATACAAAATGAAATAAAACGAAAACAGGACAGTGTTGTCAGAGAAATCCGTGATTCTACCTATACTGAAATAAAATATACAGCCATTTTTACAGTAGTGATCTTTTTGGTAGTTTATCTTCTCTCAATCCCGCTAGCACTATGGTTCTCTAATTCTATAACTGCTCCAATAGTGAAATTGAGAAACAAAGTAATTAATATAGGCAAGGGGAATTTTAATGCAAAACTCGAAATTGAAGGTTCATCAGAGACAAAGGATTTAATAAAAACTTTTAATTATCTTGGAGAAGAACTTAATACTTATACAGAAAATCTCACAAAAGAAGTAAGTAACAGAGAAAGAATTGAAACTGAATTAACCATTGCGCGTAACATACAGGAATCTACCCTCCCCAGCATAGTACCGGATTTTATTTCTGAAAAATTTCAACTGGGAGCTAAATTGCTGCCTGCAGCAAAAGTAGCAGGTGATTTCTATGATTTTTTCTTTATCAAAGATAAACTGGCATTGATAATTGCTGATGTATCGGGGAAGGGGATATCGGCAGCATTTTTTATGACCCTTACTAAATCTTTAATAGCCAATTTAAGTTTAGTATGCACTACTTCTGAAGATATTTTGAAAAAAGCAAATAAGCAGCTCTCGAGAAACAATAAGACTTTTATGTTTACTACTCTTTTTCTGGCTGTTTACGATCCTAAAACTGGAGATCTTCAATATTCAAATGCCGGTCATGAGAATATTTTACTTATTAACCCGGAAGGTGTTGTAACGGAAATAGGGAATCAGGGAAAAATGGCTCTTGGTTTATATAAAGAATCTGAATATATATCAGAAAAAATAAAAATGGAAATAGGAGATCTTCTGGTCTTTTTTACAGATGGAATACCTGATGCCCGTTCTCCAGAAAAAGAATTTTACGGAGAAACAAGATTTAAAGAATTACTGATAAAGAATAGATCAAAAGCACCTGTAGAAATATGTAATATTGTAGTTAGTAATGTTAATGATTTTGAAAATAACAAGCTCTACGATGATATAACACTAATGACATTTAAAAGAATAGGTTAATAAAATGAACAAAAATCTTCTTGAGTATTTACAGAAGTATGGATCTCATACAATAGCTTTTTCATCTGTTTATGATGATAAAATGAATGAATACTATCTACCTGATATCGGGTATGTAATGTATGGTAAAAATAAAAATATCAGATTTATGTTAGGAGATCCGTTATGCGCAAGTGAAAATCGAGAAAAACTGCTTAAAAATTTCATAGATGATACTGTATCTAAAAAGGATCTGCTTGTGGGGATGCAGTGCAGCCAAGAAACAGCAGAATATTTCACTAAGCATGGATACAGCGCAAATCATTTCGGTGTAGAAACAATACTGTTTCTTGATTCCTTTAATACAACAGGCAAAGCCAAATCAAAAGTAAGACGATGGCTAAATTCAGCAAAAAAATCCGGGTTGGAAGTTCGAGAGTGTGATGCAAAAGATTCTGTAATGCATAAAGAGATTGATAGAATATCAGAAGAGTGGCTTAAGAAAAAATCAAATCAGCAAGAACTCACGCTGCTGACTAGACCTTTTAAGAACGAATACGAACCCGGTGTTAGGTTTTTCTGTGGTTTTCTGGGCGATAAAATTGTTGGAGTCAATACATTTGAACCTATGTTCAGTGATAATAAAATAATTGGATATTATGCAAATATATGCAGAATAGATGATGACGCACCTAATGGTACCCTTGATCTTATTCAGGAGACAGCAAGAGGTTTTTTCAAGGAAGAAGGTTGTAAATATTATTCCTTTGGCCTATCACCTTTATCTGATATAGATGATAAAGGGAAAATGCATAACCCAATCGTTACTACTCTTTTAAATGCTAATTATAAATACGGAAACAGTCTTTATTCCTTTCAGGGACTAGATTTTCATAAAAAATCTTATCATGACGGAGTAAGCAGTGACATAGTTCCAAAATATCTTATAACCAAAGGAACTCTGCCTATAAATCAAATTATAAATACTTTGGGATATATAGGTATTCTTCCGACAAGCAATTTTATTTCAAACCTTTCATATTTGGGAGAAACTATGGTAAAAGGGTTCTATGAATCCAATAAAGTAAAACTGGGAATATCTGAAGATGATTTCAAAAATATTATACCTAATCTACTTAAAGGCCTCAGTTATAGTGAAATATCAGAGAGTTTACATCTCAATTCGCTTCTAGTAGAGGATTTTGCTAAGTCGCTTACCAGTATTGGCAAGCAAAAATTACCAGAATTCCAGGAAAATATGTATATACAAAGAAATTTAAATGATACATCCAAACACATATTTGCAGTAATTGAAGATATTGTGGACAAAGATCCAGATGCTCTATTTGCTTATAATATTGGTATATCCACATTACCTGAAGGACATTATGTAATGATGTCCATTGAAGTAAATGGGAGAAAAACCATATATAAAGCTAATTTTATTACAGCAAGAATTAAATCTAAAATTAAAAAGAAATGTCCTAATATTTTAGGTACTTTTATAGAAACTGAGCCTGCAGGACAATATGCATACAAAATAGGACTTGATAATATTGAAGAAAAAGTCATTACTCTATCACCTTAATTATTACTATTGGTTTAAATATCAGAAGTCCAAACTTGACAGTAGATCTAGAATAATTGAAACTTCTAAAGGTCCGATAGAGTATTATATTCACGGAGATAGCGGTCCTGCTGTCATTGGCATACATGGCACACCTGGTAGTATCTTTCAGTGTGAATATCTTTTTTACGGTTTAAAAAATGCAGGATTCAGGCTTATTTCATGGGGCAGACCTGGATACCTAAAAACTCCATTAAATGGTAATTTATCATATAAAGATCAAGCTGATTTAATGGCAGCTTTACTTGACAGCTTAAAAATCAAATCAGCAGGTATAATCAGCTATTCCTGCGGAGGTACAATTGCTATAGAATTTGCGACAAGGCATCCGGGTAGAACAGATGCCGTTATACTGGATGCACCTGCCGCTTTTAAAATAAGCTGGGATCCGTGTACTTTTATAAAAAAAATATTAGCAATGATTATATTCAATAATTTTGGATCATGGATGACAGCTCTCCTTTCCAGTGTATTTCCATATGGCAATATTTTATATCTTATTAACAGGATGAGCGACGAATCTCTAATTAAAGATATGAAAACAAGCTATTTAATATATAAAGACAAAAAATTGAGATATCTCATACTTGAATATTTAATTGATGGATTTGCACCATACAGTATGATAAAAAAGGGCTGTGATAATGATAGAATACAATGTCTCAACATTGATAAATTTGATTTTAAAAAAATGAAACAGCCAACACTTATACTCCATGGCACGAAAGATGGAGAAATCCCTTTAAACCATAGCCAATATATAAAAAGCAAGCTTTCAAATGTGGAATTATTCATTATAGAGAATGCTAATCACCTTGTTCTTCTAACGCATAAAAAACTTGTCATAAACAAAAAAAAACAATTTTTGAAAGAACACCTATTTTAATATTTATAGAAAATTTTGACCTGTTCATAGGTTTATAGCTTATATTCAATAATAGGTTTGCTTAAGATGTTTGTGATTTGCTATATTAACTTTAATAGTTATATAGAGAATTATTAGAGATGAACATAAATCTAGAGATTCAATTCTTGAAAGTAATCTTAGATAGATGGTTTGTTCTTAACGCTTACTCCCTAGCTGCATAGCATAATTTTCTAGATGGCTGTTCATTTACTTTGTATCAATAAATACAATAGCCGGTCTGATTATTTAATGAATATCGCTTAATTTTTTTTTTATGATAAAATGTTGGAGTATATGCGAATTTGTATATGAGATAAAAATACATTGCTGTAGCAAAGTGGTAATAGTTGCTCTACAAATAAATATAAAATTTTACTAAATACTTACGTAAAACAACTGAAATAAATATTAAGAGAATATATATGAAATGGTATGAACATGAGTCTGCAGAGATCTACGAAAAACTGTCCACCACCTTTTCAAATGGGCTCAGCAGAGGAGAGGCAGAAAAGAGGCTTAATAAATATGGATACAATGAAATAACTAAAGGTAAATCTATATCATCATTCACCTTGCTTATAGTACAGTTCAAAAATCCTATGCTGATAATTCTGATTGTTGCTGCGATATTATCTTTCATTGGTAACCACATACTTGATACGGTAGTAATAATAATTCTAGTATTTATTAATGCAACGATAAGTTTTATAGAGGAGCGAAGTGCAAAAAAATCCATTGATTCACTTATGGACATGAGTGCACCTCAAGCAACCGTGCTGAGAAACGGTAACTGGGTTGCAATAGAGGCAAAGAAAGTTGTTCCCGGTGATATTGTTAAAATTAATACTGGTGATGTTATTGTTGCGGATCTCAGAGTAATTGAATCTATGCATCTTCAGATTGATGAGTCGGCATTGACAGGTGAATCAGAACCTGTTGAAAAAAAGAAGGATGCCTTAGTTCATCAAGAAGGAAAAACTCCTATTGGAGACAGGGTCAACATGGGGTTTATGAGCACTGTAGTGACAGGAGGCAACGGCATTGGAGTTGTTACTGAGACTGGCATGAATACTGAAGTAGGTCATATCGCCAGTATGATGAGAATAGCCGGCTCTAGTAAAACTCCAATGCAGAAGAGAGTGGATAAATTATCTCATATTTTGATTGCTCTGTCTATAGGTGCAGCAGCTGCCGTAATAGGTATAGGAATACTTATAGGTCAAAACTTGATGGAAATGGTTCAGACAGGCTTATCTCTTGCTGTTGCTGCAATTCCAGAAGGGCTGCCTACAATTGTAACCATAGTACTTACAATTGGCGCGAGAAAAATGGCAAAAAATAATGCCCTTGTGAGAGATCTAGGATCTGTAGAAACACTAGGATCTACTACAATAATATGTTCTGATAAAACTGGTACATTAACACAAAACCAGATGCAGGTTGTGGCTTACTGGAGCGGTGGAAAATCCTTCACAATTACGGGGAAAGGGTTTGAAACAAAAGGAAAGTTTATTGCTAAGGACGGAACTGAAATAGATGTTGAAAACTGCCTTGAATTAAAATATGGATTAAAAATTTCTGCTTTATGTAATGCTGGCGGACTAAACACAAGAGACGGCTCTTTTGAAAAATTCGGCACACCTACAGAGATAGCACTTGTTGTTGCAGCACAAAAAGCTGGTATATGGAAAACTGATCTTCTGAATAAGGGGCATGAATACATTAGAAGTTTTCCATTTGACTCAAACAGAAAGATGTCCAGTGTTATTGTTAAAAATCCTAAGGGTAAGTATTTTCTTATGTCAGTAGGCGCTCCAGATGTTATATCCAGCCGTTCATCCAATATTTTCTGGAATGGAGCGCAGGGAAATATTGAAGAGTATCAAAAAAAATGTATTCATGATGCAATAGAAAACTATGCCTCTAAGGCTTACAGAACACTTGCAGTAGCTTACAGAGAAATAACATTTGATGAAATTGATAAAGCCAAGGAGCTTCACGAGAGTGACCTTACGCTGCTTGCGATACATGGGATAATTGATCCACCTAGGCCAGAAGTAGTGAAATCGATTGAAATTTGTAGAAAAGCTGGTATAAAAACCGTAATGATAACTGGAGACCATGCTGTAACAGCAAGAGAAATAGCAAAGCAGATTGGAATTATACAGACTAAAAAAGACCTGGTTATGAAGGGAGCTGAGATTGATATAATAAGTGATAATAAACTTGCAAAACTTGTAAAGAAAGTGACTGTTTTTGCTCGTGTTTCTCCTGAACATAAACTAAGAATTGTAAAGGCTTTTCAGGAAAATGGACATATAACTGCTATGACAGGAGATGGTGTAAATGATGCTCCTGCATTGAGAAAATCTGAACTGGGAATTGCTATGGGAATAGCTGGAACTCAGGTGGCTAAAGAGTCCTCTGACCTTGTATTATTGGACGATAATTTTTCAACAATTGTATCAGCTGTTTCATATGGAAGGCGAATCTATGACAATATAAGAAAGTATTTACGGGAATGTTTAACAGCAAATGTAGCAGAGGTATCAGCAATACTTTTTGCTTTTATTGTTATGAATGAAAGACAGATCGTACCTTTAACGGCAATTATGATTTTATGGATTAACCTGTTCAGCGATGCTTTTCCATCACTGATGCTCGGTTGGGAAAATGATGAACCGGGTCTGATGAAACGCAGACCTACTCTTAATAATGTCAGCTTTTTCTCAGAAGGCCTGGGAATCAAGATTTTAATTCGCGGGTTAATTAACGGACTATTTGTCTACCTTATGTTCAGTTTCAGTATCTATAAGAACTTCGGAATTGCTTATTCTCAGACATTTGCATTTGTTGCAATAATTTTTGTTCAGAACTTTCATATATTTGATGCCAGAACACTGACAAGTATTTTTAAAAGAAATCCTTTTGAAAACCAGAAACTTTTCTGGTCTGTGATTTTTACAAGTGTAGTGTCAATCAGTTTTATTTATTTTCCATTCGGTAATGAACTTCTGGGTACTACTCCAATAAGCATAAGGCATTTAACAATGGTGATTGCTCTTTCTGCATTGCCTACATTTATTCTGTCTGGAATAAGAGATATTTTCAATCTTAAATGGCTTTAGCTTTTTTGGTATTATTTTCTATTGTATTGCAGCTTAATTTGATGAATCACATCTCGCATATAAATCTTATGAAGCCAAACAGTAACAGAAGGAGATTGAAGATAATTCAAGCTTCTATTTTATTCGCGTTTTTGCAAATACGTTGTTAAACTGACTATTAGATGAATATAGTTTTATAATTTACCAGGATATATTGATTTAGCTATATATGTAGCTAGGATAGCTATATAATTATTGAAGTAATATTAACTTGTGTGTGGATGTTTACATAAATTTAAGAATGAAAAGACGATTGAGGTCATTAATGAATATTTCTAATAAGAAAAACATGCCTAATCCAGAAGGTTCGGTAATTAATTCTGATCTACCGATTTTGACTTGTTTTTTGCACTCATCTGATGAGTACGATGTAATATCTCATGTACATAAAAGAGGGCAGGTTATTTACCCTAATAAGGGATTAGCTAAAGTTGTATGCAATAATAATTATTGGCTGGTTCCTCCTTCTCAGGCTATCTGGATCCCCCCTATGCTTGAGCATACTGTAAGTTTTTCAAAATCCGTTTCTGTATATCTTTTATTTGTTGATATTTCAGTTGCTGAAGAATTAAATCCCGATAGTTGTGTTTTGAGCATTAATAAACTTCTTAGAGAGTTAATTAAAAAAACAGCAGGCTTCGGGGAGTCCTATTCTGTCAATTCATCTGAATACAGACTGGTTAATGTTATTATAGATGAGTTGAGAATACTTAAACCTGTATCCCTGAGTTTGCCATTTGCAAAAGATGAGCGTGTAATTAGAGTCATTAATAATATTATGAAAAATCCTGGTTGCAGAGATAAAATCGACTATTTTGCTTCGGTTGCCTGTACCAGTACAAGGAACTTAAACAGGATGTTTATCAAAGAAACCGGTATGTCATTCAGCAGCTGGAAAAAACAGTTTAAAATATTATGGGCTATTGAAAAACTTTATGATGGTATGCCTGTAACAAATGTTGCAATTGAACTGGGGTATAAAAGTCTAAGTACTTTTATTGAGACATTTAAGGAAACTACAGGAAAAACACCTGGTTGCTATTTAAAATTATATAATTAATTCAGAGTAATACGAAACAGAATTGAGAATATAAAATATCTGAAATTATTACTGTAGTCTAAAATAATTCATCATATTTATGTATTTTTTTTAGCTTTCGTGCTACAGAACATGAAATAGGTAGCATCACTGCATCATAGGAAACCTTCATCAATAATTCCACTACTGCCATTTCGATTATGATAAAAACATTATATTCACCTGCAAATGCAATTGTATAAAAAATTAGAGAACCTAATACTACACCCATGAAAGTTGATGTGATGAACCTGAAAGGCATCCATTTTCCTTTGAATATAATTTTAAGTTTCTGCAGGACAAAAATATTCATCATTTCTCCAACAGCAAAAGCAGATACTGAAGCAATAAATATTCTGGCAGAAGCTCCAAGTGTATAAGAATAAGCTATTTGTCCATGCCATATTTCTGCAGGAGGCAGTACTATGGAAATATAGATAAATATGACAAATATTATATTTATTACTAAAGTTAACAGAACAACAAATCTACTAGTTCGAATTCCATATACCTCAGTTAAAATATCACCTAAAACATAAGTTAATGGGAAAAAGAAAAGAGCAGCGGAAAAAACAATTTTAAAATCAAAAAGATTAAAATCTATAATTTTGGCTCCAGAAATATTGCTGGCTATTAGAACAGCAACATATAGAGTGGCTAGAATCATAGTTGTTTTATTACATATAATACGTTTTTTTTGCATCAGTCATTCATTTTTTTAAGGTTAATCTGGAGTATATGCATATTCTAGAGTTATCTAATATAAATAATAATTTAGAAGTATTAAAGAATCTATTATATGATTAATATATAATCTACATAAAATAAAATATAATATAGCTTCAAGTTTTCAGAATTAAAGTGTGTATGAACTCGTCTAATAAAACTGAACACAGTCTACTTTTATTAATAATATCATTTACTGTTACTTTTCTGCTCTTCATATTCTATCGGATGGCCATGTTTGATAAAGGCGTGGATTTGGGTATAGATGTTTATTATCACATAAAAGCTGCTGATATGTTCCCATTTATATCAACGACAAAACAGTTCCCATGGACAGAAATGTCAATTTGGAAAACTAATTTTTATGATAAGGAATTAGGGTTTCACGCAATACTTTATGTGCTGAGAAATATATTAGGTTATTTGGGATTTTCATCAGGAGCACCATTTAATTTTATTGATATTATATTTGTTTTTATAATAATGTTGACTGTTTCAATCGGAGGATACATTTATTGTAAATCTTCCAGTATGGTAATTCCTCCTTTATTCGTTTTTGCCTCTCCTTTATTTTTACAGAAACTATTTATGATCAGACCCTTTTTGATTTCAATTATCTTGTTTATGATAGTGGTTTTTACTTTGCTATGGAATACAAGATTATTATATAAATGTATAATAATCTTTTTCTTCGGATGGATTTATGCTTTATGCTACTCAGTACCGCATATACTATTGATACCTGTTGTATGTTATATCTTTGCAGAGATTTTTATGCATAGAAGCAGAAGAGCATTTCTCTCTTTTTTCTTGTTGCTATCTGCTATATTTGGTATATGCGCAGGACTTTTAATTCATCCGCAATTTCCAAATACCTTTATTGGATGGTATGTTCAGGGAGTCATTGTTATTAAGCAGATGTTCGGTTTATACAGCAGTAAAGTAGTATTAGGTACAGGCGTTAATTCACCTGATTTAAGCACTGTAATAAGGAATATTTTACCAGTTATATTTTTTATATTATTTATATTCTATTTTGTATATAACAAACAAAAATCAGTTAAGGACTGCTTTTTATCCGTTTTGCTTCTGATTTTAACAGTAGGATTTTATTATACCAAAAGATTTAATGAATACTCGGTACCTTTAAGTATTTTTTGTTTTGCTTATTCTGTTCATGGCTTTAAAAAAGTAATACCCGAATCTAAATTATTCAGCTTTATTTATAGGAAAAAAATTATATTAATTTCATTATTCATATTTATCTCAATACCATTTTATAAGAATTACTTTTTACCAAAATTTTTAAAAGTTGCTCCTCTTTACGGTTATGCAAAATGGGCTTCTGGAAATCTTGAACCAGGAACTTATGTTGGGTTGTTGTATTGGTATGATTTTCCTCTGGCATTTTATGCTGCAGATCAATTTAGGTATCCTGTTGGATTGGATCCAATGTACGGATATTACGTTTATCCTAAAAGGACAGAGGTTATAGAAAATTTTAGACTGGGTAAAAAACTAGTGTCTCCTGAACAGCTTGCTGATGCCCTTGGAACTGATATTATATTTATTTCAAATTATAACCAAGGAACAATCAATTATCTGGTGAATAAAGGATCTGTAATTTTATATGAAGATAGGCAGGGCACATTATTAAGATTAGCTCCTAAGTAAATTAAATTGAATAATAATTAGAAAAACAGCTAAATCACTTCATTCGGTTTCGATAGAATAAATATTCATTTTTTTATAATGAACTTACGACCCCAGCCTGACTTTTTCTTATTGGGATTGAATTTACCTGAATTTTCAAGTTTCCTGTTAAGCTCTTCAATTGATTTATAGTAAGTAGTTATTTCATCTTTTGAGATTGGAACAGAATCAAAATTTTCAATAATATCCTGTAATTCACATATTAATGAATGAAAAAGGATTTCATAGTGGGATAACTTTTGTTTTTGATCTTCTTCTTTGCACCATTTTGTCAGATATACCTGAAGTTCGTTTATTTCACTCTGATTTAACACTTTATCAATTTCTAAAATATTATCTTTATTTCTACCTGTTTTTAGGGCCGATGGAAGAAATGTTTCTCTATTAATTTCATAAATTGAAAAAGATCCGATAAGTTTAAATTGGCTTCTTCCTGTTCCTTTTACTATATCTCCAGATTTGTCATGTTTAACAGGAGTATATTTTGATCTGAATATTTGAAATCTGCTTTTTTGATTGACTATTCTCATTAGATCCCCATAGTATAAAAATCTTATCTGGTTAAAACCGTTGTTTATTATACATTTGAACACTATCCATTTGGATATAGACTATAAGCTTAAATAATTATAATTTAAAGTAATTAAGAAATAAATAATATACAAATAGCAATTTTATGGTATATAATCTATAAATATGTTGGTCATATTAGTAATTTAATAGCAATTGAAAGAGAAGTTAAACTATGAAAAAATTGATACTGGCTTTAATGGCTTGCTTAGTAGCATTTGGAGTTTTTGCTGCAGACACTGCACCGGAACCGCAGGTAGCTCAGATTGCCTCTGTTGTAGAAGGTATGCTGATAATGCATGTAAAACTTGGAGATAAGGTTAAAAAAGGGCAGTTGGTTTTTCAAATTGAATCGAATCTTCTGGAAGTGGCAAGAATGAAAGCTGAAAACAATGTAAGGTATTGTAAACAGCTTTTTGACAGAGATCAGAAACTTCTAAAATCTCATAATGTTTCATTGGAAGCTTTTCAGGAAGCTAGGTTTAATTATATAAATGCTGTGGCCGATTTAAAAACAGCCCTGATAAATATTAAAAATTGTTATTATTATGCTCCTTTTGACGGTACAGTTACAAAAATAATTAATTATACAGGATCAGCTGTAGGTGATGGTAATGAAGTTATGGATATAACAAGAGATCCTAATGATAAATCATCTGATACAACTCCAATACCAAAGGGTGTTCCAAAGTTTCTTCCAGAAAAAACAGCTAAAGCTAAGTAAATTTAGATTATCTTATTCTTAATATAGCTCCTCATAATTAGAGGAGCTTTTTAATTATTAACGGAAAATTGTTTCGGATTATCTACTTTTAATTATTTTATTTGAAATAATTGGTATTGGCTGTAAATTAAAATTCACATATTTAAAAATCAATTAAAGGAGTTACTCCGGTGAAATTATAAAAAATAGAAATTATTAAATTAAGAGGATTTAAAATTTAGTATTTTATTAATCAGCTTTCCGTTTTTTTACATGAGTCAAGTAACTTTATTCTGTTATAAACAATTCTGTTTTGTCTGCATCTATTTTACCTGAATGGAAAGCGAATATTTTCATGGAGGTATATATGTCGGCTTATTCTTTATCCTTAAATAATCTATCTTTCAGATATGACACGAATGAACAGTATCTATTCAGAGATGTTAACCTTTCCTTTTCCTATGGGTGGACGGGGATAATAGGGCGTAATGGTTCAGGAAAAACAACACTGTTAAAACTTATATCGGGAGAGTTGCTTCCTGAGAGCGGAATTGTTTATAACGGCCATGTGGCTTTGTTTTGTGAACAGAGAATGGACTCTGCTCCTTTGTTGCTGTCAGATTTTATTTATTCATATGATATAGAATCAATAAAATTGAAACATATGCTGAATATAGAGGATCACTGGCTGGATAGATGGTATTATCTCAGCTATGGAGAAAAAAAACGGTTACAGATCGCTGAGGCAATATGGCGGAATCCAAAGATTTTATTAGTAGATGAGCCTACTAATCATCTTGACCTAAAGTCCAGGAAGTGTCTGCTGAATTTACTTAAAGAATATAATGGAATTGGTATAATTGTCAGCCACGATCGATACGTAATGGATAATTTATGCACTAGCTCAGTCTTTATTGATCTAAATGGTGTAAAACAGTTCAAATCTTCATATTCAATCAGTTGTGAACAGAAATTGATAAATGATGAATCATTGTTAACTGAATATATGAATATGAAAAAAGGTTATAGGAAATTGAAAAAGGAATATGCTAATAGAAAACATAAAGCAGCACAGGCAGATGCCAAAAGATCGAAAAAGCATACGGCTAAAAAAGATTATGATGCAAAAGATAAGATTGAAGGAGGTATTTGCTCAGGTAGAGATGCAATAGCAGGTAAACTACAGTCTCAGCTGAAAGGCAGACTGAATAAAAAATTAACAGAATTAAGTGAATTTAATATCACCAAAACTAAAAAATTAGATATTTGGATCGATTGTCGAGAACTAAAACGGAATTCTATATTCAACCTTGAAGAAGGCTGTATTAAACTAGGAAGTGATAAAACCTTAAGTTATCCCGAATTATCAATGAACTCTTCTAACAGAATAGGCATTACAGGCGATAATGGTTCAGGCAAAACTACTCTTATAAATAAAATATTAAATGTTATGTGTGTAGATAAAGAAGATATAATATTTCTTCCACAGGAAATAGATGCTATTAGCTCAAACAGATTTTTCAAAGAAGTAAAATTAAACCTGGATTCTTCCGGATTAGCTAAAGTTATGAATTTGGTTAAGCATTTGGGCTCTGAGCCAAAAGGTATGCTGACATCTGAAATGATAAGTCCTGGAGAGGTGAGGAAATTGATGCTGGCTGTTGGTATTTTGAAAAAGCCAAAAATAATAATAATGGATGAACCGACAAATCATCTTGATATTGATTCTATAAAGTGTCTCGAAAATGCTATTAATGATACGCCGTGCGGTATCATTATGATCAGCCATGATGTTTATTTTTTAAAAAAATTGACAAATGAAAGATGGGATTTTATGAAAATAAATGATAGATCGTATTTTGTCGAGAAGAAGTATTGGTAATCAGGATGCTGGATCCTGATGTAAATATATGCCTAATGAACAGTTAGCTAATGAATGAATCTAAGACGATTATTCGAAAGCAAGCATCAAGTAGATAATATTAAGTATAACTCCAAGAAAATCTGTAATAGTCCAGCAGAACGTAGAGATATATGGAATGTAAAATGGTACAAATAAGATAATATAAAAAATAATTGCCGGTATTGAAAATATGTGAAGTAGTTTGTGCTTTACATATTCTTTGGAGATTGCTTTTCTGAAAGAAAACGTTAGTAAAAACAGTAAAATTATTAAAGCTGCCATAGACATAATGTATGTAAGGAAATTATAGGGAGGCACTATTGAAACTACTAAAAATTTCTTAAATACTCCCATATCTCTAAAAATATCTATTAAATTGAATATTATAAAAATTAAAGTATTCAGGATACACAAAAGAAAGATAAATCTTTTATTTAAAATTGTACATTTCATTTCCTGTAACCTTTAATTTGTTTAGTGATAAGTAATACTGAGTAATTTTAATATATAGGAACTTATTCTATGTTAAAAGTATAACAACTCATTAGTTTTGTAGGCAAAAGACTGAAATTTTAAATTGAAACCGTCAATTAGACTTCGGCTGTAATACGAAACAAAATATTTGAGTGCAAGTTAATTTAATATAGTGGCAGGTTCGCTATTCGAAGGCAAACATTAAATATATAATAGTGAGCATAATTCCTGTGAAGTCTGTAATCATCCATGAAAGAACACTCACATAAGGATTATAGATTGGAGAATAAATTATGAAAAAAAATATTATTATTGGTAATGCGCATAAATGAAACAGCTTTTTCCATTTTTGTTTTATCCTTTTTTTAATAATTTTTTTGAAGGAAAAACAGAATAAACATAATAATATAAGTGATATAAATATAGATATTATGAAGGTATAAATATTGAGCGGCCTTATAAAAAATACTTTCCTAAATATTCCCATATTCCTCAAGATATCAAAAAAGGTGAATATTATAAAAAATATTATATTCAATGTACATAAAAGAATAATGCTTCTTTTTTCTATAACACGATAGAACATTATATAACATCTATAATTTGATATGGTAATTATATAATAAATTTTATAAATAAACCTATGCTGATATCATAAAAGTATTATTTATATTTTTTAGAATTTAGCTGGTACTGCATCAATCAACACAAAAATATTAATTATTCTAATATCATTATTTGTAATACCTCCATTTGCATTATCCGGAATAGAAAGTATTTTTAACACGAAATAGCTATAGGTTTAAATAAAATCGCTTTTACATCAGGTTAGTAAAATATAATATATTGATTAATACTTCGTTTATTTAGCAGTTTATTCTTATTAGAACAATAATATAAGTAATACTTTAACCGCATCTTACCTGATATGATAAATTCTATCTTCCTTTGAGTCTCCACAGAAAGGAAGGAAGTACTCTAAATTAATCATTTATAAATCTGTATAAACAACACAGGAGAATATATGTCGGAAACTGAATTTTTAGTGAAATATATTGAATTGGCAGCTGATTATGCTCACGTTTGGGGATTCCTTATTATCTTTATCTTAATGGCTCTTGAAAGTTCAATAGTTCCTTTTCCGAGTGAAGTAATTATGATTCCGGCCGGTTTTATGGCATTTAGAGGTGAGCTGAGTTTTGGATTACCGATGATAGACTTAATTATAGCTGTAAGTGTCGGTACTGCCGGATGTCTTGCTGGAGCTTATTTTAATTATTATCTGGGTAAATTACTGGGACGTCCTTTTCTCTATAAATATGGGAAGTATTTATTTTTAAAAAAAGATACATTAAAAAAAGCAGAAAAACTGTTTTATGATTACGGTAGCATAGCAACATTTGTCGGGAGACTACTGCCGGCAATTCGTCAATTTGTGTCAATACCGGCAGGTTTTGCTAAAATGAAACATCTTCCTTTTGCCGTATTTACTGCATTAGGTGCTGGGATTTGGACTGCCATACTGGCTTTAATCGGTTACTATTTCGGCAGCATTTCCGAGAAAATGACTTATGCATCAATGGTATATAAGGGGACTGATATGATAATGGAAAATTATATCTGGCTATTTTTTGCCTTACTGATAGTTATAACTGCATACATTTTATTTCATTTTAGGAAAAAACTTTTTTATATTAAAAGAAAGCATAGTAGAAAACTGCTATAAAACATTCCATTGTATTGCCTTTTGTTTAAGCTGTTATGCTCAGAAGTGTTATAATAGAATACAGAAAATTAAAAACTAACTGAACAGACCAGAGTAATATTAACTGTTAATGCAACGCATTATAATTTTATCGTAAAAAGAATAGGGAATCTAAATTTGAAAAGAAAGTTAACTGTTTGTGGTCAACCGTATAGAGAAGATTATTCCGGATGCATGTTTTGTTCCAGGAAAAAAGATTGTGTCAACTGTAAACCAAATTTTACTTATTTTGAAAGATATATGAGAAAATGAGTTTAGTTAAAACTATCTATGATGGAAAGCAGCACTGTATTTCTACTAAGTTTCCTCAAGGGAATAAAATAGGAATAGATTGTCCTTATACTGGAAAAGGAGAAGAATTCTCTCCGATAAATTTAGTAGAGTCAGCTTTAGGGGGATGTATGCTGTTGTCTATGGGGACATTAGCTTTAAGAATGAATATTGATATATCAAATACAAGAGTTGATGTAAAAATTATAACAGAAAATAATCCATCTATAAGATACAAAAAAATAAATGTAAATATTTATATGGCTGATAATTATTCTGATAAAGACCGTATTAGGTTGGAAAGAGCAGCAGCTAACTGTCCTGTTAGAAAGAGCTTTGACAAAGAAATTATTTTCAACATAAAGTATGTTTATCCTTAAGCTGTTTTTAGTTTAATGGTTATTATATTTATATAGCCAACAATCTTATAACATAAACTTCCTCCAAATTCAACAAAATAATTTTAATCCAAACTATGCATTAGAAACCTTTAGGTTTCAGAAGTAAAGCACTACAAAACTATTTAATTATTTCAGCATAATTTGGGTTTTAAAATAATAGTTTTGCAATTACTTCTAATTAATTTAATAGTTATAGACAAAATATTTTTGTAGCCAAGGCACTGATTCAGCTTTTTACAGCAAATAATTACCTGAATTATTTGTAGAAACATATTGGTTGTATGAAATATTGCATACAAAAAATTTATAATATACTTTAATATGCAATGTTGCTCTAATATATATATATTTATTTATTTTTTAAAATTAAAATTCTGCCTGAGAACAGTAAATTAAAAACAAAATTTTTTTGGTTTTATATTTCAGGAGAAATAGGGATAAGAATTAATAAAAATAGAGGAGATGTAAAATGAGAAAAATTATATTTAGTATTGCAATGGCAATTGGGATTAGTTCAATTGGTTTAACTTGCATGGCAGCAAGTAATAATCCTCAAGAACTTACTATATCAAGTAATAATCCTCGAGAATTTACTTTATCAAGTAATAATCCTCAAGAATTTACTCTTTGTACAGGAATGAATTGGGGGAGGGGCAATGTAGTTACACTTAATTTTCAAGGACAGGTTAAGCCTATATTGAGTGTTCAAGGGAATGCAGGTATTGGAAGTGTTAGTGCTGCTGAGATTGCACAAGAACTTGGAACTAGCAAAGAACTTCAATTTAGTCTTCATGTATCTGGATTTGATATGAAAAATCCAGGTGGTAATATAAAAACTGTACCCGCTGGAACAGGATCTTTGAATGTCATTAAATTACCTGATGGTACTTATAATATCACAGATCTAAAATTTATGCCTGTTCAGATCAAAGGTATATCAGCTTACTTGGATCTAGTCTCAGAGATTAAGGGAGAATACACTCAAACCCCTACTGATAAAGATTTTCTGATGTTTTCTTCAGTTGGATAAGGATATAATTATAGGAAACCACATCTTTTTAGATGTGATTTCCTAAATTTAATTATGATAATTAAACTCAGCAAATGAGTGTATCAAGTTAAATGTTAACTACAGTATTATTGAGCCTGGCCTGTTCTGCTTTAAATACAAGAAGATGACTATCCAGTGTTTCTTCTGCTCCGGAGAGAATCAGGCTCTTATCATTAGTTAAAATTGCATTTATGAAATGTTTCATCAGACCGAAATCTCCGCCGTTATGAGCATCTTTTCCTGCGAACTCTGATAAGTCAATATCATAAAAAGTAGATGTTCTTGTTAGAAAATCATAAACTTCAATTTGGTTTTCATTTCCTCTTATTTCACCTTTAGTTCCGAAAATTGTAGTTCTTCTGCTATCATCCTTTTCGGTAAGACCTGTCATTGTGAAAGAAGAGGTGTTCCCGTTTTCAAACATCATATTTACTACCTGATTATCCACAACGTCATTGTCACAGTCGAAAACGCATTTTCCATATGGACCGTTTTCTAAAGCTTTTAGTATGCCTTCTTCCGTATGATCTGTAGTTAAAACACTTAAAGGCCAGTCATATTCTTTATCTGCTAGACTTTGAAGATAAATTCTTTTTGCCGAATACTGACATGTGCGTTCATATTTGCAATCCAGACATCTTGATGAAGCACCTTCAGGCTGATTTTCTTTTTTAAAATACTTCAGAGAACCGAAAGAGGAAACAGCAGTACACTTTTCTCCCATTATGTAATGTATCCAGTCAATATCATGACATGATTTTGCCAATAATATGAAAGAAGACTCTTTTTCATTTCTCCAGTTGCCTCTGACATATGAATGTGCATAATGCCAGTATCCGACCGGTTCTAGACGCTGTATATTCACGATTTCTCCAATTGCGCCAGAGTCGATAATTTCCTTTAATTTTTTAGTGTGAGGAGTATACCTTAACACATGACAGACACCGAAGAAAATATCTCTGTCTTTTACAGCATCATATATTTTTATACACTCTTCTGCTGTTGCAGCCATTGGTTTTTCCAATAGTATATGATAGTTCTTTTCAGCAAAAGCAATTACAGGTTCTGCGTGATCCCTATCCTGTGTGGCTATAATCACTGCATCAGCGAATTTATCAAGCTTAGCTGCATCACGCCAGTCTTTGAAAGCGTATTCTGATTTTATATTATGAGTTTTAACAAATTTATCCCTGTATTCATCTCTTGGTTCAGCTACACCTACAATTTCAATCTGATCTGGTCGGAGTAATGCATATTCAGCATATTTTGTTCCCCTGTTACCAGCACCTGCTACAAATATTTTTACTTTATTCATTGTTAGACCTCAGATTCTTTCAGTTTTTTTTCTGCTCTAAACAGAACTTTTGTGTATGGTAAAATAATAAGTAATAAGATTACAAGCGGAATGAGAGTTGTTGCATCGAATGCCAGTTGACCTCCAAACCATGTGAACATTCCGCCAACTAAACGAGATGCAAAACTTGAAGCCAGCGAACTTATGATGACCATGATGCTTATCATGGCAGTATGGTGTAGTTTAGGGACACTTGTCAGTATGGTTGAATTCAGTGTTGGAATTACAGGTGCAATAAAAAAGCCTAAAAGTGGAAGGCTGAATGCAACTAACGGAGCCTGAAATATAGTTTGCACACCTGCTGTATTCACACCGTTATGAAGTGAAATAGCTGTAATTGTAATTAGTATTATGCCGCATATAAAGTTTACAATAAAAACAGTCTGCCATTTTACATATTTTAATACAACACCGAAAAGAATTCTTCCGATTGCAATGAAAGCAATCATCAGGCTTCCAAGTTCAATGCTGACTGCTTTCGGCAGGCTTAATATTACATTATTATACGTTGGAAGCCATGAGAAAACACCGACTTCAATCATTGCATAAACTGCTATCATGAACATATAAAAAAGAATATGGTATTGTTTTACCAATTTTTTCATACCTGCCATACTTTCCCTGAAAGTTTCGGTTTTTGCTTCAGCTATAGCAGATTCGTTAAGCGGGGTTATCAACCAATATAAACCGCTTAAAGCTGAAAGGCATGCGAAGATCCAAAAGGCATATATCCAGTTTCCTTTCATAAACTCTGAAAAAACCCACATCCCGAACATTGTACCAAACATGAAAATACCTTCCATTATACTTAGAAAGCTGACGTGACCTTTTTTACTGGATGTAACTAATGCTGTGGCACTGTAAACTGTTATTTTAGTACATACAAAAGCAGCTCCTGCCAGCATTAGAAATACTTTAATAGCCCAGTAGTGATCTAAATAAGGCATAGCGAGGCAGGCGATTGTCATGATAAATGCAATCAAAATTAAACTTTTTCTATATCCTATTTTTGTAATATAGGAAAAAACTATAAATGAAATAATTATCTGCGGTATGTTCTGGTAACTTTCAAGTGCGCCGGCTGAACCATGAGTTGCATGATACAGCGAGACAGCCTGCATTACAAAAATTGGTAATCCGCAAATAAAAAGACTTGCTACAAAAAAACTGCTAAGAATCCCTATCTTAGCCCTTAACCCATTGGTTTTAGGCATAATTCACCCCATGTTTTATTTCTCTTGAATATATTTATTTCTCTCCACTAATGTACTAATACTTATCTGTTAATTATTTTTCAAATGAAATAGATATTAATTTCTATATTTTTGCAAACGTTAACATTTCTAATTTTTGTTATGTCAGAATTATATTGATTATATTGAAAGAAATATATTAACCATTATTTTAAACATGATGATTTATCTAACTAATTGTTTTTTTTGTTTAAGAGGTGAGGTAAAATATGAAGCAACAATTAACTGAACCTTTAGGAGAACTGGCGATAAGGACTACTGCAATGCCTGCAGATACGAATTCTAACGGTGATGTATTTGGTGGGTGGATAATGTCCCAGATGGATATTGCAGGAGGAGTTTCAGCAACAGAAATTACCAAGGAGAGAATTGTAACAGTTGCAGTAGATTGTATGCGTTTTTGGAATTCTGTTAATGTAGGAGATGTTTTGTGTGTATATTCAAAGTTGCATAGAATAGGAACAACTTCTATTGCTTTTTTAATAAATGCATGGGCTGTAGACAGATTGAGCGATAAAAAACGACATTTAGTTACTGAAGCTGTATTTACCTATGTTGTTATTGATAAAAATAGCAGACCTGTTTCAATTAATTCAGTTTATAAAGAAGAAGCTTTAGCCCGGTTAAAATAAACTTTTTAATTCATATAAAATGAAAATAAGATATATACCAAAACAAAAAAATAGGGCAAAAATCAAACTTTTTATCTATGATACTGGTTTTATGCATCTTAAAAAAGCATTGAGAACTGTATTATCTGTGCTGTTTTCTGCTGCATTGGCATATTATTTAGTTTCACCGCCGGCGGCAATATTAGCTGGTTTCTCTGCAGTATTTTTAAATCAGTCTAATATCGGAAAAAAGCGGAAAGAGAAAATATTTGGTCTAGTTGTTGCTTTTCTGACATTTGAACTGATGGTACTGATTGCGGAGAGGCTTCATCTTGATATTACTTCTCTTCATATAATTTTCATCCTGTTATGTTTTCCAGCTTTCTATTTAAGAAGATTTGGAGAGTTTTTTAATCTGTTTCCACCTATGTCTCTGGTTTTAATGCAGGTTGCAGGTGCGCTTCCATTAGGTCTTGGCATATATTCATTTTGCTTTCCAGTAGTACTGGCTTTTGCTGTCAGTTTAGTTTTTCAGTTATATTTTCTGACTAAGGTAATAAAACCTGAAATATACGACGGACTTATTTATCTAACCGATAAATACTACGGTTTAGTGAGAAAAATAGCTGAAGGAGTTCAAAAAAACAAGCATGTCAGATATTATAAAATTTATATCAAAAATGAACATGATTTGTTTGATGTATTTAAACATATTCAGGAATCACTTGAAATACATAAATCAGATGAAAATATCCGAACGTTTATATTAACTCAGTATTCTTTTATAAAATCCCTTGATTTACTTCTTGAAAATATTGCTGAAATATCTCATGTGGAAATTGAAGATGAATTTAGATATACACTTCACAAACTTCTGATAGAGATTTGCAGAATATTATCAAATTTTTTTGATGTATATCAGAATAATATTAATAAAGATATATCATTTGATTCTTTGGATAAGAAAATCATTAATATAAGAAAAATTAAAGATGAAATTAATTTCAGAGAACATAAGGAATATGTCATTTATATTTCTAATATAATTTTTGCTTTTATTAGAATACAGCATTTGCTTCAGGAGCAATATAAACTGTTTAAGCAGACAAAAGACAATGATTAAATTTTTACCTACAACCAGGATGGCATTCAGAGTGACATTAGCTGTTCTTGTTACAATTATTATCAACTGGGTTTTGAATTTTCAGTATCCTTTGTGGTCAACTATCCCTGCTATGTATGTAGCTTCTTCTACCTGGGGCGAAACTATTGAAAAAGGTGTGAAAAGATTGTGGATGACAATACTCGGGTGTACATTGGGATGGATTTTTTACATTCTTACCGGAGATGTTGAGTTATGGAACTCTGTCTTTCTACTTGTAGGTCTCTTCCTAATAATATACTTTGTAAAAATTTCATATCGCTGGTCTATGTTTTTTGTTGGTTTTATGATTGTCTTTTTTATGGGGCTGGTCTCTACATGGGATCATAATATGCTTCTTCTAAGAGTATTCCAGACAGGAATTGGCTGTGTTGCCGCCATTATGGTTTCAGGAATAACTTTTCCAGATTATGCAAAGAAAAGATTTGATTTTGAGTTACTTGAACTTACCGGTGAAGTAAAAAACTTTTTAGATACACTTATCAGATCAATAAAGTTGAGTGACAGCGATACTGTAAAAAGTTTAGGTAGAATGACTGGTAAATACTCTGATAAACTGCAGGTTATAAAACAGACTTACAGTGTTAGTAAATATGAATATTTTTTTACTAAGAAACCTGTGCAGCTTTCAAAACGCTTTTTCAATAACATAGATTTATTAATTTATATTACATGGAATTTTTATGATTTTGGAGTGCCGCTGTGTTCTTCAGTAAGAACTAAAAGTTTTGATGATTTTTTTGATATGTTTCAGGAAACTCTTGATCAGCATTTTCTCAACTTAAATGCTTTAATTGCCGGTAAAGAGATTTGCAGTTCTTCTGCAAGCTGGAAACCTGACACAGAATCGCTTTACCATATGTATAAGAAAGCAGAAGCAGCCGGTATTGATTCTGATGATTTATTAAGGTTGACAGCCATAATAAATTATGGTAAAAAACTCGATGAGATCCTTGTAGATTTGATTAATACTATCAATGAATCAAGGGGTGTGAAGCAGAAAATTAGTTCTTAAAAAGTTGTTCAAGTTCTGTCGAACTTAATTTTTTCCATTTCCCAATAGGAAGATCTTTAAGTTTTAATTGACCAATGGCAACTCTTTTTAGTTCATTTACACTAGATTTAAAATATTTTACTATTCTTCTGATCTCTCTATTTTTACCTTCATTTAAGACAAACTGATATCTATTTTTTGAAATTAATATTACAGACACGGCTCTGAGTAATTCTCCTGAGTCAATGATACCTTTTTTAATTTCCTGTAAATCTGAATTTTTAAGTGGTGTGGTTACAGAAACTTCATAAGTTTTGTGAATATTATGCCTGGGATGGCAAATCTTATTTGTGAAGTTGCCGTCATTTGTAAAAAGAATCAGGCCTTCACTATCTTTATCCAGTCTTCCGATACTGAACAGTCTGCAGCCTTTCATATTAATTAGGTCATCTGCTTTTTTATGTGCATAAGGATCTGCACTTGTACAAGTATAACCTCTTGGTTTATTAAGCATGATATAAACAGGTGCTGATATATCTACTTCACGATCATTAAAGTGAACGATATCTTCTTTCTTTATAATTAAACTCGGTTCATATACAGTCATATTGTTTACTTTTACTTCACCATTTTGTATTAATGTAAAAGATTTGCGACGAGATGCAATTCCTGCTGCGCTTATATATTTAACAAGCCTTATTGGAAATTCTATATGTTTTTGCTGTTCTTTATTTTCACTGTTCATATTATATACTATATAGTAAGTTGAATAATTAACCTGTAAATGGATAAAAATAATATATGGACAATCATAACAAAAGTAAAGATGTAATAGGCAGTTTATATATAGTTACAACACCTATTGGAAATCTCGAAGATATTACCTATAGAGCTGTTAGGGTTTTAAGTGAGGTAGATGTAATAGCAGCAGAAGATACTCGCAAAGCCAGAATTTTATTAGATAGATATGACATTAAGGATAAAAGAATTATCAGCCATCATGTTCAGAATGAGCATAGAACATATAATTATTTGGTTAATGAGGTTTTGTCTGGTAAAAAGCTGGCTGTAATCAGTGAAGCAGGTTCCCCATGCATTTCCGATCCGGGTTTTCTTGTTATTAGAGAAGCTGTGAAAAATGGTATAAAACCTGAAATTATTCCTGGAGTCTCTGCTGTAATCTTTGCTGCAATGGTATCCGCACTTCCAGTTGAAAAATTTGTTTTTTACGGTTTCCTACCACCAAAAAAAGGTGCCAGAGGCAGAATGTTGGAAGAAATAAAAAATAGTGATAAGACTGCATTTATTTACGAGTCCCCTAAAAGAGTAAAACGGCTTCTTGAAGAAATTAAAGAAATTATAGGTGATGACTGCAATGTAGCTTTAGTTAGAGAGGCTACCAAGCTGCATGAAGAAACAATCAGAGGGACTGTAACTGAGATACTTGAGGATATGGGTGAAAAAAATCCAAAAGGAGAATTTGTGGTCGCTATTTCTTCAAGAAAGTCTAAAGAACCACGGAATTAATTATTTTTCTATAATAGTTAATAATTAGATTTATTTATTTTTTTTCTCAGAGATTTATTTCGAGCGTGTTTTGTTTTAGAATCGAGACGTTTGACTTTGGAATTCAGGGTATGGCGGGTCGGTTTTCTTTTTTTTATGGTAATAGCCGATTTTTGTATTATTTTGCATAAGGTCTCTATTGCATCTTTTCTATTTGATTCCTGTGTCCTGTATTTTTGAGCTTTGATGATGATTAATCCATCATTCGTAATATGATGATCCTTCAACTTATTAAGCCTGTCTTTATAAAAATTCGGGAGTGAAGATCTCTTGATATCAAAAAATATATGAATTGCAGTAGAAACTTTATTTACATTTTGACCGCCGGAACCCTGAGATTTAATTGCTTTTATCTCTATTTCATCTTCCTGTATAGATATTTTATTTGATATTTTTATACTCATTCTCTAGTAACATAATAGTCGGATATTTCAGTAATATCCGATAGCTATTTTTTTATATTTCTTCTGATATCATCAGTTTATTGTAAGCCGCAATTTTAGTCCAGTAGAATAGCCACATAATTATACATAAAACTGTGAAAAAAATACCAATATAGGGAATAAAGGAAAGCCATATAAGAATACAGTAAGCCAAACCTACTTTCCATGCTCCATCTCTTCCTTTTTTATCCAGTTTATTTTTAATAGCCTCAGCAACTTTAGCACAAGTATAAAATAACCAGAATAAATTAAAAACAGGTATGAGGTTGAGCCAGACTAATCCGGGAGTCATTCTTCTGTTTTTATGTCCAGCCAATTGTAATGATTTATAAAGACTTAATAAAAAGCAGATTTTGAGAATCACGATTATTATGGTAACCACTACAATGGATGCTATTTCAAAAGTTGAATAATAATGCATAATATACAAACCTCTATTTTTGATGATTAAGTAGTAAACTAGCTTTCTGTGATATGATTATCAAATATAGAATGAATATATTAATTCTAATATTTTTAAATAGGTATTTATCACATGGTTTATGATACAAGCAAAGAACTTTGTCAATGATTATAAATAATATAAACCACTGCCGGCATCACTAGTTATTGATTATATTAATTACCTGTAACTGAAACAAGCTCCCAAATCATGGCAAAATAAGACAATGTCTTGAAAGAATATAGGAACCTACTTATTTGCGACATATGCAAGATGTTTGTTATTCGTTTTAAGTGTTTATGGCGAGTATATGAGTTAATACGGGCAGATATTAACAAGATATCAACTTGAAAATTGATGGTTAACTGGAAGCAAGTTGACTCAGGAGGTGTAAAATGAAAAAGTTTTCGAAAATAGAAGCAATCATAATACTGATTTTAATATTAATCTGTTTGTTTGCATGTGTTGTAGATATTATGATCCATTTCTCTGTCGCTTTAGGTATAATTAAAGAATATTATATTCAGCATTACTTAAAATTTATGAACATCTTTACTTATATAGTATTTGCTTCATTTATAAGTATAATTGGTTTACTTTATTTTAGTTTTATAGGTTTTATACGTAATCTCAAAGATCGTTATAAGAACAATATATTTGGATATGGAATTCTTTTTCTTGTTTATTATCTAATTGTTGATAATCCATTTTATATACTGCAATTGTCATTAAACATGTGGATTATATCAGATTTTATTGGATGCATATTAATTATAGTTTTATTAAGAAAAATGATATTTGAAGGTACTTTGATGGGACTGTATTAATTATTATATAAATATTACTGTGTTAACTTATTATGAAAATTATTAGATTAATAATACTTACAATTTCAACCATATGTGCTATCGCTTTAATAAGTGGTTTAATTATTTACTTCGCTGATAGTCACTATGGTCATTTACATAGCTTAGTGTTTTTCTCTTTATGTGTTATTATTATTGGTTCATTAATAGATAAAAAATTAATTATTGCATTTTTGTTCTCTATTTTTCTGATATATTACAATCCATTATACAAAATAACAATGTTATTTTGGGCCTTGGATTTAATTGATATAATACTGATATTATTATTAATTTACAACTGTTGTCTCTACACATTTTTTAATGTATCATTAAACTCATATTTGAAGGAACAGAGATAAGTTAACTATGTAGATGATATCATGGATATTAATATACGAGTAATAAAACAATAAGGTGTTTAAAATTAGCTTAAATTTTTATGATGAGATTTCTGTTATAGTTCCCAGTCTGCATTTTTTCCCCTGATATGTGATAAATTTTCTATTTATATTTATTTTCCTGATCTGTTTATTTTTATCAATAACTCTAACGATTAACGATTTATTATCACTATTAATAAACTGTTCGGTAAATATAATTTTATCTTCATGGTGTACTATTTTATCAATTATAGAGTTTATACCGATATTATTGAATTCATCTTTTGAGTAACCTAATATATCTATTACTGTTGTATTGGTATATAAACAATTGAAGCTTTCGTAATCAAAAATTATTATGCCTATAGGTGAGTTTTCTACATATATTTCGAGAAGTTTTTCCAGTTGCCTATTTTTCATTTCTTGAGTTATATCGGTGATCAGGCCATATATATAATATTTTTTTGAATAGTCATCAAATCTTTTAAAAATTTTACAATCAACCCATTTATATACTTCAGAAGTATGTTTGATCCTGAATATAACTTTTTTGTAATTAAAATCCTCATTTTTGTGGCGATCACTTCCTCCTATGGAGATATAGTCCTCAGGGTGAATTAAACTGTCCCATAAATTAACATCTTTGTGAAAATATTCAGCTTTTATCCCTGTAAAAAGTTCTACTCCTTTGCTGATATATTCAAATTTAGGGGTATCAATATCTTTAATGAAAAAATATTCTTCTGACTCGTTCACAGCATTGATAAACATAAAATATTGATTCAGGAAAAGTTCGGTTTCTGTAACATCTTTAATGACACATACTATCTTTTCAATTTCATTATTTTTATTTATAATAGGCGAAGCATTCATAAGCCCAATTCTTTTTTTGTTGGAACCAGGTATAAAGATTCTTCTATCATAAATATTTTGTTTAGAAAATAGGATTTCCTTTTCTATTGAAATTAATTCCTTAACTTCTCGTATACCAAAGATTTCTGAGGATGTAGATCCTATAATATCCTCCCTTGAATAAATATTTGTCAACAGAACAAATACATCATTAACATAGAGATATTTGAATTTATTATCTTTAACGTATATATAAATGGGTGTATTATTCAAAATCTCGCTAAAAGATGTAAGTTTCGCATTCAGGTCGTTGTTTGTCTTACTATAGTCCAAATTAACTCTTTTGAGTTCTGCTAAAATTCTTATTTCATCTGTTGAATAGCTATTTTTAGTGTTCAACATATGGTCTAACTGATGAATATAATGATGCTCCAGTGTTTTTTTAGAAAAATCAAAACCATTATTACCTTCATCAAGCGATATACTGTTTTTAAGATCTGAAATCTGATCTACATCAACTTCCATAATCTTAGCCAGCATTCTAACATCGCTTTCAGAAGGTTTTCTATCACCATTTTCCCATCTTCTAATAGCATCATAAGAGCGTCCAATTGAGTCGGCTAGAAATTTAAGTTTTAATTTTTTTTCTTTCCGTATTACCTGAAAGTTCTTGTTGTTAAATTTCATAATGATGCCTCTGAATATAAAATCTAGACTAAATTCAATTATTATAATATAGTTATGTTTGTTTATTTATCCCTTTTAAATAGCAGAACTGTAATGTCATCAAAGCGGTTCTCTTTTTCAAAATACTTAACGTCACTGATTACTTTTTTTACAAGTTCTTGCGGTGGTAAATTTATATTTTCCTGTAATAGTTTGTATAATCTATTTTCTCCGAATATTTCTTCGGATGGAGAATATGCTTCAGTTACACCGTCTGTATAACAGAGAATTGATTCACCTACGTCAAGTTTCCTGTGACCGTTATTATAAATGCTGTTTTCCCTAAACCCCAGAGGTATATTATCTAAATAGCCGAATGACTGATAACTTTTGTCTGATGACATATTTTTGAAACGTTTTGTTAAGGTTTGCAAATTGCCTAAATTGTTATTAGTATTTGTATTTACAATAATTGCGTCATGATGTCCAGCATTTGCATAAGTGATGTCACCGGTTTTTATGTTATAGTAGCATAAAAAGGCTGTTACAAACATAAATTGTACATTGTTTGTTGAAAGTATTTTATTAGTTTTGGACAAAGCCGCAGCCGGATCTTTTTCACTCAGACAGCTGTTCAAAAGGACTGTTTTTGCAAAAGTCATAAAGAATGCGGCTGAAATTCCCTTGCCGGAAACATCTGCTATTACAAAAGCAAGTATATTTTTGTTAATATAAAAAAAGTCATAGAAGTCACCTGAGGCATTTAAAGCAGGTTCTAATTCTGCATATAAAGTAAACTCAGGCCGCTTAAATTTATCTGTAATTTTGGGCAGTATGGATTGTTGAATATCGGAAGCTATTTTAATTTCATTTATAAGCTTGCTCTTTTCCTCTATTTCTTGTTTTAATTTTATAGTTCTTTCTTTAACGCGTCTGTCGAGACTGTTATTAAGCTGACTAAGTCTAACAGCATATCGTTTTTTGGCGAAATACAGATAGAAAAACAAAATTAACATTATGAATATTAAAGAAGAAATAATAATTAATAGAATATTATAAACGTTAGCCGTACTAAGTTTTCTATTTTTAACAAGAATGTTTTCCTTAAGCATCAGAATTTGAGTATTAATAAATCTGTTTGATAATATAGCAGCACTTGAGACTAGTTTGTGGTTATCAATTTTATTTTTACCTGTTTCATATAATTCTCGGTACTTGTATGCTTCTTTATATTTATTCTGGGCATAATATAGATTTGAAAAACCTTTATTTATTATCATGGAATAATATATGTTTTTAGCGGTGATATTATTATTAATATTTGCTTTTTGAAGATATGTATATGCTTGAGCATAGTTATTTAGTTTTATATAAACATATCCTGTATAACATAGCGTAAGTATCACTGTTTCATTTTCATTCTGACCTTTCTTCAAAGCTTTACTGAATACTGACAGTGCTTTGTTAAATTTATTTAAATGGTAGTATGCCTGACCTTGTAGTGTAAACGTACGAGCAAAAAAAATACTATTCTTAGGAGGTGTATCTTTCGTTAAAGCAGTTGATAAAATTTCTAAAGATTTTTTATATTTATTTTGACTAAGATAGACCTTTGAAAGGAAATATTTGGATATGAATTTTAAATATCTGTTATTAGATTTATCTGCGATTTCTCCTGCAGTAGTTATATAAAACAATGCCTGTCTATAATTCTTTACATAAATATAGATCTGAGATATAAGACAATATGCTAATACATTAAATGATGTATCGGGAGAATATTTTAAAGCTTTGAAATAATTTTCCAGACCTATATCGAATTGACCTTTTGTGCTATATATATCACCAGAATATATATGAGAATAAAATAACATCTGCTTATTCTCATATTTTACTCCATAACTTTTTAATTTTTGAAAATATTCAAGTCCCTTACTGTAGTTTCCCATTTCGGCATACAAGCACCCAATATTTATCAAAGCAATGTTTATATTTTCTAAATCACTATTTTTCTCGGCATCATTCAGAAGATGAACATTTGTTTTAAGTTCTTTATACATGACTAAACTATCAAAAGAATAACTCTGCTGGATTTTATGTGCACCTGGAGAAAAAGAGTGGCTAAGAGAGAATAATTTTTCGGAAAATGTGTATGGCAGATCATGACTGTGCAACTTGTTAGATAAAATTATCGCAAAAATAAATATCGCAATAATAAATGTTGCTAATTTATTGTGCATCTGCATAGTAAGGTTTTAGATTAATTGTTCACGATTAAGCACATAGTGTTAAATTATAATTATAGCTTTTATTATCGACTTTGCTATTTGATTGTAATGTCCTGCAACGCAATCTTATTTATATTGCATGAAGCAATATATAAATTTAATATTTATGGGAAAATTTAATTTGACAAAAATAAACTATTCTGTAATTTAAAATTGCTTTCCTGTTAAAAACATAACAGAATTATTAATTATCTTTGGGGGTTTTATGTGTTCTGCTGTAAGAAGTAGTAAGGTCGAAAGTAGTGATAAACTAGAGAGATTTGAAACAGACATGATCTACAAATTGGAAGATAATCCTCCGTTGATGGAAAAAATCTTCGCAGCACTGCAGCATATAAGTGCTATATTTGTATCGATTATTGCACCGGGTTATATAATAACCACAGCCATAAATGCTGACTTGAAAACTAAGGCTACAGTGATGAGTATGTGTCTTCTATTTTCTGGAATAGCTACATTTATGCAGTCTAAAAGAAGTTTTGGATATGTAGGATCAGGTCTGTTAAGTATTCAGGGAACAAGCTTTGCATTTTTAGGCGTTCTGATTACAACAGGAAAAATTGGCGGTGTTCCTCTGATTATGGGGACATGCTTGATAGGTTCATTGATTCCCATTATTTTTGCTCCGTATCTTAGAAAGTTAAAGAGATTTTTTCCGCCGCTTGTAAGTGGAATTGTTGTTTTTTTAATCGGTGCAACATTGATGCCGGTTGCTATAGATAATTTTGCAGGAGGTACTGCAGCTAAATTAAATGGAACATATGGTGATCCGAAAAATATAATACTTGGGGCAATAGTTCTTTTGTTTGTTATTATTTTCCAGAAAATAGATAATAAAATTTTAAGAATTGGTTCTATTCTTTTTGCTTCCGTAATCGGTTTTTTAATTGCAATACCAATGGGGTTGGTAAATTTTTCAGTGGCATCAAATTCAGCATTGTTCAGTATACCTGTGCCGATGCAGTTAGGTTTAACTTTTGGATGGGCCACAATCCTTCCGGTAATAATAATATATTTTGTTTCATGTGTTGAAGCAATCGGAGATATAACAGCAACAGCGATGATTTCAGGTGAGCCTATTAGAGGAGATAAGCATATGTCCAGAATGTCAGGTGGGATATTTGCCAGCGGTATATGCTCATTCTTTGGTTCTTTTTTCGGAGCAATGCCTTTAGCCTGCTTTTCTCAGAATAATGGTATTATTCAGATTACAGGAGTTGCCAGTAGACATGTTGGATATTATATTGCCGGGTTTTTAATAATTGCCGGGTTAATTCCTGTAGTAAGTGTAGGTTTTTCAATTATTCCCCCTCCTGTTATAGGCGGTGCACTGCTTATGATGTTTGGAACAATTTTAGCTGCAGGTATAAAAATATTATCTACCGAGGTTTTGGATAGAAGAGCTTTTATTATAATTGCGACTGCAGTTGGCTGTGGTTTTGCTGTTACATATCCGGGTTTTCTCGATAAATTTCCTGATATAATCAAGGATTCATTATCTTCTGGAATAGGAACGGGAGGTTTAGTAGCAATTATTATGAATATAGTAATTCCTAAAGAAAAAAGTGTATTGACAGTAAAGCGGCAAAGTAATTGAAAAAATTCAATGTAAGAGTGAAAAGTATTTAATTCAGATTAAGTTTACGGATTGGTAGTGTAAATTACAGCTGCAGTGATTAATATTGTATAAAATTATATATTCAAAAAAGTCCTATTTGGAAATAAGATTTATATGAGATTTAGTCACCTGTTTACATTGATGCTGTCAGTGTTTTTTTTATTTCTTATAATTCCTTTCAGTTTTGCATACTCAATCACTGGTAGAGTCACTCACGTATTTGATGGTGACACAATAAAAGTAAATAATAGATACACTGTCAGGTTTTACGGTATAGATACTCCAGAAAAAAATCAGGAGTTTGGGCCTGAAGCTAAGCTGTATTTAACTAATTTAATTTATGGCAGGATAGTAACAGTTAAGTATAGAAGCAAAGATCAATACGGTAGAGCAGTAGGTGAAGTATTCTGTGACGGTGAATTTATTAATTTAAAAATGATTAAGAGAGGATATGCCTGGTATTACAGGCGGTATGCACCAAACGATACTTATTTCGCTGTAGCACAGGCATATGCAGAAAATAATAAATTGGGTCTCTGGCAACAAGAATCACCATTGCCTCCATGGGAATGGCGTAAAGGTTCAAGAGAGAACTCTACTGATAGTGTGATGAGGGAATATTTACATGGTTTTCTCTATTCAACCGGAAATATGGCCTCATTATTGATTTCTGGACTCCAAAAGTTAGATTTTATTTCAAATAATAATGCTTCAGATTTGAAAAATTTTATCGCAAAATTTAAGCGTTATAGCCGAGTAGATACAGGTTATAAATCAACAGGATCATATGGATATAAACTTGTAAGAATGATTGGACTTGTATCAGGATATGGATCAATATTTTTCCTTTTTTTCCTTTTATATATTATAGAAGTATTGAAGAACAGAGGGAACAGGGGCGCTGCCAAAGCAGTAGTTTGCAGTTATGTAGGAAGTTTATTATACTGTTTTGCGGGCATTATATTAATTACTTTTGTTTATAAGTCAGTAATGTCCGGAAATATTAAAGAATCAATCACTACTCTAAACTCTTTCAATATTAGATTTGCTGTAGCATTTTTTCTTTTTTTGATATTTGGCTTTTTATTAAAAATTAAAGATAAAAGAAATCTGTCGCAAAAAGTTGAGATGAAAAAAATTGAGACAGATAGAAGCAGAAGAAAAGCTAAAAAATAACTGCTAATAAGAAACAGTTATTTTTTGCATTAACAATTTACCATTAATAATTAAATATTTAGATAAATTATCTTATGAAATTAGTCAATACCTCAACTTTTGTATCAGGTTCAGCTATTTTTTCTTTTGCAAAATCTTTAAGTTGTAATAGCCAGGCCATATTTTTTCCCAGATTCTGCATGGTCTGAATACCTTCAGGATCTTGCCTGACTTCACCTTCTTCCATACCGAACCCCATATTCCAGTATGTCGAACCTACAACAATCATTTGACATATTGTAAAGAATGAGTTCAATGAGTGTAGGGTAGGAACTGCACCAGCTCGTCTGACAGCCATTACACCAGTTCCAATTTTTCTTGCGAATACATTACCACCGTTGGCAAAATTCAAAAATGAAATTCTGTCAATAAAAGATTTCATTTGTCCTGAAAGGTCTGCACAATAAACTGGAGAACCAAGTATTATGCCGTCAGCCTCACGCATTCTATTAAATTGATCATTGAGATCATCTGTTTTAATAACGCATTTACCGTCACCATTATCAAAACATTTCATGCATCCCATACAGCCACGGTAAGGTTTTGAAGCAATATTAATTTCTTCAGTTTCTATTCCTTTTTTTTCTAATTCTTTGAAAACTGTTTCTATTAGAATATGTGTATTACCTTTTTTCCTAGGACTGCCGTTAAATGCAATAACTTTCATGTTCATCTCCTTATATAATAAAATATTTAATAGAATCAATTAACTTAAAATAATATTTGTCATAATTGCAGCGCCAACAAAAATAGAATCTTCATCAGCTTCGTATTTGGGAGAGTGTAGAGGTTCTATTATATTCTTTTCTTTATTTCCGGAACCAACAAAGAATAAAGCTCCTGGAATATTCTGGGTGAAATAACAGAAATCTTCAGATGCCTGTGGCTCAAGATCAGAGTTTATGTTTTCTTTGCCGACTATATCCATTGCAGATGATATTATTTTATCTACATTGTCTTTATGGTTGAAAGTTGCATCATAACCATAAATATATTCTAAAGTACATCTATATCCTGAATTGTTATATGGTATCAGTGAGTCTTCCATCATTTGGTAAATAAACTTACGGTCTTCATTATATAATGTTCTTACAGTTCCCGACAGTTTGAGTTCATCAGGAATAATATTAAAAGCATCTCCTGCGTGTATGCTTGTAACACTTAAGACATAGTAATGATTACTATTTAATCTTCTTGAAATACTTGATTGCCAATGAGTCATTAGATTTGCTGCAGGTGCAATAGGGTCCAAGCCTCTATCCGGCCTTGCGGCATGACATCCTTCTCCCTTAATAGTCAGATTGAATAAATCACCTGCAACTGATGCTTTTTTAGGAGATATGCCTATTTTTCCTACTTCAAGAGTTGGATCATTGTGAAGTCCATATATTTCACTTACACCGTCAAGGCATCCATTCTCTATCATAAATTTTGCACCACCTGGAGGAGTTTCCTCACAGGGTTGAAAAATGAAACGAACGTTACATGAAAGATTGTCTTTTAAGCTGATAAGCAGTTTTGCTGAAAGCAGAGCTGTCGACATATGAATATCATGTCCACACATATGTGAAACACCTTCATTCAGTGAAATATATTCATTGTTGTTTTTTTCAAGGATTGGAAGAGCATCCATATCTGTTCTATAGGCAATTGTTTTAAAATTGTCTGAAATAATTAGATCCGCAGTGAAACCATATTCCCAAGAATCTTTAATTTTATAACCAAGTTCAATTAATATTTTTTTGCAGTATTCTGAAGTTTCTTTTTCTTGGTGACTTAACTCAGGATACGTGTGTAGATGATGTCTATTGTCTACAGCCCATTTTTTATATTTGAAAGCTTTTTCCAATAACCAATGCATATTGTAATCCAGTCAATAAGAGATTTATTAAAAGAAATAGATTATTATATATAAAATACAGAATATAGAAAAATAACCAAATGATGATACTTTTTAATCAGGTATTTTTTGCATAAAAACATTATTATAAATCATTAATTCAGAATTAAATAATTATGGGTATTATTAAAGTTGATCAAAATAGATGCATAAAAGACAAAATATGTTCAGATGTTTGTCCAAAAAATATAATAGAAATTGATGACAATGGTTACCCTTTTATCCAAGAATCCAATCAGTTCGAATGTATCAACTGCGGTCATTGTGCTTCTATCTGCCCAACCGCGGCTTTAATGCTCCATGAAATAAAGCCTGATACCTGCCTTGATATTCCTGAAAATTGGAAAATCTCTTCTGAGCTTATAGAGACTTTTATGAAGAGTCGAAGATCAGTAAGAGCCTATAAAGGGAGATCTATCGAAAAAGAGAAACTGGAGAAATTAATTGATATTGCACGATATGCTCCTTCAGGTTTAAATCTTCAGCCAGTTAAGTGGAAAATTCTAAATGACAGAGAAAAACTTCAGCAGATAGTGAATTTATCTATAGACTGGATGAAATATGTTATCAGAGAGGAGTTCCCATGGGCTGAGGCTCTTGCCATGCATAAGCATGTTGATGAATATGAACAGGGAAAAGATCCTATTTTGAAAGGAGCGCCTGCAATAATTATAGCTTATGGCGATAAAAAAGAGTCAAGTCTGGAAAAATCTTCTACCATTGCTTTATCATACTTGGAACTGGCTGCTTATTCATTTAATCTAGGAACTTGTTGGGGGGGGTATTTTGAAGCAATTTTGAAATTTTGTAAACCAGTTAGAGATATAATCGGATTGACTAGAAAAGATCAATGCACAGGTGTTCTAATGATTGGATACCCAAAATATAAATATAAGAAAATCCCCTTGAGAAAGCCTGCAGATATAACCTGGTTATAGATCTAATAGCTAATTAATAATTGTTAATGGTTAATGTCTTGTCCTGATACAGTTTATCAACTATCATAATTAATAATATCATCTTAAAAAATTATATAAAATTATGAACTTATCGGGTATTAATTTAAACCTCTTAGTAGTTCTTAACGCTTTGCTGGCAGAAAAAAGTGTCTCTTTGGCTGCAAGAAAATTAAAAATGACACAACCTGCTGTCAGCCATATGTTGAAACAGCTTAGAATAATATTTGATGATGATTTACTTGTTAGAGGTCCGTCTAATCAAATGATTCTAACAAAATGTGCTAAAGATTTGATAATTCCGGTCAGTGAAGCAATTATTAAATTTGAAAATATTTTTATTAAACAGAAATCATTTGATATTTCAGTTGCTGAAGCTGATTTTAAGATAGGAATGAGTGATTATGCTTCACTACTTTATATGAAGGGACTCTCCGAGATTATCGAGAATGAAGCTAATAATATTTCATTCACTATAAATCATTTGAATAACTTACATGAATATGATGAATTTGACTCAAAAAATCTGGATCTTGCAATAGGCTTTTTCTCTGTTGATACTAAAAATATTATATCAGAACAGTTATTCCTTACAGAACTGGTATGTATTGCTGCAAAAGATCACCCTGCTTTTAATAAAAGAAAACTTTCAATAAATACTTTTTTTGAATATCCATATCTGAATATTAGTTTTCGAAGCGACTGCCAGGAATTAGTAAGCCAGACAATATATAAGAAGACTGGGAAAAAACTTAAAATTTCGATTACAACTCCACATCTTTTGGTTGCATTAAATACAATACAGAGTTCTCATTACCTTGCTATTGTACATGAAAATATTGCTAAAAAATTTGCTGAAAAGTTTGATATTGATTATCATGATCTTCCGTTTCCGTCACAAAAAATGATTTATTCAATGTATTGGAAACGAGAAGATGACAGTAATGAATCTCACCAATGGCTAAGAAATACCATTAGACAAATAACTGATCAAAACGAGATAATTTAACTTTATTATAAAATTGCCGCTTCTGCCATAGCTTTGATGTTTTCCGGAGGTACATTTGGCAGCAGAGCTTCATGGCTTGGACTTATAATTAAATTAGGTGATAAACTGTTTTTGACTCTTATTACATCATTGTAAACTTCTTCAGGAGTTCCTGTCACGAGCAGTTCCTGCGTATCTATGCCTCCCATAAATGTTATTCTTCCTCCAAATTTTGATGATAGGTTATCAGCATCCATCATATGAGCTTTTGCCTGGAGTGGGTGCAGGCAGTCAACGCGGGCATCAATCAATCTATCAATTACTTTATAAATGGCTCCACAGGAATGTAGAATAACCTGATACCCATGGGAGTGAGCCTGATCTGTGAATTTTTTGAACCAAGGCATTATGAATCGATCAAACATTTCAGGGCTGCAAATCAAATCTTTCTGTGTACCGAAATCATTACCGAAAAAGAATCCGTCAATCATATTACCGGCTTTATCAAAAAATCTTTCATTAGCTTCAAAATAGAATTCGCATATTTTATTGGTTACTGCTTCCACTACTTCCGGATGTGTATACATTTTTATTAGATAATTTTCCATCCCGAAAAGATCCATAAGGTTATGATAAAAACATGTCCAGAATCCACTGGCACGATATACATTTCCTGTATTTTTCAATATATTTAAAGTTTTATCAAAATTAAGATATTCAACTTTTGGCCACGAGTAAGATTCAATTTCATCTACAGATTCACAGTCAGCAAAAGGTCCAGGTGCTCCATGCATCTCTTTTGCTGCCCCTAAGTCAAATATTTGTTTTCCTGAAGGATCATTATATGTACCTTCAATGTATTGCGGGCATATCCAGCGAACATCATCATTAAGAAGAGTTCTTAATTCTTCCTCTGTTTTGGTTCCAAAAAAATTATGAAGAATAGGCCATGTATCATCATGGGGATTTCCTAACCAGAATCCGCATCTGTCTACTTTCTTTCTTGATATGATTCCCTTGATTCTTTCTCTGCTGTTCATGCTTCTTCTCCCCGATTTCAGCTATATATAATTTTGTTTAAAACCTATTATTAGCAGTTAATAATACTTTCATTCAATGATAATGTACAGAAATTTTATTAAATATCTTTAAATAAATATTAATAAGGAGAAATATTGAATAAGAATTGCAGCTCTAAGGTTTTCTGGTAAGCATACAGACTGTTATATCATCAAATAAAGTACCCTGTTGAAACTCTATGACTTCATTTACCAATCCATCTATTATTGATTCAGTTTCGTTAGAAGAATTATTATTCAAGTATTTTATGAGCCTTGTTTTTCCGTATTCTTCTCCTTTTTGAGAAAAAGCTTCTATTACTCCGTCTGTATAGATGAAGACTGATGAACCAGGTTGTAAAACAGTTTTCTGTTTACTGTATTCACTGTTTCCTATAACTCCCAGAGCAGGACCGTTTAATGCTCCAAATTCTTCTATTTTTCCAGTTTTTGTAATTTTGATTGCTGGATGATGGCCTCCGTTTGCATAAACAAATTTACCGGTAGCAATTTCGTAATAAGCTAGAAATATTGTGACAAACATTGATGACATATTCTCTGATGATAAGATTTCATTTGCCTTTTTCAAAACAAGACCAGGATCATTATATTCTGTTAAGGCAATATTTTTGATTGTAGTTCTGGCTATAGCCATAAAAAATGCTGCCGGAAAACATTTTCCCGAAACATCCGCAATAAGGAAAGCTATTTTATTTTTATCAAGAAAGAAGCCATCATAAAAATCACCGGAAACTTCTTTTGCGGACAGCAGTTTTGCTTTAAGCACAAATTCAGCTGTATCAAATTTAGTATTTAAGGATGGAAGAATATCTTCCTGAATTCTTCTTGCCAGTTTTATGCTGTTTTCTACAGATTCTCTTTTAACAATTTCCTCTTCAAGACGTTTTGTGTAGTTATTAAGTTGAACTCCAAGCGAGTTGAACGTAACAGCAAGATCATATATCTCTTTTATTCCCTTAGTTCTGAATTTTAGATGAAAATTCCCTTTTCCTATAAGTTTAATTTTACTTCTTAAGTGTTCAAATGGTCTGACTATATTTCGCTTAAAAATAAAATAAGAGACTACCAGGCAGATTATTACAACTATTATAAAGTTGAAAATAAAGTGAGTGATAATGTCCATGAAAACAGAATTGAACTCATTTTTTATACGCTGTAGACTATTATATAAACTATTGGTAGACGCTAACACCGCCATATTCCAGCCGTTAACTGGTATTGTTGTGAATGATAACAGATACTCTTTACCCTGTATAAGAACTTTTTTTTCACCTGAGTTACCGTCAATAATGTCTTTAGCAAGTTTTCTGATTGCCGGATCACTGGAGGATAAGAGGTTAATGTTCAAAAAGCTGCTTTTGTTTAAACCGAGTTCATTTTTTGAGTGAGGTAATGATAATAATTTATCATATTTACCAGGAAATGAAATGAGATTTCCTTTTTCACTTGTAAAGAGTCTTATTATATTATTATTATCGTAATATGATTTTATTCTATCACTGTAAAGTTTGTCTATCAGTTTGTTGTAATAAATATCAATTCCTACAATACCAGCTAAATTATTATTTTTATCATAATATGGATATAATAGTGTTATTATTAAAGAATCGAAGGTATTTTCATATACATTGGTCCATATGGGCTGATTTTTTTTAAACTTTAGTTTTAAACTTTTTTCTAGATTTAGTATATGTTTTCTATTCATATTAGTGTAATATTTTGTTGGATATTCTGAGTATGCAGCAAGTATCTTATTTGTTACAACAACCCATGCCGATGCATATATATCGTTGCTTTTACAGATTTCTCTAAGAAGTGGATTAACATATACTAATTTACTTATTTCGTTATTTATATACTGGGGTATTCCTTTTTCTTTATCGCCCCAATATGCTAAAATTGCGCCGTAAGGTACTGTGTTTTTTAAAAAAATATTTTTCTTATTCAGATTATTATAAATTTTTTTATCAGTATCATATGATAATATTTTGGTGTAATCTCTTTTTTTTAAATTTAAATTAGAAGACTCCTGTATTTCTACCGTTATTAGTTTTGACAGGTTTAGAGCATTCTTAAAAACCTGATTAATTAAGGTAGTCTGCTGATCAATATCTATTCCGAAAACAAGGCTGCTAATCTTATTTATATGAGTGTTAGTTTCGTTTAAAGCAAAAGATTTGAATTTTTTTATGTCATTCACTGAAACAATAAACAGCATAACTGAAGTAAGAGTGATGACTGAAAGTAAACAGACTATTACAATAGTATTTAGTTTAAAATGTTTCATATTTTATTATGTAGAATACATGGTGATTAACTCTAATATTTATATAAATTTTAGCCCAGTTTAAAACTATTACAATTCTGCTTAATTCTGTATATTAGTCACATGATTACTTTATTCTTTAATATTGTATGTTAATATTTATGAATTTTAGTTGACTATATCAACTAAACATGTATATTAGTTGAATAAGTCAACTAAGCAGAGGCGTTTATGAGTGAAAACATAAATTCAGAAAAATTAGATATAGATTCTTTCTATGAAGTATTATGCAGGCTTGAGCCGAGTAATTTACTAATTAACTATGATTCAGAATTGTCCATTAATGATTTTAAAGCCCTTAGGACAATATTTAGCTACACTCCGCATTGTCCTGTTCAGGCTATTGGAAAATCTTTGAATATTACTAAAAGTGGAGCTACAAGATTCATCAATAGATTAGAGAGTTATGGATTGATTAAAAAGTGTACTCTAGCAAAAGATGGAAGAGTATGCTGTATTATCCTAACTGATGAAGGGCACAGAGTGTATAATGAAGCTACTGAATATTGTAAAGCAAAGATACTTAAAATTTTGTCCAATCTAAACCAGGAAACTAAATTGTGCATGAATGAATGTATTGGAGATATTCTAATTAATATAACAAAAAACAGGGATGAATAATTATTATGAGTTTAGAAAATAAACATTCGACATGTTGTTCTAGTAGTGCAAGCTCATGCTGCGATACATCTTCTGCAAAGCAGGAAGTTTCATTCTTGAGTACATATTTAAATTGGAAAGACAGAGTAGGGCATTGGAAGGTAAGGTGCAGTTTTAGCAGAATGAACTATAAAGTTGAGCCTGGACTTTATGGTGTGGGGAAACCAAGTAAAGATTCTCCTGTTTTAGTTTCAGCTAATTATAAATTAAGTGTTGATAGATTGAGGACACAGTTAACCGGAAGAGATGTTTGGATTCTAGTCCTAGATACAAAAGGTGTGAATGTATGGTGTGCTGCCGGGAAAGGCACTTTTGGAACAGATGAATTGATAAGCAGAATAGAAGAAAGTGGTCTAAGTGAGCACGTTTCTCACAAAAATCTAATTGTCCCTCAATTAGGGGCTACAGGTGTAAGTGCACATCAAGTAAAAAAAAGATGTGGGTATAATGTAAAATTTGGACCTGTCAGAGCAGAAGATTTACCTGAGTATATGGATAACAAAATGACCGCTAGTGAAAAAATGCGAAAAGTAGATTTTCCTATGATTGAAAGAGCTGTTTTGATACCTGCAGATTTTGTACTCACAGGTCGCAATGTTATTATTGCCGCTATCATTTTAGCTTTGATTGGAGGATTTGCAAATGGAACATATAGTTTTTACAGTATTTTAACTACAGGCCTAATATATGCCCTGATGTTAATAATTACATTTGCAGCAGCATCTGCATTTGGCCCATTACTTTTACCTTGGCTTCCTGGAAGAGCATTTGCTGTTAAAGGCGTTTGGATTGGTATTGTATGTTTTATTTTTATAATATTATTCGGCTATGATTATGGAATGCCAAATCTGTTAAATTATTGGTTCAATTTTGCGGCCTGGCTATTAATTTGTTCATCTTTATCCAGTTTTGTTGTTATGAATTTTACCGGTGCATCAACATATACATCTCTTTCAGGTGTTTTAAAAGAAATGAGTTATGCTGTACCTATTCAAATTGTTGCCGGTATTATTGGAGTGATATTATTAATTGCGGGAAGATTTATTTAATTGCGGAGATGTTGAAATGAGTACTTTTAGATATTTAGAAAATGTAGCAACTCTTGAACTAAAAAGTGAGAAATGTATCGGTTGTAAAATGTGTATGGAAGTATGCCCGCATGCAGTGTTTAAAATGGATAACAAAAAAGCAGTTATTAAAGATAAAAATGCGTGTATGGAGTGTGGCGCTTGCATGTTGAATTGCCCGGTAAAAGCACTAAAAGTGCGTTCCGGTGTTGGTTGTGCTGCTGGTATTATCGCTTCAAAAATTGGATTGGAAATAGGAGGATGTGATTGCAAAAATTCAGCCAATGCAAATTCCTGCTGCAGTTCAGATGATTATGAGTAGAACTTTGAACATATAACTTAGATTATAATTCTAGATCAAAAAAATTTAGTTATACTATAAGATTTTCAATAGAATATTCTTAGTGTAAAACAATGAAAATTTTTATTAAACATTTACAAATATTTGCGTTAAAAAATTTCTTTTCCCTTATAATAGTCTAAAGATTGATAATGAAAATAAAATTCTATATAGATAATATTTGTGGAGAAATGATGTTAAAGAAATTTTTATTTGCTGTATTTATGTCTTCGGTAGTAATTTTTAGTTCTTGCAGAACTGAGAGTATTCAGTTGGAAAAAGCTGTAGAAACAGACCCTTTGCAGGATACTGAAATAGTAATAACTGATTTAGGATATCCGGAAGTTGATAAAAATGCTCAGTTTACCGGACGCTATGCTGCAAATACAGTTATCAAATATTCTGAATTAAATGATAAAAATGATTCATCTAAAGCTCTGAGGTCATTATTCAGAAAATATTGGGCTGATGAGGATAATAAAGGAAAAACTTCACTGAGCATTACACAGGATCAGTTTGAAAAAGATTGTCTCGTTCCTTATATAAATGGACTTTGGATATCATCTGAAACCGGTTTGCTGAGATTGGTAAACAGGGACTATATTTTTAAACTTGCTAAAGATCATATGATAAAATTAAGCCCTAAAACATCTACTTATTCTTACAATATGCAGAAATTGAACGGTTGGCCTGTGTATTATCCACCTCAATTTAAGAAGCTTGTAGAAGATAAAATTGGAGATGTAAAAGGAACGGTATTATTGCCTCTTCCGGAACAGAAACCTGAGCCGAAATCTTTGGTGCTGAAAAATGGAAAATGGGAAAATCAGGAAGTACTTTATAATCATATTGGATTGTTATATTTGCCTAATAATTACATTGTTCCCGGGGGGTTATTTAATGAGATGTTTGGATGGGATTCATATTTTATGATTCTGGGACTTTTGAACAGCTCTAAATATATTTTAAATAATCCAGAGAGTGAAATATATATGGCAGAAAAAGGTTATTATAAGGCAACTGCCTTAGATGCTTTTAGAATGTTTAAGATAGCAAAAGGAATGGTGGATAATCACATTTTTGAAATTAATTTTTATGGTGGTTATATTTTAAACGCTAACAGGTTGTATACTATGGAACGTTCTCAACCTCCTTTTTTAACAATTGAAGCGTTTGATGTTTTCAACTTCTGGGATAAATACGGAGAAAAATTAAAGAAAAAAATTGTTTCGCTATCACTTAACGGCAAAGTGCAATTTGCTAATGATGAATTGAAGGAATTAGATTATTTTGATACTTTAAGTCCATATTTAAAATCAGATAATCATTCAACTAATTATAATCCTCCTGCAAATTATCAGGAATGGATGGCTAGAGAAGTTCTTCCGGCAGCAATTGCCTACTTCAACTATTATGCTAAACCTTCGGTCGTTTACGGTAACTGGAGTCCTTATGATAAATATGATGAAACAAATGATTATATTTATCAGGATATAGATAAAAATATAAATAAAAATAAAAGGGTGGTTACAGTAAAAGCCAATGGTAAAAAATATAATATTTCCCGATATTACACTGAAGGTGAAGGCCCGTGCCCTGAAGTAGTTTTCAGTGCAGATAAGGTGAACAGAAGCTTATATGATAAAGTGTTCTGTGATTATTTTAAAAAGCATCCTGAAACTAATCCGGAAAATATATTTTATGATACAAAAAGCGGAAAATTAACGGGTTGGTTTTATAAGAATGATAGAGCCGTTAGGGCTTCCGGTTTCGATTTGTCTGAAAGATATGGATTTGCCGGACAAGAATGCCTGGATTTCTGCTCGGTTGCATTGAATTCTTTATTATATAAAATGGCAGATGATATTAGTCATATTGCTAAATATGAAAAAACCAATGAAATACTGAGTGATACGAATAACTCGTTCGGTATGGACAATGATAAGATGGATGAGGAAATAGAGTATGTCAGAAAATGGAGAGCATCTATAAAAGATTATATCAACAGTGAACTTTGGGATAAGAATACTAAAGGTTATGCAGACAAACGAATAACCAAAAGAAATGACAAAAATACAGAATTCACTTATCCATATGTGACTAAATACTGTCCTTTCGATTTTGGAATAGCACAAAAAGATTATTCGCCGAAGTGTCAGAAATATCCATTTATTCCTTCCCAAAAAAGTATTAATGAGTTTAATAAAATATTTAAAAGAGATGATATTAAAAAATTATATGGTGTAACAACAAGCCTTCATAATACAAATGGAGCTACTCAATGGGACTTTCCAGTAGCTTGGGCTCCGAATGAATATTTTGCAGTTAAGGCTTTAGAAAACAGAGAGATATCGAATGAAACGATAAGCCAGGGATGGCGGGATACTATTGATATTTATTTTGTTAAATATGGTATAATAATTGAAAAATATTTAGCATATAATCCTCTTGGAGAAGTTAAAGTGACAACAGGTTATGCTGCAAATAATGCAGGATTTGGCTGGACTAATGGCATGTATATGTACTTCTTCAATAACCGCGTTACTGTGGGGAGTAAATTCGGAGGCTTTCAATTAGATTCAAGTAGAGCATCCGTATTAAAAAAGATGAAGGAAAATAATATTCCCATTCTAAAAAAAATTGATGATAAAAAAACTAATACCTTAACATATTTTTTTAAAGGTAATCATTTTTTTGAAGATGCTGATAGCAGTGCACTAATTTTTTATAAAAACAAATTATGCTATTATCAGGTTATTTTTAAAACTCAGAGTGATAAAATAAATGCATTATATAGCTCTCTGGAAGAGCTGTTGAGCAGCAAATTTGGAAAACCTGAACAGAAAAAAAGTGGGCCATATTATGAATCTATTTTTAACTATGGTGATAACCATAGAATAGTATTATTAATGGACTATAAGAAAAGAACTTATATAAATTTAAAGGCTGTAGACACTTTAATTTTTAAGAAAATATTAAATGCCTCCAGTGAATAAAAGTCCTATACTAATATCATTTTTTTTATATAAAGATTCTATTTATGTTGTATTCTTAGAAAAAGGCTGTTCTTTTTAATATTAAGAAAAACAGTAGAGAGTAAATAGAAAAGTACTCTAATTTGACCTTTATATGACATGAAGAATTTAAATTTAAAAATCGATAATGACAGTATTCTGAATTTAGATAGTTTTGTTCATGCTTCAGTATTAATCCCAGTTTTTTACGACAAAAATGGAGCAGCTCAATTTATTTTTCAGGAGAGAGCTGCACATATTAGACAAGGAAGAGAAGTCTGTTTTCCAGGAGGAGTAGTTGATGAACAGGATAAAAATACTAAAGCTACAGCAATCCGTGAGACAGTGGAAGAATTAGGTGTTCAACCAGATAAAATACGAATAACAGGAAAGCTGGGTAAATTATTTGCTCCAATGACTGTCTTAATTGAAACTTATCTTGGAATCATTGATATTGACGATATTGATGAGTTAGATTACAGTCGTGATGAAGTTGCAAAAGTATTTTCAATTCCGGTTGATTTACTTGCATCAATGAAACCTGAAAAATATACAGTGATTTCCCGTGTCCATCCTACTTACAGAGATGAAAATAATAATGTAGTAGTTTTATTTCCTGCAAAAAATCTGGGCCTTCCGGAAAGATATTGGAGATCATGGGGTGGTAGAGAACATGAAATACTTCTATATAATACAGATCATGGAAAAATTTGGGGTTTAACAGCACAGCTGGTTTGTCGCTATTTAGAAAATTGTTATAGAAAATAATTTTTAAATTATTAATACTTAATTATAAATTGTTAATACATAAAAAATTAAGTATCTGAAAATCATTAACAATTTATAATTAGAATTATATTATTCTTTTGTCCATTTAGATTTGTTCTGTTCCAGAAATAGTATAATTTCATCAGACTCAAGTATAGGTTCACCGTCAATTACAAGACATGGTACCTGTGTATTTTTATTCATTTTGAGTAGATTTTCTCTGTACTCTTTATGAACTTTTGTGTCTAAAAATATAATATCATGCTTTTTATCTTCTAAATATAAAAGCACTTTCTGACAGAAAGGACAACTTTCAAAATAATAAAGTTCAAGTTTCATAATTATACTATTGATTTAATTCGACCAATTCGATGTCAAAAATCAAAGTTTTTCCAGCTAAATGATGATTAGCATCAAGGCTTACTTCTTTGTCTGTAACTTCTGTAACTGTGACGGTAAGTGGTTGTCCATTTTCCTGTTTTAACTGTAATTTTTGACCTACTTCAGGTTTAATATTAGGAGGAAACTGCTCAATAGGGAATTTTGCAGCTAAATGATCATGGCGAATACCATATGCCTCTTCAGGAGGTATAGTTACAGTTTTTTTATCATTTAATTTCATTCCATGAACACCTTTTTCAAAACCTGGTATCATTTGTTTTGCACCCATTTTGAATTCAAGCGGATCACGATCTACTGAACTGTCAAAAACTGTTCCGTCTTCTAATTTTCCTGTATAATGAACTTTTACTGTATTTCCATCTTGTGCCTGTGACATATCTATATCCTTTAGTTACTTTTAAAACTTCTTAATTTATTATCTTTTTATGATATAACAAATGGAATAGAAGCATTAAACAATCTTTATAGGGCAGGGAGGTAGTGAATCGAGGAAAATTTTTCCATATCGTTTAGTTATTAGTCTGTTATCGAGCAGCACTATAATTCCAGTATCTGTTTTACTTCTTATCAATCTTCCTATGCCTTGTTTAAATTTCAAGACTGCCTCAGGTAAAGAATATTCCATGAAAGGATTTCTGCCTTCTTCCTTTAATTTGTCAAGTCTGGCTTCAATCAGTGGTTCTGAAGGGACGGAGAAGGGAAGTTTTGTAATTATAACATTACTTAATGCTTCGCCGGGAACATCTACTCCCATCCAGAAACTAGTAGTTCCGAAAATGACTGAGTTGACATCTTTTTTGAAAAATTTTAGCATATTAGATCTGCTTATTCCATCACCTTGAGCAATAAGAGTAATACCTTTACCAGCAAAATATTCAGAAGTCATCTGTTTCACTTTTGACAGTAAACTGTAGCTTGTAAAAAGCACAAATGCCTTGCCCTCTGTTTGGATTACATATTTTTTAATCTGTTCAGAAATGGAAGATTCATAAAAATTATCTCTTGGATCAGGTATTCCTTTTGGAATAAAAACACAACTCTGAGTAGCGTAATTGAATGGAGAACTTAGTATCAACTCTTTTCCTACGAACCCAACTCTGCTCTTATAAAAATTCAACCTGTTTGCTACAGACAGTGTAGCACTGGTAATAGTTACAGGATAACCTTCTGTAAACAGAGATCTATTTAAAATTTCAGGAACATTCAGTGGTGAATAATTAAGTGTTACATATTGCCTATTATAATTATCTTCAAGCTCAATCCAATATACACTATCTTCTGCGTTCATCATTAAAAATTCAAAAATAGATTTTGTATAGCCTCTGCATTTTTGAAGCTGAACGTCTAATTCTAGTTTATAATTATCATCATCCTGTATTTTTAAATATTCATCAAGTTTACGTTCCAGTAAAGCTAACTGCCCTGTTATAACATCCTCTACAATATAGGGGCGATGAATTCGTCTCTGAGTAGCCTCATGAGTAGACATATATTCTCGGACTTGATTAAAAAAAGTTTTAACATATTCAAAAGTGTGTCCAGTAATTTGCCTTAGTTCTATGGCTTTTGATCCAGGTCTGATGAGAAGTCCTCTTCCTCTATCCGGGTTATAGAGACGCGTAAGCATGTTTAATAGTCCAGGTTCGCTAATTCTCGTTCCCATATATTTGGCAGTATTAGTTTCCAACTGATGTGCTTCATCAATTATGACTCCTGAGTATTGAGGTAAAATTCCACCTTCTATTTCTCCTTCTGTTTTCATTTTTAAGTCAGATAGAAAGAGAGCATGATTTGTTACTAGAAGGTTTGATTTTTCCCACTCTTTTCTTGCAGACCAGTAAAAGCACTTATTGAAATATTTACATTTTGGACCAAAGCAGTTCCCATGTTCGCAGCATATGCAATGCCAAACAGACAAAGAAGGTTCGAATTCCATATCTGATAAGCTTCCATCTTTTGTTTTTTCAGCCCACTCAGTGATCTTTGCTATATCTGACATCATGGAGTTATTAGGGAGATATTCTCCCTGGTGATCTCCGGTTGACATTTCCAGTCTTCTTCTGCATAGATAGTTTGTTCTTCCTTTAGCCAATGAAGCTTTAAAATCAACATCAGTGAGTTTTTTGAGTATTGGAATATCTTTAAAAATTAACTGTTCCTGTAAGTTGATAGTTTCTGTCGTAATGACTATAGGCCTTGGCTGTTTAAGGGCATAGAAAATAGCAGGAATTAAATATGCAAAACTTTTACCTACGCCTGTAGGGGCTTCAACGCAAAGATTGTAGGGCTCAATTAAAGAGCATGCTACATTAAGAGCCATCTCCTTTTGCTGAGGTCTTTCTTCATAGGTTCTTCCCCCATATTTTTCAGCTTCTTTTAGAGGTGTTTCAGAATCAAAAAACTTTATGACTTCATCGAGTATACTGTCTGAACCCGATCTGTTTTTTATCATTATCATAATATATAGAGTTTTAAATTTTGGGTTTAATGTTTTGAATTAATAAATTCAGAAGCAGCTTTAACTCAACATTTAAAACTCAAAACTCAGCACCTGAATGTCCAACTCATCTACTGTAATACCTAATCACTGCAGGTAAAAGTGTTATTAGTGCAAATAAGACAAATAAAAAACAAGTCAAAAAAGGAACTGTAGAAGCTTTTATAAAGCGTTTTTTATACACAAGTCTTCTTCTGTAAATAACGGAAAAAATTAGTAAAATAGGCAAGCCTGACATAGCAATATTCAAGTCGCCCATGTTTGTTGTCCAGGTAAATGCAAGGACGATAATTGAAAAAATAATTAAACAAAGGTCTATTACTACAAATTTTACAGATGAAAAATTTTTAACTGCATATTTGGTTATCAATTTTTTACAGAACATAGCAAATTTATTAGGCTCGCATTTCTCTAGTCTTTTTGTTAAGATTTTTGAAAATTTACCTACAATCTTATATTTATCAGAAAATTTAGTAATGAACATGATAAATTCATCTGCCGGTTTGCATTTATCAGACCTTTCTTTAAAAAACATTTGAGCATAGTTAGCTGCAAACCATAGCATTAATGCACTTCCGTAGAATCCCATAAAATCAAAAAATTTACCGCTGGCTTTAAACATATCTGGAAGAAAAAATATCAAAGCCAGTAATACTGATAAAAGAGCAAGATGTCTGGATTTGAACATTCCAATAAATTTATTTTTTCTAATATCAATTTTGAAAGCAAATCCTGTTGCAAGTATTCCAAATGCTATACCTGCTATTACATCACTTAGGTAGTGCCAGTTTGCCCAGTTTCTACAAAACGCAACAGCTGGTGCTATTACAACTAGCGGTGCCAAAACAGGAATTTCGGCCGCCAAAGGCACAACTAGCGCTGTTGCTGTTGCAGAATCGCCGCTTGGGAAAGAGAAGTCATTTCTTCCATTGGGACGTTCTCTATGCACTGCAGGTTTTAGTATACCTACCATTATTCCCATTAGAAGAAGTGTTAGAACGATTCTCCATCCAATTCTTCTTAATCCAACTGCACCCATTACTGCCGCTATAAAACCTAAAGTTTTTCCATCTCCAAAAAGCTTGATTACATCAATAAAAGACTCTAAAGTAGGAGTGCCATAATTATTGCGTAAATTCAGGACATAATTTTTCCACTCCATATCATATGGATGAGCAACTGCTGTGATGATCATAATAATAATGAATAATATATAATAGAAAAAAGGTCTTTTATATATAGGTTTATTTTTTATATCTTCAACATAGTAATTTGATAGTTTGAATTTCATACTTGCAGAAAACCTTTCTTTATGGTGTTTATCCGATATGTTTAAGTTTAGTGGATAATGTTAGAATTTGCTAACAGTAATATCGCCAGAAAAAACTGAATGAAAATTACCGCCTTTATCAATGACATATAACTGACCTGTTTCTTTAATATCAAGAACTTTTACTTCTAAAGTTTTATCATCTGAAAATGTAATGCTTATATTTTTACCAATCAGCTTATTCTCTGATTTCCATATTCTATAAACATTCTCTTCACTTTTTACTAACATCATTTGTTCAAATTTATTTAAGTGATGCAGTAGTATGTCTGATGTGTCTGTAATTGTAGTTATATTGCCTGTTTCTGCTAAAATAGATGTTGCAGGTTTGTCTATTTTTAATACTTGTTGTTCAGGCATGTTGAGGTTAATGCCCATACCTATTATTACTCCATCTATTTCACCTGAACTGTTAATGACCGATTCACAAAGTACACCTGCTATTTTTTTTTCTTTTATAAAAACATCATTTGGCCATTTCAGCCAGAATGAAAGATCTGGAGCTGTTTCTCTCAAAGTATTCAATACAGCTAGACCACCTATCCATGACGTCTTTAAAATATTAAAAGCCGGTTTCTTTAAAACAAAACTGGCGTACAAATTAACGTTACCGGGAGATTCCCATGTTTTACCAAATCTTCCTACACCTTCTGTCTGTTCTTTAGCGGCTATTAACAATTTATTTTCAAGGATTTTAAAATTTCTTAATGCATATTTATTCGTAGAATCAATTTTGTCTATCCAGAGTGTCTTATTCGTCATAATTAAAAACAATATCAAGCATTATACAGTAAAAGGTTTTATCTATATTATATTTTTAAAAAGTTTTAATACTAGCACTCATTACTGTTGATAGCCAGTTAATTTATTTATTAAAAATGAAAAATTACAATTTATGAATGAACAGATAATAGATCAATATTCTGTTTCTATTCAGCTATATTATATAACTCAATCGCTTAGTGGACTCAAAAAACACTAGACTTAAAAATTTTGTAATTCGTAATTCTATCCCTACTGTATTAAGTTTTATATTTAGCAATTATTAATTATTCATTTTTTATATTATTTAAGAAAAAGGTTCCCTGTTTATGAAAATGTCTAAACTTGTCGGCAGGCGCATTAAAGAAGACCCAAAAGATGCACTTACAGTCAGTCATAAATTTATTCTCAGAGGCGGTTATGCCAGGCTAGTTTCAGCTGGAATTTATTCCCTGCTTCCTTTGGGTAGAAAAATAACTAAAAAAATTGAAACAATTATTAGAGAAGAAATGGATGCTATAGAAGGGCAGGAAATACTGATGCCTGTAGCTTTACCTAAAGATTTATGGGACGAATCAGGCAGATATGAAAGTGTTGGAGATGAACTTCTAAGATTTAAGGATAGAAACGGTAAGGGAATGTTGCTTGCTATGACGCATGAAGAAGCAGTTGTTCATTTGGTAAGGACAGAAGTAAACAGCTATAAACAGCTCCCTTTTATGGTGTATCAGCTTCAGAGAAAATATAGAGATGAAGCCAGACCTCGCGCCGGTTTAATTAGAGTAAGGGAGTTTACAATGAAAGATGGATACTCTTTTCATGAAACTCAGGAATGTTTAGATGAATATTATTACAAAGCACATCAGGCTTATGAAAATATATTTAATAGAGTTGGACTGAGTGATACTATTTCAATAAAATCAGATTCAGGTATGATGGGAGGAGCTGTTTCTCATGAATTTATGGCTCTGTCAGAATCAGGAGAAGATACGCTTTTTATATCTCCTGACGGACAGTATAAAGCAAATAGAGAAATTGCAACAGCTTCATGGAAGTTTGAAAAAGAAGATGAAAAAGAACTGGAAAAAGTCCATACTCCAGGTAAAAAATCTATCGAAGAGGTGGCTGATTATCTAGGAGTCAAGCATGAAAATACCGGTAAAGCAGTTTTTTATACTGATGGTAATGATCACTTGATTTTTGTAATGATTAGAGGTGATTTTGAAGTCAACGAAAATAAAGTAAAAAAATATTTAAAGATAGGCCAGCTTGAATTTGCTTCTGATGAATTGATAGTAGCCAGCGGTGCACAACCTGGTTATGCCTCTCCTATAGGTATTAATAGAGATAAAGTGACTGTTCTTGTAGATAGTTCTGTAGCAGAATCGTCTAATCTTGTTGTCGGTGCTAATGAAGAGGATTATCATTTTAAGAATTTCAATTTTAAACGTGATATGATAGATGCCGAAATAATTGATCTTGCCACAGTCAGAGCAGGTGATCCATGTCCTTTAACAGGCGAACCTCTCGAAGAAAAAAGAGGGATTGAAGTAGGTAATATATTTCAACTTGGCACCAAATACTCTGATGCTATGAATTGTAAGTTTTTAGATAAGAATGGTAAATCTAAATCTATGATAATGGGATGTTATGGTATTGGAGTTGAACGAACTATGGCATCTGTAATTGAACAGTCATATGATGACTGGGGGCCAATATGGCCAATAACAATTGCACCTTATCATGTCCATTTATGCGCTCTTAATATAAAAAAGGAAGAAGTAAGAATTGCAGCTGATAAAATATATGATGAGTTTACAAAATCAGGAATTGAGATTTTATATGATGATCGTGGTGAAAAAGCAGGTTTCATGTTTAATGATGCAGATCTTATCGGTATTCCTTTTAGAATTATTATTTCTCCCAAGACTTTGGAAGAAGGTGCAGTAGAGCTTAAAATCAGGGGTGATAAAAACGATAAGAAACTATTGAAAATTGATTGTTTAAAAGAAACATTGCAGAAAATGATAAAAGAAGAATTCAGTAAATATTCTCAATAATTTTATGAAGAATATTTCAGATTTATTATAATATGAGCATTATTATAAAGAATAAAAATGAAATCGAAATGATGCGTCAGGCAGGTAAGCTTGCCGCTGATGTACTGGTAATGATTGCCCCCTATGTGAAAGAAGGTATTTCAACAGGTGATCTCAATTTATTATGCCATAATTATATTGTATTCAATCAGGGTGCAGTACCATCGCCATTGAATTATAATGGTTTTCCAGCATCGATATGTACTTCTGTTAATGATGTTGTATGCCATGGGATCCCTGATTTCAAACAAGTACTTATTGAAGGCGATATAGTGAACCTTGATATTACGGTTAATAAAAATGGATTTCACGGGGATACCAGCATGACTTTTATTATAGGATCTGCAAAACAGGAAGCGGTAAAACTTGTTGAAACGACTAAGCAGTGTTTATATGAAGCTATAAAAATAGTAAAACCCGGTATTAGATTGGGTGAAATAGGATATACTATACAAAAACTAGCTGAATCTCAAAACTATAGTGTAGTCAGGGATTATTGCGGGCATGGAATAGGACGTGAATTTCATGAACCCCCTTGTGTAGCTCACTACGGAAATAAGCACAAAGGTGTGATTTTAAAAGAAGGGATGACATTTACTGTTGAACCAATGATTAATCTTGGTGATTTTAGAGTAGTGACTTCTAAAAGAGATAATTGGACTGTTACATCACGGGATAACAAATTGTCTGCACAGTTTGAACATACACTTCTAGTAACAAAAAATGGATGTGAGGTACTTACCAAGCGTCATAATGAAATAATGATCTAACAAAAATAGGGAACCTGCACGGAAAGTGATCAGTAATAATATGTTAAAGTTTGAAATATTTTTGATATACATATTGAAAATAATGTTGATAATAAGTTCTGTTTTTATAATAATTGGTTTATATAAACATTTTTCTTCTTCCACAGAAATAGTTCCAGGTTCAGTCTTTGTTGTTTTATTATCTCTATCTGCTCTATGTATGAGTTGGGCGAGATTGGATGTTATCTGCGAAGTGGTAAAAAAAGCTGTATATGAATCAGGGATAGAACTTTTTTTAAGTTCTATGCTTGTTCTCGTATCGCTTCCAGTGCCTTGGTTTTGTAAATTATCTAAACTTGATAATACAATAATTGAGCCGGTACTTAAATACCTACATGTTATATTAGTTTTTCTGGCCTTGATCGTTGCTTATAGAGCGATTGTAAGATTGCTGAATCTGCTGTCTGAAAAGCGCAATTGTAAATAAGAGTCAATATAATGTAAAGGTATATTATTCGTTTCTTCTAAAAACAAAAATAGTTATATCATCAAAACGGCTGTTTTCTTCATAAGATGTAACTTCTTCAATAATTTTATCAACAAGGCGCTGCGGTGAAAGGCTCTGATACCCTTCTATCAGATGAAATAAATTCTCTACTCCAAATTCAATATCTTCAGGTGAAACAGCTTCTGTTACACCGTCAGTGTAGCATAATATTTTTTCACCGGTGCGCAGTTCACCAGTACCGTTGAGAAATTTTTCATCATGCTCCACACCGATAGGTAGATTTCCTAAATTACCGAAAGTTCGACATGGTTCATTATTATTTAATAAAACAGCATTATGGTGTCCGGCATTTGCATATATAAATTCCCCGGTTTTTATATCATAGAAATATAGAAATGCAGTAACAAACATACATTCCACATTATTAGTTGATAGAATTTTATTTGCTTTGTTGAATGCGGCTGCTGGGCTTTTTGATTTTATGCACGTATTTCTTAAAACTGTTTTGGCTAAAGTCATAAAAAAAGCTGCAGAAATTCCTTTTCCTGATACATCTGCAATAAGAATAGCTATTTTGTCTTTCTCTTCATTAAGATAGAAGAAATCAAAGAAATCACCAGCCGCATTTAGTGCCGGGAGAAGTTTTGCTGACAATGTGAATTCATTTCTTAAGTATTGATCTGTTACTTTAGGCAGAATTGATCTCTGTATGGAAACTGCTATTTTGATTTCATGTTCGAATTCTTTTCTGTTTTCAATTTCCTCTCTAAGTTCTTCTGTCTTTTCTTTAACCTGATGATCCAGTGTATTGTTCCAGAGATTTAGTTTTGCTGCATATTTTTTCTTATTTGCATAAAGGAATAAGAAAAGTATTGACAGTATAAGTATGAGAGTTGCAATTATATATAAAAGTAGATTCCGCTTATCTATTGTATTAATTTTCTTAGTGGAAAGAAGCATATTTTTTTTAAGTACGTCAATTTGCATATTACCATTTTGTGTCGCTAAAATAGTGGCGTTAGCAATATTGGCAGAGTCTAATATTTTATTTGCTCTTGTAAAGTAATCCTTTAGATAGTGATATGCTTTATTATATTGTTTTTGGGCGCTATAATAATCAGAGAAAGCAAGATCCAGTTCTCTTGTATGAATTGCTATCTGTCCAATTTCATCATTTAGCTTTTTTGCTTCAGTCAGCTGTATGTATGCTTGTTTAAATTTTTTCTGTTTGATATAAATTTTACCTGAATACAGGTAGGCAATAAAGGAAATATATTTTGTATCTCTATTTTTATTAGCAACTTTACTGAAAAGTATTAATGCTTTGTCATATTCTTTAAGAGAGAAATATATACGCGCTGAAATTATATTAATCAAAATAGAAAAATCACTATTATTCAGAACTTTGTTGATTTGTTTGCTTTCGTCAATTGCATTTTGTGCCTTGTCATATTTTTTTTCATCCAAGTTGATTAAAGCTTGATAGAATAGAACATCTATTTTAAGTTCTTTATTTTTAGTTGATTCAGCAATTGCGTTTGCTGCGTTTAAATAATATGCTGCTTCTTTAAAATTATCCAGATTTCTATATACATTGGCAATTGAAACATATATTTTTGCTTTCAAAAACGAATTATTGTTTAAATCTTTGTAGGCTGATAGAAAGTATTCAATAGATAAATAATTCTTACTGTAATCTTCATATATATTTCCTAAAATATATTTTGATTTTCCAATGGAGATTTTGTTCTTTGTTTTTACTCCTAAATTATATAGTTTCTCTGCATTAACCTTTGCATTTGCAAAATCTCCTGCCACTAAATAAAGTTCACTGAGTTTATAAAGTGTTTTTGCTTGGAGTTTGAGATTATCAGTTTGTTTTGATTTTTGCAGTACGAGTAGGTTATTATTAATATTTACAGTATTGTCATGCTTATTTAAATTATGGTGCGCTATTGTTGACTTAGCTTTATATATTAAACCCAAATCATGTTCATATCCTCTGCTGTATAAGTTTTCAGTTAAAGTAAATAGTAAACTAAAAATAATTAAAAAACTTAATGATTTTATTATTGAACGCCGCTTCATAATTATAAACAATTTTAATAATTTGTTTTTCTATATACAGTATATAATACATATGAAAACTAAAAGAATCAATAACCATCACCGTTTTACCCGTTAAGTAAAATATAACTGTTTTAATCTTATTTTTATGTCTGGTTTAAATTTTTTCTACCTTGCAAACAGTATATTTTAAAGCGGCAATTTTAGAGAATGGATCTTTCTCACTTCTTGTTAGAGTATTTACCAACGCTTCATTAAAATGCCAAGCCATGAAAAGTTCGCCTGTTGAGACACCTGATGTGATTTTAGCTGCTACTTTAATTTCTCCCTGTCTGGAAGTTAGTTTCAGGATTTCATCATTTTTTATGTTTATGTTTTCTGCGTCAGATGGATTGATCAAAACACACGGTTTATTTACGAATTCATTTAATGTATTGTTACGTCTTGACATAGTTGCAGAATGATACTGATAAAGAAGTCTTCCGCTATTGAGAATAAACGGATACTCTCTAGTAGGCTGTTCATTCTGCGGAATATAGTCAACTGGAAATAATACAGCTTTACCGTTCGGTGTGTTAAATTTTTCTTTGAACAGAGTTGCTGTGCCGGGATCATCCTTTGATAAACACGGCCACTGAATTTCTTCTTTAGTAATCCTGTCATATGAAATTCCTGCCATTATCGGAGTAGCTTTTGCAATTTCATCAAATATTGTACTTTCATTTTTAAAATTTCCGATAGATATTTTCATACGTTTCGCAATTTCAACAAGTATTTCCCAGTCAGCTTTACACAATCCCGGAGAGTCTACTGCTTTATTGATTTTCAGCACTCTTCTGTCGCTGCTGACAACTGAACCGTTTTTTTCTGCCAAAGCTGATGCTGGAAGAATAACATCAGCGTATTCTGTTGTAAGAGTAGGGAAAATATCAATAGCTACAAGAAAGTCAAGTTTATTAAAAGCTTCTCCAGTATGATTCAGGTTTGGGTCGGTATGCATAGGATTTTCACCCATTATTATCATGCCTTTGATCTCTTCTCTATGTGCTGCGTCTATGATTTCTATAGTAGAATATCCTACTTCAGAAGGTAAATCCTCTAATCTTACATCCCATAATTCAGCTATTTTTTTCCGATTTTCTTCATCATTTGAATGAATATAACCTGGATAGAATATAGGAGAACAACCGACATCAGTTGCACCCTGTACATTGTTTTGTCCTCTCGGCGGGGCTATTCCTGCATTATCTTTACCGATTTGACCTGTAATAAGCATCATATTTAATAGTCCGTAAACATTATATGTGCCTGTTAGTTGCTGACTCATCCCCATTCCTGTGGCAATAACTGCAGTTTTGGCAGAACCGTAGATTTCTGCGGCTTTAATGAGTTTTTCTTTTGCAACACCTGTAATTTTTTCAACATATTCAGGAGTGTATTTAGCAACAAGTTTTTTGAGCTCACCAAAGGCCTCCATGCCTCTTTCTACTCTGTTTTTAATAAAATTTTTATCAATAAAATTTTTATTTATTATTACATGAACTAAACCGTTTTGAAGTGCTACATCTGTTCCTAGTTTTGCCTGAAGCCAGACATCGGCATATTTAACTAAAGGGGTCCATCTTGGATCAACAAGTATAATTTTATTGCCTTTTGCTTTACCTTTTTTTAAATATGTGGCGGTAACAGGATGAGTTTCTATCATATTACAACCTGTAACAAAAGTACATTCAGTATTTTCAAAATCCTGTATAGAGTTACTGCCTGCTCCGTCACCGATTGATTTCAGCATAGCAGTTACAGTTGATGCATGACAAAGCCTCGTACAGTAATCCATGTTATTTGTACCGAAAACTATCCTGATAAATTTTTGAAAAATATAATTATCCTCGTTGGTACATCGTGCTGAAGCATATCCTGCCAATGCATTACTGCCATATTTATTTTTTATTGATGTAAATTTTTCTGCAATTAGATTCAGTGCTTCATCCCAGTCGGCTTCTTCAAATTTACCGTTTCTTTTTATCAATGGTGTAGTGAGACGTTCTTTGCTGTTAATGAAGTCATAACCGAAACGTCCTTTGACGCATAATCTTCCATTATTTGGCATAACATCGTGAATGCCTGTAGATCTTACTATTTTACCATTCTGTATCCAGTATTCCAATTGACAGCCTACTCCGCAGTAGGGACAGGTTGTTCTAACTTTTTTATTAATTTTATCAATTCTGAGTTCATTCCTATGAGGTTTTTCAACGATAGCACCAGTAGGACACAACTGTACACATTCGCCGCAACCGTCACATTCAGATTCTTTCCAGTTATCCAACCCTGCAATTATTCTGGAATCAATACCTCTCTCAGTGAAAGATAAAACCCTCTTGCCCTGTATTTCAGAACATGCTTTTATGCATCTGAAACATTTAATACATTTGGAGGAGTCATATGTTAGTACAGGAGAGCTGGTATCTTTTTCCTGTTTAATTGTTTTCCATATAGGTGGAAATTTTCTGTTTTCTTTTTTATCCAGACCGTATTTTATGATCAAATCTTTCAACTCATCATAATACGAATTGTCACCTTCTTCATTATGTTCTGAAAGCAGATAGTCAAGAGTATGTTTTCTGGCATCTTCAATCTCTTCATCAAATGCAGTAACTTCCATACCGTCAGTTACATTAATACTGCAGGCAGGTACGAATCCTTTTTGACCTTTTATTTTAGTTATGCACAGTCTGCATGCACCGGTGGGAGTTAAATTTTTGTGATAACATAAGTTTGGTATGTCTATATTATTTTCCAGTGAAGCTTTCAGTAAATTATCACCTTCATAGGTTCTTATTGATTTGCCGTCAATACTTATATTAACTTTTTTATTATTCATATCTGATATTACCTCGGCTTAATTGAGATTTAGAAGTTCACTTTTAAAATAACGGATAGCACTTTTAACCGGCATGATAGGGGACTGTCCCAGTGGACAAAGTGAATTTTTAGCCATATACTCTGTCTCCTGAAGAAGAATCTGAATATTCTTTTCTCTATCTTCTTTAATGTTTTTTATATCATCTAATATATTTAAAAGTTGTTTACAGCCGATTCTACATGGAGCGCATTTACCGCACGATTCATGCTTGAAAAATTCCAGTATTGATTTTAATATATCAAAAATGTCAGAAAAGTTATTGAAAACTATGACCGCACCTGAACCTAGTACTGCACCTTTTTCTTTAAGTTCATCATATCCCATTTGTGTGTCAAGGAGAGTTGAGTCAACAAATGTTCCGGCTGCACCTCCCAGCAGTGCTCCTTTGAATTCTGTACCGTCTATAACTCCGCCGCCAAGTTTATTGATAAGATCTCTAATAGTAATACCAAATTCCACTTCATAGTAGCCAGGATTGTTTATATTTCCGCTTAGATTAAATATTTTTGTTCCTGTTGATTTTTCTGTACCAAGTTTGCTGTACCATTTTGGACCATTCTTAATAATCGCCGGAATGTTGGCTAATGTTTCAACATTATTTACAAGTGTCGGTCTGTTAAAAAGTCCTTTTTCTGCAGGAAAGGGCGGTTTAATTCTCGGATAACCTCTTTTTCCTTCAAGTGATTCGAGAAGTGTCAGTTCTTCCCCGCATAGATAAGAACCTGCGCCTAACCTTACTTCAATATCAAAAGAGAAACCGCTTCCATAAATATTTTTACCCAGATAGCCATTATCATAAGCATCTGAAACAGCTTTTTTTATTCTTTGAATTGATAGAAAATATTCCCCCCTAATATACAAGTAACCTTTAGTTGCTCCGATGGAGTAAGCTGTTATCAACATACCTTCTATCAGTAGGTGAGGATCGTTTTCCATTATAACTCTATCTTTAAAAGTACCCGGTTCACCTTCATCTGCATTGCATACGAGATATACATTCCTGTTTTCATCGGTTTCATTTTCCGCATAGCTGCTGGTAAATTTCATTTTTAAACCTGTAGAAAAACCTGCACCGCCTCTGCCTTTGAGGTTGGCTCCAATAAAATTAGAAGATGCCAGTTCCTCAATTATATCTGAAGGTTTTAACTGCAGGGCTGATTGCAGAGCTTCGTATCCTCCCGCTGTTTTGTAATCATTGATATTTTCAGGATCAATCCTTCCGATGTTTTTCAGAACTACTCTTTTTTCAAGATTAGAAACGGATATACTGTCATGCCGTGTTTTTATATCGTTAATAAGATTGGCAATTTTACTTTCATCCATATTGCCGTGAACAGCCTGATTAATCATCATTACCGGAGATTCGTAGCAATGTCCAAGACACTCAGCTGTTTCAATGGAAAACAGTCCGTCTTTTGTAACTTCATTAACTGATATATTCAGTTTATCTTTTAGTATTTCAAGCAGGTATTTACTGCCTTTCATCCGGCATATAGGTGATCTGCATACCCTGATTACATATTTTCCTCTGGGAGTTAAACTGAACATTGAATAATATTTAGCTACTCCGTAAATTTCGGCGTAAGTACTGTTTAAATAGTCGGCTGTTTCCATCAGGTCTTCTTCTTGAAGATAATTAGCTGGGTTATTATTTTGCAATTCATGAAGGATAAGAAGTAGATTATCCTTACGTTGAGCAAACTTTTTGAGTATTTCTTTTGAGTTCATGATTTTCTCTCTATGTTGAAATATGGATAGGTTAGGATGCTTATGCCATTATTGTTTCATAACATTTTAAACTAAAGTTTATTATACGATTCTCTAGCCTATAATACGTGTTTGATTGTCTATAAATATAACTTTTGAATAAAAATTTAATTTATTTTTTTTTGTCGGATAAGTGTTTTCTTTCAAGCCTGGTAATTAATCCGATATAGTTACTTTTCGGGAGAATAACTGTTCTTGAAATTAAGGTATTAATTTTACCATTCTGATTTTTTGCATTTAGACTGAATCTGAGTTTTTCATGAGCAGAGTTTAATAATATGTTTTTAAATTCACCTTTGCTTTCTTCAGTCAGAATATCATTGAACTTCATTTGTGAATTCATCATCTGTTTATGATTTAAACCAAGTTTTTCTACAGACTCAGAAACATAAATAATTCTGAGTTCAGGTGTCAGAAGCCAAGTAATAGAGTGTGTATCTGATATAGCCAGTTCTAATAGTTTAATGATATCATCTATCTTTTTCCGTTCAGTAATATCTATTGAAAGTGTTAGAGCACAATCTTTTCCCATTATTTTTTTATCAGGGAAAGCATAGCGTGTTTCCACCCATCTTAGCTCCCCATTGGGCTTTAAAATTCTATAACTTCTTACTTTAGGCCATGAATTTGTTTCTCTGTATTTTAATTGCTCTTCTCTATCGTCGGGATGGATACAATTATCCATCCAGTAACCGGGACCGTATTTAAAGAATGTTTCAGAAGAGTAACCAAATAATTTTTCTTTAGCCTTATTCATAAATAGATATTTCTTATTTACTACATCGGTAACTGTTAAAGCTTCAGTCATGTAATTAACATTAGCTTCGAGAAGCTCTCTTATGGATTGTGCTTTTTTTCTGTCTGTTATATCTAAAAAACTTCCTGTAAGTCCGGCAATTTTTCCATCAGTATCAAAAATAGGAATTTTTGAGATTAGTGCCCATTGCTTTTTTCTTGTACCGGGAATACAGCCTTCAGCTTTAAGTATCGGTTTTCCTGTCAGAAGCACATTATAATCTTCTTCATGGTTTTGTTTGGCTTCACTAACCGGATAAAAATCTTCATCTGTTTTGCCAAGTACTTTGTAGGTTGTTGATAGTGACAGTGATTCATGAAAAGCATGGTTTGCTGTTATGTATTTTAAATTTTTATCTTTTACATAAAAAATAGAGTGCATAGAACCAAGGAGAGATTTTATTACAATATTTGCCTGGCGCAGTTCTCTTTGCTGTTTTTTTATTTTATTTATCAGATCATTTTCCTGTTCCTGTATCTGTTTGTCTGTAATATCTGATAAAGAAATCCAGGATTCAATTACATCAGAGAATTGTTTTTGTGAAGCCGGATATCCTGGCTGAAGATCAGATATTTCATCAGCTCTGACATTTAAAGCCTGTGCTAGAAGTCTAATTTTAATTTCTGATGGCGTGCGCTGACCTGATTCCCATACACCTAGAGTTTTTCGTGTTATACCGAGTTTTTCTGCAACCAGAGCCATTGATAGTTTATTATGTTTTCGGAGTTTTTTAAAAACATCATTATAAAATTCCATTAAAAGTCTTCCCATATAAAATGCTTAAAGTATACATAATAATGTGTAAAATTACACTTTATATGTAATTTATCAAATAAAGTTAGTCTTTTAATTATACTCATTATCTACAGTCTGTAATTTTAAAGATGTAAAAGGAATATTAGTTTTATTACAATTTATTTTCACCGGGAGGGAATAATGCAGCTTGTCGATTATCAGAAAATTGTAAATGATCGTTCAGCAAGAGCCAAATTGATTTCAGATTGCGGAAGTATTGAAAATGCTTTAGAGTCAGGGAAATTACCGAAATATTCAGATATTACTCTTTCAGAAGCTATAGTTTTAGGTTTGTTGAGGCAGGAAGTTAAAAGTTACATAAGTGTATTTGGGCATGGATCAACAGAAGTTGGTGAAGTGCTTCGAGTTTATGAACAGGAAGGTCTTATTAAAACATATTGCGTGAAAAATGAAATCGAAGCTTCCCATGCAGCAACTGCATTAAGATGGGTAACAGGAGAAAAGGCTGCTGTCATTACTTCAATTGGGCCAGGAGCCATGCAGGCATTGGCGGCTTCTTTAGTCCCAATATCAGACGGTATAGGTGTCTGGTATCTATTTGGAGATGAGACTACAGAAAATGAAGGATATAACATGCAGCAGATACCCAGAGATGAGCAGTATCTGTTCTTGAAAATGGCGAGTAACGTTGGTAATTCATACAGTTTGTATACTCCAGGTGCTGTAACCAGTGCTTTAAGAAAAGGTTTAAATACTGTAGATCATCCACATCGTGCAGGCGCATTTTTTATGCTTATGCCTATGAATACACAGTGTGAAATGATTGAATCATTTAATTTAGATGAACTTCCTGTCGGTAATCCTCCTGCTTTAGGTACTAGTACAGATAACAACAGATTTGAAAAAGCTGTTGAATTAATACAGAACTCTTCGAAAATTTTACTAAGAGTTGGCGGTGGTGCAAGAAAAGCCGGTAGAGAAATAGAAAAAACTTTAGATTTAGTGGATGGTGTTGCTATAACCAGTCCTTTGGTGTCCGGTGTTATTCCTTATAATCACCCAAGAAACTTGACTATTGCAGGTTCCAAAGGAAGTCTTTGCGGTAACTATTCTATGGATAACGCAGATCTTTTAATATCATTGGGATCAAGATCCGTCTGTCAATCTGACAGTAGCAGAACTGCTTATCCAAATGTAAAAAATATTATAAACATAAATGCAGATATTGATTCTGCTACACATTATAACAAAACAGTTGCGATTGTAGGTGACGTAACAGAAACACTGAAAAAACTAAATGCATTACTGGAAGATAAAAAACTAAATAAAGGGGCTGTTAAATCTGAGTGGTTTACGGCCTGTTCTAATAAAAAAGCTGAATGGATTTCATTTAAAGCTGAACGCTATTATACTCCTTGCCTTTTTGATAAAATATGGAAAAAAGATGTAATGACTCAACCTGCTGCATTGGAAATTGCTACTAAGTGGGCAAGAAATAATGATTCTGTATCTTTCTTTGATGCAGGAGATGTACAAGCTAATGGTTTTCAGGCAGTCGAAGATGATAAATTAGGTAGAACTTTTACTGATACCGGTGCCAGTTATATGGGATTTTCCACATCTGCACTTCTTGCCACTGCTATTTCTTCTAAACCATTTTATGGATTAGCATTCACTGGAGACGGATCTTTTGTAATGAATCCTCAGGTACTGATTGACGGTACCCAGCATGGTGCTAAGGGCTGTGTCATATTGATGGATAATAGAAGAATGGGTGCTATTTCAAGTCTTCAGCATGCACAGTTCGGAGAGGAAAATGATTATGCTACTAATGATTCTGTAGAAGTTGATTATGTTGCTTGGGCTAATGCAATAAAAGGAGTAAAAGGTATCTTCGGCGGTTATACACCTGAAGAATTCAAAAAGGCATTAAATGATGCTAAAACTCATGATGGCATAAGCTTAATTCATTTACCGGTTTATTTTGGACTTAATCCGCTTGGTGGGTTAGGTGTATTCGGCAGATGGAATGTAGGCAACTGGTGTGATGATGTTCAGAAAATGAGACATAAAATAGGTCTTTAAGGAACAATGTTCGTTTAGTATAGAGGGTAGAGGATTTAGTGTATGGAAGAGATATTTAATGTTATATGTCAAGCGCTAAATTAAGAGAGATTATAATGGATATTACTGAGCTAAAAAAAACTGCTCTGAATATAAGAAAGCAGATAATAAATCTTACAGCTGATAAAGGTGTCGGGCATACAGGAGGTTCGCTTTCTGAAACCGATATACTTACTACACTCTATTTTGAAATTATGAATGTAGATCCTGAATATCCTAAAATGGAAAACAGAGATAGATTTATTTTGAGTAAAGGACATTCAACACCGGGCTTTTATTCAACATTGGCTGAACGAGGTTTTTTTCCTAAAAAGAATCTAAATGAGTTTGATGAAATAGGCTCTATGCTACAGGGGCATCCATGCATGCATAAGACTCCCGGAGTAGATATGTCTTCAGGTTCCCTAGGACAAGGGGTATCTGTAGGTATTGGTATGAGTCTTGCAAAAGAAAAATTTGGTTTGGATTTTAAAACTTTTGTATTAATGGGAGATGGAGAACAGGCTGAAGGGCAGATTTGGGAAGCTGCTATGTATGCTGGGGCAAATAAAGTGAAAGATTTGATTGGTATAGTTGACTATAACAAAGTCCAGCTTTGCGGGACAGTGAGTGATATTTTAGAGGTTGGACCTTTGAATGAAAAATGGAAAGCATTCGGCTGGCAGGTATTAGAGTGTGACGGACATAATTTGCAGGAATTAGTTAGTTACCTGAATAAAGCTAAAGAGTTATCAGATAATGGTCCTGTTGTTTTAATTGCGCATACTGTAAAAGGTAAAGGTGTTTCTTTTATGGAGAATAAATTCCAATGGCACGGAAAAGCTCCAAATGAAGAAGAGAGACAAAAAGCTCTAAGGGAACTTGGCAGTAATCAGTAAATAGTGACTGCAGATGGATGAAAAAAGTAAAAATTTAGACAAATCTATTGATAGCTGGTTACTGATTACTTAAAAAAGAGGGATTTAATTATGAATATCGGAGATAAAATTGCACCTCGTGCCGCATTTGGTGATGCTCTTGTTGAATTGGGTTCAGAAAGAGATGATGTAGTTGTTTTAGATGCAGATGTAAGTGAAAGCACACAGACTGCAAAATTCGGTAAAAAATATCCTGATCGTTTTTATCAAATAGGCATTGCAGAACAGAATATGGTTGGAATTTCTGCGGGTATGGCAACTATGGGATTAACTCCATGGGTATCAACTTTTGCTGTATTTTTAGCTAAGAGAGCAGTTGACCAGATAAGAATTTCAGTAGCTTATGCAAATCAGAATGTAAAGCTTAATGGCGCATATGGAGGTATCCCTACAGGGAGGGCCGGAGCAACTCATCAGTCTGTTGAAGATATAGCGGTAATGAGATGTATGCCTAATATGACAGTGATTTGTCCTGGTGATCCCAGAGAAGTTAAACAGGCAGTATTCAGTGCTACTGAATTTATCGGACCAGTATATTTAAGAACAGTACGATGTCCAGTTCCTGTTATCTTTGATTCAACTCATAAGTTTGAAATTGGTAAATCTTATCAGCTTGCTTATGGTAGAGATATAACTGTAATTTCTACAGGGATGATGACACCAAAGGCTCTTGAGGCAGTTCAGAATTTAAAAATAAATCACAACATCAGTGCAAGGCTTATTCATATGCCTACTATTAAGCCGATAGATGTTGATGCGATAGTAAAAGCCAGCAGAGAAACAGGATCTATTATTACAGTGGAAAACCATAGTAAATTAGGAGGTCTTGGCGGTGCAGTGGCAGAAGTTATTACTGAATTTGCTCCCTGCCATTTAAGTAGATTGGGTTTTCCTGATGTATTTGGAGAATCTGGTGATGATGAAAAAATATTTAGTAAATTAGGTGCAAATGTTGAATCAATAATTGATGCAGCATTGAAAGATTGTAAGAAGAGAACTGCTGCTGCTTAAATCAAAAGGTGTAACAATGAAAATTGCAGTTATTAATGAAACAAGTTCTGCTAATAGAAATAGTGATATTTTAAACGCCCTTGAAGGAAGAGGGCATGATATTTTTAATTTAGGAATGACAGTGCCGGGTGCTGAACCTGAACTGACATATATTCATACCGGATTACTGACAGGTTTACTCCTGAATCTTAAAAAAGTTGATCTCGTTATCGGCGGTTGTGGAACAGGGCAGGGATTCTTAAATTCTGCATTACAATATCCCGGAGTATTCTGCGGATTAATTCAGAATCCAATGGATGCCTGGCTATTTGCTCAGATTAACGGTGGCAACTGTATTTCACTAGCCCTTCAGATTCAGTATGGATGGGCTGCAGATGTGAATTTGAAGTTTATTTTTGATAAACTTTTCTCTTTCGAAAATTTTGGATCAGGATATCCTGAAAATAGAAAAAAATCACAGGAACAGAGTCGAAACAGTTTAATAGACATATCACATAAATCACATAAAAAGATTCATGAAATATTAAATTCAATTGATAAGGAAACTGTGGTAACTGCGCTGAATTATCCTGGTGTTCCTAAGTTTATCGATTTAGATAGTATAGATGATGAATTATTAAGAAAAACATTATTTAATATATAAATTTTAAGATTATAGGAGTAAGAGTATGAGCAAAATTAAAGTTGGATTTGTAGGATGCGGCAGAATTTCAGATCTCCATTATTTAGGCTATAAAGATAACCCAGATGCAGAACTCTATGCTATTGCTGATCCAAAGTATGAAGTTTTGGAAAAACGTAAGAAAGAGTGGAATGTTTCTAAAACTTATCTGGATTACAAAGATCTTCTTAATGATAGTGAAGTTGAAGCTGTTGAAATACTTGCGCCTACAAATCTACATAAAGAAATTACTTTGGAAGCGATTAGGGCAGGAAAACACATTTCCTTGCAGAAACCTATGACACAACATTTAGAAGATGCTGAATGTATTGTTGAAGCTGCTAAAAAATCTGACAAGATATTTAAACTGAATGAACCTTATGCCACATATCCTCCACTTGTATTTGCTAAAAAACTGATCGATGAAGGTGTGATTGGAGATGTCCATAATTTAAGAATGAAAATGATAGCCTGGAACGATTTGTCCGGATGGGAAGTACCGCAAACCGCATGGGAGTGGCGTATTGCTGAAAATAAAGCTGGCAGACCCCGACAGACATTTGATCATGGGCACCATTTATGGGCAATTGCATGGTATCTTCTTGGAGATATAGAAAAAACATTCAGCATGATTGATTTTATGAAAGATGATTCAATTGATTCTCCCGGAGCTATTATATGGAAATATAAAGAACCTCATAAATTGGGAATGTGCGAATATACTTATTCAGATGAACTACATACTAAAAGTAAATATTATGCGAATGATGAATGGTATGAAATAACAGGTTCAAAAGGATTGATACAGGTTAATGAATGCAATGGTGATATTTTAGACAGGCCTACGGTGAGTGTTTTTACAGATGACGGATGGAAGCATTATGACAATATTCCAGCAGACTGGAGTGAAGGATTTATTAATTCGGCAAGGAACTTTGCCAAGGCCATTAAAGGAGAAGAAAAACCTTTAGTTACTGCAGAAGAAGGCCTAAAAATTCTGAGATTCAGCCACGCTATTCAGAAGTCTTCAAGGGAGAAACGCGAAATTTATATTGATGAAATTTAATAATTCAGTTGTTTATATATAAAAATTTAAAGATAGGGGAGTTATGTCAGAAACTAAATTAGATAGTATTAATTCATCAGCTAAGGATGACTCTTATGTCACTCCTCCATCTGAAATAGTTCCAACAAAAGTAAAAATAGGATATGCTTTTGGTGATTTTGGAGCTAATTTCTTTTTCCAGTCAGTAGCTATTTTTCTCATGTTTTTCTGGACAGATGTGTTTATGATATCTGCTTCAGCAGCTGGTTTGATTTTTCTCTGTTCAAAAGTATGGGATGCTGTTTCTGATCCTCTGATGGGATATGTTGCAGATCATACAGAATCAAGATGGGGGCAGAAAAGACCTTATTTGTTATTTGGTGCTGTTCCATTGGGTATTACTCTGTTTCTTCTTTTTGCTGCGCCTCCAATAACTACATATTCATTAAAGATTGTGTATGCAACTTTTACATTTATTGCTGTATGTACAATGTACACTGTTGTTAATGTTCCTTATGCAGCTATGACTGCTAATTTAACCCTTGATTCGAGAGAAAGAGGGAAACTGACAAGTTTCAGAATGATGGGAGCAATAATAGGTACTTTAATAGTTGCAACTTTAACAAAACCCCTTGTAGCAGCATTCAGCAATCAGGTGACAGGATTCAGAGTGATGGGGGTAATTTACGGTGTGGCAATTGCAGTCTGTACATTACTAACTTTCTGTATAGTTAAGGAAAGAGTCAGAACACATACAGAAGCTAATCCAGGAGGTTTGAAAGATATCTTTAAAGTAACTTTGAAAAATAAACCTTTTATATTTCTGTTTTTAGGTATATTCTTTCATTATACTTCTTTTCTAATATTTCTTGCTTCAGTTATTTATTTCTTTAAATATATTATACACAGACCTGATTTTGTAGCTGTTGGATTTTTCTTCATATATATACCTGCGGCAATAATGCTTCCGGTACTTTCCAGAGTAGGTAAAAGATTTGGAAAGAAAATTATGTTTAACGGTGGTATGACTATTTATGCAATTGGGTTATTATGTCTATTTTTTATCAAAGACTATAACATTGTAGTTTTAATTTGTATTTATACTGTTATCGGGCTTGGTACTGCTGCAATATATCAGGGACCATGGTCTACAATGCCTGACACTGTAGAGTATTCTGAGTGGAAAACAGGTTTACGACGTGAAGGCATAATATATGGAGTATTTTTCTTTGGGATGAAACTGGCAGCAGGTTTCGCTGCATTTTTAGTTGGATATATTCTTAGTATGGGAGGATATGTAGCTGATGGAAATCAAACGAGTACTGCATTATTTACAATTAGATTTTTAACTACAATTCTTCCTTTGGTCTGTTTCGTTATAGGTGCTTTTTTCATTTGGCTTTATCCGATTACGCATAAGTTCCATAAAAAAATGGTAGATGATATTGTAGATAGAATTTAACAGTAAAAGATTTAGCAAATTGTTGGTTTATTAATGTAATATAGAAATCCAAAAACGGATTAAAGTTTCATTATAGAATAAATTTATACTCTAAGGAAGTATTAATTATTTATATAAGGGGGGGGATTTAAGTAATGTCATTAGCCATGGGGCAAAGTAAAAAATTTAGAACGTTTAATGCAGTGCCGGTTGAAGATAACTCAAGTAGATTAGGTTCTGAAAGATTATCAAAAAAGTTAAAAATAGGATATGCCTTCGGAGATTTTGGAGCAAACTTTTTCTTCCAGGCCGTAGCAATTTTTCTTCTGTTTTTCTGGACAGATGTTTTTAGTATATCTGCGGAAACAGCCGGTATTATATTTTTAATTGCTAAAATCTGGGATGCTGTTTTTGATCCAACGATAGGATATCTTGTTGATAAAACGAATACTAGATGGGGGCAGAAAAGACCTTATCTCCTATTTGGAGCTGTTCCGTTGGGTATTATTTTATTCTTACTATTTGCTGCACCGCCTATTTCATCTGAATTAGGGAGAGCAGTGTATGCTGGTATTACTTTTGTAGGAGGATGTTCGATTTATGCTCTTGTTAATGTTCCCTATGCATCTATGACTGCAAATTTGACTAATGATTACAAAGAAAGGGATAGTTTAACAGGATTCAGGATGATGGGTGCAATATTAGGTACTCTTATTGTTGCTGTATTAACAAGACCGATTGTGCATGCTTTTGCAAATCCTGTTACAGGTTTCAGGGTAATGGGAATTATTTTCGGGGCAGCTATTTGTATATGCTCTTTAATACCATTTTTTGTAGTTAAAGAAAAAGTGAGAACCCCCAAAGGAGATCATTGTAAAATAACCGATGTTCCCAAAGTAGTTAAGAGTAATCCTCCAATGATGATATTGTATCTTGGAATATTTTTTCATTATAATTCTTATTTTATATTTTTAGCTGCTATTCCTTTTTTCTTTCAGTACTGTTTAAAAGGTATGGATTTTAGTACTATTGGTTTTTTCTGCCTTTTCGGAGGTGCTGCCTGTATGCTTCCTTTTCTAGTTATGATATCTAAGAAATTTGGAAAAAAAATAATGTTCAATGGTGGTATGGCTGTATTCGCTTTGGGATTGCTTTGCTTGTCTTTTGTACATACATATAGCATACCAATTCTTGTTATTGTCTATATATTAATTGGTTTAGGAATTGCCAGTATTTATCAGGGGCCATGGTCCATTGTACCTGATGTTATTGAATACTCTGAATGGAAAACAGGACTTCGCAGAGAAGGAACAATTTATGGCATATTGTTCTTTTTTATGAAACTTGCAGCAGGGTTGAGTGCATTTTGGGTAGGTATTGTATTAAGCATGGGTGGGTATGTTCCAGATGTTTCTCAATCTTCTACCTCTTTAATGACTATTAGGTTTGTGACAACTTACCTTCCAATTATTGTATTTTTATTCGGCGCTTTTTTTATATACCTTTTTCCAATTACTGCTAAATTCCATAAGCAGATGGTAATTGATATAGAAAATAGAAAAAATAAAGGTTGATAATTATAGATTTCGGATTTGATGATGAATCCGAAATTCATACTCATGCTTGATTAAAAAAATTGATAAGTCATCAGTAAGCTACTGATAATAAATAACTGTACTTATGTGATAAAGTATTTAAATATCCAATTTATCTAAAGTAATTTTCAATAAGTGTGCTATATTACATGCCCTTTAGGTGTTTACCGATTCGACACCTGATATATTATGGATATTTTGACCCATGTTTTTAGCATGAGTTTGGTATATAGAAATTTGTATTTTAACCTACAGATAGGTAACAATATCATATTATTCATTAAAAAATAAAATAAATTTAACTTTAAAATTTTGCCTTGTGGATCGGCCGCATAGTTGTTGGTTAGGCAGATCACAGGATAATTTTATGTCATTTAAAAATTTAGGACTTCGTCCGGAAATACTGGACACAGTTGAGAAAAAAGGTTATATCGAGGCCACACCTATTCAGAAACAGGCCATTCCGTTTATTATTCAAGGTAGAGATATTTTAGGTGGAGCACAAACCGGAACAGGTAAAACTGCCGCTTTTACTTTGCCTCTTTTACATAATTTAACTACAAAGGGTCATTCGGTTGGTAATCGTCCGCGTGCGTTGGTAATTACACCGACTCGTGAACTGGCAGCTCAGATAGGGCAAAGCATAAATGATTACGGGAAAGGGCTGCATGTGCGTTCAACGGTTATTTTTGGCGGAGTCTCTGCAAATCCACAGGTACAATGCCTTCGCAAAGGTGTTGATATTCTTGTTGCTACTCCAGGCCGTCTTTTAGATCTTGCAAACCAGAAAGTTCTTGATATCTCACATATAGAAGTTTTGATTCTTGATGAAGCTGACCGCATGTTGGATATGGGCTTTATTCATGATATTCGTAAAATTATAAAATTGCTGCCTAAGAAAAGGCAAACTCTGTTTTTTTCTGCGACTTACTCAAAAGAGATCAAAACATTGGGAGATACTATTCTCAATAATCCGAAACTGATTGAAGTGGCACGTCGAAATAAACCTGCTGAAAATGTAGATCATACTGTTTACTGTGTAGAAAAGCTTCTTAAACGTAAATTACTGGCTCATCTTATTAAGAAAGGTAACTGGAATCAGGTATTGGTATTTACAAAGACTAAACACGGTGCCAACCGCTTGGCGAAACAGTTAGATAAGGACGGTATAATGTCGACAGCCATCCATGGTAATAAAAGTCAGGGAGCACGTACTCGTGCTCTTGCTGAATTTAAAGCATGTAAAGTGCGTATTTTGGTAGCAACTGATATTGCTGCTAGAGGTCTTGATATTGACCGCCTGCCATATGTTGTAAATTTCGATTTACCGCATGTTGCTGAAGATTATATACACCGTATTGGTCGCACAGGTCGTGCCGGTAGCACAGGAAAAGCGATTTCTCTAGTGTCTGATGAAGAGATAAAACTGTTGCGTGCCGTAGAACGTCTTATGAAAAAAGCGATTCCCGTTAAGCGTGCCGAAGATTTTTCAGAGGATTCAGTGCAGGTTCTGCATATAAATAAATCTACACAACCCAAGTATTCTAAAGAATTGAGTAGAGGTGGCAGGAACAGTGGTTTTCAGAAAAATAAATTCAAAAGCTATAAAAAGAATATTAATAATTATCAAAATAATTGCTCCTCAATTAATCAGTAATAAACTGAGACAGTAATTTTTTATAACAGATTAATTAAACATACCTGAGTAGTACTCTGGAATAAATATATAAAATTTAAGGTAAAATATAATATGATTTCAACATCCAAAGTGACAATGCGTTTTGGACATGATACTTTGTTCGAAGATGTTAGTGTCAAATTTACAAATGGTAACCGATATGGTTTAATTGGAGCAAACGGTTCCGGAAAATCTACTTTTATGAAGATTCTAACCGGTCAGCTTGAACCTTCACATGGGGAAATATCTGTACAAAAAGATTGTTCTCTAGGTTATCTGAAACAGGATCACTCTGAGTTTGATGAGTGCTCTATAATCGACACAGTCTATATGGGAAATAAAAAGTTGTGGGATCTGCATTGTGAACGCGATATACTCTATTCCAAGGTTGAACTGACAGATGAAGAAAATGACCGTTGTGATAATATTGAGGAGGAGTATGGAGATGCCGGTGGCTATACAATGGAAGCAAGTGCAACAAAATTGCTTGTAGGACTTGGTTTTTCCGAGGAACTATTTTTTCAACCGATGAATACACTTCAAGGCGGTTTTAAACTTCGAGTTTTACTCGCTCAGGTTTTGTTTGGTTCTCCAGATATTTTACTGCTTGATGAACCTACCAACCATCTTGACATGGAATCTATAGAGTGGCTCATCGAATTTCTGAAACGTTATCAGGGAACTGTTATTGCTATCTCACATGATCGTTTTTTCCTTAATCGTACCAGTACTCATATTGCAGATCTTGATTATCATGAAATTCGTATGTTCACAGGGAATTACGACAGTTTTATAATTGCCACCCTTGAAGCACGAGCTTTAATGGAAAAACATAATAAGAAAATGGAAAAACGAATTCATGACCTTAAAGTATTTATTTCACGCTTCAGTGCTAATGCATCAAAAGCTAAACAGGCTACATCACGTCAGAAAGAATTGAAAAGTATTGAATTAAATGATATTAAACCGAGTTCACGTGTTTCTCCGTATATTCGTTTTGAACCAAAGAATCGTCTCGGTCAAAAGGTAATTATCGCTAAAAATATATCAAAGAGTTACGATAAAGATTTATTTAAAAATTTCTCGTGTGAAATAGGTCCTAAAGAAAAAGTGGCGATCATAGGAACCAACGGCACTGGAAAAACAACACTTCTTAAGATTTTGACTGGTGAGATGAAATCTGACACTGGTTCTGTTATACATGGTGAGACCGTAGACTTTAGTATATTTCCACAGGAACCTTCTGAAATTCTTGATATGGAACAAAAAGCCATTGACTGGCTTTGGTCATTTGCAGAGGCTGATACTGATGAAACAGAACTCCGTTCATTTATGGGAAGAATGCTATTTAGCGGTGATAATATTTTTAAGAAAATCAAACTTTTGAGCGGAGGAGAAAAATCACGACTAATCATCTCCAGAATGTTAATGCTTAGAGGTAATGTCCTTATTCTTGATGAACCGACTAATCATCTTGACCTAGAATCAATTGAAGCATTAAACTATGCTCTTTCACTAGTTAAAGAAACTATTGTTTTTGTATCTCATGACCATCGATTCGTGAGTACTCTTGCAACTCGTATCATTGAAGTTAATAAAGATAAAATTATTGATTATCCAGGGACGATTGAAGAGTTCGAAGCTTGGAAGAAAAAACAGAAAAAATAATCTTTCATATGAATTACTGGAACAATCCAAAAGCATATATCAGAAATTATAGATTTCGAGTTTATTTCAGAACACGAAACCTATAATTAATATTGTAGTACATATACGTTATAGAATATTTTTTTTACTCTTTCTTATTTTTCTGCAACTCAAATTTTTAATAGGTTTCAAATATTTTAATGTCTCTTTTGACGCATAGTATACTTCATGGCTTAAATCTCTGTTTCTACCAACTTTATCAGCTGTTGATATGAATGCCACGTGTGATGCATTATCAGCAATGTCCAATGCCATCCCGGATGTGTATGGTGTACAATCTTCATCATTATAATCAATAAGATTTGATATGTCTCCATCAGAAAAATGGAGTACTTGAACTTCATCTTTTTCTACAGAAGGACAATATGATTCTCCTTCTATGTATGCATCTGGGTTATTATATCCTTCACGAAACCGTACATCACGACGATAATATGCAAGCCAGTTACCATCTGTAGAAATAGCAGGAGCTACACCTGTTGTCAGGGGTGTTTCTTCGGAGCCAACACCAGGTTGAATACCAAAAGTTATGATGTTATTTGTGCCGATGCTTGTTCCAAATGGTTCATAAATATATGTGCCGGTATTTTCTGAACCCATGATAAATTCCGCATTTAATGCTATTCTTGAACCATCTGCTGTAATACTTGGTGGGGTATTAAGAACTGAACTCATGTTGAAGCTCTGTATATTGCCTGTATACGGATGTGCGACAATGAGGGGTTGTGTTGATAGTTCAGGTTTAGGCACTACTTTTAAAGTGTATTGTCCAGGTCTCTGTATATGCACTATATAGCAATAAACATTACAGGTTTGTGAAAGACTTCCTGCATTCCTCTCTGTTGTGTAAGCAGGCATTTCCAGGTTGCTGACGTTTAAACCTTCGATAATACCACCCGCATAAAATGCAATATGGCGGCCGTCACCGCTTATCATTAAACTCTGAATTCCATGACCAAAAGCGCTTTCTGCTGTGATTTCGAGAACTGAACCGCCGCGAACATTTTCTCTGTCTATATCTGCTATCATTAGACGTTGACGGGTTGCCCTCCAGTGATATTGTGTTGCGCCACTGTACACATAGTCTGTCAAAACATATGCAATCCGTTGACCGTTGCTGGATATACTTGGTTTACTGTTTACATATTTTCTCATACCAGGGCGGCCAATTCGTCCGGCTCCTTCAGCCTCATATGGAATCATATCGTTGACAACTAAACGGATCGTGCCAGAGTTGATATCATATATATAGATACCTGTTTTTCTCTCCTCTGTATAGAAAAATTGTGATGCAAAGATGATTTTTTGACCATCTCCGCTTATTTGTGAATAAGAAGCATCGAGAAAATGTTCATCTCCTCTGACATTTACTGATAATTTCTCTAATTCATCGTGATTATTTCTGTCATATAGCCATATAGAGTATCCTGGCCTCCCCGGTTCAATAGCCGATACATATACTACTCTGGAACCATCATCACTGATAGATGGATGTAGATTGAGGGGCCAGACTTTATCATCCCTGTAAGTGCCTTCAGTTAGTTGCAATAAACTGTAATTCGCCATTTTTTTTGATTTCCTTATAGTAAAAATATTTATAGTGATACTATCTTTAAATATTTTAAATCTAATGTCTTATTTTATCACTCGTAAGGTTCTAAACTTTCTCAATTAATTTTTATCTAGTTGAGATTTAATCATTAAGCATTGCAAGATATCTTTTACCTTTTATTATTCCTGTTTCTAGAATATTAAGGGCGCGTTTTGCTGATTTTCTTTTAATGGCTACAAAAGTTAAATAGTCCATTCTATCTATTTTCCCTACATCACTTCCGTTAATTCCATCTTTGGCTGTTAGTGTACCTAAAATATCTCCGGCACTAATTTTAGTCTTTCTGCCACCGTTTATTGATAATGTCACCATTTCAGGTTCAAGATCAGGAGTTTCTATTGAATATTCAAAATCAGGATCTATTGGTTTAAAATCTGTATTACAGAAGATATTTATTTCATCTATTCTAAAGTCTTCACCAGGTTCCATTAAGGATAGTGCTAAACCTTCTCTTCCAGCTCGCCCAGTCCTGCCAATTCTATGAACATATATCTCTTTTTCAAATGGTAGATCATAATTTATAATAGCACCTAGATCGTTAATATCGATACCACGGGCGGCCACATCTGTTGCTACAAGGACTCTGGTGCTTCCATTTGCAAAACGAATCAAAGCTACATCACGTTCTTTTTGTTCTAAGTCACCATGAAGAGCTAGTGAATGTAGTTTTGAGTGATTAAGCTCTTTCATTACTTTACGGCAGGTGTCCTTAGTGTTACAAAAAATAATTGTAGATTGAGGACGGTGACGACAAAGAAGCGCTAATACTGCACTTACCTTTTTTTGTGAAGGAATTTTATAAAACAGTTGCTTAATAACGGTTTCACCATGTTGAGTTTCTACGGTTATTTCTACTGGATTAGTTAAAACTGATTTACTTAGTTTTTTGATTTCATCTGGAAATGTAGCAGAAAAACACAATGTCTGACGTTTAGAAGGGGCATAGCTGATAATATTTTTAATCTGAGCACAAAATCCCATGTCAAGCATTCTATCAGCTTCATCAAGTACAACTGTTTTTACATTTTTAAGATCCAGAGAACCTCTTTGAAGAAAGCTGAGAATACGGCCTGGAGTGCCAACTATAATATGTGCCTGATGTTTAAGTGAGAGTTCCTGTTTATACATTGGAAGTCCACCTGTAAGTTTTAATAATTTAATATTGTGCTTAAAACGGGCAACGCGGCGAAGTTCACCGGCTACCTGTTCCGCTAACTCTCTTGTTGGGCACAGTACTAATGATTGAACCCGAAAAAGTTTTACATTTAAATTATGAAGAATTCCAATACCAAATGCTGCAGTTTTTCCACTTCCTGTCTTTGCCTGTGCCAAAACATCATTTCCGTTTAGTATTGGTGGGATGCTTTTCTCTTGAACAGGAGTCATTACTTTATAGTTTAAATCATTTAAGTTATCCAACATCTCTTTTGCAAGAGAGAGTGAGGTAAAAGAACTCATATTAATTCCTGACATAAATTATGTTGTTTAAATTTTAGGTTAATATATAATGCCATCTTAATATGCTTAAGTTTATTTATAAGAATAACCTAGTTTATTGATAGACTTTGAAATATAAGATCTCTAATTAATCATTTTGATAATATTTTCATCATGACTTGGTTCAATAGTTTTATCTGGTTCTACTACTAAAAACATATTGTTATCCCAATTACCATTCATCATTCTTAGAATAATTTTTGTATTTCCCGGGTATTCTTCATATTTCCATCCTTTTTCTTCTGATTCCTGTTTTGTGTGATTTTTATGAAAGGAATCATCGCATACATTTGTTTTGATGAAAGTCATTTTAGTATAATTACTAAGTCCTTCGCCAAGTGTTTCTATTATATACTTGGCATTCTCTTCGCCATATTCCTTAACATATTCCTCATATGTTTTTATACCAATTTGTGTCGTTGTACTGTCAGGGTTTAATAAGTTATCTTTAGCGCATTCGACCCAACCGACAGATTGGTAGAAGGCACCTGGATTATTATCAAAATAATTCCTGTATTTTTCTTTCGATCCCATCAGAAGTGTTATACAGTCATGTGCCCGTGGGATAACTAAAGGAAGAGGTGAGTGTAGTCCTCTGATACCGTTATTGCAAAGGCCGTAGCCGAGCAGAATCGCATCATATTTTTTTGTATCAATTTTATCAATTTCTTCTTGCAAACTTTTGGACATTTTGAGCTCACCAATGTCATGCAGTCCTTGTTCTAGAATTCTTACTTCTACGATATTTTTAGAAATTGCAGCACAGGAGTAACATTCTCGGTATAATACAGAGCAGGCAATTAATAAATAATGTTTTTGATGCTCCATTAAGATTCTCCTGTGCCAAGTTTTCTAACGCATGTATTTGCAATACAATACTATCTAAAATGACTAATTTATATTACTTTAACTGGTTATGGACAAATATATTTATTTTTTATTACATTCAATTTCCTCCATCATATTTTACAAATTTCAATAAGCAATATTATTATTTATAGCTTAAACTGACTATTTAAAAAGTTTAGATAATTTAGATAAATCGGAAATACCGGATACTACATTGTCAGCACTCAATTAAGTGGCATTTTTTAATTCCCGGGGTTATAAATATCCTATATAAGCCTGTATCAAGTTATAAAGAATTAAAACAGACTGAAATATGAATAATTGTAAGATTGCTTTTATTAACTTAAAATATATTCTAACCTGTATTTTATTTGTCTTTTTTACGTTGACTTTCTCAGGCTGTTCTGACCCTGATACTAGTTCTTTTATGAAAGCTGCACATGATGGCAATATTGTTGAGATTAAACAGTACATTTCTTCTGGAACAGATATAAACCGGAAGGATACTGAAGGTAATACCGCATTAATATACGCACTTAGCAGGGGATTAAATATATATGGGCAGAAATCAAATGATATTAATGTAATTAAATATTTGATAAATAATGGATCAAATGTTAATCTTGCTAATAATCTTGGCAATACTCCATTAATGTATGCAGCAATAATAGGGAATAAAAAAGCTCTATTACTGCTTGTTGAAAAAGGAGCTGATATACATTTAAAGAATAATAACGGTAATACCGCTTTGTTTTTAGCTTCAGCTGCAGGACAAACACATGATGCTGTTTTACCTCTTTTAAAGTTAAAAGCTGATATTAATGCAAAAGATAATGCTGGATTAACCCCCTATACCGCAGCAGTTTATTGGAGGGAACTTAATACAATTAAAGAAATTAAAAATCATACTAAGCAAAATAATATATATTTAGAAACAAGTGAGTATGATTATTATCCAACGAAGACATATGGATTATTTGAAAACTCAACAAGCAACTCGGATTATTCAATGTCCAGATAATTATCACTTAAACCATTAATTATGTCAAAAATTATGTCAAAAAGAATTATTTTATATCTTATATTCTTAGTTGTTACTTTACTTTATTTTATACTAACACACTATATTGCGCTGTTTGCACATGAGTGGACACATGGCACAGTAGCATGGATCTTCGGGTACAAGAGCAATCCATTTAATATCTATTATGGTATCGACAAATGGAAGGATCTTATAATATTTCCAAATGTAGATGAAGCTGTTAATTATCTTGGCATAAGTTTTTCAGGTCATCCGTATATTGCCGGTATTATAGCTATAACTCCTCCTGTCATTACGAATGGAGGGTTATTTCTGGTATTCTCATATTTATCATCATTCAAATCACTGCAGAAGCGTCCATGGCTTTATTATTTTATTTTCTGGCTTGTAATAATGAACCTTGGAAACTGGTTAGATTATATTCCTGTAAGGACTTTTTCAACCCATGCTGATATAGGAAATTTTATTAAAGGGTTCGGTATATCTCCATGGTGGGTGTACATAATAGGAACATACATATTAATATTCTTTTTATGGCATTTTTTTAAAATTCAAATACCAAGAGCATATGAAATAATGAACATAAACAGTACTGCAGGACGTGCAATTCTTCTGTTTATTGTATTAGTTACACTGTTCTACTTTTTTGGAGGCACAGGAAGGAGTGCTGTTAAATTTAACTATACATGCAATGTCATATCATATTCATTCATAGCAGCCATACCTCTTATGATGTTTTTTCTATGGCCGAGTAAAAAATATCATCTCTAGACTGATATGACACAGTACCAGGGCCAAATATTTTTCTTTTGAAAATTACTTTTGGAGCAGCAGAATGCACAATATTAATTTCATAAATACAATGTTCAGTGCCACCGCTAAGTGTTACTGCCAATTTAATTCAATTTCCTCTATCATATTTTACTAATTTCAATAATCAACATTATTATATATAGCTTAGGCTAACTACTTAATAAGGTTAGATAATTTCTGTAAATTAGATGTGCCGGATAATACATAATCTGCACCCATATTTTTTAAATCATCAGCTAAGGATTGAAATGATAAGTCATTGAAAGATAAAGAGTTTATATTAACATTACTTTTATAATTTATTTGGTTTAATGCTGTTTTTAATGCTTCTTTGGCTACTTTGGCAGACACAGGGTAGACTATGCCAATTACATGAGCATGATAACCATGTTGTATTAATTTATCTGCTATCATACGCGATTGATTAATTTCACCTGGGGCATCAAAAATCAAAAAAACATTTTTAATATGCGGATATTTCTTAAGAATTCTTTCAACATGAGAAAATTTGTTATAGCCGTTTTCTCTTGTGTGTCCTAAAGTATCAAACAGAAGATTTCTGGCTTCTATTAAACTGTGATTAGCTTTCATCACTTTTTCAATATACTCTGGATAATCAATAGAAATCGTGTAGGAGATATCTGTATGAAACAGATCTAAAAGAATTTGACCGGCAGAAGATATTACCACCTGTTTTGATAAAATTTCCTTCAACTTAATTGCTTCTGTATTTAATATATCAATATTTTCAATTGGTTCATTAGGGTATGACTGATTGTACTTTTGAATTTTTTCTAGTGCTGATATACCTGAATTTTTTTGGATAACGCTATACAGTTTTTCGATAAAAGATGAGTTTCTATTTGGATAAGCTTTCATAACTACGGCTGCCAGAGAGGCATTAACCATAGGCATAAAATCACGTAGAATACCATTGAGCATTGTGAATAAAACCGTATCTGATTGAGTCCTCAAAACAGCTTCATCTGTATCTCTTTTAGATAGATTTTGTTTGTAAATCATAGTTTTCACCCATTTACTCTACTAATCTTTTTGATATTTCTTTCAGTCTTATTAGCTGTTGAATATAAAGTGGAAAAGTCACCACTTTTTCAATGTATTCAAAAACATACATTAAGACAGAAAATACAAGGCCGTATTTTAATACTCCGCTTTTAATGACTGTAATTGGAGCGTAAATGAATAAGGCGATGACGCCTATCCATATAAGTAAATAATTTACAGTTTCTAAATCAGAAAGTTTAATATTCCATTTCATTAATGACTTATAATAATTCCTAACAATACCAATATTTCTCTTTTCCAGTATTTCTACTTGTTTTTCAAGTTGATTGTTATAGTTCTTATTAAATCTATAATTTAATTTTCCACTTGAAGCATATATGATAAAAATGAGCAGTAAAATACCTATGCAGGCATAAAAAACATTAATATTCAAAGTCGATATTATAACTATTATACCGATCAGAGAAACAATTGCATCAATAACTTCCGGCATGGAATTTTCTAAAAATTCAACAAATTCTGTGAGTAAACTTGATCGAGCTGAAATTTTGGAAATAGAACTCCCTTTTTTCTGTTCGTTTTCCACCATTTCAGGAGAAATCAGACAGTAAATACCAGAATAAATTCTGGTGTCGTAAAATCTTCTGGCACTGCCTACAGTTAACGATAATACACCCAAGACAGCCAAATAAATAATACCGTTATATTTATTTTCAAGTAAATCATTGATAGCTAAACCAATGAAAAGAGGAAACAGAACACTTAATAACGATTCAAGAACTACAATAGCAAAAGTAAAAGAGATTCGCCATTTAAATCTAATGATCAGGTTTCTTATAGATATATTATGCATATTTAATTCTTCAAACGAATAGGTAACTTTGATTTATGTTTTAAATTTAAGTTAACAACTGATATTTACACATAAATTTTACAATTTTGTATAAGAATTTATTTATTGCATAGTTATTTTTTCCATTTTATTATAAACATATCTTCAAGGGAACTTGTTTTTCAGTTCTTAGTTTTTCCAAATCCTCTCGAAGTTCTATCCAGTATGGATGCTGTGGCAAGAATGCAGCAGCTTCAATCCTTTCTTTTAATTCAGGAAAATGTGATTGCAAAATAGCTTGGGTATTTAGCCAATTTAAATCTGAATGCCCAATCATGCTGAGGCTGTAAATCCATATTGCATTAGAGTGTGGTGTCAGAATGTTGATAAGAGATTTAATATCGGTGATATAAGGAAAAACCGGGCAGATCATAGCATAAGTATCAATACCTGCTTCTTTTAATTTACTAAGGGCTGTAAGTCTGGCATTATTGCAGATCGTATTGCCCTCAAAAATGGGGCGTGTTTCTTCATTGAAAGCAAAAGAAATACCGACTGAAGCGTTTTTCATTTTTTTTAACAAGTCTATGTCGCGAACAATTAAATCCGACTTAGTAAGTATTGTTACAGAAAATCCTTTTTCCAAAAGCAATTCCAGTACACGACGGGTTTGATTGTATGTTATCTCTGATTGTTGATATGAATCTGCATTCCAACCGATATATATATTTTGTGGTGGAATTTCTGCAAGTTCATGGTTCAGTTGTTCTACTATATCACGGTGTATTTGGATTTCATTAGACCAGTCAGTCTCAGCCTGGTTCAATGCATAACAGTAGTGACAGTTGTGCGTACAACCTATATAAGGGTCTAATTGAAATTCAAAATCTTCAAGAGTGCAGGGTGTTAATAAGGGACGATGTGAGCATATTGATACTTTCATAAACTTAACTCCTTTTTCAACAGTGGATATATGAAACATTATATTGAAATTATTAGCTGGCTAATTTCATTAATCCGGTTCTGATTTCCAATCTTTTAATTCACTTCTAATATTAAATGCTTTGTTTAGATTTTTAATTAAAACTGTGCCTTCATCAGGATATGTAACAATATCACTTTCATCTTTTGTCCCAATGTCCAAAATTTCTAAAACAGCTTTACTGTCATTGATAAATTGATGTGCTATGTTTTCACCCGCAGGTTTAGATAGAAAATCGCCTTGTTTAATTTCATATTCTTTATTGTTTAGCCGAAGTTTTCCTGTTCCCTTTAAAATTATGAAAAATTCCTCCATGGTGGAATGGCTATGATATTTAGTGCTTTTTGCTCCAGGTTTTACTAAGTCGATATTTATGTTCAGTTTTTTAGTTCCTGCTAATTTGCCTAGAAGTTTTGTCTGCAGATCAGATTCAAAGTCTGGATCAATAAATTCATCTGCTATATTGTCGATATTATTGATTTTATGCATATAAATGTTTACCTATTAGTGACTCCTGTCATTAACTTGTTAGATACTTTAAACCATATTTATCATAATCAATATTTATATTTTTCAGATTAAACATGTTTTCTAATAAACTTATGTTTCTTAAATCTTTATTCCTCAATTTCATTTCTGGGAATATTTGATTCAAAAGTTTTGTAAGTATTAGTTGTCCTAATGGAGAGATTAATAACAATTTTATTGAATTATGAAAATAAACGTTTGTTAACTGGAATGAATTTTCAGATAGACAAAAAGTCTTATTTCCATTTAGATCAACATAGGATATAAAATTTTTAAAATCTTCAAATTTTATAATATCCAGATACAACGAATCTTTAATAAAATACGTCTGGTGATATTTTTTATTTACAATTTCAAATCCGTTATCTATTAATAATTTTTCGAGTTTATCATAATCACTTTTTCTGATGAATAAATCTATATCATCATGATTAACAAATTTTCGATTACACAAAAAATCCAGAGCCCAACCTCCGGCGAGCCAAATAGGAATATTCTTTGAATTTAATAATTCAAATATTTGCATGATTAAATTTAATTGCTGTTCAGTTTTATTATCCATCAAATCTTTTTATTTAATATCCAATTGCATGTTTCATTATTTTCTGATATCTGTTTGAATCCACATTTTCTTAATACTTTTTGTGAACCTAAATTAGTATTAAGAACTTCACTTGCCGTTATACTACAACACTCTTTTTTGGAAAATGCCCATTTAGTCAATACCGAAAGTGATTCACCAGCAATTCCCTGACGGCGGTAATTTGGACTAACTCCATAACCTACTTCGGTTTCGCCATTCTCATCAGGGTACCCCTTAAAACCGAAAAATCCTAAAGCTGTTTTTGAGTTTTTATCTAATACAAGCCAATAAGTAAGCCAGGGATGATCATGTAAGCTGATCTTTCTCAATATTTTGACTTTTATGCCTATTGCTTTTAGAATTGGAGCATCCAATAAATCTTTTATTTCTGTACAGTCAAGATCTTTTTCTAATTCTGCAATTTTATTTGGAATGAACTCAAGTTGTTCTAAACTTAAGTTTATTAATTGAAGTCTGTCTGTTTCTAATATCATTTTACCTCTTTATGATACATGAAAATCTAGTTTATTCATGACATTGTTGTGCAGCCATTGCAAATATGCCTGTTGTTTTTACTGATGATTTTAAAGTTAATGTCCATTTGCCTTTTATCGGTTTTTTAAATGACTTTTTGATAATGACTCGTTTGGATGATGTTACTGTTTTTGAATAAATGATTTTTCCGTCTGGATTTCTAACTTCATAAGTTAGTTCACCGGCTGTTATATTGGCATAAAAACCTGTTTGCAATGGAGTATTTCTTGTACTGTTAATTTCTGTAGAAGTATTGACCATACCATTATTTATTTTAGAGGGGCCCGATGTTGCAATTGCCTTAGCATTACATTCTGTAAAATTATTTGTTATAATTTTATTGATTTTTTGTTCCTGAGTAAGTTTTTTTGGAGCTGTTTGTTTCGTATCTGACTTTGAACAGCCAGTCAATATTCCAATTAATCCGCAGAGTATGATAGTAAAAACTGCTGTTTTTTTCATTTACTTCTTCTCCCGTTTTAGAAGTTTATAAAACCTTACACAAAAATAGTTTCTTTTCAAACATTTTAATATTTTTTCCATATTCTCCTTGGTATAAAATATATCTATATTCTTGTAATGTTCATTCAATGAAGCTGATATAACTTACATGAAATATGTTAGTTTGTACATAGAATGTTTTTCATAATCGTTTTCACTGCACTATATGTATTTTCTACAGCTAAAGTGAAAGAATCATGTTTTTTAATTGATTCAGATGGGTTTGTTTCATGTTCATAGACATAATTGCTGGCAGTCCTGATGACTGCAATTTTGTTAAATGAACATCTTTCAGCATCGGATAATCTTTTAAAAGCAGTCATCATGCCAGAATCTTCCATATCGCTTATGCAGAAACATCCTTTATTATCGGTCCATTCTTTTACCCAGTTTTCTGACCAGTCCGCTAACTTTTTACCATGCCAGAAACAATCTGAAGTTAGATTGTCTCCCATAATAACGTTAATATCAGTTGATTCAGAAATTATTTTATAATTTTTCTCAACCAGTTCATTATTTAATGTAAAAACTTCCGAACCTGTTAGCCATGGAAGTTTTTCTTTGTAGAATTTTTTATTTTTAGCAAGTTCACGTGGATCAATTTCAAAGCATAGATCATTTATAATATTATTTACACACACAACAGTGCCCAGTGGACCTTTTTTAGGCAACAAACCTCCAATGCCAGCGATTATAATATTTGTATCAGTCAGGTCAATTTTTGGTGAAAGCCCAATTGCCATAATAGAACTTGACGCATTTGCTATGCCCATTCCTGTAATAATAAGACCTACACCATTATCGTTATAGTGAAGAGGAGAAAACGCTCCTGTAATCGCTAGTTGATTTGTCAGTTTTTCACGTTTGATAAAATATTCGTCTTCACCTGTGACATTATTTATATCTTCACTGCTGTAGGTTGTAATAAGAAGTATTTTAAGCTTAATTCTTTTCATTGTAACTAATTCCTTATTTTTGGTATGCGACCGATATAAAATCCTTATTTATCCGGGCTGTTTTGCAGCCGCTAATAGTTTCAATATTATATTGATTTAATAATGTAATATTATATTCTGGAATAATAAACAAATGCTTAATGATATTGAAAGTAGAAAAATGGAAAATTTAAATTATTGTTAGCTGTAGTAACGAATTATTTAACAGGAGAAATAATATGTCTACACCCAGGGAACTGAAGATTTTCATTAATGGCAAATGGCTTGAATCAAAGACATCAGATTTTGTTGATTGTTATGATCCATCTACTGGAGAGGTTATAGCTAAAGCTCCTCATTGTACAAAAAGTGAAGTTGATAATGCCGTAGAAGCTGCAAAAAATGCGTATGTAGAATGGTCTGAAACTCCTCCTCCTAAGCGTGTGCAGGTTCTTTTTAAGATGAAAGAACTTGTTGTAAAGCACAGAGATGAACTCGTCAAAATTCTTGCAACAGAAAATGGTAAATGTTTGGAAGAAGCTCTAGGTGATGTATTAAAGGCAGAGGAGGTTATCGATTTTGCATGTGGCATACCCCAACTCCTGAAAGGTGATGCTCTTTTTAATTGTTCTGCCGAATATGACACCGTTCAGTATAAAGAGCCTGTAGGTGTATTTGCAGGTTTATGTCCATGGAATTTTCCTGCGATGATACCACATGGATGGATGATTCCAATCTGCATAGCTACAGGTAATACTTTTATCTTAAAACCAGCAATAGAAGTACCTCAGACATCAATAAAATTTATGGAGTTATGGGCTGAAGCAGGAGTTCCCAATGGTGTTATAAACATGATAACAGTAAGTCATGTTGAAGCTGAATATCTTGTAAAACATAAAGATGTAAATGGTATAACTTTTGTCGGTTCCACTTCTGTAGGGAAGCATGTTTATGCCACTGCTGCTGAAGCCGGTAAAAGAGTTCAGGCATTGTGCGAAGCTAAAAATCATGCTTTAGTACTAAAAGACTGTAATCTCGATATGACAGTAAAAGGAATTGTCAATGCTACATATGGATGTGCCGGTGAAAGATGTATGGCACTACCTGTTGTTGTCGTTGAAGATTCAATAGCTGATCAGCTTGTAGAAAAATTAAAAGCTTATGCTGAACAGATTAAGATTGGTCCAGCTTATGAAAAGAATTCTAAATTAGGTCCTTTGATTAATAAAAAACATCTTGAATTTGTTACTAAATGGATTGAGAAAGGTGTTAAAGAAGGTGCTGATTTGATACTTGACGGGAGAGACACAAAAGTAGAAGGTGCTGAAAATGGATACTATATTGGACCTTCAATATTTGATAATGTAAAACCTGGAATTAGTATTGGTGACAGAGAAGTATTCGGTCCTGTTACTTGTATTAAACGCGTGAAAGACTTTGAAGAAGGGGTGAAAGTTATGAACGACAATCCTTTCGCCAATGGATCTGCTATCTATACTCAGAGCGGGTACTATGCACGTGAATTTTCTAAACGGACACATGGTGGAATGGTGGGTATTAATGTCGGCATTCCTGTGCCTGTAAGCATATTCGGTTTTACTGGACACAAAAACTCATTTTTTGGTGATCTTCACGTTATGGGAACAGATGGAGTAAGGTTTTATACCCAACTTAAATCTGTTACTTCACACTGGTTTGAAGAGGGTACCGACAGAGAAATCGATACCTGGGACGGGATGCTGAATAAGTAATTGTTAATAATAAGTAAAAGAAAAGGCGGTTTCATTGAAACCGCCTAATTAATAATTAATAATTAATAATTATATAGTGGTGTGTAGCTTCTTTTATGTTTTTTTGAAATGAAAGTGCTAAGAACAGAATGCCGAGAACTAAATAACCAATAGTTATATGGTAGCACATTGTTCTTTCTACTACAGGTAACAACCATGGTAGATACATTATTCCGTTCAAGTTTACCGACTGAACAATCCCAAAGAAAGAGAAACCAGCTAGTATAAATAGATATATTGAAGATTTTTTCAGATTTCTGTCTATTAATTCTGCAACGAGACCTCCCCAGAGCATACCTGTCAAAATAAATCCATTTATCAGAGCAGCTAATACAAGAATATTTGGATAAGTTTCAGTTACTGCAGTACTCATTTGCAATAGCTTAGGAAAAGCGATATATGCTCCACCTGTAAGTGATATAAGCATAGGTTTCATTGCAGATGGGAACATCGCAAAAGCAGAAGCAACATAATGTCTCTTAGGTACTGCAGAGAAACCCTGGGCAATAATTTCAATTCCTACAAATATTAAGATAGGAGCAAAAATTGCAGTTGGGATGAGTTCGATTATATAGGAAACTATACCTGTAAATCCGCAAACGGCCATAAAAATAGCTATATATAAAGTATATCCCATTTTAGATCCCATGGCTTTGTACGCAGGCTGACCGGCATAAGCTGTAGTTTGAGTTATACTACCGCAGAAAGCACCTATTAAAGTAGTAATTCCATCAAGCAGTAAAATATTTTTAGGCCTATATGGGTCACCTACATCGACTGCGCTGACAGTAACATTGATATCACCAATTGTAACAAGTATTGCAAAAGGTATAATTGCAGGAAGCAGCGGCCATATAAGATAAAAACCGTCAAACATGCCCAGAGTTGGTGTAGGAAAGCTAAATGCAAGCTTGGCTGCAGGCGCTGTATAGTTAGTAGTAAGTATTCCGGAAAGACCTAGGATATGATAAATTAGAGCACAGCCTAAAACTCCTATAAGAAGGCCTGGCAGTTTTTTAGGGAATGGAATTCTTGCTATAAGTATATAAAGAACGAATCCTAAAGAGATAATACCTACAAGTGGTAAAGCAAATATTTCTGTCAAAGCAAATATACCTATCATTACACCTATTCCTGCAAGTGACCCTAGAAGTCCGGCCATAGGTACAATTCTGGAAATAGCATTAGCAAACGGTGTAGCACAAATTTTAAAAAGTCCTATTATTCCTACTGAAGCCATACCTGCCTGCCAAGCTAAAATAGCAGCAGAGTGTGGATCTATGCCGTTCTGCTTTAGTGTAACGAAAAGCGGACCTACAACTATGAGGGGCAAAGTTATGGTAGTAGGGGCATCCAGCCCATAAGGCATTGCCGTGATATCAGTTCTTCCTGTCTTTTTCGCAATTCTTATGGCAATGATAGTCATTATCAGATTGCCAAGGAAAATAATAAGAACTATTCCAGGATAGATGTTATAAAAAATAACTTCTCTTGGAAACTTAAATATCATCAGCATGACTGTTGCAAGAGAAAGGTTTGCCATATTATCGGAGACTAAACCTAAAAATCCATTAATGTCTCCATATGCAAATAAACCTGATTTTTTCGCTTTTACATTCATATATTTTATTTCTCCCTTTCGTTATTTGATTCCTATAAAAGTATAGTATTTAATTTAAAAAATTAGAAAATATTGAGGGTAAATCTAAGATGTAGTTATATCTGAAAATTGAAAAAATATCAACAATATATTTTGTAATAAATTACTAAATAAAAGGCATAAACTTTAATATTTATTTAAAGTTTATGCCGTTAAGTTAAAATAATAAGCATATGATTTTTTACTTATCTTATTTTCTTGCAAATTTTATTCTTGCATATATGTGTCAGTTATTTTAGATATCGTATGTAAGTGAATTTTATATAATTCAATCAAGAGACTTTTTATATGAATCGCAAATCAATAGTTCAAAATCCTAAGTTTTTTATATATCAGCGGTCTTTTATATCATCATAAAATTTTGCCATTGTTACCACCATATAGGGAACAAGCCATAAAAAACCTATGCATAATGTAATAACAGATAGAATTGCCCACCATATAAAGCTCAGATTTAACCAGAAAAATTTCCATTTATTACCTTTCATAATTGTTATACTTCTGCAGATTGCCTTGAAAGGACCAATATTATTATCGGCTATTATGAAATAGCTCTGTGAATAGGCATAAGCTGCTATAATAGCTGGAATTAAGCCGATGAAAGAAATTACAATCACTATTTGTCCGGCAAAAAGAAGTGATGGATTGCGTAATAAAATAATTCCAATTACTCCCGGTACAATACCGATAAGAGCCCATAGGAGAATGAATATCAGCATTAAGAGATAAACTCCGAGACTGGTTCCAAATTTCTTAAATCCATAAAAAATCAGTTGCAGTTTTGGATTGTCTGAACGGGATATGGCCAGAGAAAAGTAACATAACCCAACACTCATTGCACCGGATATTAATAATGAAATAACACTGCCTACTATTTCAGGCCTGATAAAACCTACTCCTGCTGTAATAATAAAGAATATAATTAGAGTTCCTACAGCAAGTCCCCATTTACCTGTTAATGCTTCTCTTGCCTCTCTTCTTAACTCTTTATTTTCTGTTTTTTCTAATATTTTTAAATCCATAGTTAAACCTTTTATTAAAAAACTTAAATATAATTTACTAGCTAAAAATTTACTTTCAGAATTATATATATTCAATATTAGTACATATCTTTTTAATTTTCAGCTTGTGATATATAATTGTGGTATCCTGATAAAAGCTAATTGTATAACAAATCATAACTGATATTAATGGCTGACTTACAAAAGAAAAAAAATATTAAACTTGGATTATTTTCATTAGTTATATTAAATATTGCTATTGTAGTTAATTTGAGTACTATAACTCCTTTTGATGATAATGATTTAAGTTATCTGTTTTTTTATATAATAGCAGCAGTTTTTTTCTTTATTCCTGTTGCTTTTGCAGTGGCTGAGTTATCAGCTATTAACCCTGAAAAAGGCGGAATTTATTATTGGATAAAAATTGCATTTGGTAAAAGTCTAGGCTTGTTTACAGTTTCCCTGCAATGGCTGGGATGCTCTGTTTTCTCTATAATATTCCTAACATTTGCATCTGCAAGCTTTGCTTTTATAATTATGCCCGATATCAAACAGGCGTTAAGTCTTGCTTCAAATGAATACTATATTATTCCATTTATTTTAGTAGTTTACTGGGGGATCACTTTTTTGATATTTAAAGGTATAAAAGTTATCCGTTTTCTATTCATATTCGGTGTATGTACATCAGTAATAATTCCCCTTATCTTATTAATTAGTTTAATATTTTACTATGTGTTTTATGGCCAGATTACCGGTTTTAATACTCATCATAATAGTTTTATACCAGATATTACTAAATTGTCTAATTTAAAAATAGCAGCTTCAACTTTTACTTTTTTTCTTGGATTGGAAATGGCATCTAATTTTGGTAAAAATGTGAACACTCCTAGAAAAACATATTTTTATGGTACTTTAATAACAGCTTTAATTATAATAATTTCATTTTTAATATTGTGTACATTTTATTTTGTTGTTTCTAATAGTGGAAAATCTAGTATTTTTATTATTGAAGTTACTAGAGTTCTAAGAATCTTGATTGGGGGTACTGTCTACTATAAAATTTTAGGTAAGTTATTTCTTCTTTTAACTTTTTTAGGTGTCTTGGGGTGTTCATCTACATATATAATTGGAAGCTATAAAGGAATACTTTTTGGTATAAACGACCTAAACAATCGTCTATGGATAAATAAGAAAAATAAAAATGATATTCCATATAGGGCATTAATAATACAGGCTGTTATAGTAAGTTTTTTCTGCCTTGCTTTTGTTTTGCAGCCAACTCCAGGTATGGTTTGTGCTATGCTTGGTGATTTTTTGATGCTGTTATTTTTATTAATGTATTTAATAATGTTTCCAGCTTTAATCAAAATTAGATTTTCAGTTTTGCAGAAACAAATGAATTATAAAATACCTGTCGGTAGATATGGAATATTCATTATTTATCTTGTAGGTTTTCTGAGCTCTGCATTTGCCATGTTTATTGGGTTATATCTTCCTGCAAAAACTTCAGGGAAAAACAATCCATTGATTTTAATAATCTTTTTTATAGTTTTATTAATATTATTATTACTGGCGCCCAGTATTGTGTATATCAAAAAGATCAGGTTACTGGTGTTTGGCAAGCCTGGGCAATCCGGTGTCGGGAAAAAAAGCATAGCTATTGTACTTGTAGGTCTTGGGATACTTGCATACATCATTAAATATGTACTGAATATCATACTGACAAGATACCTTTCACCTTCAGATTATGGAGATTTAGCAGTAAGTTTGAGAATTATTATCATTCTATCTTTATTACTACTACTTGGAACAAATAACTCTGTAAAAAAATATTTGACAAAATATCTCTTTGTAAGGGATATGGTGAGGATAAAAAGATTTATTCTGTGGAATTTAAAGATAATATATAAATCACTGGTATCCTACGTTATCATGTTATTAATTGTATATTTGGTGATAGTCTTGCTGCATGTTTTAAGTATTAGAAATATGTATTCATATCATATTGCTTTGTTTTATTTGCCTATAGCTCCTTTAGCCGCAATATCAGTTCTGTTTTCAAGTTATATTTTAAGCAATAAATGGCCTGTACTCTTTTTCTTTTTCAGAAAAATAGCAGTTTTTATTTTTTCACTGATTTTAATTGGAGGTGGTATCCTATTTTATAATGTTGATATAAATCTATATACTATAGGAGTTTTTTTATTGCTAGCCCATGGGTTAGTCATAATCTCAGAGCTTGTTTTAATTAATAAAATTTTTACTGAACATAGTATATCTTCATTAGTCGACAATTTTAAAAAGCGTATTGAAAATGGGAAAGAAAAAGTATTATGGCTTACAGATTCGTTCCGAATGATTGGTACACAGTTAATATTTAATTTAATATGGACTATAGATCTTTTTATTCTCGAAGTTGTGCATAATTCCAATATGGATGTAGGATATTATGCTGCAATGCTTGTTCTTACAAACATTCTTCTTATTATTCCAAGTGCTGTAACAACTCTCCTTGTTCCGAATATTTCGTCTATGATATCAAAAGGTAGGTTTGATGAACTACAGCAAAATATTAATTTAGTTAACTCCATTAATATATTAATCCTTACTCTATTGTTAATAATACTTTTAATCTTCTCTGATACATTACTTTTAGTATTTGGTAAGTGGTATAATTCTGCTGAAGTACCATTTATCATTTTATGTTTTACATATTATCTGGCATCAATATTTGTTCCAGGAGGGAAATTGTTGACTTTTACTGAAACGGGAAAGCAGTTTATTATTAGTATTACTGAGTTATTAATTGTTATTATTTGCGGAATAGTTCTTACTTTACTTTGGGGGTTAACAGGAATGGCTCTTTCTGTACTAGTTTCAATTCTATTTAAATCATTAATAACTTATATTATTTTAAAGAGAAAGTTTCCGATTAAGCCTTTATCTATAATATAAAATTTCTAATTCCTGCATTTTTACTATCTTTTATAATGGACTGTTTCAGGATATAATTAGAAATTATAATATATTCCTGTTCACTTATGTTTACGATTATATATGCTGAATTCAAATAAGAAAAAAAATAGTTCTTTTGGATTACCTTTATTAATAATTCTAAATATCATTATAGTTATTAATTTGAGTCAGCTTCTTCCTGTAGAAAGAATAGGTTTTAATCTAATGTTCTTTTACGCTATAGGTGTTGTTCTTTTCTTCATACCCGTCACTCTCACAGTAGCAGAGTTATCTGCCATTAATCCAGAACAAGGTGGAATTTATAATTGGGCTAAAATCGCCTTTTCAAGAAATATGGGGATAATTGCTGCTATACTTCAGTGGTTGGGAGCTACTTTGTTTATTCTGCTTTTTCTTGTTTTTGCATTAATAAGTTTAGGTTTTGCCATTATGCCTACAACTGAGGGCGCATTAAATTTTGCATCGAATCAATATTATACAATACCTTTTATTTTAGTAGTTTACTGGTTTATGACTTTTTTAAACACAAAAGGTATTAGAATGGTGAAAATTATAGGTATCTTTGGTCTTATAACTTCAATACTTATTCCTGTAATATTATTAATATTTCTAACTGTTTTATATATTTCATCAGGATTTGCTGCTGACTTAAGTTTTTCAGCTAAAAATTTTTTTCCTTCAATGACTAATCTGACTAATTTAGATATTGCAATTTCTACTTTTGGATTCTTTTTTGGGCTTGATCTTGCTTCAAATTTTGGGAAAGATGTAATTAATTCTCAAAAAAATTATTTTTATGGTACTTTATTGTCTGCCTGTTTTATAGTTGTCTTATTTTTGATACTTTGTACGTTTTATATTGTTGTGGCAAACGATGGTAAAGCTAACTTCATTTTTATAGAAGTTAACAGAGTATTGAATTCATTAATTGGCTCTCACAAATATTCTAACTTACTGGGTAAATTATTTGCTTTTTCCATATTTATCGGTGCTGTAAGCTATGCGTTTATTTATATTTCAGTTTGCTGCAAAGGTATGCTATTTGCGGTAGAAGATGCCAATGACAAGCTTTGGCTTAATAAAAAAAATAAATATAATGTGCCAGTGAGAGCATTAATTATACAGGCAGCTTTGGTGAGTTTTTTCTGCCTTTTTTTTGTCCTCCAACCTAATATTGAGTTGGTTTGTTCTATGCTGGGTAATTTTATAGTATTACTGATATTGATATCGTATATAATAATGTTTTCTTCTTTGATAAAAATTAGATTTTCAAGTTCGAATCTATCCAGCAGTCCATATAAATTACCTTTGGGTAAATATGGTGTTTTATTTATTACAGTAATAGGAATAGCAAGTTCTTCATTTGCAATATTTATAGGACTATATTTATCTCTCAGATTGACTTGGGGACACCATTTTATACTTTCTATTTTCTTTTCAGTAGTATTGCTGTGTATTTTATTATTCGCGGGTATAAAATATAGTAAGAATATTAAAATGTTAGTATTTGAAAAATCAGATCATACTAATAATAAAGGCCGTAAAATAGCGTTTACCTTGGTAGGTTTAGGTATTGCTGCATACTTTGTTAAATATTTTTTGAATATTATATTAACACGCCATCTTACCCCTTCAGAATATGGTGACCTGGCTGTTTTTCTCAGAACAGTAATCATTCTGTCTCTTGTTTTACTTCTAGGAACTAATAATTCTACTAAAAAATATTTATCTAAGTACCTAGTAAAAAAAGATATAAAAAACATCAGAGAGTTTATTATATGGAATAGCCGTGTTGTACGCAAAGCATTATTAATTTATATATTATCACTTTTTGGTCTATATGTGATCATGTCTATTTTACATTTATTCGATATAAAGAATTTTTTCTCTTACCATTATGTTTATTATTATTTGGCTGTGGCCCAATTAGCTGCGATTGCTGTCCTGTTTTCAAGTTATATTCTTAGTAATAAATGGCCTATTCTGTTTTTTTTCTTTAGGAAAATTGCAGTTTTTGTTGTAATGCTGATTCTTATTGGAGGAGGTTTACTTTTCTATAATGTTAAAATTAATTTATACAGTATAGGAATTTTTCTACTTATTTCATACCTAATCGTTATTTTTGCCGAATTAGTTTTTATTAGTAAATTCTCAACAGAGCATAATGTAACAAATGTTATAAATGATTATAAAGTTGACATAGAAAATAAAACTGTAAAAAAACAGTGGTTGTCAGATTCTTTTAGAATGATCGGCAGTCAGTTAATATTTAATCTTATCTGGGCTATTGATCTGTTTATTCTTGAAGGAATTCATAATTCAGAACATGATGTAGGTTACTATGCAGCAATGCTTGTTTTGACAAATATACTGCTTATTACACCCAGTGCTATAACTACACTTTTAATTCCGCGTATCACTCATTTTGTTTCAGAGAAAAAATTTAAAGAACTTCAGGACAATATAAATATTATAAATTTAATGAATTTTGCCATATTAACTGTAATGTTGATTATTTTATTAACTTTTTCCGAAGATTTACTTTTGTTGTTTGGTAAAGGTTATAATTCAGCAGAAATACCTTTTATTATTTTATGTTTTACTTACTATATTGCTTCTATTTTTGTTCCTGCAGGGAAAATACTTACGTTTGTGGAAACAGATTTACAGTTTAAAATTAATTTGATAGAGTTGATAATAGTAATAGTATTAGGAATAAGCCTGACATGGCTATGGGGGCTAACAGGTATTGCAGTTTCTGTGTTTATTTCTATTATATTTAAATCACTTCTGACTTACATAATTCTAAAAAAGAAAATACCTATTAAACCATTTTCACTGTTATAACAATTTCCAAGACTACTTTTATTCCTAATCTTATATAATGAATCATTTCAGGATATAATTAATAATTATCGTATATTTAAACACCTATTTAATCAGTTTATAATATAAATATATGCAAACCTCAAAGAAGAAAAACGGCGGCTATATCGGATTATTTTCTTTAGTCATGATCAACGTCTTATTGGTTGCCAACCTGAGATTTGTACCTCATGTATCAGATGTTACTTTTTACACAGTTATTGTTTCAATACTTGCCGGTTTATTCTTTTTTTTCCCAATTTGTATGGTTGTAGCAGAACTTTATCCGATATGGCCAGAGCGCGGGGGCGTTTATCACTGGGTTACCAAGGCATTTAATGAAAAGATAGGATTTGTAGCTGTGTTTTTACAGTGGGGAGTGGTTCTTCTTTTAGGACTTCTAATACTTGGATTTGCCGCCGCATGTTTTGCTTTTGTTTTTACACCTACAATAGAAGACGGTATATCTTTAGCATCTAATAAATATTATATAGTTTTGAGTGTTATAGTATTTAACTGGGTAATAATATTTATCAATAAAAAAGGTTTACATCTAACTAAAAAATTCAGTATATTAAGTACAATATTCGGTGTTATAATACCACTTTTAACGCTAATTGTTTTAACATTTATCTATTTATACAAAGGAAATATTTCACATTTAAATTTATCTTCGACAAAAATATTTCCTGACATGTCTAATATTCATAATCTGAATCTTGCTTTCAGTATGTTTGTTTTTTTCTTGGGGATAGAAGTTGCAGCAGGTTATGGTAAAAATATATTGAAATCGAATAAATATCCACGTGTGATACTAATATCTTCAGTTGTAATTTTTATTATTTTAATTTTAACTATTCTCTCTATTTCGATAATGCTGAATGAAAAAACAGGTTATTTCAGTGTAGACTTACACATAATATTTACGAAACTTTTTCCTGGTTATAATCTCTACTTTCTCATTAGAGTTTTCCTCTTAGTGCTCGGTATTGGAACATTGGGATGTATGAGTACATGGATAACTGCAATCAGCAAAGGGGTTGTCTATGTTTTTGAAGAAAACAGTTTACTTTTCTGGTTCAGTAAAAAAAATAAAAATGATGTTCCCTTTAGACTTTTAATCCTGCAGGCCGTTATTATAAGTCTGCTGTGTCTATCGTTTGCTCTGCAGTCCACAATATATCTTACAGATGTTATGCTGTCTCAGTTCGTAATGCAAATGTATTTAATTATGTATATTATTGTTTTCATTTCTGCAATTAAACTCAGATACCGTTATCCTGATGTATCAAGGCCGTTTAAAATACCTTTCGGCAATGTGGGAATCTGGATTCTAGGTGTGATTGGCATAATAGGTTCATGTATTGCCATATTAACAGGCTTTTATCTTCCTCTTCAACTTACAGGCAAGAATTACCCTCTAATTGTTGCAGTGTTTTTTGTGATAATTATACTGATTGTGATAATGTTCCCTACAATAATATACAGTAAAAACTTTAAGGTACTAATATTTGATAAATCAGATAACTCTAATAACAGAAAACATAAAATTGCATTAACTCTCGTAGTGCTCGGGATTGCTGCTTATTTGGTAAAATATTTTTTAAATATTATACTGACAAGGCATTTAGGAGCACATGAGTATGGAGACCTTGCTGTATTTCTTAAGTTAGTGGTAATTTTATCATTATTAATACTTGTCGGAACAAATAACTCCGCAAAAAAATATTTATCAAAATACTTTATCGGAAGAGATATAAATAATAGTATAGATTTCATAGTATGGAATTTGCGCATAGTATATAAGGCATTCATTATTTATATATTATTTCTTTTTGTCCTATATATATTGATGGGTGTTCTTCATGTGTTTGATATCAAAGATTTTTTCTCTCATCATTATGTTTTTTATTATATTTCCGTTGTCCCTCTTGCTTCAATAGCTGTTCTTTTTTCCTGTTATATCCTCAGTAATAAATGGCCTATTCTGTTTTTCTTTTTTAGAAAAATTTCCGTATTTGTAGTAATGCTGATTTTAATTGGTGGAGGGATACTTTTTTACAATGTAAAAATTAATTTAAACAGTATCGGGATTTTTTTACTTGTCTCATATATTATCGTCATCGTTGCTGAATTAGTATTTATAAGCAGAATAAGCATAGAACATAATATTTTTTCCGAAAGAATTAATTTTAAGAGTAAGGTTAATAAATCAAAAGAGAGAAAACAATGGCTAGCAGATTCTTTCAGGATGATAGGCAGCCAGTTAATATTTAACCTCATATGGGCAATTGATCTGTTTATTCTTGAAGGAATTCATCATTCAGAACATGATGTGGGTTACTATGCAGCAATGCTTGTTCTGATAAATATACTTCTCATTACACCAAGCGCTATAACCACACTGTTAATACCGCGCATTAACCATTTTGTATCTGAAAAGAAATTTGGAGAACTTCAGAATAACATTAATCTTATTAATTTAATGAATATTGCCATTTTGACAGTATTGCTGATACTTCTACTGGTATTTTCAGAAACGTTGCTTCTTTTCTTTGGAGAAGGATATAATTCAGCAGAAATACCTTTTATTATATTATGTTTTACTTACTATATAGCTTCAGTTTTTGTACCTGCTGGAAAGGTGCTTACTTTTGTGGAAACCGGGATACAGTTCAAAGTAAGTGTAATGGAATTAATAATTGTTGTTGTTCTGGGAGTGATTTTTACATGGTTCTGGGGATTGACAGGCATAGCAGTATCAGTACTTATATCTATTTTGTTTAAATCCTTAATGACATATATCATTTTAAAAAGAAAACTGCCGATTAATCCACTGTCATTATTTTAGAAATTAAAGATTCTGTTGCTCAGTAAAGGATTAAAATGGAAAAAGTAGATAAAAAAAACAGTATCGGATTTTTTACAATAGTATTAATAAATTTAGCGCTTCTTATTAACATCAGGTTTATTACGCATCTGTCCTGTGCTGATAATGATACCATTGCGTTTACTATTATAATAGCACTTTTATTCTTTTTCCCAATATGCATGGTAGTTGCAGAACTTCATCCCATTTGGCCGGAAGATAGCGGAATATATACCTGGGTTAGTAAAGCTTTTGGTAAAAGGATAGGTTTTATTACAGTTTTCCTCCAATGGTTTTTAATATTAATGCTTAGTCTTATTTTATTCCGCTCTGCTGCAGATAGAATAGCTTTTTCATTTACCAGAACAAATAAGCAAGCTATATCTTTATCCTCTAATGATTATTATGTGGTACTTCTAATTATCATTTTCACTTGGGTAGCTATACTTATAAATCGAAAAGGGATTTCTATAATTAAGAAATTAGCTGTAGTTACCGTACTGTTTCGTGTTATTATACCATTGATTGTAATGATTGTCCTGGCAATTCTGTACCTATCAATAGGTTATTCTTCAAATGCAGCACCACCTGTGACAAAGGATTTTACTGATATCACAAGTATACGCAACCTGTTTTTTGCTTTTAGTATATTTGCTTTATTTATTGGAATAGATGCACCTGCTAATTATGGGAAAGTAATTTTAAAACCAGGCAGATATCCTCGAGCAATCCTTGTTACAGGTGTTTTAATATTTATTATTCTGTTTGTCTTTATTTTTACAACGTCTATAATACTAAGCCATAAATCAGATTACTTTGTGTTTAATTTGCATATAACCCTTTCTGAAACTTTTCCTTCATATAATTTTGATTTTCTGATTAGAGTTTTCGATTTGATTTTGGCGATAGGTACAATCGGATGTACCTGCATTTGGCTAATGACTGTTAGTAAAGGTTTTGTAAGAGTAATTGAAGACAGCAGGTTATTTTCTATATTTAGAAAAGAAAATAAAAATAATGCCCCTGTGAGATTTTTTGTATTACAGGCTGTTATTACCAGTTTTTTATGTCTGTTATTTACTTTGCAGCCAACTATAAATTTAGCAGAAGTAATGATTTCACAGTTCTTTTTGCAGTTATACCTTATTTTGTACATAATTATCTTTATTACATCAATAAAACTAAGATATATATACCCTGATATTAGAAGGCCTTATAAAATACCTTTTGGAAACGCTGGAATTTGGGGAGTAGCTATTATTGGAATAATCGGTTCCGGTATTGCAATATTTATAAGCTGTTATTACCCTCTTAAATTTACAAGAGATGGTCATCCTGTTATAATTTCTATTTTTTTTAGTATAGTTTTACTTTTAGTTCTCCTAATGCCTTCTTTGGTTTTTATAAAAAAGCTTAAAATACTTGTATTTGAAAAGTCGGATCACTCTAATAACAGTCGAAGTAAAGTTGCATTGACACTTATAATTTTGGGAATTTCTGCTTATTTTGTTAATTACGTATTGAATGTATTAATAGCAAGACATATTAATGCTTCGCAATATGGTAATTTAGCAGTTTTTTTAAGGACAGTTGTTATAGTATCTCTTTTACTTTTATTAGGAACTAATAATTCAGTAAATAAGTATCTGCCTAAATTTTTTATAAATAATGATAGAGATAATATTAAGAAATTTGTCCACTGGAATTGGTTTGTTATTCGAAAAACATTTACTATTTATATTTTTGCTCTTTTTATTTTATATCTTATTATGGGGATATTGAATTTTTTAGGAATAAAAAGTTTTTTTTCATACCCTTATGTATTTTACTATCTGGCTGTTGCGCCGTTTGCTTCTCTTACGGTTCTTTTTTCCAGCTATATTCTCAGTAATAAGTGGCCCATGCTGTTTTTTTTCTTTAGAAAGATAGCTGTAGCATTTATCATGCTTGCTCTAATGGGAGGTGGTGTACTCTTTTATAATGTGAGGATTAATTTATATAGTATTGGAGTATTTATTTTTACATCATACTTTTTAGTTATTCTTTTAGAATTGATATTCATCAATAAAATCTATAGGGAACATAAATTTCAATTTATAGTAAACAGTATGAAAGAAATTGTTCATGGTGCAAAAGATAAGTCTAAATGGTTATCCGACTCATTTAAAATGATTGGGAGCCAGTTGATCTTGAATCTAATATGGGCTATTGATTTTTTTATATTGGAAACAATGCATTCATATGATAATGATGTTGGATATTATGCCGCAATTCTGGTAATTACAAATGTTCTTCTTATAACACCCAGTGCAATTACAACATTTCTTATACCAAAAATTACTCATTATGTAGAAGAGAAGAAATATAAAGAGCTTCAGGTTAATATAAATCTTATTAATTTGCTGAACATTTCAATTTTAGCAGTTTTGCTCATTCTTTTACTGATATTTTCTAAGTTTTTATTGCTGATTTTTGGAAAAGGATACGATTCAGCAGAAATACCTTTTATTATTTTGTGTTTTACATATTTTTTAGCTGCAGTATTTATTCCTACAGGTAAAATTTTATCTTTTCTTGATACTGGTATTCAGTTTAAAATCAATATTATAGAGCTTATAATTGTTATTATTTTAGGAGTTATTTTTACTCTCATGTGGGGATTAACAGGTATCGCATTATCAGTGTTTATTTCAATTTCAACAAAATCTATTTTAGCTTACATTAATGTTAAAAGAAAACTTAAAATTAATCCACTGTCATTATTTTAAGAATAACGGAAGGTGCTATTTTTCAGCACCTTCAATGTACTTGTTTTTTATATTTCTATTATTTTTCCAGGATTTAGTATCAATTTTGGGTCAAAAACCTCTTTTATACCTTTTGAGATTTTCATTCCTGTTGCTTTGATTGATTTTTTCAAATATGGTACTTTGGCATAACCTATTCCATGTTCTCCGGATACATTACCGCCAATTTCCTCTGTTCTGGTATAGAGACGCTCGAAAACATTGTCCAAAGTTTTTTCCCAGGTTTTATTATCAAGATCATCTTTTAATACATAGATGTGAAGATTTCCGTCACCTGCATGACCAAAACTTCTTATCTGTATATTATATTCTTTCTGAAGAGCATGTGAGAATTTAATAAATTCTGCTATCTTATCTCTAGGCACAACTACATCACATTCATCAAGTTCTGTCGTTGAAGCTTTAATAGCTTCTAAAAATGTACCTCTCGCAGACCATATAGATTCATTCCTTTCAGGAGTATTTGAGATAAATACATCTATTGCTCCTGCATCTAAACATTTGTGGGCAATTTTTTCATATGATTCCTCTAATTCGCTTTTTGTATTTCCGTCAAATGTTAATATTAAATATGCATCTGCTGTATTATGCGGGAATTTTTTACCTATATATTTTTCAGTATTCAGTATTGCTTCACGTTCCGTAAACTCCAGAGCTGTAGGTATTATTTTTGATTTTAAGATAGTAGGCACAGCTTCGATAGCTTTTTCAAGACTGGGGAAGGGGACTAATAATGAAATATTGAATTTTGGTACTGGTAATAGTTTAAGTATCGCTTTAGTAACAATGACTAATGTTCCTTCCGATCCAATTATAATATCTTTAAGGCTGTAACCTGAACTGGTTTTGACAATTTTTCCGCCAATTTTATCCATTTCTCCATTTGGATAGACTATTTCCAACCCCAAAACATTTTCTCTGGTAACACCATATTTCATGGCACGCATACCGCCAGCATTAGTATTAATATTACCGCCTATGGTTGCACTTTTTTCACCTGGATCTGGAGCATAGAAATAACCGGTTCCATCAAGATAGGATATTATATCCATCAGAAGGACTCCTGATTCTACTGTAAGAGTCATATTGCTTTCATCCATTTCCAGGATATTGTTCATTTTGCATAAACTGAGCATAATGCCGCCGTAAACAGCCACTGCAGATCCCACTAAACCCGTACCCTGTCCTCTGGGAGTTACAGGTATATTATTATCATAGGCATATCTCATGACCTTAGAGATTTCTTCTGAGTTGTTCACTTCAACCAATACATCGGGATAAACTTTTTTTGCTGCAAGTTCATCATGACTGAAATCTTCATTTATTTCATTGCCGGTATATACTTTATCTTTACCTAATATTGAAATAAGAGCATCAATATTTTTCTGAGTTATTTTATTGTATTCCATGATTTATAACCTCCTAAACAATCTTTCTACCATTTTTGATCTTTTCTATTAACTGTGGGATAATCTCATATACATCGCCGACAATCCCATAATGTGCTACATCAAATATAGGCGCATTACTATCATTGTTTATTGCAAAAATAGTATCGGCATTACTCATCCCTGCTCTGAATTGAATTGCTCCTGAAATACCGCATGTAATAATTAATTTGGGTTTAACAGTTCTTCCGCTTAAACCAATTTGGCGTATGGGATCTACTATCCCTTCCTCAATTAAAGGCCGTGAACTGCCTAATTCTGCGTCAAGTAATTTGGCTAACTCATTTACCATATTTAAATCTTCTTTCTTCTTAAACGCTCTTCCCACAGCAATAATAACAGGTGCATCTTCTATATTTGCAGTTTTTTCTTTCTGTTTGATCTCAAGAATTTCTATATCTGATTTTAATTTTCTTTCCTCAATATTACAGCATATGAGTTTAGCACTGTTTTTTTTCCCTTTTTCTTTTGGCGGATCAAAGACTTTATATCTCACAGTTGCAAACTGTGGTCTATGATCAGGTGTCCTTATATGTGCCATTATATTTCCGCCGAATGCAGGTCTAATCTGATCTAAATCGGTATTTAGCTGAACATCAAGTACTGTACAGTCTGCAGTTAAACCAGTTTTAAATGTTGCGGCAACTCTTGGAGCTAAGGATCTTCCGATATTTGTAGCTCCCACAAGTATGCTTGAAGGTTTTGTTTTATTTATAAAATCGGTGAATACTGATTTATAAGGTTCTATTTTAAAGTTATCTAATTCTTGTTGGTCATATACATAGAGTTCATCAATACCCCATTCCAATATCTCGTCAGCATATTTTTTTACATCGTAGCCGGCTAATAAGCAGTAAACTGGATGGTTAATTTTTGCAGCCATTTCTTTGGCCTTACCTATTAGTTCATATGATACAGGATGTATTTTTCCTTCACTGCGCTCAATAAAAACTGCTATACCTTCCCATGAAGATTTATCTATATAAGGTCTGTCTGTTTCTACTATTTCAAATGCTCCTATCGGACCTTTTTTGACGCATAGACTGCACATTTTACAGGCGGCATTAACAGTTATTTTTCCATCTATATTTTCTAATGCATTAAATGGGCAAACTTCTAAGGTATTTTCTATATTATCAATCTTATTCTGGTGTATTATCAATTTAGACATATGAACTTCTCCCTGTTAAATAAATTTGAGCTCAGTTAATTTATCAACTATTCTGGTTGATAGTTCATCACTTTTTCCTTCCCATATTTCATGTTCATCATTACATGGAGGAGGAAATATTTTTATAACCTGTGTAGGTGATCCTGTCAGGCCGTATTTAGTTTCATCTTTATCTTCAAAATCATTAAGTTTATATGTAGGAATGTTCTTGTTCTGTGTATGTAGTTTTCTAATAAAAGAAGGCAGTCTTGCCTGACCTATTCCGGAATCAACTGTTATTAGACATGGCAGTTTAATCTTTAAGATTTCTGTAGTTCTATCCATGTCAGTCTCAACAGTTATTGATGTTTCATCCATTTCTATAATATTTTTAATATAAGCAGCGTGAGGTATATCAAGAAAGTTAGCTATCTCTGGACCTACCTGAGCTGTATCGCCGTCAGTTGTCTGCTTTCCGCATATTATTAAATCAGGTTCAGGAAGTTTTTTAATTCCCTGTGATAGTGTGTAGGCTGTAGCCAATACATCGGCTCCGGCAAATTTACTGTCTGATACCATAACACCGTCATCTACCCCCATCATAAAGGCTTCTTTTATTATTTCTTTTGCCTGTGGAGGCCCCATGGTAATAGTATGTACTTTTGCATTGTATTTGTCTTTTAACTGTACTGCTGCTTCTATAGCGTATAGATCATATGGATTGATCTTTGATTCAATTCCTCCACGTCGCAATACCCAGGTTTTTTCATCAATATCCACTTCAGTTGTACTTGGAACCTGCTTAATACATACAAGTATGTTCATATTGATCCTCCTGTTTAAACTTAAATAAATACTGCAGTTAACTTATCTGCAGTTAACTATGTTTTAAAACTTATATGAATAAAAATAGTGCTTGTACTTTAAATATGTGACACCAATGTACACGAAAATTGTATTTTTCCTTAAAATATTAAAATAAATTTTAAAGATCTGTTATTACAGTAATTCTAATATTGATATTTAGAAAATATATATTTGCTATAGAACGTATCTGAATTACAAATGAAAGTTATATTATCAATTATAAAACAATAACATTATGTTAAAGGTTTAAAAATTACTTGTCCATTTTTCGGTTGTATAAAATTAAATATCTGATTATATGTAAATAAAATAATTGTTAATTATTAATGGTAAATGGTTAATTAGAATTTTAGATATTTTGATATATATATATTATAAGCCTAATGCTTAAAACCTAATACCTAAAACTGTGGATAGGTAAATATATGAAAGACAAACAACTGCCTGATTTTGACATTATGTATAAAGCGCTCATCAATAAAGACAGCTCTTTTGAAGGTATCTTTTTTGTAGGTGTCAAAACTACTGGTATTTTCTGCAGACCTACCTGTACAGCTAGAAAACCTAAGAAAGAAAATGTTGAGTTTTTTTCTACTTCTAAAGAAGCTTTGGATTATGGTTATAGACCGTGTCGTATGTGCCATCCTATGGAGATGTACGGTACTATTCCTGAATGGCTTCAACCGCTGATGAAAGAGATAGAAGGAAATCAGGGAATAAAACTTAAAGATTATGATTTACGGAACAGAAATCTGGAACCAGCACGGGTTAGGAGATGGTTTAAGAAACATCATAATATGACATTTCAGGCATATCTCAGATCTTTAAGAATTAATAGAGCATTCGGTCAGATAAAACATAATGAAAAAATAATAAGTCCCGCCTATGAAAACAGTTTTGATTCTCTAAGCGGATTTAACAGTGCATTTAAAAAAGTAGCAGGTTTTAATCCATCTGAAAGCTGCGATAAAAAAATTATAAATATAACCAGACTGTTAACTCCCATAGGACCGATGTTTGTTGCAGCTACAGACAAAGGGGTATGCCTTCTTGAATTTACAGATAGAAGAATGCTGGAAACTGAAATTAAACAACTTAAAAAATTTTTCAATGCCGAATTCGTACCAGGAGAGAATAAATATTTCAAGACTTTAAATAAACAGCTTTCAGAGTATTTTGCAGGAACAAGAAAATCATTTGATATACCGCTAATAACGCCTGGTACAGATTTTCAGAAAAAAGTTTGGAATGCTTTGCAGAAGATTCCTTACGGTGAAACAAGGTCATATCAGGAACAGGCTGTCAATATCAATAAACCAAAAGCAGTCAGAGCTGTAGCTTCAGCAAATGGATGTAACAAAATAGCTATAATTATTCCATGTCACAGAGTAATAGCAAAAGATGGCACGTTAGCAGGTTACGGCGGAGGAATATGGAGGAAGCAATATCTGCTAGATTTGGAAGCACTATAAAAGTAGCACAATAGAATTTGACTTGTTTTTTGAAAAACAAAGTGTTATAGTTAGATATAACAGCTTGATAAAACAATAAATTGACATTGAATTATGATAAAAATTGAAAATTTAAGCTTTGGCTATAATAAACAGAATTTGCTTTTTAATGATCTGAATTTTGAAGTGAAACCAGGTAGGATTTATGGAATTTTAGGAAAGAATGCTGCTGGTAAAACTTCTTTACTTCATCTTATGATTGGTCTTTTATCTTCTTATAAAGGATCAATTACCGCATTTGATGAAACACCTAAAAAAAGAACACCGTCTTTTTTAAATCAAATCTATTATCTGCCTGAAATATTTTATACTCCTAAGGTTTCTGTCAATGAGTATGTAAAACTGCACAGCCCTTTTTACGATAACTTTGCTATGGATATTTTTGATGACTGTATAAGAACTTTTGGCATTGAATGTTCTAATAAAGTCAGTTCGCTGTCATTTGGTGAACAGAAAAAAGTATTGATATCATTTGCACTTGCAACGTGCAGTTCTGTAATACTGCTTGATGAACCTACAAATGGGCTTGATATACCCGGGAAGAGTATTTTTAATAAATTAATTTTAAAATATGTGACAGAAGATCAGTCTATCTTGATAGCGACACATCAGGTTAAAGATCTTCAGAATATTATTGATCCCATAATAATATTAGACAGCGGTAAAGTTGTTATAAATAGTCCCAGGGAACTGATAGATGATCGGATAGCATTTTACTTTACAAGAAAACTTGTGGATGATAATAATGTAATATACAGCGAAAGAACTCCTGGAGGATACCTGATCATTGCTGAACGTGATAAATTTGATGGGGATGAAATAAAATTTGAGCTGTCGCCTTTTTTTAAATCTGTTCTGAAAGATACAGATACTTATCAGAAAATTCTAAAAAACAGTGGTGATGACAATGAAAAATAACTTCTTTTCACTAAATAGATTTCTCTATTATTTTAAATTGAATGTGAAACTGAATTTGAAGGATTATCTACTGGCTCTGTCTGTCATAACTTTAATTATAATAGCATTAAATTTTCTAAATAGCTTAACAACAAAAACTATTGGAATTTCCTATGAAGAATTCAATAGCTACTGTTACTATATTATGCTCTATCTGGTGGGATTCCATTTAGCCGGGATATCTTTCAGTTCTTTTAAGGATAAAAACCGTATAAGTGGTTTACTGACTATTCCGGTTTCTTCATTTGAAAAATATATTTCAAGTTTGCTGATAAATTCAATTCTGTTTTTTATTTCATTCTCAGTACTCTATAGTTTGGGAACATTTATTTTCTTTATTCTGTCAGGATCAACTCACAGTTTTTATAATACATTTAATGACGGGAGTCTATTTTTCTCTGTGCTCTTTTTTTCTCTTCAGTCAATATTTTTTGCAGGAAGTCTTTTTTTTAAAAGATATGAAACTCTCAAGACAGTTTTAATAATACTGCTGGTTACAGTAGTGATTTATTTTCTAAACTATATCCTTTTATATGGTATATATTTCATAACGAATTTCACTTATAACCGCCTAATGTTTACTCCGTTGTATGTAAATGTTTATTATGCCGTGTATTCTGTGCTGTTCTTCATTGTTCTGCCTGTGTTATGTCTTATAGCTGGCTATTTCAGGTTAAAGGAAGCAGAATTTATATAGAGATAACTGATATGGATTTTAAGGATAAACAGACAATTTCAACTCAGATATCTGAATATGTTTCAGATAATATAATAAACGGCATATGGAATGCCGGAGATAGGTTGCCTTCCGTAAGGGAATATGCATCTGAAGTAGAAGTTAATGTTAATACAATTCTCAAGTCATATAATCAACTTGAGCTTGACGGCATAATAGTAAAAAAACGCGGTATCGGATATTTTGTAACTGAAAATGCACAAAAAATTATTGAAGATGAAAAAAGAAAAGAGTTTATAAGATATCAGCTGCCTGAATTCTTAAAAGTAGTAAAGATGTTAAATTTAACTTTGAATGATCTAAAACCTTATTTTAAAACTTTGGAGTTGACCGGTGAAAAAAAGTAATAAATTTTTAGTTGCTATTATATTGGCTGTAATAATATTCAATTTTGGTTTTATTTTGTTTATATTTTTTCTCCCTTTGAAAGGTAATGGTATCTATACAGTTGAAAACAGACCTTTAAACAGTTTCAGTAATTTAGTAGTCGGAGGGGCATATTCTGTTCGAGTGGTTGAAGGAAAAAAAAACAGTGTCAGTATCAGGGCTGAGTCTAATCTGATCAAATATATTACTACTGAAATAAGGGGTGATTCACTGTTTGTTAAATATGACAGAAGTATTGCTGCTACCAAGAAGGTTGAGATTACTGTAACTGCAAACGGTTTAAAATCTCTTAAACTGGAAAGTCCTTCTTCCGTGCTTCTGGATAACGTAAATTATAAAAACTTTGACATATCAGTGCTGCTGGAGGACTCAATGGGAACTCCATATCTAAAAGCAACCGGTCAGATAAAACACCTTAAACTAATCAGTTCAAGTTTTTCAAAAGTTGATCTTAAAGACCTTAAATGTAAAACAGCTGATATTCACATGTACGGAAACTCTACTGTCATGACAGATGCGGATACTGTGAATGCATTTATAAACGGTAAATGCAAACTGATATATTATGGGAATTCCAAAGTTATAAACCCTCAGGTGGTTAATGGCGGAAGAGTAATTAAATATGGATCAGTAGATCATGATTTTAAAAAACCTAAACACACGCTATGGGTTTCATACTACCATTTTGTAAATAAAATTTTTCATTTTTTCTCAGTTTTTTAAATTATATCCTTGCAAACATTTATATAATAACTACTTTATAGGTGTTATAGTGAAATATAACACTATATCTAAGATATATAAACAACGAGATAAAAGATGAATATAATAAAAATATTTGATTCCAAAAAAGATAAACGGGCAAAAGAACGATTTAAAAAAAATAAAATAGGAGGTTTTAGAAAGTTAGCTTTGCTTATAATAGCTTTATTTTTTACTGCAACCTATTGTTTTGCTACTGCAAAAAATATCCCTGCTGCTCATGAATGGACACCGCAAGTAATGATGGAATTAAAAAATATAGGAACTTTTGAATTCTCACCTAATAGCAGAAAAATAGTATACAATGTTACCAAAGCAGATATGAAAAAGAATGAATACATTTCTCAGATTTTTATTTCAGATGCAAATGGTAAAAATGCTTATCCGCTAACAAATGGTTCATTCTCCTGCACAACTCCAAGATGGTCGCCTGATGGAAAAACAGTTGCTTTTTTATCAGATAGAACAGGAAAAAATCAGATATGGCTTATAAAGGCTAATGGAGGAGAAGCTTGGCAGTTAACTGATACCCCAGATAATATTTCTATTTTTGCTTGGTCCCCTGAGGGAAATAAGATAGCTTTTGTAATGCAGGATCCATTAACTGAAAAAGAAACCAAAGCAATTAAAGGTAATTATCACGTAAAAGTTGCAGGCAAATATAGAAAAGACAATATTTGGTTAGTGAATGTTGAATACAATAATGATCATATTCAGAAAATTAAACAGTTAACTGAAGGGGACTTTTCAGTATCGACATGGTTTTATTTATGTTTGAATTGGTCTCCTGACGGTAAAAATATTGTTTTTTCTTTCCAAAAAAGTTCATGGCAAAATGATATGTTTAGTTCAGGTATTTCTCAAGTAAGTGTGGACACAGGCAAGGTAAATTCTATCGTAAATAATGGAGGTTGGAACTTTTTCCCTAAATATTCACCTAATGGAAAATGGATATCATATGTGTCTTCTAGAGAAATTCCATTCAAATTATATTCTCCATATGGAATTAATATAATACCTGCTAAAGGAGGAAAACCAAAAAAACTGGCAATAACTCCAGATGAAAGACCTAAGTTAATGGCGTGGTCTAATAATTCTAAAAATATATTTATTACAGAAGACTATAAACAGGCATTTACTCTTTATGCATTACCAATTGATGGGAGATCGCCTAAGAAAATATATGATAATTTGTCTTCTGTACTTGTTGCAATAAGTCCTGATTCATCCAAATTTGCTTTTGTTAAACAGGATTATAGTGAACCTCCAGAATTAGCTGTAAGCAGCATCAAAAACCCTAATCCTAAAAACATTACTGATATAAATCAATGGCTGATAAAGTATCCTTTTGGAAAAACTGTAGTTGTACACTGGAAATCAAAAGATGGAACTGATGTAGACGGTTTATTAACTTATCCTTTAAATTTTAATAAAGATGAAAAATATCCACTCGTAGTACTAATTCATGGTGGACCTGATGTTGCAGCTACAAATACTTATCTGCCTGGAATAAGGTTTTATCCAGTTCCGGTTTTTTCGGATAAAGGATATTTCATATTTCAGCCTAACTACAGAGGAAATTCCGGACATGGAGTAAAATTTAGAAAGGAACTAGTTGGCAATGTAGGTGTTAAAGACTACCAGGATATAATGACTGGTGTTGATCATATAATAAAAATTGGGAATATAAATACTGATAAAATGGCTGTAGTCGGTCATAGTAATGGAGGAGATTTAACATCATGGATTATAACACAAACACATCGTTTCAAGGTAGCTGCTTTTTCTGCGGGGGAAACTGACTATATCAGTCTTCAGGGACTATGTAACTGGTTTCAGACAGCAGATAACCTTGGAGTGAAATATTACGATAATTATAAATTGTATATTGATAGATCACCGATATTTCATATTAAAAATGTCACAACACCAACATTAATTCAGTTTGGCTCTGATGATACGAATGTTCCTCCTTCTCAAAATAAAGAGTTTTACAGAGGTTTATGGTTACAGGGTAAGGTAGTAAAAATGCTGGAATATCCGGGCTGTGGACATGATGATTTCTATCCTAAACTGTATCTGAAATTTCTTCAGGCAAATCTGAATTGGATAGACAAACATTTTAATTAATTAATGATAATAATTGAGGGAGATAAAAATGAGAAAGTTAATTCTAGGGATTGTGTTGCTAATGACGATAAATTTTGTCGTTACAGCATCAGAAACAAGTGTAGTAAATACTGATAAGGCATACAATGTCAGTGATATTATTAGCTATTTACAAAAAAATATGCCTCAATATTTGAAAGATCAAGATATTTCAGGAGCATCAGCTGTAATTGTAAATAAAAATGGAATTCTCTGGACAAAAGGTTTTGGTCACTTAAGTAAAAATAGTAAAGAAGCTGTAAATCCAGAGACACTATTTTGTGTGGGATCAATATCTAAAATGTTTACAACTACAGGGATATTGATAGCTTCACAAAATGGTAAAATAGATATAAACAAATCAATAAAATATTATCTTCCAAAATTTAGAATAAAATCCAGATTTTCAAATACCCCTACAACTCAAATGACTATTCTTGATTTGCTGGGATTTAGATCAGGTATTACCGGTTCAATTCAAAACGATAAGGAATCTCCTCTATTAAAACAGGATATAAAAGATCTTGAAAATTCATGGCTCAGGTTTCCTGTAGGTCAAAGATTTGCCTACTCAAATCCCGGGTATTCTTTAGCTGGTTATATTTTGGCTCAAATAGAAAAAACTAATTTTTCTAAATGTATCAAAAAACTAGTTTTTAGTCCACTTGGAATGAATAGTACAACTTTTGATAACACAAAAATCAAAAAGGATAAAAATAGAGCAATAGGATATATTCCCGGTGTAAAAAAAATTTACTTTACAGAAAGACCTAATGGCAGTGCATTCTCAAACGCTGTTGATATAGGAAAATTTTTAAAATTCCAACTAAATAATGGTAGCATTAATGGAAAACAATTATTAAGCGACAAAAACATAAATCTGACGCGTACCATACTGAATAAAGGGAAATATCAAAACACCGGATTTGCACTGCCTGATGTTGTAGATAATACAAGTGAAGGGACTCTGTACAGGTATTCAGGATTATATCATGGATATAATTCACTTATACTCTGGTACCCTAAAGAAGATTTTGGTGTTGGTATTCTTACAAATAAACGTAATGGATTAAATAATAACTTTATACCTTTTTTAAAATATATTTATTCAAAGTTAGGACTAAATAATTATTTCAATAATTATGGTAAAATCGAACTCAAAAAAATTATTACAAAATCTATTTCACTTAAAGAATTAAAATCATGGGTTGGAAATTATATTGATACCGGAGAAGGTCCAATAGTTACTATCACTTTTAAAAATAATCAGATAGGAATATTACAAAATAATAAGTTTGATAAACTTACTTATATTGGGGATAATAAATTTTATTCTGTTAAAGATGAAAAATTATACAAATTTATTAAAGGTGGCAAGGAATATCCAAAATATATTTTAGATATGAGTAATGGTGGTACATGGAATTATAATGATGGTCCTAATCTACAAAAAGGACCGGATAAGCCTGAATGGTCCAAATATGTAGGGAACTACAATATCACATATTATAATCGACCGACTCTCCAAGTTAAATTCTTTATTAAAAATGGTTATCTATATCTTCATATATTTGGTGGCAATTTGCGCCTATTAGAATACAAACCCGGAATATTTGTTACCTGTTCAGGGCATATCATTGATTTCACCAGTAAACCAATGTTAAGCAATAACTGTAAAATGGTTAAGATTAATAATTAAAAAACTTATAACCAATAAATACACATAACAACTATTTCGCTCCACTTCATAGCTCCATGTGAGCTAAAAAGTTATGAACAAAAAAGGATAGGGAAAAATGAAACTTATAGACCAGTCCACTTAATCACTTTTTGCTTCACGGCAAAATGATAAATGATTTTTAACGTACAAAGAAAAGAAAGGAATAGGGAGAAATGAAGAAATAAAAATAAAATTAGAAAAATTAACTTTTGTAACCAATAGATGCACTTAATATTTTCTTGTTCCGCTGTGAAAATATAAGAGATCAATAATGTTATGAACAAAAAAAGATAAGGAAAAGGAACGTTGTCTATGAGCGATAACAGTGCCATATCTTTTAGTGAAGTCCAGTCAGTAATGAATAATGAATTGGATGAAGTAGTAAGAAAAGCAGTATTCCAATAAATAAAATTTCATAACCAAATCATTTTAGCGAACGTGTTAATCGCGCGCAGATGAATTTAAATAGTGTTAAACAAATAAGGGAAAAAGGGAGAGGGTAGTATGAAAAAACCAAGAAATATTTGTATACTGACTATGTCAGTAATGTTAACATTTTTCTTTTCTGCAGGTAGTTATGCAAAATCCAAAAGTCTTGCAGATGAAATGATAAGTAGTACAGACTTAAGCAATGCTCATTTTAGAACCAATAGAAATATCGTTTATTACACCCCAAATCAGGATGATATCAATAATCTGATTCCACTTGTAAGCACTAAGCGATATATTAATAATATTATATTTAATACAGAAGTACCTAGTAATATATTTGATAAAACAACTTTTGAGTATTCTACATTGTATAATAATAAAAAAGTAATCCATAAAATAAATACTTTTTTATGGTTAAGTGTAATTGGGTACCCCAAATCAATCACTGTTTCTGGTAGTACTAATCCACCTGACAGTTCAAGTTATTTATTGAATGCTATTAATACTACTTTTACTAATCATCCTAAATCATACTTATATAAAGTTTCGCTTAATAATAATAAGTGGCATGTTTATTACAAAGATCTTAATCATAATAATAAAAATGAAGAACTGGTTTACAATATTGATGGTAAAACATTAGCTCAATCATAGACAATAGAAAAAGCTTTAATCCGATATTCAGATTAAAGCTTTTTTGTTTGGATAAAAATGATTCATATAAGGGATGTGAAAAATTTACAATATCTGCTTCAGGGAGAAAATATAACGCCGGGGATTATAAAAAAATACCTGTAATTTCAGAATCAAACGGGACAGTCGTTAAACTTGGTCAGATAGCAGAAATTAAAGACAACTATATTCTTGACAACGGAGAGAAATATTATTCCAGAGGTGTAGAGAATAGACCGCATTTTTTTATTAATGTTTATACAACAGGGAATAATGATGCTGTTAAATTAAGTGAAACTGTTAATCAGTTTATACATAAAATTAGCAGTAAACTGCCTCCGGACCTAAAAGTTACGGTTGGTGGAAGTGATGCAGATATTCTGACACGGACTCTTAATTCGTTTTATTCAGCGGGAGCAGTGGGAGTCCTGCTGGTTATGGCTATTCTCTGGCTGTTTATTGATTTCAAACCGAGTCTTTGGGTTGCGTTCAGTATTCCAGTTTCAATAGCTGGTACCTTCATTGTAATGAAACTTACAGGTATTTCAGTAAACATTCTTTCACTTTTTGGTTTAATTATGGTTATAGGCTTTATAGTTGACGTCGGAGTTGTTGTTAGCGATTCAATCAGTAAAAGTACAGGTAACGGCAGTCGGCTTGATGATATAGTATCAGGAGTTAAGAGAGTAGCCCTTCCTGTAACTGCGGCGATCTGTACTATTATTTTAGGGTTTATGCCCATACTTTTAATATCAGGTGCATGGGGGCAACTGATTAAAGGTATACCCATTATAGTCATAGCCGCTCTGGCTTTCTCTCTTTTTGAAGGACTGTTTATTCTTCCTTCTCACCTGAGAAATGTAAATTTTACAAATGGCACTGATAATGTTTCTCATATTAAACGGTTTCAGAAAAAATTTTCGGAAGGGCTTGAACTGTTTATTTCTAAAATATATTTACCATTAATCAGAAAACTTATAAAATACAGATATTCAGTTTTATGCGCAGGACTTGTTTTATGCCTTCTAGTTTCAGGACTTATTGTAAGTCAGAAAATAGGTGTGATATTTTTTCCTAATACTGAACAGGATAATGTACACGCTGAACTTCAGGTACAGCCCGGCACACCTGATTCAGTGAAGAGAATTCTTGCCCGTAAATTAATGAAAGCATGGGAAAAAGTCGGTAATAAATACAGGGCTGAAAATGGGGGAAGGCTATACTCAGGGGCTTATACAGCTATCAGCGGGAATACAATTGTATTTCATACAGGGCTTGTTCCCCCCGAGCAGAGAATACCTTACTTAAGTTCGTTCCTCGGCGGAAAAATGAGAGAAAATTTCGGTAATTACCCCGAGGTGGTTTCTGATAATTACTCTGTTGTCTCAAATACTCCGGAGGTTGTTTATAATATATCCGGAACAGACCCTGGAAATATACTGAAAGCTGCGGATAAAGTAATGGAAAAATTTAAGAGTTACAATGGCGTTTATTCAGTAGGGACTAACTATAAATATGGAGAAAGAACCTTTGCTATAAAACTTAAACCAGCAGCTTACAGTTATAACTTAAATCTGTCGAATATTACAAGTCAAATACAAAATGGCTATGCCAGTAATGAAATACTAAAATTACAGCGTGGTCAGGATGAAGTCTCCGTTGTTCTGAGTTATTTAAAAAATGGAAGGAATTCGGTGCAGTATTTTGACAGTATGGATATAAAAACACCTGACGGGCACCTGGTACCTCTTTCTGAAGTGGCAAAGATCAGGCTTGAACAGACGCCTCAGCAGATCGAACGATATAACGGCTTGATAAATATCCAGGTTTCGGCAAAAGTTAATACTGATATAACAACACCGAATATAATCAGAGGCGATATGAGCAAAAGCTTCATTCCTTCAATTGCAGGGATGTACGGAGTAAGCTTTAGCAAAGGAGGTAACGCAGTTGAAGAGCAGAATATCATGAATACATTCATGATAACAATTCCTTTGATAATTCTGGTTATATACCTGATAATAGCTTTGACTCTGCAGTCATATCTGCAGCCTTTGGCTGTATTGCTGACTATTCCTCTTGCAGTTGCCTGTTCAATACTGACACTGTATGTTTTTGGGCTTCCGCTTTCAATGATTGCTATCTTCGGGATATCAGCTCTCATTGGTATAAAGGCAAATAATTCTATAGTACTTAATGATGAGATTAACAATAGACTTAAAGAGGGCTTCAGTTATTTCGATGCTGTAACCGGGGCGGCCCAAAGGAGATTCAAGGCTATAATGCTTACGGCAATGACGACGTTTCTGGGATTGTTGCCACTGTTGTTTAATAAGTCTGAACTGGCACCGTATTTTTACCCTATGGGAGTTACAATAGCATTCGGAGTCCTGTTTGGGATGGTAATAAATCTGCTCATAGTTCCGTGCATTCATACAATTTTGAACGATATAAGATGTATTCTTCATTACTATATATTCAGAAAAATGCCATCAAGGGAAGAAGTGGAGCCATGTGTAAAAAATAAATATAATAAGGTTTATACGACAACTGTTTCTGTACAGCATCAGTATAAAAATATTAATTGAATGCCTAAAAGAATGTCAAAATGAAAAATTAACATTTATCTGATTGCTAAAGTAATATCTTTGTAATCAGATAATATTTTGCTAAAATTACCTCTCATAAAGAGTAATTATTGACTTTAGTTTCTTTGAAGATAATGAGATTACAATAATTAATAATATCATGGAAGTTAAGCTTATCAGTAAGGGACCGTTTAGTTTCCATTTCATCAAAAGTCCACCGAACGGGGCGCCTAAACTCCACATAGCCATTCCGACCACGTAAACAAGTCCAACTATTGTTCCCTGCAGTTCTTTTCCGACTGATTCTGAGAAAAGACCGACAAGTATGCAGAAAAGCATAACATCACCAGCCACTACAGGTAGAATACCAAACCAAATGCCTATATCAGCTATTAACAGGTGAGGGAAAAAAGATACTAATAAACTTATTGCTATGCCAGTTGTTTGAAGTCCACATGATAGTTTAACAAGTGCTAGATTGTCTAAATATTTTCTTAAAAATGGTAAAATGAATCCTGTAGAAATTATAAGGCCAATACCGATACAACCTACAAATATTCCTACTTCTTTGACATTATATTTAAAGACAGTTTTAGTAATGGCAGGGATAAAATCGTAATAAGTACCCCAAGATAGTTGATTTAAAACATGTATCAGCATTAAAAGATATAGATTTTTATTGCTGAAAATTATTTTGAGGTTTTTCAACGTAGACTTGGTTTTAGTATGCTTTCTCTTTCTGTCTACAGGGTAAGTTTCCTTGAAAAAGAAGATGATGTAAAATTGAAGCAGTATTGAAATGATTAAGAGAACAATAAATGGAGCCATATATTTATAACCGAATACTGAATATACTCCGATATAACCACCGATCATTGGACCAAGTCCAACTCCGATACCGATGCAGAACTGCATAAGGCTTAAATTTGTCACTCTCTGCTTATTCGAACTTAAATCATTAATAGATGCAGTAGCTACAGATTCCAAAGCCCATAATAATCCATATAGACAAGCACCTATTATAAAAAGCACAAAACTGTGCATAATTAAAGATATAATTGTAAATACAGAAAGTATTATCATAGCTGCTGCAGTTATGTTAAAAACCGTTTTTCTGCCTACTATATCTGACAATGTTCCAAAAATTGGATTTGATATGAGAGTTGCCAGTTTATAAAGTGAGATAAATGCGGCAAAGATCATTGCTCTTTCGCCATATGGCAATCCCTCAGGAATTAGAGTGGAACTTTGTGAAAAAATCAGAAAGGTAAACAACGGTGTTGCCATACTTGTTGAAAATTCAGAAAAAACTACAGTCAAATAGACAGAATTTAAATCTTTTTGAAAATAAATGAAATTAAACCTACTTAATAATTTTTTCATTTTACAGCAATATTTGTTATTGAAGTGATTTTATATTTTAGTATATCACTATAAAAAGTGGTGGCAAGAGGCAGAATCGAACTGCCGACACAAGGATTTTCAGTCCTCTGCTCTACCGACTGAGCTATCTCGCCGAATACAATTTTATTTTGTGAGCTTTTAATAAACTCTAAAATTTAGAATCTTCAAGCTAAATTACGAGAAAAGTTTTTAGTTTTTTGAAAGATAAACCTATTTATAAGAATAGTAATAATTTTTGTCGACAAATAGTAAATATCTGCTAAGTTAATGTTATTTATGTAACAAGATTGGTTATTTAAGAGGTCAGATCTTAAAAATTAATAATGTAATAATTGAGGGGCTTTGGGTGTATTACTATGCAAAAATCAATGAAGGCAATAATTAAGAAAAAAGCTGAACCCGGCTTATGGCTTGGTGAATTACCGGTTCCAGAAGTAGGAATTAACGATGTACTTATTAAAATTCAGAAAACTGCTATCTGCGGCACGGATATTCATATTTATAATTGGGATGAATGGGCACAGAAAACAGTACCGGTACCGATGCAGGTTGGACATGAATATGTAGGGACTGTTGCAGCCGTCGGAAGTAATGTTCATGGTTTTAAGATTGGAGATTTAGTCAGCGGAGAAGGGCACATTGTTTGCGGACATTGCAGAAACTGTTTAGCAGGACGCAGGCACTTATGCATGAAAACTTTAGGCGTTGGTGTGAACAGAGCTGGTGCATTTGCCGAGTATTTAGTTATACCTCAGACTAATGTATGGTATTGCGATAAAAAAATCCCTGCTGATGTTCTTTCTATATTTGATCCATTCGGAAATGCTGTTCATACAGCTCTTTCTTTTGATTTACTTGGAGAGGATGTTTTAATTACAGGTGCAGGCCCAATAGGTATAATGGCAGCTGCAATAGCAAAGCATGCCGGTGCACGTTACGTAGTTATTACTGATATTAATGATTACAGGCTTGATCTTGCTGCTAAAATGGGAGCAACTAAAACTGTTAATGTCAGCAGAGATAATTTAAAAGATGTAATGAGTGACCTGCATATGCATGAAGGCTTCGATGTCGGACTTGAAATGTCGGGTAATCCATCTGCATTTAATTCTATGCTTGACAGTATGTTCCATGGTGGAAAAATTGCCATGCTTGGAATTATGCCTTCTGATACAACTATTGATTGGGACAAAGTTGTATTTAACGGATTGAGCATCAAAGGTATTTATGGTAGAGAAATGTACGAAACATGGTACAAAATGACCAGCATGCTTCAATCCGGACTGGATATTTCACAAGTTATTACGCATAGATTTAACTATAAAGATTTTAAAGAAGGTTTTGAAATTATGCGTACCGGAAATTCCGGTAAAATAATTTTGAACTGGGAAGATTAAAGTATTGATATAGTGAAATTATTAAAACAATAGAATCAGGGGTATTACTATGTATGGAAATATGAAATCTCATTTAGCTAATGAACTTAACTCTATCAAAGAAAGCGGTCTTTTTAAAGCCGAGCGTATTATCACAAGCCCTCAGCGTGCAAATATCAGCGTTAGTACCGGACAAAAAGTGTTAAATATGTGTGCCAATAACTATCTTGGACTTTCTGATAATGCTGAAATTATCAATGCTGCAAAAGATGGTGTTGATGAATGGGGTTATGGTCTTTCATCTGTTCGTTTTATTTGCGGAACTCAGGAAGTTCATAAGAATCTTGAAGCAGAAATTTCCAGTTTTCTGGGTACAGATGATACTATTCTTTACAGCTCATGTTTTGATGCCAACGGAGGTCTTTTTGAAACACTGCTTTCTGATAAAGATGCAGTGATAAGTGATGCGCTTAACCACGCAAGTATTATTGACGGAGTCAGGCTCTGTAAAGCCAACCGTTTCAGATATGAAAATAACAATATGGCAGATTTGGAAAAAAAATTACAGGAAGCTTCTGACTGCCGTTTTAAACTTATAGCTACTGACGGTGTATTTTCTATGGATGGAACGATTGCGAATCTTAAGGCAATTTGTGATTTAGCCGACAAATATGATGCGTTAGTAATGGTAGATGATTCACATGCTGTAGGTTTTATGGGTAAACACGGCAAAGGAACTCATGAGTATTGCGATGTTATGGGACGTGTTGATATTATTACCGGAACTCTAGGAAAAGCTCTTGGCGGAGCAAGTGGAGGCTATACCAGCGGTAGAAAAGAAATTATAGATATTCTTCGTCAGCGTTCACGTCCTTACTTATTTTCTAACACTGTAGCGCCTGCTGTTGTGTGCGGTTCTATTAAAATGTTTGAAATGTTGAAATCTTCTACTGCTTTGAGAGATAAGCTGGAAGAGAATACTAAATATTTCAGAGCTAAAATAAGTGAATTGGGATTGGATGTAAAACCTGGAGATCATCCTATTGTGCCTATAATGTTGTATGATGCTGTTCTAGCTCAGAAAATGGCTGCCAAAATGCTCGAAAAAGGAGTTTATGTGATAGGCTTTTTATATCCGGTTGTTCCTAAAGGGCAAGCAAGAATCCGCACACAGATTTCTGCTGCTCACACTAAAGAAGATCTTGACTTTGCTGTTAAGATGTTCGCTGAAGTGAAACAGGAACTCGGAATTTAATTAATATAGCTGTTAAAAACATTTATAGAGACAGTGAATCTTTGTCTCTGTAAATATTTTTGACTTTATTAATTAATGAGGAATTTCGTAAACTTTATTATAAATTTTCAGATTATCTTTAGATTTGATTTACTGTTAATATTGATATAATTCGGATACATGTGATATGGAATTAGATAGAAATATTATAAAAGAAAAAAGAAATAGTATTGTGATAGTAAATACTGGTGATGGCAAAGGTAAAACTACTGCTTCACTGGGAACTGCATTTCGGGCATTGGGATGGGGCTGGAAAGTATTGATGATACAATTTATCAAAGGTAAATGGAATCCTGGAGAAAAAAGATGTGCTGAAAAGATTAATTTACCATTTGAAATAATATCTTTAGGTAGCGGATTTACATGGGATACTAAAAATAGAGAACATGATATTTCTGAATGTGCAAAAGCCTGGGATTATGCTAAAGAGAAAATACTGAGCAGTGAATATGATTTAATCATACTTGATGAACTTAATATTGTACTGTCTCTAAAATACTTATCTGTAACTGAAGTTACGGAGGTACTCACTCAGAGAAAAAAATGGGTAAATATCATTATTACCGGAAGAAAAGCTCCTGAGGATTTAATTCAATATGCAGACTTGGTTACAGAAATGAAAAAAATTAAGCATCCTTTCGACAAGGGGATAAAAGCATTGAAAGGGATTGAATTCTAACTTTTTTTATTAGTATGTTTATTAACTTTTGCCTGTTTTAATGCAGCAGCAATCTTTTCTATATCATAAATCGGGTTGTTAGATGTCTTTACAATGTTTGTGACTGGTGGATGCTCTACGCCTTTGAGTTTAAGATGAAAATTGTTATTTGTTGTCTTTAGTATTTTATATCTTAATTCTGTGTTGAGCAGATAGGGTTTTACATAATTTTTTGTTAAAGTAAAAATCAACTTAGAATTTTCTACATGCCATTTTCCTGATATTTCTCCAGTAGATTTATTATTTTTCTCCCAAAGAAATATAAAATCACCACTTTTTTCAAATTTAATTAATGTCCTAGGCACTAATAATCCTGATTTTTTTGTTCCGTCTTTTGATTTGAAAATTTTAGCTTCAGTTGCTGCATATTCGAGTAATTTAGGCGGAATTTTTTTTATAGGTTTTACTGTCCAGTCATTTCCCCATACACTGTTAGCTAAAATTGTGTCAGTATATTTTTTGTCTTTGGTAAAATAATCAGCTTTTACAGCTGTTGTACACAGTATTGAGAGAGTAAAAAGTATATATATTTGCGATTTTATATGAATTTTTAGCATAAAATATCCTTTAGGAGTATGTTTTTTATGCTAGATAATTATATAAGGTATAATATTGAAATTCAACGATTTATTAACCTTACGCATGATTAAATTTTGTTTTGCGTAAAGTTAATAATTAAATTTTTATTTCATCATTTTCTTAAGAAGCGGTGAGAAAGCAAACAATAATATTCCTACTACCACAGCAAGTATACCGTACAGAGCGAATGCATGTTCAAAAGATATGTCAGATAACCTTAAGTTGTTAGTGTTGATGTATGCATAATTTGCAAAGTATGTAGCAATTGCGCTGCTGCAGCCAAGGTTGAGCAGGGTCAGTCCCATCATCATACCTTCTTTTTCTCTAGGTACAAGTTCCCCAACCATAGCCTGAGCTACTGGTCCTATGAATAACTCTCCTACCGACTGTAACAGATAGCTGAATACTATCCATATACTGCCTACCAGGGCAAAATGAGATGCAGGAATAGATGGCACAAGTAATAAATAACCCAATCCCATCATTATTAATGCAATGATAAATTTTGTAAGGTTACTGACCTTTTTTCCTTTGTTGCCTAGTTTAATAAGTCCCCAGCTGATAATTGGACCAAATATAATAATTACAATTGGATTTAATCCGCTATAAGCCTGTGTCGGAATCAGAGTCCCTAGTATATTTCTATCAACATTGTGCTGTATAAAAAGAGTTAAAGCAGTAGGTGCTAAATTATAAAGCAGCCAGAAAACAATTGAAGCAATACATAGTACTACAAACAGAAGCATTTTTCGTCTTGCTGCTCCTGTGTAATATTTAAATGATATGAATAAAACATATACATATGCCATAGCGGCGACTATAATTATCCAGATATTTAAAGTCTTGGCATGAGCGATAATGAGAGCAAAAACTGAAATTGACAGCAGGGCTACTATAAGCATTTTAATAAAATCTTTAGTCTTTTGTGTGAACCCTCTTTTTTCTTGATCTGACATTAAACTTTCAGTATGGTAATCAATATAATTATTAAATACAATAAATATGCCGACAGCTAGAAAGAGTATTATTGACGGAAAGAGAAATACATAGCTGAAACCAAATATCTGTGCTAAAAACCCGGAACCGATAGATGCAATCAAAGAGCCGATATTAAGTGCAACATAGTTGAGCAGAAAACCGCTATGTCTTCTTGTGTCACCCGGACCGTACAACTGGCTTATTGTACAGTTCATAGCAGGAACTGCAAAATGTGCACCCACAGCAAAGAAGGCAAGTCCGAAATATAAGAAAAGAGTTGATTTAACAGTTAATAACAGAAAAGCAACAATTTCGAGTGAAATTCCTAATATTACTGCTTGTTTATACCCGTATTTACCTGAAAGATAGCCTCCAAGGAGACTGTATACTGTACCTAGTGCCCAGAATACTCCGAATATCACTGTTATTCCTGATCTGGAAAATCCTAGTTCCTGTGTAGCATACAGCACAAGATTAAAATTTATAGTCATTTGTCCTATCATGTAGAAAAAACTGATTACCAGCATGACTTTTAAACCGAGCGGATATAATCTCTTTTTTTCTTTATTTATTGCTGCCTCCATAGGCGTATTCTCCCTTTTTATGTTTTTAGTAAATTAAAATTTTTATACATATAGCTCATATAATAAAAGCTGGTATAAATAGGTATACATTTGTCGAAAAGGCCTTAATTTACTTAAACAGGCAAATTAAGCAAATTAAAATAATTAGAAAGTATATTTATCAGTGTTTTACCTACAAAAAAGCACATAAATTTGAACGTTTATGTGCTTTTTAATATAAATATTTTACTGTTGAATGCCTGAAATTAGATTTTGATCTTCATAAACAGGAATAAACTCTGTTTGTTTGATATTTGCATGACCGTTTTCTAAATTCTTAAATGATTGATCATTTGAAGGAATCCATAGTGACGCAGGTATACCTTCATTTAAACCAATTCTGAATTGAGCTTCCTTGCGATACGTTGTTCCATCTCCAGGATATATATCTGTTCCTGAAAAATCTACCTCTACATAATAAATATGTTTGATTGCATCCCATACTTTTATATTACTCAAAGTACCGCCTTCAATCCAGTTTTTTCTGACAAATGCATTGCTGACAGTATAACCTGCATTATAAAGTTCAGTTAGATCAAAGAAATATCTCAATGATAGTTTGTCTGTAATTTTTGCAGGAGCACAACTGCGGTTATTAATTAATGCACGAATTTCTGTAGAATTATCTGTTTCATAATTTATTGATGCTTCTACATAATACTCATCCGTTCTTGGAGATTCAATAGGCGGGAATGTAGAATCAGCTTCTCCACCATATTCTTTATACATTCTGGCCAGAGCTCCAGTGAAAGCTGCATTATAATCCAATGCTACTTCATTGCAATAGTAGTTTGTACGGTCATCTTTATAGCTAAAATCATCAGCTTCTTGCGGGCCGCCGGTTAATGCACCGTAAAGTATATTTCTATTATCAATGTCGCTGTCTACTCTATTAGTTCCGCTAGCACTTCTGTGATGTACTCTTTTAGGAGGATTCTTGCCAAAGCCTACTACATAACTTCTTTCTGCAGGGTTGTCTCCAAGTATATAGTCTATTTGACGTTCTGCAAACTGGAAGTAAGAAGATCCTGAATTTTCAAATTTATCAGAATAAATAAAGGCCAGGAATGCTGAATTTGCAGCATAACGAAGTGAACTCCATTGAGAGTGCCATCTTAGTCCTCCAGCAGTAATAGTAACTGTACTTGATCCTTTTACATATAAATCAAGAAAGTTTTTAATCATATTTTTGTAGTTGCTGTTATTAGTAAGTTCAGCCATAAGAAGTGTGGAAGCTGCCCATTTATCATCCCAGCTGAATTCAACTGGAGCTTTGAATGCTGACATTGCTTCTTCTGCTTTATTTAGGTAACTAGTATCACCGGTTGCTTTATATAACCACGCAGCACCCCAAACTAATTCATCATTATATCCACTCCATGACTTGTAGAAGCTTGCTATTTCTGAAATGCTTTCATGATATAACCCCCTGTAGTTATCTGCAAAACTATATAACTGTTTTGCATGATAGAGCATTTCTGAAGAGTATGACGGATTAATATCCTTGAACACTATTGATGCTGCTGCAAGTGCTGCAGCAGTATCAGCCGCAAGGTCTGAACCCGGTTTAGATGTATCTATTTTATATGGTGTACGTGCAATTCCAATTGTTTCCAGTAATTCAGGTGCACCCCAGAAGCTATGATCTGCACTTACATCTCCTATATGCCCCCAGTATTCATTTGGAGAAGTATGAGCTTTCAGCATCCAGTCTGTGCCCCATTTTATTGTTTCCAGAATATATGCTAGCTGTCCTGATTTTTCATAGGCATCTTTATACTCAATTGCTCCCCAAGCAAGGTTTGTAATTGTAGCAGCTAGAGGGAAACCGAATTTACCATGGTCTCCTGCATCATGATATCCTCCACTTAAATCCAAATCGGCTTCAATACCATCATTTAATGATGAGTGGCTTCTCCAGTTTACACGATTTTTCATATAACCATTGTGGAAGCTTGAAGAAAGGTCGCCATCAAACTCTGGCAGCTTACCAGATCTTTGGCATTCATAGAAATAAATTGATTTTTGCAGAGCTTCTCCATAAGCGAATTTACCTGGTAACGGATCGTTGCTTTTTACAGTTATAAAGAGAGTAGCATATGCAGTTCCTCCTTTTCCGTCAGAAATAGTATAAACAACGCTTTCATTTCCTATATATTCAGTATTTGGAGTATATACTACTTCGTTTCCTGAGAGTTCAGCTATACCATTTAAAGGAGTTCCTACTGCTGATACGCTTAAACTGTCACCGTCACTGTCAGTATCATTTGAAAGAACATCTACTGAAACATTTTCTCCTTTAAAAATAGTAACATAATCTGCATTTGCAACTGGATTGCTGTTAACAGGTGTATCATCACCTTTAATAGTTACATTGACTGTAGCACCTGCTGTTCCACCATTACCATCAGATATATTATAACTGAAACTATCTGTTCCAACATAATCTGTATTTGGTGTATATGTGATTAGATTACTGTTGATCACTGCAGAACCATTTTTAGGTGTAGAAGTTGAACTGATAATTAATGCATCACCGTCAATATCTGAATCATTGCTAAGTACATCAATATTTATACTTTGATTTTTCTCACTCTGTGCAGAATCATTTGCAGCTGTAGGTTCATTATTTAACGGCGGTGGAGGAGGAGTTGTTCCATTACCGTTTATTACTACATTAACAGGTATGTCTGTAGAATCACCGCTTCCCTGAAAACCGAACGATACTGAACCTTTAGCAGGTATATTTTTATTCCATGATTCATTTTTTATATAATAATGATTTCCTGTGTGTGAATCTAAAACTGCATTCCAGATGTTTGTGATATTGGGTTCCATGTCAAACTTCAGTTCCCAACTATCTACACTGCTACTGTTATTATTTGTAAGAACAAATTCACCTATAAATCCACCGTTCCAGCTGTCTATAATTTTGTATTCATAAGTTATCTCACTTTGAGGATCTTCTTTTTTTATTATAGAAACAGAGACTTCTGCATTAGCTTCAGCTCCTTTTGAATCAACAATATTATAAGTTAGTATATCATAACCAACTGATTCAGAATCAGCAGTATATTTTATAGTTCCGGTTGAAATTACAGCAGTTCCTTTTAAAGCATTACTTAATGATGTAAGAGTAATTGCATCTCCATCGATATCACTGTCATTTGCTAGAACATCAATATTAATTGTTTCTCCGGCTTTTAATTCGGCTGTGTCATTGACTGCAGTTGGATGATTATTTTTCGGTACATTGAGTACAGTCACAGAAACTTCTGCCATGGCAGTTTTACCTTTTCCATCATTGATAGTATAAGTGAATATGTCACTGCCTTCTGCATCAGTATTTGCAGTATATTTCAGAAAGTTTCCAGATTTGGAAACTGTTCCTTTAGACGGAGGTGTAAAACTTTCTATGATTAATACATCTCCATCCGGATCACTGTCATTACTCAAAATATCTATATTCACAGATTCTCCTGCATTTACACTGGCTGTATCTTCATTTGCTATTGGCGGCTTGTTTTCAGCAGGTTTATCATTGCCGAAAAAGAAACCGTATTCAGCATAGGCCAGTGCTGCATCTACCTGTGCCCAGAATCTATGATATCTGAATTCAGGACTTTCAAATTCTTCAGTATTACCGCTTATGTAATCATTATATGCATTTTCCAAAGCAGGATACATAGGATCTGATTTATATTTAGATCTGATATCCAAGAATGATACTCCTTCTTTTATAACATCACCGTTAGCCATTTTTCCCTGCCACTCGGAAGGTATATATATTTGCTGTTCAAACAGTCTTTTGTAGTCGTTTCTAATTTCAGGGACAGAAATACCCTTTTCATCTCTGAAATTCCACATTCTATCTAAAAGTTCTTTTGCCAGATTCTTTGATTCAGTATCTAAAGTATCATATTTTTCTGTAGCAGCTGCATAATATATCAATGCATTTGCTAGGCTTCCTGTAATACCGACATCCTGGTTATAATCTTTTACTGTAACATGAAGATTATTATTTTCTGAAGGTGAGCTTGGATTCCAGGTATCAGGTTGACCTGACCATGAAAGATTGACAGGTATTTTATAACCTCCACTGTCTTCTAAAATAACAACAGATTTAATCCACACAATCCACTTATCCATAATTTCTTTTGCTAAAGGATTGTTTGTTTCATAGTATAATTCAGCTATTCTCTGCATTGACCATGCCTGCATTCCAAACCAGCCGTTGCTTCCTGGATCTTTGTAAACAGGATTTTCTACATATGCCATTCCGTAAAAAGTAGGTATGCCTTCGGGATATTTATCATATATGCCGTTATAACTGTTAGTTGCTCCTCCGGCAATTGCTCCTTCGGATGACTGCAACCAGCGATAAAATTCCAATTGACGCTGTAAGCTTGTATTCCAGTCACGTTTAGCATTTGGTGAGTTTGGTACAAAGTTTTCTGTATTACTTAACACCCATGCGGCAAATGGATTCTGATAGCCAAAGTGTGCATGACTGCTTCCAATTCTGAATGCCCAGTCTGTAGATCCTATTGGACCTCCCCAGGCATAATACCACGACATAAGATAATGTGCGCTGTCATAACCAGTTGCACCTGGACCTGATAAACTTTGTGATCCAATCGGTTTAAAATATTTATCAAACATTGCAAGTCTTAGATAATCACCCATTTTAGAAGTTTTATTTACTTCATCATTCAGTTCTATTCCTTGTTCTTTTGCCCATTGATCTGCACGGTACATTGCCTGAACAACACGTGCGTCAGCATCTGAAGCGGCAGTATATCGCCATTGCTTTGAATAACTTTTGTCACCTACAAAAAGAGAGAGAAACCCAGTTCCATCATTTTTACCGTATTTGAAATCTTCCCATGATGGATGTGGAATTGTTTCCCAGACTGATTCTTCTTCTCCACGCTGGAATGTATTCATAAATGATGGAGTTAGAGATGAATCACCTCTTTTGCCATAACCGTAAAAATTATCAAGATCAAGAAGCCAGTGCATTCCATAAACATCCCATGTACCATATGTCGTAGCAAGTTCCTGTGAGACAGGATCTTTACCAACTGGAATGTCAGAGTCTAATTGTGCTGGATAATATGACGGTAGTGGGTATTCACCTGCAAAAACCGCAGGTTTATCAGGGTTGTACCCTTTATTGCTCGGCTGGTCTTCATTTGATGGTATTATTTGTGTTTCAAGTTTGTTCCATGCATTTTTGAGAGGAGACCAATCTCCTGTAACTCTTCCGTACATTGCTTCAAGCCATATCCAGTATGAATATGCTTCACTTGTTGTTTCATGGCCATAGTCTGGAGCTTCAATTATTAATGTCTCTACAGAGTGATAAGGAGCTCCGTCTTTGCTGAAGTATCCATTATTGCTGTTATGAATATCACTCCATAAATCTTTGAATCTTTGAGTATATACATTGAGCTCAACTGGTTTTGTTATGGCTATGCTAACATTACCGGTTAATTTTGAGTTATTATTTACCTGGTAAGTGAAATTGTCATTTCCTGTCATATCCAGATTTGGTGTATAGGTAACTGTATTATCCTGATTAACAACTACTTTGCCTTTAGTTGGAGGAATTGTTATAGTTGTGGTAGAGTTTGAGGGTAAGTTTTCGTCATTCGCCAGAATGTCTATTATAACAGATTTATTGATTTGTGTTGATGCTTTGTCTCCAATTATTTTTGGTTCAAGAGGATCACTGCCATTTCCATTTAATTTAATATTTGTTGGAGGGCTTCTGTCAGAGTTTCCGGGTGAAGCTACAAACCCGAACTCAATAAATTCGTTAGGAGATATTTGTGCATTATAGCTTTTATTTTGAATTTTATAATGATCATTTCCTTTTGATATTATTTCAGCATTCCATATATCTTCTATAGAATAGGGATAATCAAACTCAACAGTCCAATTATCTATAGGTGTATTAGTAGAATTAATTATTTTTACTGATGCTTGGTGCCCGCTGTTCCATGTGTTTGTCACAGAAAATTCAACTGCATCACTAGCAATAATTGTTGTAATACCACTTAAAATGAATAACAAACTAAACAAAAAGTGTTTAAATGCATTTTCGAAGTAAGACATTTACGATCCCCTCATTTTGTACGTTATTAACCTAACGACTAAAAGCAAGAGCATTTTTTATGCCAGTAAAGATTTAGTAACATTTTATGCTTGTTTTACAATGAAGATTTTTTTCAGAGGTAATTATTTTATGTCAAAAACGAACAACTGTTCATTATCGAACAATAATTATAGTTTGATTGTATCATAAAATTCTTTAATTTATTTAGAGGTATTTAATATGAAATTTTAGAATGAGTTGTTAAAATTTTCTAAAGTATGGCTAATATATTTTCAGTTTACCTCCTTAATTTTAGCTTTATTGTTCAATGCATACTGATGATATTTTATGTTTTATGTTTTTTTATATATTTCTAATACTATAATGAAGATGTATTTATGAAAAATAGGACAGATGTTAAATGTAGAAGCAAAAACATGTTATACCGGCTAATTGTGGGCATTAAAGCATCATATAAATACTCATAGGTTTAATTCTATATAAGTTTTGTAGATATTTGATGACAATTGTAGATTGATTTTTCATATAAATAATGAATATTTTATAATGATAGGAAAATGAAAATTATTAAGCAAATTAATTTGGAGAGTATCAATGAGAAAGTTTTTAGCAGTATCAATTCTGAGTTTTGCTATTTTTGCTATATCAAATTTTGTTTTTGCTGATAGTACATCTCTGTGGTTGACTAACCTGTCTGAAGCACAGACAATTTCTGCTAAAGAACACAAACCTATTTTAATAGATTTTTCCGGTTCAGATTGGTGCCAATGGTGTATGAGACTCGATAAAGAAGTATTTTCTACTACTACCTTTAAAAACTATGCAAAAGATAATTTAGTTCTTTTGCTTGCCGATTTCCCAATGAAAAAGAAACAAACACCAGAAGTAAAAGCTCAAAATACTAAATTAGCTGAAAAATATAATATTGCAGGTTTCCCTACAGTTTTGCTAACTGACAGTAATGGAAATATTATTCTCAGGACCGGTTATGTCGCTGGCGGTGCAAAGAAATATGTAGAAAGTTTAAAATCAGCAGTTAATAATTTTAAAAATGAGAAGAATGATAAAGATCATAATAAAAAATTAAATAATATTAAATAGAGAAATATAATGTCAAATAAACCTTTTTATCTAACAACGCCAATTTACTATGTAAATGGCAAACCCCATATCGGACATGCCTATACTACTATTTTGGCTGATGTTTTAACGCGCTACCAAAGATTACTCGGTGTCGAATCATATTTTTTAACAGGGACAGATGAACATGGAGCAAAAATCCAGGAAGCAGCTGAACAACAGAATATTACTCCCCAGGAGCAGTGTGATTCTACATTTGTTCGCTTCAAAGAATTGTGGGACAAATTAAATATTACAAATGATGATTTTATTAGAACGACAGAAAACAGGCATAAAGTAGTTGTAAAAAAAATCCTCCAGGATCTTTATGACAGGGATCTGATTTATAAAGCCGAATATAAAGGATGGTACTGCACTCCATGTGAAAGATTTTTTACAGAAAAAGATTTATTAGAAGGAAATTTATGTCCTGAATGTAAACGCAAAACTAATGAACTTATAGAATCAAATTATTTTTTTAGAATGAGCAAATATCAGGATTGGCTGATCGACTATATTAAGAATAATCCTGATTTTATTCAGCCTGCTTTCAGAGCAAATGAAACTTTGGGGTTTCTGAAACAGCCATTGGGTGATTTATGCATATCAAGGCCGAAAGCCCGTTTATCATGGGGCATAGATTTACCATTTGATGATGAGTATGTCTGTTATGTTTGGTTTGATGCATTGGTAAACTATATTTCTGCTGTTGGTTATTTGTCTGATAAAGATAAATTTAATAAATGGTGGCCTGCATCATATCATCTCATGGCAAAAGATATTTTAACTACACATACTGTTTACTGGCCTACTATGCTGAAAGCGATAGGTCTGGAAATGCCGAAAAGTATATTCGCTCATGGTTATTGGCTTACAGGTAAGGATAAAATGAGCAAATCTTTCGGTAATGTTGTAGACCCTATGGAAATGGTAGAAAAATATGGTGTTGATGCATTCAGATATTTCTTAATGGCAGAAATGACATTAGGACAGGATGCTTCTTTTACAGAAGAGGCATTTATTAGAAGATATAATACTGACTTAGCAAATGATCTTGGTAATTTCCTTAACAGAGTCACTAAATTTACTCTTAAGCAGTGTGACGGTGTAATTCCTGAGCCAGGTACTGATACTGAGGCTGAACTGGAATTTAGGGAATCGGTTGTAAATTCTGTAGCCGCTATGAAAGATGCTATTGATAATATGAGACTGGATAGGGGATTGGATGCGGTAATTGGTGCGGTTCGTGCCGGAAACAGATATATGGAAAAAACAGCACCCTGGAAACTTGCAAAAGACAAAGAGACTGAACGATTGAACACAGTATTATATTATACCGCTGAGGCTTTGAGGATTATTGCAGGTCTACTTTATCCAGTAATACCTGAAAAAGCAGCAATAATAAGGAAATCTTTAGGTTTAGACAATGATGATATCAATATTACCAAGCTTCAGGAATGGGGAGGTATTAAACCAGGTACTCAGATAGTTGATACTGGTGTTTTATTTCCAAGAATCGATTTAAAAGAGAAGAAGAAAGCAAATATTGAACAAATGGAAAAAGAGAATAAACCTGTCGATGGAGTAAAATTAATTTCTATTGATGATTTCTTTAAATCTGAACTAAAAACTGCTAAAATTATAAGTGCTGAAAAAGTAAAAAACACCACAAAACTTCTTAAGCTTAAAATAGAAGTCGGCAGTGAGAAAAGACAGATAGTCGCCGGGATAGCTCAATTTTATCAACCAGATAATTTAATTGGGAAAACTATCATTGTTGTTTCTAATCTTAAACCTGCTAAAATATGTGGTATTGAGTCTAATGGTATGCTATTAGCTGCTAAATCTAAAAAAGAGCTAAAAATAGTTACTGTTGACGGAGAAATGCCAAGCGGTTTATCAGTAGTGTAATATCATTAGTTGATCATTGTTTGGGAAAAATTTCGGACAAAGTGAAGAATAAACAGTTATTTACCGTCAGTTATAATATTGTTTTTAATTTAAACAGATATTGAACGTGATAAAATTATACAAATAACTGTTTATTGAGAACTGATAACTTATCCTTGATGAATTTTAAAATTAGCTCTAATTAAGGTGAATTAAAAATGGATTTTTTTGAGGCAGTTGAAAGTAGGTACAGTTATCGAGGTGATTTTAAAAATGAGATTATTCCTAGAAAAAATCTAATAAAGATTGTAGAGGCCGGTCTGAGAGCACCATCAGGAAGAAATTTGCAGACAACAGAGTTTATAATTCTTGATGATCAATTTCTTGTTTCAGAAATTAACGTCTTACATAAAGTTAATAAAGCAATGCAGCAGGCTAGAGCTTATATTTGCTGCATTGTGGATCAAAGTCCTGTAGAATCTATTTATCATGAACCTTCTTTTCATTTGGAAGATTGTTCAGCAGCTGTTGAAAATATGCTTCTGGCTATTACAGCTATGGGTTATGCTTCAGTATGGATTGACGGGTGGCTTCGTTATGAAAATAGAAAAATGATTTTGGGAGATTTACTAAAAATTCCAAGGAATAAGAAAATTGAAGTCATACTGCCGGTTGGTATTCCTCTTGAAAATCTTAAAAATCCAAAGAAAAAAGCATTTGAAGAAAGAGTTTTTATAAACAAATACCAGCAATAGAAACGGGATTACCTATAAATCATTTAATTCTTTAGGGTTATAACTTCTTTTAGATTTAGGAATTTTAAATATTATAGCCAATATAACGCATATTCCTGTTAAATATGGGTAATACGCATATTTCATTACTGTGATAGGTGAGAGCTTATCCATTCCTACAAAGCTTACTGCCAGCAAAATTTGTGCACCATATGGTATAACACCCTGTATTGCGCATGAAAATATATCCAGCAGACTGGCAGATCTTTTCGGAGATACATTATATTTATCTGCTACATCCTTTGCGAGAGGACCAGTTACAATTATAGCTACAGTATTATTTGCTGTACAGAAATTAACCAGAGATACCAGTATTCCGATTCCAAACTCAGCTCCTCTGATTCCATGTATTCTGTTTTTCATTATTGATAATATTTTATCAATACCACCATTATGTTTTATCAATTCAACTGTTCCAGCCAGCATTGTGGATATCAGTATAAGGTTTGTCATGCTTCCTATTCCCGCCTGTGTTACATCAAACAGTCTCCATATATCAAAAGCACCTGATATAAAACCGACAATTATGGAAAGGATTATCCCTATTATCAGCACAAGAAATACGTTGACACCAATGATTGATATAACAATTACAACAACATATGGTATTACTTTATATAACTGATATGGGTGTGTACCATGCATGTGCACTGTGCTTGCTAAATCGGAAATAATTAAAAAAATGATAAAAGTAATTATTGCAGCAGGCAACACTATTTTAAAATTCATCTTAAACTTATCTTTCATATTACAACCTTGTGTCCTCGTGGCTGCAATGGTAGTATCGGATATGAATGATAAGCTATCGCCGAACATTGCACCGCTAAGCACTGCTCCGAGCACCAGGGCTACAGGATATCCTGTAGCCTGAGCAATACCGACTGCGATTGGTCCCAGAGCTGCGATTGTTCCTGTTGATGTACCTATGGCAAGTGAAATGAAACATGCAATTACAAAAATGCCAGGTAGTATAATCTTTTCAGGTAATATTGTTAATGCCAAATTCACTGTAGAATCGACAGCTCCAGTATCCTTGGCTATACTTGAAAAGACACCGGCAAGAATAAATATGACACACATTAATATAATAGTCTGATTACCGGCTCCAATTGTAAATAGATCTACTTTTTTATCTAAAGATTCATTTTTATTCATCAGAATTGCGATTACTGCAGCCAGTAGAGCTGCAACGGTAATTGGTACTTTGTAGAAATCGCCAATCATAAGAGATGTTCCCAGGTATACTCCAAGGAAAATGAAGAATGGAAACAGGGCAAAAAAACTCCCTTGTGGTTTACATTTGTTTATCATATGATTATAAAAGTAGTTATAAGTTGTAAAAATTGAAACACAGAAAGATTTGAATATACCTAGTTAAAATTATAATGCAAGTATATTAATTTAATAAAGTTTACTGAATATTCGGTTCAAATCCTTATTATATAATTATATTTGAAAAGGTGACTAATTATGTATACTATTGTTATTGATTAGTAGAAAATTTTAGATGTAGGAATTTTGTTATGAAAGAAATATCATTATTGGATTATACAGTAAATGATTTATTCAAATATAATTCAAACGAATATGCACAAAGTGAAGCAGTTATATTTTACAGTCGCCATATTACATATACCTGGAAAGAACTCGATAACTTAACTGATGAAATTGCAAAATCTTTAATTGCCAATGATATAAAGAGAAGTGATCATGTTGCAATATGGGGAACCAATATACCTGAATGGATGCTGGTACAGTATGCTGTCCAGAAAATTGGAGCTATTTTAATTACAATAAATCCTGAATGGAAAGCCGATGATGTTAGATATGTACTTGAGCAATCTGATACTAAAATGTTAATAATGATGAAAGGATTTCTAAAACACAGTTCAATAAAATTATATCCATATGATTATATAAAGATTATAAAGCAGGTTATTCCTGAAATTGAAAAATTCGGTGAAGGAAATATTGACTCAAAAAATTTTCCAAAACTAAAAAAAATAGTCTTAATTTCAAAAAACAGTGAAAAAGGTTTTCTAAATTGGGATAAATTCGTTAAAAGTTCTGATTCTATATCTGACAGTGATTTAAAACTTTCCACAGCACAGGTAAAAAGCGGTGATATTGCATTTATTCAATATACATCAGGTACAACGGGTTTTCCTAAAGGGGCCATGCTTACTCAGCATAATGTAATCAATAACTCGTTTATAATATATAAGTACAAAATAAAAATAGAGCATTGTGTTGATAAAATATGTGGTCCAGTTCCTTTTTATCACTGTTTTGGCTCAATTCTGGTTAATATATTAGGTTTGTGCAGCGGCTGTACTATTGTTATTCCTTCTGATACTTTTGATCCAATAAAGGTTTTAGAAGCTATTGATGTACTAAATTGCACGACCCTATATGGTGTACCGACTATGTTTATAGCTCTTCTTGAAAAGTATTCTACTGAACAGTATAAAACTGATACTTTAAGAACAGGAATAATTGCAGGTGCATCATGCTCGAAGGAATTAATGGAAGACATTATATACAAATTAGGGGCTAAAGAAATAACTATTGGTTACGGATTAACAGAAGCAAGTCCCCTGACACATCAAACAGACATTGACGATAGTCTGGATAAGAGAATTTTAACTGTTGGAAAACCATTACCGTTATGCTCTTCAAAAATAATTAATCCTGATAATTTACATGAGGTTGGATATGGTGAACATGGTGAAATCTGGACCAAAGGTTATCATGTAATGAAAGGTTATTATAATAAACCAGAAGAGACTTCTGCCGCATTTTGTGATGGATGGCTTAGAAGCGGAGATATTGGATATTGTGATAAAAATGGATACTATATTATTTCAGGACGCTTAAAAGAAATGTTTATTGTTGGCGGGCACAATGTTTATCCTGCAGAGGTAGAAAATTCTTTGAATGAAATTTTTAAAAATGAAATTGAACAGGTTTATGCTGTAGGTATTCCTGATACGAAATATCAGGAAGTATGCGGTATAGCAATAAAATTTAAAAATGGCTGTGATGTTGAAAATGAAATAATTCTTCAAAAATGTAGGGATAAAATGGAATGGCAGAAAATACCTCGATATATTAAAAAATTTGATGATTTCTCTAGTTTTATGACAGCAACTGGTAAAATTCAGAAATTTAAACTTTCCGAGGCTATACATAATGATTGATGTGCAGAATTTAAATCTAATTAAGGATTATAAAATGGATAAATATTTTAAATATATTTTATTACTGTTTTTTTTAGTCTTTTGTTTTACTTCCGGTTACTCAAGCCCATTATCAAAACCTGTGATGTATTCTTATTATGGACATGTAAAAGTTTTGAGAGTTGGAACGACCGGTGATTATCCTCCTATTACATATTATAACCCTGATACTGATAAATATAAGGGGTTTGCCATAGACATGGCTAAAAGTTTAGGCAAGCACTTAAACGTTAAAGTCAAATTTATAAAGACTTCATGGCCTACGCTATCTAAAGATTTAAAATCAGGGAAATTCGATATTGCAATGGGTGGAATAACGGCTACTAAGAAAAGAGGCAAATTGTTTCTATTATCGAATCCAATTATAACTTCAGGCAAGGTGGCACTAATTAGAAAGAAGGATAAAAATAAGTTTACTTCATTGCAGTCAATAGATAAAAAAGATGTAACTGTTGTTGAAAATTTAGGAGGCACTAATCTTCAATTTGCAAAAAAAAATATTCATAATGCTAAAATAATAGTTGTAGAAAAAAATAAAACAGTATTTCAATATTTATTATCAGGTAAAGCTGATGTTATGTTTACAGATATTGTAGAAGCAGAATATAGAGCTTCAATAATGCCTGAGCTATATGTTGTAAATCCGTGGGTTCTCTATGATAAAAGTGTAAAAGTGTATCTGATTTCAAAGAAATACCCATGGCTTCAAAAAGAAGTCAATGAATGGCTCAAAACAATGAAGACTTCAGGAAACCTTAGTAAATATTTCAAAGAATCTTTGAAGATAAAATATTGATTTTAAGTTAAAGAATTTCCTCATTGCCAGCAAAATGCTGAGAATTTTTAATTTTTTCCTCTTTTATGAAGTTTTTAATTCTCACGCATGCAGTGATTATAATTAGAACTGTATATAAAAGTGATAAAATAACAAAATACTCAGGTAGTAGTATTAAAAGTATGAATAGTATAAAAGTTTCTGTCCTTTCAATAATACCTCTACTGTATTTAAAACTTTTTTCACTGTCATTCAGTGTAAAAATTCCAGTTCCTAAAAAAGTTGTTATGCATATGAGCATACTTCCAAGCATCAGAAGACATAAAAATCCTCTTGGATCAGGGCTGTACAGATATAAACCTAATATTACAGAAAATTCAACTAGCCTATCCATTGTTAAGTCAAACAGTGCGCCTATTTTTGTTATCTGTCTACGACTTGATGCCAGCGCACCGTCAAGATTATCTAAATAACCTGAAATAATAATAAAGATACATGCTATGATTGAAAATCTAAAATAAAGAAGCGGTATAACCAGTACTCCAAAACAACCGGCTAATAATGTCAGTTGATTGGGAGTTACTTTTTCAGGAAGCATTTTTACCACCGGCGATACAAATATCTTTTTAAAAAAATCCTGCGAAAATGAGTCAATCATAATTTATACCTTATAAAATTAAGTGTTCTGAAATATATTTTATTCTATTTTGTCAAGCCAAATCCGATAAGATGCATCAGGAGGCATTCTCCAGTCACCCCTTGGTGAAAGCGCAATAGTTCCTACTTTCGGACCGTCTGGTATGCAGTTTCTTTTAAATTGCTGTGAAAAGAAACGTTTTATAAACATGATTAAATATTTCTTAATATAATCTGGTTTGAATTTATCAGAAAAAGCCTGTTTAGCCAGATCGAATATCTTATCAGGTCCTGCACCGTATTTTATAATGTGGTACAAGAAGAAATCATGTAATTCATAAGGACCGATAATGTCCTCAGTTTTTTGTGAAATTGAACCTTGTTTATCAGGAGGAAGCAGTTCAGGTGAAACAGGAGTATCAATTATATCCAGTAAAGTATGTTTCAAACTGCTGTCCGATCTGTTTGCATACCATTCTATCAGATATCTAATCAAAGTTTTAGGTACGCCGCAGTTGACTGAGTACATTGACATATGATCTCCATTATAAGTAGACCAACCTAATGCTATTTCTGAAAGATCCCCAGTACCGATGACAATACCGCCTTCATTATTGGATATATTCATTAATAACATAGTTCGTTGTCTTGCTTGCACATTCTCATAAGTTGTATTATGATTTTCATGATCAATATTCAAGAGTTTAAACTGTTTATTGCAAATTTCTTTGATATCAATCTCTCTAAAATCACAACCTATTAATTTACACATTTTTACTGCATTGTTATAAGTTCTGTCTGTAGTTCCAAAACCAGGCATTGTAATTGCAATTATATCATTAAGAGGTTTGTTCAGTCGCTCATGGGCTGTCTTTGCAACAAGCAGGGCCAGAGTTGAATCTAAACCTCCGGAAATAGCGATTACAGATTTTTTTGAGTTAATATGCTTTAATCTTTTTGCCAGTGCTGAAGATTGAATGTTAAATATTTCAGTGCATCTAACGGATTTGTTGTTATCATCCGCAGGAACAAAAGGCAGAGGATCAATATATCTTGATATTTTCTTTACCTGATTAATTATCGGAATCTTAATTCTGGTGTAATTGTTTAACTTCTCTGATAAAAATGAATTATAGTTCATTGAATCGCAAATAGAACTTTCGGATATTCTCTGTGTGTTAAGCCTCTGACAGTCTATTTCTGAGAAGATAATATCAGGCTTATCAGAGAAACGAGCATTTTCTTTAAGAACAGCACCATTTTCAGCTATAATTGAGTGTCCACCATATACTACATCTGAAGAAGATTCACCTGTACCGCTTGAAGTATATATATAACCGCACATGCATTTGGCACTTTGATTTTGTACTAGATTTTTTCTGTATTCTGATTTGCCAACCAGTTCATTGCTGGCAGACAGATTGGCTATAATTGTGGCACCTGCTATTGTATGTACTGAACTCGGAGGTATAATTCCCCATAAGTCTTCGCAGATCTCCACACCTATTTTGAATTCATTATTATATTCAATTATTATTTCGGTTTTAAATGGAATATCTTGCCCTAGTAGATTCACCGTTGCAGTTGTTAAATCAGAAGATGCAGGTGTAAACCATCTTTTTTCATAAAATTCTCTATAATTAGGCAGATTTGTTTTAGGTATCACTGCAAGTATTTTACCTTTGTAAATGATCGCAGCTGCATTGAAAAGTGCATTATTATGTCGTACTGGAAGACCTATTATGCTTATAATATTTATCTTTTCTGATATTGTAAGAATATCTTTAAGAGATTTTTCAACAGCATGGTGAAGAGTACTTTGATAAAATAAATCAGCACATGTGTATCCAGTAAGCGACAGTTCAGGAAAAACAATCAAAGCTGCATTTTCTTTGTCAGCAAATTTTATATATTTTATAATTTCTTCTGTATTAAATTCGACATCAGCCACTTTAAGTTCAGGTACGGCTGAAGATACTTTATAAAAACCAAACATTTAATCCTCCTGCGCTTATTTCAAATCTCAGTAAACTTTATAATATACTATACATTATAAATATAAAAAGCTCTCTGTGAAACAGAGAGCTCAAAATAAAAACTTTATAATCTAGTTTATATTAACATTCTGAGAAGTTTGCTGATCTGATGTTTTAGGCAGAACTATTGTCAGGATTCCGTTATTATAATTTGAAGTAATTTTTGATGTATTAACATCTGACGGAATTGCTATAGATTGAGTGAACTGACTAAAGTTGGATTCAATAAAATTATTATTGTTTTGAGTTTTACTCTGCTGATTTTTACCGGAAACTGTAAGTATATTATTTCTCAACGTAATTGAAATACCTTCCTTATCCATTCCAGGCAATACAAATTTTAATATATATTTATCAGGTTTCTGCATCATAGTAAGCGAAGGTGTATTCATTACATTTATATGATTACCTGATAAAGGTTGTTGTGTTAAAAATTGGTTATTCAGCATATGGTTAATTCTATTCTGCAGTCTGTTTATATTTGATCTTGGGCTTGTGCGAATAGCACTACTGTACTGTGATGGTGCAGGAGTCTGTTGTTGCTGTACTGCATAAACCGGAGTTATCGGTTTTGATGATGATTTTACTGCCGGAAGAACAGAAGGCTGTTCCTGTTCTTGCACCAATTGTGTGTTGCAGAATGTAGGTATGATGCCAGGCTGACCATTTATTTCTCTGGATAAATTTAAAATATATATACTCTGTAAACAAACAGCAATTACCAGCACTACAATCAGTAGTACAAATAGTTTACTGAACTTATAAACGATTTTAGGTTTGTTTTCTTCTGACATGCTACTGCCTCCGTTAATTCTTTTTGTTTAACTAAAATCTATAACATATTTAATATATTTTTATTCAATAAGATCGCAAGTTTTATGATGAAATATTTTAATTGAAACTATTATTCAATAAATATTTTAAGTAGGTTAAATCTGAAGTATAAGTAATTTTTGTATTAGGTTTTGCGTTTTCAACAATATATACATCTTTTCCATATATCTCCATTGCTCCGGCATCATCAGTTACCATTATATTGTTACTAATAATTTCTTTATATGCTGAAACTAACTCAGATAAAATAAATACCTGGGGAGTTTCAATAGTCCAAAGATTGGTTCGATCCACGGTATTGAGAACTCTGTTACTGTTATCAATAAGTTTTACTGTATCTGTAACTCTCTTTGCAGCAACTCCACTACCACTTTTTTTACATGATTCATAACATTTCTGGATTAGTTCATTGCTGACCAAAGGTCTGGCAGCGTCATGTACTGCTGTATATTTCACCTTATTATTTAAATATTTTAAACCGTTAAAAACTGACTCACTTCTTGTTGCACCACCTAGTGTAAACGATATTGATTTATCAGAATGATATTTCTTGAAATATTTTTTATATGATTCGAAATAATCTTTACTGCATACAAGTATTATATTTTCGCTATTACAAACATCAATAAAATTATTTATAGAGTATAGAAATAAAGGTATACCATTAATTTTTTCAAGTAATTTATTTTTTCCACTAAACCTTGAACTACAGCCTCCAGCTACAATCACTACTCCTAAATCTTGAAACATTTTCTTCTCTTTTCTTATTTAAAGTTAGATAATATTTTTTTATATTTATATGGGAAAAGTTTAGCAGCAATTTCCAAATTTTCATAAGCCAGATTTTTTTTATCTAAATAATATTGAGCCATTGCCAATCTAAAATAAAAATTTGCTCTATCCGGAGATAGAAGTATTGCTTTTTTATAACATTTTTCAGCAAATTCCCAATGTTTATTTGCCAATGCATAGTTGCCTGCCGAAGCCCATGGAAAAGGAGAATAAGGCAGAAGTGAACTTGAATGTAAAAGCAGTTTTTTTACAGTACTTTTTTTCGGCGGTATATAGTGAAAATCTTTAACTGTTAAAATTTTATAAACAGGATCACAAGTATTTTCTAATTTCTGAAGAGCAATTTCACCATTTATTCTGGTTACGGAAAAATAGAGTCCTGCTATACAAATAATTAACATTAGCAAAGACCAGTAATTTTTAAAATATTTATTATTGTTTAAATAATGTTTTTGCTCTTCTTTTTTTCTGTAAATAATTAATGCAGTCATTGTTATTGCCATTGCTACTGTTCCCGGTATCTGTATGTTGATATCCATTAAACTGTGAATTACCCAGGCTAAATAACCTGTGAGTAGAGAGTAATCCATGATTCTGTTATCTGATACGGATATATTTCTTATCCCATAGAAAATAGGAAGAACAAGAATAATAAGAGCAATAAGCATAGTGATTATACCGGCTTGTGATCCCATAGATAACAGGATATTATGGGGCATGTGAGGTGCTTCACCAGTCAAAAGACTTTTTGTCGAAGGGTATACATGAAAAAAAGATCCCCATCCTGCTCCGGTTAACCAGTTATTTATTAGAAGATTAAAGCTTGTCTTAAAATAGTCTAATCTGATTAATATAGATAAATATCCTTTTGAGCTGAAAAAATAAAAGTAAAAGCTAACAAAGACCAAACATATTAATATAAATAAAACTTTGTATTTTATACTTTTTGTAAAAACAATAAACATTATTGCTATAGATAATACCAAAGATAATATTGCAGCCCTGCTTCCGGTGAGTATAAGACATATGATTAAAATGATTGTAATTATTGATGTTACAATGTATCTAAGATATTTAGATGTGTAAATTTTGGATACTACATAGATACATAAAGGTATTGTTAATATTAAATGAGCCGCAAGGCTGTTGCTTATTGAGAAAGTTGAATAAACAAGATTGTCCATCAATCTACTGTAGAAGTTGGGGGGAAGAATAATATCTTTACTCTGTATAACTTCCATGACAATATTTCTTGTTGAGGTGAACCCTGATAGATATTGGTAAATACCATACATAGAGATGAATATTGTACCGATTGTGATGGCGACTGTAATAAATGTAAAATTTTTTGCAGATCTAATTTCTAAAAACCTGAATATGGCGAAAGTGAATAATGATAATCCAAGGAGATGTAAACATTCAAGATAAGTGAAATCAGCACAACTACTTTTCAGCCCGCCTAGGAGTGAACTGATAACAAGTAAGAACCATAAAAAGGGTATTATAAAATTTGAACTGTTACTGTTTATTAAATGATTTTTTTTATATAGTAATATTAGTGTCAATAACAAGATACAGCTGGAAAATAGAGTAAATAACGGTGGTGACCATGAATATACTAGCCAGCTCATAAAGTCTGAAGGATATGTAGAAATTTCGGGCAGAGCTGCAGGCGTTCCGAATTTTATTGGCAGCAACAATATAAAAAGAAAAAAAATAACTTGTAAGATATTTATAGAATATGTCTTACTATATTGAATTTTGTTTTTTATTAACACCTGTCTCTCTAGTGATTATATAGATTTTATTTTTTAGTGTTTTGTATTTATTGCAATATAAGATAGATCAAATGCCGAAACCTGCCCTTTAGATGCTGCTCTCAGGAAATTACATATGTTTGCAATTCACAACAGCATTTTTATCTATAGTAACAGGAATGATCGGAGAACATAAATTATAATTTACAATTATAAGCTTAAAACTGGCTCTGAATAGTAACTATATAAAATTTTAATTAAATTTTACCTGGTTTATTTTTCTTTTTAGTATGAGCTATTTCTTTGCTGTCATCCAATTGTGCAATTTTATCGTCTATAGCTTCATCATTATCATCAGTATTATTTGCAGCTGCCTTTTTGGATGAAGAAACACCTTTATATTTATTAGGATAAATTACTCTTATTTCTTCTTTAGGGCAGGTTAGATATTTTGCAGATTCATCTAAATAAACAGTAACTTTCTGTGTGAGAAGATTTCTGTCAATTATTTTGCCCACTCCTTCTGCGCATTCACAGGATGAACCTCTTCTTGGCATACCTTTGTCAAGTTCAATATAATCATCATGTTCATATTTTAAACAGCATTTTAATCGACCACACATTCCGGAAATATTGGTTGGGTTTAATGATAAATCCTGTTCTTTTGCCATTTTTACATTTATAGATTCAAATTTTTTAAGAAACCTGCAACAGCATAATGCCTGACCGCACGTGCCTACACCGCCAAGTATTGCTGTTTCATCCCTGACACCTATCTGTCTTAACTCTATTCTTGTATTTAACGTTTGAGATAGGTCTTTTACTAATTGTCGAAAATCGATTCGTCCTTCTGCAGTAAAAAGGAAGGTTACTAATTTTCTGTCATAAGTGTAATGAACATTTAACAGTTTCATTGGCAATTTAAGCTTTTCAACATGGGTCATGGCGGTTCTGTAAGCAGATTTTGCTCTCATTTGATTTTCATTTGCTTTGCTTTTATCAAGCATAGTTGCTTTTCTATCAATTTTTGCAATTTCTGATTTATTAAGTTCAGGAGACAAGCTTCCTATATACTTTGATATCATACCGTAATCTAGATATTTATCTTTTCTGATGAGGCAATAATCATTTTTTTTAAGTCCTAATGCTTCATCGGCATACGCCTCATATACTGCGCCAGTATCTAATTCTATTTCAAAGAGTAAATTCATAATATGTAAAAAATCATCCTTTTCTGTTCACTAAATATAATTATTATATTATAAAATAGGTATATAATTTAACATTGAAGAGATATAAAATCAAAAAAATGATATTTAATAAAGGTGTTATAGTTTAAAATAATTACAAGTTGTATTTTGATATGTTTACTAACTTAGCTTTGAAAGAGTGATTATGCGATGAAAAAAATTATTATCATAACTTTGGCGGTTTTTATAGTCATTATAATTTTTCTTGTAATTCTATCCAGTTTAATTCTTTCGCATAATATCCCCTCATCCGGATTTAAAATTACTAATAAAAGTATTGCCGCAATGAACTCCTTGAACAAGAAATATCAAGAAGAATCTTACTATATTTACAGTAAGAATACAGGGTATAAATTGCGTAGGTTATCTTTGTCCGAAACTGAAATAAATGCTATGTTTATAATGGCAATAGCTGGAAACCAGGTGTCTGGAGCATTAAGGAATAGAGAAAAAACAATAAAATTATCAAGAGCTGTATTTGAAAACGGGATATTTACTTTTGATTTTTATTTTGAACTGCCGATTGATACTCCATTTGGTTCTTATGTTATATTTTCTTCTAAGGCTATACCTATACTAAAAAATAACTCAATAAGAGTCAAATTTACTTCTTTTTATATAGGTGATATTTCAGTTCCGATTTTTGCCGTGGATTATTTTATGGAGAGAGCTGATAAAAATATTAATAATAATTCAACAATAAAACAGCTTGTTAAATCTGTAAAAGAGATAATCATAAAAAAAGATAGAATTATTATTTATTATTATCCAAAGGAAGTAAAAAAACTTTTAGATCAGTTTTGAATCGTCATTATTTTAGTAAGTTGTAAATATTGATCAGGAGTTAAGTTTTCCGGCCTTGCATTGATGTCAATATTTAAGCTTTCAAATATTTTTTTCAGATCTTTATCATTAAATAAACTACTTATATTGCTTATTAATTTTTTTCTTCTTTTAGAAAATGCAGTTTTTACAAGAATGCTTAAAGAATCTCTGGTTATTTTTTCAGGAAATTTATTTTTTCGAGTGAATTTTACAATTGCTGAATCTACATCAGGTTTTGGGTAAAAAACTCCCGGAGATACAGTTCTTATGTATTTTGTATTATATGCAGCCTGGATTCTTATAGATATTCCTCCATAAATTTTATTGCCTGGTTCTGATACAAATCTTTGTGCAGTTTCTTTTTGAAGAAGAAAAACCATATCTACAGGTAGATTATTCTGTTCCAACAATTTTGCCAGTAATGGAGTACTTATTGAGTATGGAAGATTTGAGATTATTCTATAACTTTTAACATTTTGAGTAAGCATCTCATAATCTACTTTACAGGCATCGTCATGTATGACTGTGAAATTTCTGTCTTTAACAGTTTTTTTCAGATAATCAGCCAGTCTAGAATCAAATTCTATTACAGTGACTTTGGCTTTAGAATCCAGTAAATATTTTGTTAATACACCTAAACCAGGGCCTATTTCCAGTATAAATTGATCTTTTTCTGGGGCGGCTGTTTTATTTATGAATCTGACAATATTTTCATCTATAAGAAAATTTTGTCCAAGGCGCTTAGAAGGGATTATGTTATTTTCAGCCAGAGTGTTTAGTAGATCTTCTTTTTTCATAAAAAATATTTTCTTCCCGCCAACAAGGCGGGAAGAAAAAAATAATTAGTTATTTGCTGTTTCTGTTTTTTTTGTTTGAACAGGTGCATCTTTGACAGGAATTACTTTTACTGTATGTGCAGGTTCATTTACTGCCTGAGCAGTTTTGTCTGTTACAGTTGAAGTATTTTTTACTTTTGCCATTGTACCAGGTTGAACTTTTACAGTTTTGGCTACTCCAGTATCAGGACTGTTTACAACTGCCTGATCTTGATTGGTTACTTGTGTCAAAGTGTTGTCTGTTTGTATGTTGTTCGCTGCAGCAGTTGCATTAGCAGCAGCACTTTTTGCAAAATTTTCTAAAGCTGCTTGAGGTATTTTGATATCAATAGAAAGCTTATTTTTATTAGCTTTTAATGAGATATCCTCAGCTTTTAGAGTATTATTTGAGTTCATTGCTGCCAATGAAATTATCATCTGTGCTGGCAGTAATATTTTTTGAACATCCTGATTTGAAGCACAGTTTATTGTTCCTCCGATATTTAATGATTTATCAATATAGTTTGCAAAAAGTATACCATCATTAATCTGCGGAGCATCTTTATCGGTCGATTTAGCTGCCTCAGGCGGAATTAGAGCAGCAATCCAAAGCATGTCATTTCTTTTTGCATTATCTGAAACCTGCATAAGTTTACTGTTTTGAAGAACTGATTTTCCTTTATGCGTATACAGTTGCATTGACTGTTCAAGCATATCTTTTGTACCTATTGCAATTAGATTATCGGATAATTGTGTCAACAAAGTATCAACACCGTTATGCTCTTTAGTAGGTATATAATATACTGTTGAGTTATCTACTTTTTCTGTTTTGAACTTAAGCTCATGGTTTTTTTCCAGCAATTTGATAAATTTACTGAGATTAACTTTATTTATTGTTTGAACAAGAACCACTCCTTTTGCACTTGGCTGCTGTTTGTCTATGCTTTGTTTTAAAACATCGGGAGAAATTCCAAAGTTTATTGTATTTATGTTGTCCACATCCATACCGGATGATTTTAGTTCTTTAATATAAGGGATATCTTTATTCGCTTCAATCTGTTTCTTGACACTGTCTATCTTTGCAATTCTGGCTATATTTATTTCCCCTATAATATTGCTGGTTTCTGGGATGTAGGCAAAAGTTGAAGTTTTTGTTGAACTTGTTTCAGCTTTTTTAGCTTCCTTATTACTGTCTGCTTTTGAACATCCGGTAAATGTTATCATGGCAGCCGATAGAATAAAAATTGCAACTGCAGGGATAGTTAACTTTTTATAAATATGTTTCATTAATTACTCCGATTTTTAATAAATTAATGTTTAAAGCTATCAGTTTTTAATAAAACTAAAGTGCATGCCTCTTCTACTTCTATGCAGTGTTTGCTGCATTTTTTCATTAATTCAGGGTTTTCAGCTCCCGGATTAAATATTACTCTTTTAGGAGATAAAGAAATAATACCATCTGTCTGTTTCTCAGATATAGATGGGCTGACATACATAGTCAGTGTATCTATTTCTTCTTTAATATCTGACAGTTTCCTTTTTGTTTCCAAACCACAGATTGAAACACCTGACGGATTTACAGGTATGACATCATAACCATATTCCAGTAGTAAACTTACTGCCTGGAAAGAATATCTTTCAGGTTTGTTGGAAGCACCTAAAACAACAACTTTTATATTATTATTCATTTTTTTAAAATATTCAGTTAAGTTATACTTATCCAGCTACTTCTTCCAAGGCACTGATCAATGCCTGTTTTTTTTGTACTCCAATGAACTGTTTGACCTGTACACCATCTTTCATAATAAATATTGCCGGTATGCTTCTTACACTGAATTTTTGAGCTATTCCTGGAGAATCATCAACATTAACTTTCGCTATTAAAGCTTTATCTCCAATTTCTTCAGCTATTTCATCAAGAATAGGTCCTAACATTTTACAAGGTCCACACCAAGGGGCCCAGAAATCTATCAGAGTTATTCCTTCTGCTGTTTTTTCTTCGAAATTTGAATCGTTTAGATGAGCGATTTCTGACATGTGTCTCTCCTTATTTTTATATTAATTTTATTAATTCTTGTCATTAGGAATTAGTTATTATAAAATAGTGAATATAAGTTTATTATTATTTATTTTTTAATAAATAAAACCTTAATTCACTTAAAATTAATATATAATTATACTCTATAAACAAAATATCAATATGGTTTATTTTTTTCAATGTTAAAAAAAACTCGTAAATTAATAAAGTTTTTTTACTTTAAATTACTCCGTTCGAAAGAAACGCCTCACAGTATTGCACTGGCAATAGCATTTGGTGTTTTTGTCGGTTGTTTTGTCCCCCCTGGAGGACATACTGTTATTGTACTACTGTTGGCTTTTATTTTTAAAACAGACAAAATCCTTGCATTTGCAGCTACCTGGATTGCAAATCCGTATACTGTTCCGTTTTTATATCCAACGTTCTGTTTTATAGGTTCTAAAATAATAGGAGCTGGCCTGTCATTTAAAGAGATCGAGAAAATTTTATTGCAGGCAATTCACTCTTTTTCTTTAACCAACTTTGAAATTATTGGTGAAAAACTAGCAATATCTTTTCTTATCGGGGGATTTATTTTTGGAGTAGTATTTGGCTTATCAAGCTACTTTATTACATATTTTCTAGTTATTAGCTATAGAAAAAGAAGAGCAGAAAGAATGAAAAACAAAATATTAGTCGATAATAAATAATATAATTTTTTCTTTCATTTTGAACTATATTTTTATACTTTTAATAAATCAAATGAATTAATTTGTTGAATTTAGAATATAATGAAACATATTTAAGAATATTTATTTGTCCCCTTTATTTTATCAATGTAATTATGTTTAGAAAAACCCTTCGAATTTTTAAAAAATATTACTATAGGTTGCTCCGTTCTGATGGAAGTCCTCATAGTATAGCTTTGGCTATTGCACTGGGGTTTTTTATCGGATGCTTAATTCCTATCGGAGGGCAGACAGTAATAATAATAATTCTGGCAATTATTTTTAGAACTGATAAAGTACTTGCATTTGCCGCTACCTGGATCTCAAACCCTTATACTGTGGTAGTTATGTATCCTATTTTCTGCTATGTAGGAGCAAAAGTAGCTAGGACAGGTCTTACTTTTGCATATATTAATGAGCGGATAGCCGGTATAATACATAACTTTTCATGGCATGGATTATTTAGCCTGGGATCTGATCTGGCACTTTCATTTTTAGTTGGAGGGTTTATCTTTGGAGTAATTATAGGAGGAATCGGTTATTTGTTTACTTATATACTTGTTGTTAAGTATAGAAAAGTAAAAGAATTAAACCTAAGAATTAAAAAAGTCAAAAGATATAAAGAACTTAAAAAGAAAAGAAATAATATTTAAATTTACTATAAACATTAGGATTTTTTATGACACTCACAAAATATGGTATTAAAGAATGGCTTGGTACAGGAATTATAGCATTTATAATAATTATGATCTCTGTAGCTCTTGCTGGAATATTCAGCTTATATTTTTTCTATATAATAGCCTTTATTGTATTCATTATCTGGGTAGCAATAGCTGCTTTTTTCAGGAGTCCAATCAGAATAATACCTGAAAATTCAGAATTGCTGATTTCCCCGGCAGATGGTTTGGTAAAAGACATTGAAGTGTTAGATGATTGTGATTACAGTTCTTACTTTGATAATAAGCCTGTGCTACGTATAGGTATTTTTCTTTCTGTTCTAAATGTTCATCTTAATAGAGCCCCTTGCGATTTGAAGGTGATTGATATAATCTATAAAAAAGGGAAATATTATGATGCTAGAGATGATAGAGCCGGAAAGGAAAATGAATCTAATATAATTATAGGGGAAGCAAATGCAGCAAACATTTCTTTTCCAATTGGAATAAGGCAGGTATCAGGCGCAATTGCCAGAAGAATAGTATGTGCCACTCAAATATCTGACAGTTTAAAAAAAGGTGAAAAATATGGAATGATTAAATTCGGATCTAGAACTGAAGTTTATTTACCATATAATGACGAAATAAAAATAAGTGTTAACGTTGGAGATAAAATAACTGCAGGGACTTCGATAATTGCTGAAATAGTAAAATAAGGTTTTATATATGAAGAAGAATGTTGAACCCTTTTTAAAAAGAAATAAATGGTTAAAGTCAGTTCCTAATATTTTGACCGTATGCAATTCTTTATGCGGTTTTGGGGCGATACTATTTGCCCTTCAGGCCTATAGAAATACTGATATGGATGTAGTTTTTATAACTAGTGCCTGCCTGATTTTAGGAGCGATGGTATTTGATACTCTTGATGGTTTTGCCGCTCGTATTTTGAATGCAGCAAGTCTGAAAGGTGTCCAGATGGATTCTTTAGCCGACATGGTGACATTTGGAGTTGCACCTGCTGTTCTTGTAGCTGTTATGGCCCATGTTTATTCTGCAACTCAGTACGGGTATGTTATTGCCTGGCTCTTATGTGCTATTTATTTAGCTACTGCGGCACATCGTTTAGCCAGATACAATGTAATGACTATGGTTGAGAAAAAAAGCGGACAAAAGTTTTATGGCTTACCTTCACCTGGTGGTGCAGCAGCAGTCTGTTCTTTAGTTATTCTGTTTTGCAGTACCAATATAGATCCACATCATTTCTGGGTTAAAATTCTACCTTACTATGCATGTTTGATGGGGATATTAATGGTAAGTAATATCAGATTTCAGCATATGGGAAAATGGCTTATTAATGCAAAAAGAAACAAAATCAGATTTTGTCTGCTGCTGGTTGTGCTTGTACTTCTTTTATTAGATCCTGTTGCATGTGTTGTTATTGTAATTAACGGATATGTAGTCTGGGGAATTGTCCGTGATATATCTATAAGAATGAATCGAAGGAAGAAAATGAAAGAATTAAGAGGTTAATTCTTAGCACATGTTTTTATACAATAATAATTATATGTATTACTCAATTCCTTTTTGAATTACGTTAAAATTGAGTCTTTTTTATTTTAAAAATAGTATTATATTATATTGCTTTTTCCGGTTTTGATATAATCTTAATTCTCAACTAAATCAGTTTTGTGAATTAATTTTTAAGGAGATACCTTTATGACATTCGATTCTATTAAACAAAAGGTAGATAATCTTTTGAGCAACGCCCTTGAATCAGCGGCTGTATTCAGCCAATTGGATCAAAAACAAACAGATAAAATAGTAAAAGCTGTTTATAAGGCGGCTTTTAAAAATAGAGTTAAGCTTGCTAAAATGGCAGCAGAAGAAACAGGTTTGGGAAAATGGGAAGATAAAGTAATTAAGAATGTTGTTGGTTCTCATTTTGTTCATGAAGATATAAAAGATCAGAAGACAGTAGGAATTATATCTGATAACAAAGAAACAGGTATTATGGAAGTAGCACAGCCTCTTGGGCCTATTTTAGCCATTATTCCTGTTACAAACCCTACTTCGACGACTATTTTTAAAATATTAATAGCTCTGAAAAGCCGTAATCCTGTGATCATAAGCCCACATCAGAAAGCAATTGGATGTATTGCCGAAACGGCCAGAATTTGTTATGAAGCTGCTTTAAAGGAAGATGCCCCGGAAAATTGTATTCAGTGGACTCTTGAAGAGGCATATGACCATGCAACTTTTGATATTAAAAAACATTTTGCTGAAACTACTGCTATTATGACACACAGAGATTTAGCTGTGATAGTTGCAACCGGAGGCGGTGGTGTTGTGAAAGCAGCATATACTTCAGGTACTCCTGCTTATGGAGTAGGATCTGGAAATGTACCTGTTTTTATTGATAAATCTGCAGATATACCGTTTGCAGTAAATCAGATTTTTATATCGAAGACATTTGATAACGGGACAATTTGTGCAAGTGAACAGGCTATCATTGTTGAAGAAGTTATTGGTGATAAGGTAAAAGAGGAATTTGAAAAGCATGGCGGTTATTTTTTAAATGAATCTGAAGTTAATGCTGTCGAAGCTATTGCTCTTGATAAAGAACGTAATGTTATGAGTGCTGATGTTGTCGGTCAGTCTGCTCAGAAAATAGCAAAAATGGCTGGAATTTCAGTTCCTGAAGACGTAAGAATTCTTATGGCTCCTCTTGATTCAGTCGGTGATGAACACCCTTTATCATCTGAAATATTATGTCCTATTCTAGCATATTATGTAAAAAAAGATTTTTCTGAAGCCATTGCTACTTGCATGGATCTTAACTATCATGGAGGAATGGGGCACTCCGCAAGTATTCATGCTAATGATGAAAGTGCTATAAGAGAATTTGCTAAACAAATGAATGCAGGAAGAATACTTGTTAATTCTCCTTCATCTCAGGGTGCAGTAGATGGAATATTCAATAAACTTCATACTTCTTTGACTTTAGGTTGCGGTACTACTGGAAAAAACATTACTACAGATAATATTACAGTTAAACATCTGATAAACATACAGCGCGTTGCCAGACGACGTGTTGATGAAAGATTTTCTAATTTTGATGCTTCTTTGTTTTATGATGAATCATTGAGTACAAAAGAATTTGAAAAAAAATACAATTTAAATTATTAATTTGAAAAAATTACTCTGGAGGTATTAAATGTCTGTTGAATGTGTAAATGAATGTGCTGGTAAAACTATCTGTAAATTTGCTGGTAGAATGGATACTACAAAATGTATAGATGCGGAAAGAAAAATTATGCAGGCTATAGAAGGGGCTGATGAGATTGTTTTTAATCTTGATGGTGTTGAATATATTGCATCTTCTTTTCTGCGTTTGTGTGGAAAAGCTTCTCACAAAGTACATTCAGGAAATTTTTCCATTATTAATGTTGCACCTTCAGTAAAAAAAGTTTTTAAAATAGCCGGCTTGGCTGAAAGACTTAACCTGATTTAGATTATTTTATAAAAAGTTTCTTGAAAATATTGGAAACTTTTTATATTTCTTTTACTTATGAGATATATAAGTAACTTACTTGATTTCTTTTATTGAAGTAGATAAAATATAAATATATGTCAAAATATAAAATTTCTTTTGGATTATAAATATGAATGTTGTAGTTGAACAAGCATGCTTTGAAAAGTTGGAAGTTTTAATAGATTTCATTAAAGATATAGCTATTAAAAATAATTTCAATGAAGCAGAAACCCTTGATATTGTTCTAGCTACAGAAGAAATTTTGGTTAATATAATAAGTTACGCTTATCCTAAATTAAAAGGCGAAATTAAGATAGAATGTGACTATATTCCGAATAGTAATCAATTGATAATAATATTTACAGACGATGGTATTAAATTTGATGTAATGGGTGTTGATGAGCCTGATATTGATACGCCTTTAGAAGATAGAAAAATTGGTGGCATGGGAGTTTTTCTAGTTAGAAATGTTATGGATAATGTACATTATATACGTAAGAATAAACAAAATATACTCACTATTTCTAAATTTAATTCATAAATTGAATGCCACTCCTGCATAAAAAGCCCATAGGTCTTAGAAAACGAATAATTCTTTCCTATATTCTATTGATATGTATTGTTGGAACACTGTTTTCTGTAATACATTTTCTTACATCTCTTAAACAGACAAGTAAACAGACGAGTGAGGCTGTAAAATCAATCAGAGAACTAGAAGACGCTAACTTTAAGCATCAGGTGGAGATCTTGCGTCCGCTTGTTAAACAGTATGTGTTTGATAATGTCTATAATGTGGCACAAAGAATATCACGGATTATTAGTAGAGACAAATTAGATACTTTAAAACAAGTTGAACAAAACAGACTGTTAAGAGAAATAGCTATACAGCCTATTATTATTCATAATGTCAGTGTCGGTCATATGGCACTAATCAATAAATCAGGCGATATAGTATTTAATCCTGATAAAAATATGGAAAATAGTAATATTAAAGATTATATATTTTCTAAACGTAAATTGTTTGAAATATATGAAAATGCTATAAAATCAAATATTTATAGTGGAAGCTCAATAATTGAAATTCCAGATGGAGACAGTACTGAAAAAGAAATTTATCGATACTGGCTTTTTATTCATGTGCCAGGAACAGATTACTATATTTACGGAACTGTCTCAATAAATAATTATCTGGACCCTATCATGATTAAAATTAAAGAAAGGGAAAAATTTGAGATTAATGATCTAAATAAACAGATCAATAAAGAATTTTATCAGACCTGGCTTATTATCAGTTTGATTTTTCTGTTGGCGTTTTTAATCCTTTTTTTAGTAAGCATTATAATAGGATTATGGTTATCTGGTGTTTTAGTTAAACCTATTATAACACTAAAAGATGCAGCTATAAAAATGGGGGAGGGAAATTTTGATGTGGAAGTGGAGGAATACGGCAGTATTGAGACTATTCAACTTGCAAAAACTTTTAATCAACTGGGTTCCAATCTTAAAAATTATTTAATAAAACTGGAAAAAGAAATTGTTGCTAGAGAACAGATAGAAGGTGAACTTGATATAGCGAGAAAAATCCAGAAATCAATATTACCGCATTTGACTTCAGAGTTCATAAGATCGGAATTTTCCATAGTAGTTGATTTAATCCCTGCTAAAGAAGTTGCAGGAGATTTTTATGATTTTTTCTATATAAACGATGAACAAACAAAATTGGCAGTTCTCATTGGGGACGTATCTGGTAAAGGGGTACCTGCAGCATTTTTTATGGGAATATTGAAAACTATAGCAAAAAATATGTGCAAATATGAAACAGATAACCCCGGTAAAGCGCTTAATTATATTAATAATGCAGTATGCAGTGAAAACAAAGAAAAAATGTTTGCGTCAATTTTTTTATTATATTATGATATCCCTACAGGAAATTTTAAATATGCAAATGCCGGTCATCATAATGCAATAATTCTAAACAGAGAAAAAAATACAATTCGGGAATTTGGTATTCTCGGTGATGTCTTAGTAGGTTTCTTTGATGATGTTGAATATGGTTTTGAAACCGATCATCTAGAACCAGGAGAAAAGATGATATTATATACTGACGGTATTACTGAGGCTTTTTCAGGTAGGAATGAATTTTACGGAGAAGAAAGACTGCAGAAAATTTTGATTAATAATAGTGATGAACCAGTGGAAAAACTGTGGGAAAAAGTAATAGATGATGTAATGGAATTTCAAAAGAATGTGCTATTTGATGATATAACTTTATGTGTTTTTAAACGATCTGATGATGTATAACTTTAATGCTATTCAGTACTGTTAATTTAATTAATATTTTAATTTTCGATCAAAAACTATTTACTTTCCGGAAATATTTAATATGATTCCTATTATACAAGTCATAATAAATTTCTTATAATGTTTCTAGAAAGGAAAATTATGTTTAATAAGCCAATCTTTATTTTATTAAGTCTGCTTTTGCCGTTTACTCTTTTATCTGAAAACAAAGGTGCTGTTATGAATAAGTACGATAGTAAGATAAAAGCATTAATGAAAAAAATGACTTTAAATGAGAAAGTTGGACAACTGGCCCAGTATTCTGGTAAAAATGTAACAGGTACAAGTGTAGCTCATAAAGCTGATTTAGAATTGATAAGAGAGGGAAAAGTAGGCTCTTTTCTTAATATAACAGGCTATGCAAATACTATGAAACTGCAGGAGACTGCAGTTAAAGAATCAAGGCTTGGAATACCTCTTCTTTTTGGACTTGATGTTATTCATGGATATAAAACTATATTTCCTGTACCTCTTGCACAATCTTGTACCTGGGATATTAATATGCTTACCAAGGCACAGAAAATTGCGGCAGATGAAGCATCGGCTTCAGGTGTTAACTGGGTCTTTTCTCCTATGGTAAATGTATCGAGAGATCCAAGATGGGGTAGAGTTGTAGAAGGTTTTGGAGAGGATACATATCTGACAACTCTTATGGCCGTTGCTTTTATAAAAGGTTTTCATGGTGAAAGTTTGTCAGAGAAAAACACCGTACTTTCCTGTATCAAACACTATGTGGCCTATGCTCTGGTGCAGGCCGGAAGAGAATACTGGACTGTTGATGTTTCCAATAGGACTTTATGGGAAACATATATGCCCTCGTATAAAGCGGCTGTAGATGCAGGAGTAGGCTCTATTATGCCGTCATTTACAGGAGTTGATTCTATTCCTATGACTGCAAATAAATATCTGATCAATGATATTTTAAAAGATAAATGGGGATTTAATGGTATTGTTGTATCAGACTGGAATGCAATTGATGAACTTATTAATCACGGAGTCGCAGGCAATAAATACCAGGCTGGAAAACTTGCTATAGATGCTGGTGTTACGATGGATATGGTAAGTGGTATTTATAATGAAGAGATTCCGAAACTATTGAAGGACAAGAAAATATCTGTAGAACAACTAGATAAATTAGTATATGAAGTATTAAGTAAAAAGTTTGAACTTGGATTGTTTGACAATCCATATCTTTATAATGATAAAACCAGAGAAAAAGCAACGGTTTACTCTGAAATTAATAGGCAGTATTCAAGAAAAGTTGCGCAGAAATCAATTGTATTGCTGAAAAACACTAATAATATTCTCCCCCTCAAAAAAAATATCAGTAATATTGCTGTTATCGGACCTTTAGCAGCGGATAAAGGTAACCCGCTGGGGCCATGGAGTGCTAAAGGAATGCATAATAGTGCTGTATCAGTACTGGAGGGAATAAAAAATGCAGTTTCTTCAAATACAAATGTATACTATGCTAAAGGGTGTAACATAAAGGGTGATGACAAGACTATGATCGAAGATGCTGTCAATACTGCTAAAAGAGCTGATATTGTGATAGCTGTTGTTGGAGAAGAGGCTGTGATGTCAGGTGAAGCTGCATCAAGAGCATTTATTGATTTACCAGGCGTGCAGAAAGAGCTTCTTCAAAAACTTTATGACACCGGAATACCGGTGATTGCGGTCTTGATGAATGGAAGACCTTTGACAATAAACTGGACAAAAGAGTATATTCCGGCGATACTTGAAACCTGGTTTTTAGGAAGCGAAGCTGGAAACGCAATAGCTGATGTAATTTTCGGAGACTACAATCCATCCGGAAAGTTAACAATGACTTTTCCTTATGCCGTAGGTCAAATACCAATTTACTATAATACTAAACGTTCAGGGAGGCCTGAGACACTGAAAACTAAGCATGATAAATACGTATCAAAGTATATTGATATACCTAATGCCCCGTTATACCATTTTGGCTACGGTTTGAGTTATACAACTTTTGAATATTCTGAGATATCTTTGAGTAAAAATAAGATTAAATCTAATGAAAGCATTAATGCAACTGTTGAAATTACCAACACTGGCAAATTTGCAGGTACAGAAACGGTTCAGCTTTATACACATGATGAAGTTGCATCTGTAACCGTTCCGGTAAAGGAGATGAAAGGTTTCAAACAAATCTACCTTAAACCTGGTGAAACTCAAAAAGTAACTTTTACTATTATGCCAGATGATCTGAAAATTTATAATTACAAAATGGAAAAAGTTTTAGAGCCGGGATATTTTGACGTATTTATTGGAGGAAGCTCTGCTACTAAGAATAGAAATAATTTTGAAATTATTAAATAAAAAATTAGTATATTGAGTCACAGTAAGTGACTCAATTAAATGATATATTTTTTTAAGATACTTCTCAGCTCATTATCGTAATAAAACTGCATGCTGTTTGTATATATGGCAGAAGTATGTGGTGTTAATAACACATTGTCTAAACTCCATAGTTCCGATGATTTATCAGGCATATCATTTAAACCGTTTGTAACATCCAGATAAGCACCGGCTATTTCATGAGTTTTCAAAGCATGAATTAATTCATGCTCCTGCAGGCAATTACCTCTACCGATATTATACAGGTAGGCGCTGTCTTTCATCATTTTGTAGTGTCTGCTCTTAATGATCTGATTGGTAGATTCAGTCTTTGGAAGTATCAAAACTATATGATCTGAATTTTTTAAAGCGGTGTCTAAGCTGTTATTGTTAATAAGCTTTGTTCCTAATTCATCTGTGCCTGATTCATATTGTCTTTGTAACCCGGTTATATTGCTTCCGAATAATTTTATCAGTTTGGCACACTCTTTACCTATTTTTCCATAACCTAGTATTAGAAAGTTCTGATCGCCTAATAACCTTCTGCTGCAAAATAATTCTCTATCCCAAATTTTGTTTTGTCTATTGAGTATTGCTTTATCAATTTTATTGTTAAAACTTAAAATAGAAGATAATAATGTTTCGGCCATTAATCTGCCATGATAGCTGCCATAAATATTTATAATTTTATTATATGGATCTTCAGGTACCCAATCCCTGCCGGCAGATGGAGAAATTATTACTTGTAGAGTTTTAGTTTCTTTATATAAGTCAATATAGAATTTCCAAGTTATGAGAATATCCAGTTTATTAATATTTTTGTAAAGTTCATCTTTTGTATGAATAAAACGAATATTAACTTTAGGGAAATCGTTATTAATTTTATCTGCTATTTTACCTAAATTCAGCGCAGACAACGAGTGTTTTAGGTATATACCGATATTATTTCTATTTGAATTCATTATAAAATATTCGACTTACTTGGTTTGCTTATTTAAATTAAATATAAATTTTAATCACATGAATACTAATTTAATTATTTTTTTTTAAATTTGAAGTTATAATTTAATTTTAAGTTATATTAATTCGTCATATTTAGTTATTAACTGAAAATATAAGTCAAAAATAATAAGTTGAAATTTAATATAAAATGACGAATTATGAGTTACTGATTTAAATAATTCGTAATAAGCATAATAATTATAATATTAATTAAGGAGAGTATCTTTTGTATGCAGGCTATTAAAAATGGTAAAGCTGCTGCTTTAATTAATGAATTCGGCGCAGAACTGAAATCATATAAAATAAAAAGTGAAGAATTAATTTGGCAATCTGACCCTTCAATCTGGTCGGGCAGTGCTCCGATACTATTTCCCGTTATCGGGAGACTGAAGAAAAAGAGTTATTTATATAATGGAAAAGTTTATAAAATGCCTAAACACGGTTTTGCTACAAAAAACTTTTTTGATGTTGTAGATAAATCTGAATCATCAGTCAGACTATCATTTGAATCAGATGAAGAAGTGAAGGTATTTTACCCATTTGATTTTAAATTTGATGTAAAATTTTCTATTCTTGAATCGGGTAGACTTACGGTAGATTATGAAGTTCGAAATAATGATTCTGTTCTTATGTATTTCAGTATAGGCAGCCATCCAGGGATAAATATTCCTACTGAAGATTCAGTTCTAGATGATTATTATATTGAATTCGAAACTAATGAAACTCTATATCCGTATAAGCTGGTAAATGAACTGCTTGAAAGACAGGAGATACCTTATTTATCCGATGAGAAAATAATTAAACTACATAAAAATATTTTTAACGAAGATGCATTGATTTTTACAAATGTAAAATCCAGAAATATTTATGTTAAAAATAATAAGACTGGAAGAAATGTAAAAGTAGGGATAACTAATCATCCTGATTTGGGAATATGGGCTAAACCGTCAGCATCTTATGTATGTATTGAACCGTGGTTCGGGCATGATGATCCTGTTGATGTTTCAGGTCATATTGAAAATAAACCAGGTATTCTTACATTAGAGCCGGGCAATGTATTTAAAACAGGTTATTCCATAGAATTAGCTTGAACATAAATTTAAAAATGTGAAGAAACTTTTATAATACGGTAATTTAAATATTACGTATTTGAGATGGAGATAATAATGGGTATTTATATAGGACTTGATATTGGTGGAACTAAATTGATGGCCGCCGGTTATGATGAAAAATTTAATGAACTTGACCGCGTTAAATATCCTACTCCTAAAGGTTTAGATGAAGGAATTGACTTACTACATAAAATGATATCGCAGATTAGTAATAATAATAAAATAATGGGTATTGGTGCTGCTATTGGCGGACCGCTTGATGTAATAAAAGGTATTGTCTCCCCTTTACATCAGCCTGAGTGGAGAGATATACCGCTTAAAGATATTATGGAAGAGAGGTGGAATGCACCTTTTTTTGTTGATGTAGATACAAATGCTGCCGCTCTAGGCGAATACCATATTGGAGGATATAAGGAGAAATATTTTTTATATATTACTATAAGCACAGGCATGGGTGGCGGATACCTTGTGGACGGTAAAATTTATGAGGGGAAATGTCACCCTGAAGTAGGCCATCAGACTGTAAATTACAGATGTAAGCATCCTGAAAATATTAACTGCGAATGCGGTGTTGTAGATTGCCTGGAGTCAATTGTCTCTGGTAATGGGATTAGAAGAATATATGGAAAACCTGCTGAGCAACTGAATGCTGAAGAATGGGATGAAGTCGCATATAATTTAGGTCAAGGATTAAGAAATATAGCCGCCATTCTTGCGCCTGAATTGATTGTTTTAGGAGGTGGAGTAGCTGTAGGAGGAGGGAAAGGATTTCTTGATAAAGTTAAAGAGTATATGAGAAGTCACGTTCAGTTGGTTCAGGCTCCTGACGTTCAGCTTTCCTGTCATGGATATGATACAGCGCTTATAGGTGCTGCTTATATTGCTAAAGGAAATTGTATTTAATTATATTTATATTGATACAGTTTCTCGTTTAATACACTTTGTTTTAGGTAAAACTATGTTATGTACATGATATAATCATGTAGAACTGCTTGTGGTAACGTTATTTTTTCTCTATTTCAGGTTGATAAAATCATTATCTCGAATATTGTAAAAACTTTCGTTTTTAGATTAAACTTCAGGAAAACAATATTCAAGATGAAGGAAAAGTGCCACGCAGTTAGCAGAATAGAATACCATAAATTTTTAGCTCAATATTCAGCTAAGCTTATGGAAGGCGCAAGATATTATTTTGATGATCCTGAACTTAATAATCTCAACCGGCTCTTATCCTCATATGAAGAATATTTCATTGATGAGAAAATTTTAGAACTGTAATCTATCCAGTATTATTCCCTGATATAAACTTTATACAATTATTTTATATTTATTAACTTGTATTGATAAATAGTACTATTAAATTGATAGTACTATTAAAAATAATAAAATTGAATAAGTATAAAACAATAATTAAATAAAGGGGTAAAGGAAACATGAAAAAAATAACATTAGTATTATTTGCTGCTGCTTTCTTAGGATGTTTTATAACAAGTGCAGCTGTAATAAATCAGCAGGGAAATATCAAAAATAATCAAAATATTGAGCAGTTGAATACTCAGATTACTGCGCAATATATGAAACTGATAAATGACGTAAAGCCAAAAACAGTCGCTATCCATAATGAAGACTGTTCTATGATTGATGTTACAAAAGGAATCAAGAACAATAAGAGTCTTGAATCGTTGAATATAGAGACTACTGCTCTTTATACAAAACTTGATAACGAAGTAAATACAGATACAGGTAATCTAAAAAATAGTTAGTTAATTGTATATTTTAATTTTAAATTGATTTGATAATTAAAGGAATGTTTTAAATGAAAAAAGAAGAAGCTTTAAAACAGATTGAAGCAATTAACGCAGTAATTAATTCCAGTAATAAAATATTGTTTTCTGGGAAGAGGCTTATTGTCTCAGGTATAATACTACTGTTTGTACCCCTTATTGAATATATAACTTGCTATTTCACTTTTGGAGTGAAAATTTTAGGAAATCCTGTAATAAATATTATTATTCAGATTATTTTCTTTTATTTAGTATTTTTTGTCTGCATTCACATATCAAAAAAGAAGAATGAAGTAAAAAAGCAGATTAAAAACCCTATTATTGCTAAAGCATTTGGAATTCATAACACAATTATTATTGCAATGTTTGCTTCAGCTATAGTATTGGCTGCAATTGGTAGTGGAGAATTAATATTTCCACTTATCTATATATTTTTAGGATTACTTTTTAACTTATTCGGTCGTTTTACTAATAAAGTAGTTACAGTGATTTCATGGTCATACATAATTCTCGGACTACTGTATATGGGGGTGGCTAGCTACAGTTTCTACCTGTGGATGGTATTTATGGTTTACCTTGGGATATCTTATATAATAATGGGAGCATCAATTAAAAATAGCCAAGGGTGATGATAATGACTGATATCGAATTAAAATTAGATGAACTCATTCACCAACCGGTTAGGACAAAAATAATGGCATATCTGATTAATACGAAACAATGCGATTATACAGATTTAAAAAATGCATTAGGACTTTCAGATGGTCATATGAGTACACATATGAAAAAACTAATAGCTGGGGATTATGTAAAAGTAGAAAAAAAGTTTGAAAAAAATAAACCTAAGACAACCTATCTGATCACAGATAAAGGAAAAAAAAATTTTAAAAAATATATTGAAACATTAACAATGATAATTAATCAATAAATGGAGAACCATGTGTAAGCATAATCATTCATATAGAGGACACGGGAGTATCGGAGGAATAATTCTGGTCATTATCGGAGTATTGGCTCTAATAAATATTTATTATCACATATCTGCTCCTGTCTGGCCATGTATTATTATTGCTGTCGGAATTTTAATAATAGTAAAAAATTATAATTTCAAAAGAAATAAACCGAAAACAAAACAATATTTTAATAGTACTGAAAGTTAATAATTCTCTATAGATAAGAAAATTTTTCTGGCTAAAACAAGCTGGAATACAGGGAGGCACCAATACTTCAGATTATGTATTTATGTTACAAAATTAATGTAATTTTCGATTACTTGAATTTTAAGGTTTATTAATCTTTATTTACTCTTTTTTTTCTCACATATCTGTGCATGAGGAAACCGATAATTATAAAAATAACAGGACAGCCAACTAAAATCAGTTCATATTTAAGAGCAGATTCTCCAGGGGGCGGAGATAGAATAGGTACCAAAATAGTAACCAGTGTAGTAAATATTACTATACATCCTGCAATTATAGCACCAGTACTGCCAAACGGCATTTTAAAAGGTGCATGTTTATATTTTTCTCTATCTTTAAATTTCATTTTAAAATATGCAAATACTAGAATAAGGTATGGAATGAATAATAATATTGTTCCCGTGAGAACAAGCGCTGCATAAATTAATTCAATTGTAGAGAGTAGATTTGTAGATATCATTATTACTGTAATAATTATACCCTGCATAATTACTGCTTTATAAGGTACATCATTTTTGTTTCTTTTGATAAATATTTTCGGAAGGCTTTTCTGGTCATTGCCGTCTACGAAAAAACGAGTAGTGGCTAATAGTACAACAGTACAGCCTGCAAATGGAGCAAGAAAAATCAGCAGGCACAGGGCTTTTCCGAGAAATGCTACTTTCATTTCTTTTGTAACATGTATAATATCCACTAAAATACCGCTTGCTGCGCCAATATCAGATGGAGCAAGAACAAATGTTAATGCAACGGTACCGAGTATGTATGCAAAACATACACAAAAACCTGATATGATTATAGCTCTAGGATAGTCTTTGATTGGATTTTTCATAGAAGTTGCAAACGGAGATGAGAGTTCTACGCCGGCAATGGCAAGTGCCAGTGTAGAGAGGAACATGAGGTTGGAGCTGTTAAAATCAGGTATCCAGTTGTGTAGTGAATAGTCTGTGGGAATCGGAACTTTCAGTATAAATACTGAAGCAGCCCCTAAGGCCAGGATTGCAAATATAGGAATTATGTTGCCGAATAGCCCCCCGAGTTTTGCAAATTTAGATGTAGCTTTATCTCCATGCAGGGCAATAAAAGTAATAGACCAGTATATTACAATAACGAAGATTGTTACATAAATTTTGCTGGATGCAATTTTTGGATATAATGCATAGGCAAAAGCGATTGATGTGAATGTCAGAATTGCCGGATAGTAGAAGTACCAGCTTACATAATATAGCCAAGAAGCAAAAAAAGATGTTTTCTCTCCGTATACTTGTTTTATCCATGACATCATTCCCCCTTTTTCATCAGGGAACAGAGATGCAAATTCTGCACATATCAAAGCCACAGGTATAAAAAAAAGAAATGCTGCCAGTACCCATAAAAGAATTGCTCCTGCACCGTATTTACCTGCTGTTGAAAACCATCTCACTCCAATAAGTGCTGCTATATTAATAAAAACAATATCTCCAACAGTTATATATTTCTTTTTCATATATTATCCTGTAATTTGAAATTATATTTATAACTTAAATTATAAATGATTTATGCTATTTTGCATAGGTGATCACATATAGTAATTCTTAGTTATTTTATATACTGATTGAGACTGGATTTTTTTATGATTCAAACCATATTAATATTTGCTTTTGTACACAGTTAATTAAGAAGAAATATTTATTACAGCAGGGTGATTTGACATGAAAGAGAAACAGTTAGAAACAATTATAACGCATTACGGAGAAGACAGAACAGAACACGTAGGCGCAGTCGTTCCACCGATATACCAGAATTCCCTTTTTACTTTTCCTGACTGGGAAGCTATCGATAAAGCTTTTGATGATCCAGTATCAAACTGTATATATACAAGAGGGAAGAATCCTACTGTATCCTTAGCTGAGGAAAAACTGGCTAAGATTGCAGGAGGTGAAAAAGCTAAACTGTTCAGTTCAGGTATGGGGGCTATAACTTCTGCTATTATGCATTATATAAAATCAGGAGATCATGTAATTACCCTCAATAATATATATGGGCCTGCAAGTAACTTTTTCAATTCTTATCTCAGTAAGAAGTTTAATGTTGAAATTACATATATATCTGGAACAAAAATTGAAGAATTTGAGCAGTCAATAAGAGAGAACACTAAACTAATATATATTGAAAGTCCTGCAACAGCAGTATTTTCCCTTCAGGATATTACTGCAGTTGCTGAATTGGCAAAGAAAAACAATATTAATACTATTATTGACAATACCTGGGCTACTCCGGTTTTCCAAAAACCTATAGAAATGGGTATTGATTTAGAAGTACATTCCTGCTCTAAATACATAGGAGGGCACAGTGATATAGTTGCTGGAGTCGTAATTGGAAAGGAAAAAGACATTGATGAAATCTTTCTTGGAGAGCATGCACTTTTTGGTGCAAAGCTAGCTCCTTTTGAAGCATGGCTTATTACAAGGAGCCTCAGGACTCTTCCAATTAGAATGCTGAAACATCAGGAAAATGCTGCAAGGGTTGTTGCATTTCTCAAGAGTCATAAGAAGATAAAAAGTGTGCTTTATCCAGGACTTAGTGATTTTCCTCAATACGAATTAGGAAAGAAACAGATGACAGGTTACACTGGATTAATGGGGTTTGAAATAGCTTCGGAAAATCTTCAGGAAATAAAAAACTTTTTTAATGCACTGGATATTTTTAAAATCGGTGTAAGCTGGGGGGGGCATGAAAGTTTGATTTTTGCACCTGCAATAGGATATTTGAAGGAGCTTCCACCTGAACAATTCAAGAATATGGGGATTTCTCTGGGGACAATGAGAATCTCTGTCGGCCTGGAAAATGCAGATGATCTAATTGATGATCTCGAGAATGCACTTAGGCAGATTAACTAAATATCTCGCCAGACAATAAATACCTTAATAAAATGCATACTGCATTAAAAAAGGTATTTATATTTTTACATTTTTTCTTTGTTAAGGTCTTTTCAAACTTATCTTTAATGCTGTAAATGACGGGATGAAATGTTTACATATTTTTTTTAAGTAATTTGATCTGAAAATAAATATTTAATAAGCAGTTTGTTAAAAATAAGGTAGAAGAATGTCTTTAGAAAATAAAAATATCACTATAAAGGTCAGCTTTACCGGTTTAATTGACGTTAAAAATTTTAATAGTGATTCCAATCTTTCTGTAAAATCTAAGTCTACTATTAATGATGTATTAGGAGTATTAGGTATAAGGCCGCAGCATAAAAGATTTATTATCACACTGATAAATGATAATAAAGAACGTTTAACCTATATATTGAAAGATGGTGATCACTTGAGCCTTTTTCTTCCTGTGGGAGGGGGCTGATGAAATCTTCTGAATCTTACCTGAAGGAGTTAACTGCTAAAAACAATAAAGGTTTAACTGAGAAACTATTAGGTTCAGTAGTCGGTATTGCCGGTTGCGGTGGACTGGGATCAAATATAGCAGTTGCTCTTACCCGTATCGGGATAAAAAAACTCGTTATAGTTGATTTTGATAAAGTTGAACTGTCTAACCTAAACAGACAATATTATTTTGTTGAGGATTTAGGTAAAAATAAAGTAGATGCACTATATGATATTCTGAAGAGAATAAATCCATATGTTGAACTTGAAAAACATTGTGTGACACTTAATAGGGAGAACTTGCCTTCAATTTTTAAAGAGGCTTCTATTGTGGCTGAAGCTTTTGATACAGTCTCTGCAAAATCGATGATTATCGATAGTTTTCTTGAATGTGATAATAAGAACAGATATCTTGTATGCGCTTCAGGGTTGACAGGTATTAATTCTTCAAATCTTATATCAACCAGAAAACTTACTTCAAATATTTATATTTCTGGTGATTTTGTTTCTGAACCTAATGAGGTAGAAGGTCTCATGGCACCACGAGTGAATATTGCAGTAGGGCATCAGGCTAATATGATTGTAAGATTGATTGATGGAGTAGTAGAACCATAAATTTGGTTTATATATATTTTTTTTACTAATTAAATAGGAGATAAGGGTTATGAAAATTAGTGATTTCACATTTCCTTGCTGTGTTGAAGAAGCACAGGCCTGTATGAAAAGTGCCGAAGAAAGTGCTTTTTTTCTTGCAGGAGGAACTTCAATTCGATTTCTTAAAGAATCAGATGAAGAAAAAATTGCGATTGATGTATCAAAGCTGCCTTTTGTAGGAATTGTGAACGAAGAGAATGCCTATGAAATAGGTTCTTTAACAACAATCAATGACTTAATGAAATACAGTGGTAAAGGCTGGGTGCTTGACAGGGTTGCAAAACTTGTGGGAACTCAGCAGATCAGAAATATGTCTACTATAGGCGGAAATATTGCAAGAATATTTTACTGGTCTGATTTTCCTGTGGCCTTGATGGCCTTAAATGCAGAAATTGCTATAAAAGGACATGAATGGTTCACTGTGGATGCTGATACTTATTTTGATAAACAGCCAATTCAGAAACTGATCAATGGAAATATAATCGGTTTTATCGAAATACCTGAAATCACAAAAGGCAAAGGTTTTGCTTATCACAAGGAAAACCGTACTTACAGTGCCTTCAGTACATTGAATGTAGCAGTTTATGCTTCATTGGATGGTGATGAAAAAGTTGAAAGCATTAGAATAGTTGTCGGAGCATGTACTCCGTTTCCTGTTAGACTGAAAAAAGTAGAGGCTCATCTTATAGGCAAAAAAGTAAGTGAACTTAATATAGATAAATTAAGTTTGGCAGAAATTGATAAAATCTCAATTGTTCCTAAAGAAGGTATGACAAAAACATATTGTAGACATTTAATTAAAACAAAAGTAAAAGATGTATTGTTAGAGGCTCTTGCCGAAGCAAAAGGGGATTGCCATGAGTAATAAAATAATAAATTTAGTTGTAAATGGCGTAAAAAAAGAATTTTCTATTTCACCTAATGAAAAACTGTTGGATGTATTGAGACGTGAGGGTTACAAAGGAACTAAGTTCGGTTGCGGCGAAGGTTCTTGCGGCGCCTGTACTGTTTTGCTTGAGGGGAAACCTGTCTATGCATGCATTATGTATGCTTTTCAAGCTGATGGAAAAGCTTTAGATACGATCGAAGGTGTAGGTTCAGCGCAAAATCCTCATAAAATACAGAGAGCTCTGATAGATCAGGGAGCTGTACAGTGCGGTTTCTGCATGCCTGGTATGATTCTTTCAGCAAAATCAATGTTTGAAGAAAACAGTAAGCCTGATGAAGAGTTTATTAGAACTCATATGGATGGTAACCTATGCAGATGTACAGGTTATGAAAAAATATTAACAGCTCTTGAAAACGTAGCTGCTTCAAATAAGTAAAGGTGGTGAATCATGGCTAAGAAAAAATTTAAAGTTGTAAATAGTTCTGTAGAGAAAATAGATTCACTTGCTTTATCTCTGGGAAAACCTATGTATGTAAGTGATATGATGCCGAAGGACGCCCTGCATATTAAAATGCTTTGGAGTCCTCATGCTCATGCTATTATTGAATCAATTGATATTAGCAAAGCTGAAAAAATGCCTGGTGTACATTGTGTCTTATATCATGGAAATGTTCCTAGAATTCCTCATTGCACGGCTGGGCAGGGATACCCTGAACCATCTCCATATGATACTTTTATGTTTGATAAGAAAGTTAGGTTTGTCGGAGATAGAGTTGCTGCAGTAGCTGCAGAAACAGTTGAACAGGCAGAAGCAGCATTAAAAACTATAAAAGTAAAATATAAAATATTGGAAGCTGTTCTTGATATGGATAGTGCTTTGAAAAAAAATGCACCTATTATTCATGATGAAGAAGAAGCATTTGTTCCAATTCCAATCCCTTACGAACCTGAAAAAAATATTGTTGCCAAAGTGGGAATGGAGGCAGGAGATTTTAAACAAGGTTTGAAAGATGCAGATTATACTTTTGATCAAACTTTCGAAACTGCCTATGCACAACACTGTCCAATAGAAAATTATGTATCTCTGGCTCAGTTGGATGATTATGAAAGAATAGTTATCCGTACAAGTACACAGGTTCCTTTTCACTGTAGACGTATTGTAGCTAGTACACTTGATATTCCAGTACAGAAATTAAGAGTTATCAAACCTAGAATCGGTGGCGGTTTTGGAGCAAAACAGGAAATTCTTCTTGAAGACGTAGTTGCTATGGTAACTTTAAGAACAAGCAAACCTGCAATTTGGGAATTCACTAGAGAAGAAACATTTAAAACCGGCAGAACAAGACATCCTATTCGCTTCAGAATGCGTTATGGTGTAAATAAAAAAGGCGAAATAACTGCTCTAGGTATGGATGCAATAAACAATACCGGTGCATATGGCGGTCATGGCTTAACTGTTATGAGTTGCTGCGGTAGTAAAGTATTCCCTCTATATCATGTTGATAATATCCATTTCGATGCAAAAGCTATCTATACAAATCTACCTGTAGGCGGAGCATATAGAGGTTTCGGTGCAACACAGGCATTTTTTGCTGTTGAATCTATGATGGACATTATGGCTGAAAAAATTGGTATGGATCCGCTAAAATTCAGAACAATGAATCATATTCAATCCGGTGAAGGTCATCCTGCCTTTGCAGCCTTAGGTGAAGGAAAGCCAGGAACTCCAATGACTATTGGAAGTTGCTCTCTGCAGAAATGTGTTGAATTAGGTGCAGAGGAAATAGACTGGTCAAGAAGAACAGATCATAAAAAGAAATCAGGCCGTATCAGAAGAGGTATCGGCATGGCTACACTGATGCAGGGATCCAGTGTTCCTGAAATCGATATGGGTGCTGCTTCACTTAAAATGAATGAAGACGGATCTTTTAACCTGAACTGCGGTGCTACTGACTTAGGTACAGGAAGTGATACAGTGATGGCTCAGATTGCAGCAGAAGAACTCTGCACAACGGCTGATAAATTCATTGTGTATTCTTCTGATACTGATATGACACCTTTTGATGTTGGTGCATATGCTTCGAGTACTACTTACTTAAGTGGAGAAGCTGTCAGAAAAACTGCTGCAAAAGTTAAAGAGCAAATCTTAAAAGTTGCAGCTGAAATGCTTGATAAAAAAATAGATCAACTGGATATTAAAGATGCAGAAGTGAGTGTACGTGATGGAAGCGGTAAAGTTTCTTATTCAGAAATATCCAATTACTCTCTTTATGAAAATAATCAGTTTCAGATAGCTGCTACAGAATCTCATTTTACAAAGAAATCACCACCACCATTCTCGGCACATTTTGTAGAGATTGAAGTTGATACAGAAACAGGAAACATAAAAGTATTGAAATATGTTGCAGCTGTTGACTGTGGTACTGCAATTAACCCTATTCTTTGTGAAGGTCAGACAGAAGGTGGAGTATTAAACGGTATCAGTTATGCACTGACTGAAGAGTATCGTTTTGACAAAAACGGTAAAATGACAAACCCGTCGCTTAAAAACTATAATATTTTCTCACTGAGAGACAAACCTGAATTGAAAACTATTCTGGTTCCAAGTTATGAAGAAACAGGACCTTTCGGTGCAAAGAGTGTTTCTGAAATCTGTATAAACGGTGCAATGCCAGCAATAGCTAATGCACTTTACAATGCTACAGGTAAAAGAATTAGAAAAACACCTTTTACTCAGGAAAATGTTTGGAATGTATTAAATGATAAATAATTAAATATTATTATATTTTAATAAACGAGAAACAGATATTTTTAATATCTGTTTCTTTTTTTATGTCTTAATCAATAGTACTGAAATATTATAGGCCTAACAGGGAAGTCAATATTTTCTTTGTTTAGTAGGTATATTGTCTTGGATAAGAATGATTTTTTCATATTTTTAGATTCTTTTTTATTTTCAATAATTGCTTCACTGGATACATACTTATCCCATTTAGTGCTTATTTTACCTTCGTAAAATCTTTTAGCTCTGCTCATTTATGACCTCCAATAGAATACAATAATTAGGGTTGCCTAATTAATATTATATTTATTTTCCTAAATGCAAATTTAATTAATGATATATATTAATAATTCATTTAATTCCATTGCTTGTAATTTTATAAGATGTAAATAGATTATACCGTTCATTTTATATATGGGACATATTATAATAAAAAATTGAAAATAGGGAATTAAGATGGAGAAATTACGTCATCCGAAAGGATTATATTTCTGTTTTATGACAGAAATGTGGGAAAGATTCAGTTTTTATGGAATTGGGGCATTACTAGTTCTATATCTTACAAAAGGGCTTCATTATGGAGCTGAGGCCGAGATAATTTTTGGAACATATGTTACTTATGTTTATATAACAACTGCTTTAGGCGGTATTATAGCTGATAGACTGATTGGTTATAAAAGATGTGTGCTTCTTGGTGGTACCTGTATTGTTATTGGAAATATTTGTCTTGCGTTAAGCTTTATTCATCCTGTCTTAATTTTCCTAGGTTTGGGTTTTGTTTCTGCAGGAACGGGTCTCTTCAAGTCAAATGTTACTGTTATTGTAGGTAAATTATATGATAGTAGAGAAAAACTTAGAAATAGTGGATTTGCATATTTTTATGCAGGTATAAATATTGGAGCTTTGATTTCTACATTTCTCGTAGGTTGGGTTGGGCTTACTTACGGATTTAATTACGGTTTTGCTTTATCAGCTGTAGGAATGTTTGGTGGTCTTTTTATATTTTTGGCCGGAAGAAAACATTACCCGGAAGTTGTAAATCATTTCAATCCAATTATTAAAACTAAAAAAATACTTTTTTTAAATATCTGGCACTGGATGATTGTAGGAATAGTAGCAATTGCTTTCATATTTGCATATATAATTGCTCACCCTGTAGCAGCTAACTATGTGACAGCTGCATCGCTGGTAATATTGGTTGTATACATAGCTTCTTTCTGGAAAAATTTATCTAAGAAAGAAAAAAAGAATGTATTCATGATTTTGTTCCTTTCAATATTCATGGTTCTGTTCTGGTCTTTCAATAATCAGCAGAGTACAAGTTTCCCTGTATATATTGAAAACTTTGTTTCACATCATATCTTTGGTCTTACTATTCTCACTACTACAATTATGGGAATGTATCTTGTTATATTAACTATTTTGAATCCTCTAATAGCTATGCTGTGGCAGAAGCTTGCTAATAAAAATAAAGAACCTGGCGATGATCTTAAATTTGTATTTAGTCTTGTTTTTATTGGTCTAAGTTTTGCAGTTCTCTGTTTCTCCGCCAAGGCATTGCCAATGAGCGTTGGCCTTATTATGTTTAGTTATATGTTCATGGCAATGGGAGAACTTTGTATATCTCCAGTTGGTTTAGCACTTGTAACAAGGTTGGCTCCTAAACATTTATCATCTACTATGATGGGCATATGGTGGACCATCAGTGCTTATGCTGGCTGGATTGGCGGTTATATTGGAGCAATGGGATTTGGTGGTAAACCTAGTAATGCTTTGACTATAAATACTTTTGACAATGTTTATTTCTGGGTTTTTATAGCTTCTATTGCATTGGCTGCAATATTGCTTGCATGTGTTCCTACTATAAGGAAATTGACTAAAATAACAGAAGGTGCATAATGATTTTTATAGCTAACGATGAAGGAAGATGCGGTGTCCCTACAGCAGCTAAGTTTCTTGCTGAAGGTAATGATTCATTAAGATCTATAATTGAAGGTATTAAACTTGTTGAGTCTAATTCCACTATTAGAACTGTAGGAAAAGGCGGCTGGCCTAATATTTTAGGTGAAGTTGAACTTGATTCCAGTGTTATGGATGGTGATACTCTAAGAACGGGTGCGGTAGGTTCTCTGCGTGGATATGCCCATGCTGTTGAAGTTGCTTATGAAATTATGCAGAGACTTCAGTATGAGATAGTAGTGGGTGCCGGAGCTGAACGTTTTGCTCATGACATTGGTGCTGAATCATGTGAAAACTTAATTGCTGATTCAAAAGAAGTATGGGAACAGCATTTGGAAAAAGTTTTAAATGATACAGAGAAGAAAAACTTTCCGAACGTGCCTCTTTATAAAATAAATTCAGTTGCTGTTGACCCTGAGAAATGTTTTGACACTACAGTTTATTTAGCTAAAGGAATGAACAGTAAAATTTCTGTAGCAGCAAGTACATCAGGATGGGGATGGAAGCATCCCGGCAGATTAGGAGACAGTCCTATTATCGGCGGCGGAGCTTATGCTGATAGTAGATACGGTGCATGCGCCTGCACCCATACAGGTGAAATGACTATCAGGGCAGGTACTGCCAGATCTGTTGTTTTGTACATGAAGATGGGCATGACTGTTGAAGAAGCTGTATATGAAGCTGCTAAAGATCTTAAATCGCTTAAAGGCGGATATCTTGATGAAGTTACTATTCATGCTATAGATAAAAACGACAACTATAAAGTTATAAGCTATAAAGGAAGTGTTCCGGTATTTTACTGGGTGTTTAAAGATGGAATGGAAAGCCCGGTTAAAGAACAGGCTGAATATATTGATTAGTTGTTAAATTGCTAGTTATCAGTAACCAGTCTATAGAACGTTTTAATTAAATTGCTGGTCACTGATAACAGATTATAGTTAATTATTGCCTGTATTTGTTTTCAGGCAATTTAACATTATGAGGTTGTATTATGGCTGATAATATCAAGTTGGAAGTATGTCTCGACAATATAGAATCTATTTTAACAGCTGCTAAAGTCGGCGTTGACAGATTGGAACTATGTGGCTCGCTGGCTGTTGGAGGAATTACACCTTCAGCGGGATTGATAAAATATGCAAAGGATAATACTAATATTTCTTTACATCCTATGATTCGTACAAGAGCAGGTGATTTCTGCTTCAATTCTGAAGAAATTAAAGCCATGGCGAATGAAATTCAGATTTTTTCAGATCTTGGTGCTGACGGTGTAGTTATCGGCTTATTGAATGATGATTTCACTGTAAATTTAAAAGCTACAGAACTATTGTGTAATATTGCAAAAAAAAATAACCTCTGTGTCACTTTTCATCGAGCCATTGACTTTGCAAAAGATTATATTGGTTCAGTCAGACAGTTGTCAGATCTAGGAGTAAATAGAATTCTTACATCAGGACAGGCTGATACTGCAATTAAAGGTATTGATAAAATATCTTTGCTAAATGAGTCATTGCATAAAAAAATTGATATAATGGCTGGAAGCGGAGTTAATGCCTCTAATGTTGTTGAGATTCTTGAAAGAACAAAAGTAATTAATGTTCACTGTTCTGCTTCCAGTAAAGTTAATAGATTTGCAGATTGCAAACTTAAGCTTGGAAGTTCATCTTCTGATCTTGAATATCAGATTACAGATGAGCAAAAACTTACTGAAATAAAAAATAAAGTCAGTTGTTGTTAGGTTTGTATTTGTCTAGTAAGAAATTCAACTAAGTGAAAATTGAATATTGATTACTTATAAATGTTTAGTAGTCAATATTCAAAGTCAATAATAGTTGTTAGCTCTTTTTTACTGGATCAGGTAAATCTTTGTAGATATAATCTGTTATGTCTGCAAAATATCCAAATAGAATATCTTTTTTATCGATAACTCTGACATTAAAATGAGTTTTTAGTACTCTCAGGCCTTTTTTAGGATGGTTATATTTAAATATAGTGGGCTTTTTGTGATTCGCCTGATTTACATAATGCAGCATTCTTTTATGATCTTCTTTATCAATATATTTGCACCAGAGTTTAGTTTCTTTTCTTAAATCTGATTCACTAAGCCCTAAAACATCGTATACTCCTTTCGAAATAAATACATATTCATTTTTGTGCAATTTGGCTGAGAAATAGCAAGTTTCCGGAATTTCATCCAGAGCCAATTCCATAATTTTAATTCTGTAATTTGCATGTTCAATCATTTCAAGGTCAGTTTTATCGACTAAATGACCTATTAAATATTCAATTCCGTCATATTTGTATGTTCTCACTCTGAGGCCGTATAAATGTTCTTTTACTTTTATATTGTTTACAGCAATCTTATTAGAAATGGCTTTATTTTCGGTGTCTCTGATTTTTATTCTTGCTTCTAACGGTATGTAAGTATTAAAGAAGTAATTAATATTTTCTTTGGGAAGATTAAAATGCTGAAAAAATCTTTCAGATGCCAGGACTAAAACATATCCTTTACTGGTTTTCATTTTTAGATATAATAAGCTGGGGCTTTTTAGAAATGCATTTTGATAATAGTTTAACTGCTCCTGAAGATAATCATTTTCTTTTAATATTGTAGTATGCAGAGATTTTATTTCTTTGAGGTAAGATCTGTCTTCAGCTTCAAAGTCATACTTGCTTAGAATATTATCAAGTTCTATTTTTCTTGCATTTAGAGAGAAATTATTTTGGAAATCCTGAAGTTTGGAAATTTCCTGAACAGGCACATCTAATATTAAAGCCAGAATCCTGATATCATTATGTGTAGGAGTAACTTCACCTTTTTCCCATCTCCAGTAAGTTGAAGGATTAATATTGCATATTTCACATATTTTGTTGATTTTTATCTTCTTCTCTTTTCTGATTTTTTTTGCAATAATATGGTAGAACATTTATATCCTCACGAGTTGTTAATTTTATTAATTAATTTTTAACTTAACATCAGTTATAAGTTATTAAATAGCTCATTTGACAATAAAGGCAAAAATAATATGCAATGTGCAATGAAAATATCGGTAGTTTTTCCTCAAAAACTGTATGGGTTTCTCTAAAATTGCTTAATTTAAGAATAATCAAAAAAACAATAATTTATTATTACATTAGTCTATGTAGTTAAAATTACACATTCGATAAATAACCAACACAAAACTCAAGTGGGAGAATTAAAGATGGATAGAATCGGTTTGAATGAGATGATAAAAGAGTTGTCTAAAAAAAGAACTAATGACATGTATTTGAATGACTTTTTTCATACATGGCAGAAAACAGATGATGAGATTCAGGCAACTTATCTGGTAGCAGACCTTCTCAGAGGCATGAGAGAAAATAACATTTCTACTAAAATATTCGAAAGTGGATTAGGTATTTCTTTATTCAGAGATAATTCAACTAGAACTAGATTCAGTTATGCAAGTGCATGTAATTTACTTGGTCTTGAAGTTCAGGATTTAGATGAAGGAAAATCTCAGGTTGCTCATGGTGAAACAGTTCGTGAAACAGCTAATATGATTTCTTTTATGGCAGACGTTATTGGTATTCGTGATGATATGTATATCGGTAAAGGTTATACATATATGAAAGAAGTATCTGAATCTGTTTATCAGGGACATCTTGACGGCGTACTAGAACAGAGACCTACTCTTGTTAACTTACAGTGTGATATTGACCATCCGACACAATCAATGTCTGATGCTCTTCATATAATTAACCATTTCGGTGGAATTGAAAATCTTAAAGGTAAAAAAGTTGCTATGACATGGGCATACTCTCCTTCATATGGAAAACCTCTGTCAGTTCCTCAGGGTATTGTTGGTTTATTAACTCGTTTTGGAATGGATGTTTCATTGGCACATCCTGAAGGATATGAAATAATGCCTGAAGTTGAAGATGTTGCTCGTGCTAACAGTACAAGATGCGGCGGAAGCTTCACAAAAACAAATAATATGGCTGATGCATTTAAAGATGCTGATATCGTTTATCCAAAAAGCTGGGCTCCTTTTGCTGCTATGGAAAAAAGAACAGAACTTTATGGTAATGGCGACACAGACGGTATTAATAAACTTGAAAAAGAATTATTAGCACAGAATGCTAATCATAAAGATTGGGAATGTACAGAAGAATTAATGAAAACAACTAAAGAAGGTAAAGCACTTTATATGCATTGCCTACCTGCTGATATTACAGGCGTAAGTTGTGATGAAGGTGAAGTTGAAGCATCTGTTTTCGACAGATATAGAACACCTCTTTACAAAGAAGCCAGCTACAAACCTTATATCATTGCAGCTATGATTTTCTTGAGCAAAGTTAAAAATCCTTCAGAAAAATTAGTAGAAATGATCAAAAATGATATTAAAAGAATATTGTAATTTATAGTTATTCTTTAATTTTCAGGCAAAAACAATATTCAATTATTGTTTTTGTCTATTTTCATAAACTGATTAAAATATAATTTATTAATCTATTACTTTTGAAGGAATCTATCTGATGTCTGATAAATTTATGCCAGTTAGTATGGAAGCCTTAACACATTGGGTTTTTGAAGAACTAGAGAAAAAAAACTCAATATTCGGCATTCCTAAAGATCTTTTTTTTACTCCCGAATCCTCCGACAAATTTTCATTGAACATTTACGGTTCAAAACTTGACACTCCTTTCGGTCTAGCTGCCGGTCCTCATACACAAATGGCTCAAAATATAATCGTTTCATGGTTATGCGGCGGTCGTTTTATTGAATTAAAAACGGTTCAGACACTTGATGAACTGGAAGTTTCAAAACCATGTATTGATATTCTTGATGTTGGCTATAATGTTGAGTGGTCACAGGAACTAAAACTCGAACAGTCAATTGATGAATATGTTAGAGCTTGGGTTATTATTCATGCTTTACATAAAAAATTCGGTTTTAAAGATGATAAACCGGGTATCATTTACAGTACCAGTGTTGGATACAACATGGAAGGTATTTTAAATGAAAATGTTCAGAATTTTCTGAAACAAATTGTTGATTCGGGTGATATGATAGCAAAATATAGTGATATAGTTGCCAAATATTGCCCAGAAGTTAAAGAAATTGAAATACCAAATCAATTATCTAATAATGTTACACTTTCAACAATGCATGGATGTCCTCCTGATGAAATAGGAAAAATTGCTTCTTATTTAATACAGGAATGGGGCTTTCATACAAATGTAAAATTGAATCCGACACTGCTTGGTCCTGAAACTTTGAGAGGAATCTTAAATAAAGAACTTGGCTTCCGTGAAATAACTGTTCCTGATATAGCTTTTGAACATGACTTAAAATATCCTGATGCTTTAGTTCTTTTAAGAGATCTTCAGGCTAAAGCTGATGAAAAAGGCGTAACTTTCGGTGTTAAGCTTTCTAATACTCTTGAAGTTGAAAATCATAGAGATGTATTCGGTAAAGATGAAAAAATGATGTACCTTTCAGGACGTCCTCTTCAGGGTGTTACTGTTAATCTGGCAAAAAAACTTGCAACTGAGTTTGATGGACAGTTGTTAATGTCATATGCAGGCGGTGCTGACTGTTTTAATGTTGCTGAACTTCTTCGTTCCGGAATGAAAACAATTACTGTTTGCTCTGATGTATTGCGTCCTGGTGGATACACAAGAATCTTACAGTACATTGAAAACACTGCTAAAGCTTATGATGAAGTATCTGCAAAGGATACTGATGATTATATTTGCAAAACTGCGAAAGTTTTTGAAGGATATGATGCACTTACAAATATTACAGAAAAGGAAGAATTGGTAAAAGGTTCTGCTCTCTTGAATCTTCAGCAATATGGTGACTATGTATTAAGTGATCCTTTGCTGTTTAGAGATACATTCGAAAGAAAACAGACTAAAACTTCTAGAAAACTTGATCTGTTTGACTGCATCAAAGCTCCTTGTACAGATGAATGTCCTATTAGCCAGAAAGCAGCCCAGTATATTGAATGTGTTGATAATAAAGATATAAATAAAGCTTCTGAATTAATCAGAGAAGATAATCCTATTCCTAATATTCTTGGTCATGCATGTAATCATCAATGTGAAACAACATGCACAAGAACACACTATGACGAACCTTTAGCTATTCGTGAATTAAAACGTTATATCATGAATAACGGTGCTGTTCCCGCTTTCGAAAAAGAAGCAGAGAAAAATATTGACGTTGCAGTTATCGGTGCAGGTCCATGCGGTTTAGCTGCTGCTTATTTCTTACTCCAGAAAGGTTATACCGTTACTATTTTTGAAGAAAAACCGACACCTGCCGGAATGGTAAATGAAACTCTACCTCTTTATAGAGCCATCCCTTCAGCAATCACAAATGATATTAAAGTGATAGAAGATCTCGGCGTAAAAGTTGAATATGGTAAAAAAGTAGGTACAGATATTACTATCTCAGATTTAAAATCTAAAGGATTTAAATATGTAGTAATTGCCGCAGGTGCTCAGAAAGGAATGGCGCTTGGAATAAAAGGCGAAGAGAGTGAAGGTGTAATCGATGGTATTGAATTCCTTAGAGGAGCCAGGAAAAACAAAGCCATTGAACTTGGTGCATCAATTGCTGTTATCGGTGCAGGTGATGTTGCTATGGACTGTGCAAGAGTAGCCAATCGCTTAACAGGCGGTAAAGTTACTGTTGTATATAGAAGAACAATTGAAGAGATGCCTGCTCATAAAGAAGAACTTGACGGTTTGCTTGAAGAAGGTATTGAAATTAAAGAACTATCTTCTCCAAAAGAAGTTGTTTCTGAAAATGGCAGAATAAAAGCATTGAAATGTGCAAAAATGCGTCTTGGCGAACCTGATGACTCAGGGAGAAGAAGACCTGTTGAAATACCTGGAGAAGAGTTTGATATCCAGCTTGATAATTTAATTATTGCTATAGGTCAACAGCCTGATTTTGATTTCTTTGACGGTAAAGATATTGAATTAAACAGAAAAGGTTATATCAATGTTGATTCTAAAACAATGTCAACTTCTGTTAAAGATATTTTTGCAGGAGGGGATGCTGTAGAAAACGGTCCTCTGACAATTGTAAAAGCCTGCAATGATGGGAAAAAAATCGCAGCATCTATAGATAAAATTGAAACTGGAACTGTTGTTTATGACAGCTTAAGTATCGATGAAGATGTTGATTATACCGAAATGTTGAAGAAAAAAGCCCGCAGAGAATTTAGGGTTGAAGTTCCTGAGTTGCCTATAGAAAAAAGAGACGGATTTGATGAAGTTATCCTGACACTTTCTGATGAAGATGCTGCAAAAGAAGCTGCCCGCTGTCTAAAATGCCATACAATCTGCAGTACCTGTACAACTGTATGTCCTAACAGAGCAATATTCACTTATAGAACAGTTCCAATGAATGTGGAACTGCCTGTATTTAGAATTGATAGTAAGAAATTGAATGTTATCGGTTCTAAGAGTTTTGATTTAGAACAGAAATATCAGACTGCTATATTTACTGCTTTCTGTAATGAATGTGCAAACTGTGCTTCATTCTGTCCTACTGCCGGGAGTCCTTATAAAGATAAACCTCGCTTTTATACTGATCAGATAGAATTTGATGGACAGGATAACAATGCATTTATGCTTTTTGATGATTCAATTATCGGTAAATTTGATAATGAAGTTTTAAAACTTAATGTTGCTGATACTGTTTTATCATGCAGTAGTGATATGTATAAAATTGATCTGGATAGAGATAATTTTAATGTATTGTCTGCTGAAGCTTTAACAGAATCTTCAAATACAGAATCTCTTAAAAACTTTGCTGTTATGTATGCATTGTATGTTGGAGTTAAGGCATCAAAACCAGGTATGCCATTAAATTAGTATAACTATAGTTATTTATTATTTTAAGCAATGTTTATTTGTTTTAAAATTTATAATTCTTCAAAAACCCCCGGATTGCCGGGGGTTTTTGTTTTTATGATCAAAATGTTGCTATATGAAATATAAAATTTTCATTGTTTCATTATGAAATGTTTAAATCATTTTTTTTTAAAATCACTCTTTGTCTGAACAGCATTAGTTCATACATTAAAAATATCAACAAAATTTAATTATATTATAAATTAAATACACCAAACGATTTTAATTTTAAACAACATTAAACGCTCTAACTTTTGGGAGGAAGAACAATGGCTAAACTCGGTTTAGAAGATCATGTTGTAAACGAAAACGTATTAAATCAAACAGTAGCTAGATTTAAAGAAAGACATATTCAGTTGCCTACATTAACTGAATTAAGTGACCCATCAACTATATCTGACGAAGTAAAAAAACAGTTGCTTGATGTAGATCCAAGCGAAGCACATCCATTAAACCTTTATAGAATTAACTGGTACAATGATCCTGAAAGCAGAAGCTTCAGAGATGTTCCTTATTATTTTGAAGTACCTAAAGCAATAACAGGAATTGATGCCAAGATAGTTGTTATGTCAGGCGCATTCTTCCCAATGGTTAACTGCCACAAAGTACTTGCTGCTTATGGCTGCCTGGCTCCTAGGTTAATTACTGGCCAATTCGACCCAACTGAACATAAAGCTATCTGGCCTTCAACTGGTAACTACTGCAGAGGCGGTGTAGCAGTTTCTAAAATTATGGATTGCCACGGTGTAGCTATTCTTCCTGAAGAAATGAGTGAAGAACGTTTCAACTGGCTTGAAAAATGGACAATGGATCCTGCAAATGATATCTTCAAAACTTATGGTTGCGAAAGTAATGTTAAAGAAATTTATGACATGTGCAACGAGTTGGACAAAGATGAAAAAAATATTATTTTCAATCAGTTCTGCGAATTCGGTAACACAGTAATTCATTACCATTGCACAGGTAAAGCTCTGTCTAATGTTTTTGAAGATATTAAAAAATCTAATTCTGATTCTAAACTTAGAGCATTCACATCTGCTACTGGTTCTGCCGGTACTATTTCTGCAGGGGACTACCTGAAAGATAATTATGAAGATGTTAAAGTTGTAGCTGTAGAAGCTCTTGAATGCGCAACACTTCTTTACAACGGTTTCGGTGGACACAATATCCAGGGTATCGGTGACAAACACGTGCCATATGTTCACAATATAATGAACAATGATGATGTAGCTGCTATTTCTGATTCTTCAACAGACTCATTAAATCTTCTATTCAACACAGAAGAAGGTAAAAAATATCTAAAAGAACATAAAGGTCTTTCAGATGCTGAAATTAAGAATCTTTCTCTAATGGGACTTTCTTCAATTGGTAATATGCTTGCTGCTGTTAAAACTGCTAAATATTATAACATGGGCGAAAATGATGTTGTTGTTACAGTTGCAACTGATGCTGCCGTAATGTACAAAACTGAAATGCCAAAACAGAAAGCTAAATATTTCAATGGCAAATATGATGCATTTGATGCTGCTGAAACTTATGGACAGCATTTAAAAGCTGTTTCAGTTGACCATTTTGAAGAGTTGACAAAAATCGGTAAAGAAAGAATTTTCAACTTAGGATATTACACATGGGTTGAACAGCAATGTGTTGAAATTGAAGATTTCGTTGCACGTAAAGATCAAAAATTCTGGAAAGACCTGAAAAAATTCATTCCTGTATGGGACGAATTAATCGTTAAGTTCAACGAAAAAGCTAAATAAGCTACTTAAAATAACAGCTGATTCATTGATTTATTTACATGAATCAGCTGATTTTAAATAATTTTAAATTTTTACATCTAATCAGAGGGAATTAATAATGAGTATCGATTTTACTGCTATCAAAGAAAAAGCTGAATTGTACAAGCCGCAAATGGCACAGTTTTTGCGTGACATGATTGCTATTCCAAGTGAAAGCTGTCAGGAAAAAGAAGTTGTATTAAGAATTAAAGAAGAAATGCTTAAAGTTGGATTTGACAGAGTTGATATCGATCCAATGGGTAACGTATTAGGTTATATCGGTAATGGAAAACATCTTATAGCTATGGATGCTCATATTGATACTGTTGGTGTTGGTGATATCAATAACTGGGATTGTGATCCTTATAAAGGAAAAGAAGAAGGCGACGTTATTGTCGGCCGCGGCGGATCAGACCAGGAAGGCGGAATGGCTTCAATGGTTTATGCTGGAAAAATTATTAAAGATCTAAAACTTGAAGGCGATTTTACATTTTTAGTAGTTGGTACTGTCCAGGAAGAAGATTGTGACGGACTATGCTGGCAGTATATTATTGAAGAAAGCAAAATTCGCCCAGAATTCGTAGTAAGTACTGAACCTACTTCATGCAGAATTTACAGAGGTCATCGTGGAAGAATGGAAATTAAAGTTGAAACACACGGTATCAGCTGTCATGGTTCTGCTCCAGAAAGAGGAGATAACGCTATTTATAAAATGGCTCCAATCATTAATGAGCTTAAAGCTTTACATGAAAACCTTCATTATGATGAATTCTTAGGCAAAGGTTCTTTGACAATTTCTGAAATTTTCTTCAGTTCTCCTTCAAGATGTGCTGTTGCTGACGGATGTTCTATTTCAGTTGACAGAAGACTTACAGATGGCGAAACTTGGGAATCTGCTTTGCAGGAAATAAAAAATCTTCCTGCAGTAAAAGCTGCTGAAGCTGAAGTTACTATGTATAATTATGAAAGACCTTCATATACCGGTTTAGTTTATCCTACAGAGTGTTTCTTCCCAACTTGGGTTATTCCTGAAGATCATCCTGCAACTCAGTCAGCTGTTTCTGCTTTCAAAGGTCTGTTTGATGAAGCTCCTGTCGTTGACAAATGGACTTTCTCTACAAATGGTGTTTCAATAATGGGACGTTATGGTATTCCTGTTGTTGGATTTGGTCCAGGTCATGAAGATCAGGCTCATGCGCCAAACGAATGCACATGGAAAAGCGAACTGGTTAAAGCTGCTGCAATGTATGCCGCAATGCCTTCTATTTATACTGCTGAACATTGTGATAAGTAATACTTTTGTATAATTTATATAATGGGATGGCATTAATTGTCATCCCATTATTTTTTAAAATAAAATTTTAATAAATATTGGATAGAGTTATGGGAAAATTAGCAATAATAGCAATTGGCGGTAATTCTCTGATCAGAGACAAAAAACATCAGACAATAGCAGATCAGTTTAATGCTGTCTGCGAAACTACTAAGCATATTACTGATTTAGTAGAGCAGGGGTATGATGTAGTAATCAGCCATGGTAACGGACCTCAGGTCGGATTTATATTAAGACGTTCTGAAATAGCTGCTGAATATGAACAAATGCATGAAGTACCACTTGTCAGCTGTGATGCAGACTCTCAGGGGGCTATCGGTTACCAAATACAGCAGGCTATGGATAATGAGTTCAGAAAGAGAGACATAAAGAAAGATAACGGTTACAAAACTGCTTTAACTGTTGTTACTCAGGTTGCTGTCAGTAAAGATGATCCAGCTTTCAAAAATCCAGCAAAACCAATCGGAACTTTTTACACACCTGAACAGGCTAAGGAATTAAAAGAAAAAAATCCTGACTGGAAATTGATAGAAGATGCCGGAAGAGGTTTCAGGCGCGTAGTTCCATCTCCGATGCCAGTTGAAATTCTTGAAAAAGAAGCTATTCAAAATTTACTTGGTCTGGGCTACTGTGTAGTTGCAGCAGGCGGCGGCGGAATACCTGTTTATAAAGAAAACAACCAATGGTACGGTGTTGATGCTGTAATCGATAAAGATTTTGCTACAAGTCTTCTTGCAAACCAATTGGAAGCAGATGTACTTATAATTTCTACAGGCGTAGAAAAAGTTTACCTTAACTTTGGAAAAGCTGATCAAAAATCTCTTGATAGAGTTACAGTTTCAGAAATGAAACAGTATATAAATGAAGGTCACTTTGCTCCTGGCAGTATGCTTCCTAAGATTGAAGCAGCTGTTAAATTTATAGAAAACGGAGGAAAAGAGACTATTATTACTGCCCCTGAGTTTTTAGGACAGGCTGTAAAAGGCGAAACAGGAACTCACATTATTAATGGATAATATCTAAATTTACCGACTTAGATTTATTGTATTAAAGGGATTTTGTTATATAACAAAATCCCTTTTCTTTTTTACATAGAGTTCATACTTGGAATAATTCAGGGTTTAAATAACTTATCAATTATGTTAGGTTATGAAGTTTTTTTATTTGTTTTATGTCTAGTCCGGTAGTTTTGGCAATTATTGAGACATCAATACTTTCTCTAAGCATATTTTTTGCTATATCTCTTACTTTTGATATGATTTCATGTTCGAGTTTTAATAATTTAATTTTTTCCTCAGTTATATCTCTTTCGATAACAATGTAGCAGTTTTTATTTATAATTTTCTTCTTATTCATTGTGCTTTGGATCCAGCGCTCTTCTCCATCAGATCTGATTATTTTTAATTCAGTAATATTATTCATTAATCTTTGTTTAAAGTCCTCGGCAATATGAATGAAATCAGGATGTACACATTTATCAACCCAAAATCTACTTCCATATGAACTGACTTCTTTCAAACTGTATCCGTATATTTTTGAGAATGCATTATTGATAAAAAGGTATTCACCTTTATCATAATCAAAAATACATAATCCATCCCTTGCGTCTTTGATATTAATTTCAAGCAGCTCTCTGTTCTTTTTCCTGTCAGTAATATCAATAAAAGAACCAATTATGCCTGCAACTTTACCATTAGAATCCAAAATAGGTATTTTGGATATTAAACCCCATTTCTTTTTTCTGGTTCCTGGAATGAAATCTTCAATATTTTCTAGTGCAATTCCAGTTTCTATAACTTTTCTATCCATTTCATTATTCTTCTTAGCTTCTAAGTTTGAGAAGAAATCAGAGTCCATTTTTCCTTTTGTAAAGTATCCTTTGTTAAGGGAAAGATTTTTTTTGAACTGATTATTTGCAATCATATATCTTAGTTTTGTATCCTTAACATAAACTACTGCATTAATATATGAGAGCAGGGCATTCACAAGAATTGTAGCTTGTTTAAGTTTATCAGACTGTTTTTTTGCAATATTGAAGATAAGTTTTTCATACTGAATTTCATTTTTACCTTCAGTGTCAATAAATGAAAACCATGAATCAGCTATATCATTTAAATTGCTTTTTGATAACTCTGCATTAATATCTAGATCAGAAATCAGATTAACTTCAATATCTAAACATTTACTTAAATATCTTATTTTTGCTTCCGATGGAATTATTTTTCTATTTTCCCAGTTCCATATAGTTTGCCAATTAATACCCAGTTTGGAAGCAACATTATTCATAGATAGGTTTTTATTTTTTCGTAATTCTCTGAATTTTTCGGCATCGAATTTCATTTTTTATACTTTTATTTTCATGCAATTATAAATTATCTAATCTATTTCTAATAATATATTATATAATCATTTATGTAATTATTCCATAAAAATTATGTAATAACCTCTTTTATTAGGTGGCTGCAATTGTTCCTTTCTCTTTGTCTGTCATATTAAAGTATAGCTAATAAGAAATTAGTTGATGCATAAAAAATAGGAGGCGAGAGATGAAAAAGCAAAGTAAAATACTTACTATATGTTGTTTGCCATTATTTATATTTGGAATAATTTTATTAAATTTTCTAAGTATGCCTGCTCAGAGAGTAAATAATCTGCAACAACAAAACAAACATACATATGCTAAATCTTTATATGCTATTTCAAGTAATATACGTAATGGTAAAAATAAAAGTGTTTACACTGTATATTATTACCAGTAAAGTGCACTGACATGTGAATAGTGTTTGCTGTTTAGAAGTGAAGATAAAAAGGTAACATAAACTGTCTGTTACCTTTTATAATATATTAATTTGATATAACAGTAGCTATATCAGTTTCACCTGACAATACTTTTCTTAGGTTTTCAGGGTCCGAAAAGTTGAAAACAATAATCGGCAGGTTGTTGACCTTGCAGAGAGAGAAAGCTGTGGAATCCATTATTTTAAGATTTTGATAAAGGGCATCGTCATATGAGATTTTTTCATACCTGACAGCTTTGGAGTTTTTCATAGGGTCATCTGAATAAACGCCATCAACTTTGGTTGCTTTCAGCACAGCTTCTGCTCCAATTTCAAGAGCTCTTAATGCAGCAGCAGTATCTGTAGTAAAAAATGGATGTCCTGTTCCTCCTGCAAAAATAACAACACGCCCTTCTTCAAGATATTTTATTGCCTTCGCATGATCAAAAGGTTCAGCTATTGGATACATATGAGTTGAAGTTTGAACTTCACAGTTAATTCCAGCACGTTCAAAAGCATCTTTTAGGGAAAGAGAATTCATGATAGTACCAAGCATTCCCATATAATCAGCTTTGACAGGATCCATGCCCAAACTTTTTCCTATTTCACCCCGCCAAATATTTCCAGCCCCTACTACAAGTCCAACTTCAACTCCCTCATTCAGGATAGTTGATATATGATTTACTAAATTGCTAACAGAATCTGGGTCATACCCAAATTCATTATCTCCTTTTAATGCTTCACCGCTTACTTTTAGCAGTATTCTATGATAGATAAAATCAGAACTCATTTATTTTCCTTTTCCATATTAAGATTGATCACAGTATAAAAAAAAATCCTGCTAAAAAGCAGGATTAAAATCTATTTTACCGTTGCCAGGAGGACAATACCGAAGGCCATGACAAATATGGATACCGTTTCAATAATACCTATAACCATCAGGTAGTTGACAAAACCTTTTTCGTTTTCTCCAAAAGCATCACATGCAGCGGCCCCGGCTACTCCCTGCATCCAAGATGAAATACATAATCCTAAACCGCTTAATATACCAAAGATTAGGTAGAACGGCCATAGTTCAGGTGACGTTGCGACTTTTCCAAGAATAATGAACATCATTATCATACCGTAAATAGTTTGTGAAAGCGGTGCTCCAGCAAAAACAACCAACTGGAATGGTGCTGGTTTATTTTGGGCATAACATTTTTTCCAAGCACCAACTGCAGCGGCGCCTGCTGCTCCTGTTCCTAATCCAGAACCGAGTGATGCAATTGCGATTGAAGCAAATGCCCCTGCCTGACCTAATGCATTCATTAAATGAGCATCCATAAATTAATATCTCCTTTTATATTTTATATTTGTTTAATGTTTATGTGTTATATTTCTAAAATCTTTTTTATGTTTTCTTGTAAATGGCTTATATACAGTTCCTGACCATTCGAGTTCCATATGATTTGAAAATTCTAAAGTATTCAGCCTTATTCCATGAACTAATACTCCCATCAGTGCCAGTCCTATATTCAGAAGGTGCCCAAATAATAATACCAGTATAGTCAATACTATTAAATAGGGGGAGATATGCATAATCATATATCCCATATTATTGAAACTTTCTGCTATATAATAAGATGCCAGCCCTACAGCAAAAAGCCTTATGTAGGAAAGTACATCTGTAAAACTGCCTATAAAATCAAACGGAACGTTAAAGACGCTGCCAACATCATTCCACCTTACATAAAATAAAAGAATCAAGACAAAGCCTGATCCATATAGATAAAATGCGAATTGAGGGTAGGGGGTTTGTGTGAATACTATCAGTTTGACAGCTGTGAAGAAGTTACCCCATATAAACAGCGCCCAGCCTATCTGCCCGAGAGCTTTCAGGCTGTTTCTAAATATTGTAGCTTTCCAGATTCTTGCAAAAGAGAGGTGCATTGCTGCAAGCAGAAAACATAAGTACTGTATATTTTTATCTTTAAATGTAGGAGAGGTAAGAGCTTTAATACCATGCAGTTGTCTTGGTAGAATCTCCTGCGGTAATCCAAAAAAACTACTGGTCAGAAGTCCCCAGGCAATTGTCGCTACGCTCAATACGAAAAAAAGGTTTATGGGGAGTTTATATTTTACATTCTTCCAGTAAATGATTTTAAGAGCAAGTGCTACAGCAAAAAACAGAATTCCATATCCTGCATCTCCCACAATCATTGCAAAAAATATTGTAAAGAAAAATAAAAAACATATACTGACATCCCATTCGTGATAGCCTGGAGTAATACCGATAAATTTGAATACCGGCTGTACTATCTTAAATACTTTAGGAATAGTAATTAAAGTGGGGACTCTATCTTCATCCGATGGTTCTTCAAGCAGTATGGCCCAGTGTAGTTTCTTTGAAGTCCGCAGGAGTATATCTTTTTTTTTGGTAGGTATAAATCCCTGAATATGAGATAATTCACCATCTGTACTCATAGAATCTCTATGTTTAATAAATTCTAATTCAACTTCAAGAAAATCTTTGTATCTAATAACTTTAGATACATTTCTTGATAAGTTTATTAGAATTCTTTTATTTTTTGTGAACTTTTTATTCAGAAGCAAAATCTGAATATCCAGTTCACGAAGTGATTTCCTGTCAGAGGGCAGTTGTGCAATAGGTAATTCTGTTTTTTCTATTTCTTTTTCTGAAATTAAAGCAAAATATACATTGGTTTTTGATTTAGATATTATTTCAATAATTCTGCCTTCTGCCCGATATTTATCTATTTCACTTTCACCGGAAGAGCATAAATAAACATGAAGACCTTTTTCCTGCAGCTTATCAATACTCTGATATGAAAAGTTACCCCATGGCAGAAGTTTTTCACGATCTCTTGTATATAGTTCTATTTTATTCTTAATATCAGAATTATGTTCAATAATATTAATAACTTTCTGAGTAAGTTTATAAGGTATAACCATTATACTTGTAGGTTCTAGAAGTTTACTTTTTTTTGCGTGGCCGGATAAGACCTGTATTGCCTCTTTCACTTTTGAAATTTTAGTTTCAAGTGTATTTACATCATGAGAAATAATTTTTGAAGTCTGTTCTATGTGCATGACACCCATTGAACCAAGTTCTTTAAGGGAACTTTCACAATCTTCATTTCTGCAGATAACAGTGGCTTTCAGCATTTTTTCAATCATTGTGCTGCCTCCGCCAGTTTTTTCTTGGCTATTTTAGAACGTCCGACAGCAGATGTCTGCTGATCGCCAAGATAGATTTGAATTAAACGGATATTTTCTTTACTCTCAGGAATTTTTACTTTTTCAAATAAATTTACCCTCTGGGTAGTTGTTCTTAATTCTCTGTTGATTCTATTGAACTGTTCTATTAATACATCACGTTCTGCTCTTATTTCTATTAAATCACAGACAGCTTTAATACCGTCGTCCAACCATGCCGTTTCACTGAACAAATCGTAATTTTCAATTGAAAATATTGTCTTTTCATAGATAGGAATTGTAACACCGGCAATATTATGATTGGTTGTTTCAATCTTATCTACTTTTATATACTTTGAAATTTTTTCAACATCATCAGAAATGCCGAACATAGAAATCCAGGAAGAAATATGAGTTTTAAATTCCTCTTCTTTGATTTTATTTTTATTAACACGTTCCTGAGACTGACGGGTTTCCAGCTGGAGTTGTTGTTTTTTTAACTGTAAAGTAGGCAAAAAACGGGTAAACTGTTTAAGAGCATCCCGTTGTGCTTTTAGTTCACTTTTAGTTAATTTGATTTTTGGCATATAAAATTCTCCAAGATCGAATTAATCTATTCCTCATATTTACGAGGCCAGTATTTTTTAAGAATATCGGTTTTAATACCTGTTTCAGTTTTATCAAAACATTCAGATAAAGTTTTCCAGCCAAGATCCAGTGCTCCTTCCAGAGGTATATTTACAGAGAGATCCATCAATCTTGACTCAAACAAGCCTCCGTACTTCAACAGTTTATTATCCCAGCTACTCATTTGAAACCCCATAGACTGTTTTTCACAGGTTTCGCGATAGTCAGCATAAAGCCTTATCATTGTATCCATTATAATTCTATGGTCTCCGCGTGTTTTATCATTGACCTGCTGTTTCAACCTGCTGAGTGATCCGAAAGGTTCAATCCTTCCATTTTTAAGGTAAAACTGACCTTCAGTAATATATCCTGTATTATCTGGAACAGGATGTGTAACATCATCTCCAGGCATTGTTGTAACTGCCAGTATTGTAATGGAACCAGCTCCGTCAAAATCTACAGCTTTCTCATATCTCGCAGCTAACTGGCTGTATAAATCTCCTGGATATCCTCGATTAGAAGGTATCTGTTCCATGGTTATTGCAATCTCTTTTAGTGAATCAGCATAGTTTGTCATATCTGTGAGAAGAACAAGAACTTCTTTTCCTTCCAAAGCATATGTTTCAGCAACTGCTAAAGCCATGTCCGGTACAAGAAGACACTCAACAACAGGGTCTGAAGCCGTATGAACAAACATTACAGAGTGGGAAAGTGCGCCATGGTCATCCAAAGTGTTTTTAAAGTAGAGGTAATCATCATATTTTAATCCCATGCCTCCCAGTATTATAACATCCACTTCGGCTTGCAGTGCTATTCTGGCTAAAAGGCGGTTATAAGGTTCCCCGGCTGTAGAGAAAATAGGAATTTTCTGAGATACAACCAAAGAATTGAAAACATCAATCATAGGAATTCCTGTACGAACCATTTTATTAGGAATAATTCTTTTAGAAGGATTTACAGACGGACCGCCTATTTCCTTCAAATCTTCCTTGATGGCAGGTCGTGAATCTCTTGGATTGCCTGCGCCGTTAAAGACTCTGCCCAATAAATTGTCGGACGAAGAAACCTGCATAGGTTTTCCAAGAAATCTTACCTCATCATCCGTGGAAATGCCGCGGCTTCCTGCAAAGACCTGTAAATAAACTTTGTTTTCCTGCAAACGGATTACCTGGGCTAATGAGACTCCATGCCTTGTAGTAACCTCTGCTAAATCATTATAGGCTATGTTGTCAGCCTCCACTGTGATAACATTTCCGGCAACCTGTAATATTCTATGATATACTTTACGCATTGACAAATTCCTTTAGCTTACTGTCTATTGAACTTTCCTGCTGTGAAAATTCATCAGATTTAAATTTGATGTAATTCCAGTCAATAAACATTTGTCTGAGTTCGGCAAAAAACTTTCTTGATTTTTCATTATCATCCAGTTTGTATGAAGAATCAATGATAGTAATTACTTTATCGAATACATGTTTCTGTCTTTCTTTGCTGGTTGCACCGTCAACTTCATCAAAAGTATTTTGCTGTAGATATACAGAATCAATAAATTCACTTTTCAAATATGTAATAAAATCTTCTATACTGGTACCTTCTTCACCTACAACACTCATCATCTGATTGACTTCGTTACCACGCCTTAATGTTTTTCTGGCTTTAGTTATTTTATCACTATCTATTATACTTTTGTAGTGGCTCCAACTGTCTAAAGGATGTATAGATGGATATCTTCTGGCGTCAGCTCTTTCTCTGGACAATCCCAGAAATGCTCCGACAACTTTCAGTGTAGCCTGTGTAACCGGTTCTTCAAAGTTACCTCCAGCCGGGCTCACAGCTCCGCCAATTGTAATCGATCCGCGTTCTCCGTTATTTAATTTTACTAAACCCGCGCGCTCATAAAAACTTGCAATCAGTGACTCCAGGTAGGCAGGAAAACCTTCCTCTCCTGGTATTTCTTCCAGACGGCCTGACATCTCCCTGAGAGCCTGTGCCCACCTTGAGGTCGAATCAGCCAGAAGTAATATATTTAACCCCATCTGACGATAATATTCGGCAAGTGTTACCGCTGTATAAACTGATGCTTCTCTTGCAGCTACAGGCATTGAACTTGTATTACAGATAATAATTGATCTTTCAATTAAAGTTCGTCCGGTTCTTGGATCTTCAAGATGAGGATATTCTCTGAGTATTTCTACTACTTCACCGGCACGTTCACCGCAGGCTGCAATAATTACAATATCAACTTCTGCATGCTGACTTATAGCATGCTGTAAAACTGTTTTTCCGGCACCGAACGGTCCAGGCGTACAAAATGTTCCTCCAGTTGCAACAGGAAAAAAAGTATCAATAATTCTTTGTTGTGTAATCAGTGTCACTTCAGGAAGTATTTTTTCTTTGTAGCATGTAATAGGTATTTTTACAGGCCATTTCTGAAGCATCGTCAGAGTTTTAGTATCTCCGGTTTCATTGGTAATCGTGACAATTGTATCTATAATTGTATATTTGCCTTTTTTACAAACTGATTTAATCTGCCATTTTCCAATGAGTCCGAACGGTGCTGAAATATAATGGGTATAGACACCTTCCGGAACATGCCCTAAATGATCTCCGGCAATTATAGTGTCGCCAACTTTAACTGTAGGTGTAAAATCCCATAGTTTTTCTTCATTTAATGCAGGTAGGTATACACCTCTTTCAAGAAAAAAACCTGATTTTGCCGCAAGTTTATCAAGAGGGTTCTGCAAACCGTCAAACACCATTGTGAGGAGTCCGGGTCCAAGGTCGACACTCAAAAGCTCATCTGTGAACTCTACGATGTCGTTGATTTTTAATCCGTTAGTTGATTCAAATACCTGAAGGTCTGCATCGTTGCCTCTGACCCGGATAACTTCGCTTTTAAGTTTTATATCTCCGGTAACTGCATAGCCGACTTCATTTTGTGTGACAAAAGTATCAAATCTAACGGTAATCATATTCCCGTTTATTCCAATAATATGGCCTCGGTTATTATCAAGCATAATTGTTGCTCTCCTATGATTATATTAGAATATATTATATTGTTTCATTTATTTGATTACTGTAAAGTTCAGAAAGTGTATTATCCAGGTTTTCTTTCCCTTTGCTTTCTGACCTTTTCATTCTTTTTTCACATAGCATCAAACGGATTTTATATATACACAGTTTCCCAAAATCAAATTGATGTTTTGCTTCAATATTGTCAAGCGATGTCCATCTCAGCTTATCTATTGCATCTTCTTTTTCCAGAGGATTATCTGCGGAGTATGCTTCCTGTACTCCCTTGTCTATTTCTGAAAAATAATCATTTTCATATTTTAAAAAAGAGGAAAAATCTTTATTGAAAACAGATGAACGTATTTTTGCGACACTGTTACGCAGACAGGTTTCCCAGTCATACCACCTGTTTATTACTTCTGAATCTGCAGAATCGGTGTGATTCGGTATTAAATTCAGGGACAAAAGATCTTCCATCTGTTTTTCTGTTAGAAATGTTTTGCACATTTCTATATATTTATCAGAACTGAAAGGAGGTTTTTCTCCAAGCGTGAGAAGTGGCAGACTGCTGACAAGGTAGTATAGAGCTGCCATTAATTTTCTCCATGAAGTATAGAGGTCAGGCGCGGTCCTACATATTCAGCAATAATATCTGTGATAGTATTGTCTGAAAAATCAAAAAATACATTTTGTCCTTTAAAACCGATTTTTACTCCTGTTGTAAAATCATGCCCTTTTAATATTTCAGGTTTCTCTTTTAAGTTTTTAAATAAATTTGTTCTCAGAAGTTTGGTCATTTCTTCAAGATCTTTAGCAGAAAACATTAGTTCCATTGTAAAATCTTTATCATGATCCTTTGAATAGGAAGTTGCCATCTTTTCAATTATATCTCCCATCAGCTTTGAGGTAAGGGCTTCCTTGACAAGATTGTTAGCACAAATATTGAGACGTTCTCTCAGTTCTGTTTCCAGTGAAATAATAATATCTCTTGAAGCTTGTAGAATTGTAGACCGAGATTTCTTTTCATTCTTTTTAGCTTCTTCTTTAGCATTTTTTAATAGAACTTTAGCTTCGGATTTAGCATTTTTAACAATAGCTTTAGCTTCTTCTTTTGCTTTCTTTAATATATCAAGTTTTTCTGATTCCGTTTTTTCAATTCCTTCTTTATGTATGCGATCTAGTAAACCTTGAAGTTCTTGGGGCATTATTATCTCCTCGAGTAAAATACAAATATATTAAAATTATAATTATCAACAGTTGCTTTAATTTTTATTGTATAAGAATGTTTCTGGAATAAAACTTGTTATTTCATAATAAAATAAAATCTTGGTAATTATATTCAAGCTGTGAGCTTTATTTATTATAATTTATTTTCTGAATCAAAATAATCATGTTTGAATTTATTCATCTAAAGTAATAATTTAGTTCAGGATATTTATTCTTGGCAACTCTGTGTTAAAGATATTTTTTCGGGGGAAAATACACATTGTTATGAATTCAGCGGGGAGAGAGCAACAGGCGTTTAGTAATAATAGCGGTAAGATTCCTAAAATATATAAGAATAAAAACTATCTTCTGCTCATTCAGGGAGGGATAGTATCAAATTTAGGAAATTCTGTTCGCGGTATTGCTATAACATGGTTCATACTTACATCAGCAGGAATGAAAAATTCAGGACTTGTATTGGCGCTATTTTCTGTCTGCTGGATTGTTCCGAATATAGTTCTAGGTCCAGTGTCCGGTGCATTGGTCGATAGGATAAACCGAAAATTTATAATAGTCAGTACAGATATTTTTAGCGGCATATTTGTTCTGATTCTTGCATTTTTAACATACATTAACTTTATGCCTTTGACTTCATTGATGATAATAACTGTCATCTGTTCTGCACTTTCTACCTTGTTTGAACCTGCTGTTTCCGCAGTGATTCCAAATATTGTCCATAAGAATAATCTTATGAAAGCAAATTCAATTCAACAGATGGGCAATAGAATAGCCATGGTAACAGGGGCTGCAATAGCCGGTTTTTTATATTATAAGTTTGGAATCGTCGGAGTATTTATTATTGATGGTGCAACTTTTATTTTATCAGGTTTGTCTGAACTGTTTATAAGATTACCTAAAACAAAGAGTAAGAATAGACCAGCTAAAGAAATGAGGAGCTTTAAAAAAGATGTCTTAGATGGTTTGGCGTATTTAAGAAAAGATAAACCTATTTTTACACTTTTCATATTTGCAGTAATTCTGAATTTCTGTTATGCTCCATTGGGAACGATTTTAATTCCAAAGGCAATAAAATTTAGCCTCGGGCTGAATGCTGCATATTTGGGAACAGTTGAAGCTTTTTTCTCACTTGGTATTATTACAGGGACTATTCTTCTTTTATTTATAAGCAAAAAGAAAAATTTAAATTACCATAAAATAATGATTTATTCACTAATGGTAAGCGCATTTATAATACTATTTTTCGGTGTTTCGATACTGCCATTAATCAAACACAATGTTTCTTCTATTCATATCTTTATGTTATATTGTGCAATTTCACTCTTATTAATGCTTTTGAATTCTTTTGTTAATGTTCCACTATTTACTATTTTTCAAAAACGTGTACCTGATAGCTATATGGGAAGATTCTTTGCATTATTAACCGCTTTTTGTTTGTCTATGATTCCTCTTGCCAATACAATATTTGGATATTTTTCTGATTTTATATCTCTATATTTTCTTATGTTTATTCTTGGAGGATTACAAATTGTAATAATTATCTTTTTGGCTGTATCAAAAGAGGTAAAGAAACTGTATTTTGATACTTTGTAGTTTTATCGGTTTTAATATAGAATTATGATTAAGTTTATAAGGAATAATAAGAATAGATTTCAAGAATACGGAAAAAATTAACAATTATCTCGTAAAATCAGATATTTTCTATTATATAACACTCTAAAAGTGGTTGAAGAAACTTTGTTTTAATGCTACTTTCTATGTGTCTATATTGTTTTTTAAAAGGAAGCTAAATTATATGATTACAAGAGAAGCGGATTACGCAATTAGGGCTTTGGTGCTTCTAATAGATTGTGAAGAGAAAAACTCGACAATTACAACTTTAACTTTATCTGAAGAAATGGATATACCTTATCGCTTTCTGAGAAAAATTTTAAAGAAGTTGCGTGACAACGGTTTTATCGAAACTAAAAAGGGTAAAGCTGGCGGGATAAGACTCAAAAAAGGGAAAACAGATATTTCCGTTTTAGATGTCCTGCACTCTGTAGCTAGGAATTCTGTTGAGTTGAATTCATGTCTTTCCAGAGATAATGGATGTAAAAGAACCGATTCCTGCAAGCTGCATACAGCTTTGGGAACTTTGCAAAATCATATAGATACCTATCTGAAAGACTTGACATTAGATAAATTAATTTAATTTTTAAAGTAAAGAATTATTATACATGTAAATTTATAGTATTAAGGATATAGAATATCATGTGGAACTATACAGATGAAGTTATGGAACATTTTTTAAATCCAAAAAATGTTGGTGAAGTTAAAAATCCTGACGGAGAAGCTACAGTAGGAAATATAAGCTGCGGAGACGCGCTTAAACTGACATTTAAACTTGATAATGATGGCAAAATAGCAGATGTAAAATTCAAAACTTTCGGCTGTGGCAGTGCAATTGCATCATCATCAGTTTTGACTGAAATGATTAAAGGAATGAAAATTGAGGATGCAGCAAAATTAACAAATCAGGATATTGTTGATAAACTTGGCGGATTACCTGAAGCAAAAATACATTGTTCAGTTATGGGAATGGAAGCTCTTCAGGCAGCAATAGCTAATTTCCGCGGAGAAGAGTATGAAGAACATGATGAAACAGATCATATGGGAAGAATTGTATGTCACTGTTTTGGTGTTACTGATGCTAAAATTAGAAAATTAGCAAAAGAAAATGGGTTGAAAACAATTGAAGATATCACTCATTACTGTAAAGCAGGGGGTGCATGCGGTAGATGTCACGATGAAATTAAAGAAATATTGGATGGTATTTGGCAGGCTGAATCAGCAGATAAATCAAATAATGAAGCAGGTAATAAAGCAGAAGCTCCGATGACTTTTGCCCAGAAAGTTGTAAAAGTTCAAACTGTTATTGATTCTGATATCAGACCTATGCTTGAGAAAGATGGCGGCAGTATAGAGTTTGTAGATCTAAAAGATAACAAAGTAGTTGTCAGATTGAAAGGTCGTTGTGCAATGTGTCCAAGTTCCGGAGTTACTTTAAGAAATACTGTAGAAAGCAAATTGAAAGAATTTGTTGCTCCAGAGCTTACAGTAGAAGAAATAAAATAATTATGATTAATATTCATATTTCACTGAACAACACGCACAATGTGCGATAATTTTACAGAAGGTAATGGAAATGGAAAAGAAAGTTATTTATGTAGATAATAATGCTACTACTGCAGTTGATCCTGAAGTATTTAAGGCTATGAAACCTTTTTTGACAGATTTTTATGGTAATCCTTCAAGTATTCATAGATTTGGCGGTCAGGTAGCTGAGCATATTGAAAATGCTAGAAAGCAGGTTGCTTCACTGTTAGGATCAGATACTGAAGAAATTACTTTTACCAGCTGCGGCACGGAAAGTGACAGTGCTGCTATTTACAGCGCTTTAAATAACTGTCCAACTAGAAAAAAGGTAGTTGTAAGTAAAGTTGAGCATCCGGCTGTCTTAAATTTAGGAAATCATTTAAGGCAAATGGGCTATATTGTTACTGAAATACCTGTCGATAAAAAAGGCAGAATAGATCTTGAAGTTGTAAATGAAATCATTGATACTGATACAGCTGTAGTTTCAATTATGTGGGCTAATAATGAAACAGGAAATATTTATCCTGTTGAAAAAATAGCTGAAATAGCCAGTAAAAAAGGTGCTATTTTTCACACAGATGCTGTCCAGGCTGCAGGAAAAATTCCAATAAATTTGAAAAAAACTAAAATAGATATGCTTTCTATTTCAGGACATAAACTGCATGCTCCAAAAGGTATTGGTATTCTGTATATAAAAAGAGGTGTTCGTTTTAAACCTTTTATGATTGGTGGGCATCAGGAGTCAGGAAGACGTGCAGGTACAGAAAATGTAGCAAGTATTGTAGCACTAGGCAAAGCCTGTGAACTTGCTGATAAATATATGGATTATGAAAATAAAGAAGTTAAGGAACTTAGAGATCATCTCGAGCAGGGAATTATAAGTCAAATTCCAAAATGCAGAGTTAACGGTGATATAGAAAATAGGGTTCCAAATACTACAAATATAGCATTTGATTATATTGAAGGTGAATCAATACTGCTGCTTTTAGATAGAGCAGGTATTGCCGGATCAAGCGGAAGTGCCTGTACGACTGGAAGTCTTGAACCTTCTCATGTATTAAGAGCAATGGGAGTACCATATACTTCAGCTCACGGATCTTTAAGATTGAGTTTATCCAGATTTAATACAAAAGATGAAATGGATTATATAATTAAAACATTAATTCCTATTATAAAAAGATTGAGAGAAATCTCTCCTTATTGGGAAGAAAATAAATAATTATAGATGTTATGTGTTAGGTGGAATATAGTAGTTTATAATTTTTATTATTAATTATTATACTCAACACTTAATACAACGCCAGAGCGTGACAAACTTAAATTTATCATGCAAACGGCGGGAGATTACACTTAAAAATGTTTTATATAGAGGTATTTTGATGTCAGAGAATTTTAATAGCATACCATCTGTTGTTGAAGATTTAAAAAATGGAAAAATGGTAATAATAACAGATGATGAAAATAGAGAAAATGAGGGTGATCTTGTAGCTCTGGCTTCAAAAGCTACACCTGAAGTAATTAATTTTATGGCCACTTATGGAAGGGGGCTGATCTGTGTACCGATAACTTCAGACAGAGCAGAAGAACTCAACTTGAAAAAAATGGTCCCGTATGGAGAAAAAGATCGTTATAGAACAGCTTTTACCGTCAGTGTCGATGCAAAAGACAATACAACTACCGGTATTTCTGCTTTCGATAGATCCAATACTGTCGGAAAGCTCATAGACCCTTCTGCAAAAGGAGATGATTTTGTCCTTCCCGGTCATATTTTTCCTCTTATAGCAAGACCTGGCGGAGTACTTCAAAGAGCCGGACATACTGAAGCCGCTGTAGATTTTGCCAGGCTGGCAGGAGACTATCCTGCAGGTGTGATATGTGAAATTATGAATGATGACGGCAGTATGGCCAGAATGAATGATCTAATTAAGTTTAAGAAAAAATATGATATCAAAATTTGTACAATTGCCGATTTAATTGCTTATAGAAGAAAGCACGAAAAATTGATTGAAGAACTTCATGAAGTAAAACTTCCCACAAGATATGGTGATTTTGCACTTCATTTATACAAATCCTCTATGGATAATTTAGAACACATGGCATTAGTTTTCGGTGATGTTACTGATGGAGAAAATATCCTAACAAGGGTGCATAGTGAATGTTTTACAGGTGATGTTTTTCATTCTGCCAGATGTGATTGCGGGGATCAGCTTGAAGCTTCAATGAAAATGATCAGTAATGAGGGTAAAGGTGTTATTGTTTATATGCGCCAAGAGGGCAGGGGAATTGGACTTGCTAATAAACTGCACGCTTATAAATTACAGGACGAAGGTGCTGATACTGTTGAAGCAAATGAAAAACTTGGTTTTCCTGCCGATTTAAGAGAATATGGAATTGGTGCACAAATTTTATTAGACCTTAAGATTAAAAGTATTAGAATCCTTACTAATAATCCAAAAAAAATTATAGGTATTACAGGTTATGGCATTGAGATTAAGGACAGAGTTCCAATCGTTATCACACCACATACACATAATGAGTTTTATCTAAAAACAAAAAAAGAAAAAATGGGACATATGATTTGATATTGGTGGCTGTAGATTGAGTTTCCACCAGATGAAACAGTAGACAGACTATAAAAGAATGAAAGTTTATATAAACTTTCTAGTCCAAGCCTAGTTTGAATGATGGTGTTTTTGATCAGCCATATGAAACTTTAAGAGTAAAAAACTAATATCATTCTGTTTAAATAACGATTTATACCCTATATAATACATAAAAAAGTTATTCTTGTTAATATAGAGATCAGTATGGAATCAGATATTTCAAAACAGAAGGACAAATTTATAGAAGGATTAATATCAGTTATTTTTGGTTTGGCTAAACTGGCAGAGGCAAGAGACAAAGAGACTGGTGGACATTTGAAACGAATGGCGGAATACACCAGAGCACTAGCCCAAACATTAAGGAAAACTGAAAAATTTGAGAAAGTAATTGATTACTACTTTATTTATTTTCTATACCATGCTTCTTATCTTCACGATATTGGTAAGCTTGGTATACCTGAAGATATTCTGCTTAAAACAGGTATGCTTAGTATAGAAGATTTTGAAATAATTAAAACTCACACTACAATAGGTGCGGATATTCTCAGAGAATCAGATAAAGACCATCCAAATATTGATTTTATAAAATCCGACAGCTTGAGGATTTTGTTCATTAACATCAAGCTTGTTTGCATTTAAGTTGTTTATTGCAAAATTAGCTATTTTTTTGCCTATCCCTTTTCCTCTGACGTTAGAGTCAATGAATAACATTTCAATTTTATTTTTTGCGATTCCGAGAAAACCAATAATTTTTTCGGAATCATTTTTATATACAAATAGCTTCACTTCTTTGAAGTACTTTGGTATAAATTGTTTTAAGGATTGAATGTCTGCTTCTTTTAAAAAATGATGTGTTGCTCTAACAGAATTTTCCCAGACTTCAAGCAAGTAGGGATAATCATTTTCAATTGCTGGTAATATTTTCTTTTCGTAATTCATCTTTTTATCTTTAACGTTAAGTTCACCGGCGAACTTAAACAGGTCCGGCGGAACGGCTAGTTAGAATTTTTTTTCATACTGATTTGGTGGTTAACTATGCTTTTCTAAGCTTTTTAACTCTAATTCCAGATTATAAGCAGACTCATCTGGTATCAACCCTTTATTTATAAAACCAAATTTCTCATAATAGCTAAGAGCATTTAATGTGCTCTCAGTATAAAGTTTAGTAATATTCAATTGAACTGCTCTTTCTTTTACTAAACCAAATAGTTGAGTGCCAATTGAATTTCCTTCATACCCAGGCAGAATATAAAGATGGTTAACATTGCCAATTTTGTTATGAAATTTTATCTGAATGAACCCAATGATCCTATTCTTATTTTTTGCAACTATAGTATAATTATGTTGGTTCTCTAAAGTTTGTCTGATATAAACTGGTGTTTTGTCGATATAAAACTTGTCAAATGTGTCCTTCAGTTGGTCGCTATATGCTTTACGCGATAGTTCACGGGCAGAAGTTTGCATTACGGTGTAAATTTCTTCATAATCCGATAGTTTTGCTTTTTGGTAATCAATTTTCATATTTACTTCTGAGTATGACGATAAAACCTCTGAAAAATAGATGTTATACAGAAACTATAATATCACGGGATATTCTTATTTATCAAAGATTTATTCAGAAATATTATGCTTAAACCTGGCAACATAATATCAATTTACAATAGATTTTGATGCTGCAGACGTTCCTACGCAACTTGTTAACAGTAACGATAAACTTAATAAAGCAAGATATTTATAAATAGGTATGAACTGTTTATATTCAAGTTTATCCTATATTTAATATTGAAATCCAGCCTTTATAATTATCATCATAATGGATAATGATTTGAATAATACACCTGGAAGAATTGGGACGAAAATTATGCAGTCTAATATTGATGTATATCAATATTGGAAAAAATGGATTAAAGATGAACATTTTCTATGTTATTTTTTTTATTGAAAACTATAATTAGTTGCCAATAGCAAAAAAGAGTTTATACAAACGTTCTGATAATTTTAAAAATAGGAAGTTCTATGAACCAAAGAAAGCCTGATGATGTATTACAGGAATTGAAGGAACATTTTGGGTGGATTATCAAATATTTACCCTATATCGTTATAGTCTTGATAATTGTCGTTGCAGTGTTTGGTATGATTTATTCAATCGGACCAGACGAAGTAGGTGTCGTTCAGAGATTCGGAAAATATCATGAGATTACTAATCCCGGGCTTCACGTAAAAATTCCGTTTGGAGTTGATAAAGTTACCCCGGTAAAAATTCAGCGTATTTTTAAAGAAGAATTCGGAACCAGAACAGTAACTGCAGGTGTTAAAACCGTCTATTCAATGCAGTCATATGACGAGGAGTCTTTAATGCTTACAGGAGATTTGAATATTCTGGATGTAAGATGGATTGTTCAATTTAGGGTGATAGACCCAAGAAAAATGCTTTTTGCAACAAGATACCCGATCATAAACTTAAGAAATGTTGCCGAAATAGTCATGAGAAGACTCGTTGGCGATTACACAGTAGATGAAGTCCTCACAACAAAAAGAGAGGAAATAGATTCACAGGCTCAACTTTATATGCAGGAACTTCTTGACAAGTATAATACCGGACTTAAAATTGTTACAGTGAAACTGCTGGATGTAAATCCTCCGAATAAAGTAAAACCCGCATTTAATGAGGTAAATGAAGCAAAACAAGAAAAAGAACAGGCCATTAACCAGGCATGGGAAGCCTATAACAAGGTCATTCCAAAAGCCAGTGGTGAAGCTGAAAGAACTCTTCGTGAAGCTGAAGGATATTCTCTTGATAAAATTAATCGTGCTAAAGGTGATACTGATAGATTTTTAGCGATACTTGAAGAGTACAGGAAAGCTCCTGATGTAACCAGAAAAAGAATATATATAGAGACCATGTCTGAGGTTATTCCAATGGCAAAACAAAAATATATCATGGACCCAGAACAAACTTCAGTACTTCCTCTTTTAAATATTGGACAGCAGTTAAAAGGAGCTAATAAATGAAAATATTTACGGGTATAATAGTTGTTCTTGGTATAATTGCGGTGTTAGTTTATTATAGTGGTGCAATTTATACTGTTCCTGAAACTAAACTGGCAGTAATAACTCAATTCGGCAAACCGGTAGGGAAATCTATAACTGATGCAGGGCTCCACTTCAAAAAACCGTTTATACAAAAAGTTCACTATTTCGATAAAAGACTGATGGAATGGGATGGAGATCCAAATCAGATTCCTACAAAAGATAAAAAATATATATGGGTCGATGCTACTGCAAGATGGAAAATTAACGACCCCCTTAAATTTCTACAGACAGTAAACAATGAACAGGGAGCTCATTCCAGGCTTGACGATATAATAAATTCAGCTACACGTGATACAATTACAAGTCACCTTCTTGTTGAAGCTGTCAGAGACACCAACAGGATTGTTATTGAGAATAAAAAAGACGAAGATCCTGGTGACAAAGTAAAAACTGATGCGGCCCTTGAATATATCTCTACCGGTCGGGAACAACTTGAAAAAACGATATTGAAAAAAGCAGAACAGCTTGCACCCAAGTATGGTATAGAACTTGTTGATGTTAGAATTAAGCGATTAAACTATGTTGCCGGCGTAAGAGAAAAGGTTTATGATAGAATGATTGCTGAAAGAAAACGCGCGGCTGAAAAGTACCGTTCAGAAGGGCAGGGTAGAAAAGCTGAAATCGATGGTAGACGAGAAAAAGAACTGAAATCAATAACTTCTAATGCTTATCGCAAAGCACAGGGCATTATGGGAAAAGCAGATTCTCAGGTTACAAAAATTTATGCAGATGCCTATAGCAAGGATCCCAAATTTTATTCTTTCCAGAAAACACATGAAACTTATAGGAGATCAATAGATAAAGATACAGTCCTCATACTCACGACTGACAATGATTACTATAAGCAACTGAAAAGTTCAAAAACAGAATAGTCATTGCCTGACAAAATGTAACGCCAGAAGTAGTAGATGATGTAACAGTATATATACATGATCCTAATGTGATAAATAAAATATATGCTGGTCACTACTTTAAATTTGGTGCCCCAGCTGAATATACAACCGCTATTTGTGCTCAGCAGATAGTTTCTATGTTGAAACCAGTTAAGTATAGCTTCTCTACCTTATAACAGGATAATTAAAGAATTGGTGTTGATATTTTATATGACAGCAGTATTTTTTACATCCTGCTATTTGTGTACTAGCAATTTAATCACCTCAACTATTAAATCTATGAAAAAAATAATTATAATAATACTAACGTCTACACTGAGTATTTCTGCATTTGCACTCAATATCAATAAAAATGGTTACAAACAATTAAATTGGTATTCATATCCAATTAATGTTGCTGATCATTATAATATTACTGCAATGAAGGTTGATGATAATTTATTTGATAAAGGAATTTCAGAATTTGAGAGTCAAAATAAGAAAAAACAGTTCCTATTTTACTATATGCAGCTCTATATGGTAAGAGTATATTCAAATAAGCCATTAAAAAATATAGTGAATGATTTAAGTAAAGTTTACGGAAAAGGACATTATACTAAGCGTCCTGATGGAACAGCTTTGTCCTATACTATTTCAGTAAATGATAATATGGATATTGAAGCTCAAAAAATAGATAACAATACAGTAAAAATAACCTATAAGAATCCTGAAATGATATCTAAAATAATTTCACAAATAGGCTGATAAAGGCAAGAAAAACGGTGCATTTATCATAACTGCCATGATATTAGATACATAAATAAAATAATTAAATAATATCGTAAACTTATTTTTCTAATTGGACGTTATGAAATGGCAATTGAATTTTGCCGAAACATGATACAAAATTGCATTAAGACGGTTAGAGGTGCTTATATGCAAAGTCAGTTAATGTCTAATCATTGCTTAAATCCTGCTTTGTATTGTTATCTAATTAATAAATAAAAGTGCAATAGACAAGCTGAGATTCAAAATAACATAAGAACTGCGCTGTCCTACCTGAATATATGAAGAGTACTTTATAAAAAAGAACTATCCTTAATTTCTATTGAAAATTACCACTAAATTTCCTATAATAATTTTAGCATTACATATTAAATAATATGATAATAATCATTAATTCTATGAGTAGATCAATTAACAGAATAAGACCTCCTTTCGCCCGTAATATATCCGCTATGGCAGGCCGGAAAAACAATACAATCTATTATATAGATGATCTCAAGGGGACATTGAACAGAATCGATGTTGTCTCTCAGGAAAATATGGGAATTGTAAATCACTGTATTAACGATTCGTTCCAAGGTTCCACTGCTCTATGGGTAGGAGATGACACTGTTCAGTATGCAGTGATGAACGAGTTGTTAACAATTAAAATTATTAACGGGGAAGTATACATTATCTCTAGACTGGTTTTGGAGGAAGTGAATCAAATTGTTGGTATTGTACATAACCAGAACATGTGCTTTTTGGCAGATAGGGATGGATTAATTATTAAATATGATGCCAATATGTTCAAAATTGAATCTTGGGACATGGAAACACCAATTAATAGCATGACTTTGCATAAATACGGCAGAGAACAAAGTCTGTTTCTTCTCTCTGAAATGAATCGTTCTGTTTATGTCTATAACTTGCAGTGTAAACAACTCTTTTCCATTACTGTTCCACACGAAGGAGCTACTAGCATAGCATCTATTTATCATTCAGGGGTTAATAAATCAATTCTTTACATCTCTTATGTGCATAAGACTTGGGAAATCTATGATAACACTGAAACGGAAGCCGGCAATTCTCTGAACATAGAAATAGACAGGAAAGCACGCAATGTCTTTATTGAAAAGTTACTTTATAAACATAAGAGACTGACGCGCGGCAACTCTCTGTCTCTGTCCAACGGCTACCGAGTTGAGTTTAAGTATTTCAGCATGCTCTCACCCAGACACAATGTATTGCCTGAACTCAGGAAACTTAGACCGAATGTCCGCATGTCCATTCCAACAAACACTGAACGACAGACTGTTGTTTCTGTAAATCCCATAGGCCAAGTCTATGGCACTGTAACTACTGATGCTGCCGGAGAAGATATCATAGAGTTTGATTTTACAGGTGTGAAATTATCCAGAGAAAGAGTAGTCTTTGGTTACAAAGCTGTTCTTGATTTGTATAATATCCGTTACATGATAGACCAAGCACCATTTCCAGCAGAGTTCCCGAATGATTTGATAAACTTCCTTAGAGTTGAAAAAAGGTTGGATATGCATAGAAAGGAGTTACAGAAAATTGCCGCAAAGATTCTTTCTTCAATGTCTGAAGCGAACCGAAAAGATATCCTCAGAGTTGTTTGGACCATTCGCGAATATGTATATGATAAATTGGAATATCACTATAATAATCGGGACACAAGCCCATTGCAAACGCTCAAAGACGGTGAGGGGACATGCGGAAAATATACTGAACTGCTCCTGGGACTTTTACGCCTTTGTGGAGTACCATGCAGAGCCGTAGGTGATTATAAGGTACCGGATTACAAGCTTGAGTACGGTATCCTGCATTCTTTTTGCCGACCGGACTATGATCATGTGTGGATTGAATTTTATGTCCCTGAAGTGGGCTGGGTTCCCATGGAGAGTTCCTCTGATAATCTGCCTGGAAAGCATAATCGTTTTTTTGCAGCCTTGCCCTGGGTTAACATTGAAAACTCAAGAACTCAGAAGAGCATGGAGGATGTTGTCCCTGATACATGGAAAATAATTGATGAACGATTCCATTTTTCTGACTTTTTTGAACATGAAATATCTATCACTGTTACAGAAGAGCTTGAATAAATAAACATTTTATTAAGGATTGAGGTTACTTTTTCACAAAGTAGTCCATGAAAAGTATTTGAGCACAAAAAATAGTAATCTCCCTTAAATATTTATTCATGGCTTTTGTTGACACTTTCAGGTTAATTTACTATTATAATATATACATTTGATTTAAATGACTGTATAGCTATTGATGATAGTAAATTTTAAGTTCAACTAAACTTGCCAATAAGACGTATAATGAAAAATTAAATACTGTTAGATTAGTATTTGAAGTATTGTTTCATATTGGTGCTTATACAGGGATGAGGCTTAAAGACTGTTGCCTATTAAAGTGGGATAGCGTAGATTTCAATGATCTAAAAATTGCAGTTATACTGAATAAAACAAAGCACTTTCAAACTCATGTTCTAATACCAATTTTACCTGATTTATTCTAAAAGCTACAGGAAGCTAAAAAATGGAAAATTGATGAATATGTTTAACGCAAATATTTCTTTTATTATTCAAGCTACTAAAATAATGAAATATAAATAACAACTAAAGTATAAGGTTATGAAAATTGGAGAATTTCATGTGCGCTAGTTTTGATTTTAATGACACACAATGTATGAAAAATTGGTTATATTTTGAAAATCATAAAAATGGAATCCGTCCCAGGGCAAATAATCCACTGGCAACATTTAGTGAATTTCCTAGCATTTATAGACCAGGATCCCCAGCTTACAATATCCCTTTTTTTAAAGTTCCGAGAACTAATTGTCTACTTTATTATTCTAATTCTGCAGATGAAGCTCTTAAAAATTATTTCTTTAAAGATGATAGTGTGCACTTTCCTGTTCATCCAGTTAATCTTGAGAATTCTTCAATTCCACACATTGAGGAATTTTTAAAATTCCCTGTTCTTAAATTGTCTAAAGTTCATCCTACATCCTCGACTAGAACTGTTTTTATAATGAATGATGATTTACCTCCTCATTGTATAAAAGGGCATACTGATTTAAAAATTACACGATGGAGGCGACATATGGAAATGCGAAAGGTTATCCAAGCAATTGCCGTTACTTCATCATTCGAACAGGCAGCTGTTTTTCAAAACTATAGTAAAGTTGCCTACTACCCTGAGTCAATTGGAGTTGTTTATGGAGGGAAGAAAAAAAAAGATTGGGGATTTATAGTTCGAGAGATGCGTGCAAAACCACATATAGAGTATCCTTATAAAATGATTCCGCTCTGTTCTTTTTATGTTAGAAATGATAATGAAACAACACTTTTGGAAGAGTTACTTGAGAAAAGTGGAATACCACCAAAAAAGTTTATACTAGAAGAGATTTTATATCCATTGCTTACCGGATGGATTAAAATTTATATGAATACTGGAATTTTACTGGAACCTCACGGACAAAATATTATTCTTGAGTTAAATGAAGAAACAAATCAAATTCTAAGATTCGCTCATCGAGATTTTGATTGCGAAACAAATATCGATCTTGCCAATGAGAATGGATTTAATACCGATCTGTTAAATCCAAAAGATTTATTTACGACAAAAGGGCGTGAGGATTTGCCTCAAGGAAGCCGAGTTAGTATTCTTTTTGACAACTCTGTGAAAGTTCCTCTTGAAGCGATAGTAAAGCTTGCAAATGAAGTCTACAAAATTCCTCAAAAAGAGATTAGAAATGATGTTAAAACTTATTTGTTTGATAATTTTCCTATATTTATGAAAAAGCATTTACCGCCATCATGCACCGCATATAATTACAAAGATACCCGGAAAGGGAGAAAAGTTATCAGTTATGAAAATACTAGTGGATGGAGATAAGGATAACTGAAAAACGCATTACTTCTAAATCAGAGTTTATTGAAAGAAAATCTTCGAAATCTTTCTCTAAATGTTTACGAATTATTAATCTATCTGTTTTTATTTTGTCTATGTACATCTTTTTTCCAGTTTACGTTTTAAATTCTCCTATCGAGCAACGCGAGATTATGAGAAATGTTTGGTTAAATTGTTCTATTTTATTTTGCTTGTTGTTTTAGCATAATTTTTAAGCTTACACCCAAACTGTTTAAGACACTCATCTCCCTTTTGGTGGCCGTATGTATCATTTAATAATTTAAAGTGATCAATATCAATAATGGCGTGATATTGGTAAATTTAGCCGCCTGCAGCGTTTCCACTCATCATGAAAAAACTCATCAAATACCTGCGTTTTGGAATTCCAGTTAAATCATCTATTTGTGATAGGCTTTTAACTTTTTCTTCTGCCAGTTTTTTTCGGTAATATTTTGATGGGTTATAACGAAATAATCGTTATCTTCGAAAAAGAATGTGATAGATTTAAAAAAAATAAAGCCACACGAATGTGGCCCATAAGAATATTTATCCATCAGTTCCTGTAAGTGGTTTATCTGCATTTTAAACAATACTACCGTTAATCAGATATTTATTTTGGCTTATTTTTTTTTATGCTTTTGCCGATTTCTGATAATTTCTGCATCATAACATAGAATGCAGGAATCAGTATAGTTCCTAAGAATATAGAAAAGACCATTCCTCCGAATACTATAATTCCGATTGATTTCATGCTCATAGCCCCGGCACCTGTTGCAATCACTAAAGGAAAAGTTCCAAGAATAAATGATACAGCGGTCATTATTACGGCTCTGAACCTGAGTTTAGATGCTGATTCAGCTGATTCCAGTATTGACTGTCCATCTTCTCTGTTTTTCTTTGCGAATTCAACAATCAAAATTGCTGTCTTAGTAGATAGTCCGAATATTAAAACTATTCCGATCTGGGCATATATATTGTTATCAATAAAAGGTATTAAAATAGACATTCCCAAAAGTGAAAGCATTGCTCCTAATACAGCAATAGGAATTGCCATCATTACAGCAAGTACAATTGTCCAGCTTTCATATTGGGCAACCATAAACAGGTAAATAAAAATTACCGAAGCAAGAAAAATCAGAAATACGTTGTTACCTGCAAGTTTTTCCTGGTATGACATTCCAGTCCATTCATAGGTATATCCATCAGGTAAAACTTTTTTAGCTATCTTTTCCATCGCAGCAATTCCTTCTCCTGAACTATATCCCTGAGCAGCCACCCCCATAATGCTTACAGACTGAAACATATCATAACGGCTTATCATATTGGCCCCGACTTTTTTCTTTATCTGAATTAAAGTGCTTAAAGGGATCATTTTACCTGTTGAACTCCTTACATTGAGTCTGCCTATATCACTTATTTTACTCCTGTAATCCATTTGAGCCTGAATAATAACCTTATAAATATTGCCATACTTATTAAAATCATTTACATATTTAGAGCCAAGATTATCCCGCAATGTATTGAATACATCTGTTATGTCAACTCCAAGTTTTACAACCTTTTCACGATTTATATCTATATATAATTGTGGAACATCAGTCCTGTAAGTAGTAAAAGCCTGTCCTATTTCTGGATCTGCTTTAGCTTCTTTAATTAAGTTATCTACAACTCTCCCAATTTGTATTGGAGAACCATTATTTCTGTCTTGAATAACCATTTCAAATCCGTTAGATGTTCCAAGTCCAGGAATGGAAGGAGGGACAAATGGTGTGATTTTTGCTCCGCGAATTCCATCTAATTCAGTCTTCAATCTATTGATAATAGTGTATTCAAACAAATCTTTCCCTTCCCTGTCTTTCCAGTCCTTGAGTACTACAATTACAAATGCCGAATTTGAAGAATATGATTTATTCAATCCATTATACCCGTTCATAGTCATAAAATGTGTAACGCCATTTGTACTGCTTAGAATCTGACTAATCCGATCAGTTGTTTTTTGAGTTTTCTTCAATGAAGTTCCAGAAGGGAGTTGTACATTAATCATAAATTTACCCTGATCCTCCAATGGTATGAACCCCGAAGGAACGGCTTTATATGAAACTAGCATTACAGTTATAATAACTAGAAACAAAATTCCTACTATTGAAATCTTTCTAATAAAAAATGCTACTATTTTTCCATATTTTGCCGTTATCCATTCAAAAACTCTGTTAAAATAAACAAAGCCTATAAACTTTGTTTTACTATCAGGACGTTTTAATATTGATGAGCATAAAGCAGGACTCAATGTTAAAGCATTTAATGTAGATATCCATACAGCAGCTACAATTGTGATAGAAAACTGTCGATACAATTCACCTGTTAAGCCTGGGAAAAATGCAATTGGTACAAATACGGCCATAAGCACACAGGTTGTAGCAATAACAGGTGCGGTAACTTGAGTTACGGTTTTTTTAGCCGCTTCTTTAGGAGAAAGCCCTTCATCAACCATCAGTCGATTATCATTTTCAATTTCAAGAATACTGTCGTCAACAACTATACCGATTGCCAATATCAAGCCAAATAGTGTAATTATATTAATCGTATAACCAATCGCAAGAAGAAGAGCTAACGTGCCAATAAGTGAAACAGGAATTGTAATTGCTGGAATTAATGTAGCTCTCCAATTCTGAAGAAACAAATAGACAATAAAGATTACAAGAATTACTGCTATTATTAAAGTTTTTACTACTTCATGGATTGATGCTGTTATATACTTCGTATTGTCATAATACATAGAAACGTCAAGATCTTTAGGGAAAGTTTTGCTGGATTCTTTTAATTCACTTTTTATTTGTTTTATAACTTCAAGAGCGTTTGCCCCAGGCAACTGATTTATAATCAATAGAGCAGCAGGATGCTTTCCGTCAAGTGTAGCTGAAGAGTTATAATTTTCAGAACCTAGCTCAACTTTTGCAACATCTTTCAATTTAACAGTCGAACCATCAGGCTTGGTTAGTATTATTATATTATCAAAATCTTTAACTGTAGACAACATCCCCTTTGTCTCAAGAGTGTATAAAAGCTGTTGATTTTCAGGTGATGGCTCAGCTCCTATTTGTCCGGAAGCCACCTGTACATTTTGTGCTTTTATAGCATTTACAATATCTGTGCTTGACAGTTTCAAAGCAGTTAATTTATCTGAATCCATCCAGATACGCATTGAATAATCTTTATTACCGAAAACAGTAATTGATCCAATTCCGGAAATTCGAGCCAGTGGATTTTTTAAATTGATATCAGCATAGTTATTTAAAAAGATATTATCATAAGTTTCATCTGGAGAATAGAGAGCAATTACACATAACATATCTGTCGATTTTTCAGAGACGTCTACCCCCTGTCTTTGAATCTCTTCCGGAAGTTGAGAATATACCCCATAAACCCGATTTTGGACATTAACAGCTGCATCTTCCCCATTTGTTCCAATGTCAAACGTAACTGTAATTGTAGCTGTACCGTCATTAAAACTTGTAGACGACATATACAACATATCAGGAACACCGTTTATAGCGTTTTCCAGAGGTATAATTACAGATTTTTGCACTGTTTCTGCATTTGCTCCAGGATATGAAGTAGAAACAATTACAGTAGGTGGTGCTATTTTAGGATATAAAGAAATAGGTAAAACCAGTAAAGATATTAATCCTGCTATTATAATTACAATTGAAATGACAATTGCGAATTTAGGTCTATTAATAAAAAAATGTCCAATCATTCTTTTTCCCTCAATTATAATTCTTTTACAGGAATTACTTTTTGTCCATTCCTGACTTTCTGCAGACCTTTTGTAATAACAATATCTCCTGCCTTTAGACCGGCAGTTACAGCAATATCTGTATCATCAGTAGGGCCTGTTGTAATTGTTCTTGTTTCAACAATATCATCTTTATTTACCAAATAGACATATTCGCCAATTTGTCCACTCATTACAGCTTCCTGAGGTATAACTAAATAAGTTTGATTTTCTTTCTTTTCGGGAAAGATATTGACATACTGTCCTGGAAGTAAGTAATAATCAGGATTAGGGAATGATGCTCGCGCATTTATTGTTCCTGTAGTTGAATCGATTTTATTATCAGAATAAACAACCTTACCTTTATATTTATATATTTTATTATTTGAAAGCTTTATCCTAGCAGTTGTTTCTGAACGCATTTTTTCAGTAGGATTTACATTTAAATAATTTACTTCATCAGGATTGAATTCAACCTGTATTGGATCAAGCTTTACAATAGTAGCCAACGTACCGCTTTCAGGACTAACAAGGTTGCCTACGCTGTACAACGGCTTATCAATTTTCCCGGTTAAAGGAGCTCTTATATTAGTATAACTGATGTTAAGTTTTGCAATTTTCAATGCACTTTCTGCATCTTTTACATTTGCATCTGCTGTTTTCTTAGTCATTATTGCATTATCATACTCGTCTTCACTAACTGCATGTTTAATGTAAAGTCCTTTTTGTCTTTTATAATCTTTTTCAGAATTATACTGTATAGCCAATGCTTTTGTTAAGTTAGACTCTGCTTTAGCAAGTTCTGCTATATACTGGCTTTGTTCGAGCTCGAATAATACCTGTCCTTTCTCGACGATACTTCCCCATTTAAAGTTTACTTTTTGTATATATCCTGTTACTCTTGCTTTGAGGTTGACTGTATCTTCTGCGACTGTCTGTCCTACTAAATACCTTTTAAAAGGAACTGTTTTTTCCTTTACTACGGCAATACTTACTTCTGTCGGTGTACTTTTTTTCTCGCTTTCGGTACACCCTATCAGCATAATACTTACCGTAAGTATTGGTAAAAAAGTACAGATAATTTGTTTCTTCATAGCTTCTTTCCTTAATGTTTATGTATAAAAAATAACTTGATTTTTTTAGTCGATCAAATGGACTTTACAAAAAGAAAGCATTAAAGTATACTTATGTTCTGTTCAATAAACATATATGTATCATATATCATAATCGTTTGCTGATTTTAAAAAGAACTTGTTTCGTAAACATTCCTTAGGAAATGTGCAGTGCTTTTTATATTTACTCAATAAAAACCAATCTAACAGCTACAGACGAGGAGGAGGATATTTTGAAATTTTTTACTGATGAGTTTATAAGGATGCGGAAGCTCAAAAGATACACAGCAAGTGATCTGTGCCGTGAACTTGTAATAGGCAGAACAACCTTGTGGGCCTGGGAGACAGGGAAAAGAGTCCCATCTGAAAAAATTCTCAGAAGACTGGCAAAAATCCTTGATGTACCTCTTGATCACATATCTGATTTACCACACGAGCAACCTTTATCGAAGGAAAATCTGGATGCCACTATTCAGGAATCCTTACGCTTTTCAACATCATATATAGAAGAACAGAAAAACGAACTAATTTCAAAAATTGTCACTCACGCAAAATCGTTCACCCAAACGTCCTTTATTATACAGGCGCTTTTATCTTCAATACCTGCTATATGCTATATAAAAAACAAGAATTTAAAGTATATAACTGCCAATGTACCCTTTCTCAAAACTGTATCACTTGATAAAACATATGATGTATCTGGAAAAACCGACCATACATTTTTCACTAATAAAGAGGCTGAAGCAAACACAGCCCAGGACAAAGAGGTTTTACTTACAGGAATCCCCGTTGTAAATTACGAGAGCAATATTCCAGGAACGAAAAAGAAGCGATACGGACTCATTTCAAAACATCCCATACGTGATACGTACGGGCATGTCTCAGGACTGATCGGGATTTTTCTAGATATAACAGAGCAGAAAAATGAACAGGAAGAAAGAGAGTTGCTGGAAATATGTGTCAATAACATGACTGATGGAATTGTTATAAGAGAAGCCCCTCTGGGTAATTATCTCTATATGAATCAAGTGATGGAACAAATAACGGGATATCCACGAGATTTCTTTTTAAAAGAAGGAAATAAGTTCTTCCTCAATGAATACATCCATCCTGATGACAGGAAAATGTTCGAATATGTCGCAAACGGAGTAATAGCACATCCACATAGAAAGAGATTTAGAATAATAAGATCGGACAAAAGCATAAGATGGCTAGAAGGTACAACTTCTCCGCATACGATATTTAAGAACAAACAATGCTATATCGTTTCGATAAAGGATATCACAGATCAGAAAAATGCAAAGGAAACAAAAATACTGGAAATAGCAAAGTCTCTCAAGAATCAGGGTATTGATATAAAAGTAATTTTAAAAGCTACCGGCCTAACTCAGAAAGAGGTGATGAGTTATTAAAACGATCATAATGATTTTACATTACCAAATATTTAATGTAAACTTTTATTAACAATGCAAATTGATGAATCCAAATTTATCAGGGGGAGAAAGGAGGACAGTTACAAGCAGCCTGACAATCGGTAACGTCATTAGGGGTAACTGTCAGATCAAGTCCTAACTAATACAATTGAAATTTTCTGTGAAATTAAATAAACATTCTAACAATAGTATAAGCAACAATCATTTCATCTGCTAAAAAATGTAAGGACGAAAATGATTGTTACTGCTGAAGTTATTAAAGTCCTAGTTCATCTACGTTCAAGCCATTGAATCTTTTTTGAGTAAGTTCATCACTTCGTTTAACTAAACCCAACATTACCTTATTGGGCTTGAAAGATTCAAACTTATAATTTTTATCAGTAGGCTTAATATTAATTGCAGGGTTACCATCTCCAATTCCTGAGCCTTGAGGATATAAAATCTTTACAATTTCACAGTCATAAGGTGCTACATAATAACCCTGTTTGACTTTGCACAAATAGGATGCCAATTCGTTCTGAGCCTTTATCAGATCATGCAATGAACTGTCAACATCTTCTTGGGCTACTGCATGTGTTTTTACAAGTTTTTTTCTCCGGGAATAAAGAATACTATAGTATTTTACATTGTTCTCATTTTCAAAAAACAATGCAGGATTATTATCACTACATAAAACAAAAAACAGAGGATCGCCTTTTTTGACTTTTTCTCCTGGCTTTACATAGTATTTTATATTCCCTTCAACTGATGTATAGACCTGTTGCATTGATGAGTTTTCTGTTCCAGCATTTGCCATTAACGGTATTATCATAAAAGCAGTTACTGTTGAAATTAAGAATGTCAATTTTGCTCCCTTTGTAAAAATACTCTTTCTCATCTTTCTCTCCTTTTTTTAATATTATAAATTATTTATTTTTCATCAATGCAAACGTTTCAGTATCTCCAATTTTTCAGTCAACTTATATTTCTTTTAATTTTATTATGGTATCTTGATAATCACAACAGAAAACAACCCTGCTTGAATAATTTATATTAAACAAAAATCAAATTTGTCAGGGGGAAATTCAATCGCCTGTATATTAGAAAATGTTAATTAAGTAATAGAATCTTAAAAAAATAAAGCCACACGAATGTGGCTCAGGAGATTATTTATCTGCATTATTCCCCCTCTATGTCGCTTATATAATTAAATTGCGTTTTTCATATTGGATTATTTTGTGTTTTACATACATTTTAGGTAAGAGATCAAGAACGGCTATTATAAATACACCTATTTGTTATAAGTATTTTGTAAATTTTTCAAATTCAATATTTATGTAAGGAATATCATTTATAATTTTTTCTTCTCTTTTACACATATACTTTTTTGATTTTAATGGCATATTTTCCAGTTTATCAAAAGCTTTAAACGCAAGAGCATAAAACAATATTTCTTTTAATTTAAGAAAATATTTTATTTCTTTTAACCAGTAAGGATCTAATTTATTTTCTTTAGTATATCCCATCAAAAATTGTGCTATAAAAGTTTCAGGTGGAATATAATTATTTTCCGGTATATAACGGAAAAATATCCAGGCTAGTTCATCTATAAACCAGTTATAGTGACAGCCATCAAAACCATATACAGTAATATTATTGTCAGAGTCGATAAAAAAATTATCCTTTTTCATATCACCATGAATTAATCCATATGAGTTCATGGTTTTCGGTAATTTGCTAATGTATTCTATCAGGTTATTATATTCATCCTTAATTATTCGATTGTTGCCAGGTATATAGTCACAGATTTTTAAATCTTGTGGATTATTCCAGTCAGGACGTAATTCTGTTAAATAATCGGTATTATATTTTTTTGTCAGATTATGGAGTTTACCTACTGTATTTCCATATATATTGGCAAATTCTTCTTCAGTACATAGATATTTTTTATCCCATGGTGAATGCCCTTTGGCTTTAACAAATGATGTAGCTATAAAATCATTTCCATATGAATCACTAATTTTTTCAATAAAATTATTATTATTTTTTTTGTATTCATAAATATAATTAGTGAAACCTCGGTCTCTAATACTTTTTGCTTTGTCAATACCAAAACGACTCATTGCTTCGTTTAATATATTTGAATTAAAACGGTTTTTCATTTCAGTATTCATTTTATTTTTCTCCTATAACATTGTCGGTCAGCTAACAGGAGTGAGCACTAGCGAACTCTAGGTTAGCTGCACCTTTTGGTTAACTGTTTTACAAATCTATCATTTGATAATTCTGCAACAGTTAAATATTCATCTGTCCCTTCATCGTATTTATTATCTACTTTGATAAAACCCAAATTTTGAAGTATTTTCTCACTACCGATATTATCAGGATGATAATCAGCTAAAACTTTTGAATTTGGTTTATAATTAAACCATTTCTTTAGTATGGCTATACTGGATTCTGTTGCATAACCTTTACTCCAATTCTCTTTTTGAAATCTGAAAGCTAACTCATAGATATTATGATCAGGAGGAATAAAAATACCGTTAAAACCAATATAATGATTTGTTTCTTTTTCTAGTACTGCTAGTATTTCTGTTTCATTGATTTTAGAATTTGATAATAGCTCTTTAAACCAACTGATATAATAGTTTTTATTAGAGTTTAGGGATGTATTTTCATTTCCGATAAAACGCATTACTTCTAAATCAGAGTTCATTGAAAGAAAATCTTCGAAATCTTTCTCTAAATGTTTACGAATTATTAATCTATCTGTTTTTATTTTGTCTATGTACATCTTTTTTCCAGTTTACGTTTAAGGTCTATTTCAGTTATGCAGCGAAACGGAATAGCTGTTATCTAAAGTATTTAGTTAAAGTTAATTTTTATTTATGATTGTTTTTTACAAATTTAAATGTGTTTGGATATTCTATCATCATATTTCCTATTTTATGAATCTGTTTGAGAAGTTTAGGTTTTTTATAAATGCCCATACCATTGATACGTTGACTCATATAGAGTTCTCCCTGTTCTCTGTTTAATTTTTGGGAATAAGGTAAAAAGTCTTTTTTTACATTAGTTATATTTTTATTTGCATCACAAATTAATCCTAAAGATGGTTTTGAAAAACTAAAATCTGAAAATTTTAACTCTCTAATTTTTCTGTTTTTCTTTGTATTGAAGTAGAGAATCATTGATTTTGGATTATAGACAACTTCAAAATTGTTCTGATTATAATCATTTTTTTTGAAGAACTTGTGCATATGATTTAATATATCAAAAGCGTCATTTAGAAGAGATTTTCCTGGATTTTTTTCATATTTTTCCAATAAATATGTACCACGTATAGATCGTGGATCATCTATATAGCCATCTTGCCAAGTATCGCTGTACATAGGAGCTTTGCTTAAATCAGGTTTATTCTTGTTATCAAATTTTAAAAATTTAACTAAATTATATAATTCGCTGTCATACTTCCAGTTTGTTACTAAAGGAACAGGTAGTTCATTACCTGTATGAACTATCATTTCACCTCTCATAAATTCTATTACTGCTATATGTCCTTCTTTATCACAAATAAAGAAGTGATCAAGAAAGTTTGGGAAGCCCATTTGTGGAATAAGATTCAGTTTTCTTGTGCTGTCAATTACTTCTTTAACATTTGCTGAATTGTCTAATTGATATTGAATCCATTGAGAACCTTCTTGAATAAAGGGATTATTTTTCGTTTTAGGGAACGGATATTCATTGCTGTCATAGTTATTCAATGCCATATCTGTAACTACTAAACCTTTTTGGTTCATACCAGTTAGAGGAAAATCTTTAGCTATATTGAATGTGATACTTCCGTATTTTGATGTCCATTTTGCAGGATTTTTATGATTTATAAAAGCGGTTTTGATAACTCCACTATTATTAGTCATGACACAATAATGCATATAATAATGATTATCATTGTTATAGCCAAGAAAAAGTCTTCCATTGTTTTTAAGGGCAAAGCTTGAACATGCAAAGCTTGCTGAACAAGTCATTAATGTGATAAATACTACAAGTCTTGATAGATTTCGTTTTAATAAAAAATTCATCTCCCCCATCCTTTTTTATCTTTAACATTTGAGTTCACATACAGCTATGCAGCAGAACGAAATAGCTATTAAGTGCACCTATTGGTTATGAAATTTTATTTATTATTTTTTGCATATTCATTTTTAATATATTCGGGCAACCCTTTTGTAAACGTATTGAATGCTTCCATTGGATTCTTCTCTATCTGTTTTGTTTTCGTAAATAAACCTTTATATACTTGCTTGAGCTGTGGAGCCATTTTAGCAATTATTTCATTATTTCTCGATACTGTAAAATCTTTTGTTATTTCATTGATATTTTTGAACTTATGATCCATGTAAATCATTTGATTTTGTGAAAATTTAAAATCGTTGAAATGAAATGTCCTAATTTCAGGGTTATGCCTAAACTTATAGGAAATTGACATTTTTACTGGATTATAAATAATACTCCATTTTGATGATGATTGCATAATCAAGCTTAAAGCAAAAAAAGTATAGTTTTTTATTGGTTCATTTATCTTTCCAGTTTGATATTCTTTTATTAAATTGGTTGCTATTATGAATCTTGTATACCCTACAGAATATGGATATTCAATTTTATATAAATTAATTAGATTTTCTGCTAAATTTTCTTTTCTTGATTTTAACTCGAAATCAATTAGTTGTTTCAATGAAGAACCATATTCTCTATTTGTTATAACAGGTATTGGCAGTGTTTTACCTGTAAAGATTATAGGTTTTCCTTTTATAAACTCAATTACAGCAGAGTTACCTTCTTTATCTGCAACTATGAACATGTTAGCAAAACCATTTTGAGCAATTCGTACTTTAGAAATACTTTGGATAACTTCTTTAACTGTTGCTGCAGTATCAAGCTGGTATTGAATCCACTGGAACGTGCCTATAGCTGGTCTTGAATCTTTTTTGGGATATTCAGTTTCACGAAGAGTTGTCTCTCCTATACATAATCCTTTTTCATTCATACCTGTGAGTGGAAAGTTTATAGAAAAAGGACTTTGCGTAACACTGTTATATTTGGACACCCAATGTAAAGGTTTGTTTTCCCATGGCATATATGCTGTTTTTTTCTGATCTTTAACATTAACAAATATATTATCTTGATATGAGTTAAAAGGAGTATCCATATTAAATCCAAGAACTCTTTCATTTTTTGTATTCAAAAAGAAAGTTGAAGTTGCCTGCAAAGTGGTAATAGCTGCGAGACTAATAATAAAACCAAAAGCCCAAGTAGTAATTTTCTTCATATTCACAATTTTACCTATTCTTTATTATTTAAAATTATCAGTTTATTGGTTTAACTGTTTCGCCGTTTATTTGCACAACTCCATATTTAACCTTAATAGAATCAGTTTTGTTAGGTATAACGTATTTCTTGCCATTTACTGTTAATATTTCATTTTCAAAGTGAATATTATTTTTGCCGCAATTGAATTGCAAATAGTTTTTCCCACTATTAAAATTATGAGCAGCCCCTTCTGTAGGTTCAATTATTACAATTTGATGTTGACCAACTTGTGCTGTATCCTCTACGGGAAGTTTTGGTGCACATCCAGCTAAGATTGCTATTAGTCCACATGCAGCGATTGTAAGAATTGTTAGTTTCTTCATTAATCCTATCTCCCTTTTAGAATTTATAAAAATTTAAACCAAAGATACTTAAAGTACAAATATATTTCTTCAATTTTATCTTTAACGTTTATGATCTTTTATATTTTTGGTGCGGAGCGGGAAAAATATTAAGTGCATCTGCTGGTTATAAGATTTATTTTCTATTTGCGTTGTCATCTGGATAAATCTTTGGAATTAGGTTGTTTTTTTTAAAAGTTTTTTCATTGATGAATAGTCGTTTTCATTTATTGTCATTGGTGTAATAACGATATAGCCTTGTTTTAGATAATACTCATCATCTTTCACTATGGGTAATTTATTTTTTGATGGGAGTGAACTGAGCTCTTGTTGTAAAGGTTTTAATTTTGGGTTATTTTTGTCTGTCACCCAAATTGTACTACTATCTTTTTTATTTGGGACTTTTTTAAAAATTTTAACTATATTGATAGCATTAGCCTTTTCGTAAATCTCATTTTCTTTAGGTTAGTTTTCTAAATTTCCAGTTGGCATAATGGAAATTTTTCTTTCTACTATTTTTGAACCTTTTATTTTGTCAAATGGTATCTTTGGGAATGCAACTGTAAGGTAAGTGTATTGCCCCATGTTGTTAATAAAACCAGAAGAAATGAACTTTTTTATCCAGTTTGTTATTAGTTTAATTGAATCTTTATTTTTGTAATTAATCCCGGAAAAAGAAATTGCTTTTACATTAAGGTAGGCAGCCATTCTTACTGCTCCAATAGTACCTGATTTAAACCAGTCTGGTCCAACATTTGCACCATCATTAATTCCAGATATGACTAAGTCCGGTCTATCTTTTCCAAAGAAACCTTGTAAACCAAGAAAAACACAATCTGCAGGATAATCAGGTATAGTGTATACTGAGATATTTTCTCCTTTTTTTGCAGACTTGCCTAGATATGTTATTTCATAAGTTGTGTTAACCTGTTTTCTTACACCTTCATAATTAGATGTTCCTGATCTATTAACATTAGAAACAATGATCGAAACGCGATCTGCTACTTTATTGACAGCTTTTGCCAAAGTAAGTAATTCCTCTTGATGATTTTGCCATCCATCGTCATTTGTAATTAAAATATGACGGAATTTCTTAGTTTGTCCATAAGATAGACAACAGCAAAGAGTCAACAATGAAACTAAAATAACTTTTCTCATCTGTTCAAATCTCCATAAGATATCATTTTTAAGAGTTAGATGACGAAATCTTCTTATATAAAAAAAAGAAGATTCGTTTATGAAAGTAAAATTTGATTTTAATTATTATGGTTTAGGACAGTTATACATAGATTAGAATTTACAGACTCATGAAAGTAACATAGTAGAATTTGAATATCCTAAAGATGAATACAAAGAAGAGAGAAATTATTCTTTAGATGAGGTAAGTTCTTTGATTAATGAATTATTACAGCTTAAGATGCAAGATTTTTATATTCTTCAGCAAAAAGCATATTATCCAGAGGTTAGCTACTCTGAAATTGCAAATAAACTTGGAGTTAGTAAGCAGGCTATTCATCAAAGAATTAATAGAATTAAAAACGATGCAATTTATTGCTTTATATGTAGAGATTTTACTTTCAATAGATCAAGTAAAAATTCAAAAAAAACAAAATAAAAGTAGAAGATAAATAGAGTTTTTTTGCTCCCAGTCAAGATGCATTAGGTAGAGATTAAATCCAAATTTAAAGCTTTAATGAATCTTGACCTTTATTGAAAAGAGGACTGTTAGGTAGACAGACTGATAGTAATATTTGTTATTTTAGGTTATCATTTAAAATACAATAACAATTATAGATAGTTTTGAGTTTAACTTTTTTATATAAAAAAAGGAATCTCTCTTTGTATCGTAAATATGCACCAAAAGAATTTGAAGTATTACTGAACTCTATTTTTACCATTACTCTATTAATTTTATTTATAGTATTTTCATTAGAAATTTTAATCATACTTGCATTTGCAAAATCCAGTATATCTATAAATGATGCCTATGTCCTCAATAGTAATTTATTTCTTTGTTATTTATCTATTGCAGTTTGTCTGAACTTAGTAATACTTTTTATTTTAGCTTTAAAAATATTTGTAATAAAAATAAGAAGTAATTGTATGGATAAAGATTACACAATATGTTCTTTGATAATAATATCAGTTTATATAATATTCTTTCAGCCAATTTATTATTTAAAAATATCTATGCTGTGGTGGACCATTATAAACGTGGTTGGCGCGGCTCTTTCTATTATCCAATTATTTAGAATTGGGGCTTATAATTCTTAATAAATAACTTGAAATGAATGCGAATTTCTGAATAGCTTCTGTAATATAATGCACTCTTCATGATTCATAGGCAAAATAAAAGGTTGAAAGCAAATTCATCTTCTTCATTTAATTCAATTGCAGGCATATCAAAATGGGTAAATAAATATGTTATACTCTAAACCCCTACAGATAATATATCTTAGTCCATTAACTAAAAAAATACTAATAAGTCAATGCAGCCTATAGCAATATTTTTCATTGGTACAAGATTATACCTGTAAATGCTGTGAAATGATGTATATTTAAGTAAAGAAATTTAGCTGTTTTGAGGCTAAATGAGGCAAGAATGATGGTGGGCGTAACAGAACTCGAATCTGTGACCTCCACGATGTCAACGTAGCGTAATTAACCACAAATATTGCATGATTGGTTACAATATGATTGCAAATAGACTGATTTTATGTATATTATCTAGTAAATAAAAGTAAAACCTAGAAATATATGGAAAATCATGAAGCGGAAACACGGGACAGGAAGTTTAGTCAAGCGTAATGGAACCTATTATTTGCGATATATGGTCAATGGTAAAATTAAGCAGACTTCACTTAAGACTAAAGATAAAGAAGTTGCTAAGAATAAAGTCCAGGAATATATTCCAATCATTAACTCTAAGACTAAGGAAGAAATAGCATTTCACATCAGTAATGCTAGAAAGCTATCAAAAGAAGTAAAACTAAAACTTTGTGATGTTTGGGGTAAATATTTAAAAAGTCATTCAAGGCCTGATTCCAGTGAAGGAACACTCGGTAATTATGAAAGAAACTGGAGAAAGCTTTGTGAATGGTTAAAAGAAGAATACCCTTCAATTAAACTTTATACGCAAATAGATAAGGATATAGCACAAAAATATTCAACTTTCCTATGGAAGTCCGGTATATCTGCTAATACCTTTAATTATCACCTACAGTCAATTAAACTAATAACAAGAGTTATTAATCAATCTTTAGATATAGCTTCTAATCCATGGATTTCAATAGTCAGAAAAAAAGAAGCTAAGAAGACTAGAAGCACTCTTACTAAAGATGAAATAATCTCAATTCTTAATGCCTTTAATGATCCTAATTTACATATGATGTACAAAAATGAAATGGAGCTGTTATTCAATATTGCTGCATGGACTGGATTAAGGCTTATTGATTGTGCATTAATAAAGTGGGACTCTGTAAACCTAAAAACACAAATTATAAAATTAGTACCTGAAAAAACAAGAAAAATTCAGAGACAGGTAGTTATTCCAATATTACCAAATCTACTCTCTAAACTAAATGAAGCTCATTTAATTAAAAATTCAGAATACATTATTCCTAATGTTGCCCAGAGGTATTTACAGAATGGAAGCGGTGTCAAAAAAGATGCAATGAAAGTATTTAAGTTCTGTGAGCTGAGCAAGATTCATAAAGTAAAAAAAGGTGAACAACGCTTATTGAATACGAACGCTTACGGATTTCATTCATTTAGACATAGTTTTGCATCATTTTGTGCTGATAGTGGAGTTCCTATTGTAAAATTATCTAAAATCCTTGGCGATAATGTTAGAACCTTGGAAAAATATTATATTAAGCTTTCAGATAAATCCTTAAAAGATTCAATAAACAATGCACTAATTGTTTCAAATGATAAAAGTTCTGATAATAGCTCAATGGAAGATAAATTTAACCAAATACAGGATTTATTAAACTACAAAAAAAAACTTACTATTACAGAAAAAGAAATTTTAAAAATATTGAAATCATAAGGGGTATTAAAATGGCAAAAAAAGGACTTTCCGATTATACAGGGATTTTGCATTTTTTGATAGTTGTTATTGCATCAATTGTATTTTTCTTAATTGCTAAAAATTATTTATCTGACTTCATTTTAATAATGGTACAAATAATATTTGTGGTCTTGGTAGCAATTATATCAGGGCAAATTTTACATAAAGAAAAAATTAATTTAAAATTTTGGCATGATAAAGATATTGGAAGGTTTATTTTTGGGATTTTAGGTCTTGGTGTAATAGTTTTAGTTGGCGGCCTTCTTTATAAATACAGCGTAATTGATATTTATCTATTTTTAGTATTTCTGCTTGTAGGACTTATAGTTTTTATGATGTTAATGGTTATAACAAAAAAAATACTTGGTTATAAACCTAAAAACGATAAACAGCATGAAAAGTTGATAAATATTGCAAAAGAAAATAAAGAGCTTAGTGAAAAAACCCTGATTAAGCAAGAGACTAATGCTAACAAATTAGACCTAGTCAATGATAATTCAGAAGCAATAATTAATAAACAGGATAAATCTGAAAAATATTATTCAAGTATTAATAAAAATCTTACAGAACTACAAGAGAAAACTAAAACGCAATATGACCACCTCTTATCCAATAGTGAAGACATCAAAGAGCTTGATAATGCTATTTTGCTTAATCAGGATGATCATAAAAATATAATAAACTCAGCTAAAGATAGTATTGAAGAAGTTCAAAAAGAACAAAAAACTTCAAATGAGAAACTTGAAATTAAACATGGGACAGTAGATGAAAAGTTAAATACAGTTATTGATAATTCAACAACAATTGTAAAGAATCAAGAAATAGTTAAAGAGGTTTCTTCGAATATCAATGAAAATCTTGCATTGGTAAAAAATGAAAATAGTAAAAATTATAAGGAGCTAATAAATAATAGTGAGGATTACAAAAAACTTAACAAAACAATCTTAGAGAATCAAAATAATAATAAAAAAATAATTAATACAACTCAGAATAATATTGAAGAAGTTATTAAACGACAAAAATTATCAGAAAGCAAACTTGACTTAATTGACGAGAATGTTTTAGAAACTAAAAATGTTTGTTCCCAGCAAAATACCGATTTAAAATCTCTTGTAAATAAAAATAATAATATTGCAGAATCTATTGATAGAAAACATTCTAGAATCAAATCAATAGTTAAGAACGCATTTTCAGAAGCATTGGATCAAAATGAAAATGATTTTCAAAAAAAATCTCAAGTTTTAGCTCTTATGAATATTTTAAAAAATGAAGGTATAAATCCAGATAAGTTTAGAAAGGATAAATATATTAGTGCAGATTGTGCAAAGAAAATACTTGCTGTTGCAAATCCAGGGATTCCTCCTAATAGTCTGAAATATATATTTCGAACTCTACGGAAAGAAAAGAAAATAGAGTTTTACAAAGGAATATGGGGGAAATATCTATTAATAGATTACGTGAATTTTATTTCTAATGAATACAAAATAAATTTGCATTTTATAAAATAGTATTTTAAAAGATTTGAGTGTAATTATACTTAGGCTGGCTGGTTAGTCAATGCATTGACTAACCAGCCAGCTTTTTATATATACCAATATTTAATTATTTTTAAATAAATTTTACACTTTTTTACAAACTTTTATTGATTTTTACGTTTTGCGTCAAACGCAAATGGCCAGCAATTAAAAATACTTAAAATTAGCATATTAACGCAAAACTACGCTCAAAATAACCTATTTTACACAAATCTATATGTAGTTACCAGAGTTTTATTTTTTTACAAATTTAAACGAAAGGTAACTATGAAAAAAGATATAAAAAACAGAAAAATAAGCTTTGATCTTATAAAGCTTATCAAAGGAGTACTACAGCCTCTAGTTGTTGCTGGTGCAATTAGTAATGACGATCTGATTACTGTCATTAACAAATTACAATTTTTTGAAATTACACCGCAAGCAGAAGAGGCCCTTATGACAAGGCGTGAAGTTGCTGAGCTCCTTAAATACTCTTCCTTGAAAAGCATTTATAATCTTGAGAAGGAAGGATTAATTGAGCGTGCTCCTGGAAGAGGCAAAGCTAAATACTTTAAGTCCTCAATAGATAAATATGCTGGATTTATGAGTATTTGATTTAACATCATGAACAAGAAGCATAATAAATTTGAATTAGGATTTGCACCAAAAAAATTTTTAGCTGGCCCTTTGTTTGCTTCAACCCCACAAAAAGAAGGACGAAAAGTTGTTATAAAAAAAGAGGTTTGGGTTGTTGGTGGAATTGATTCTTCTGGGGAAAAAAAATATATAAGCAAGCCTGCATTGGATATTCGGCATGGGATATTAATTTTTCTTTTATTATCTATTCATGGTATGGAAAATATGTATCAGTGGAATAAGCCTTTGAATATAAGTTTTAAAAAACTGGCAATGCTCTTTTCTGGTGGAAATGGTAGCCGAGATATTACAAAAGTAAAAATCATTCTAGAAGACCTTCAAGAAACATACGTTTCTATCATAGGAACTAACATTACAGGTAATGTAGGGAAAGCAGAATCAGTGACATTTAGAATAATAGAAAATTTTACTACATTTAATTATAACGGATATAATAGACTTGAGAACATTAAATTTCATCCTGTTTTTATTGATAAGTTTTTGAACATAGAGAATCTTATGTTGTTTAAACTGTCTACTTTATTGAAGCTGAAAAGTCGTTTGTCACAGGCTATATATACTTATATTCCTTCAAGAGCATTTCATAGAGGAAAGCAGAACCCATTTCATATTACACTAAAAAAATTACTGGAACAAGCAGCGAACTTTGCACCATCAACTAAATCTAAACGTAAGGAGAAGGTCAAACGTGATGGGACAACCTTTGATATAATAAATGAGCTTGATGGAGCACCAATGACAAGAGGGCAATTAAGAGTAGAAATGTGTGAGACAGTGGATAAGTCAGACTACCTACTTAATTTTTGGTCTGAGTTTAATAATTTCACTCCATCAGGTCCATTATGGGATGCTTGGAAATTGACAGGTGGAACAGTAAGGGAATGGACTAAACGCCTATCCAGAAGATGTCATTTAGAATTTAACGGATACGATATAAACGCCCTTAGTTATATTCCTAATTGGGATTCAAAACATTTAGTTTTTATAGAAAAAGTATACTGCTTAATAGGGCAAAACTATTTTTCAGAAACGATAGGAGATTGTAAAAATGCAATAATTGAGGATAGAGGAATTGTTAATTCTGAGAAATACTTAATCTCAGCATTAATGAATGCCGTTAGAAAAACCAATAAATAGAAAAAAGGGGGGCGTGTAATTTGAGAAAGAAGAGTAAAAAACGGTGTGTATTTTGAGAAGAGGAAATAAAGATCAACGTGTAATTTGAGAAAATATTTATTTTGTTTGACTTGAATCTATCTAATTATAAACATGATACAATATTTATTCTTTTTTTAACCTTAATGAGTTTTCCTATATGATTTAACCTTTATAAAATGGTCTAAATTACTCTAACCCAAACGCTCTCTATTTATATATGGTTGACTATATAAATTTATTATATATAGAACAGGCAATGCTGAAAAAGATTCTCATAAATGAGAATTAAGTATATGATCAGTAATTATTTCTTAATTACTGAGACGCAATACTCCTAAGCATTGCTTGAGGCTAAAAAAGGTGTTCGTGCATATATTCTGATATATACGAACAATATACGAATAGTACTAAACGATATTAAAAATATTCATACATAAAATTTAAAGGAGGTTATCAAATAACTATGAAAGATAAAAGGTTTCGAAGCAAGTTAAATCCTTTCTATCTGGAAATTTTATATTTAAGAAGTAGGCAGGTCAGCTATGATGGGATAGTGAAATATCTAGCTGATAGATATGGATTGACTACTAGTAAAGCAAGTATTTCACAATTCTTAAAGTGTAGAGAAAGAAGAGGAATACTGCCAAAAGAGCTACAAGGGTATTCAGAAGTAGATAAGGCTATCCATAAAAAAGAAGTAGATCTTTATGAAGAAAATTCTGTAAGAAAAGTTAAAAAGGAAACTAATTCCAATAAAATTGAAGCCAGCACGTTAGATGAATTAGTAAATATGTTTAAAAAATAGAAAGATTTCAAACTATGAAAAAGCCAGATTTATCAAAGTCAGAGTTTAATAAAATAAGAGCACTATACTCAAGCTTAAACGAAAGCCATATTATAGCCTTCACTAATCTTGCAAAACAGGAAGGCTTAGAAAAATCAGACGAAGAAATAAAAAAGAATTATGAATTAGTCACAGATAGTATAAATCGCATGAAAGACAGAGAAGATGTTAATGCTAAAGCATTGGCTGAACAGAATCGAAAATTAGAGAATTTATTTGTTGGATTAGATGCCTTAAACGATTCAATGCAGTACAAAGACGAGCTTTTAAAAAGTTCAGTTAAGGCTGTTGACGGAGCAACTAAAAAGGCCTTTGACAGCTCAGTATATGCATTAAAAAGTAACTGGCTTATAGGCTTATTTATTGGTATATCCGTTGGTATAATAACAAACATACCTTTTTATCTTTTTCAGCAAATAAGTATGGCAAAAGTAACAGGTTACTATATTGGCGATATGATCTTTGTTTTTATTTGTGGATTCGGTATAGGTAAATTCATAATTGAAAGGAAGGAACAAAAAAATAAATCCATAAATTATGATAAGTATTTAAATGAAGACTAGAAATATTATTGATGTCCAATATGTAAGGAGAATTGAAAAAAACATATGTTTACAATGAAAAAATTCCACACAGGAGAAATAGGAGGCAAGCAGTCTGCTTTTGGATATTTATCTGAAAACTTAAAATCACAAGATTACTTTTCAGAAAAAGAACAGACCAAAGGCTACTATATGGGTGAACTTGCAAAAGTTTTTGAATTAAACGGCAAGGAAGTAGGTAAGGAATTAGAACTGCTTGAACAGGGTATTAACCCAGTAACAGGGCAAAGAAATCTCAATGAGCGGTATTCAGATAAGAGAATAACTGGCTATGACTATCAATGTTCATGTGATAAGTCAATATCAATTATGGTAACAGTGGGAGAAGATAAAAGGCTTATAGATGCACACGATGAAGCCATAAAAGAGGCAGTTGCTGAGCTTGAAAAGTATATAGGAGTAAGAGATAGAACAGGAGATAAAGCCAACAGTCGAGAATCTTATTTAACTGGCAATATGATAGCTTCTGTATTTACTCATAAATCAAGTAGAGATCTAGACCCTCAATTACACTCACATGTTTACATACCAAATTTTACTTATGATGCTAAAATAGGGAAATTTAAGGCTATTGAAGGCGAGGCAATACAGAAAAACATAGGCTATTTAGGAAGAATATATCAAAATGCACTACATAGAAAAGTAAAAAATTTAGGCTATGAGACATGCCTTGAATACAATAAAAAAGGTGAGATTAAGGGATTTCAGATTAAGAGTATCCCCAAAGAGATAATAAAATTATACTCTAAACGTTCAACTGCTATAACAATAGAAGCTGACAAGTTTGAAAAACAAAACGGGAGACTACCCACAAAAGCTGAGAGAGATATAATCACAAGAGAAACAAGGAAAGATAAACTGTACAATATTTCAGATAAAGAGATACTTACAAGACAGAAAAGCCAGCTTACAAATAGAGAACTTAAAAATATAGAACTTGCAAAATCAAAAGCTTTGAAAACTCAGAAAATTAGGCAAGCAATAAGGTTTAATAAAGAAGAAATAGACCGCAAATTCTCAAACCATGGAAAAATTGTTACCGAGCAGATTAGACATCTTTCCGAACGTAAAAGCACTTTTACCATTGAAGATTTAAAAAAGGAGTGTCTAAGGGTTGGGAGCGGTAACATTGAACTTCCAATTTTAGATGGAGTTATTAAAAGGCATAAAGACCTTATATCGCTTGATGAGGGAACCTTAATTAGTACAGAGATTGTAAAAGAAGAAAGTGTCATTGTTGAATGTGTTAATAATGGAGTAGGCAAAGAAAATGAGCTTAATGGGGATTATAGAGCTTTCAATGATAAAGAGAGTTTAAAGCTGGAAAAGGAGGGCTTTGAGTATAAAGAACAAAGGTTAGCAGTACACAAAATTTTACAATCCAAAGACAAATATATAGTTTTTCGTGGAGTTGCGGGAGCAGGAAAGTCAACCACTCTTAAACAGGTTAAAAAGGGGTTAGAAGAAGCAGGGAAAAAAAGTTTATTTTACACCCCTTCAAGTTCTGCAACTGAAAACCTTATAAATGATGGATTCCATGAAGCCAAGAACCTTGCAAGGTTAATAACACAGTATAAAAAGGGACAGCTTGATAAGCTGCAAAATAGCATCAAAGGTTCTGTTATTATTGTAGATGAAGCTGGACAGATAAGTACTAAGGATGGAAAAATAATAATAGAAATTGCTGAAAAATATAACTGCAAAGTAATATTTACAGGTGACAGCAAGCAACACGGTTCTGTTGTTAGAGGCGACAATTTACGCCTTATAGAACAGAATACCAAAACCACAAAAGTGGAAGTTACAAAAATATTTAGACAAAATGATCCAGAACTTTTAAAGGTTGCAGAAAAATTATCTAAAGGCATGGCTAAAGAAGCCATGCAGGATTTAAGGGGTTTAGGTCATGTAGAAGAAGGCGGAAACTATCTTAAAAAGACTGCAGAGGCTTATGTGAAAGATATTAAAGGAGGTAAGGAGCTGGACAAAGCAAGAGCATCAGCACCTACAAGGGCAGAAGTTGCAAGGTTTGCATCCTACATAAGAACTGAACTGAAGAAAAGTGGGTTTTTAGAGGGTAAAGATACTGAATTTAAGACTTTTCAGAGCTTCGATTATACAGAAGTACAGAAACAGAATATTAATAGCTACAGAGTGGGCTGTTTAATAACTTTTAATCAGCTGTCAGGTAGCAGACACAAACAGAATGAGACTTATAAAATTATAGGTAGAGAAAAAAGTTACTGCATACTTTCAGACGGAAGTAAATTTTTCCCCGAAAAAAGTGGCCGCAAGGTAGACATAGGAACTGAAGTAAACATTAACCTTACTAAGAATGATGTAATAAGAATATCAAGCAATGATAAAAAATTAGGAGTTAAAAACGGATATTATTTTAAAATAGATACAATCGAGAATGGAGAAATTACAGCCAAAAAACTTGATAAGGATTTTAAAGAAATATCTCAGGAAATTAAATTTAATGCTGAGCAATTTAAACGTTATCAACAGGGTTATGTAGGAACAAGTTGGAAACGGCAAGGAGGGACTTATAATAATCATTTTGTAGCTGGAAAGAGTATGGATTCAAAAACGGCTTATGTTTTAGGTACAAGAGGAAAAGAACACTATAAAGTTTTTACGCCGAATACTGAAAAACTTGAAAAATCTACCAACAATACTGGTGATAGGCTGTTAGCTACAGACAAGGTAAAAGAGGTTTTAACCGATAAAATAACAGTAGATATTCTGAAACATAAAGAGCATGATAATATGCATAGTTCACTTTTAAAATTTTCCAATGATATAAAAAAAAATACTGATTTGAAATGCTTAAAATCAACTTTACATAGAAACATATCTACAAAAAATAAGGACATTAATTATGACAGGATAAAGAGAGATTTAGAGAAGATTAAAAAGAATTTTATGGAAATCAAGACAAATACTTTAGTAGTTTCGAAAATACAGGAACCTAGTGGATTTGAAAAGAATATTGAGGGCTTGGAATCTCAAAAGAAAATCCTACTACGGCAAGGAAAGCAGCTTCAGAAGGAAATTAACAATAAGATTCAGCATAAAACATTAAAGCAAAAAAAGAGAGGTATTACAAGATGACTATAAGTAGAAACGATCATTTAAACAAAATGGGGTTAAGTGAAAGAATTACAGAGGGTGTTTTTAAAAAAGATAAAAATCCTTCATATGTCCGAATTACTCATGCAGATAAGAGTGGTAAGTTAATTCCTTATGCAGATATAAAAGAAGTTTCACACAATGACAGATTTTCTGTTGTGGATATACAACATTTTAGCAATAATAGAACACAGATAACAGGTAAAAATTTAGAAATTATTATAGATGCCTTAGAAGAAAGAGAGCTTAAAAAAGTATTTGAAGACACAGAAGTCAAAGATGATGAAAATAATGTAATCATTGCCATCAATGAAGTTTATTATTTTAATGAAGAAATCCTAGGCTTAGGAATAGGTGAAGAAGCAAATGAACTGTATGATGAAGTTACACCATTAAAAAACAAAGGTGGATTAGGTATAGATGATATTTTAAGACGGCACCAGGAAGAACAAAAATATGCAGAAGCTAAACAGGAAGAACCATTAACTCAAAATACAAGCATTGATGCAAGAAAAACAATAATGCCTAATAAAAAGTCTTTTCCTGTTTAGTTTAATAGTTAGAAAATAAAACTAGATATAGAAATATTGATCGTAACTTTTTAATTTTTCTATATAACATTTAAAGGGCTAGATGAAACCAGTTTTGATTGATTTCGAGTCTAGCTTTTTTTATATATACTTTTAATCAAGGCCGTTTATGAGGTTCTTATTTAGGGTAGGGAATAAAGCTAATTTTTACTTGTGAATATATCTTAAGAAATAGTTTCATTAATAAAAACTTTAAAGCTGATAATAAGTTGACTTTTAAAATTTTAATATTATTTCTGGAAAATAATATTAATTTGGAGTATTGTAGCGATTCCTATGATATTGCGAGAACCGTGGTCTTATAGTTGATTGACCACTAATAATATGATTGTTCAACAATAACTATACAAATAATTTAGACAAATTAAAATATGATCAAAACTCTTGATAATTACGCTAAAGAAGATTGGTTGCTTGCTAATACTCATAATGGACTAGCACATGATACTGATATTTACCGTATTTTTCGTGTTGACCATCTGTACAATGATTTAATAAGAAATATAAATACCCTAGTCAATCCTTGCTATGAAACGCAAAGCGATGATCTAGAAAATCCACTGAAGGATGCTAAATTTGACTTCGAAGGAAATAAACATCAGTTATTTCGAGGACTTATGGCTGAATATTATACTCAATCATGGTCACTCAATCCTATTGAATGGGGACACTTTGGAGAAGGTTTTGATGTTATAAGGGTTCAAGCGAAGGCAGGAAAGCTTTTTGATCGACTTATGGATGATAAAGATCCTTTTCATAGTCTTGTTTATCACATGGGGTTAATAAAATATGAAGATACCAACCAAATCTATGACAAAATTTCAAATGCACCATATTATAAATTTCTTGATAGTCGAGGTTATGGTCTTCTGAATTCAGTATTAAAGATTCGTGCAGACTTTCAAAAGGAAGAAGAGGTTAGATTATTGTATATACGATCCCCAAGGAAGAATTACACGGAACCTCAAAAGCACCGTGTTTTGGGAAAACAAAACCAGTTTTGTTCTCACCTCTTTGAGTGGCGTAATGTTATTGAATATTTTGAATTGGATCCAAACAACAAAGGATCTGGAGACTCTATTATTACAGCAATTAGAAATTTAAGCTCAAATCAGGACTAACAATTCACCCACATTGCATTTTTTGCGTAGTCAGGAATGCAAGCAATCTCCGTGTTAGATACTAATAAAAAAATAATTCTTTCATTAAATCATTAGCAAGTATCATTAGTTATTTCACCTTATTAATCAATATTGTTCAAAATAATAATTGAAGTGGGAACAAACTTGTTTTGCTCAATACTACTTAGTAAAATATTTAAATCCATTATTTCAATTTTTTTATATTCTTCGTTCTGTTCAGTATTTAATTTGTTTTTTATAAGTCCATTAATAAAGATCTTAGAGCATATATCGTATACACCATGTGCTTTATCAAATATTAAACAGAAAGGTTTTGTCGTTTTTATATTATCTTTTGATATTTGTGTTTCTTCTTCAAATTCAGCCACTAATTGGTCTTTGAATAATATGTTATTGCCATCTCTTTTTGATGGATCTATACTCCCTGCTGGGATTAATTCATAGTATCCATTATACTCTGTAACATTTTGCCTTATCGCAAGTAGTGTATTATTCTTTTCGTCAATAATAATTCCGCTAACACCAATAGGGGTAATCTTCAGGTTTAATTGTGGATCTCTTAATTGTGCGAAAAAATATTTATATTGGGTTACAAAGCACTCAATTTTTAAAGTATTACCTTTTTTCTCATGAGATTTATAACTCACAATCTTTCCATTGAATAATTTTCTCTTTTTTAGCTCGTCATTCCAAAGTTTTTCTATAATATCTTTCTGCAATGGACTAAAATCTGGTTCATAATCTATTACTTTCAATGAAATGTTTTCTGCTTTAGCAACAGTAAAACAGTTCAATTCAATTTCTGTTAAAATATCTTTAATTTGTGATAGAGAATTTATGGTATATGTGGGTGTTATATTAAAATTATTTTGCTTAGATGTGTATAAAATTGTTTTCATTTCTGCAGCAATCGCTGCTTTTAAGCCGTTTTCTGAATCTTCAATTACATAATAATCATTACCTTGATATTTATTTTTAACAGCATTATAAATTTCTGGAGAAGGTTTGGCCTCTTGCACATCATCGCCAGTTATAATAAAGTCAAAAAGATCATTTAAATTGTACCTGTCAAGTACTGCTACAATTTCTTCTTTTTTTGAGGAACTTGCTAAAACAGTTTTTATCTTTTTACCTCTTAATAGCTCAAGAATTTCTTTAATGCCATTATTAAGCTTAATATTTTTATAGGCAGAAGAAATCTTTCCCAAATAAAGATCTAATAATAATTTTTCATCTTTGTCAATTTTGTATTTCTCTTTGAGAAAATGCACTATTTCTGATAGTTTTGGACCATTTAGTAAATTGAACTCTTCTTCATTACCATTAACTCCAAATTTCTTTAAGAAATCAAAATAAACATTGGATAATGAACTAACTGAATCTGCAATTACTCCGTCGAAGTCAAAAATAAATGCAATCTCACTTTCCCTTTTTCCTTCTTTTGAAACATTGTAAACTAATTTCCACGGTTCAAAACTTTTATCAATTATACTATACGAATTAGTTTGGAATATTTTAAGGGATGGTATGTTTTCAGGAAAAATTTGTGCGACGATTTGTTGTGCTCCAAGTATATTGATACCAAATTCAGTTCCCTTTTCAACAATCAGCCTTCCAGAGCCTTTACCTCTGTAATTAGTCGAGATTGCAACAGAAATTTCAAATTCATCCTTACTCAAAGATTCAAAAATGAGATAACCAACTGATTCACCCTTCATTTTTGCGACGTATACTTTTTTCTTTGAATTCTGAAGATAATCCTTCTCTACTTCAACAAGCTTAAGATAACCTCTTTTTGAATATTTGGCACTTTCATTCTCATTTCTAAGCTTAAATAGAAAATTTAAATCTTTTTTTGTTGCTTTTATAAATTTCATTTAATAGCCTTTATTAAAGTTAACCTTGCTTGGCTAATATACAGAGGATTATTATTTTTATCATTTAGCACTAATGTAAGTCCATCATTATTTGTTTTATCTAGCAGATTATGGAACTCTTCTTTATAATCTTTATGTAGGTCAATAATAAACTTTTGCCTGTTCAATTTATTTTTGACTGAAGCCTTGTATATTTCAATTTTTTTAGATTGTCCTAAATTAATATATGCAGGAACTACATAGCCGTTTGGGTCTGTCTCATAATGTGCTCTAATAATATTAAACATCTGATTTGCTGTTTGTTTGGAAGGTTCTAGCTTAGCGTCTTCGGGCTTAACTCTTTTATATATGGTAGGCTCTTCATTAGGTTGTATTTTTGGCTTTAACATTCCAGACCCTATTCCCTGTAAATATTCTCTTGTTAATAAAACGCCAGATGACGTCATCCTTCTCCAAACATCATCAGCATAACCACTCAAGGATATTTTCCGTTTTAGATAAACTGGTCCTTCATCAAGACCTTCTTCCTGCTTCATTACATTAATATATGTCCAGTCTTCACCATTTCTCATTTGATTCTGTATTGGGCTGCCCCCTCTATCTTTCGGGAGTTTGCCTGGGTGATATGTAACACAAGGTCTAAAATCAAGAAGTTCTTTTGGAATATACCAAGACCACCCTGGGGTTATAATAGTTTCGGGTTTAAGTTTAATAATCTCTTCATAAACTCTTCCGCCTTTTTGAAATTCTTTTTTTGCTTTTTTGGGATTAACTTTGAGTATTGGAATTCCTCTTTTTCTAAATTGTTCAAAATCATAAATACAATTTTCTGTTGTGACAAGTAGTCCTACTTGCCAATTATCTAAATCTTGAATTGCCTCTAGAATGTTAAAAGACCATTCTCTGTATGTACACCAAACATATGTTTTTGTATTTGTCATAAGTATCTCATTATTAATTTATTTTTCTGATTAGTTCAAAGGCTTCACTGTATTCTTTGCTCACTTCATTACCTCGTTTCATTGCAAGGTTTTCAACCCCCTTTTCACTTCTTGGGTGTGGGTAATCTTTTAATTCGCTTTTATAAGCTAAAATGGCCTGTTTTTTTCTATCTATCTGTTTTTTTATATCAATGAACATATTAGGTTTAAAAGGATTTTTACTTTGGTATGCCCACTCAGTACTCGATAGAACCTCAAAAGAATACAATTCTTCTGGACAATGCTCTCCATGATACGGTCTACATACAAACACACTGGCATCAAAAACAATCCTATGATCAATATTATAATCTCCAACATGATGGGTATATACAATATTGGGCTGGTATTGTTGAACAATCTCCTTTAAAAAATGAATGATATCTAATATTGGAAGTGAATCAAGTTTTTGGTCTGGGAAATTACCAAATACAATGTCATTTGGATGAACACCAAGAATGTTTAAAGCTTTTGCAGATTCTTTATATAATTCATCTATTTCTGTTTCAATGTTTGATGGCTTATTTATATATCTTGAGGATTTACCTGTAGCGAGAATCACAACCTTAACATTATTTCTATTATCTATTTCCTTAGCAATAGTCCCACCACAGCCTAATACTTCATCATCAGGACGTGCAGCTATAATTAGTATATTTTTTTTATCTTTTTTCATAAATTTACCATTTTCTTATTGATTGGTTCTCCAATTTTAATATTTCGTAAAGCTTTTCTACCAATAATACTTCCGTAATATTTTGGATGCATGCCAAGGCCAGGTCTGATTACTCGGATATTATCCTTTGTAAATATTTGACCTGATTTTATATTTTCAGAAGCAAATATTGATCGTCTAAATGCTCGATGTTCTTTTACTTTTGTTGAAAGTTCATAATTAACTTTCCCCATTGCTGATTCGCATTCTCTTATGTTTTTAACCATTTTAGCAAATTCATCAGGCAAAAGAGAAAATTCACCATCTGGACCTTTTTTCTCAAGTGTAAAATGTTTTTCAACAATGCATGCACCCAGTGCAACAGCATAAGCAGGAATTTGTGCATTTGTAGTATGGTCAGATAAGCCTACAAGCGTTTTGAATCTATCTTGCATATCTTTTATAGTCATTAAATTTGCTTCTTCTATTGGGGCAGGGTAGGAACTTGTACATTTAAGGATTATAATTTGGTCGTTCCCATATTTTAATAGAGTATCCAATGCAAGTTGAATATCTTCAATTTCCGCAATACCTGTAGAAAATATTACTGGTTTATTGGTTTTTACTATTTTTTTTATCAAAGGAATATGATTTATTTCAAATGAGGCAATTTTATATGCTGAAACCCCAAGTTTTTCAAGGAAATCAACAGAAGTTTCATCAAAAGGAGTAACCAAAAAAAATAATCCTTCTTCTTCTGTTTTTTGCTTTAATTCTTTGAACCAATCCCATGGTGTATATGCTTCTTGGTAAAGATTATAAAAAGACCCCCCATCCCAAATACTACCTTCTATCATAAAATTTGCTTTTTCTTCTATGCCCATACTTTCAGGATTAAGCGTCATTGTATCTGGAGTATAAGCTTGAAATTTGACAGCATCAGCCCCTGCTTTTTTTGCTTCTTCTATGATTCTAAAAGCTAAATCTTTGTCTTGTAGGTGGTTACATGAAATTTCTGCTATAATCATGCACTTATTCGTATCACCTACTGTATATTTTCCTAATTTTATTTCTTTTTTCATATCAATGACTAATTTCTCTTTAAAATTTTTTAAAACAGGTTCCTCTTACAAAAAGATGTAATGTCTTGATTTTTACAGTTAACTTAAGTGTGCTAATATCAATGTTCGTTAAGACTTAGATATAATATGTTTGTTTTATAATAATTCAATTTACTCTATGCTTTTTATTCCTGTGCTATATAATTTCATATTTGTTTTTTTTACTGTATAGACTTTTTAATTTCTTTTTGGATAATAACTATGATTACAGTTTGGTTACAATCTTTCGGGAATTGGTTACAATTTGGTTATAATTGCAAGGGTGCTTAAAACCAAGCAAAACCTAGAATTTCGTGGTAAAACTAGGTAAATTAGATGGTGGGCGTAACAGAACTCGAATCTGTGACCTCCACGATGTCAACGTGGCGCTCTAACCAACTGAGCTATACGCCCTCAAATGAGATTGATTTAAAATCTACTTTCAAGTAATAAAAATACAAGCTTAATATCTATTTTTTCAATTATTACGATATATATGCTATAGTATTTACATTATATAATAAATAAAATTTAATTGAAATCGGAGTTAATTATGAGATTTATAGATTATATTTTCAGTGATCATTTATTTATAGATAAAGTAATGAAAAATTTTTGCGATTGTTTCAATTTCGATGAAATTGAGTTGAAGAAAAATAGAAAATTTCGTATAGTGCACAAAAATATAGATTTTAATAATGCTCAATTTGTCATGAAGCTGAATAAAGAGATTAAAGGGAAAGTTAACTTTCAAAGAAAACTTAGAGATAAGCAGCCCGGTGAAACCGGAGATTCATACGATATATATTACCAAATTGTAGATTCCAACGATAACGTTGTAGCTAAGTTTTAATGCACGGTTTAAAACTTATTATTCTGACTGCGTTATAAATATTAGTATACAAGGATAATTCCTACTATAATAGATTTAAATTTTAATACTGAGAGGTTTAGTCTAAATATGAAAATAACAGTACTTTGTAATAATAGCGTTAAGCTTTTCTCATCAGCAACTGCTGAACACGGTTTTTCCTGTTTTATTGAACATGATAGCGGTAATTATCTTTTTGATACAGGGTCAGGCGCCGGAGTTGTAAAAAATGCTTCAATCCTTAGGAAAGATTTAAATTCCATTGAAGCAATTATTCTTAGTCATGGACACCATGATCATGCGGGTGGTTTAGAAAAGGTATTAAAAACTATAGACAGTAAAAAAGTTAAAATATATGCTCATCCGGATATTTTTATGAAAAAATATGCAGAGCATGACGGCAGGACTATATATGCAGGGATACCTTTTCATAAGGCTTACTTAAAATCATTGGGTGCAGAGTTTACATTAAAAAACAGTTTTTTTGAAATCGGTCAGAATTTTTATATGACTGGTACCGTCCCGTTAAAGAACAGTTATGAGACGATAGGGGACGATTTATTTGCAGTTGATAGAGATGGAGAGTTATTAAAACCTGACCCATTGAAAGATGATAATTCTTTAGTTTTTAACACGGATAAAGGTTTGATAATAGTTCTTGGATGTGCGCATAGAGGCATTGTGAACATTATGGATTATGTCTCGGATAAATTCGATGGGGAAAATATTTACGGTATTATAGGGGGTACACATTTAGCTCCTGCAAGTGATATGAGATTTGCTAAAACAATAGAAGCTCTGAAGAATTATAATGTACAGTTTCTAGCTACATCTCACTGTACTGGCCTAGAAAAAGCGGGTTTGCTGGCAGGAGAATTTAAAGATAAGTTTTTCTATGCATCTGTGGGAGACGAATTTACTTTTTAATGGAAATTTTATCTATAAATATTCAGGATAAGACTGAATCTCTTAATTATCTGTACAATTTTATTTCAAAAAAAGAGATAGAGAGATGCAAAAAATACAGGTTTAGTATTGACAGGCTTAGGGCAGTTATATCATGCCTGCTAAAAAGATTTATAATTGAGAACAAATACATAAAAGCAGTTCCTGAAATATCAATGAACTCTTTTGATAAGCCTTATTTTAAACACCATCCTGAAATAAAATTTAATTTATCTCATTCCGGTGACTGTGTTATTATTGCCGTTTCTGACTATGAAGTAGGCATTGACTGCGAAGTAGTAAAAGAGTCTGACAATCAGCTGGAAATTGCAAAAAGCTATTATTCAAAGTTAGAGTATGAATATTTACTGGACAGATATACCCGGACAGATGAATTAACGAGAACGTTTTTTGATATTTGGACGAAAAAGGAAAGTTTTATCAAGGCAATAGGAAAGGGGCTTTCTCATCCTTTAACTGATTTTACCGTTCCGTTTGGCGAAGAAGGGTGTATCAATTATGATAATAAATTATGGTATATAAAACGGCTTAAGCTAAATGATACAAACTATAAAGCTGCTGTCTGCTCAGAAACAGAGGCAGATTGTTATATAAAATTCTTAGATATTTTCGATTTGATAAAAATTTAAAAAAATATAAGGATATTTTATGAATTTTCAGAATCACAAAGTAATAAAACCAGAGGATTTAAATCATTACGGTGTTTTATTTGGCGGTAAGCTGCTGCAGTGGGTGGATGAGTTTTCATGGATAGCTGCAAGTCTTGCTTTTCCTGGTCACCAGTTTGTTACTTTGAGTATGGATAAAGTTGAATTTAGAAAGAGTGTCAAAAAAGGTACTATTTTAAGATTCAATATCTTTAAGTATAAACAGGGGTGTTCTTATATAAAGTTTAAAGTAGAAGTCCTTGCTTATTGCGATAAAAATATTAATGAAGAGCTTATATTTAATACTGCTGTAACTTTTGTAAGTACCGATAAAAATGGAAAAATAATGCGTTTACCTAAAGTTAGTGAATAATGAGCTGTTTTAAGTAAACAGCAATCAAAACTTGCCTAACTGGTGACTGTTTACTTAAAAACTTGTAACTGAATAAGTTTATTCCGGATTATTTGAATTGGCGATAAACTCATGTGCTTCTATATCAAGAGCATCCCATGGGTAATTTATCCATTTGTTTTCGATTTCTTTACCGATAAATACATGCTTGACCTGTTTTGGGATTTTTCCATGTTTTTCTTTCTTCTTATTGTGTAGTACATAAACGGCCAACTCTATATCATATGTTTTAAAAAGTTCATCTATGCAGTATTCTAAAGTAGTTCTACAGTCATCAACTTCATCGACTAAAAGAATTTTCTTGCCATTCAGATCTACATTTATATTATCAATCCACTGCTGTTTTACTGGGATGTCCACTATTTCTCCTGACGACTTGTAACGTGATAATGAAACAGTAATAACAGGTTTTGTTATAAAAGTTCTTAGAATTCTTGCAGGAATAAAACCGCCCCCGCCAATGGCTAAAATATAGTCAGGCATAAATCCTGAGGTTAGAATATCTTTTGCTGATGTTTGAATAGTTTTATGAATTTCTGTGTAAGTAAAATAATATTTATCCATTTTAATTTCCCTATTTTGCCTTATATTTTAATAAGTAATTTTATAAACATTTTAATATTAAATTATATAGCTATGTGTAATAAGTCCAACGAGAAAGAGAAAAAAAGTACCCCTAAAGAGGATGTTTACTCTATTTGCGGAGAAGATTTATTTAAATTACCGGATGACGATGACGTTGACGCCGATGATGTTTATGATTCTCCGATTGTTCCGGGGACCTCAGGTGTAGAATGCTGATTTTTATATTCTTCCTTGCATCTGCAATTGCTGGAATAATAACTGGTTTGTTAGGAGGAGGAATAGGATTTGTTATTATTCCACTGCTAGTCTTAGTTTTTAAAATAGAACATGTTTCAAATAGTCTGATAATGCACTGTGCAATTGGAACTACTTCAATGTCTATTGCTATTATGGGGACTGTTGGATCAATAAGTCATTATAAAAAAAATTCAGTTGTCTGGTCCAAAGTGATAAAAGTATTGTATGGTCTTCTGATAGGGGTAATAATTGGAGCTCTGGTCGCCAATCAAATATCAAGTAGTTATTTGATTTTAGCATTTGGGATTATTGTACTAATCCTGGCTGTGTATGTTTGGTTTGGCTGTAACGATAAGAGTGTTAATAAAAAAGTACCTACGACTAATAAAAAATTTCATATAGGTGGAGCATTAATTGGACTTGTCGGAGGAATTTTTGGAATTAATCCTATATCTGTACCATTTTTTAAAAATATTGGAATGGATATGAGATCTGCGATAGGTACAAGTCTTGTTGTTGGTACTATAATGGCATTTTGTATTGCATTAATGTACACCATAACAGGTTTTGGAGTAATTGGATTACCTAGATTAAGTACAGGATATATTGATTGGTTTTTAGTTATACCTATTTCTATTGCAGGCAGCTTATTTGCCCCATTAGGTGCTAAATTGGCGCATAGTATTCCACATTCAGTTTTGAAAGTATTATATGGAATATTGCTTGTTGTTGTTGGAATAAATATGATTGTTTCAGTTATTTAAGTTAATTTGAGAGAATTAATTATGGAAAATAGTAAATTAGTGATGAAAGAAGGATTTAATTACTCTTTTGATTCTGATAAGTGCGCTGAATGTGAAGGAAAATGCTGTAATGGCGAGAGCGGCAATATCTGGATAAGCAATGAAGAAGTAGTTGCACTGGCTGAATATATGAATATTCCTGTGAATAGGCTGGTTAAACTGTATTTGAAGCAGATTGATGGCAGATGGTCTCTTATAGAGTTAAAAATCAATAATAATTATTCATGCGTTTTTTACGACGATATTTCTGATTCATGTTCCATATACGACTGCAGACCAAAGCAGTGCAGAGACTTTCCATTTTGGGATTATTATAAAAACCGTATAGATGAACTTAAAGAAGAGTGCCCTGCTGTTATTCCATAACAAAAAAGGCCATATTTTTTAAATATGACCTCTTATTATATAAAATTTTTTGACAGCTAAAATTGTTTTTTATTTAATTTTTCCAGAACTCCGTTTGCTGCTCTTATTCCGCTAGCCCAGGCACCTGTAATACCACGGGAAGTTCCAGCTCCGTCACCTATTAAATAAACATCATCTGTTACAGCAAAATGCTTGTCTATAAAGACAGGTTTGTTTGCATACATTTTTATTTCGGGATAATACATAATAGTTGAAGGATGAAGAATTCCTGGCATAATTGTATCCAACAGTTTCATTGAAGCCCATATATCTCTCATTATTTTAGATGGAACTGCCAGGCCAAGGTCTCCTGCACATGCCTGACAGGTCGGTTTGAAATCATATAGATCATCATTAAATGTTTCCATTTTTGATCTTTTGCCTGATCTAAAATCACCGACGCGCTGCATAAGCGGTTTTCCTCCGCCAATTTCATTTGCCAGTCGTGCAAGATAGACTGACATCTGCTGTCCGCTTCTTACGGGTGCTTCAAGACCGATTGTCTTCAGCATGGCGAAGTTAACCAAACCGTTTTTGCCTCTGTCCGAAGAGAGTGCATGACCATTTACTAATGAAAAATTACGATATTTTTCTTTAGTAACTAAAGCATATCCGGAATTTGTACAGAATGTTCTTACTTTATAAGGGAAATAAAATTTAGGATCATAATAATCTTTAACAATAGGATAATTTTCTAATTTTGTTTCTATCCTAAAGCCTACATCGACCCTGTTATCAATGTATTCCACACCTAATTTATTCATAACCCCCTGCAGGTATGAGAATCCTTTTCGTCCAGGTGCAATAATCAGTTTATTGAACTCAGCTGTAGTTCCATCTGTTAAAGTTATCGTTTTTTTTATAGGATCTACGTCTTCTGTTACTTCAGTTGAAAGCTTTATATCTACGCCTAAAGTCCTTAATTTATCTAGAAGGCCGTTAATGAGAAATCTACTTTTATCTGTGCCTACATGAGATTGTTTTATATTTACCAACCTGGTATTGACTTTTTTTGCACGTTTCTGATACTTCTCCAGGTTTTTTCTTTCAAGAAAGACTGGATTTAAATGTTCCTGTACTATTTTTAATAATCTTTCAGCTTCTACTTCATTCCAGTATTCTTCTGTAAAACCGATTGGATATGTGTAGTTTTGCTTACAGTCATTTAGAAGTCCGCCTGAGCATATTTTCTCTTTTTCCAGAATCATTACTTTTAAGTTACTGCCATGTTCAATAAGATTAAAAGCAGCACCTAAGCCGGCAGGGCCTGAACCAATTATTATTGCATCATATTTCATTATCTTATGTTACCCGGTGATTATAAAAATTATATATTTTAGCTCAAAAAAAAATTAACAAACCGGTTAACATACCATGATAGACTGATTAATCAAATAATAATTATATATATTTGTAATGCAATATTATACATAGACTTGATATAAATAATTAGTCTGATAGGACATATATTAGTAAATAAAAATGGAGCAGTGATGAAATCAATCGGCATGACAATTATTTTTTTTGGTGTTATTTTGGTTATTATAGGAATAGTGTTTTTGTTCTATAACAGGATACCGTTTATAGGTAAACTGCCGGGAGATATAAGTTTTAAAGGTAAAAACAGTTCATTTTATTTCCCTGTTACCACATGTATAATAATAAGTATTATTTTGAGTGTAGTGCTTAATCTTTTTTTTAGGATTTTTAAGAAGTGATACATGATAATTTATGAAAATTATCTTTCAGAGCAGGGTAGAGGGATTCGTAAATATCTTGAAGCTCTGAGTAGAGTTTGTGATTCTTCGGATCAGGTTCATAGATTTTATTTAGTTTTATAAGGTTCTGTGCTGCTTCTTGAATAGATGAATACAAACCTGTACCTTTGCCGGCTATTATTGCCAAGCCAAGAGTAGCTCCGTCTATTATCTGGTTTGTTCTCACAGGAAGTCCGGTGACGTCAGCTTTTATCTGATTCCACAACGGGCTTGCTGCCTGACCTCCGCAAACTCTTACTTCTTTTAAATCTACGTTATATGATCGGAATAAATTCAGGATATGATTGATGCCGAAAGCTGTTCCTTCGAGGATTGATCTCGCAACATCTTTTTCATTATGATCTAAAGACAATCCGAAGAATGTGCCTCGTGCATTTGAATCCCACCAAGGTGTTCGTTCTCCTGTTAAATATGGGAGAAAAATTAACTTTTTTGCACCTGCCGGTGATTTGGCTGCATCTCTGAAAAAAATATCATAAGATCTATTTTTACCATAATATAACTCTTTATACCATTGGAGGGACTTGCCTGTTGTGCCCATAAGTCCGCCAATATGAAATAAACCGTTTATAAGAGGATGAGGTGCTTCATAAAATTTACTGTCATTGAATTTAGAAGTCCAGCATAGATTGACGCCCTGTGATGTACCTCCTCTGTCGCAGATTAATCCTGGTTGTAAAGCGCCAGAACTGATAATTACCTCCATGCAGTCGACTCCGCCTGTTCCTGCAAAAACACGGGTATTTCTTGGAATACCTGTGAATACGGATGCCTGCATAGTAATTTGACCTAAATAATCACCCATTTTAACTAATTTTGGAAATAATTTTTTATCCAGACCTGAAGCTTCAATTATCTTATCATCCCATATTTTTATCTCGTCAGAAACATAAGAGGTCTGAAGTTCACCTGTCAGTTTAAAATTTATATAATCTAAAGGCTGTATGCAATATTTGATTTTACTGAAAAGTTCAGGTTTATTATTTTTTATCCATAGTATTCTTGGAACGAACCAGGCAAGGTCATTTGATTTTTTACCTAATTTGGAAGAAATAAATTGCGCTTCTTTATCTGCTCTTTGGTCCATCCACAAAATGGAGTCATATACAGTATTGTAATTTTTATCCAGCACTACAAGTGACGGACCGTGGCTTCCTACAGTTATTCCTCTCACGTCAACTTTATCCAGAGTATTAACTGCAGAATACAGAGTGGCTCTTACTGCCTCCCACCAATCGGAAGGTTTTGATTCCGCTTTTCCTGTAGTTTTGTCAAAATAAAGCGGATAGTTTAAGATTTTTTCGACAAGAAGATTTCCTTCAAAATCATATATACCTGTTTTTACTCTTGTTGTACCAAGTTCTATTCCAATTAGCTGTGACATATTTTATAGCGATCTGCCTAAAAATTAATATTAATGAAATTTATGTAGTAATTTATGTTAAAAAAAGAGAATTGAAAAGTGAGATTTAAAATTATTTGATTTTATATATTATGGCAGGTATCAATAAAAGTTTGAAAATTATCTAAACTGTTTTCTGTCATTAGGTGTAGTTTTTTAGCAACTTTATGCGAAAATGCGGCATAAATACCTGTTGCTTCAGCACAGATAATATTTTCATTGTTATATAATTGAGATTTCAGTGTAATCTCTTTTTTAGTTTGTTCAGATACCCAGCCGACAGCTTTAATTTCAGTGTCAACTATTACCGAACGCTTATATTCAACAGTCATAGTTTTTGTAAGAATAATGTTATTTGTAAAATAAATAGCAGCCCAGGCCATTACTTCATCTAGTATTGTTGACAGAATGCCGCCGTGAGCTATTACATCCCATCCTCTTTTTTCTTCCTGCAGTTTCAATTTAGAAAAAAGATATTTTTCATCTGTATAAAATTTCATGTGAAGTCCATGGGGATTTTCTTCTCCACAGGCAAAACAGGTCTTAGACCATAAATGAGTAGGTAAAAGTTTATACTCTTCCAAATTTTTAAGTATAGAAATATCAAACATAATTTAAAACCATTTTTTGCCCCAAAAGAAAATAACACCGCATACAGCAAGAAGTAATGACACTCCCATGGTCATCATAAATGCCCATGGAGAATTTTGGAAAGGAAGTGCGACATTCATTCCGAAAATACTGGCCACAAGTGTAGGGAGCATGAGGATGATCGTAATAGAAGTAAGAAACTTCATTACCACGTTTAAGTTATTAGAAATAACAGAGGCAAAAGCATCCATCATACCGCTTAAGATGTTGCTGTAGACATTTGACATTTCAATAGCTTGTTTGTACTCAACAATGACGTCTTCAAGCAGGTCCTTATCATCTGCATCAAGCTTGAACTTTTTAGCCCTGGATAGACGATCTATCATTATTTCATTAGCCTTTAGGGATGTAGTAAAGTAAACAAGACTTTTCTCCAGATCTAAAAGTTTAATCAACTCTCTGTTTTTCATTGATTTATGGAGCTCTTTTTCAAGATTATCAGTCATGTTACTAATCTGTTTTAAGAACTTTAGATAGAGAATAGCAGTTCTGAGAAATATTAGAAATATAAATTTTTCCTTGTTTTTTAGTGAGAGTTTTTTAATTCTTCTATCAAGAAAAGTTGTCAATATTTCAGTTTCAGCTGAGCAGATTGTAACTATATGATTAGGTGAATATACTATCCCGAGAGGCATTGTGTTATATGGGATTTCAGGGTGATTTTTATCGAAATAAGGGACCCTTAAAATTATAAGAATATGATCATCTTCAACTTCTATTCTAGGTCGTTCATCTACATCAAGAGGGTCTGTTAAAAATTCTTCAGGAAGATCCAGTGCCTTACTTATTTCATTGAGCTCTACATAATTAGGATTAATAGCATTGATCCAGCTATCTTTTTCTATCTCGTCTATCTCCTGTAGACCTTCATCTGTTTTTTTAAAAATACTAATCATAAACACTACCTATATAAAAAGTAAGTAATAATCACTATTCATTTAATAATTATTACTTAATGTAAGCTCAATTTTTCTAATAATTATAGCTTTTTAACTCAATTAAGTCAAATTATACAATCTACATTAATAAATAATAGAAATATATATTTTCAATGTGCTCTTATACTCTTGAAAGACTTTTTATAATTTCTTTGTGTTGTGGATATTTTTTTAGCAGTTCAGATTCTTCAGGACAGGTCCAGTCTTCAAACTCAAAACCCGGAGCTAGTGTACATCCTGCTAGACAGTATGAGTTTTCAGAATTAAGTGTTGCTGCAAATAAATTACCTCTTCTGACAACAACTTGATATGTTTCTCCATTATCAAAATCTGGGCCAAGTTTTTGTTTTTCATATTTTCCTTTTTTGTCAATAATATGAATGGTCAACCCCAGTAAAGCAAAAGTACCAATCTTAAGTATTTTTCTTCTACCCAGACGTTCAATAAATATCAAAGTAAGTATTGTTGCAATAAAGTTAATGCCGGTTATTGAAATTCCACCTATTAAACCAACTACTTCTGAACTGATACCAGTCTGTTTTAAAATAGTAACACTGCATTGAAGAAAACCATTTATACCTGATAGCTGATTTAGAGATACAGCAGCAGTAACAATTAATATAGGAATCACATTGGATCGTTTGGTCAATACTTTTAATATATTAACCTTTTCTTTATCAGCCAATATACTTATTTCATCCCACGTCTGTTTATTGTTGAATTTGATATTAAGACATTCCAAAGCATTTTTAGCTTTTTCCTTTCCTCCGTGACTAAACAGCCATCTTGGGGATTCAGGAAGCAAAACAGTATAATAAAGCAGAAAACAGCTGACAATAAAAATAACTGCAATAACGGCTCTCCAATTCAAATTAGTAGCCAAAAACAAATTAAAAACATTAGACAGCAATACACCTCCAGTTAATGCCAGCTGAAATGATGCTATTACTTTTCCACGATTTAATTTAGAGGATATTTCTGTCAAATATACAGGAATAACTATAACAGCCATACCAAACCCCACGCCCTGCAGGAACCTGCTAACATAAACAAAACTAAAAGAATTACTGAAGCAGAATATAGCTGCACCTACAGCATAAAACAGAAAAGTAATAGACATGGTATACTTTCTTCCTATCCAGTCATTAAGCACACCTGTATAAATACTTGATATAACACATCCAAGAAGTATAGCTCCAGCTATAAATGAAATCTGGGCATTGGAGAATCCCATATTTTCATGAAAAATCGGCAGGATTCCAGCGATAACTCCTAAAACATAACCACACAACCCGCCGCTGATTACCGCAAAAAAAATAATATTTAAAAAAAAGTTTTTCCCCTTCATATAAAACTAATCACCCCCCTAATTTTATTTATTATAATCTTTTATAAATAGAAGATATTACAGGTTCATATTTACCTACATCGTAATCATTACCTTCATAATACTGTCTGTGTTCACATTGAGAGTGAATTTTATTAGTTAACAATACAATGCCAAGTTTATATTTAGGATCAATAAGAGTTACAGTACCAGTAAAGCCCGTGTGCCCGACAGCCTGTTCACTTGAATGTTTGCCAAAAAAACTAGTTGGCTGATTCTTTGAATATCTTCTCCACCCACACCCGAAGGTCGGATCTGTAGATGAAGGTTTCATAAAATCTTTTAGGACTTCTTCATCAAACACCTTAAGATTACCGTAATATCCTCCATTCAATACAGTTTGTTCAAGTATAGCAATTTCTTTAGCATTTGAAAAGAGGCCTGCATGCCCTGCTACTCCCCCCATAGAGTAGTAGGCTTTTTCATCCTGAACTTCACCTCTGATAACTTCCTGTCGCATATTTGGATAGTTTAATGTATGGTTACAGTCATTACCTAAACTTGTGGCAGCAATTTTATTAACATCAATACCTCTAAGTAGAGGATTAAATAAAGTTTTAGTTAACCCCAGCGGGCGATATATATTTTTATATAGATAATCATCTTCCATTAAACCTGTTAATTTTTCTATCAAAATGCCCAACACCATAAAACCCGTATCTGAATAAATTGATTTACATCCTGTTTCATATTCAAAAGGAGCCTTACCGAGGAGAAGTCTTGACGTGTGCAGTCTGTTTTGAGAAAAGAACTCTTTGCCATATTGGTTATTATGATGAAAAAACCATATTTCAGGCCCGTAACCGGCTGAATGATTCAATAAATGCCTTACTGTAACTTTTGAATTATTATATTCAGATATATATGTTTGAACAGTCTTATCTAAATTCAGAACACCGTCACTGACAAGTTTCATTATAGCAAACACCGTCGCATACATCTTGGTGTTTGATGCTATATCAAAAACTGTATCAACAGTCATTTTTTCAGGTGATTCCAGTTCTGCTCCTGTTTTATCATATCTGCTTTTATACCCATAAGCTGTTTCTTTTATTATTTTTCCATCCTTTATAATAAGAAGTACTGCGCCAGGAAAACCATTATCAATATCACTATTGATCAGTTTATCAACTGCTTTAAATTTCCTATGATATTTTTCTGTATCATAAGTCAATTCCAACCCTGAGTTTTTATTTTTTTCAACACTCATAAACTGCCCCCAGTAAGACTTTTTCTGATGCACCCGTAACGCTTGGGATGTTACCCGGTTTTGATTCCACTCTCTGTTTGGCAAGCCATGCAAAAGCGATTGCTTCAACCCATTGCACAGGAATGCCTAATTCATCTGTTACAGAAATTTTCACTTCTTTCAAATAATATCCCAGCCTCTGCTGAAAGTATTTATTAAAAGCACCTCCGCCACATGAATAGACAGCTTCAGTTTCAGGAGAATATTTCAGTACTGCATCAGCTACAGTTTTAGCAGTAAAATCACATAAAGTAGCCTGTACATCTTCCTGTTTAATATCATTAAGCTTTGACAGTTCATTTTCCAGCCATTCAATATTAAACAGTTCCTTCCCCGTACTTTTCGGAGGCTCAAATTGAAAATAAGATTCTTTTAATAATTCATCTAGTAACTGTTTATTTACTTTACCTGACGAAGCCCATTTTCCATCTTCATCATATTTGAGTCCTTTGCATTTCTGAATCCACAAATCCATTAAACAGTTAGCCGGCCCTGTATCAAATCCCAATACATCGTTTCTTCTATTGCTCAATACAGTTATATTGGCAATCCCGCCAAGATTAAGAATGATTCTGTTTTCTTGATCAGAGCTTAAATATCCAAAGTGGAATGCAGGAGCCAGCGGAGCTCCATCTCCTCCAAACGCCATATCCATTCTTCTGAAATCATTAACTGTTTTTATACCTGTTAAACCTGCAACTTTATTACCATCGCCTATTTGCATTGTAAAAGGGAAACTGCCTCTCGGAGAATGAAAAACAGTCTGCCCATGACAGCCGATAACATTAACCTCTTTGTGTTCAACTCCTGATTTTTTCAATAATTCATTTACCGCATCAGCATAACATATGCCTAATCTTGAATCAATTTCTCCCAATTTAAGTAAGTGAACTTTAAAGGTCAGAAGCAGTTCTAAAATATCCTGTTTTAGATCTTTTGGAAAAGAAGTAGTGTATGAATCACTGAAAACAAGTTTGTCATTTACATCTTTTACAAGTACAGCATCTATACCATCCAAACTTGTACCTGACATTATCCCAATATAATACATAATTTACACCTAAAGTTATTGCACTCATTGTGAATTGCCGGCTTAATAAGTTATCAACTCAAAAACCTGAATTTTGAAATTACTCTTATATTTAATTTAAATTTTATTTCAATAAATGAAATACATTATCATAAATAACTTACAAAATAATGAAAACTACCAATTGTTTTATATTTTATAATGTTTATAATATTAATAAACATTATAAGGAGCCTAAAATGGTAGAATTTTATAATATTAGTAAAAAAAGTTCCGTCCTTATTCCTGAAAAGAACTGTAGAAAAATATCGTTTAATATTGTTAAAGAGTATAATATGTTTCGAAGAAGATTTACAGTGCAGGCAAAAGATAATGATGGAAGCGCCCTTCTAAAAGTAATTACAAAAGATAAATATGATCAATTAGAATGCCCTTCGAGTTTCTTGTATTAAATCATACCATCTAAAAATATTGACACGCTTTGAGAAATAAATTCAACGCGTGTTTTTTTATATTAATTCATATCAGTTCTTCTAACCAATTTGCAAGTACTAAATTATATTATTAGTTTAGTATCAGTTAATTTATATCTAATAGCCATAGGAATTTTAAAATATGAAAAATGCAGAATACTGGATAAAAAAATTGAACCTGGCTCCCCTGTCAGGCGAAGGAGGTTATTTTAAAGTAGTATATAAATCAGACGAAATTATAGATCAATCTTCTCTACCTGAAAGATTTACAGGTAATAGAAGCTTTTCTAATTCAATTTACTATTTACTAAAAGGTAGAGATTTTTCTGCTTTCCATAAATTAAACCAGGAGGAAATCTGGCATTTCTACGAAGGTCTGGTTACTTTAATTATATTAGGTATTTTAAATTATATTTTACCAGAAACACCAGTAAAAGGTTATATAACATTAATCGGTATAGTGTTAGTTGTCGGTTTTTTTGCTTTTGGTCCGGGGGGAGTTATTTTAGTATTATGTGCGGAGCTTTTACCTAACAGGGTGAGAGGAATAGGACTATCTATTGCATTTACCATTGGTGGCTTAGTCGGAATGTTCTTTGTCTCTGCCTTTTTGCCTTTGAGCAGTATTATAGGCTATAGCGGTCTGTTTTTTCTTATAGCATTTTTTGTATTTTGTTATGTCCTCATTTCATTTACCATTCCTGAAACTAAAGGGAAAACTCTTGAAGAGATTGAAATGGAATACAAAAAATGATTGTCAATTATTAATTAGTAGTCATAAGTAATGCCAGACCTTAACTTTTTTGAAGAGGTATATTATTAAATGTCAGATATTCAATTAGATTTTGCGGGAAATGATCTTGATAGAGCAGGTTACTTACGGAAAAAACCTGATTGGATATTGAGTCAACTATCTAAGCCTGAAACTAAAATTATTCCTGTCTGGAACGATAAAAATTTAGTAAGTGGGATTGGAAATATTTTAATTCAGCCAAAAGCTGTGACTTGTTCAGGAGATATAGCTGCAAAATTCCTTAAGCTTTCTTCAGATGTTGTTTTTTTAGGATTGGATAAAGGCACAGCTTATTTTACTATAGACCTTTCGGGTTACAAACAAAATGAGATTATTAATATTATAGGAGAATGCAGTTTTGTGAGTTTGAGAAATGTGCGATCTATTCTTACTCAAAAAGATGCTAAGTTATTAGCCTACGCAAAGGGGATTCTTTTTAATCACATAAATTATCGCTATTGTAGTAAATGTGGAAATATTACAAAAAGCGCTGAAGGCGGTCATGTGAAAGTATGTTCTAATCCCAATTGTAATAATGAAATATTCCCGCGTACAGATCCTGCTGTTATAATGCTGGTGATAAATAAGTCTTCAGAAGATGGCATAGAACGATGTTTGCTTGGAAATAATGTAGCCTGGGGTAAAGGTGTATATTCAACTCTTGCAGGTTTTGTTGAGCCTGGAGAAAGCCTGGAAGAGGCTGTTAAAAGAGAAGTGTATGAAGAAGTTGGAATTAGATTGGATAAAGTAATATATCAGACTTCTCAACCCTGGCCGTTTCCAACTTCTATAATGGTTGGTTTCCTGGCATATACCGATGATTCTGACATTAAAGTTGATAAAGAGGAAATAAGAACGGCAGAATGGTTTTCTGCAGAAGATCTCAGTACATTTGGTGAATGGGGCGATGAGGCATCTTCTCATCGCTTATCAAGTAAAGGTTCAATATCACGATATCTGATTGATACATGGATAAATGAAAACTAATGATTAATTATTAGTTATATAGGTAGAATGAAGCTGACTGTTCTTTAAACTTGGCCGATTCTGCATCCCATATTTTGTTCATTTTTGAATAAGGATAATTACTTCTCCGTAAAAGAGAGCTTCCTGTTAAAAGGTCTATCCACCATTTTCCTTTAGATGGTGCTTTGAACTCAAATTTGTCAGGATAAATCCTCTGCATAACTTTTATCATTGCAACAGCAGTCTCAACAGAATTATAAACAGCTTTATTTGTGATATGAATATTTACTCCTCCGCAATTTTCTCCTTCAAACTTACTGAAAGTTGGAGTGAAATATATAGGACTGAATATTACACCGGGCAGATTGAGCATATTAAGAGTATCAGTCAGTTCCTGGGGATTAATCCATGATGCTCCAATTATTTCAAAGGGCTGAGTAGTTCCACGGCCTTCTGAAACATTTGTCCCTTCAAAAAAGCATGTACCTGAATATGCTAAAGCTGCATCAGGTGTAGGTACATTAGGTGATGGCATTATCCATTGTAATCCTGTGTCATTCCAAAACATAGAGCGTTTCCAGCCAGACATAGGAATAATATAGAGATTACAGTTAATATTTAATTTATGATTTATGTATCGGGCTAATTCACCGCATGTCAGACCATATCTGACAGGAACTGGAAGCATTCCTACAAAAGACTGATAACCTGATTTTAGCATGCCGCCTTCAACTATATCACCTGATATTGGGTTAGGTCGATCAAATACTACAAATGTCTTATTATATTTTCTGCACGCTTTCATTGCATAAGCCATAGTTGAGATATAGGTATAAAATCTTGCTCCTACATCCTGGATATCATAAGCTAAAATATCAATCCCGCTCATCATCTGCGTCGTGGGCTCAAATCCTCCTGAAGGTCCATATAAGCTGTAAACTTTGAGTCCGGTTTTTTTATCCAGGTTGCTTTTTACATCTTTTCCTGCCTGTGCATCTCCTCTAATACCATGTTCTGGGCCAAATAGAAGTACAAGATTGATTTTTTCTTTCAATATATCTGCACTGCTTTGTAATTGGCTGTTAACACCGGTTGGATTGGTGATTAAACCAACCCTTTTATTATCGAAAACAGACATATAATCATTGATATTATCTATTCCTAAATTTACCTTAGCCGAATTTTGCTTTTCTTTTATCATACTTGTATTTTGACAGGATGTTACTGTTATTAATGATATAGATACAACACATAAAACTAGAGCTCTGAACATATTATTTCTTCTTAATTTTAATGATTGATTATTATATAAATAGAGTTAAGCTATATTTTTTTATATATAAAGAGCTGAAATTACTAAATTTTTAATTTTTTTATCAAATAATTAATATTTACCTGAAACAGGAAGGTGTGAGTAATGAAATTAACAAGTGAAATAAAAACACTTAAACTGAAATATCCATTTAAAACAGCCCGTAGCGATGATAGGTCAGAATCAGATTCTCTTATTGTGAAATTAGAGAAGGACGGATTTATAGGATATGGTGAAATTAGGCCTTCTGAATATTATTTTGGTGAAAACTTTGAAGTTTCCAGTAAAGTTTTAAATTCTGCTGCAGATATTATTGATGATAATCCTTTTTTATTAGAGGATATATTAGAGGACTTGAAAATAAAATTTCCATACGCTCCTTCGACCCTTGCAGGAATTGACATAGCACTGCATGATTTAGTTGGAAAACTTCTTAATATTCCTCTTTATCAATACTTCGGCCTTAATAAAGAAAAAACTCCGGTTACCAGTTTTACGATAGGCCTTGATAATATACCGATGATGGTAAAAAAAATAAAAGAAGCTAAAGATTATCCTATCATAAAAGTAAAAGTAGGTACTCCAAATGATATTGAAATAATGAAAGCTATTAGAGAGCATACAGATGCTATTATCAGAGTTGATGCTAATACTGGGTGGGGTGTGGATGAAGCAATTGAAAACATAAACAGACTTGAAGAGTTTAATATAGAATTTATTGAGCAGCCGATAGAACCCGGGAATTTTGAAGGTCTAAGAAAAATCAAAGAAAATGTGAATATTCCTATAATGGCAGATGAAGACGTAGTTAATTCTAATAATATTCCTAATTTGATTGGATGTGTTGATGCTATAAATATCAAGCTTATGAAATGCGGAGGAATAAGAGAAGCTTTGAGGATGATTAATATAGCAAAGGCTCACGGGATGAAAATTATGCTTGGATGTATGCTTGAAAGTTCTATTGGAAATGCAGCAGCTGCACAGATATCGCCTTTAGTTGATTATGCTGATTTAGATACATTTTTACTTATTACAAATGATCCGTACACAGGTCTAGGAGATAATTGCGGGAAACTGTTTTTATCTGATAAACCAGGGTTGGGGATAATAGAAGTTTAGCAAAAAATAAAGTTATTGTTTACCTGCTTCTGCTTTTAAAAAATCAATTAAGTTTTTAACTGACATTAAACCTATATCATCAATATTTATTTCTTTAATAGAGACGAATTTAAAGTCAAATACATCGTCAGAAGGGATGATTTTGTTAGTAGTCTGCACCTCGCAATTATAGATTAAGTCAAGTGTGTTGTATGTTACTTCAGCATATTCATATATATTAGGCAGTGTTTTGAGATATGTGATTTTAGTAAGATCTAAATTCAGTTCTTCTTTTACCTCTCTTGTAATGGCTTCTTCGCCGGTTTCTCCGTATTCAGTGAACCCCCCCGGCAGATCAAGTGTACCTTTAACAGGATCATGTTTTCTAATAGTAAAAAGTATTTCGTTTTTACTGTTTCTAATGATTGCTGTAACAGCAGATGCGACGTTAACAAAGAATTGGAAATTACATCTGCTGCATTTATATGATTTTTCTTCATCAGATTCGAATGTTTTATAACCGCATTTAGGACAATACATGATAATTGTTAATTGTTAATGGTTAATGGTTAATGGTTAATGGTTAATGGTTAATGGTTAATGGTTAATGGAAAATTTTATAATGAGAAAAAAATATAAACATTACCATTAGAAGTATTCCCAGTCCGAAGAGTCTGATAAATCTTGATAATGAGTAATGCAAAATTAGGTTTGCTTTTAGATTTAATTTATATATTTCTTTATAAACAATGTAAGTAAAAATTCCAGAATAAAAAAACAGGATAATCAGATAAATAAATATCATTCGCTCATATGAAAATTTAAAATGTTTCATACAGAGAAAATATATAATTGACGTAACAATAAGCAGCGATATAGAGTATTTATTTAGATCTCCGGTAGTGCTAATCAGAAGGAATTTATTTTTTATGTCCAGTTTTTTATAAACAGTTTTAGTAATTAAACTGCCTAAAATAAACAAAACAGCTACGGTTGAAACACCTGCAATAAAATAATTTTGAGACATGACCTTTTTGTGACCGATTATAAATTAAATATGTTAAAAAGAGTTCGAAAAAAGTAATACTTTAAATATTATTATATAATAACTTTGAGTATATCAATAATAAAATTCCTTTTAAGGTTAAAAAATGAATAATACAGGAAAAGGTGTCTGCTTTGCTTTATTGTCCGGATTGTCAATAGCGGTAATGGGTGTATTCGTAAAACTGACTGATGGGCAGTTAAGTAATTTTACCCTTCTTTTTTTCAGGTTTCTTATCAGTTTATTAATTTTATTACCTTTAGTTAAGAAGGAAGCAAATTTTTCATTTAAAATAAAATTTCCTGTTATTCTGTCAGTCAGATGTGTTTTCGGTTTTATTGCACTTGCCTGTTATTTTATTGCCATTCAGTATATTCCATTGGCTAATGCGGTTCTGCTTGAAAATACGTTTCCTGTATTTGTGCCAATTATTCTATTCATTGCTACTGGCATGAAGACAGATAAAAAAGTTTTAGGAGGTATATTCCTAAGTTTTATTGGAATTATTATTATTCTTAATCCGGGTAGAAACATTTTACAGTCAGCTTCATTTATCGGACTTATTGGCGGCATATGCGCAGCTGTTTCTTTTGTCTGCTTAAGATTGATGCTGGCAAAAGACAGCTCTCAGTTTAGTAATATTCTGTTATGGTTTTTCTTTTTCTGCACAATTTTATCAGGAATACTTATGATATTTGATTTTTCTATGCCGGATTTAATCCAGTTTTTATTCTTGATCTTAATTGGGGTATTCGGCTATTTTTTTCAGTTTTTAATGACAAAAGCCTTACAGTACGCCTGCGTGAGAATTGTTTCGCCAATGATGTATTTTTCTGTTCTTTTTGCTGGTTGTTTTGATTTCGTAATCTGGGGTATAACACCCCATATGTATACGCTGATTGGTGTTGTGATAACCGTATTGGGAGCAATATATGTTATATTGCATAGAAAAACATTGGACTAAGGTAATTAATACTGGTTCAGTATTGCACAACACCTGCAGTATATCAGATGAAAGATAAACAGATAATAATGTCTTTTATAAGTTTCCTATATTTAATGGACACTGAGCAAGTCATAACAATATAATAGTTAAATGTTTATCTATAAAAACACTAGAACAAGTGCAAGGTTTTAAGCAGTGTAACTCAGTTTTCCTTGCACTTTATTTTTACTAAACAGTTATTATTATGATTTTATAATCCAATTTTTAACATTCTCATCGTTAATTTCACCTTGCAGTGGTTACCACTGCTACGGCTTATTGTCTCGATAATGACTAAAATTTAATTATTCAGTGACCATTATTTAACTTATATTATTGAATCTTATTTGAAATTTGAATATTGCTATTTGGTATTTAACCATATGGTTGCATGTTTTGCCACTTCTTTATTGTCTATGAAATTAACTGCTTTTAGATTTAAAAACATTGTTATTTTATAAAAAGAAATAATTGTACATCAGCGTCAAATATTTTAATAAAAGTTACATAATAAATTATTAATCCGTATATAAAATAGATTTTTATTAAATTTATTTGCTATAAAATTTGACATATATTGTTTAAATAATATATTCATTTCTGCTCGAATTATAATATTCCAGCCGTCGGGACACCTGTATCATTTTATGCTCGTCAGAGCATGTCATGGTAAACTCTTTAACGCAATATTTTTATGTTTGAATTTATTTTCTATTTATTCAATAATATTAATAATAACGAAAATATAAAAACATGGATACTGAATAGAATTTTATATAAAAAAATAAAAAAAACATCCATTAAAATATTTAATTAATGCCAAATTTAATGTCTGCCCGGCATATTCTATTGACCTTAATTGGATTTATTATGATTGAAAAGATGCTCGTATAAAATAGAAAGTCCAATTTTAGATGGAAATTTGAATGCATCAGTTTGTAGTTTATGCTTAAAAATATTTTCTTTATTCTCTTATTATATTTTTCATTTTTCATTTTAAATGCTTTAGAGGTAAATAAAATATATTTTGATCTTAAAGGCGCCTTAAAGGTGCCGGTTGAAATTCTAAAATATAATATTCAGTTAAAATCAGGTAGAACCTTTTCACAGGAAAGGCTTAACAGGGACATAAAACAACTTTATGATACAGGTTATTTTTCTGATATCGAAGCAAAAATCACAACTTCAAAGAATAAAATAAATATTTCATTTGTACTGAAAAATACTCAGAGAATTGAACAGATTTTAATAAGGGGCAATAAAAAGTTTACTACCCAGAAAATAATGGAGCATATCAGATTAAGTGAATCTGATCCTCTAAGTGCCAAATTATTACAGGAAAGTATCGAAAGTATTAGAAAGCTTTATAAAGATGACGGTTATTATAATGTAAATGTTTATTCTTCTACAGAAAAAGGTAAAGACGGAGATTTAATTTTAACATTTCACATTCAGGAAAACCTCAGATTGAAAGTTAATCGGGTAATATTTGAAGGCAATACGGTTTTTTCAGACTGGACATTAAAAGAAACAGTACAAACTTCCCACTCTTATCTAAACTGGGTATTTAACTGGGGGCTTTATGATAAAACTGTTGCAAAACAGGATGAACTCAGATTAAGAAACCTGTACTGGACGAAAGGCTATCTTGATTTTTCAGTAAAATTATTTACCCAACCTGTAAAAGATGACAGTAATTATATAAATGTAATTTTTAAAATTTATCAAGGCAAACCGTATAAAATAGGAAAGGTTACTGTATCAGGCAATCATGTTTTTAAAGATGAGAAAATAGGTAAATTAATTACTTTGAAAGAAGGTGAATATTATGATTATAAAAAAGAAGAAAATATAATTAAATCAATTACTGAAATATTTGATAATCTGGGGTATACAAACTTCAAATGTAAAAGCGACTTAAAACCTGATTTCAAAACACATATTGTTGATATTGTTATTAATATTAAGGAAGGACGGGCTTACAATATACGAAATGTAAATATTTCAGGAAATAAAATAACAAAAGATTATGTTATTAGAAGAGAGCTTCCAAAACAGATTCAGCCAGGAGAACCTGTAAATAACAGTGCAATGAAGGCAGGTAAATCTCGGTTGATGGCAATGAACTACTTCAAAAAAGTAGATGCTTATACTACGTCCTCTCCAATACCCGGAGAAAAAGATATAAATTATGAGGTTCAGGAAAAGGGAACAGGGCATGCTTCAATTGGAGCAGGATACTCTCAGTATAACGGTCTCACAGGACGCCTATCTTTATCAGAATCCAATTTTGATATAACAGATCCCGCTAATTTTTTTAGAGGGGGAGGACAGAGAGTAAATTTATTCCTGCAATACGGTACAGAGAGACAGGATGCTTCTCTTAATTTTGTAGAGCCATGGCTGTTTGGAATACCATTGAGGCTCGATGTTAACGGTTTCTTTCATGATCGTACTTATGAGTACTGGAATGAACGGCATATTGGATTCCAATTTGGAGTAGCCAAACCATTTAGTGAGTTTAACAGCTGGAACCTCGGTTATATACTGGACTTTGTTAATGTATCAGATATGAGCGATAATTATTCACAAAGTTTCAGAGATAGGGAAGAGACCGGAAGCCGAAGAGGCGCCCTGTTATTCGGTCTGCAGAGAGATACTCGCGACAGTTTAGTATCACCTACTTCAGGTTATCTGTTATCTTTTAATTCAGAGCTTGCTACTGAGCTCTTAGCGTCAAGTTCCAACTATTATAGATTAGATGGTAAAGCAAGTGGTTATTGGAATTTCTTCGATAAGTTTCTAGTTCTGCATTTAGGATTCGATATTGGTACAGTTCAGGGGATAGGTGATCCTGGTGCTGTGCCGATATATCAAAGATATTTTCTTGGAGGTCAGCCGTCTATTAGAGGTTTTCAGTTTAGAAGAGTATCGCCTCTAAATTCAAACGGTATGCCTACAGGAGGTCAATCTATGATGAATATTACAGCAGAAGTTTTGCATCCTATATATAAATGGATAAAGGGAGCTCCGTTTGTGGATGTCGGTAATGCATGGGAAGATCCCTGGCACTGGAGTCCTAATGTCAATGTAGGGGTCGGTTATTCCCTGCAAATTACAATACCTCAGATAAGCTCTATACCTTTCAAGTTATCCCTAGGTGTTCCTGTGTATAGAACAAATAGTGATTATTCTTCTGCTCCGCAGTTCTATATTGATGTTGGCGGTGATTGGTAAGGTGAAATTTATAAATTTCATATAGTTATTCATGTAGAAATATGCAATAACTTTTATTGATTTCAGGAAGGGAATTAATAATCTGATATTACATGTAAATATAATTTTTTAAAAAGTAATATGGAATGCTATGATTTTGATATTTATAAGGATATTTGCTTTTTCGAGTCAAGTGCGGGGTTTATTTGACGGTTATGTATCTATCAGCGGCAGTCAGCTGCATTATAAAATAGGCAGCTGACTGTTGCTTTATTGAGTTAAATTATTATTTTTTTGCCGTATCTGATTCTGTATTTTTTACAACGGTTGTTACAGCTTTAACCATACCTGCGATATTTGCTAAATCAGTTGGTATAATCATTGAGTTATTTGTTTGAGCAAGGTTTCCGAATTGAGTAATATATTGTTCTGCTACTCTTAAGTTAAGGGCATTCATTCCGCCTTTTTCATTAATTGCCGATGCAACAGTTCTTATCCCAGTACCTGTAGCTTCTGCTATTTTTTTGATTTGAACTGCATTACCTTCAGCTATATTGATAGTTTTTGTCATTTCACCTTCGGAACGTGCTATTGCAGCCTGTTTTTCTCCTTCAGCTCTGTTAATAGCAGCAGCTCTCTGCCCTTCAGATTCAGCTATAATAGCTCTTTTTTCTCTGACAGCACGCATCTGTTTTTCCATTGCATCTTTGATGCTCTGAGGAGGAGTAATATTTTTAACCTCGTATCTGGCTACTTTTACGCCCCATGGATCTGAAGCTTTATCAACAGCATCTACAATGGTTCTGTTTATAACTTCTCTTTCTTCAAAAGTTTTATCCAGAGTGAGTTTTCCCATAACACTACGCATTGTTGTTTGTGCTAACTGTATTGAAGCGAAACCATAATTACCTATACCATAAGAAGCTTTTGCCGGATCAAGAACCTGCATATAAAGTATTCCGTCAACTTCTACAGATATATTGTCCTGTGTAATACATGCCTGAGGAGGTACATCAACAGCCTGCTCTTTAAGTGTATGGATATATGCTATTCTATCAAGAAAAGGTATTAAAATATGTAAGCCTGCTTCAAGCGTATCTCTGTATTTTCCTAAACGTTCGACAATATAGGCTTGTTTCTGAGGAACGATTTTTATACTTTTTATGATAATGATTAGTATAAAGATGATCACTACAATTAAAATAATGGTCGCTGGTGAGATTGGCATATTACCTTTCCTTTATTTTTTTATGGTTTTTACTTCAAATGTTAAATTATTTTGTTTGATAATGAGTACAATATCATCCTTTTCAAGGTATTCTGCAGAGACAGCCTTCCACTGAGTTCCGTGAAATTCTATCTTTCCGCTGGAATCAGGTGTTATTTTTTCAGTTACTACTGCTGTCTCACCAACATATGAATCAATGTTTTTCGGCATTTTAGGTTTATTGCTGGTCATTCCTTTAAATATAGATCTAAACCAGCGCCTTAAAACAAATAGAGATATTATTGAAGCTAAAATGAATATAATCAGTTGGGTATTTAGCGGGATATTAAAAATTAAGCAGAGTATAGATACGATAAATGCACCAATACCAAAGAAAAATATTACAAAACCAGGAAGCATAAATTCGGCAATTAATAAAACAATACCAACGAAGCACCAAATAATTTCAGGCTGCATTAAGTCTTTCAATTCTATCATAGTTATAAATGTGTTATTTGTTTTCCATTAAATTATTCGATATTAACTAAGAATATAAGAGATTTATAATCTTATGTCAACATAAATCTAATATATACTAAAATATATTTGTAATTATTTACTCTCCCTTAATTGATAAATTATAAATATCCGGTTCAATTTTTTTTAGGTAGTCCAGAGATAATTTCAGGGCACATTTAGCTGTCGAACATTCTAAAGCATTTTCTGCAATATTTTCGACCTCAAACATTCTTGTGTTTCTTATAATACTTCTTATTAATCCCATTGAAACAGGACTCATGCTTAATTCATGTACGCCCATCCCCAGTAGAAGCGGGGTGTACTGAGGGTCTCCAGCCATTTCTCCACAAACACTCACCCATATACCGTTTCTTTTAGCTACATCAGTTATATTACGGATAAGAGCTAAAATAGCGGGATGGGAAGGTTGATAAAGATATGCAACTTTCTCACTGTTTCTGTCAACAGCTAAAGTATATTGCACAAGGTCATTCGTTCCGATGCTGAAAAAATCTACTTTTTCAGCCAGTTTATCAGCAATTAAAGCTGCTGACGGAGTTTCTATCATAGTGCCTATTTCAAGATCATTATTAAACGGTATTTTTCTTTTTTTTAAATCAGCTTTTACAGTATTTAAAATTTCGAGTGTTTTATCTAATTCTTCCATGCAGCTTATCATTGGAAACATGATTTTTATATTCCCGTAAGCACTTGCTCTCAATATGGCACGTAATTGAGTTTTCATAAGTTCAGGAAACCCGAGCGAAAGCCTGATAGCTCTATAACCTAAAAACGGATTATCTTCATAATTAAGACTTAAGTTATCTTTAAGTTTATCTCCGCCGATGTCAAGAGTTCTAATGACTACATGGCTTCCTTTCATTTTTACGGTTATATCTTTATAGTTGTTAAATTGAACTTCCTCGTCTGGCAGCTCTTTACTGTTAATGTAAAGATATTCTGTACGATATAGTCCTATACCTGCAGCTCTGTATTTTTTAGCATCGCTTATATCATCAATGAATTCGATATTTGCTGCTAACTGAACCCTGAAACCATCAATTGTTTCAGGACGCAGATTGCTTTCCTTTATAAGATTCTCCCTTATTTTTCCGCCTCGAGTTTCTTTCTGTGCATAAAAATTAAGGGATTTGGCTGATGGATTAACTGTAATAATACCGGCATAACCATCTATTATGACAATATTGCCAGTTTTTATTTGGGATATCGGCTGTTTAATTGCCAGAACTGCGGGAATTTTCATGGATCTCGCCATTATGGCTGCATGGGAAGTTCTGCTGCCGGTCGCGGTAGCAAATGCTTGAACATTCTCTCTGTCAAGAGAAACTGTGTCTGAAGGTGTTAAATCAGGGCTTACAATTATACGCTGTCCAGGTAGATGTTTAAGAGATTCAATATCATGACCGTGTAAGTTGGCTATAACCCTGGATCCCACATCACGAATATCAGCTCCACGTTCACGTATATATGGATCTTCTATTTTGCTTATAGCTTTTATATAAAATTGTATCTTATTATTAAAAACATATTCGACATTAATCAATTCTTTTTTTACTTCTTCTTTTACGCTGTTTATTAGAATGTGATCATCCAGAATAAGCAGGTGAGCATCAAATATTCTTGCCTGGTCATCATTCAATTCTTTCTGAACTTGTTTTTGTATAGCAAAAATTTGTTTTTTTGTAATATCAATTGCTTCTTCAAAACGGTTTAACTCATCCTCTACTTCTTCAAACAAAATACTTTTTTTTTCAATATTGTCGACTAAGGTTCCGAGGACAAGTGCAGTACCGATGGCTATACCTGGAGAGGCAGGTACACCGGTTAGTTTAATTTCCTCTTTTGGTGTTTTTTTCTCAATCATTATTCCTCATTGAATTCGGTGCTGTGATTAACTAAATTCTTTATAGCTGATATGGCCGATTTTGCATCTGTACCTGTAGCAATTATTTTTATGTCAGTTCCAAATCCTGCAGCTAGCATCAGTAACCCAATGACGCTTTTTCCATCAACAGTTTCACCGTCTTTTTCAATTTTTATATCTGATTTAAACTCGGAAGCAAGCTGTACAAAAACAGCTGCAGGCCTTGCATGTAAACCTAATTTATTTTTAATTTTGTGATCAATAGTTTTAGTATTCATAAAAAAAGAGTAAGAGTAAATAAATGATAAGATAAAAATCTATTTTAATAAACAGAATAAGGTTAAAATAAAATAATTCAACAATAACAATTAATTTGTTTTATTATATACGTGTTTAAATTATAATAAAATATTAATATATAAATATTAACATAAAACTCCATATTAATTTACCAATAAACGATGTTTTTATTTTCGGAGTCAGTTTATGAGATGTATTGTTACAGGCGGAGCAGGTTTTATCGGTTCTCACTTATGCGATTTATTAATCAGCAATGGCCATAATGTTACTGCTATAGACGATTTGTCAACGGGGCAGTTATCTAATTTGGATGACATTATAAATCATCCGAATTTTGAATTTCTGAAAGGTGATATACTGAAACTGCCTGAACTGGATTATATTGTCTCCAGGTCTGATATGATCTATCATCTTGCAGCTGCTGTGGGGGTGGATTTAGTTGTCAGAGATCCAGTCAAAACTATACTTACAAATGTCAAAGGAACTGAACGTATTTTAGAGGCTGCTGCAAAAAATAAGACAAGGTTGCTGGTAGCATCTACCAGTGAAGTCTACGGGAAATCTGAAGAAGAGAAATTCTCAGAGGAAGATGACCTGTTAATAGGTTCACCTAAACACTCCAGATGGACATATGCATGCAGCAAGCTTTTAGATGAATTCTACTGTCTGGCATACTACAAGAAATATAATCATCCAATAATAGTAGTAAGGTTATTCAATACTGTCGGTCCAAGGCAAACAGGTAAATACGGAATGGTTGTTCCTCGATTTATAAAAAAAGCACTTAGGAATGAAACACTTCAGGTTTATGGAACAGGAAAACAGTCGCGTTGTTTCTGTCATGTCAAAGATACAATTAGAGCTATTTACGGCTTAGGCGAATCAAATATTAATGGAGAAATATACAATATCGGCAGTACATGGAAATGCAGTATTGAAGATTTGGCTAAATTGATAATAGAAAGAACAAATAGTAGCTCTAATATAGAATATGTACCATATGATAAAGCATATGCACCCGGTTTTGAAGACATGCTCCACAGAGTGCCTAATATAGACAAGATTCAAAAAAAACTAAGCTGGAATACAAGCTATACCTTAAACGATATAGTTGATGATGTGGCTGCATACTATAATGAAATAGAATGTTAATTAGTAAAAGACATATTTAAATCTAAAATTAAATAACTATTTCACCTCCGGCATGTCTGTTGTCAAGAAAACCTGTTATTTTTACCGGTATTATTTTATTTATAAAATTTTTATCAATATATTCTTTTTCAGTACATGAGTCTGTAGGCTGTGCAGTTACTTTGATATAATTATCAGACCATCCTGTCAATTTTTTTTCATCTGTATAATTTTCAAATAATACGTTAGCAGTTTTTCCTATTTGTTTATTAATGAAATCTTTAGCTAATTTGTTGCCAATTGCAGTAAGAAGATGATGTCTTTTTGTCGAATCTTTTGATGAAACCTGATCCTTATAATCTGCTGCAGGAGTTCCCTGTCTTTTTGAATATTTAAAAACATGGAGATAAGCTAAAGGTAAGCTTGAAATAAACTCTTTGCATTCCTCAAATATTTCATCTGTTTCTCCAGGAAATCCGACAATAATATCCGAACCTATACAAATATCAGGAATTTTATCTACAGCATTTAATACGAATTCAGCAAATTCTTCTTTTTTATAGTGCCGTCCCATTCGGTTAAGAATACTGTTTTCACCATATTGCAAAGGGAGGTGCAGAAAGCGGCATATTTTTCTGCTGGATGCAATTGTATCAATCAGGCCATGCATATTAAACTGAGGTTCAGTGGAACTTAACCTTATTCTAAAATCACCTTCGATTTTTACAAGTTCTTTTAAAAGGTCAATAAGAGTTCTCCCCGAGTCATCATAAGTCGCAATATTGACACCAGTTAAAACTACTTCTTTATGCCCGTTTTTAACTAACTCTTTAAATTCTTCAATTGTATTATTCCAGTTTCTTGATTTTGATTTACCGCGTCCATATGGAACAATACAGTAAGTGCAGTATGAATCACAACCATCTTGAATTTTAATATTAGCCCGGCTTTTAAATGGATAATAACCTGTGGCATTTTCATTAAAAGTTACTGCAGAATTAACAGCTTTATATGTTTCACTCCCTGTAGAAGTAAGATCGAATACATCATTGATGTATTTTAAAATATTAGTCTTATCTGAGTTTGGTATAATTTTATTTATTATAATTTCATTATCCCAGGTTTTTGCATCTGTTTCGACATCACAACCTGTAACAATAACGTATGCCTCGGGATGTTTTTTCTTAAGAGATCGTGCTGCCTGTCTGCTTTTCTGTGCTGCAGAACATGTAACCGAACAGGTGTTGATAATTATTAAGGAAAGAGGTTTATCAGTATCTGGTTTTACTATCTGAAATCCTGCATTCTGTAAAGTTCCAAACATGAGAGCTGTATCAGTTTGATTTAACCTGCACCCAATTGTTATTGCTGTAGCGTATCTAATATTCTTATTCGACAAGATTACTTCTCCGGTTTATTTCTGATGTACGAATTATATTTTTATTATTTCAAATTTAAAATTAAAAATCCGGTTGAAACTATAATATCAACTATACAGGTTTCAAAGTTTTAAATATGTGTTTAAGTGTCTTTTACACCTTTATTTACGAAAAATAAATTATTTAATATAAATATAACAACACCTAACCAAATAATAGAAAATGTGATCATGTACATAGTAGTTAATTGTTCCTTATACATGAAAACACCTATTAAAAAAGAAATGGTCGGTGTGATATACTGCAGAAGGCCAGCTGTTGACAGCTTGATTTTTCTTATTCCTTTGGCGAAAAGCAGCAAAGGAGCTGCTGTAAGAACTCCTGTTAATATAAGAAGAATATTCAATACTAAGGATTCATTCATGAAATATATCTGGTGTTTAACACCAGAATAATAGGCCAAATAAATTACTGCAGGTATGATTAGTACAAACATCTCAGTAGTTAAACCGGGTAGAGAATCCAAGCTTGATGTTTTTCTAAACAGAGAGTAAAATGAAAATGAAAGTGCAATTAGTAAAGCTATCCACGGTATGCGGTTGTAGTTGAATATCAGGTTAAATACAGCTATGCCCACTATTATAATAGCTATTAACTGCCATTTAGATAGTTTTTCTTTTAATATGACACAACCTAGAAGTACAGTAGTCAGCGGACATATAAAATATCCCATGCTGCACTCTATAATATGGTTATGATTTACACCCCAAATATACACCAGCCAGTTCACAAGCAGACAGAATGCTCTGATAATTAAAAAAAATAAATCTCTTTTACTCTTTATAGCTCTAATTGTGTTTAATAACTTCTTGTGAAATAGCAATAAAATAACAGTAAAAATTAATGTCCAGATAATTCTGTCTGCCAATATTACAGTTGCAGGTATAGAAGATAACGACTTCCAGAAAATGGGAAGGCTTCCCCATAAAAAATAGGAAAAAATAATTATCCAGAAACCGCTGTTTTTACTGATAGGAGTCTCACTCATTTTCTATTAGATTTTTAATTACATGGGATGCGCAGAAACATCCGAACAGTGAAGGCATATAGGATACTGTACCTACAATAGAGCTTTTATTGGGTACTGTATCATCCTCTTCTATATTTATAATTTTTCCTGTACAGTCTTCCGGAGAGAAAACAGTTTTTAACCCTTTATAAACCTTGTATTTTTTAAGCTTTTTTCTTACAGCTCTTGACAATCCGCAGTTAAAAGTTTTAGATATATCTGCAATTCTTACCTGAGATGGATCAGTTTTTCCGCCTGCTCCCATCGAGCTTATTATATTTAATTTAAGCTTTAAACTTTCAAGAATTAAATGAACTTTCGGGGACAGTGTATCTATAGCATCAATTATAAAATCGAATTTGTTTGATGTAAGTATCATCCGAGTTTTTTCATCTTTAATGAAATCGTTGAGTGAAATTATGTTCAAATGGGGATTTATATCCAGTAATCTATTACTTACTACATCAACTTTATTTTTACCGATAGTTGATGAGAGGGCAGGGAGTTGTCTGTTTCTATTAGTTGTATCTACTGTATCACCATCAACAATTGTTAGATTGCCTATTCCTGCTCTGCAGAGATATTCTGCTGCATAAGCACCTACACCACCGACTCCTACAATCAAAACATGTGATTTTAATAGTTTAGTAAGCGAACCTTCACCAAAAAGGATTTCTGTTCTTATGTTCCAATTATTATTCATTAGTTATCTTAAATACTTTTTCAAAATTTATTTGAATTTGATTAACCATATCGTTTATGGATATATTTTTTAATTTAGCTGCCTGTTTGTAAATATCTTTTATATTAACATTATGAATATCCGTTTCTAAAAAAATAGATTCAAGTGGTATATGTGAAAAAAAACGGAAGGATTTAGATTTTCTGTTTAATATAGTTTTGCCAAAAGATAAATAAATGTTTTTATTAATCAGCTGTTCTGCTAATTTTTCTGATCCGTTAAAACCATGTATGATCCATGGTACTGTACTATTTTTTCTGTACTCAATGATTTCCTGATATGCTTTAACGCAGTGTATTATAATTGGCTTATTAATAGAGTCGGCTATTTTTATCTGTTCTGCAAAAAATACAATCTGTTCTGCATATGATGTAGTACATTTTTTATCCAGACCAATTTCTCCTAAAGCAATGATATTTTGTTCAAGTATATTTTTTTCAATAACATCTAATAATTGTTTGGAACTTGATTTAATATGCCATGGATGAATGCCTACAGAGTAATATTTATCTTTATCTATTTGAATATTATTACATAAATCCAAATTTATAATACTAGAGATATCTGGAATATTATTTGATTTATGACAGTGTACATCGTAATACATAATTTCATTCAAACTTTTTAATGATTAAAAAATTATTTTTTTTATTAATATAGCATTTGCTAAATAAATTTTTACTGCTATTTTAGAAGCTCTTTCACAGAAAAGACCATGTCGGGGCGTAGCGCAGTCTGGCTAGCGCATTTGGTTTGGGACCAAAGGGTCGGAGGTTCGAATCCTCTCGCCCCGACCATTTCTAATATCTTATATATCAAACTTTTGTGAGTGTTTATTTGTCTGTAATAATATTAACATTTCCATCATTGGGCAATTTTTGGTCAACTTTTTATATCAATTTGAGCAAAAAATAATTGTTAAAAATAATTCAATAATAACATTTTAAGCTCTTTTTTTATTAAAATACCCCACCTTTTATGATTTTAAGAGAGCTAAAAATATCTTTATAACATTTTGAATATTCTGTACTAATTTATTATTAGAGAAGGGGAGGGAGCCTATCCCCAAATTATTAAGTTTAGGTTTTTTTAAAATGATATACTAGAGCTATTAGAAAGATGAATAATTGTATCATTCGAGAGAGCTAAAAAATTGAGAGATATTACTGATAATGTAAATAATAATTTTATCTTCATAAGTATATTGTATATTTAATTTCTTAATTAAAAATTGTATTTGTTTTATTTTAAAAATCATCTGCAAAATTAGATTATATATTTTTTATTTTATATCACTCAGACCGATTTAAAGGTGAGGGTTCAAAGCCGTGTCCGTATATCGTCTTTTTAGTTTATATGCTTTAAAATGCTTATGAGAGTGTTGTTTTTAAGTTTATAATCAGTTGTATGACTTTTCTTCTTCACCCATTCTGTAACGATATAGAGGACATTCACTTTCAGAAGGGCATAATTTAATTTCAGACAGTGGTGTTTTGTATTTTCCTCTATCGCATCCCATACACCATTTGCAATAACTTCTTATAGCTTTTGATTTGCCTGTATGATATGTTCCTAAACGATATTTATGCAAAGAACATGATTCATCACTGCACTTTAAATATCTAGTGGAGGATTCGCAGTCACACATTTTACAGTTTGCTTTTATCGCCTGAGTTCGTGTTAATCTTTGCATACCTGTTTTCATAATTTGCTTTCCTTTAGTTGACTGAATAATTCCTGTTGATATTCTCTATTTCATACTACTTCGTCAACAGGCAATAATTCATCGCTAGTTGTATCTTTCTTCTAATTCGAATTATTATGTCAGTGGAAGGGCAGTCTTCATACACATACTGAGTAAAATTATTTTACATAAAAGCATGTCATTACTCCGAGTCTCAGGAAAGTTCATCATTACGTCCTTTACCTGAAGTTCCAAATTCTTTAGATTAGTCATTATTAATACTCACTTTTAAATTTATTAAATTTGTCCTATTTTTCCTACTTTTTATTTTTCGTTTTTTTACACCTCAAAAAGCTACACCTTGCTCACCTACTCCCTATAAATAGGGAGAGTAGGTAGGTGGGTAGAGGTTTTAGTTAGCTTTCCCACTACCTACCTAGACACCTACTTTTAGGTAGGTCATTTAACACATGGCATTTTACCTGTTAATTTAAGATTTTCTTTGATATAATTTCTACGTTTTGCTATGTCGATAAAACACTTACTTTTTTATTGTTTTTGGTCATATTCAGAACACATATCCTCAATAAACTCAACCTTGCTTATTCCACTGGCTCAGATAATATCCACAAGAGCTTCCTTCCAGTTAAATTCAGTTTTCTTTTCACTTTCAGGTATTTCATCCTCTTCAGATTCCTGCCAGTAGATTTTACCTTCCTCTTTGGTATGGGCTATATATTGTTCAAATACGATTTCTAAAGACTTATTTTTTTGATATAGCTGTGAAGATTTAATATTAATAAGTCTATAAGATCTTGATTATGCGTATTGTTACAAACATAGACTAGTGAGTTGTAGTATCAGATTTACTCTTATCTATAAATCTTGATGAAAAGTAGAAATTGTTGATTAAATTATGTTGAAAATATAGGGAAGGGGGATGGCTATCTCTAGAAAGAATAAACGTAAGACCGTAGTCGTAGGCTCGGATACAAAAAATGGTTTCTTTTATATACAATACTCCCATGCTTAATTATAAAATCATGGAAAACTTTACAACCTTTTTCTTAAGTGGTTCTAAGGCTTTAGCAATTTGTATTGAGTGTACCTACAGGAATGTATAAGGATAGCAAATACATAGATGATTTTATTGGTTTAAAAAGGATTCTCGTTACTCTGTCAAGAATTATTAGTCATAGACATGAATGTGCTTTGGTCCCAATAGAGCTGGCAAATAGATGGAGGCCTGCATACTAAAAATGGTATCTTTTTAAATCTATTGCTCAATATTCACATCAAACTCCAGGGTGAGTAAACCTTCTTAGTAAAAAAGATTATGAAGATTTCCTCATCAAAAGTAAATAGAAATAATATGAAACTATAAAACCAAAGACATCTACGAGAATCCAGATTACTCTAATATCTATCAATTGTTCTAAGAAAAACAATCTAAGAACAAAATAAACAATAAAAATAACTAATATTATATAAAATAAATATTTTCTATTTTTTATATCAATTATAGATTTTTTCGAATATAGTTCTCTAAAAATAAAATAGAATAATCCAAATAAGTTCAAATCTATAAATAGATAAAATATTAATGAAAAATTATAATAAGAGTTTAAAATAATAAAGTAATTATATAAATTTAACCAAAATATGAAGTCAAACAGAATGAATATCAAGAAGCCTACCATTGAAAAAGAAGCAAATATACTTATTAACAGTTGTTCTTTATAAGAACGATTGATAACTATAATTGCTTCTTTTAATTTATAATATTTGAGAAACAAAACTGTACAAACAAACAGGATATATACAAAATGAATAAATTGCCATCCTACCATCGTGATAAGAACTACATAGTTAAATGGCCAATATAAAATCATTAATGAGATATTTAATAATATTAAAGGTATAAAAATAAATAATGAATTTTTATAATTATTAATACTAGTTTTTAAAAATAAATTTATTAATAAAAACAAAAAACCAAACAAGCATATAAAAGCAATATATACAATGATGTACTTTGGATCATGAAAATTTAATTTATAATTTTCAGCAGAATAATAGATATTATCTAAATTATTAAACATTTTGGGAATGTATAACATTTGGAAGCTAATTATAATATTAGCTAAAATTGAAACTATGGATAATACATAGAGATATTTTTTATCAAATTCAGAAAAAATTGTTTTGTTTTCTTGATAATCTTTCATATAAGAAAAATAAATTGGAACATCTTCCAATTTATTTTTATCTGATGTTATTAGCATGATGATAATAATAAATGTCCCCAGTATATTTATAAAAATCCAAGCAGATCTTGGTATAGGATATGTATAAAAGGGATAGTATAAAATTAAATAAAAAATATTAATAAATAATGCGCAAATATATTGTTTATTTCTTAAATATTGCTTATAACCAGTAAAAATACCTTTAATTATTAAACAGAGCAACCAAATCAAACATAAATTCAGGACAAAAACGAAAGAATATTGAATAGAATAAAAAACAAACTTGTCTTTTGGATAGGAGTATAAAACATTAAATGGTATTGGTTTTCCTACTAATAAATATGTTAATGACAAAATAGACAAAAATGTAATAATTATAATTGATAAACTAACAATTATTTTTTTTTCGTTTTTTGAGTATCTCATAAATATTTCTAAACTATACTACTTTGAGTAATAACCAGTAAATTATAATTATTTATAAGGTTAAAGTTACTAAATGGTTATAGAATAATAAATATTTATGTTAAAAAAATCTAAAATTTTCATTGTTTGAAAATTATTACAAAATCGGCACGCAATTGTTACAAAATCGGTACTGAAGATGCGAATGATGTATTATTTGATTAATAAGTTGAGCTAGTTTGAGGCTAATTAGGGGGAAATTAATGGTGGACGTAACAGTACTTGAATCTTAGTCCAGCTTATCCATATAATATAAACAAAAAAATTATCCTACTATTTGTTTTAGTACTTGCATTTTAAATTCTGATTCATCACTTGCTTCAATTGAAGCTATAAATCCCTTTAATTCATCTATTTTAGAGAAATTTCTCTTTTTACTTGGGTCTTCATTAATGATTTTAAACATTGAATCTACAGCGTTATCTACTGATTTTCTTACTGTTTCATTATTAAGGTGTGCATAAATTTCTGTAGATGAAGTATCTTTATGTCCTAAACTTTTACCAATTACTAATAAACTAGAACCATTTATTGCTTGCCAACTAGCTAGAGTCCTTCGCAAATCATGTATACGCAGATTAACTGTATTGTTATTTAGATTGTGTTCTCTATCAAATAAATTCAAAGCTTTATTACGTTCATCATTAAATCTACCTAAATCTTCTGCAGAGATATACTTTTCTTTTTCTTTATACTCTAGAATTAATTTTAGACGATCTTTACTTGCGAAAGTTTTTCTGACTTGCCACCAGGCTTTTTTAATATCTGTAACATGCCCTATACCTGTTTCAGACGGAAATACATATATTGGATCTTTCTTTTCTGCTTCTCTTCTTCGTTTTAAAATTTCTACAACAGGTTTAGATAGAGTACAGGTAAAATCATCATCATTTTTAATTTCAGAATACTGTAAATACCAGTTCCTAGATATTAAGTCCAAATCAGCCCATTTCATTTGCAGCACATTATTTTTTCTAGTCCCTGCAAAAAGTAAACATTTTATTATGTCTCTATTTTGTTCAGAAATTGTGGATTCTTCAAGTGCAGTAAAAAAATTTTTCATTTCCGAGTGCTTAACAAATCTTTTTCTCTTATGTTCTGTATGAAATTTAAAATAACGTACAGGGTTATGAAACTCTATAATTTCTTCTTTAATGCAATAGTTAAAAACTGTTCCAATAGAACCCACAACTCTGTTTGCTGTGTGTTTTCCATGTGTTTCAGTCATATCGTAAAATATATCTTTAACATCTTGTTTAGTAATTTTAAAGGCTGGTATCATTAAAAATCGATCAGAATAATATTTATAGTAATATTTAACATGACTTGCTTTTTGTATGCCTTTATCTTTAACATATTGGTTATATAGATTTTCGTACTTTAGATTATTAGGATTCTGTCCTAATGTATCTTGTTTTATATTGTCACAGCTTGCTTTTCTGGCTTCTACTATAGACATATATGGATAGTGTCCTAGTTGAATCCGTTTAGTAGTGCCACTTATATTAACTAAATGATTAAACGTTTTTTTGAATTTAGATACTCTAATAGTTAAATGTTTAAATTTTTTGTCTTGATACTCAATTCTGATGCCAGTATAATTTAGCCTATCAAGGTTGTTTTTTGTAAAATTAATTCTTTTCATTTCTTGAGGTTTCCTGTTTGGATTGAAGACTCTTGAATATTTCTCAGTTTTTATTGAGAAAATTCTGTCAACCATATTTTTTGGTCAACTTTTGGTCAACTTTTCCATACAAAAATATACAACTACATACAGGTAAAAAACAAGTTATTTTAGAGAAGGCGAGACTAAGTGTAAGTAATTTATATCAAATAAGTTAAACTACAATCAATGTAATCAGATTTGGGACCAAAGGGTCGGAGGTTCGAATCCTCTCGCCCCGACCATTTCTACTCTATTTTCCTTTTTGTTAGTTACTAAAGAGTACTTTCTATTGCTTTGCGAATGCTGTGACATAGTATGTATTTTTTTCTTCTATTATTTTATAAAGATAGGTAATGATAAAAGCAGTTCATACAGAATGTATAATATTCCAAAATATCGCAAAGTAGAACACCTAAATTTTTTTTGTTCGTTTAAAAGCTGGAAAGTAGCATGGATGAATATTGGAGAGTAAGCATGTTGCTTTATATTTACCATTAATTGAAATCAACTACTCTTCAGTTAAAATATACTATATCTTCTCTATGATATGTGATTGACAACAATGAGGGTTGTATTATGAGTAATATCTCTTTTTTAGGTTGTGGGAAAATGGGGTCCAATATGATAAAGTCACTGGCATCAGCCGGTCAAACTCTTACTATTTGGAATAGAAGTTCTGAAAAATCACATTCTTTATCTGGAGAAAATGTTACACCTCTTGATTCATTGGAAGATGCACTCAAGGCAAGTCCTATTATTATGATTAGTGTTCTTGGGTATGAACCTGCTTGTGAACTTCTTGAAAATCATGGTTCAATACTTGAGAATAAAATTGTGTTACAGCTAAGCAATGGTAAACCAAAAGATGCAAAAAAGCTAAATGAATTAGTTGTGTCATTTGGAGGAAAATATATTGACGGGGCAGTTGGAGGCTATCCAAGTCAGGTGGCTTCACAGGATCTTCAAATTCTGTATAGCGGAAATCAGGAAGCATTCAATAAGATTAAACCTCTTCTGGAAATATTTGGGAACGCCATTTTTATCAGTGAAAACCCTAGCTCTGCTTCAACTCTTGTAAATGCCAGTTTATTTGCAGCAATTCCTATGCTTGTGGGACTTTGTCAAGGAGTTAAATTTTGTGAAACAGAAAAGTTTCCTGTAGAAGTTTACGAAGAATTTATTAAAAAGGCTCTACCTGCAGTGGTTAATGATACATTGGTTAAAGCTAAGGATAAAAATTTTTCTTCAGATACTAAGAGAGTACAGGCCACTCTAACTCAGGTTGTACTTGAAGCTAGACAGTTTGTCGAAATGTGTAATGAAATAGGAACAGATCCAGGTATGTTTAAAGCTTTAGAAAATTTATGGGCTAAAGGAGTGGCTGATGGACTTGGTAATTATGACTGGACATATTCGGCTGAAATCTAAATTGCATAAAGAAAGAGCAGTCAGATTATAGCTTTCTATTTGCTTATTTTTGAATACCATAAATAAATCATTGCCTTTGGAATACATGTGAATATACACAAGAAAAATATGCGCTTTCAGATCTTTAAACTAATATAATAAGTTATTTTTTTATAAAATAAAAAAGCTAAAAAACTAATCTACTCTTAATAGATATCTTTCAGGTGGTTATATACACTGCCTCATTTACTGTTTTTTTTTAATATTGATTAATTTTTTGAATAAACTTTAATCTCCTCTTGGTGAAAATCACCATTCAACAATTAACAGGAGATTAAAAATGCCAAGAAAACCAGTATCCAGGAGAAGATCAAGTACTTCAGCAAAATCTAAAATTCAATCGGTAAAAACAAGTTTGTTAAAACGATTGCGTAATTATGTAATTCTTTCGGCTGTAATGATGTTTCTGGGTGGAGCTGCTAATGGTTATAAAGAAAATATATATCAATTTGTCAACGGTGGATATAAGACATACATTGAAAAATTCTTGAATAATTCAAATACCGCAGTTAATGCTCCAGCTGCAAAAAAATATAACAGTTCTTCAATTAATAAAAAAAAATATAGTACTGCAAATTCAACCAGCACAAATTCAAGTGCATTGAGAATAGCAAATAGAAGAAATACTAAATCTGAAATTATTAATCACAAATATTATATGCTTGGTTATAATGAAGATAGAGAACAGGCGAATTGGGTTGCTTATAAACTTACAAAAAACATGGTGAAAAATACAACAGCCCCTAGAAGAAATGATTTTAGGCCGGATCCATTAGTTAAAACAGGGTCTGCAACTTTAGATGATTATCGCGGTTCTGGTTACGACAGGGGACATCTTTGTCCTGCTGCCGCAATGCGTTTCAGTAAAACAGCAATGAGTGAAACTTTTTATATGAGCAATATGTCACCTCAAGTGCCTGATTTTAACCGAGGAGCATGGAAAAAACTTGAAAGCAAAGTAAGAATATGGGCTGTTAAAAATCTTGAAATTTCTGTAGTTACCGGCCATATATTTTACAATAACAGAAAGCACAAGGAAATAGGTGCTGATAAAGTTGATGTACCGGATGCTTATTTTAAAGTTATTCTAGACTACAGACAACCTGATATTAAAGCTATTGGCTTTATTTTGCCTAATCAAAAAATAGAAAAACCATTATATTTCTACACAGTACCTGTTAACAATATTGAAAGAATAACAGGATTAGATTTTTTTGCATATTTACCAGATAATATCGAAGAACAGTTGGAAAGCAGTTCAGATTATAGAAGATGGATATAGTAGTATTGCTGTAAATTATTAAATAGCTCCTGATATTACTGATCGGGAGTTATAAACATTAATGTAATTCATTTATTGCAGAGGGTGTTTGCAAGGCAGTCTATAATTCTATCTATCTTTTATCTAATTTTTTCCTAAATTCATTGATATGCTTGTCGTGATCTGTTCTAGGATAAAGTTTGTAGCATAAATATAAGAGAAACAGCAGAAATACTATTTCGACAAATACGATATCATTAATCATGTAGAAACCAAAATCCATGAAAGGAAATGCTAATATAACCATTAGGATAAATAATATTGAATAGTGATATTTTTTTATTTTTATAGAATAAAAAATTAATATAAAAGAGCATATACAAACAGGAATTTTCAAATATAAATAATATGATATAGGTATTTGTTTTACAAAAACTGTATTCCAGATCAATGCGGTAACCATGCATATAATTATCACCAATAAAGTGATGAAAGGATATATCTCTGTTACTTTTCGCTTATTCTCCATATTATATCTCTGATAAATCCCGTCAAAATATGATACTTGATTGAGATGTATTAAATTATATGTCAATCTGAAATGATAAATGTATTGTGTTTAGAGTTTAATAACAAAACAGTTATAAAATATATTAAGACGAACTGATATACATATGGCAGCTCGTCTTAATAATTGAAAGTTATCTTTAATATTATATCTTTTGAACGTCCAAAATTTCCTGACCAAGTTCCACTCCTGAATTAGGTACTATTAGAACTTTAGTAACTTTGCATTCATAAGGGGCAATTATTGTACGTTTATTAAGCATTCTTTCTAAATCTTTCATCTCTAGTTTCAGTTTCATGCATTCTATATAACATTTATGGTATTCGTAAATTACATCTTCATGGCTGGCAAGACTTATAGCTGACTTAGTATAAAGTTTTTTGCTTCTGGCAATGTCAGACTTTTTATCTTTCAGTTCTTCTTTTGCAAGTTTGATTTTTAGTTTTAAAACTTCAATTTTTATTTTTATACCGCTTTTGCTGAATTTAACCAGAGGTTGCCCTTTTTTAACTACACTATTAACTTCTGGTAAGTATTTAATTGTTCCATTTATAGTAGAAGTTACAATTTCAGCACTGGCATTGATCGCTACTAATCCCAAAGCAGCAACTGCAAGAGTCATTAATAATTTCATACATTTTACCTTTTTTATTTTGTAAAAGTCAATTAGGGGTTAATTAATTACGATTTTATCTGAAGTAAAAACAAAAACAATAATTAACTCTGCTAAAATTGTTAGTTTTGTGTTAATTTCTATTAATTATTTTTTTTATATAATGAATTGATACAGACTGTCAGATCTAATCTTAGTTTTTACAGTTAACTATATGCAGAGCTATGGAGATAAAAAAATAAAAACGGTTTATAAAAAAACGGCAATATCTGCACCATCACAAATACTGCCTTGAAATTCTTTAACATAAAAAGTTATTTAGATACTGTTTTCCTCAGCTCATTTGCCTCTCTCAGCAATCTGTTAGCTTCAGCTTTTAAATTATTGCTTTCTTTGCCATGATTCCAAATAACTAATGTCATGACTGCAAAAATAACGCAAAGTATAATTCCAATTGCTACCATAGTTTAATAACCCTTTTTAAAATTATTGATTTTGATTAACCAATTTTGACTTGAATGAAAAATAGAATTCAAAAAAGAATTTTCAATGCTTTAAAAAACAGAGATATGTTTTTTTGCAGAATAACATTGTATAAAATCAGGTCCAAATTGCCACTATCGCCATTATTGCAAATCCAAGCAAAACAAAATTAAACTGTTTTAAGTTGCAGCATTCCACTAAGGCTGACCTTTTTAAACCATGCAATGTTCCGAAATATATGAATGTACCTGCAGCTAATGCTGTGAATATTGGTTCTAATAATGTATGTTTTACCAATCCATGACTTATTATATCTCCGAAAGTTATACCTATTGGTACCATCAATGAAAAAATAATAAAAAGAACGATGCCTGTCTTAGTAGAAAGAGCGCTTTTAGTAATGCGGACAGCAAGAGCAAAGCTGGCAGCCCATTTATGGGCTAAAATAGCTATTAGAATGATAATAAATATTGACATAGAATTACTTAATCCTAATGCGGCTCCGGCTAGAAAAGCATGAATAGAAAGCATCACAACTGCTAATACTGCAAAACCTGAACTGCTTTCTCCATGGCTGTGCTCATACATTTCTCTTGTTAGATGTTCTAGAAATAATAGTAGAAGAAAGACACCTCCAGCCAGCAGAAAAGGGAAAGGATATGAATATCCATTAGAGTTGAAACCTTTAACTGATTCACTAAGCATATGCAATAGTCCAGCACCAAGAAATACTCCTGCGGCTAGAGATTCGCCAATGGGAAAATCAAAATCTCTCTCACTTTTTATTCTTTTAAAGAAAGGATAAAATCCTGCAGAAATTGTTATAATAAAAATGAGAAGAATACTAAAAAGTTTAGTGTAGTACAATGTCAAAATAATTATTCCTTATGTAGTTGATTATTGCATGAAAAATATTTTTAAACTTTAGCTACTATCTTAATGCCAATGTATCAATTTTATAACTCGATAATAATTTTATTTGAAAAAATATTAATTATTCTATTGAATAATGAGATAAAATAGCTAATTATATGATCTGTTCCTTAAAAATAACTCAATACACGGAGGTGTAAAAATGGAGTCAAGTTTGGGTGATCTCGTAGATGTTTCTATCAAGGTAGAAGAATCATTAAATGAGCTTTATAAACGGTTTGGAGAACTTTTTCCAGAAGATGTAGAGCTTTGGAATTCTTTATCTTTAGAAGAACAAAATCATATCCAAATGCTGTCGGAAACACGTAAACCATTCATAAACGGCCTTTTTGTGAATCGTCTTCATGATTTAAAAGAAATTTACAAGGTTGTAAGACATAAACTCAATTTTTATAAGAAACTTAAAAAAGCAGATAAAGCGCAGGCTTTTGAAGATGCGATAGAATTGGAAACAATAAGAAGTCGCACTCATCTTGATATTGCAAGAATAAAAAGGATCGGTAAAAGAACATTAAGGACTTTCCTGTTTTTAAACAGACGCGAGCGAAATAATGCTATTCGCATAAAAAAACATATTTTAAACATAAGAATAAAAACAGCTGCAGCTACAGCATAATTTTACTAATTAATATATTATCGGCCGTTACCGTATACGTTAAAATATAAGGTAACGGTTTTTTTAGACAAATATTAATCCAGTATCATTTTTCCTAACCGTATTAGATGCCAACCATTTATCATTAATTAAGGATATTCATATTGCTAAACCATTAATTATCATTTAAATTATAATATATTTTATAATGGAAAAACTTTTTAATTTAGCGAAGATATGAAATATCCTTTAAATGTATTGGTGGTAGGTTGCGGCAGAATGGGGGCAGCACATGCTAAAGCATATCAAGAAATAAGTGAATATAATATAGTGGGACTTGTTTCAAGAAATCCAGAAACTAGGGAAGTTGTTAATAAATCACTTGGTGCAGATTATCCAATGTTCTCTGATTTTGACGCTGCTTTAAGGGAAACCAAACCTGATGTGGTAAGTATAAATACATACTCTGAAACTCATTCTGAATATGCAATAAAATCTTTTATGTCCGGTGCTCATGTTTTTTTAGAAAAACCTATTGCCCCAACATTAAAAGAATGCAGTGATGTTATAAATGCTGCAAGAAAATATAAAAGAAAACTTGTTGTGGGGTATATTCTTCACTATCACCCATCATGGAAACTGTTTGTAGATAAAGCAAAATCATTGGGCAAGCCTCTTGTAATGAGATTAAATTTAAATCAGCAGACAGAAGGTGCCAATTGGACTTTACATAAGAAAATGCTTCAATCAACTTCACCTATTGTTGACTGTGGAGTTCATTATGTAGATTTAATGTGTAAGATGACGGAAGCCAATCCGGTAAAAGTTTCAGGCATCGGTTCAAGGTTAAGCTACGAAATATCAGAAGATATGTATAATTATGGACAGCTGCAGGTTACATTTGATGACGGATCAGTTGGCTGGTATGAAGCATCCTGGGGGCCAATGATCAGTGAAACAGCATATTTCATTAAGGATGTCATGGGACCTAAAGGCTCTGTTAGCTTTTTAGAAAAGCAGGCAGAATCAGGTAATATCAACTCCCATACAGACGGCGGAGCCATTAAAATACATTCATCTGAAATGGATTCAGAAAATAACTTCATTAGTAAAGATGAAAATATCGAATTACTGGAAGAGCCGAATCATGAACTTCTCTGTAGATATGAGCAGGAATATCTATTAAAAGCTATTAAAGAGGATATTGATTTAACTACACACATGAATGATGCTTATAACAGCCTAAAAATAGTTTTAGCAGCAGACGAGTCAATCAGGACGGGAGAAACTGTTTATTTGTAAAATGTATGTCAGGATAAAATCGCTTGATTTATTAGCTAAACCTGTAAATATTTAACTTTATATAAATAAATATTTCCTATATAATTACTCTTAAATTGATATATACTAAAATAGTAAAAATAGCCTTTTATATGTTCCAATAGCCTTTAGTGTTATATATAAATGATGAAAAAATTACTGTTGCTTATTTTATTATGAAACCACTAAAAATAAAAACAAAAATCTTAATACTTCTTCTAGGGCTTGCATGTCTTATTTCAGTAATATTTTATGCAATGTCAAATTACTTCTTTTACAAAATTCAGAATGACTATAACAATAATATTTATACATCTCTCAACCATCTTAAAGATCTTAATAATTACCTGGCAGCTAACGACTATGAAAGCTTTAGTAAAGATTACTTGAAATTAGTAGTCAATAGTATTTTTAACTCAATAATTTATAATGAAGAAGTAGCTCCGAATGACAATAATACTGGAAAACTTAAAGTAAATAAAATTCTCTCCAATAATAATATTAAAAAAATAATTGCTAATTCTATTAGTATTAACAGCACTAAAGTGGCAGATTTTGCAATAATACAGAATAGAAAAATTATACTGTGTTCCCTGACTGGTAAAGAAGGACAACCAACGAATTCGTTTAATGTCTGGCTAAGAAAATATGAAGTATTAAAAAAATATTTTTCCAATAAAAACTCAAAAAATTATTATAAAGTATTTACAGGCAATAAAGATGTTTATCTAATAGTAAGGCGTTTTCCAGGTACTCAAAGCTACATTATAGGATCAATTACTCCTTCAAAGATAAAAGCTAACACACAGTTGGCTTCTCAGACTGTTAATACGATAAGAATGCTTGAGAGTAATATAAGGAAAGATACAAATGACTCAATGACAAAGATTACTTACTACAGAATTATCATAATAGCAATTGTAATGCTCCTTTGTATTCCACTTTCATTTATAAATGCCTCTAAAATATCACGTCCCATAATTAGTTTAAGAGATCAGGTAAAAAAATTCAGTGAAGGAAAATTTAAGAATAAAAAGATTGAAGAAAAAGGAAGTATTGAAGTAAGAGATTTAGTGAAATCCTTTAATTCTTTAGGTGACGAGCTCGACTGTTATATGAGAAATCTTAAAAAAGAAGTCTCAGAAAGACATAAGTTGGAAAGTGAAATTAAAATTGCTGCACAGATACAGATTTCCAGTCTGCCCAATATTACATCAGATTTCGTCAGACCTGAATTTTCGCTGGCATCAAAGTTGAGTCCTGCAGAGTACGCTGCTGGTGACTTTTATGATTTCTTTTATATAACACCAAATAGACTGGCACTGATAATAGCTGATGTATCAGGAAAAGGAATATCTGCAGCATTTTATATGTCTTTGGCTAAGGCTACTCTGTCCAGCATCAGTCATCATGAAACTTCTCCGGCAGAAGCTATGGCTAAGACAAATCATATTATTTCAGAAAACAATATTAACTGTATGTTTGTTACAGTTTTTCTGATGTTCTATGATATTGACACAGGTAAAATTACTTATGCAAATGCTGGGCATCACGATGCTGTAGTTTATAGTAAAAAAGAAAAGAGAATAAGAACTTTCGGTCAATGCACTGATCCTTCAATGGGCATACTACCTCATATTTCTTTTCATGAAAATGAAGACCAGCTTGACATAGGAGATACTTTGATTCTTTATACTGACGGTGCTACAGAAGCGGTAAATACAAAAGAAGTAATGTTTGGAGAAGATGAACTGTTTAATATCATATCAGCTAACATAAACCAATCAGTGTATGAACTTTCTAACAGCATAGTAGGTACAATACGTAAATTTGAAGAAGGTAATTTATTTGATGACCTCACACTTCTTGTTCTCAGAAGAAACATCTAGTATGCGGATTTTATTCGTATTGTTAGAATCATTATAGTAACGTGAATAAAAATTACAAAAAATATTTTTGGTTTATTATTTGATATTCTGGAGTTATTTTTTGCTTTGTTTAAAGAGATGGTAGAGATTTTGTAGGAATTAAAATAAATATTTATCATCAGGGTGGAAGTGTTAAGATACTTTATTAAATAACACTTAAGTGATATTTAATAAATTCAGGTGGTTATAAATTTAGCTTGTTGAAGCTGCTGCATTTATAACTCTTTCATCAAGATCGGTATAATTTACTATTTTTCGACATTTTGTCATTAGTAAATTTCTCTTGTGCTGAAGAAATATGCGTCTTCTTTTTTCTTCAGTAGTATAACTTTTAAATTTCATATAAACCTCCATGACTTTTTATAGTTATACGCAATTTTCAATATGGTGAATTAACACCACGAACAACTTACTCTAAAATAAAACTATTTAAAGATTCGTCAATAGACATGTTGAATAATTAACATAATCCTAACAATTAATCAGCAAATCTGCCCTTTCATAAAGTAAGAATTTATAATATAACCGTCATAAGAGATTTATCAACCAGTATATAATAAAATATAATTTGAGTTCACAAAACAAATGATATTGCATATTAACTATTATTCAGATAACATTATATATTATAAAAACAGGATGTATTCATATGATAATATTGAGCGGTAAAGATAAGAAGAGTTTTATTATTTTATCTATTATTTTTAGTCTAAGCTGTCTGATTTTTGCTTTAAATAATATCATATTCAGTGCTGATGATAGTATATATTCAGTTTATACTAACATAACTATTTTTACTTGTGTCTTAATAATCTCATGGTTATGCTTGTTTGGACTATTATATATAACCGTAAAAAGTTTATTATTGCGTTACAGACAGCAAACAAACAGGCTTATGCACTATATCAGTATAGTAGTAATAGTTTTTTACCTTGTACTATACTTTCCATTTCATATATTTATACTGCCTGTTTCATTATGGATAATTCTTGACTTTCTAGGCATGATTTTTCCATGGATATTAATTGCTTCATTAAGTAACAGATTTTGTAAATAGCAATTGAAATCAAACTTCAAGAGTTATGCTTACCGGGCAATGATCTGAGCCCATCACTGTCTTATGGATTCCAGCTTCAATTACAGCATCAGAAAAGCTGTCATTAACGCAATGGTAATCAATCCTCCAGCCAGCATCTTTTTCTCTTGCCCTAAAACGATATGACCACCAACTGTAATGCCCTGGTTCATTTGGGTGAAATTTTCTGAAGGAGTCAATATATCCAGCACTCAGATATTTACTCATCCAACCTCTTTCTTCCGGTAGAAATCCTGCATTCTTAGCATTTGTTTTTGGATTTTTCAAATCAATTTCAGTGTGGGCAATATTATAGTCACCGCATAAAACAATATTTCTGCCTTCAGATACTAAGTCATTACATTTTTTTAATATAGCGTCACAGAAAGCAAGTTTATAGTCCAAACGTTTTCCCTGTTCCTGAGAGTTTGGAAAGTAGCAGTTTATCAATACAAATTCAGAATAATGAAGAATCATTGTTCGACCTTCAATATCAAATTCATCCATTCCCAGTTTTTCTACAATATCAGGTTCTTTTTTTGTATATACTGCAACACCGCTATATCCCTTTCTTGCTGCTGAATGCCAATAACTTTTATAGCCTGAAACATCCAATAAATCCTTTACAAGCTGTTCAGGCTGGGCTTTAGTTTCCTGTAGAGCTAAAATATCAGGTCCAGTTTCGGATATCCATTCAAGCAAACCTTTTTTCGCACATGCACGTATTCCGTTTACATTCCAAGAATAAATATGTTTCATGTAGTAGATACCTTTTAAATATTAAACTTTATTAATGTATATTTAAAATATAACCATTAAATATTTATCTTTCATTATTTATTGTTTAAATTATAATAATAGAATATAAGAATTATAGAAAAATAAACTATTAGATATCTGCTTATTCTAGCAACTAGATAAATAATAAAAGCCTGATAAACTTTTTTTTAGTCTTCTTATGCTTTATATAATATCTATATCTTTAAATACATACTATATTATGGTTAAAATATTTAATGAATTATTAAGGAAATTCCACATATGGCAGACGTAGAAATCGGCAGATTAAATAAATTAAAAATAGTAAAAGAGTTAAGCTTTGGATCTTATCTGGACGGAGGAAGTTATGGCGAAATACTGCTTCCTAAAAAATATGTACCTACAATAGCTAAGCTTGATGATATAGTTGAAGTGTTTGTATATTTCGACTCCAATGACTGTATTATAGCTACCACTGAAAAACCATATGCTACTGTTGGTGAATTCGCATATTTAACAGTTGCTGCAGTCAACTCTGTAGGTGCATTTCTTGACTGGGGACTATTAAAAGATCTTTTCGTTCCTTATAGAGAGCAGAAAGAAAAATTACGTGAAAATATTTCTTATCCTGTTTATATTTACTTTGACGAAAAAAGCAGAAGAATTGCTGCAACTACAAGGATAGCAAAATACTTGGATAATGAACCAATTAATTATAAAGTCACTGAAGAAGTGGATTTGTTTATATATGGCAAAGAAGAAATAGGATATAAAGCTATTATCAATAATGCTCATAGAGGTATTTTGTATAAGAATGAAGTTTTCCAGCCTTTGAAACTGGGGCAGCATTTAAAAGGTTTTATCAAAAAAATAAGAAATGACGGAAAAATCGATTTATGTCTCGAGCAACCCGGATATGAAAAAATAGGCGGTTTAGCTGAAACTATTCTGGAAAAACTTAAGAAACAGAATGGATTTATAAATATAAATGACAAAAGCTCTCCTGATGCTATTTACAAGGCTTTTAATGTCAGTAAAAAAACTTTTAAAAAAGCCATAGGTGCACTTTATAAACAAAGAGTGATAACAATAGATAATGAAGGCATTAAGTTAACTAAAAAATAATGATTACTATTTAATCCTGATAATGCATTAGAAATCTGCATATTTCAACAATCGTTTACTGCTCATACAGCTATGAAGACTATCGATGTATAAAAATATACGCCTGAACTTTTCAAAACTCTCTGAACAGCAAAGCATTACTAAACTATTTGTTTTCAACTGCACAATCTGGGTTTAAAGATAAATTATCAATATTTAATTTATCATCAACAGTTAATAATTAACCATTATAATTTAGTCATGTTTGAGTTAAGAGAATATCAGAAGAAAATAGTACATGATGGAGTATCAATATTGCTGCATCATAAAATACTTTATTTGGCGCTTGAGTGTAGAATCGGGAAAACTCTTATATCAATGCAGATAGCTAAAGAGTGCGGTTATAAATCAGTACTTTTTGTAACAAAGAAAAAAGCAATAGCTTCAATCGAACACGATTATGGTTTGGGTTCTTTTAAAGAGTTCTTCGACATAGTAATTATCAATTATGAAAGTCTGCATAAAATACCGAAAATAGTTTATGACTTAGTTGTTGTAGATGAAGCGCACAGTCTAGGATCTTTTCCTATTCCTTCAATCAGAGCAAAACGCTTAAGAAAAATAGTAAAAGATAAAACTGTTATCTATTTAAGCGGTACGCCTACACCAGAAAGTTATTCTCAGATATTTCATCAGTTATGGATAAGTAAAAATTCACCTTATTACAGTTATAAAAACTTCTATCACTGGGCTGCAAATAAATATGTTGCTGTTCAAAACAAGTTTATTGGAGATAAGAGAGTGAAAATATACTCAAAAGCGAATAGGGGAAAAATATTCCAGGATCTGAGTTTTTTCTTTATATCTTTGACCAGATCAGAAGCAGAATTCGATATAACTGATCCCAATGAGAAAATAGAGCATGTTTCTCTAGACAAAGCGACTATTAATATAATACATAAAATATTTGACTTCGATATAATAAAAGGTAAATATGCCAATCTTACTTGTGACTCACCGTTGAGGAAAATGCAGAAAATGCATCAGTTATGTTCTGGTACTGTACTTCTGGATAACGGTAAATTTCACATTATGGATTACTCAAAAGTCGAACATATCAAAAGAACTATCAACTTACCGGCCGGTATATTTTACAAATATAAAGCTGAATATGAAGTACTGAAAGAATACTTTCCTGACCATACAACAGTTCCAGGAGAGTTTGATAAAGGAAATAATGACCTGATTGTACTGCAGATCATAGCAGGCAGGGAAGGGGTAAAATTAAAACGTGCGAATGAACTTATTTTTTATAATATAGATTTTTCTGCTACTTCATATTTTCAGGCAAAAGACAGATTGATAGATAAAACCAGAGAAAGTCCAGCTAAAGTGAGATGGATATTTTCGAGAGGCGGTATTGAGGACAGAATTTACAAAGTTGTCAAAAATAAAACAAATTTTACAACAAGTCACTTTAAACATGAATTCTATTTGGGAAAGTGAATGATGTTTTTCTTATCATGTTATATGGCAAAGCGCTAAACTCTAATTTTTAGATTCCGGACAATATTATTTCAGAAATAGTTAAACAGTCTCTAGCGTTAAAATTTCTTATCAGTTTTATTCTTCGAATTTAAAGTTCTCTTTCTCAAACAAATCTACACATGCATCAACAACATGCGGATCGTATAGCAGTTTCCTTCCGTTTTTTATTTCATTTAATGCAGCTGCTATCCCTAAGGCCTTTCTATATGGACGATGATTATTCATTGCTTCTATCGTATCAGCTACACATACTATTCTGCATGCAAGATTTATGCTTTTATTCTTAAGACCATCAGGATAACCGGATCCGTTCAGCTTTTCATGATGATGTAATATGATTTCTTTTAGAGGCCAGTTAAAATCGATATCCTTAACAGTATCATACCCTGTTTTAGGATGTTCTCTTATAATATTCATTTCTGAATCAGAAAGTCTACCTGGTTTGTTGAGTATATCTGAGGGGGTATACAGTTTTCCTATATCATGAATCATTGAACCATAATAAATTGTTTTAATCTGATCTTCAGTTAGTTTCATTTTTTCAGCAATAGCTATTGCCAGTTTAGCAACTCTCAGCTGATGTCCCGCTGTATATGGATCTCTTTTTTCTGTTGCTTTTGAAAACATATAAACACTATTTTCAAAAGATTCCTTCAGCTTAAGTTCTGACTGTTTTCTTTTTGTAATATTTATTCCGTATATATTAATATAATTTTCACCTATAATTGGAACAAAATTCCAGGCATACCAATAAATGTTAAAAAAGGACTTTTCTGAATATGTTTGTTTGTTTGTTGATAAGGCTTTATTTATAATGTCGGCCCAAAGCTTGAACTCGTTCCCAGTTGATAGATTCTCGCTGGTTAGGAGAACTTTTGAAGCTTTATTAGCATATAAAACTTTTTTGTCTTTAGATATTCTTAGTACAGGAGAAGGATTTTCTTCAGGAAATTTAGCAATATTTACTACTTTGCTTTGCGCATTATTAATTGCATTCTGATAATAGTCAATATTTTTACCGAGTTTTTTAGATAATATTATAACAATAAAACCGGTTATCAGGGCTGAGATTACAATCAAAGTAGTTTCGATTATAGCACTGTGAAGATTAAAATAATAAATCAATATATCCTGAACGATTATGTCAATAATTATAATGGCTCCAACTGTAACTGGAATAAAAATTTTTATCAATTTTATCTGAGTAGAAGTACCCAAAAAAATATTAATCGGGAAAATGTTATTCGAAAAAGATAAGACAATGGAAAGTGTTAGAAATAAAAAGCATATGGCAGTTGAAAGCGCCATCGGTATTGCTTCTGTTGCATATAAAATAGGAGTCGGATGCAGGTAACTTAACAGTATTGTTCCAGAACAGATAAATGCTATGCTGGATAGTAGTCCGGCAATATGTTCAGGTAGATTACCATTCTTTTTAGTGAGTTTTATTGAAAGAAGAAGTATAACTGATATTCCTGTAATAAAGAAAAAAAATCCTGTGATCGGAGACATTCTGGCAATAGGAAAAACACCTAATTTACCATAATTAGGAACAAAAAAATCTTCAAAATTCAAATCTATATTATAAAAATGACCAGGAATTTCAAGCAACCCGAAAAGAGTAACCAGTACGGTTAAGATCAGTATTATGAAGCAGATAATTTTATTTTTTATAATTAAATTATAAAAAAGTATAATTAATCCCAGAATGATAAATGATACAGAGGTGCTTGGAGCCATCGGAATAAAGTCTTTATGAAGGCTGGCAAGCAGTCTAATATCAAATAAATATGATATTACTCCCATTGCAGCAATAATAATCGATGCAATGGAAATAATACACTTTATTCTAGTTATTTGTTTCATATAATTTTTGAAGCAGATTACAAATTTCCATATTTTATATTAATTATACTAATCTTTACAAACATATCTACTTTTATGATATTCTTATTGGTTTTTCGTTAATATTTTTAAAAGAGAGATTGAAAAAAGATTGATATGTTCATATGTTTAAACAAATAAAAATCAATATAAATATAAAATTTATATATAGGGAGATTTTTTAGTGGAAATAAAGATTAATCACAACAGTTCAATTCCCTTACATATACAGGTAGAAGAATTGCTGCGCAGGCTTGTTGTAGAAAAAGAGTATATTAATGGAAAATTACTTCCCCAGGAGACTCTGCTTGCTCAAAGATTGGGCATAAGCAGAAATACACTGAGAGTTGGCATAGATAAATTAGTAAGGGAAGGAATACTTGAAAGGAAAAGAGGCGTAGGGACAAAAGTAGCCCGTCAGAAAAAAAGATCCGCCCGCTTAGATGCCTGGATAAGTTTTACAAAAGAAAGAGAAAAGCAGGGTATTAAAGTTCAAACTTTCTATTCACATTATGAACTGGTTAAAATTCCTGATTTTGTAGCTGATAATTTTAATCTTCCTTATGAGACAGTTATTCCTCAGGTAACAAGAGTAAAAGGATATGATGATATAAGAGTATTCCACTCGATATCTTATTTCCATCCAAGAATACAGCTACAGGAGAATGAAGATTATTCACGTCCTCTATATGACATTCTTGAAAATAAATATAATTTTGTTGCTGCAAACTCTTTTGAAAAAATTTCAGCTATTGCTGCCGATGATAAATTAGCTGAGTATCTGAATATAGAAATAGGTTTTCCTCTGCTGAAAAGAGAAAGAATAGTTACAGATCCCGGCGGAAGATATATAGAGTACAATATTCATCATCAGAGAAGTGATAAATTCGAATATACTATTAACATACAGCGTGACTAAATTAAGGTTGGGATTAATTCAATGAGAAAAACCAATTATGACAAAAAACCTTTTACCGATGTTCATGAAATTAAAGGTGAGGCATTTGCCGGATACAGTGATATTTGTGCAGAATTAAACAGTAAAATAAGCAAACTTAATAAAAATAAAACAGTTATAATCATAGATTGTTATCCTGGGGTCATTGATACAGAACTGCTGCCTGCTTTCGTAAGCGGATTAAAGCCTGTGATGACGGTGAATACTTTAGATGCAAACAATAGCTGTGAGAAAGTATTAAACCTGATAAAAAGAGACTTAACTGACGATAGAGTCAGAGGTTTTATGTCTAATTATACAATTGATGAATTCTTTGATGATGAGAAAATAAAAGCCTTTCAAAATAAAATACATTTACTGGAGAAAGGTATAATCCTGATCTATGGAGTAGGCGCTTCACTTATCAGTAAAGGAGATATTACAGTTTATGCTGACATGGCCAGATGGGAAATACAGCTTCGGTACAGGACCAAAGATATATCAAACTGGTGTTCTGATAATTTTGGAGAGGATCCGCTAAGAATGTACAAACGTGCTTTTTTTGTTGATTGGCGGGTAGCTGACCGGCATAAAAAGCATATTTTTAATCAGGTAGATTATTTTCTGGATACAAATAAAAAACTTGATCCCAAAATGATTACTGCTTCAGCAATGAGTGAAGGATTGAAAAAAACTGCGCGAAAACCTTTTAGAGTGGTTCCGTACTTTGATGAAGCTCCATGGGGCGGACAATGGATGAAGGAGATATGTGACCTTGAAAGAACTAAACCTAATTATGGTTGGTGTTTTGACTGTGTTCCTGAAGAAAACAGTCTATTACTGAAATACGATGATATCATCTTTGAAACACCTTCAATAAACCTTGTCTTTTTTTATCCTGTTGATTTGCTGGGAAATAAAGTACATGCCAGGTTCGGATGTGAGTTCCCTATCAGATTTGACTTTCTTGATACTATGAACGGTGGGCATTTAAGTTTACAGGTTCACCCTACTACAGAATATATTCAAGAAAAATTCGGAATGCATTATACTCAGGATGAAAGTTATTATATGCTTGATACCGGAGATGATGCCTGTGTTTACCTAGGGACAAAAACTGGAATAAATAAAGATGAAATGATTAACGATCTCGAAAAAGCACAGGATGGTGAAATAATTTTTAATGCTGAGAAATATGTGAATAAAATACCTGCTAAAAAACACGATCATTTTCTCATTCCAGGCGGCACTGTTCATTGTTCAGGAGCCAATAGTATGGTACTGGAAATCAGCGCAACTCCATATATTTTTACATTTAAACTCTGGGATTGGGAAAGAGTAGGTTTAGATGGAAAACCGAGACCTATCCATATAGATCATGGTAAAAATGTAATTAATTGGAATTGGAATACTGAAGTTATTAATAAAAATCACGTAAACTGTTTTGAGAAAATAGAAGATGGTATCGGTTGGTCTGAAGGAAAAACAGGTCTTCACGATAGAGAGTTCATTGAAACAAGAAGACATTGGTTTTCTGTTCCTGTACTGCATAATACAGACGGATTAGTTAATGTATTAAATCTTATAGAAGGGGATGAAGTCATTGTAGAAAGCCCTTCTGATGAATTTGAACCATTCACTGTCCATTATGCTGAAACTTTTATTATTCCTGCGCTAGTTGGCGAATATACTATCAAACCTTATGGCAAATCAGTAGGTGAAGAGTGCGCCACACTTAAAGCCTATGTAAGAGTTTAAAGGAGAATCTAACGATGAAGAATATTATTGACGATAGCACAGGAAACACTCTCCTTCATATAGCTGTTTTAGAAGAAAACCTAAAAGAAGTAGAGCTACTTATAGAAGAAAATTGTGATCTTTTTACGAGAAATAAAAATGGAAAAACCGCACTTAATTTAGCAGATGAATCTAACAATAAAAAAATTATAAAAGCAATAAGACATGCTCTTTTTGCTTATGCTCTTGATCAGGCAGATAATGTTAGCTCTGAACACATAACTATGAAGAAAGAAAAAAACAGAGCTATTGATAAAAGTAAAGTTGAATCTTTAAAAATTGGAATGGGACAGATATTGGTTGAAGGCGGGAATTATAAAAGCAACCTGAAAAAAGCAGTTTATATGATACATAAAGCTGCTTCTGAAAAATGTAAGTTTCTAGTACTGCCGGAATGTCTGGACCTTGGCTGGACTTTTCCAAAAGCCGGAGAGCTAGCAGAACCAATACCTGGAAAATATAGTAATGTACTTGCTGATGCAGCTGTGGAAAGCAAAATATATGTAGTAGCCGGATTGACTGAAAAATTTGAGAATAAAATTTATAATTCAGCCGTTTTAATTTCTCCTGAAGGGAAAATTATTAAGGTGCATAGAAAAATTAATGTTCTTGATATAGCACAGGATATATATTCTATAGGAGATTCTTTATCTGTCGTAGAAACTGAATATGGTAAGGTTGGTGTGGATATATGTGCAGACAATTTTGAAGACAGTCATGCTTTGGGTGAATCCCTTATTAGAATGGGAGCTGATATTATTCTTTCACCTACGGCATGGGCTTTACCTCCGTGTTTCAGAGGTGATGATAACCCATGCTGGACTTGGGAAACATCATTTAAGAAACTTGCTAAGACATTTAATGTTCCGATTGTCGGAGTCAGCAATGTCGGTCTGATAAAAGACGGAGTATGGAAACAGTTCTCCTGTATAGGAAATTCTCTAGCAGTAACTCTCAATGGCGAAATTGCGGCAAAAGGGGGGCTGGGAGCTGACAAAGAAGAGTTAATTACGGCAGAAGTAGAAATTTATAAAAATAAACCAAAAGGCACAGAGATATCAGCATATATAAATACTGGTGATAACTAAATACAGAAGTATGAACTTTGAAGTTATATAAAACTCAAATTTAAAAATAGGGGATAAAACTAATATGAAAAAAATGGGAATAGTTATATTAGCACTACTGATTTCACTGGCTTCTTACGTGTGTTTAGGGGCAAATAGTTCACAGGCAGAACAGTGGACCCAAGCAAATGGTTTTTTTAAAAAAAATATTTATTGGCAGGGATCTGATGATGCATATTCTGTAAAGATAGGTCCAAATAAAGTATTATGGCTTTTTGGAGACACTTTAATCTCAAAAACAGGTAAAAAAAGAACACCTGAAGATGTTAATATGCCGAGAAATACCATTGGTATAGAAACAGGTCTGAACCCAACTGATGCAACAATTAAATATTATTGGGGAAATAAAAACAGTATTAGCAGTCCAAAAAGTTTTTTTAGAAGCCCTGATATAGCTGCTGAAAACTGGCTTTGGCCCGGAGATGTAACACTGCTTCCTGAAGGGAAAGGTATGATTATATTCTTCATGAACATAAAACCTGTAGATTATGGATATGGGTTTGATATAGCAGGCTGGCAGGCAGCATTAATCAGAAATTATAAAGAATCTCCTGAAAACTGGAATATTGAGTGGCTGCCTACCAGTGATTTTTCAAATCTAAAAATGCTTATAGGAAGCGGAGGTGTTTTAACTGAAGGAAATTATTTATACGCTTACAGTACGAAATCTGACATTACCGGTCAAAATATTTATCTTGCAAGATGGCCTCTTTCTCTTTTTAATGATAATCAAACCGCCGATATGTCAAATCCGCAATGGTGGACCGGTGCTGAAGGATGGATTTCAGAAAGTCAGCTTGATGTAAAGAAACTTCAACCATATATGTTATGGAATAATGGTCAGACTGAATTCACTGTAAACAGATTGTCTAATGGAAAATACCTTGAAATTCAGACAACTCCATCAGTTGACTGGGCAGGTAATGCGGATTTATCTTACAGAATATCGGATAGCCTCACAGGACCGTGGTCAGATTTGACAGTATTCTACCACAATCTTTGCAGAGATAATCCAAAACCTAATGAATTAATGGTATATGCAGGAAAACTGCATCCGGAACTTATCGGCGGAAATTATATTTTTACTTTCGCTACAAATACACAGCATATTGAGGCTCTATGGGATCAGCCTGAATTATACTATCCACGATTTTTAAAACTTGATGCTAATATATTTAATTCTCAAAATAATTAACTAACAGTCAGAGGGGATATTTTATGTATACTATTGGATTTGATATGGGAGGTACCCGTATAAAAATCGGTATTATAAAAGATGGTAAAATTGCAAAAACAGAAATTATACCTGCTCTATCTAATATCGGATTAGAAGCAAGATTGCCTGCTATTAAAAAAGTTATTTCTGAATTATGCAGTAATTTGGATATAAATTTTAATGATTGTCAGGGGATAGGTATTGCTTGTCCGGGAGTAATTTCACAGGATAACAAAAAAATAGTATCTATAAACGAGAAATATAATGATGCAGTTTCATTGGATCTTCCTGCATGGTCTAAAAAAGAATTTAATCTTCCGCTTTTTATTGATAATGATGCAAGAATGGCATGTATTGGTGAATGGCAGTACGGAGCCGGCAGGGGATATGATAATTTAGTAATGATGACCTTAGGAACCGGTATAGGAACTTCTGCTGTTGTTGATGGTAATCTTTTGAGAGGATCACATGGAATAGCCAGTCTTTTAGGTGGACATTTTACTATAAATTACAATGGTGATAAATGTACATGTCCAAACATAGGATGCAGTGAATTGGAAGCTTCAACAGTAACACTTGATAAGAATGCTAGAAAACATTCTGCTTTTAATATTAGCAAACTGTCGAAAGAGGAAAATATAGAGTACGAAAAAGTATTTAAATATGCTGAGGAAGATGATATTTGTGCTAAGTACTTACTTGAGAGAAGTTTGAATATCTGGTCGATTACTGCTTTAAATTTAGCTCACGCTTATGATCCTGAAGTAATGATTCTAGGTGGTGGTATAATGGCAAGTGCTGACGTTATTATACCTGCAGTTCAGGATTATGTGAGTTCTCATTCCTGGAATCCATATGATAAAGTAAAAATTCTGAGAGCGGAACACGGCAATAATGCTGCACTGCTTGCAAGTGAATGGCTTATTAATAAAAGAGCAAGTGATCAAAAATAATTACATAACTATAAAATAAACTGATGGTTCAAAAGTAGGGAGATTATAATGTCGGTAAAACCAAATGCAAAAAAAATAGTAATAACTGCATGTATATTTGCGGGGCTGGGTGGATTATTATTCGGTTTGGATCAGGGATTTATTAATGGGTCGCTTCAATATATCAGTAAGGATATGCATCTAACTTTGTCGCAGGGAGAATCATTTGCCAGCATTATGCTTGTCGGGTGTATAGTAGGAGCTCTCTGCAGCGGGTGGATATCTAGGGGGATCGGACGTAAAAAAACACTGATACTTGCTGCGCTTTTCTTTACCGTTTTTACATTGTTCGGGGCTTTAACGCACAGTGTTCATATTTTGTTTGCTACACGATTCTGCCTTGGCTTAGCAGTTGGCTGTGCTTCTTTTGTTGTTCCGCTATATCTGGCAGAGATAGCACCGACGAAGATGAGAGGTGCATTTATTACCATGTACCAGTTAATGATAACTATAGGTATATTTTTAATCTTTCTGTCTAACTCTATAATAAGCCATTACTTACAGGACTGGAGGTTAATGCTGGGCGTTATTGTTATTCCATCAATAGTTATGCTGATAGGAGTGATATTCATCCCTAAATCTCCAAGATGGCTCATGCTTAAAGGCAAAGAAAAAGATGCAAAAAATGTTTTGGAATCCACAAGAGAATCAGATGAAGAAGTAGAGTTTGTGTTAACAGAAATTAAAGAGAGTATTAAAGTAGACTCGAGTAAAAAAGAAACCGGATGGACCATGCTGAGAAAACCTTATTTTTTGAAAGTACTTTTTCTTGGCATTTTTATTATGATTCTTACACAATTTTCAGGCATTAATGCTATTATTTATTACTCTGGCAATATATTTAAGACTGCAGGTTTCAGTAACCCATCTACGGCAACAGTAATAATGGGGTTAATCAACGTAATAGTAACAATTATAGCTGTTAAGTATATTGACAGATTAGGCAGAAAACCAATTATTTATTTTGGCTTAACACTTATGACTATTATGTTAATTGTCATAGGAATATTGTTCCACATGCAGGATTCAGGTATGATTTTAAGCAGTTTTACAAAACTGTCATTAGTTGTTTGCTGTCTGATTTTTGTTGCATCCTTTGCTGTTTCAATGGGACCTATTCCATGGGTGATATGTGCAGAAATATTTCCTTTGGAGGGAAGAGATTTCGGTATTACAATTACAACAGCTGCATGCTGGCTGTCTGCAGCAATTGTAGTAAGATTTTCCATGTCAATTATGCATTATTTTGGAAACTCTACAATGTTTTTTATATTTGCCGCTTGCTGTATAATAAACTTTGTAATGGTTCTGTTCTGGGTTCCTGAAACAAAAGGAGTTTCTCTTGAAGAGTTGGAACTGAATCTAAAAAAAGGTGCCAAACTTAAAAATATCGGCAAGTAATTCTGTCATTAATAATAGGAGAAAATAATTATGCCGGAACTTCCTATCATCTTAGAGGAAATGTTACAACTGAATCATCCGGAGAAATTTCTATCTATATTTCCGGGCATGAACGAACAGTGTGCTGCTGATATGTATAATTTTACATTGAATAAATACAGAGATGTTATAGATAGCTATAAAAATAATGCGAAAGGAGCTGCTGATCTGCTTCTCAAAAACAGTGATTTTGCTGAACAGGTTAAAAATATCCCATTCAGGCAAGGAGAGACAATAGTGGCTCTGGGTGACAGTATAACTGATGATTATCAGTCATGGTTTGAAATATTGACGAATATAGTACATATGGCAATATCACCGGACATAAAGTTTGTAAACGCTGGTATATCTGGAGACACAACTTCTCAGATGATAACAAGATTTATAGGAGTAGTGAATCATAAACCTGACTGGATACTATGTATGGCAGGCACCAATGATGCTAGAGAGCATGGTTTATTCCCTAGTAAAGTTAATGTCAGTATTTCAGAGACAGAAGAAAATTTAAAAATGCTTTTCAATTATTCAAAGACACAAACTTCTGCAAAATGGATATGGTTAACTCCTGCCAGAGTGATTGATAAAATGCAGGAAAATCATCCTTATATGAAAATGGTTCAGTTTATAATAAGAAATAAAAATCTATATCCTGTTGTTGAATTTATTAGAAACCGATCGGAAACATTCATAGACTTATGGAGTGCTTTTGGGCATAATCCAGACCCTAAATTGTTTCTTGAAGATGGATTACACCCTTCTTTGGAAGGACACACATTGATCGTAAATGAAGTGATAGAAAAATTGAGCAAATTTGATAGGTGATAGAATGAAAAATAAAACTCAAGGATTTAAAAAGATACCGTTACTGGATGATTTGGCAGGAGAATGGATACCGGGTCATAAACTGGCACAGTATCCTACAGTACATAACTTTCATGGTTGTTTGCAGGTTAATAAAGATCTGGCATCAGTAAGCTGGCTTGTTTCCGTTCCTTACTCTCAGGGACATCACAGCGGTGCTCTTTATATTAATGATAAAGTTTATACTGCTGATGAATTTAAATGGTATCCCTATCAGGCTAAGAGAAGGAAAGCTGCTGATGATGGTATTAATATCGAATCGAAAGTTAGAATGGTATTTGAAGACAATGGTGTACTATTTAAAATTAAATTTTCTAATACTGGTAAAATATCAAAAACATTAAAAATAAAAATAGTTCATGCTGGCATTATCAGCAAATACAAATCACCGCTGGACTGGGACTGGTTTTATAGACTGCCTGACTATCCGGAGGATAACGGAAGTAGAAATGTAGCATGGAATGCTATTCTCGATAATGAAAAAATAAGAAGTAATATAGATAAACCTTTATCAAGTAATAGAAATTACAGAACAACATTATTTGAAGCAAATAATAATATACTAATTAAAAATTTAAAAAATGATGTCTGCACTGTATATGCCTTTTCTCAAACTCCTGATAATATTGTGTCAGACAGCTGTTATGCGCACTCGGAGTGGGAAATAACTTTATCGCCTGGAGAAGAAAAAAATATTGATTATGTTATGGGTTTTGGAGATAGTAAATCAGATATTTTAAATACTGTCAGCATCTGGTCTGATAGATTCGATGAGCTGTTCGAAGAATCAAAAACATTATGGCAGCAGAGATTTAATGATGCTTTTACAGTGGATAATAATCATTTTTCTGGAAGTCTTCCTATATTAGTTACAGATGATGAAAAGTTGTCACGTGTGTACTACATAGCCATTATAACACTGCTCATGCTTCATAGAACAAATATGCCTGTATTAGATAGAAGTTATCTAACAGGCAGTCCCAGACTTGGCGCTACAGTAATGTTTTACTGGGATACATCTATGTGGTCTACAGTTTTCGCTTTACTTGACCCTGAAATAATGAAGCAGTGTTTAAGAAACTGGCTTAAAATTGATATTGATAAATATTTCGGTCAGGATATGCTTGGGGGGCGTGGTGTCGGTAATATGTATAGTGCTACCAGAATGAATATTTTTAAAATGATTTCTACATATCTAAACATAACTCATGATAAAGATTTTCTGAACGAAAAAATCTTTTCATTATCAGAAGGTACTTATGCTGAGATGCACGGTGAAGACAATGTATGTCTTGCTGAAAACATAGGTGAAATCACAATACTTCAGCAAATGGAAAACTTAGCCACTGCATGGAAACAATATGTTAGGGAAGGGGATTTTTTAGCAGATTACGGTGAAGCAGTTAATTTGCTTGAATGTGTCCCTACTTATATTCATAAAGTACCTTCGTTTAACGCTGCTAATGTATGGATGATGAATACTGCCGCCGATTTTTATGAAATTGCCGGCAATAGTGATAAAGCTGAGCAATTAAGAAATGAAGCAGAAATATTAGCAAAACATGTGTTGGATTTATATGCTTCCGGGGAAGGAGTATGGAACAGCCTGCATAGAGATGGCAGTAAAGTTGAAATGAGACACTGCTATGACTTTATTACTATAGGCAAGTTTATGACAGGATATTTAACCGATGCAATGAAAAAAGAAATGAGTGCCTTCGTCGAAAATGAACTTCTTACTGCCACCTGGATGAGAGCTCAATCATTAAAAGATCCTGCGGCTGATTACTCTGATAGAGCAGATCATGGACCATTAGGAGCATATGATGCATGGCCTGCACAGACAGCTGATGTTATGGGATTATTCGGAGAATGGAATAAAGCTGTAGAAATAATCCGCAACTGCGAAGATGTCACGAAAGAAGGAAACTTTTCACAGGCAAGAGAACTGTTTGGGCCTGATAAGCACAGCTATAATGCAGATGTCCGCATAGCAACGAGAGATCTTGTTAACAGAGAATGCAGCGGTGGAGTAGCCTTTGCAAATTCTATTATCCAATACTTTTTCGGTTTTAATCCAAATTATACTAAAGATGAAATATTATTGGATTCTAGTAAATCACGAGGATTCACAGGATCACTGTTAAATATAAAATATAAAGATGAATATTATTCAATAAACAGCAATGATGAAGGACTGAATATAATTAAATAGATATTCGAATTTCGGTGTATTATGCTACAATTAAAGCAAGTTACTAATATTTGAATAATTTTAATGCAAGAGGGATATAATGAAAAAAATAAACTTAGTAATTGGCATTGCTTTATTGTTGATATTAAACTGTTATGCTTTACTAGCTGTTAATTCTAATTCATCTTCTGCACAATGGACTGTTGCGAACAACTTATTCAAACATAGCCCTCACTGGCGCGGTTCTGACGATGCATATTCCATACCTTTGGGAAATAACAGAGTTCTGTGGCTCTTCGGAGATACTCTTGTTTCTAACAGTGATAAGTTTATTCCAAGATCTCCTGATCATATAAAAATGCCTAGAAACAGTGTGGGTATTATGACAGGTTTGAACCCTGCCAAAGCTTCTATTAAATATTACTGGGGTAACAACAATAGTATCAGTAAACCTGAGTCTTTTTTTAAGAGTAATTTAACAGGTAAAGATAACTGGTTATGGCCGGGAGATGGAGTACTGCTTCCGGATCATAAGACATTAATAATTTTCTTTATGGATATTAAACCTGCTGATAATGACTGGGAATTTGATATAGCAGGTTGGCAGACGGCTAAAATTACAAATATTAAACAAACACCTGATAAATGGAAAATTGACTGGCTGAGAACTGCAAAATATAAACCATTTGAAATACTGCTAGGTTCAGGGGGTGTGATAGTAGATCAAAATTACCTTTATGCATTTGGTGGAAATAATGCTAAAATCGGCAATAATATGTATCTTGCCCGCTGGCCGCTGCATGTTTTTATGTATAAAAGACCTTTTTTATCGAATCCACAGTGGTGGACTGATAGAGGCTGGGTAGAAAACAATTTAATGAAATCTAGAAATCTAAAGCCTAAAAAATTGTGGAATGAAGGGCAAAATGAATTCACAGTAACTAAACTGACCGATGGAAAGTATGTAATGTTTCAAACGGCATATAACACTAAAAATAAACAACCTGGCAATTCAAACTTAGTATATAGAACAGCAAAAGCACTAACTGGTCCCTGGTCTAAACAGCATATTCTCTATAAGAATCTTTTTAGACAAAAAGAAATACCTGCAGATCTTAATATATATGCCGGAAAATATCACCCTGATTTAACAGATGATCAGGGAGATATGATATTTACTTTTGCCAGTAATACCAGGAGTTTAAAAACATTATGGCAATGGCAGAATGTGTATTACCCCAGTTTTTTAAAAATCAAAAAAGAACTTTTTGAATCACAGTTGAATGTAAAAAAAACAGTAGCTACAAAAGTTATAGAATAATATAAATTCATAGATATTAACTCTTGTATAGGGCATGGCATTAATGATGAAGAAGATTTTAAAAATTGATTATTGATAATGACAGTTTTGAAATCAAGTTAAAATCACATGAATTCAATTGTTATAGATTTTTAAATATAAAGTTATTTTATAATCTGTATTATTATAATTTAATGAAACATATGGTGATATCATGCAGAAGTCATTCAAGAAAAGGCTGTTAGATAAAGAACTAATGATTGGTACTGATATATCTTTACCAAGCCCTGAGATTGCAGAAATTCTTGAAAATGCAGGCTTTGATTGGTTATTTGTTGACTTTGAGCATTCCATTATGGATATAAAAAACATTCAGCAAATAATCCAGGCGGTTAATATACCCTGTGTAGTACGTTGTCCGTCCGATGATGAAGTATGGATTAAAAAATGTTTAGATATAGGTGCATCCGGAATAATAATTCCTCAAATAAAGGATATTGAACAGATTGAAAACGTTGTTAAATATTCAAAATACCGCCCAATTGGTGAAAGATGTACCGGAATAGGGCGAGCTAATAAATATGGTCAAAATTTTCATGAATACCTTAAGAATGCTAATGATAACATTGTTACTATCATTCAAATAGAAAATAAGGAAGCTGTAGCTTTAATTAATGATATAGTGAAAGTAGAAGGTCTTGATGCTGTTTTTATCGGCCCTTTGGACTTATCAGATAGTTTGGGGAAAACAGGGCAGGTAGATTCACCTGAGGTGCTAAAAGCAATATCAAAAGTACGGGATACCTGTATAAAATCCAATATGCCTTTAAGTATTTTTACTTCAAATACTCAGGCTGCTGAGAAATTTATTTCTGACGGTTTTTCATTGATGACCATCAGTGCCGATATTCTTCTTTTGAGTGATGCAGCTAAAGATATAGTAAATGAATTTAAGTAGATAATACTGATACGGCAAGTGAGTAATAAAGAATTCAAGCTTTTTAGGCGCTCAAGTCAGTTTTCATTATTTGTGAGTCTTTTTATATTACTCAACAGTTCTTCTATCTTTATTGGTTTAGTCATTGTTATGTCAGCGCCGTATTCTAAGGCTTTGTTTAGTAATATATTAGTTCTTCCGATTGATGAGACACCTGAAATAGCTATTATTTTTATATTTGAAAATTTATTTTTGATACTGCTGATTGCATGAATACCGTCTCTTTTAGGTAAAAAAAGATCCATAATAATTACGTCAGATGCTTTTTGGAAAAATATTTTTTCTACAGTGATACCATCTTCGGCTTCATCTACTTCGTACCCTGATTTTTCCAGTGCAGTTCTCAGTAAATATCTATAATCAGCATTATCATCAACAATTAGAATTTTTTTCATCTTGTTTTTCTCGTGTCAGCCTTTGAATTAATTTAGTTAAAGTGAATATTTTAACTGGTTTTGCTAATATTTCAGAAATGCCGTATCCATGCATTTCATCTTTAGATATTAAACCAGAATCACCTGTAGTAAGAATAATTGGAATTTTATATTTTGATTCAGCTAGCTTTTTACTTAACTCCAGACCTGTCATTACCGGCATGATATGATCTGTGAATATTAAATTAAAACTTTTAGGCTGTTGTTCAATTGCAGTTAAAGCTTCTTTCCCATTTTTAACATGCGTTACTTTATAGCCAAGTCTGGTTAAGGATAGAATAAATACCTTCGCCAGTGAAAGTTCATCTTCTACCAGCAGGATATGTTCTATACCTTTTACGCCAGATTTAGTAATCTTTCCTTGAGAATCAGATTTTTTTTCAAACTCTATAATTGGAAAATAAATATTAACCGCAGTCCCAACTCCAATTTTACTGTCAACTGTGATTTTTCCTTTATGACTAGTGACAATACTGTGAACTACAGAAAGTCCAAGGCCGCTCCCTTCACCTACTTTTTTTGATGTATAAAAAGGAGTAAATATTTTCCTTAAATTTTCATCAGAGATTCCGCAACCATTATCTTTTATGCATAAAACTATAAAAGAAGTTATATTTTTATCGAAAATAGAATTATCAGTATTCTTAACTTCATATAGGTCTATTTTAAGTATACCTCCATTATCTTTCATTGAATGGCTGGAATTATTACAAATGTTAATAATAATCTGCTGGATCTGATTAGAGCTACCAAGAATTGACGAACAATTGTTATTAATATTTTCTTCCAGGACAATGTTGGCTGGTAGCATAACTCTTATCATATTAATTGATTCGTTTATTATTGGGTTGAGATTTAAAGGTTTATAATCACATTCTTTATTAGAGCCGAAAACAGATAGATTTTTGACTAATTTTTCTGCTCTTTCTGTTTGTCTTAATATTTGATCCAGATATTTATCACGTTCCTGAGAAATAATATTTTTGTCCTGCAATAATTCGGTAAAGCCGGCTATGATACCGATAATATTATTGAATTCATGACCCAATCCTCTTGTTAATGTTGATATTGCTTCCATTTTCTGAACATCTAAAGCCTCCTTTTCAAGTTTTTTGTAAGAAGTTATGTCAGCAACTATACCATCATATCTAAATATTTTGCCATCCTTGTCTGCAATAGGAGTTCCGTGATCATATACATATCTAATTTTACCAGTATCTTTATGAATGAGACGATATTCAGAAACATTATTTTTTTTGTTTATTATTGCATTTTTATAATGAGTTAGTGCATTGTTAAGATCATCAGGATGTATCGATTTAGGCCATATGTTTGCATTTTTATAACATTCATCAGGGCTATAACCTGTCCATTCTTCCCATCTATCAGATATATATAAAATAGCTCCGGTTTCATCTGCTTTTGCAGAGTAAAAAACTTCCGGAATATTATTGATCAGTGAATTTAATCTATCGTTTTTATTTTGAAGTTTATTTTTTACATCTTTTTGTGCAGTAATATCAAAACCGTAAATATTTAAATAGTCGGAATTAACTACAGGTATGATGAAAAATATATATATTTTACCATGTATCTTTTTCTCTATTGACATAGTTTTATTATAATTAAGTGCACTGTTTATGGCATTTTTAAAGTCTTCATCTATATTGCTGCCGGTTTCATTTAAAAATTTTACCTGTATAAGATTTGCCGGTTCATTTGAATATAATATTTTACCTTGTTTAGATACTCTGAATACCGGATGTGGATTTTCTACAGGAAACTTAGCAAGGCTTTTTATCTGATTTTTTTCTGAATCGGAAATGCTGTTTAATTCATTGACACGTTCTATTAAGTTTATCTCAAGATCTTTTCTATAACTGCTTAATTGTTTACTAGTAAGTTTTGAATCTGTGATATCAACGAAAATTTCAAATTTATATACAGTGCCGTCTTCGGTAGTAAAATGAAGATCAAATAAGTCATAATGTTTTTGTGTTTTATCTGAAAACCATTCCCAACGAACAGTTTTACCTTTAAACACAATATTATTTTGACACCAGGGACATACATCTTCTCTATCATGAAAATATTTATAACATTTTTTTCCACCAATCGAGCCAAATTGATTTTCAATAGCTTTGTTAGTGTAATGTATATTGTATTGTTGGTCTACAATATAAATACCATGGGGCAAAATATTCAAAATCTTATTTAAAAAACTATTTTCTGTAAAATTTTTATTCATAAAATATCCTCATTAAAATATATTATATATACTATTATGTATTATTTTTAAAGTAAATTAATGTTTTCATGGTAAATTAATTCATTCTTTAATATGCTCTTTTTGTTAATAATTATTGTTAGGGAAAATTATTATGATGACATCTTCAATGATTAAATTTATAACCATAATGCCTAAAGTAGAACTGCATGTTCATCTTGAAGGCTCTATTAAGCCTGAAACATTGCTTATTCTTGCTGAAAGGAATGATGTTTCTTTACCTGCAGGCAATATAGAAGACTTAAGAAAATGGTATCAGTTTAAAGATTTAGCTCATTTCTGTGATATTTATATGCTTATATGCAATTGTATTAAAACATCTGAAGATATGGAACTTGTTACTGCTGAGTTTTTAAAAGACCGCGCAAGGCAGAATATTTTATACAGTGAAGTTATCTTTACTCCTTACAGTCATGTAGAGAATATAAAACTTAATGATCAGTTAGAAGCCATAACCAAAGCACGAAATGAAGCCTATCGGAAATATGGAGTAACCATTGGGTTGGTAGTCGATCTCTCACGTCAGGTACGACCGGTAAAACATAGCATTCAAATTGCTAAATGGGCTGTAAAAAATATGAATAAAGGAGTAGTAGGATTTGGTCTCGGAGGTCCTGAACTTGGTAATCCTCCTGAACTTTTTGAAGAAGCATTTAATATAGCCTATAATGCAGGACTTCCTAGTTTGCCACATGCAGGGGAGTCAGATGGACCAGAAAGTATCTGGGGAGCTATTAATGCACTGAAAGCTATTAGAATTGGTCATGGAGTCCGCTGTCTGGAAGACCCGGAGTTGGTCGATTTTCTTAGAGAAAAACAAATACCTCTTGATGTATGTCCTAGCAGCAATGTATGTCTGAATGTAGTAAATTCCATCGAAGAACATCCTCTTGTAAAGCTGATAAATGAAGGTCTTTTTGTGACATTAAACTCAGATGATCCTCCAATGTTTAATACCACTTTAACTAATGAATACATTAAGATAGCAGAGGCTTTTGATTTTGATATTGATACTATCAAAAAATTAGTGCTTAACGGATTAAATGCCAGTCTCTTTCCATTAAACAAAAAGAAAGAGATGAATAAAGAATTTGAAAGACAGTTTGAAAAACTCGAACGCGAAATATAAAAATTTATAAAGTGGATCATTAGATAGCTATAGGCAAATTATATCATGGTATGTAGAGCCTACATGAGTGACTCGATATATCGTATATATTTAGGAAATAATATATATTTTTTGCCAATGCTCTATGTCCATAATGATTAGGATGAAATTCATTACTCATCCAATGAATATGACTTTCAGGATGCTCATCCCAATATTTAGTGTGATCTATAAGTTGTAGTTTTTGCTCAAATGCAACCTTACGTATGGCATCCATATATGAATAAAAATAAGGATATCTATCCGGAGCTTGTCCAGAAAGAATAGGGCATGTTGTTTGTAGAATAGGCAATGCATTAAGTTTATCAATTTTCATACAGAGTTTCAGTATATTATTTTCGAATTCTTCAAGCTCAATATCATTAGTATCACTACAGTCATTCATTCCTATCATAAGGAAAACAACATCTGGGTTGAACTGTTCAACACGCCAGCTAAACCCAGATAAAAGATCACGTGTAGTATTTCCACCTATTGCCGTATTAATTACAATATCCATAGTGCGATTAAACTCTAAATGTGTACGAATACGTTCTCCAAAAAGTTCAGTATAATCACGATGTCCAAAAGTATATATTGAGCCATGTGTGATACTGTCTCCATAAAATAACCATTTTAAAGGTTTATTTGATTTTAAATATTTTTCAATTCTGTTCATTATGCTTGCTTTAATTTATAATATATTAAATAAAATTACTAATAATTTGAACTGCTGATCAGTATAATATGAACAGTCTTTAGAAGGTGCTAAATTAAATATTTTTCTTCCAGCAGAATCTTGATCTGCTGAATTTGGAATATTAGGGTCGTCAACCCAAATTTCATTATCTATATTTGTTCCCATATCAATTCTGCCTGGGGTTATATTATCATGAAGAAAATAAGATTTACCATGAGTATTATTTCCTGTAACTATATGTCGAATATACATTTTTTTATATCTCTTTACCTTTTAAAAATTGTTTCATTACTTTACTTGAAATATAAAAGAAATTGAACTTTATAGCTATCTTCCTCCTCCTAAAAAACAACTTATCAGAGAGTTAAACCTCCGTCTATCATAATGTTTTCACCAACTACAAATGATGCCTGATCTGAACATAACCACAAAACTACATTAACAACTTCAATGGGTTGACCAATTCTTTTTATTGGCTGTTGATTCTTTACTTCATCCTTTGTTATTCCCATTTTAGGAATTACATCATTGCTCATATCTGATTCAATAAAACCAGGTGCTACTGTATTTATTCTTATATTTTCTTGAGCATATTCAAAAGCACAGACTTTACTCATTCCAATAACTGCATGTTTAGAAGCACAATAAACTGTATGAAGTTTAAAAGGTTTTACTCCTGCTGCAGAAGCTGTATTAACTATTGAACCGCCACCGGTTTTCTTCATAGCTTCAATTTCATATTTCATGGCCAGAAAAACACCTTTAGCATTAGTTGTCATAACTTTATCAAAGGTAGCTGAATCCGTTTCGACAATTTTACCTAAAGCTTCAATACCAGCATTATTAAAAGCATAATCTATTTTACCATATTTATTTACAATTGTATTGATTACAGACTTTACATTTTCTTCATCTGTAATGTCCATTCGCATAAAAGTAGCTTTACCTCCTGTTTTTTTTATTTCATCTGCAATTTCCCATCCCTGAATCTCTCTACGTCCAGTAAATATTACATTGGCTCCGTTGTTTGCAAAAGCATATACAGATTCCTTGCCAATACCTGAAGTTCCTCCATTAATCAAAACTGTTTTACCTTTAAAATTATATATTTTTTCTGACTCATTCCTATTAATATTTTTTGTATCCATCTTAGTATACCTTTTTTAGTTATTGTATTTTATTCTACAAATAATAAACATTACGTATGTACCAAGTTAAAACTTGAATCATGTCTAATAAAGAGCTATAATGAGACTTGCTGTCTTTTTTTTAAATGTTAAGCAAATATATAGTCTTAGTGTCTTTTTATGCATTAGTTTGACAATTGGAGTATTATGAAATGTTTTATAATTTAAAATTTAAAAACTTTAGAAAACTTAAAAAACTTACCCAATCAGATATAGCAGCAATGCTGGATAAAAATAAAAAAACTATTCAGCGATGGGAAACCGGTACTACTATCCCGACACTTTCTGATATTTATTTATTAGCTGATATTTTAAAAGTACCCTTAAAGGAAATAGCAGACATAGAAAGCAATCAGCAAAACAGCAAGCCTTATTTTTATACTGACTTAAATAATCTTGATAAGAGTATTATTGATATTTCATCAAAAAGTGAAACAGAAAAACAAAGACTTTTTATTAACTTACAAAAAGAAAATGAAATGTTGAAATGGAAGTTAAAAGAAGAAAGAAGAAATAGAGAAAAGTATTCTAATCTTATCAATTCTGTAAATACACTGGTTTATACAAAAGATATTTCTCAGAAGTTTACTTATGTCAATCACTATTTCTTGAACTATTTTAGTATCTCAAATTTAAGTTTAGTACTAAATCAGAGGAATAATGATATATGGAAAAATAATAACAGATGGAGTGATTTATCTTTCTGGGAAAAGAAAGTATTTCAGGAAAAAACTGAAGTTAATAATATGATAATTACAATTCCTGCAGCGATAGGTACACCTAGAATTGGAACAGTTACAATTAGACCGTTTTTTGACTCGAATGGTAAAGTTTTTGAAATTATAGGATCAATCAAAGATGTAACTGCTGATGAAACTGTTAAGAAAAAGTTTTATTACATGGAATCAATTTTAAACGAACTTGATGATGTTATATGGATAGCTAAAATGGAACCTTATGTACATTATATCTACATAAATAAAGCTATTGAAAAAATATATAATGTTTCTGTAAGCAAGTTTTATAAAAATCCTGCTTTTTGGGTAAAATTAGTCTGCAAAGAAGATAGAAAACTTGTTCATACAGCAATTAACAGCAACAAGAATTCAAATATAACATATAGAATAAACCTAGACACAGGAAGATCACTGAAAATTCAGCATTCAATAGTTCATAAAATAATAAATGGAGAAAGAATTAAATTCGGAGTTTTAAAAAAAATAGAAGCTTAACAAACAATATATTAGTCTGCAGATGGTTCTGTAAAAGTATTAATAATAATACTAAACATAAAACAAACACCCATAAAGTTTAATAAAGTCCATAAATCTCTGAGGATATACTCACTCAATGGTACATAATATATTAGTAAAAAAATAACAGTTATAATAACTGTTGCTATATTTTTCTTTTTGTTTAGTTTTCTTTTTATAGCAACATATAAACATTTAATGGCAAAGAACAGCAAACATAACATGATAAACCATACAATCCATCTAACAGTCATATAGGGCCTTATCAAATTATAATGAGAAAAATCAAAATTATCATCACGACCTACGTAACCAAAAATATCCATTAGCGAAAAAGAGAAAAAGCCTAATATTGATATAATTGAGAGAATAATTATCCAAATCTTTTCGTTATATGTATATCTCATTTAATAAAATAATTTCATATTATATGTATTATTAATTTACAATTCCGATACTTTGAACATTTATAGCTATAATCAATCTTTTATTTTACTATATATATCTAATAATTTTTTATATTATTCCAATCCATGTTTTTTTTTCAAAGAAGCATATTCTTCTTTGAGAGTTGAAAGAAAACATTCATAATCACTTCTGTTTACTACCATATGCAAAGATATTCCTGAACCGTAATAAGCTTGTGAACTTTTGAAATTATATGCGTCCACAAAAATAATTAAAGCAAATGTATCGTCAGGTAAATCGCCTTTTTCTTTTTTCTCTAAAATTCTTTCACTGTCACATTGCTTGTGGAATTCTGCAATATTTATATTTTGAGGAAATATGTTTAGATCAGCAAATTCCTTTTCAGGATATATGGCAATAATTACATCAGGTTCAGACGGTTCCCAGGTATATGACTTATTTTCAGTCATTACTTTTTCAAAAATATAAATCAGAGTATCATGGTCACTTTCACTTGCCAGAAAACTGCCTTTCTTTCTTTTTGCCCAGTAACTGCCTTCCCGTTTAAGAATTGAATCATCTACTATTGGTTTTTCTTTCCAAAAAAAACTAATCTCGTAATCAATCTCACCAGCAGTAAATCCTGTAAAATTAATTTCTAAATTTAAATTACCTGAATAAAGTTTAGCCATGTTGGAATTCCTATTGATTATTTATTTTTCAAGATCTTATCGAAACGTTTGTTCGTGTTTATTAATTCATCTAAAATATTATTCTGTGTTTTCTGTATTTCATTAACACAGTCTAGTATTTGTATCTGTCTGATGTCCTGTATTTCATGTTCTTCAAGTTTTGTTTCAGCTTTCTGCGTTTTCCTTGAAGTAATAATTCTAAATAATGCCATACTGCAAAAAAAAGCTGCACCAATAATAAAAAAAATAACTGCTATTAGTTCATGTAAAGCACCTTTGTAATTAATAAGAAAATTAAAACAAACAAAAAAACCTATTAATCCGTATAAAAAAAATATTATTTCTTTAACCATAACTTAATCTTAAATAAGATTTTATTATTTTTTTATTATAATTATAGTATAAAATTAAAATAAAACCTGATCAATATTATAAGGAAAAATAATGGCAACTCTTAAAATTAAGCTGGAAATTAAACCTAACATGAAGGAACACTTGGAAAAGCTATATAAAAAATCTATTGAAAAATACAGCAAAACTGGTGAGCCTGTCCATAAAACGAACTATAAAGTTTATAAAGCTGTTATTCAGAGTTTAAAAGATAAGAAAAAAGATAAAGAAAATAAATAGTTTAAGCTTCTAGAAAAATGTACGAAATATTGTCTTTAAATTTATAAACATATCAATTAAAAAGATTTATTTTTCTTTATTTTAATAATTGCCTTGAAAAATTGAAAAATGTTTTGGAGTTTCTATATGCTTAAAAAAGTTATTGTTTATTCAGTTTTGGGTATTGGGTTATTTATATTAGCCACAGAAATATTTTCTATACAATACGATAAAAAACAGCTTTCAGCTTTTGAAAAAGAGGTTCAAAATGATTTCTCAGATCCGTTTTTCAAGAATATCCATGGCCCTCCAACTGAGGGCAAGCACGTTGAACATATGATAAGATTTCCTAAAATTAGATTATTAAAAAGAACTAATGAAGATATTCTTCAATTCATAACTCCGGGAATGGCGAAAAAAGATATACATATAGATATAAATGGTAATATTATGACCGTTTCGGGTAAGAGTAATATTAGTATGCTTGATGATATATCTAATAAACTGGAACTCACAACAAGTTTTGACCAGAAAATTCAAATGCCTGATGATACTGATATAAATAAAATCACTTCGGATTACAGTGAGGGCTTACTTACCATCACTTTACCTAAAAATACATTGAAAGCTGAAAATGTAAGTAAAACTATTTCTATTAAATAATTATTTAATGGATGAAGGAGAACATATGTTTTTTAAATCTGATTTAGATATTGTCGGGAATGCACTTGAAAGGTATTATGAAGAATCCGTATCTGGCGAAAAAACAACAATCAATCAGTTGCCTTTAAAGGAAATAATAAACAAACTGGATTTAGCCTATTATATTAAAAAAGGTAATTTGACAGGTGATAAATTATCAATTTTTATGGAGAAATATCTTGAAGTAACAACAAGATTACATAGTCAGAATTTCTTAGCTCATCAGATAGCAGTGCCACATTATTCTGGAGCTTTAGCATCATTGGCTGATGGTTTTACAAATAACATTAAGGCTATATATGAACTGGGGCCAGGATCAACCAGTATTGATTATTTTCTCATAAACTGGTTCCTAAAGAAAATAGGATGGTGTGAAGCTCCAACAGATTTGAATGTTAAGGATAATTTTGGAAAATTTGGAGGTGGTATATTTACACATGGTGGATCTTTAGCAAATCTTACTGCATTAATTGCAGCAAGAACAAAGACGATACCTGGAGTTTGGGAATCTGGTAATCCTGATAATCTTGCAATACTTACTTCTCACAGCATTCATTATTCTATTGAAAGGGCAGCAGGTATTATCGGCATTGGACAAAATTCAATATATTATTTGGACTCTAATTCTAATGGATCAATAATTCCTGACAGAATAGATGAAACTTATAATAGAGTAATTAAAGATAATAAAATACCAATAGCTTTAGTTGCAAATGGAGGCTGTACAGCTGTAGGCAGATATGATTCACTGGAAGAAATAGGCATTTTCTGTAATGATAAGAATCTGTGGTTTCATGTTGATGGAGCACATGGAGCCAGCGTGCTTCTATCTGACAAATATAGATATTTGTTAAATGGAATCTCAAGAGCAGATTCTGTTACTTGGGATGCTCACAAGCTATTGAGAACACCAAGTTTGTGTACTGCATTGTTATTTAAAAATCATATGTATATTGATCATGCATTTAAGCAGGAGGCCAGTTATCTTTTTCATAATAAAGAACAGCCTGGTGTAGATTTCGCTAATCGTACTATAGAGTGCAGTAGCAGTGGGTTAGGCCTTAAACTCTTTATGGTTTTAGGTGCTATGGGAGAAGATGGTTTATCAAAATATATTGATAGACAAATACAGTTAACTTATGATGCATATGAGTACATAAAAACAATGCCTGGATTTAAATGTGCAGTAAAACCGCAAAATAATATTCTCTGCTTTCGTGTTGATGGAAGTGATCAGCTACAGTTAAATATAAGAGATGAATTAATTAGAGAAGGGAATTATTATGTATCTTCAACATTATTTAAGAAAGTACGATATCTACGGTTAGTTATTACTAATCCTGATTCAGATATGGAAAACATACGTCAATTAATAGAAAAAATTAAGGAACTGATATAAAAAAGTTCCCATTATTTAAAATAATAGGAACTTTTATATATTTAATTATTATATAATTTTGTGTAACTATAGATTAGAATTAATATTCTACATTTCTGCATGCAAGAGATTCATAATCGTTTTTACAAATCTTTTTTATTAAACAATTTCCACTATCATCGATTGATTTAACATTATAAATGGTCGTTCTTTTATTAACTTGTTTGGTTTTATAACACTCGCTTATAGGTATTACTATAGACGATTTTTTTTCCATGCAGTAAAATTCTACATCCTGGTTATACATATTTTTTCCCTTGGTTAGTTGAAAAAAGGATAGATCACGAAGACAGTTCAGCAAGTTGCTTATAACATAAAAATGCAGTTTAACTATCTCATATGATTATTCCTGAAAGAGTTTGAAAAAATACTCTTCTTTTAGTGATAGTCAAATGATATTATGTGTTTACTGATGGATTAAATTTTTGGATTCATAGAATTTATCAAGAAGGAGAATGTAATATGAAGGTCTTTGCCATAGCTGCTCATCCAGATGATATTGAGTTTAATTTTGCAGGTACGTTACTGCTTTTAAAAAATGCAGGCTGTTGTATTCATTACATGAATATGAGTAAAGGATCTCTTGGATCAAATGTTTATAATCCTGAAAAAACAGCTGAACTTCGTTTACAGGAAGCTAAAAATTCTGCCAAAAATCTTGATGCTGTATTTCATCCTCCTTTAACAGATGATATTGAGATTATGTATTCTAAAAAACTAATTTCAAAATTAGGATCTATCATAAGAGAAGCTGCTCCTGATATACTACTTATTCCTTCTCCGGAAGATTATATGGAGGATCATATGAATACTTGTCGTATAGCAGTCACTGCTGCATTCTGCAGAGATATGAATAATTATAAAGTTATACCGAATAGATCTCCTATATCTAATCAGCTGGCAGTATATCATGCACAGCCCCACGGCAACAGGGATGGTTTAAATCGACTAGTTAAACCGGGTTTCTTTATAGATATAACAGCTGTGATTGACGAGAAAATAAAAATGCTTGCAGAGCACAAGAGTCAAAAAGAATTTCTTGATCAAACTCAGGGGATGGATGCCTATGTGGAAATAATGCAAGAATATTCAAAAGAAATTGGCATATTATCTGAAAAGTTTGAATACGCAGAAGGTTGGCGAAGACATAACCCTTTAGGCTTTTGTAATAATAATTTTGATCCTATAAAAGATACTCTGAAAAAGTATTATTTGAAAAATCACAATTAGTAAGAAGTTGGCAGATCATTTACGTTAATATATAATAATATATAATATTAATTTTAAATTCCAGTTTGTAGCTCATGGATCAAAAATTACCAAGTGAAAAATTAGGCGAACTTTTTATCGACAGAATAAAATTTCTGGGTATTGGAAAGCTTCTGAAACCTTTAGTCTTTAGTTTATTAGGCGTTAAGTTTATAGATAAAATCTGCAAAGATTTTATTAAAGTGAATACTGAGCCTAATGTCGCAGAAACAATACTTACAGGAATGAATGTAAAATATGAATATCTGCCTGAAAACTTGGAGAAAATACCTAAGAATGGACCATTAATTATTGTAGCAAATCATCCATACGGAGGTATTGAAGGCATTATTCTGCTGGCATTATTAAAAAAGGTTAGACCCGATGTTAGGCTGATGACCAGTTTTGTTTTGGGAACTATCCCGTATTTAAGTGATTACTTTATATTGGTAGACTCTTTTGATAGGAAAAATTCATTACAGAATAATTTTAAAAGTATGCGTAAAATTAGCAATTGGTTGAAAAAAGGGGGACTGCTTGGTATTTTTCCTGCCGGAGAAGTGTCAGGCTATGTCATGAAAGAGCATAAAGTTACTGATAGAGCCTGGTCTCAAAAGATAGGTTCTCTGATTTTAAAATCAAAGTGTGATGTTCAATGTGTATATTTTAATGGAAGAAACAGCAATTTATCTATCTTATTAGGTTTTATGCATTCGTTTTTCAGAACTCTGTGGGTACCACGTGAACTTAAACGTATTTGTAACAGAACCATTCATTTAAAAATAGGTGATTTGATAACTGCTGAAACTTTAAAAAGCTATAAATCACCATGTGATTTAGTACGTTTTCTTAGATACAAAACCTATTCTTTAAATACTAAAGACAACAATAAATAATTTATTTCTCAATTAATTTTTTATTACTTGAAAAGATCTTATGTAGATTTACTTTTGAATATTTAATCCCTTTATCTGCTTTTAATATCAATATGATAGCTGTTATAATTACTTTTAATAATTAATTCTGATTACATTACCAGGTTCTAATATGTTGTTGAATAAAAGAATATTATTAACTTTTATCATTACACTTGTCTTATTAATAAATATATCAAATGAATTGTATAGTCTTGATTTGTTCCATAATACTAATCATGCTTATAGAAGATCAATATCCTCTCCCAATAATTATACTAGGTTGGCTAAAGGTATAAAAACAAATGAAAATTATTTTTCTAACAGTATATCGTTCTATAAGAAGTTAAAAATAAATTTACTGAAACTATCAGATGCTGAAAAAAAATTAGATATGAAAAATATAAATACTGCATTAACAAATATTCAAAGTTTATATACGACAATAGGAAACTATAAAAAGGCTATTGAATATAATGAGAAGTTAAAGCAATTCGGTAAGAAATATAAAAATAGAAATATGATTTTTAATTACTACCTAAATTTGAGCACAATATATTATATTCAGTTCAATGATGTTTTATCTCTGGAAAATTCTTTTAAAGCTTTAAAATACTCATCAGGAGATAGTGATACATGGCAAGTATATGATAATATTGGTGCAATTTACACAGATATAAACGATTTTAAAGATGGTTTATTTTATTCAGAAGCAGCAGAGAAAATAGTTAATAAACTAAATGACAATGGATTGAAATACTATATTCAATATGTAATTTCTAATATTTTACTTCATCAGAAAAAATATAAAAAATCAATTGAAGTTATATCAAAAGCTTTTAACAAACTCAAATCTCCTGCCGGATATGAATACAATCTTTACTATACCTCTTTAGCTTATGCATATTTTCATTTAGATGATTACGATAAAGCACTTCTCTATTTTATTAAAAATCTAAAAAAATGTCGTAATAACAGTCAAGTAATTAAAACATTATCCTATATAGGACGTGTTTATGTAAAAAAACATAACTATACTCAGGCGCGTATTTATCTTGAAAAAGCTGAAAAAATAAATGACACTACTACTAAAAATGATTATGACTTTATGTTAATAAATAAAGGATTTTATGAATTATATTATGCAGAAAAAAAATATAATGAGGCATTTAAGTATCTTCTGCTTTATTCAAAAGAAGAAAAAAAACACTATAAGCGTCTTCTTTCAGTCAGTACCGCTATTTTAAAAAATAAATATATTAAAACTCAGGTTCCAATACTTAAAGATGAAATTTTATATAAGAATAAGAAATTGGGCATGTACGATATGTTTAACCTGTTATTAATTATTATTTCTTCTTTAATATTAATTATGCTGCTTTTATTTTTCTATTTATACTTTACGAACAAGAAATATGCTCAGAATTTAAAAATTCTAAATAGAAACCTTGAGCATGAAATCCGAACAGCTGCTGAAATCCAGCGATCTATTCTGCCTGGTTTGAGTAATAAATTTAAAAGACCTGAGTTTACTTTATGTACAAAATTGATGCCTGCAAGAGATGCTGCTGGTGATTTTTATGATTTTTTCTACCTTGATGATAACAGACTTGCCTTGATAATAGCTGATGTCTCCGATAAAGGAATAGCTGCAGCTGTTTTTATGTCATTTGCAAAAACTCTTTTAAGAAATATATGTCCAAGCGAAGAAAACCCTGCTATGGCATTAAACAAAGCAAATAAAATACTTTCTGCTAATAATATAAAATGTATGTTTGTTACAGTATTTTTATCCTACTACAACATAAAAACAGGGGATATCATTTATGCTAATGCCGGTCACCATGATGCTATTGTATTAAATGATAATTCTGATTGCAGTCTAGGTGATATTAGCAAATTTACTAAGCATTTTAACAAGCTATCTTCCTGCAGATCTTATAATTCATTTGGAAATTTGAATAATATCCCTCTTGGCATAATGGAGAATGTTACATATAAAGAAGGTCATAAACACCTTCAAATAGGTGAATCTATTATCAGCTATACTGATGGTGTTACTGAAGCTATATCTCCATCAGAAGAAGAATATGGTGAAAAAAGACTGTGTGATCTAATAATAAAAAATAAGCACCTAGAACCATCAAAACTTTTAGAAAAAATAATCAAAGAAGTTATAGATTTTGAAGAGGGAAACCGTTTTGATGACATAACCATTATGATATTCAAAAGAAACATATAACAAAAATATAATGATTCATATTCCTATTTGAATTACTACTTTTTGTAATTAACCGTTATATTACTTTTAAATTGGAGATTTGATTATCATGGGAATTATAGAGAATATACTGGTGAGAAATGATAAGAGGGGAATTGTTTCTAAAATATCTAATTATTTACCCGGAGACTATTTAAGTAAAATAGCTGAAAAACTCCTGAATAATAAAGGTGCTTTAATAATAGCAACCGGCTTCCTAATTAATCATAAGCAGGAAACTGATGGGCCCATAGGGGCACTATTTTTAGGAAAGTCTTTAAATTATCTTGGCTATGATGTAGTTTTTGTCTCTAATAACGAATGTATAAGAATTTTGAAGGAAATAGTTGATTTTAATGCAAAGTTTATAGACTATCCAATTTGTGACTATAATGAAAGTTTAAATTATTCCAATGAGCTTATCAATAATATTAAACCTTCATGCATGATTTCTATTGAGTGCAGAGGAGCAGGGGAATCCGGTAGATATTTAACATCAAAAGGAGTGGATATATCACTTGATACTCCATGCGTCGATACTTTGTTTCAAATAGCATATAAAAAGAATATCTATACTTTGGGTATTGGAGACGGAGGGAATGAAATAGGTTTTGGTAATATTGAAAGTTTTTTACTAGAGGAAATTTGTATAGAACCATCCAGGATCAAAACTACAGATTTGATAGTATCTTCTATTTCTAACTGGGGAGCTTATGGTCTCATATATGAGTTATCATTAATTATAGGTAAGAACTTACTGCCCGGAGTTGAAGAAGAGTATAAAGCAATAGAAAATTTAGTTAATGCGGGTGGTATTGACGGTATGTTGGAAAAAAACACACCTACTGTAGATGGTTTTACTGTAGATAAGAATAGTAACTGTTTAATTGAGCTGCATGAAGAATA